>Ga0316204_10000219_pt1 | contig 233351 bp, 225 predicted proteins | sample 6monrhotite_MG_2_FD_205661 | JGI IMG/M metagenome (GOLD analysis project Ga0316204, IMG submission 205661) | Microbial mat bacterial communities from mineral coupon in-situ incubated in ocean water Damariscotta River, Maine, United States -... | ecosystem: Environmental > Aquatic > Marine >...
CTGACTCCTGTTCCTTCAAAATCCCGATAATTTGTTCTTCTGTAAAACGACTGCGCTTCATAAGTCCGTCTCCTCATTGGTGGGCGGACTCTACATTAAACTGGAGGGAATTATGGGGAACACGTCAAATTGTCTCAAAAAAAAGATACCGAATCCGGTATTCTGTCTGACCCAAGAGCCTATATCCTAACTCCTATAAACAACTTTATTATCGATATACTTGGGAGAGTTTTTTATTTTCCCCAGGTAACGATAATTTATAAACGTCCGCCTGAAGTCAAAACACAACAAGTATTGCTTGCTGGATCATCGGATCACTTATTTTTATATGATTTGAATTCCTATAGTTCTGTTATCGCGCCAGTGTCGAATATCGCTTTCATCCCCAATATTATTCCTGAAAAGGATACTATTGTGGAGCCGTTTAAGGAAAATAAGCCGACAACGACATTTGGGTCTGCAGATGTCCTTATTATCTCCGGTCTAAATAATCTTATTGAGAGAATTGGAGCCTTATCTCTAGGTGCTGATGGGGGCATTAAAATGCCAAACTTGTTGGAGTTGACGACAGCCATTGAAGACTTGACGAAGCAGATTAAGACAGGGGAAGTTCCATCGATAAGCCTAGAGAAATTTGAATCTATTATTCCGATTTTAGAATCTATCGAAAAAGCTATTCGTTTTCGCAATGATCAGGACAATACGCTTTCGAGGAAAAATCTGGAGAAGTTTAAGACTCTTAGTAATAAATTGGCTTTTCTTTCGCTGCAGTTTCCCGGCACGCAGCAGTTGCCCGAAAACTGCACATTAAAACAAACTCGAGTCTCGTTCTTTTTTGCGAATGATGAAGCTCTGGTTAAAGACGAAAGCTATATTGGAAATTCCATTGATATTGAGATTTTACCAGACACGATTCGTGAGGCCCTTGAGAATATTGCGAAACTCAGGCAGACGATCCTTGGTGATTTAAGCTATAAAGACGTTAATGCACTTGAGTTGGATCTGCTTCTCGACGAAATTCAAAAATATAAAGATCACCTGGCCTATATTTTGGTTGTTGGCTATGCGTCGGCTGTGGGGAGTCCTAGCTACAATCTCGATTTATCGGGTAAGCGGGCGATTTCCGTTAAAGTTCTTCTGGCGAATGCCATTAAAGATATTCTAATGAGAAAAATTATAACTACTGATGTGCAAAGAGTTGCAGATATTGATACGAAAATTGCCGCTGCTGCCATGGGGCAAGGGGGACTCATCTTCAAAGAAAACCCCGAAGCGCCCCGTACCAGACGTGTTGAGGTCTTTTTCTGTTCGTAATTTTTAAAGTCTGCGTAATGCAAGGAGTGACGGTTGTCACAGTTGAGCCTGCTGATCATGTGTTAGGCTCTTCACATGAGCATTTCGAATGTCCTGTCGACAGCCGTTTCCGCCCTGGCCGTTAATAGCGCCCGGGTGGCCACCAGCGCCCAGAATATTGTCAACGTCAACACCGATGGCTATCTGGCCAAAGACGCGCAAGGCCGCAGCTCGTCTTCAGTTATCGCCGGTCGCATCCAGGTTGAGGCAATTGAGCCATCCAACGTTAATCTGGTTAAGGAGTTTACCGATCTTATCGCCGCCAAGGCTGCTTATGAAGCCAATGCTCAGGTTATTCGCACGTCAGAGGATTTGTACAAGGACGTGCTCGACATCAAGGCCTGACGCCGAAACTTTTTTTGCCGTGCGTTAACGATTTCTTTGCTGGCTCGCCCTATATTTGCCTAAGCTTTTTGGCTGTTTTTTGAAAAAACAATGTGTGTGAAGTCCATGAATCCAAAGCAGGGAACTGTCTGTATCGTTGAGTCGACTTTTGATGTCGCGCTGTGGTTCGCCGATACGGCGCTCGATCAAAACGAATATTTGCAACCACAAAAGCTGCACCGTCTTCTCTTCCTGTCGCAAGGTTACTACGCCGTTGCCTTCGGTGGTCGCAAGTTGATGCCGGCTGTTTTTGTTGCCGAGGAAATGGGCCCCCTTGAGCCTAATATCTACAAGGCATTCGCCAAGGGTCGCCCGAACATGGAACCCGACCTTTTTCTGCCTGACGGTGTTGAACATTTTCTTTCCGGTATCTGGAGCCGTTTCGGCCATCATACTGCTGACCGTCTGACCAAGATGTGTAAAGAGACTCTGGCCTTCAAGCAGGCCCTGAAAAAGGGCGCGCGAACAGAAATTCCCTTGCAGGCCATGCTGTTGTCTTTTGCCAGGGGGGACGATACTCCGGCAATTACCCAGGTTATAAAGCCCAAAGTCCTGCGCTCTCATACCGGTCGCCCGGTCGCCGTTAAAAGCTGGGTTCCAGGCTCCTGACCTCTACATTATGACCTTGTACATTTCCGAAGGATGGCAAACCTCGTTTGACCGGAATATTTGCTGTTGCAGTCTGTCGTCACTAAGCTAGAATTCATTTTATAAAGTGAATGGTAAGGCCATCGGCCTGCGGATATTCGCTGTAGCCTCGCTAAAAGAGGGCTTAATAAAAGTTTCATCAGGGAGATTAGAAACAATGTTAAAACACACCAAATTTCTGTCCGTGTTGGCTTGTGGCGCAGTCGTTTCAGGCCTTGCCGTAACAGGCCCGGCTGAAGCAAAGATTGAGGGGGATACCATTACCCTTGGTTCCGCTGTTTCCATCACCGGACGTTATGCCGTCAACGGCAAGCACACAAAAAACGGTTATGATCTTGCCGTTAAGTTCATCAACAACAAGGGCGGAGTTAGCGTTGGTGGCAAGAAATACAAGTTGGCCATTAAGTATTATGATGATGAATCCACGGCGGCTCGTGGTACCCAACTCGCAGAACGCCTGATCCAGCAGGACCAGATCAAATATATTCTTGGGCCCTATAGTTCTGGCATGACCAAGGCGATTGCTCCGGTTGCGGAAAAATACGGCATCCCCATGGTCGAGGCCAATGGTGCTTCGCGTTCGATCTTTAATCAGGGCTTCCGTTATACCTTCGCGGTGCTGTCGACGTCTGAGCAGTACCTGTCGACGGCCATCCAACTGGCTGCCGAGCAGGCCAAGTCCGACGGCAAGGACCCATCCAGCCTGACCATTGCGCTGGGCGTTCGTAACGAGCCTTTCGCTCTTGATATCGGCGCCGGTATTCATGAAGACGCCAAGAAATATGGCATGAAAATCATCATTGACGAGAAGTTCCCCAAGGAAGTTTCCGACATGACCAGCTTTCTGACCAAAATCAAGGCCCTGAAGCCTGATGTGGTTGTTGTCTCGGCCCATACTGTCGGTGGCGCATTGTTTGTTCGTCAGATGACCGAGCAGAAAGCAAATGCCCCGATTGTCGCCATGACTCACTGTGAATCGGCCAAGATCGAAGACTCAAAAGTCTTTGGTGCTGCCGGTGAAAACATCCTGTGTGCAGGCCAGTGGGCACCCGAACTGACCTACAAGGACGGTTATTTCGGAACGGCGATGGATTACGCCAACACCTTTGAAAAGCTTTATGGGTATGTTCCTCCCTATCAGGCTGCCGAATCTTCGGCCGCTGTTTTGGTCTATGCCGACGCCATTTCGCGGGCCGGTTCCTTTGATACCGTCAAGGTTCGCGATGCTTTAGCTGCGACAAACATGCAGACCTTCTATGGCAATGTGAAGTTCGCGCCGACCGGCCAGAACATCGCCAAGCCGATGGTTCTGCGTCAGCTTCAAAACGGAAAATACAAGCTTGTTGCCCCTTCCCAGTGGGCTGACACCAAGCTGAATTTTCCACGCAATGCTAAATAGAGAACTTTAAGCGACCGATTAGCAGTGATCTCACCCTCTTATTTAATGAGGGCGGGATCACTGTGTGTCGCCTATTTTGTTGCGGAGAAGTACCATCGACGCCTTTATCAGTAATCTAAACCTTCTGTTCATAGTTCCACCGTTGTCATTGCAACTTGTCGTTAACGGCATGATGATTGGCGCGCTGTTCGCGCTGGCCGCTTTTGGCATGGCATTGGTCTGGGGGGTGATGAATGTTATTAATATCACCCAGGGTGAGTTTGTCGTGTTGGGCGGCTATGTCGCTGTCTTGATGGCGCAAAACGGGATCCATCCCTTCTTTGCCATCATCGTCGCCCCGGTTATTCTTTACGGGGTTGGATGGTTTTTTTATCAAACGATTATCAAGCGGGTCGTAGACAAGGAATTGTTTACCTCGTTGCTGGCGACATTTGGCATCAGCATTTTGTTGCAACAATTAATGAATCAGGTGTTCGGTGCCGATATTCGGCGTGCCGAACATGGTTTTGGTACATGGGGTTTCTTTGACGGCCTGGTCACTGTTGAACAGATCAAGTTGTTGGCAGCCATAGCGGCAATCGCACTTGGCGGGGCAATGGTGTTGTTTCTCAAGAAATCCCGTTTGGGGCAGGCCATCCGGGCGACGGCGCAAAACGCCCGTGCGGCGCGCATCATGGGCATCGATACCGATAAAGTTTATGCCGCCACCTATAGTCTTAACGCCGCTATCTGCGGCGCTGCCGGGGCGATGGTGGCGATGATCTGGGTAGTCGAGCCTTATATCGGGCTGGTTTACACCATCCGTGCTTTCATGATCGCAATTATTGCCGGGCTAGGGAATCTGAGTGGCGTCGTTGTCGCCGGGCTTAGTCTTGGTGTCGCCGAAAACTTCGCCGGGTTTATCTTCGGTGCGCAATACCAGATTGCTTTCATCTTCGGCCTTCTTGTCGTCATTTTGGTCGGGCGTAGTTTCCTTCTTGGCCGCAAACGTGAATATTTGAAATGAATATGTCCAGTAAACCAGTTCTTTTATACGGCGGTATCCTGCTGGTGGGAATTTTTCTGCCGCTGGTGTTCCCTGCTTTTCAAACCCAGATTTCGATGATGTGGATGATGGTCACCTTCGCCCTGACGTGGGACATCCTGGGTGGTCGCATGGGCTATAATTCTTTCGGCAACATCGTCTTTTTTGGTGTCGGAATGTATGCGGCGGCATCTGTGCAACACGAGCTGTATTTTGATGTTGGCCAGTTCGAGGTTATTTCCGATCAATTCAACCTGCAATTGACGTCTGAAAAATATGTTTTCGGTCTTGCCCTGGGCTCGATCGTCGGGGCTGGCATCTGCGTTGTCTTGGCGTGGATATTGGGTTCGGGTATTCTCGCCCTGCGTGGCCAGTATTTTGCTATCTGCACGCTTGGACTTGGCGTCGCTGTTGGCGAGTTTGCTGGCACAATCGATTATATTGGCGCAGGCTCTGGTATGTCTGCACCGGTGTTTCCGCAGGCCATGGGCTCATCCGGGCTTTTCTATTCTTATTATTTTTTCATTCTTATGGGGTTCACGTTCTTTGCCCTGAAATGGCTCTATTCGACCCGCTTCGGCCTGGCCATCAACGCCATTCGCGATGACGAGGACAAGGCCGAGGCAATGGGACTGCACACCACCCGTTACAAGACTTTGGCGTGGTGCGTGGCGGCTTTTTTCCTGTCTTTTGCGGGGGCGGGATTCGGCCATTTGAATGGCTTTATTGACCCGCTCGACGTCGCCTTTCCTGGCGCAACTTTCGGCGTCTGGATGGTGCTGATGGCCATTCTGGGTGGCAAGGGGACACTTTGGGGACCGGTCATCGGGGCCGTTGTCTTTCATGTTACGCAGGAATTTTTCTGGAGCACGCTCCTTGGTTGGCAACGGGTCGCCTTGGGTTTGATGATTGTCATCGTCGTCGTCTTCTTCCCGCTCGGCATCATGGGTTGGGTTCGCGAGAAGTGGCCTGAACGGTTCGGCCATACGCTTGAGGAGAAATCCTGATGGCATTGCTTCTTGAAGTTAAGGGCGTCAGTAAGTCCTTCGGCGGGGTCGTCGCCAACCACGACATTTCAATTGAGGTGCCTGAAGGCAAAATCATCGGCCTTATCGGTCCCAACGGATCGGGCAAGACAACGCTGTTCAATTCGATTGTCGGATACCACCCGCTCGATAATGGTACTATCCAATTCGAGGGCCGGGAAATTTCCAATCTGGTCGTGCCACAGATCGCCCGTTTGGGGCTCTTGCGGACGTTTCAGCAGACCCGCATCTACGGCAAGATGACGTGCGTCCAGAACATGCAGATCAGCGTTCCGCACAGGAATACGGGCATTGCCCACATGTTTGCCAAATTTACGCCTGAAGTGAATGAAAAGGCCGATCACCTGCTCGAATTCGTCGGCCTGTTTTCCAAACGTCACCTGATGGCCGGTGACTTGTCGTTCGGCCAACAGAAATTGCTCGAATTCGCCATGGCCCTGATGAACGATCCTAAATTGCTGTTACTGGACGAACCCACGGCGGGCATCAACCCGACCCTGATCAACGGCCTGATCGACCGATTGAAAAGGGCAAACGCCGATTTCGGCATTACGCTTTTGGTGATCGAACATAACATGAGGGTGATTATGAATTTGGCCGAACACATTTATTGTCTGGCCCACGGGGAAATGCTGGCTGAAGGGGTGCCGACAGAAATCCAGAATGATCAGCGCGTTATTGACGCCTACCTGGGAGCGCACTGATGGCGGACGAAAACGGCGATAGCAAAAAAGGTATCAGTGGCTACGGTCATGGCGATGTGGAGACAATCCTGTCCGTTGATGATGTCGCCCGTGACGCAGAAAAACTGGCAGGTGATCGTCCGTCTCCTGAACGGCTTGATGCGTTGTGCGATGGCGAGCCATTGCTCAGTATCGAGGGTCTTGTCGCCGGTTACGGCAAGATGGAAATAATTCACAATTTTGATCTGCGCGTCGGTTCCGGCCAGTCACTGTGTCTGATTGGCCCTAATGGCGCGGGTAAATCGACGATCCTGCATTCCATCTACGGCTTTACCAACATCACCGGCGGCGCTATCCGCATGAAGGGTAACGATGTCACCAAACTGAGCACCAATGAAAAACTGAAAGATGCCGGTATCGCCTACATCCTTCAGGATAATTCCGTGTTCCCCAATATGACGGTCGAAGAAAACCTGCTGATGGGTGGTTTCCTAAAAAACAAACCCGATGAAGCCATGGCGGCGGCGGACAAGGTGTTCGAAAAATACAGTCGTCTGCGTGAGCGGCGTAACCAAAGGGCAGGGGTGTTGTCCGGTGGCGAGCGGCGCTTGCTGGAAATTTCCCGCGCCCTGATCATGGACCCGGATGTTCTGCTGGTTGACGAACCGTCAATCGGCCTGGAACCGCGCTTTATCGATATGGTTTTTGAAATTCTCGAAGACCTGCAGAATGCCGAGGGCAAGACCATTATCATGGTTGAACAGAACGCCAAGAAGGGCCTGGAATTTGCCGATCTTGGCTACGTGCTGGTGTCTGGCGAGTTGGCCATGGCGGGACCAGGTGACGAGTTGCTCGAAAATCCGGAAGTTGGTAGGCTGTTTTTGGGCGGTTGAGACTTAAAAGAACTGGACCCCGGATCAAGTCCGGGGTGACGGGTTTTCTTGTTATTCACCCTCTTCGTCATTCCGGCCTTGAGCCGGAATCCAGTAAGGCAGCGCTAGTACACGATCTTCAAGATCTCAAGTTCCTCGACACCGCTCGGCGTTTGCATCTTCACCACATCACCATCCAAAGCTTTCATGAGGGCGCGGGCGACTGGCGATATCCAGCTTATCTCGCCGTGTTCCATGCGAGCCTCATCGACGCCGACAATCCGCACTGTGCGTTCAACATTGTGCGAATCCGCGTATGTTACCGTGGCCCCGAAGAAAATTTGATCGTGGTTCTTTTGTTGGGCGGGATCGACGACCTCGGCGATTTCCATGCGCTTGATCAGGAAGCGTGTGCGGCGGTCAATTTCGCGGAGTCTCTTTTTGCCGTAGATGTAATCACCGTTTTCCGAGCGGTCGCCGTTTCCTGCGGCCCAGGAAACAGTCTCGACGACTTGCGGGCGTTCGACGCTGCGTAAATGATGCAGTTCGACCCGCAACCGTTCCATGCCTTCAGGGGTAATGTAGTTTTTGACCCCTGCGGGAAGCGCATCAATAGCGTCCGGAAGTTCTTCTTCCGTATCAGATTCTTTGGTGAAGGCCTTGTTCATTTTTTAATCAAACAAATAGAACGCCAGATAAGCGCCAAGAACGACGATCACCCACATCACCATGTTACCGGCTTGCTGGCTGCGCGCCAGAATGCTGTCGCCTTGTTGAAGTTTTCCGAACGCAACAAATAATCCTTTGATGCGCTCTACGACGGCTTGCCGGATGGCGGCATCCAGAGGCGCGAAGGTAGAGATAAATTTGTCTGCGACCTTTGGCATCAGTTTGCGGTAAAACCAGTCAAAATCCAGGGTAATAGTCAAGGTGCGTTTCATCATCGGCAATAACAGGAAGAACGCCAGGCCCGAGAAAAGCAGCAATTGCAGCATTTTCAGGACGTGATCGACGGTATATGGCACGTAATCGACTGGATAGGGCAGGATTGCATACAGCGACCCCGGCAGGACGCCTAGTCCAATACAGAAGGCGGCCATGATCACCATGGCGACCCGCATGTTCATAGGCGGTTCCGGTGGACGCATGCCGGAATCCTTTTGGAAGAAGACAAACCATGGAAATTTAATCCCGGCGTGCAGAAAAACACCGGCGGAAGCAGCGGCCAGCAATATCCACACCAACATCAGATGTTCATTGGCGGCCGACTGTGAAATCATCGACTTCGATATGAAGCCCGAGGTCAGTGGGAATGATGAAATTGCCAGTGCGCCAATAGTGCCGCAGACCATCGTCAGGGGCATGGTTCTGAACAGGCCGCCAAGGTCCGTACACTTGCGCTTGTTGGTCATATAAAGGACCGACCCGGCACTCATCAAAAGCAGGGCCTTGTAGATGATATGGGTGAAAGCGTGGGCGGCGGCGCCATTTAAGGCCATCTCCGTGCCGATGCCGATGCCGGTGATCATAAATCCGACCTGGTTGATGATTGAGTAGGCTAAAATGCGCCGCATGTCATTTTCCAATAGCGCATAGATGATCCCGTAAAAGATCATATAGAGACCGACGAAGATAAGAATTTCTTCGCCTGGAAATCCGCGGATCAAGACGTAAACGGCGGTCTTTGTGGTGAAGGCGGAAAGAAAAACCGAGCCGCTGTACGAAGCCTCCGGATAGGCGTCGGGAAGCCAGGCAGACAACGGCGGCGCACCTGCGTTGAGCAAAAATCCGATCAGAATGAGCCAACGCGCCGGACTGTCCGCCTGCATCGCCGAAAACACGACCGAACCGGTGCTGGAGACCTGCCAGACAATACCAACCATCAGGACGACCCCGCCAAACAGATGCACCAGCACGTAACGCATGGATGCCCGGTAGGCGGTGTCTGTGCCTGCCGACCAGATTACCAACGTCGAGGCAACGGCCATCACTTCCCAGAAAACGAAAACCGTAATCAGGTCACCGGCTAGTGCAACACCGATAGCGCTGCCTGCATAAACAAAAGCGGCAACCAGTTCGATAATGCGTTTCTGGTTCATCGCGTAGAGGCCACCGGCGGCAGCCATGATGGCGAAGATGGTGGCGAACAGGCGGCCTAGGGAATCGACCTTCAATGGCGTCAATTGATAATCAAGAAAGCCGATGTGCGAAATTGTGCCGGTATCGTAAGACCAGATTTGGGCCAAGGTCAGCAGGGGCAGACCAAGCAAGAGCACGGGACGCAGACGATTGCCGACAATTGGCAGGGCGAAAGCGCCGAAGATCAGGATCAGGGCTGGCGGCAGGATGCTAGACATTGTCGGTCTCGCTCCCCTGTTCGGTTGCATCGTAATAGGTATCGGCCCGCTTCAGCAACAGGCTTAGCGCCTTGGCTCCGAAGACCATGGCCGCGCAGGCAGCGAAACCGAACCAGGCATTGAAACCGAAATTGCCGTCGATACCGAAATAAGGGTGCGGGGCGACAAACAGATCGGCCAGAACCAGAGCGCCAAGAACGGCGCAGCCGCCCAGCCACAATTTGCGGATGGTGTCCGGTCGGACAAGCCAGTGCAGTTCTTCGATTTTCTTTTTTTCGACGCTCATCGAAGTCCTCAAATCAATTGTCGGGCAAGTTCCAAGAAGATGCCCGGGAAGAAGAATAACAGCACCGTTCCCGCAGCTGTTAGCGTTAAGGCAATAACGACGGGTAGGGGTGCTTCGCCGTGTTCGCCCTGCGTCTTCCTGAAGAAAGCGGCGTAGACAATGGGCAATAAATAACCGGCATTTAAAAGGGTGCTGAGAATGATCACCGCCACCGCCAACATCTGCTCCGAATCCAGCGCCCCGTGCAGGATATACCATTTTGATATGAACCCAGCGGTGGGCGGCACGCCGATCATCGACAGGGCGCCAATGGCGAAGGCGCCCATGGTCCAAGGCATGCGGCGTCCAATGCCGTCAAGCTGGCTAACCTCGGTCTTGTGGCTGGCGGTGTAAATTGATCCGGCGGCAAAGAACAATGTGATTTTACCAAAGGCGTGGGCGGCGATATGCAACGTTGCGCCGACTATCGATAACGGGGCAAGGATGGCCGTCGCCATAACTATGTAGGACAACTGACTGATTGTCGAATAGGCGAGGCGGCGCTTCAGATTGTCTTGACGCAAGGCGATGATGGAAGCCGAAAGAATAGTGAACCCCGAAATGTAGATCAGCCAGTCGGCATTGGCCATGACGGACAGGAGGTCGATGCCGAAGATGTAGATGACGACTTTGACGACCGAAAACACCCCCGCCTTAACCACGGCGACCGCGTGCAATAGCGCGCTGACCGGTGTCGGGGCGACCATGGCGGCGGGTAACCAGCGATGGAACGGCATCAGCGCTGCCTTGCCAATGCCGAACATATAAAGCGCCAGAAGAACGCCGATGATCGTGCTTGATGCCTTGTCCTCAAGAATACCGCCGGGCGTGAAATCAAGGGTTCCGGCGATCATCCACGTCCAGACAATGGCCAGGAACAACAGGCCGATGGAGGTTGACAGCAAGATGCCTAAATAAACCCGCCCACCGCGTTTGGCTTTTTCGGTGCCCGCGTGGGTGACCAGGGGATAAGTGCTGATGGTCAGGGCTTCATAAAAAATAAACAACGTCATCATGTTGCCGGCGAAGGCGATGGCCACGGTGCTGGCCAAGGCTACGGCGAAACAGACATAGAAGCGGGTCTGGTTCTTTTCTTTGTTGGCACGCATGTAGCCAATGGAATAGAGCGAGTTGACGATCCACAGGAAACTGGCAACGCAGGCGAACAACAGCCCTAAGGGTTCAACCGTGAAGGCGACACGCAGGCCCGGCAGCATTTCACCGACCACCAGCGATGGTCGAACGCCTTCCAGAACATGCGGATAAAGCGAGATCACCAGGGCGAACAGGATCACCGCCGTTACCAGCGTCACCGTCTCGCGCAGATTTGGCCAGCGCCCGCAAAGTGAAATCAGGACAGCACCGATTAGAGGCGTTATCAGTGCCGCCTGAATAGTTGCCTCTGGGCTCATTGAAGGCCGCCGTTCAGCAAGCTGTCGGCGGCGTCCAGCGCAATGGACAGGGTGTTGGTTGCATCAACACCAAAATAAATACTGGCCAGGGCCATCACCCATAACGGCAGCAACATTGACAGCGGCGCTTCAGAGACCGGTTTGGCATTTTCCGGCGCCGGTTTCAGGTAAGCGGCCTCGACAATGCGCCACACATATATGATTGCCAGCAGAGACCCGAGCACGATCAACACGGCGATGGGCCACATTCCTGCTTCAAGGGCGGCGCGTACCAGATACCACTTGGAGACGAACCCGACGGTCATGGGAATACCGATCAGACTCAAGCCGCCAATAACGATCGCCGCCATGGTCCAGGGCATACGGGTGCCCAGGCCGTACATGTCCTTAATGGTGACCCTGCCCATACGCAAGGAAATGCAACCCAGACCCAGGAAGATGGCGCACTTCATGATCGCGTGATTGAACAGGTGAATAATACCGGCGGCGAGGCCGGTTTCCGAAGCGAAGCTTAAGCCCAGGACAATATAGCCAATCTGGGCGATGCTCGAATAAGCGAACAGGCGTTTGACGTTGTCCTGATAGATGGCCATCAGGGAAGCGATGAAGATGGCCATAATGGCGAAGCTCATCAGGATGTTCTGGACGCCCAAAGCCTGGAACACATGGACTCCGCCAAAGACCGTGAAAATAATCCGAATGAGGACGTAAACCGCCACTTTGGTCGCCGTCGCCGCAAGAAACGCCGTCACCACGGAAGGCGCGTAAGCATAGGCATTGGGTAGCCATAAATGCAGCGGGAACAAGGCCAGCTTCAGGCAAATGCCAACGGTCAGGAATGCCAGCGCCGCTTCGATGACGGTGGTATCGGCGACCGCCGGCATCAATGTCGCCAGATCGGCCATGTTCAGGGTGCCGGTCATCATGTACATCATGCCGACGCCTATAATATAGAAAGTCGCGCCGATGGTACCCATGATCAGGTAGCGATAGGCGGCGCTCAAGGCTCGCCGGTCGCGGCCTAAACTGATCATCACATATGATGACAGGGACGAGATTTCCAGAAACACAAAAAGGTTGAATACGTCGCCGGTGATGGTAATGCCCAAAAGACCGGTCAGGCACAACAGGAACATGGTGTAGAACAGGTATATCCGGTCCTCGGGAATTTCGTCCTCGATGCTGCGCCGTGCGTATGACATGACGATTGATGCGATTGCCGAGACGATGACCAAGACAAACGCGCCAACCTTGTCCAGAACATATTCAATACCCCAGGGGGCAACCCAACCACCAATGCGATAGATAATCGTGCCGCCATCAAGAACCTGCATCAGCAGGGACAGGGAAATTGCAAAAGTCATCCAGGTGACGAGAAGGGTCAGCATCCAGACGGCGCGCGGATTGCGCACGATCAGCGCGATGGGCGCCATCATCAGCGGCAAGACAACTTGCAGGGCCGGGAATTGAGAAGAGATCAAGACAAAGCCTCGCGCTCTTTCGCCCTGTCAGCTTTTTCCAGGGCATTGATCTCGTCATCTTCAATGGTGTCGAAGGCGTCCTTGATGCGAACCGTCAGGGACAGTGCCAAGGCAGTGGTGGCGACGCCGACGACGATGGCAGTCAGGATCAGCACATGGGGCAATGGGTTGGAATAAATTTCGATGCCCTCGGCCAGGATCGGGGCAGTTCCCCCTTTGATCTTGCCCATTGATATGTAAAAAACGAAAACCGACACTTGGAAAACATTCAATCCGATGATTTTTTTAATCAGATTGTGCTGGGAAATGACCATGTAAAAACCCATCATCATCAGCACGATGACGATCCAGTAATTGAACAGGCCGGAAAAGGTTTGCATAGTTTAATCGTCCTTTTCGGCGCGCAGGCGGCCATCAAATATCAGAAATATCGTAATCATCGCCCCGGCGACGGTGGTGCCGACACCAAATTCAATCAGAGTGATGCCCAGATGCTGGCCGGTGAGCGGATCGGCGTTCAACACGGAATAATCGAGGAAATCCCCGCCCAGCAACATGGCGGCGACACCGACGCCACCGTAAAGCAACACACCCGATGCCAGCATGGTGCGCGTTGCCCAGGCGGGCACTGCATTGCGCGCGTTATCGACGCCAAAAATCAGCGCGTAAAGGATAAAGGCCGCAGCGAAAATAACACCTGCCTGGAAACCGCCGCCGGGGCCAAAATCGCCGTGGAACTGAACATATAATGCGAACAGCATGATTGGCGGAATGAGTAGTTTAGAGACAACGCGTAGGATTGAGGAACGGGTCAGCATCAGGTTTCCTGCTCCTTCTTGCTGGCGGGATCTGTTTTGGGCGGGACTTTCTTGCGCCGCCGCGAACGCCCGATCAAGGCCATAACGCCGACTGCCGCCGTGAATACCACCGTCGTTTCTCCCAAAGTATCGTAGCCGCGATAACTGGCCAGCACCGAGGTGACGATATTGGGTGGGCCGACTTCCTGGGCGGATTTTTCAATGTAATGAGGCCCCACATGATGGTGAACAGGCGCACCAGGGTCCCCATAATGGGGCATGTCCATGGTGGCGTAAATCAACAGTGCGCCGGTAACGGTAACGATGGCCAACGGTATCGGCACGACAAGTTTCGTTTCCTTGTCCATGCGTGTGGTCAGGGCCAGGGTTCCCAGCATCAGCACCGTAGAGATACCGGCCCCGACGGCGGCCTCGGTAAAGGCTACGTCAACGGCGTCCATAACGACGTAAACGACCGCCCCCAACAGGCTATAGATGCCCGACATCATAACCGCGGCAAACAGGTTATGAATGCGGACAAGGGAATAGGCCGTAACCGCCATGAAAGACAGCAGGGCAACGACGATCAGCTCTTCGATAGTCGCCTCCTTTCTTCTTCTAACTCTTTCATCAAGGCCAGCTCCTTCGCGTCCGTTTCATCTTCATCGCTAAGCGGTTTCAATCCCGCTGAGATGGCTGTTCGGGCAAGAGCGTGGGTGGTGGTGGGAAGGGTAAACATCATAAACAGAATGATCAGCAGAATTTTAACCGAAACCAGCGTCAATCCGGCTTGCAATATCATGCCAGAAAACATCATTCCCACGCCCATGGTGTCGATAATGCCAGCTCCGTGCATGCGCGAAAACATATCGGGCAATCTGATCATGCCGATAGCACCAATGAGCAGGAAAATGGAGCCGACAATAAACAGGGCCCAACTGACGAGGTCGATGATCATTTCCATCAAATGTCCCCCGGATCGTTTTCTGCGGAAGGCAGGGCCAGTTCTCTGAAACGGACGAATTTGGAAACTGCGATAATGCTGATGAAATTTATCAGGGCATAAACCAGGGCAATATCCAGGAAATCCGGTCGATCCGTCAAAAAACCGTAGACCGAAATCAACAAGACGGTCAGGGTGCCGAAACTGTTGACGGCGAGAATCCGGTCATAAACGGTCGGTCCTTTCAGGGCCCTAATGAGGACCAGAAGCATGGAGACGAGTATGGCGAGTGCGGCAGCACTGAACATTCTAAATATTTTCCACCGTTCCGTCGGCTGCTCCCTCGACGGCATGAACCCGGCGATCCATCTGGCCACCTAACAATCCTTCAATGGCCGCCGGTGTCAGGGCGTGAATATCCATGGCGCCATTTTCAAGGCCTATGGTCACGGTGCCGGGGGTCAGGGTGATTGAATTTGCGTACATAACGTGGCCCAGTTCAGTTACTTGTGAACACTTGATGTGTATGACTTTGGGGGTAATCGGCATTTTTGGGTTGATGATAACCTGGGCGACATCAACATTAGCCTTGACGATTTCCCAAATCAGCCAGGGCCAATACATAAGAGAACGCCAACTGACATGGATAGGGTGGCCTTCGCGGTCAATCACGTCCATGCGGTTGGCCAGGATCACAACGAGGAGAATCGAGCCGAGCCCGAGCGCCAGTAGCCAGCCTTCAAGAAACCCCGACAGCAGCAACCACAATATCCCCAATATGCCGCCTAGGCTTACGGTGTGTAACATTTTTACCCTTTCAGGGTGGCTATTTATATACACAGACAATAGTTTTGTCAGCATGTTCGAGCCAGAGAAAAAGTACTTTGTTAAGTTGATTTCCACAGGTCATGCCTGTGCCGCAGCGATGTCTATATCGGGCCGCCTCGTAAAAGGCTTGTTTTTCATCATCGCCCTGGTCGTGGGCTGGGGTAGTTCTGTTTATTCAGGCGATGTTCCGGAGGCTGTTTTCGAGCGCTCTGAACTGACAATTCTTAGCGCCGGTAACCGCCATCATTTTCGAATTGAATGGGCCAAAACCAGTGCCGCCCATAAGCGGGGGCTGATGGAAAGACGTCACATGGACGCGGACGCCGGAATGCTGTTCGATTTCGCGAAGTCACGGCAAGTATATATGTGGATGAAAAATACCTACATTGCGCTTGATATGCTGTTTGTCGATCGTTCCGGTGACATTGTTGGAATTGCGGCAAATACAACACCTCATTCGACGAAGGTTATTGCCTCACCCGGGAAGGTGTTGGCGGTACTTGAATTAAACGCAGGAACGGCTTCGCGTTTGTCCATTAAGGTTGGCGATATGGTCTCTCATGAAATATTTGGAACATTATCAGAGTAGCGGCCTACTTATTTAAATCACTAGGGATTGTATGTAAGCGAAGAAATCGACTAACGTGGGAATCATGGTAAAAATGGTAAAAACACCATCTAAAAAACGTGCGGCACGGTTAAAAGTCTCGGTTAACGGGCCTCGCCCAGTCGATGTTCATGTCGGTCGCCGGTTGCGATTGCGCCGGACCTTGTTGGGAATAAGCCAGGAAAGACTGGCAGAATCCGTGAACCTTACTTTTCAGCAAATACAGAAGTACGAACGCGGGGCCAACCGCATGGGCGCATCGCGTCTTTACGAATTAAGTGGCATCCTTGATGTGCCAATTGCCTACTTTTTTGACGACATGCCAAAAGATGTTCAAAGCACCAGGGGGGCTTTCGCCAGGGGTATGTCCGATCAGGCGCAGGCAAAAATGGATTCTGATCCGCTGACCAGGCGTGAAACCCTGGAACTGGTTCGCGCCTATTACAAAATAGCGAATCCGTCGGTGCGAAAACGCTTGTACGAGCTGATTCGCTCTATTGGTAAATCCAACGCCTGAAGAACTTCACGGCAAGTAGGGCGGTTGGCAGCAAGTGCCAACAGACATCGAATATATCGAGCGGCTTCCTTAGGTTTCCGGCCATAAACATCCTGAATTTTTCGACCAGATGCGGTTCAGGCGTGAACGGCGCCAGCGCCATCACGATTGCGGCGAGCACAAGCATGCTCGTTGATATTTTATCCAGCCATTCCATAGGCGTTTATTAAAGTTGAAAGATTGCAGGTGCAAGGACATTAGACACTTGCTTATAAGCGTATTAAACCCTAAAAGCCCTCATACGGGGCGTAGCGCAGTCTGGTAGCGCATCCGGTTTGGGACCGGAAGGTCGGAGGTTCAAATCCTCTCGCCCCGACCATCTCACTTTTAGGCTCTTCCTCGATCCTACTTTTGTTGTATTCTTCAGGCTTGTTTTAACCCTTTGGAGTAAGCTCGATGAGCAAGGTCCGTATCTATCAACCGACAAAGAACGCCATGCAATCGGGACGCGCCAGTCTTTCTACTTGGGTGCTTGAACATGAACCCGACGCTGCAAAGCGCGCAGATCCGCTGATGGGCTGGATAGGTTCGGACGATACCAAAGGGCAGGTCAAATTGCGTTTCGAAACCCGCGACGAAGCTGTCGCCTTTGCGAAACAAAGTGGTTTTGACTATACGGTTAGTGAACCCAAAGTCAGACGGGTTAAACCAAAAGACTACTCGGCCAATTTCGCATACGACCGCATCAGATAACACGGTTCAACGTATAAGGCCCCGTAGCTCAACCGGATAGAGCGCGAGATTTCTAATCTTGAGGTTGCAGGTTCGAGTCCTGCCGGGGTCACCATCCGCTCAGGCATTGCCTGAGAAGATGGTGAATGGCTGATCATTGTCTTAGGCCAGTCGCGTTTTGGAAGAGCGAAATTTCTTAACAATTTCCCAAACCTTGGCGCGGTTCTTTGCTTGCAGGACATGAATTTTATCGATCATGGCTTGGAATTCTGCCGGTGATTTAGCACCTGTTCCACGTGTCACACCCTTGATGTCGGCTCGTTGCGAAGCTTGACGGGTATGAATTTGTTTGATCATGGCCTGGAATTCTGCCGGTGACTTGGTGCTTTTTGCGCGGGCGGTACCAACATTCTTCATAATATTGGTGCGTTGCTTGGCCTGACTGGCATGGATTTTGTTGATCATGGTCTGAAATTCTGCCGGGGATTTGGCGTCCGAGGCGTGGGCGATTCCAGAAGTAGCAGTCATGACGCCGATGCTCAGGGCAATTGCCAGGGCTTTTGTATTAATCATTTGATTTCTCTCTTTTTCCAATTTGAATTGCGAGTTTACGATCTATGGATAAGAGAATACCTAAGGGGTGCTGAATATAGTCTGAAAGCTACATTCATTTTCACTTCAGGTGCGGTTCATGTGGCGTTCACCCAGGCAACCCTGGAGATTATTTATATAAAGTATCGGGATCGACTTCTGGTTCAGCGATCTGTGTTATCTCGCCGTTCCTGACGGCGTTGAAGAAGCAGTTACGCCGTCCTGTGTGGCAGGCGACACCCGTTTGATCGACCAGTACCAGCAGGGTGTCGGCATCACAATCCCAGCGCAATTCTTTCAATGTCTGTTCCTGGCCTGAGCTTTCACCCTTGCGCCAAAGTTTGGCCCTTGATCGCGAATAATAACAGACGCGTCCGGTGTCCAGGGTTTCTGCGACAGCTTCGCGGTTCATCCACGCCATCATCAGAACTTCGCCGCTATCAAATTGTTGGGCGATGGCCGGGACCAGCCCGTCGCTGTTGAATTTCAGGCTGGACAGCAGGGTTTGAGTACTCATGCTTTCTGGCTTCCTTAAGTGCTGATCTCTGTCAATCGTTTCACAAAAACGCATTTTACACTATGGTTGTGTTGTGATTACAGGGCAGGAGCTTTGGAGAATATGGCGCTACAGGAAAAAATCAAGAATAAGCGGCAACATGACAGGGGGACTGATCCTGTCATTCGGCTGAAAATAGGTTCCAAGACTTACTGTTCGATTAATTGGAGTCTGGGCGGGGCTATGATTGATGGTTACCAAGGTGGCTTGAGCACGGGCTCGCTTCTGTCGATAACCGAAATCGGCCTTAGCCGCGGCATTATGACGCCGGTCGATATACGCGCGCGCGTCATCCGCGCTGAAGAGGAAGCCTCTATTCTGGCCATTCAATTGCTTGAGATAGATCAGTCTGCCTATGCCATTATGCAGAAATTGCTGATCAAAAAAATGCAAGGGTTGAAGGCGCGACCACCATCAGGCTGACTTTACCTTAAGCAAGAAGCAACAGCGTTGATGTTATTTTCCATCATTTGAAAGTACAAGTCCGGCCCCGGTTGTAAGACCGATCCCAGCGGGTCGAGCTCGAATACTTTCATCTCTAGATGGTCTTCAAGTATGGTCGTAAGCAGGGGGGAATCGAATTGCGGTTCACGGAACAGGCATTGGATTCCGTCGTGTTCGATCAGGTTGCGAATTATGGCGATTCTTTTCGCCCCCGGCGGGCGCTCCGGGTTAAGGGCCACGGCACCGGTCATACTTAAGGAAAAGCTCTGGGCAAAACGGCCCCAGGCATCGTGAAATACCAGAAATGGCGTTTTTCGAACGGGGGTAAGTTTTCCAATGCCATAGGCCTGCAAATCCTTCAATTTTCTTTTTATGGACAATGCATTGTTCGAATAGATGGTGTCATGGACCGGGTCGGCTTCGATCAGCGCGGCCAGCACCCGATCGACAATTGATGTCGCCCGTAACGGCGCCAACCACAGGTGTGGATCACCGTTGATTGATTCTGACAGTGCGACAATTCTGGTATGCTCTGCCAGTGCGCTGATCGGTTTCTGTAAAAACAATTCCATGCCCGGTCCGACCCAAATGATGACATCCGCATGGCTTAAGGTGCGGGCATCCGAAGGCTTAAGGCTGTAACTATGGGGTGAGCGACTACCTTTGACGATCAAGGAGGGCTCGCCAACACCGGCCATGATTCCTGCGACCAGGGAATGGATTGGTTTAATGGAAACAGCCACAGAAATTTTGGCCGCCTCGGCTGTTTCGGGGAGGCTAAGAATTAGACAAAACAGGGCAAAAAGGGATTTCTTAAATCGGGACATTACAGTATGTTATATTATAACGTTTATGTGTCAAGACGAGCCAGCATGCTTTTATAAAGGGAACCGGAGTGTTTAATAAAAGCGGACATAATCACGTGCGTTGCGTTGATGAGGCCATGCAATCGGCGGTTATCTTGTGCGGTGTGCGTGGTGCGCGATTGACGGCGCTGCGTCGCCGGGTTCTGGAACTGATCTGGCAAAGTCATCAGCCAGTGGGGGCTTACGATCTTCTTGATATCCTAAAAAGCGAACGGCGCAACGCGCAACCGCCAACTGTGTATCGGGCGCTGGATTTTCTGTTGCAGATGGGGCTGGTTCATCGAATTGAAAGCCTGAACGCTTTCATCGGTTGTTGCGTTCCCGATACGGCACATTCTTCGCAATTCATGATTTGCAGTGACTGCGGCGCGGCGGCGGAAATTATCGACAAACGACTTGAAAAGGCGATTACCGGGCTGGCCAAAGAGGCCGGTTTTTCCGTTCACCACCGCATCGTTGAAGTCGCAGGACATTGCCCTAATTGCCGGGTATCAGAAAATGGTTGAGATGCTTATCGAAGCAAGCGCCATCGATGTCTCGTTCGCGGGCAGGCAGGTTCTTAAACACGGCGAGGCCAGGGTTGGCTCCGGCGAGATCGTTACTCTGATTGGTCCAAATGGCGCTGGCAAAACAACTTTGGCCCGGGTCATGCTGGGATTGCTTAAGGCCGACAAAGGCGAGGTCCGTCGCCGTGCGGATTTGCGCATCGGTTACATGCCGCAACGCCTGAATATTGATCCGGCGCTGCCGATCAACGTCAACCGGTTCCTTTCTTTGGGGCTGTCCAGGGCAGATATCGGTCACGGGCTGCGTCATGGGGTGCTTAAGGAGACCGGTGTTGATCATGTTGTCGAAAGCCCGATCCAGAAAATATCAGGCGGCGAGATGCAACGGGTTTTGTTGGCCCGCGCATTGTTGCGCAAGCCCGATCTGTTGGTTCTTGATGAACCCGTGCAGGGCGTCGATATAGGCGGTCAGGCGGAACTGTACGCTCTGATCAGAAAAATTCGTGATAACAGGGGTTGTGGTGTGTTGATGGTGTCACACGATTTGCACATGGTGATGGCCGCGACTGACCATGTCATTTGCCTTAATCAACATGTTTGTTGCGCCGGTCATCCTGAAACGGTTTCCCGCCATCCCGAATTCGTCGCCCTGTTTGGTGCCAGTGTGGCGGCCGAACTGAGCATCTATCACCATGACCATGACCATCAACATGACGTCCATGGCAATGTTATTACTGCCCATGAGCATGTTCATGAGCATGATAGCGAGCACGATCATGGATGATTTCCTGATCCGCGCTTTACTGGCCGGCTGTGCCGTCGCCATCGTCGCCGGTCCGCTGGGCGCATTTGTGGTCTGGCGGCGCATGGCTTATTTCGGGGCGACCCTGTCTCATGCCTCGCTGCTGGGCATCGCTCTTGGTCTGTTATTAGGCGTAGAGACAATGCTTGGCGTGCTCGCCGTCTGTGTCGTCGTCGCCCTGTTAATGGGGCTGCGTCATCCGGCCCTGAAGGCGGACTTGTTGAGCGAGGATACCGTTCTGGGGATTCTCGCCCACGGTACATTGGCTTTGGGCTTGGTTGCCGTCGCCTTCCTCGGCGATGTTCGTTTCGATCTGAACGCCTATCTGTTCGGCGATATTCTGGCCGTGACCCAGAACGACCTGATCGGCCTGTATGGCGGCGGCATCGTCGTGGCAATTGTTTTGGCGATTATCTGGAGACCATTGTTATCGGCCACCGTTGATGAAGAGTTGGCCATCGTCGAGGGTGTCCCCGTGTATGCTCATCGCCTTGTCTTTATGTTGGTGTTGGCGGGGGTCGTCGCGCTGGCCATGAAAGTAGTCGGCATATTGCTGGTAACATCATTGCTGATTATTCCCGCCGCCAGCGCCCGGGAACTTTCCACAACACCCGAGCAGATGGCAGGACTCGCTGCCGTGGCAGGATGCCTGTCGGTGGCCGGTGGACTGTGGGCATCGGCAACTTACGATACGCCCTCGGGGCCATCGATTGTCGTCGCTGCACTGGTTTTGTTTATTGTCAGCCGACTGGTCAGGCGTTCAACCTGACAAAGGCGGCCTCAAGGTCTTCAATCAAATCCGAGACGGCTTCCTGTCCGGCGTGAATGCGGATCAATTGCCCGGATGACCAGGGAGATGCGGTTCTAGGCGGTGTTGTGCCGTAAGGCACAATCAGGCTTTCATAGCCGCCCCAGCTGTAGCCCATGGCGAACAGGTCCATGTGATCGAGCATGGCGGCGACATGGGTATCGGTGAATTCTTCCTTGAGGACAAATCCGAACAGGCCGCTGGAGCCTGTGAAATCTCGCTTCCAGAATTCGTGACCGGGGCACGATGGCAGGGCAGGGTGCAGAACTCGCGCGACTTCCGGGCGTTGGTCTAGCCAGTTCGCCAGCTTAAGGGCATTTTCCTGATGAATGGGTAGGCGCGCATTCATTGAGCGCAATCCCCGCAGCGCCAAGAAGCAATCATCTGGCGCGGCACCGTAACCCAGTTCCGTGACGGTACTTCTGATTGTCATGTTGTCTTCATCGCTCATGGCGATGGAGCCGAGCATCAGGTCGGCATGGCCACCAATATACTTGGTCACCGCCTGCACGGAAACATCGACGCCCATGTCTGGTGCGCAGAGGTACACGCCTGCGCTCCAGGTGTTGTCGAAAATGACTTTGGCACCACCGGCATGGGCGGCTTTGCAAATTGCCGGAATATCCTGAATTTCGAATGTCAGCGAACCCGGTGCTTCCGTGAAAACAACCTTGGTTTCAGGCCGCATCAATGTGCTGATACCTGCTCCTATCATCGGATCGTAATAAGTCGTCTCGACGCCGAAGCCTTTGAGCAATCCATCGCAAAAACGTCGGGTAGGGCCATAAGTACTGTCGGTCATCAGTAAATGATCGCCATTTTTCAGGAAGGCAAGCAGGGCGGCGACAATGGCGGCAAGGCCCGATGGCACGGCGACGGCCTGCGGGTAACCTTCAAGCTCAGCGATGGCTTCTTGCAAGGCGAAGGTGGTCGGCGTTCCCAGGAGCCCGTAATAGACACTATCGTAACGATTGGAAGTCGCTTCGCGCAAAGCCGCAACGCTCGGAAAGAGGACCGTCGAGGCATGGTAAACAGGCGGATTGACAATCCCGAAATTGGCTTCAGGGTCGCGCCCTGCAGTCAGAAGTCTAGTTTGTTTTTTCATTTTCTTAAACATTCTCCTGAGGGTCAATTTCGATTTAGGCGATGATGCCTATTTTTCCGCCCGGAAGCCAGTCGAGAAAAGCAGGATTGTCACAAAGGCGTAATAACGAAATTACAGGTGTTAAAAAAAAAAGGCCGATACGGCCCCTTAATCCTTGAGACCATAGAGACTTCATGGTACGGATTCACAGCTTCTTTGTTATGATACATTCACTTGATCTTATGTGTACGTTTAAGCAGTGGTCATGAGTATGTGTCGTGAGAGGTTAAAAAATTAATTAAACACCAGGGAGATTACTATGAAGAAATCCGTTAAAATTCTGTCCGTTCTTGCGACTGCAGCTTTTGTTAGCTCAGCCGCCAGCGCGGGCACACTCCAAGATGTCCAGAAGAAGGGTTTTGTCCAGTGCGGCGTGAGCCAGGGCCTTCCCGGCTTCTCAAATCCGGATGCCAGTGGCAACTGGACCGGCCTCGACGTTGATATGTGTCGCGCCGTTGCTGCCGCTGTTTTGGGCGATGCCAAAAAGGTTAAATTCTCGCCGCTTTCCGCTAAAGAGCGTTTCACTGCCCTGCAGTCTGGTGAAGTCGATATCCTGTCCCGTAACACCACCTGGACGGCGACCCGTGACACAGCGCTGGGTCTGAACTTCGCCGGCGTTAACTACTACGATGGTCAGGGCTTCATGGTCCGCAAGAGCCTCGGCGTCAAAAGTGCCATGGAACTTGCCGGTGCCGCCGTTTGCACCAACCTGGGCACCACCACCGAACTGAACGTCGCCGACTTCTTCCGTGGCAACAACATGGATTACAAGCTGGTTGCGTTTGAAAAGGCCGATGAAGTTGTCGCCGCGTACGACGCCGGTCGTTGCGACGTTTACACTACTGATCAATCCGGTCTGGCCGCCCAGCGTATCAAACTTTCCTCCCCCGACGACCATGTCGTTCTGCCGGAAATCATTTCCAAAGAACCTCTTGGCCCTGTCGTTCGTCATGGCGACGATCAATGGTTTGATATCGTTAAGTTTAGCTTGATCGCCATGCTCAATTCTGAAGAGCTCGGCGTTAATTCTGGTAATGTCGATAGCATGGGGGACACCAAGAGCCCTAACATCAAGCGCCTTTTGGGAACTGAAGGCGATGCAGGTAAGAACCTGGGCCTAAGCGCAGACTGGGCTTACAACATCGTTAAGCAGGTCGGTAACTACGGCGAAAGTTTCGAAAGAAACGTCGGCCCGAATACCACCCTTAAACTGCCACGTGGCCTTAATGCCTTGTGGAACAAGGGCGGAATTCAATACGGTGCGCCGATTAGGTAATCCAAAAATTTGAAAAGTGATGTGCCCGGCCCCAAAGGTCGGGCACATCTCCTTTTTCTAGTTTTTTGCGACTACTAACAAAGGCTCAATACCTATTTGCATTGATAGTGCAACTTGGTATTGAGCATCACAAAGTCGGGGGGGACTTTTCGTGTCTGAGCAAATCCTAGAGACTCAAAAACCGGCAAAGCCACCAATTTGGAATGATCCGGTATATAGGGCCATTTTCTTCCAGGTTCTGGTGCTCGGCGGTGTTCTTGCATTGGGTTACACTCTAGTTTCAAATACGATGCACAACCTTGAACGCCAAGGCATTGCATCCGGTTTCAGCTTCATGAAAACGACGGCCGGGTTCTCAATTCTGATGAACCTGATTGATTATACTGAATCTGACAGTTATTTCCGCGCCTTCATCGTTTCACTTTTAAATACTTTGCTGGTCGCAGGCATTGGCGTCTTCTTCGCCACCATCCTCGGCTTCCTGATCGGCGTCGCCAGATTGTCGAGTAACTGGTTGTTGTCGAAAATGGCGGCTGTTTACATCGAGACTCTGCGTAATATCCCGTTGTTGTTGCAGATTTTCTTCTGGTATTTCGGTGTATTGCGCCAGTTGCCGCAGCCAAAACAGAGCGTCAATTTATTGGACTCATTTTTCCTCAACAACCGCGGCCTTTATTCTCCGGCCCCGGTTCCCCAGGAAGGATTTGCACTGATCATGTGGACGGTACTGGCCTCTATCGTCATCATCTTTTTCATGACCCGCTGGGCGCATAAGCGCCAAGCCGCTACCGGTCAGCAGTTTCATACATTTTACGCCTCAATAGGTATTCTTGTCGGGCTGCCATTTATCGCCACAGTCATCGGCGGGTTTCCCATGACCTGGGAATATCCGACCCTGCAGGGGTTCAACTATAAGGGCGGGTTAAGTCTGATTCCGGAACTGGTTTCCCTGTCTCTGGCCTTGTCGCTGTATACGGCGACGTTCATTGCGGAAATTGTCCGCTCCGGCATCATGGCCGTCAGTCATGGACAGACAGAAGCTTCTTACGCACTGGGGCTTAAGCCTGGCCCGACCTTACGTCTGGTTGTGATCCCGCAAGCGCTGCGGGTTATCATCCCGCCGCTGACATCGCAGTATCTGAACCTGACCAAGAACTCGTCCCTTGCTGCCGCTATCGCCTATCCTGACTTGGTGTTGGTGTTTGCCGGTACGGTGTTGATGCAGACCGGTCAGGCCGTGGAGGTGATCTCTATTACCATGGGCGTTTACCTGACCATCTCTCTGCTGATTTCGGCCTTCATGAATTGGTACAATAACAAGATGGCATTGGTGGAGCGCTGATCATGACGGAACAAAAATCCACAACTCATGAACTTGGCAGTCATCCTGATTGGGCTCCTCCGGCGAGCACGATCGGCGTAATCGGATGGATTCGAGCCAACCTGTTTTCCTCGCCGCTTAACATTGGCTTGACGGCGATATCGTTGTGGCTGATTTACCAGACGGTTCCGCCGATCATCAGTTGGGCCTTTATTGATGCCATCTGGACTGGTGATTCTGCCGATGCCTGCCGCAACGAAGGCGGCGGCCCCAAGGCCGTCGCGTGTTGGATCTATATCGATCATTGGTTCAATTTCCTGATGTACGGGCTTTATCCGAAAACCGAACAGTGGCGCATCAATTCTGCTTATATATTACTGATCGCTGGCATGATCCCGTTGTTCATCCCAAGTTTTAAATTCAAGGGTTGGATTTCGGTCTTCCTGTTGCTCGTCTACCCGGTCATCGCTTATTTCCTGTTCGCCGGTGGTTCCTTTAACCTGCCGGACGTTGAAACACCGCTTTGGGGCGGGTTGTTCCTGACCTTGGTCATCGCCATTACCGGCATTGTCGTATCGCTACCCATTGGCATCGTTCTGGCCCTTGGCAGACAGTCTGAAATGCCGATCGTCAGGGCACTTTGCGTCGGATTTATCGAACTGTGGCGCGGAGTTCCGTTAATTACCGTGCTGTTTATGTCCTCGGTGATGTTTCCGCTGTTTTTGCCCGAAGGCATGAACTTCGACAAGCTGATCCGGGCTCTGGTCGGTGTCGCGCTGTTCTCAGCCGCCTACATGGCAGAAGTCGTGCGCGGTGGATTGCAGGCGATTCCCAAAGGGCAAATGGAAGCCGCCGAAGCACTGGGGTTAAGTTTTTGGAAAACCATGGGATTGGTTATTCTGCCACAAGCCCTGAAAATGGTCATTCCCGGTATCGTCAACACTTTCATTGGCCTGTTTAAGGACACCACACTGGTGCTGATTATTGGCCTGTTTGACTTCCTGGGCGTGATCCAGGCGACCTTCACCAACCCTGAATGGGGGGGCTTCCACACCACGGGGTATGTATTTGCAGCATTCATTTACTGGTGTTTCTGTTTCAGTATGTCGCGCTACAGTCAGCACTTGGAAAAGAAACTTCATACCGGTCATTAGATCGATCTATTCGAATTGATCAAATTATCTGCTAGATCGAGGAAACGGAGAGAATTATGTCTGATATAGAGATACAACAACCGACCATGGAAATGACCGTTTCCGACGACGTTATGATCCATATGAACGCGGTTCATAAATGGTACGGTGAATTTCATGTCCTCAAGGACATCAATCTGACGGTCAAGAAGGGCGAGAGGATCGTTGTTTGCGGTCCGTCCGGGTCTGGTAAGTCGACCATGATCAGGTGCCTTAACCGGCTGGAAGAACACCAGCAGGGACAGATCATCGTTGAGGGTACGGAACTGACTGGTGATCTCAAGCATATCGAGCAAATCCGCCGTGAAGTCGGTATGGTTTTCCAGCACTTTAACCTGTTCCCGCATTTATCAATTCTGGACAATCTGACCCTGGCACCGATTTGGGTGCGCAAGATGCCCAAGGCCGAGGCCGAAGAAATTGCCATGAAGTATCTGCATCGCGTCAAAATCCCCGAACAGGCAGCCAAATACCCCGGCCAGCTTTCCGGCGGCCAGCAGCAGCGTGTCGCCATTGCCCGTTCACTGTGCATGAACCCGAAGATTATGTTGTTTGATGAGCCGACATCCGCCCTTGATCCGGAAATGATCAAGGAAGTGCTCGACGTGATGGTCGAATTGGCCCAGGAAGGCATGACCATGATTTGTGTGACCCACGAAATGGGCTTCGCCAAGACCGTCGCCAACCGGGTTATCTTCATGGATGAGGGCCAGATTATTGAGGAGAACGAACCCAATCAATTCTTCGATAATCCGCAAAACGACCGTACCAAATTATTCTTAAGCCAAATTTTGCACTAAGAGATTAAGGAAGCAGTGATGACGAAAAGTCTCAGGGAACGCGCCGAACAGGCGACCCAGGAAGTGCATTCCATACTTGGTGTGTCCTCTGCCGATCATTCCAAAGAAGTCGCCGACGCCATTGAACAAACCATTATCAAGGCGTTGCTTGAAGAGCGTCACCGGTGTGCCGACGTTGCCTTTCAATGTTGCGAGGAAGATGAGGACAAGGCGCATAAACTGGCCGATGAAATTCGCCGGGTTAACACGGCCCTGGTGGCCAATCTTTCCTCTATGCGCTAATTCTTCAGGCTAATTGCATAAATTGTGCCGCGTCTGGTGCACACACGTTCCGCTTTTAGCCTTTGCACGCCTTTTATTCTCAATAACCGCCGCGCCAGTTTTTCGCTTGCGACAAGGCCGGGATCGCTCAATTTTAAATCGATATTGATGGTTTCTGCGACGCGCCCCAGAAATGTGTAGGGTTGTGTAAAGAAGCGATTCAGCACGGTGCTGATTTCGTGCGTCAGGCGCGCGGAAGGCTTGGCGCGTAGGCTGACGACGAGTGATACCTGTTGACTAACGCAGGGTATTATTTGGGAATTGTTAGCTAATCGGTTGGTGGGCATGATGCGGACTCTTTTTGCAAACGAATAAAATCAACGAAACGGCGCTCGCCATAGTCATGGCGGTGCTCATCATTCGTTTGCTCATCATTCGTTTGTTTAAAGTACGCATGGTCATGTGATTAACATGTAAGGTTGCCGGGCGTCAATCGGCCAGAAATTCGGCAAGTGGTGTGAAGGGGCGTTTCTGAACCCGTCCGGTTTCCTCAAGGATCAATTCACCACCGACACACGTCAACCCCTGGGCCAGCCAGCTTTCGCGTCGGCAGGCCTCTATCGCACCGACCTCGGCAATCAGTTTGACGAACGGATGCAGGGCCGCGCCGTATCCGGCGGACGCGGTAACCGGCACTGCGCCGGGGATGTTATCGACACAAAAATGCGTAATGCCCTCTTCCACATAAATTGGATCGTCCCAGCTCGTGGCCCGGGTCGTCTCGACCGCGCCACCGGTGTCGCAGGAGATATCGACGACCACCGCCGTTGATTTCATTTCTTTAAGCATGACGCGGGAAATCAGATGGTCGTCGCGATGCTTGGGCCACAACACGCAATTGATAAACAGATCCGTATCAGCAAGAAGGCCGGGCAGGGCGTCGGTGTTGGCTGTGGTAAAGTCGCTTCCGGCCCAATTCACTTCGGCGCTCATGCGCGATGCCTGATTGATATCCAGTCCGGTGACCGAACAGCCCAGCCGTAACAGGGTTCTGAGTGCGCCGCTGCCGACCGCGCCCAGTCCCAGGACCACGGCTTTCAGCGCCGGGGCGCCGAAATGCGGCATGAAATGACGGCCGCTGCCGCCGTGAGGACTCAGACACAGGCGGACGCCCTCAAAGGCGCCGACTTCCCCGGCCAGGGGGCAATTGGGGGAGCCATATTGGTGAGTATCTTCGGCGGCAATTGCTGTCAGTCCAACGCTTAACATATAGTCTGTCAGTGGTTTGTCGGCAGCGGAATGGACATTGGTGAACAGGATGTGGTTAGCCCTAAGCAGGCCGTATTCAGGTTCCAGCGGTTCCTTGACTTTGACAATCAATTCCGACGTTTCGAAAACTTGCGACGCGTTATTGATGATTTCAGCCCCGGCGGCGGCGTAATCCTTGTCCAGCGCGCCGGACAGCTTCCCCGCGTCCTTTTCGACGCGGACAACATGACCGGCGCGGACGAGCTCTTCAATATGGACCGGCAGCAAGGCGACGCGGCCTTCCTGTGGTTTGATTTCTCTGGGGATGCCAATTTTCATCTATTTTTTCCTTAGGAAGGCCAGTCGAGATTGGGGTAAGCAAGGCGCGGATCATCAATGAGTGTCGTTTGTTGATCGTAGGGTTCAAAACCGGCTTTCTGGTACACCCCCAAGGCGTCGGGATGATCCAGGTTGCAGGTGTGTACCGACAGGCGTTCAGGGTTGTGGGACCACGCCTGGTCAATGGCCTGGCGCAGAAGAAATGAACCCAGCCCCTGGCCAATGAAATCGGTCATCAATCCGAAGTATACAAGTTCAATTTCCGGCATATCGTGTAAATTCAGTTCAAAATACCCGGCCGGGGTTCCCTCCACGTAAAGGACAAAAATTTCAATTTTTTCATCAATAATCAAGGCTGCCAGAGTGTCGTCGTCCATAACCCGGCGTTCATACCACAACCACCTCGCGCCGACCCCTTCATAAAGGAAACGGTAGAAGGCGACACTGGGATGCAGACAGCGAAGCAGGGCGATGCTTTTGGCAGGGACGGGCGGGGCGGCTTTGGTTGGCGGCGCGTCTATCATCAGATAAGTGATGATGCATTGCATTTGTTGCTGGTCGTCGTTCATGGGTCGAGACGCCGTGCCATGACGATCCGCGGCTCTTCCTCGTAACCGATGGCGCTGTAAAAACCGCGGGCCTGATCGTTGCCATCCCGGATCATCAAGTTAATTTTCCACACGCCCTGTTCCTTCAGCCATGTCTCGGCGTGACGGATCATCTGCCTGCCAAAACCTTTGTTGCGGTGCGCGGGGGAACTGGCCACATAATAGACGGCGCCGCGGTGACCGTCGTTTCCGGCCATAACCGAAGCGACGATTTCACCGCCGTAAAAGCCAACGAATAATTCACTCGTCGGGTTAGCACGGCAGTGGGCGATGTCTTGTTCGGGATTATTCCATGACCGGATTAGCGCGCAGGCCTGCCATAAGGCAATTGTGGCCTCAAGATCAGCATCTGTGAAAGGACGGATGGAAAGCATATTGCTTAGGGACCGACGGGGGTATCTGGGTGATCGCCCCATTCCGCCCACGATCCGTCATAAACGGCGACCTCGTCATGGCCAAGAAGGTACAGCGCCAAAGCGGATACCGAGGCGGTGACACCCGAACCGCAACTGGTGGTTATGGGCTTGCTTAAATCGACCCCGGCATCCTTGAAGGCGGTCAGAATTTCATCGGCGGACTTGAAGGTGCAATTTTGTTGCATATTCAGAAGTCCATTGAACGGCAAATTGAAACTACCCGGAATGTGACCGCGTTTTTCGGTGGGGCGGGGCTCGTGATCGATACCATCGAAGCGGCCGGCACTGCGCGCATCGATGACCTGAAATTTATGGCTTTCAAGATTATTCATCATCTGCGTGAGATTCTTGATCAAAATGTGATTCATGGTGGCGGAAAAATGGCGTTCCTGGGGAGTCACCACGTTATCGTCAACGCGGCGATTTTCCTGGGTCCACTTGGGGAGTCCACCATCCAGTACGGCGATATCCATGTGTCCAAAGATCCTGAACATCCACCATACCCGGCAAGCCGCCATGAAACCGCCAGAACTGTCATAAACGACAATCCTGTTGCCATCACCAAGGCCTAGTTTGCTAACTTTCGAGGCAAAAACCTCGGCGCTTGGCAACATGTGCGGCAGATCCGTCTCGCTGTCGCAGATTTCGTCGATATTGAAATAGACGGACCCCGGTATATGACGAAAAGCATATTCTTCTGCCGCTACGCGCTCGTCATGGGGCAGGTAGAATGTGGCGTCAACGACCCTGACATCGGGTGCATTGAGATGTTCTTCAAGCCACGCGGTGCTGACCAGAGCGTCGGGATTTGCGTAATCCATGGGAAAATGTTCTCCGTCGTAAGCATCATGCCATTCAATAGCCTCATTTGACTTTTATAGGCTTGCTTGGAATGCATCAACCTTAAGCTGGAAGTAAGGATTTATAAGGACTATACATAAAATATTTCTAATACTCATTTGTGCTGTAAAAGGTCTCATTGTCATGCGCGGTAAAAAGTTAATTTTGAATATATTGCAGCACAAAGTGACACTGGCTACTACAGTGTTGGTCTTGTTCAATGTGTATCTGTATTCAATCATAAACATTGATCTATTTCAGTTGCTTATCGCGGGTTTGCAAAAAGTTGAAGACTCCAATGCCGAAGATATATTCATTGGTATTGTGTTCGTTTTAATCGGCTTTTTGATTGATAAAATTCGTTTGTGGCGGAAAAGAGTCGGCAAGAGGAAAATAGAAAAGGCGAAACTTGCCACTTTGCGCGCGACGATGACAACGGTCCATGATGTGGTTAACAACTTCCTGAATAGCCTGCTGTTATTTCGTCTTGAAGCAGAAAATAGCGCCGCTATGAAAGATGAATCTCTAAAAATGCTAGATGATCTTACATCTGAAACGGCAGGCAAACTTAAGGAAATTGACGATCTTGAAAATATTTTCGAAAGGGATTTCGGATCAGGGATTACTGGTATCGTTACTCCAGCCAGTCAGGAGTAGGTAACGCCCGTTCTTTTAAGAATGAGGGGTTAAACATTTTGCTCATGTAGCGGGTGCCGGAATCGCATAACATGGTGACGATGGTGTGTCCGGGGCCCATTTCCTTGGCCATGCGAATCGCACCGGCAACGTTAATGCCGCTCGAACCACCAAGACAGAATCCTTCATTTTTAAGCAGATCAAATGCGCTTTGCAGTAATTCTGCATCGCCAATCTGGAAAGGCATATCGATCTCCAGATCTTCTATATTTTTGGTTATACGGCCCTGGCCAATGCCCTCGGTGATCGATGATCCTTCGGCTTTCAATTCGCCGTTTGCGTAATAATTGTAAAGCGCCGCGCCCATGGGGTCGGCCAGTCCGATCTTGATGTTCCTGTTCAGGCCGCGCAGGGTGGTGGCGGTTCCGGCCAGGGTGCCGCCGGTGCCGATGGCGCAGATAAAACCATCGACCTTGCCAGCAGTTTGTTGCCAGATTTCCGGCCCTGTCGTTTCGATGTGGGCCTGACGGTTGGCGACGTTGTCGAACTGGTTAGCCCAGATGGCCCCGTTGGGCTCGCTAATGGACAGTTCCTTGGCCAGGCGTTCAGATACATGAACGTAGTTGCCGGGATCGCGGTACGGTGCTGCGGGGACCTCGCGCAAATCGGCGCCGCAAAGGCGCAGCATGTCTTTCTTTTCCTGGCTTTGGGTGTCGGGGATAACGATCACCGTGCGATAACCCAGCGCGTTTGCGACCATCGCCAGGCCAATGCCGGTGTTGCCTGCGGTGCCTTCGACAATAACCCCGCCGGGTTTTAAAAGGCCGCGTTGTTCGGCGTCACGAACGATATACAAGGCGGCGCGATCTTTGACCGATCCTCCGGGGTTGGCGTATTCGGCCTTGCCCAATATCTCGCAGCCCGTTGCCTCTGATGGGCCCTTAAGGCGGACCAGCGGGGTGTTGCCAATTGCGCCGATAAAACCGTCACGAATATTCATAAGGTAAACTCTCACCAGTTAAGGCTTGGAGACTAAGGCGCAATCCGCTTCATGTTAAGTCCATAAATGGCGTAGCTTGTCACCATGCAATTGAAACCATTGCACCGCCAGCATGGTCATTGAGTTGACGATGCGTCCCTGTTCCAGCATGGCGTAGGTTTCTTCGGGGCTGGCCGTGAAAACGCGAATGTCCTCGCCTTCATGTTTAAGGCCGAATACACCGCCGGCGTTCGATGCGTCTACCCGGCCACAAAACAGAAACACCGATTCGGTAAAACACCCAGGGGATGAAAAGTAGTGGTATAGGGGATGTAAGGCGGTGATCGGGCAATCGGCTTCTTCAACACTTTCCCGGCGGCACAGGTCTTCCGGTTTTTCGTCGTGTTCGATCATGCCGGCCACGCATTCAACCAGCCATGGCGAGAAATCATCATCCCACCAGGGGGAAGATTTTGCGGCATAAGCCCCGGGTCGGAATTGTTCGGTCAAAATGAACAGATCAAGGTCCGGGTCATAAAGAAGCACGGCTCCGACATGGCCGCGCTCGACGACTTCGCGAGACATCTCCTCGCTCCATCCGCCTTCGAACAATGCGTGCTTCAGCAGATAATGATCGACCTGCAGGTAAGCCCTGAAGGGGGTCGTTTTTTCTATGATACTGACGTTGCTGGGTGTCATAGTATTGTTCCGGTGGAAGACGATATTAATTTACGACCCGGCAATTCACCTGGAATTTCGGGACACGATCATACTGGGAGGAATCCAATGCTATATCATCTAGATTTTAACGTCACCTATGGGGCCGATATGAAACAGAACGATCTATTCACGATCTGGGCGGAAGAGGCCGGAGTGGCTCTTGGGGCCAAGGAAGCTGGCGCGGTTGTTGATCTTTGGAAATGCGCCGGTGAGCGTCGGGTCATTGCTATTCTGGATGTTGATGGTCCGGATACCCTTGATAAAATTCTCATGGATTTGCCAATCATGCAGAAGATGGGCCAGCACGTGGATGTCAAGGTTTCAGCGCTCAGGCGATACGAAGACTTCGCCGCCGACGTTAAGGAAAGGCTGGATCGCTAAGCCTGTTTCTTATCCAAACCGGTTGATTGCCAAGCCATCAAGGTCGATTTCGGGCTGGCGTCCAGAAATGACGTCGGCCATAACCTTCCCCGACCCGCAAGCCATGGTCCAGCCAAGGGTGCCGTGCCCGGTGTTCAAATACAGGTTGTCGATATTGGTTCGCCCCAGGACGGGGACGCTGTCGGGTGTGTTCGGGCGTAATCCAGCCCAAAATTCGACCTCGTCCTGAGCCGGGCAATCGGGGAACAGGGTCAAGGCGGCTTTTAGGATATGCTGCGCGCGGGTGTCGTCAATGTCAGTATTATGGCCAGCGATTTCAGCCGTGCCAGCGATCCGCAACCGTCCACCTAGCCTTGAGTACACAAGCTTCAATTCGTCCTGAATCAAGCCGACAAAGGGCGCCTTCGCACTGTCGCCAACATCCAGCGTGACGGAATATCCCTTGGCCGGATAGACCGGCAAATTGAGTCCCAGGGGTTTTAGCAACAAGGGGGAATAGCTGCCGAGAGCGACGATGCATGATTCTGCCTCGTGAACACCTTGGGATGTCTCAACCCCAGTAAAGCGTCCATTTTCGACCATCAGGTGATCGATCTTGCAATCGTAGCGGAATTCGACACCCATCCGGGCCGCCAGATCGGCCAGGGCGCTGGTGAAGGTGTGGGCGTCGCCGCTTTCATCGCCGGGGGTGAAGATACCGCCACTGATCAATCCGTCGTCGGCTGCCGTTTTCAGGGCCGGTTCCAGGGCCAAACAAGCCGCAACATCAAGCAATTGGCGGTCCAGCCCCAGCCCCTTCATTGCCTGCATGCGCTTGGCGGCGGCTTGCAGAATATGTTTGTCGCGGTAGATATGGATTATACCCTTGCTAAGGTGATCGTATTGAATGCCGGTGTCGCGGCGCAAGTTCGCCAGCACGTCGCGGCTGTAAAGGGCCAGACGCAACATCCTTTCGGCGTTAATGCTGGCGCGTCCATTCGTGCAATTGATCAGGAAACGCAGGCACCACGCCCAAAGTGCGGGGTCGGCTTTGAGGCGAAATTTCAGCGGCGCGTCATCGCGGCCCAGCCATTTGATGATATTGGGCACATTCGCAGGGGTAGCCCAGGGTTCCGTATGGCAGGCAGAAATCTGACCACCGTTGGCGAAGCTGGTTTCCAGCGCCGGTCCGGGTTGGCGTTCAACGACGACAACCTTGTGACCGGCACAGGCCAGATAGTATGCACTCGTCACGCCAATCACCCCAGCGCCGAGAATCAGCGTAGTCATGCTTCTCATTCCTTCTTGAAGAGGCGTAAGCTAGAACATGTCAGGGCTTATGGAAACCTGTATGGTTGTGTGATGTTGAAAAATGCTTTGCTCAGCGTTTCACAAATGGCGATGGCTGATAACGCCACGATTGCCGCCGGGATCCCGGCGGCCGATTTGATGGAAGCGGCGGGGAAGGGCGTTGCCGATGCTATTGTCTGGCGCTGGCAACCGCGCCCTGTTGTTGTTCTTTGTGGGCCGGGAAACAATGGTGGTGACGGTTTTGTCGTCGCCCGCCTGTTAAAGGCGGCTGGATGGCCGGTGCGCATTGCCTCGCTGGACCAGGGCACCCTTGATCCTGAATGTCTCAATGATGATGATCTTGTCGTCGATGCGCTGTTCGGGGCGGGCTTGTCGCGGCCCCTGGAAGGCAAGGCAAGGCAAACCATCGAGGCGATCAACAAGCGCGGCCTGGATTGTGTCGCCGTCGATGTCCCCAGCGGTGTGGACGGCGATAGTGGAGAAATCCTGGGCGCTGCACCGCGTTGCCTGCTCAGCGTGACCTTCTTCCGGCGCAAACCGGGACATTTACTGCTTCCCGGTCGGGATTTGATGGGCGAGGTGGTGGTTGTCGATATCGGAATTGAAGAAAGCGTTCTGGATCACATAAAGCCTGATACCTTCGCTAACGGTCCCGACTTGTGGCTGCCCCGTTATCCGTGGCCTTCTTCGAAGGGCAACAAGTATGACCGTGGTCATGCGGTGATTGTCGGCGGGGCCGAGATGACCGGCGCGGCAAGGCTGGCGGCAACGGCGGCACGGCGCATCGGTACCGGTCTGGCGACAATTGCGGCCCCTGCGTCAGCAATTGCAGCCTACGGCGCGGGTGACCCCGGTAACATCATCGCCCCCGCCGACGATGCGGCAGCATATGTGGAGTTACTGTCTGACCGGCGTAAAAACGCTCTTCTGGTCGGCCCTGGTTGCGGGCTTAACGCCAGAACCCGCTCGCTTGTTCTGGGGGCTCTTGAATCGGGCAAACCGACAGTTCTTGATGCGGATGCGCTCAGTGTCTTTGCCGATGATCCGCAATCTCTTTTTGCCGCAATTACGGTTGCAGGCCCCGTTATGTTGACCCCGCATGATGGAGAATTTAAGCGTATTTTCAATATAAAAGGAGATAAACTTAAACAAACACGTGAAGCATCGGTGGGCAGTGGTGCCATCGTTTTGTTAAAGGGGGCCGATACGGTCATCGCCGCGCCCGATGGACGCGCCGTCATTAACGAAGGGGCACCGCCAACCTTGGCGACGGCGGGATCAGGGGATGTTCTTGCAGGCTTTGCCGTTGGCCTTTTGGCGCAGGGCATGGACGCTTTCGATGCCGCTCAAGCTGCATGCTGGTTGCATGGCAGGGCGGCTATGAGCTTCGGTCCAGCCTTGATAGCTGAAGATTTGGCGCTATCTCTTTCTGGTGTCCTGTGTGATCTTGAAAAAATAAAAGGCAAACAACCATGAGCGATAAAAGCAAGTCCGGGTTTCTCAATCGCACACTGAAGAATCTGCGCCAGGCTTGGCAGGGAATTGCCGGTTCAGAATATGACGAATCAGCGGCCAGCATGCAGCCAGACCTTCCTGAAAAGGACGCCGAACGCTTGTTGGAACAAATGCACGCCTGCCTTGAAACACGAGGTGGCGAGGTTTCGGCTCGAGCCCGTGCGGCGGCTCTGGGGCGCGCCTATTTGGCCCTTAACGAGATTGGAAAGGTTCGTTTCCTTGAGGTTTTAGCGGGAAATTTCGACGTCGATCACGCCGCCGTCGATGCCGCCATGCTGGCCCTTCAAGGGATAACGGAGCAGGGGGCGCGTTATCAGGGAGAGGCGGATTTACGCAAAACACTGGACCCACCCAGGCTTAAATTACTGACCCAGTTCAACGCTTTGCCAGAAGGGGTCAAGTTTCTCGTCGATATGCGAGCTGATCTATTGGCTCTCGCCCGCGATAATGCCCACTTAAGGGGGCTGGAGCAGGATTTAAAAGGACTTCTGAATACCTGGTTTGATATCGATTTTCTGGAACTACGGCGCATTTCCTGGGATGCATCATCGGCCAGCTTGCTTGAGAAACTGATCGCTTATGAGGCCGTACATGCCATTGAAAGCTGGGATGATCTGAAAAATCGTCTCGATTCCGACCGCCGCTGTTTCGCCTATTTTCACCCCCGAATGCCCGATGAACCTTTGATTTTTGTTGAAGTTGCGCTGGTCGATGGCATGTCGGACAGCATTCAGGCGTTGCTTGATGACACCGCTCCGGTTATTGACCCGGCCAGCGCAGACACGGCGATTTTCTATTCCATATCCAATGCCCAGAAAGGTTTGGAAGGCATCAGTTTCGGTAATTTTCTGATTAAGGGTGTCGTCAGTTCTCTGGCTGGCGAATTCGAAGGCTTGAATACTTTCGCCACCCTGTCGCCTATGCCCGGGTTCAGGGCATGGCTCGACAAACGTCTTGCCGATGGCGACAAGGATTTGCTGACGGCAAGTGACCGTAAGGCTTTGAAGGCGATTGATGGCAATTCCGGAGGCACCAAGGGAAAGTTCAAGGCATTGCTGGACGATCAAGACGGTGCGCTCTGTGAGGCCATGCAGGGGCCGCTGATGCGGCTAGCGGCGCAGTATTTGGCTCTTGAAAAGAAACGCCAGGGCGGTTTTCGCGTGCTCGACCCGGTGGCTCATTTCCATCTAAGTAATGGCGCGCGTATTCAACGCCTGAACTGGCGCGGCGACCTTTCATCAAAGGGCCTGAGCCAGTCGGCGGGGATCATGGTTAACTATCTTTACAAACTCAGTCACCTTGAGGCCAACCACGAAGCCTATACGTCGAGCGGAAAGGTTGCCGCTTCTTCAAGTGTGCGCTCCTTTTTATAGGCTGGAATTCTCCCACTATGGCGATTGACAGGGGGCCTGATTTGTATATGGTTGCGCGCCCGTCCGGAACGTCGTGTTTTCGGGTGGTGCAACACAGTTTGGCGGGCGTGGTGGAATTGGTAGACACGCAGGTTTTAGGTACCTGTGACGCAAGTCGTGGAGGTTCAAGTCCTCTCGCCCGCACCATACGCTGAATTATTTTTTTGTCTTAAAAACGCTTTCCGATTGGGATATCCATGCAGGTCACAGAAACGAAAACCGAAGGTTTATTGCACGAATTCACGATTACCGTTGCTGCAGCGGAGATCGAAACGTTCGTCACGAATCGTCTCAACGAATTGAAGAAAACCGCAAATTTACCGGGCTTCCGCCCCGGCAAAGTTCCGGCCCAACTTTTGCGCAAACAATATGGCCCATCGATCATGGGCGAGGTGTTGGAGCGCACTGTCGGTGAGACTTCGCAAAAAGCCATGGAAGAGCGTGAATTGCGCCCTGTCATTCAGCCAAAAATCGAAGTCATCAAGTTTGAAGACGGCGCGGACCTGGAATACACCATGGCCCTTGAGGTCATGCCCGACATCAAGCCCATGGATTTTTCAAAAATCCAGCTTGAACGCATGGTCGTCAAAGCCGACGAGGAAGAAATTACCAAAGCCCTGGATCGTTTAGCCGCTGCACACAAGACATCCGAGCCGGTCAGCGCTTCGCGTAAGACGAAAAGCGGCGACGTCACGATTATAGATTTCGTCGGCAAGGTTGACGGCGAGGAATTTGCTGGCGGCAAGGCCGAGGACTACTCCCTGGAACTGGGCTCTGGCAGTTTTATTCCCGGCTTCGAAGAACAGCTTATCGGCACCAAGGTCGGCGATCATGTTGTCGTCAAGGTATCTTTCCCCAAGGAATACGGGGCCGAAGAACTGGCCGGTAAAGAGGCCGAGTTCGATGTCGATATCAAGGAACTGCGCGAAACCACCGACGCGGCAATTGATGATGAATTGGCCAAAAAGGTTGGTCTTGAAGACTTGGACACCCTGAAGAAGAACATTCGTGAAGAACACGAGCGCGAATTCAAGAATATGGCTCGCCAACGCATGAAGCGCCTTCTGCTCGACGAGTTGGAAGCAAAACATGAATTTGAAATCCCCCTAAGCCTTGTCGAAAACGAATTCGATAACATCTGGGGGCAATTCGAAGAGCATCGCAAACAAGCCCAGGAGCAGGGTAGCGAGGAAGATCCAAGCGAAGGCAAAACCGATGATGAGCTAAAGGAGGATTATCGCGAGATTGCCTCACGCCGGGTCCGTCTGGGCCTGCTTTTGGCCGAAATTGGCCGCATCAATAACATCGATACGTCGCAGGAAGACATCAACCGCGCCATGATGATGGAAGCGCAGCGTTATCAAGGGCAGGAGCAGGAAGTGATGGAATACTTCCGCAGCAACCCCGAAGCCCAGCAACAACTCAAGGCGCCGCTGCTGGAGGATAAGGTTGTTGATTTCATCTTCGAATTGGCCAAGGTAACCGACAAGAACGTCTCAATTGACGAACTGGTCAAAGAACCCGAAGAAAAAAAGGCTCCGGCGAAAAAGAAAGCCGCAGCCAAGAAAAAGGCCCCGGCCAAGAAAAAAGCCGCCGCCAAGAAGGACGACTAGATCAAACTGCCATAAATTATGGCAGATACTTTGATCGAATCTTTAGAAATTAGTGCAACCTGCCCTCAATCTGAGGGCAGGTTGCACTAAACAGTCATAGAATTAAAGGGCATTTTCCAAATGAACGACCCGGTAGAAACCTATATGAGCTCTTTGGTCCCCATGGTTGTCGAGACGACCAATCGGGGAGAGCGTGCTTACGACATTTTTTCCAGGCTTCTCAAGGAGAGGATTATCTTTCTTACCGGCGGAGTCGATGATGGCGTTGCCAGCCTTATATGTGCCCAGTTGCTGTTTCTTGAATCGGAAAACCCGACCAAGGACATCTCGTTCTATATTAATTCGCCCGGTGGCGTCGTTACCTCGGGTTTGGCCATTTACGACACCATGCGTTACATCCGTCCGGACGTATCGACCGTCTGTATCGGCCAGGCTGCCTCTATGGGGTCGTTCCTGCTGTGCGCCGGGGCCAAGGGCAAACGCTATTCTCTGCCTAATGCCAGGGTGATGATCCACCAGCCATCTGGCGGTGCCCAGGGGCAGGCGACAGACATTGAAATTCAGGCCAAAGAAATTCTGGCGATACGGGCGCGATTGAACGCTATCTATGTCGAGCATACCGGGCAGCCCCTGGATGTTATTGAAAAAGCCCTTGAGCGCGATAACTTCATGACGGCTGAGGAAGCCAGGGATTTTGGTTTGATCGACGAAGTGGTGACCAACCGTCCGGTTACGGAAGACGATGAAGGTGACAAAAAAGATTAGCTTTAAGCCTGTATTAACGAACATCGCCTCACTATGTAATTGAAGTGAGATGAGTAAATAAAATCGCAAAACGCAGCTATTGGATTGTCTGGTCGCCTGAAAAATGGGTATCATGACCAGTACAGTCGTTTTAGAAGCGGCTGAGAATTAAATGGAGCTTCCATGAACAAGACCACCGGCGGAGACTCGAAGAACACGCTTTACTGCTCTTTCTGCGGTAAGAGCCAGCACGAGGTTCGTAAACTTATCGCCGGTCCCACCGTGTTCATCTGCGACGAGTGTGTCGAGTTGTGCATGGATATTATCCGCGAGGAACATAAAACCTCGTTGGTCAAGTCCGGTGACGGCGTTCCCACTCCAAGTGAAATCAGTGCGGTTCTTGATGATTACGTGATCGGCCAAGACCACGCCAAGCGTGTTCTGGCGGTGGCCGTGCATAATCATTACAAACGTTTGAGCCATGGCAATGGCAGTAATGACGTGGAATTGGCGAAATCAAATATCCTGCTGGTTGGTCCGACCGGTTGCGGCAAGACTTTGCTGGCGCAGACCCTGGCGCGCATCCTTGATGTGCCTTTTACCATGGCCGACGCGACGACCTTGACCGAAGCGGGTTATGTTGGTGAAGATGTGGAAAACATCATTCTCAAGCTGTTGCAGTCTGCCGACTATAATGTCGAGCGTGCGCAACGGGGCATCGTCTATATTGATGAAGTCGATAAAATTTCCCGCAAATCCGATAATCCTTCAATCACCCGCGATGTGTCGGGTGAGGGTGTTCAGCAGGCGCTGCTTAAGATTATGGAAGGCACCGTCGCCAGCGTTCCCCCGCAAGGTGGGCGCAAGCACCCGCAACAGGAATTTTTGCAAGTCGATACCACCAACATCCTGTTTGTCTGCGGTGGTGCTTTTTCCGGCCTGGACAAGATTATTTCCAACCGTGGCAAAGGCATGAGCATTGGCTTTGGCGCCGATGTCAGGGCGCCAGAAGAGCGTAACACCGGTGAAATCCTGCGTGATGTTGAGCCGGAAGATTTGCTTAAATTCGGCCTCATTCCGGAATTTGTCGGCCGTTTGCCGGTACTGGCGACCCTGGATAATCTGGACGCCGACGCGCTTATAGAAATATTGACGAAGCCGAAAAATGCCCTGGTCAAACAGTATCAGCGTCTGTTCGAGATGGAAGATGTGAACCTGACCTTCACCGAAGGGGCCCATGAAAGCATCGCCAAGTTGGCCGTTGAACGTAAAACCGGTGCTCGTGGGCTGCGTTCGATCATGGAAACCATCCTTTTGGATACAATGTTCGTTCTTCCTGGCCTTGAAGGTGTAGAAGAGATCGTTATCAACCGTGAAGTGGTCGATGATAGCGTGACTCCGCTGTATATTTACGCCGATCGCAAGGAAGATGTCGGTACCAGCGCCTGATATAGTCGGTTTAAGTGATTTTTTAGCCCTCTTATCGACTGTCACCCCTTGAACGTCACGATCAATTAGCCCACCTTTGAGTGGTGCTGGATTCTTAATCTGACACTCGACGTCATCCCGATGGGCCTACAAGCGGGCCTGTCCCATTTATTTAGACTGAGGCAACATGACTTCTTCTCAAAAAGGCGATCTTTATCCCGTGCTTCCCCTTCGCGACATTGTGGTTTTTCCGCATATGATCGTGCCGTTGTTTGTCGGTCGCGACAAATCCGTGCGGGCCCTGGAAGATGTCATGAAAGACGACAAGCAAGTCTTGCTTCTGGCCCAGAAAAATGCTGCCGAAGATGACCCTACGGTTGAGGATATTTATGAGGTCGGCACCGTAGCGACGGTTCTACAGCTTTTGAAATTACCCGATGGCACGGTCAAAGTGCTTGTCGAAGGTTCCCAGCGCGCCCGGGTTACCGGTTACCTGAAAAATGAAAACTTTTTCGAGGCTCAGGCTATTTTACTGGACGAGCCCGAAAATGACGATCAGGAGCTTGAGGCCCTGTCTCGTTCAGTCGTGACCCAGTTCGATCAATATATCAAGTTGAACCGGAAAATTCCGCCCGAAGCGCTGGTCTCGATCAACCAGATCGATGCCCCCAGCAAGCTCGCCGATACCATTGCCTCGCATCTGGCCCTGAAGATATCAGAAAAGCAGGAGCTACTTGAAACCGAAACCGTCGCCGAACGCCTTGAGCGCGTTTATTCCTTCATGGAATCGGAAATTGGTGTTCTTCAGGTGGAAAAGAAAATCCGCAACCGGGTTAAACGGCAGATGGAGAAAACCCAGCGCGAGTACTATTTGAATGAACAGCTAAAAGCGATTCAGAAAGAACTTGGCGAAGGTGAAGACGGAAAAGACGAAAGCGCTGAAATCGAAGAACGCATCGTCAAGACAAAGCTTTCTAAGGAAGCGAAGGAAAAAACCCTCGCCGAATTAAAAAAATTAAAGAATATGAGCCCCATGTCCGCTGAAGCGACGGTGGTGCGTAATTACCTCGACTGGATGCTGTCTATTCCCTGGAAGAAGCGCTCGCGCGTCAACAAGGATATCAAAAAAGCTCAAGACATTCTGGATGCCGATCACTATGGCCTGAAAAAGGTCAAAGAAAGGATTCTGGAATATCTTGCCGTTCAGCAACGGACCAACAAGGTCAAGGGGCCGATCTTGTGTCTGGTTGGGCCTCCTGGTGTCGGTAAAACCTCGCTCGGCAAGTCCATTGCCAACGCGACGGGGCGTAATTTCATCCGCATGTCTTTGGGCGGCGTGCGCGATGAGTCGGAAATTCGTGGCCACCGCCGCACGTATATTGGCTCTATGCCCGGTAAAATCGTTCAGGGAATGAAGAAAGCCAAGTCGTCTAACCCATTGTTCCTGCTTGATGAAGTGGACAAAATGGGTCAGGACTGGCGTGGCGACCCGGCCTCAGCCTTACTTGAGGTTCTTGATCCGGAACAAAACTCTACCTTCAACGATCATTATCTGGAAGTCGATTACGATCTTTCTGACGTGATGTTCGTAACCACGGCCAATACCATGAACATGCCGGGCCCGCTTCTGGATCGCATGGAAATCATTCGCTTGTCCGGATATACCGAAGACGAAAAAGTCGAAATTGCCAAGCGCCACCTGATCGATAACCAGGTCAAGATTCATGGTCTGAAAGATGAAGAATGGTCCATTTCCGATGGCGCCGTTCGGGACATCATTCGCTATTACACCCGCGAAGCGGGTGTCCGTAATTTAGAGCGCGAACTGGCCAATCTGACCCGCAAGGCGATCAAGGACATCATGATGGGCGATAAAAAGAAAATCGCCGTCACCAGCAAGAACTTGTCCAAGTACGCGGGCATCAAACGCTTCCGTTACGGTGAAATCGAAGCCGATGATCTGGTCGGCGTCACCACAGGCTTGGCCTGGACCGAGGTCGGCGGAGAGTTGCTGACAATCGAAGCGGTCATGGTTCCGGGTAAGGGAAAAATGATCATCACCGGTAAATTGGGTGATGTCATGCAGGAATCGATTCAGGCGGCGAAATCTTTTGTCCAATCCCGCTCTCTGGATTTTGGTGTTATCCCGCCGATGTTCAATACCAAGGATATCCATGTTCATGTCCCTGAGGGGGCGACCCCCAAGGATGGCCCATCGGCCGGCGTCGGTATGGTCACTTCGATTGTTTCGGTGCTGACTGGTATTGCGGTTCGCAAGGATCTTGCCATGACTGGCGAAATTACCCTGCGCGGCCGGGTTTTGCCGATAGGCGGATTAAAGGAAAAACTTCTGGCGGCACTTCGCGGCGGCATCAAGACGGTGTTGATCCCAAGCGAGAATGAAAAGGATTTGGCGGATATTCCCGACAACGTCAAAAAGGGTATGACCATCATTCCGGTTTCCGATGCCGGGCAAGTTCTTGAGCATGCCCTGGTTTCCAAGTTGCAACCGGCCGAATGGACCGAAGAGATGGAGGCTGCGTCAATCGCCTCTGCCAGGGGATCTGCTTCTAACGACGTCGTTCACTAAATAGAATCCAATCTGCGACTCGTCTTCGGAATTTCGCAGTTTATTGGGGTTTTTTCAGGATATGCCGCCTCTTTTTGCAAAGGGGCGGCATATTTTTTTATCTTTTTTATTTTCAAGATATTCCCTGTATAGCTTCATTTCGTCGTCATGATTGCCCGATAGGCGGTTGCGTTGTGTGAGTTTCCAATGACTTACGGGAATATGGCATGGTCATTACGCCACTCAAGTGAATTTGAGGCTTGTAAAAAGTTATGCAGAAACCTCAGAAAGCTGTGGAAAACTGCGGTTGTTCAATTGACGCCTATAAAAATAAGCATATAAAATCCAGCATGCTTAGGCAGGTTGCAGTCACATTGTAGCTTAAGCATTTAAGCGAATTTTTTTTTACTCTCAAACAGAAGGGGGGTTTATTTTGAATAAGAATGACCTGGTCGCCGCCGTCGCTAACAGCACGGGACTATCCAAATCCGATGCCGCTAAAGCAGTTGATGGTGTTATTGATTCTATTGCCGGTGCGCTTGCAAAGAAAGAAGAAGTCCGTCTTGTTGGCTTCGGTACTTTCAGCGTTGCCCATCGCAAGGCCTCCATGGGGCGTAACCCACGGACTGGCGAAGCGATCCAGATTAAAGCCTCTAACCAGCCGAAGTTCAAAGCTGGTAAAGGCCTGAAGGAAGCCGTTAACTAAACGGATTATCTTCAAATATTGAATTGATGCCGGTTACATCATAAAAGGTGTGACCGGCATCTTTCTTTTTAAGTTCGTTATGTATATTAATCAGTCGTTGTTGAATAAAGGGCGATTAGCTCAGTTGGTAGAGCATCTCGTTTACACCGAGAATGTCGGCGGTTCGAGCCCGTCATCGCCCACCATTTTTAACGTACTTCGTAATAATTGCGTTCATGTCTTGACACCTGCCAAGGGGCCCTTTACATGAACGCATCCTGACGCAATGCAAGTCACGTTGGGGGTGTAGCTCAGTTGGTTAGAGCGCCGGCCTGTCACGCCGGAGGCCGCGGGTTCGAGTCCCGTCACTCCCGCCATTTTCCTTTAATATTCATAAACAATAAAAACCTTTCATGCTTTGTGGCCGTACCCCGACAGCGGACTTTTTCCTACTGGTTTTTTTGTGCCAGACCTTAAGCGAAAAAAGTTTGCTTGAAGTGAGAATTTCCATGTCCAAGGTGTGGTGTTTGCTAACCTTCGGGTATATAGATATAACCGAATCAAAGAACTGTCACCGATAGTGGAAGACAGGCAAGGACCATGGCCATGGATGAGATACTTCTAGAGTACCTTCCCATCCTGATTTTTTTGGGTATAGCTATTGCGATAGCTGGTGTTTGTGTGGGCGCATCCTATGTTGTCGCCAGTCAGCGTCCCGACGTTGCCAAGAATTCGGCCTATGAATGTGGTTTTGATCCTTTTGATGACGCCCGTCGTCAGTTCGATGTTCGCTTTTATCTGGTGGCCATTCTGTTCATCATCTTCGACCTGGAAGTCGCCTTTTTGTTCCCGTGGGCGATCTCTTTGGGCGATATCGGCCTTTTCGGGTTCTGGTCGATGATGATCTTCCTTGGTGTTCTGACCATCGGCTTTGTCTATGAATGGCGTAAAGGAGCACTGGAATGGGAGTGATCGTCGATCCAAGCAAGCCAATCCCGCCAGGGGCCGAGCAGGACGCCATTCTGGGCCAGGTGACAGGCGAGCTTAATGACAAGGGATTCGTTGTCGCCAGCCTTGATCACGTCGTCAACTGGGCCCGTACCGGCTCGTTGTGGCCGATGACTTTTGGTTTGGCCTGCTGCGCCGTTGAGATGATCCACGCTTACATGCCGCGCTACGACCTTGATCGCTTCGGCGTCGTACCAAGGCCATCGCCCAGGCAATCAGATGTCATTATTGTGGCCGGAACGCTGACCAACAAAATGGCCCCGGCCTTCCGCAAGGTTTACGATCAGATGTCCGAGCCCCGTTACGTTATTTCCATGGGATCGTGCGCCAACGGCGGCGGCTATTATCATTATTCATATTCTGTGGTGCGCGGTTGTGACCGCGTTGTGCCGGTTGATATCTATGTTCCGGGTTGTCCGCCTACGGCAGAGGCGTTGGTCTATGGTATCTTGCAGTTACAAAAGAAAATCAGGCGCACGGGAACACTGTGGCGCTAGCACACGTGCGTTAAACAAGGCCTCTTTGAAGGTCGTCGAGGAAACATGGATCTGGCACTTAACGATTTAGGCGAATTGATTGCCACCGCGCTGCCCAACGAGGTCATCGCGACAGGGGTCGCCAAGGGTGAGCTCGTCGTCAACGTGCACAGCGACACCATCGTCAAGGTGTTGACGTTCCTGCGCGACGATGTCCATTGCCAGTTCAAGGTACTGATGGATGTTTGCGGCGTCGATTATCCTGACCGGGATGAGCGTTTTGATGTGGTCTATAACCTGCTTTCCATGGTCCATAACCAGCGCGTTCGGGTTAAAGTGCGGACCGCTGAAAAAATCCCGGTGCCGTCTGTCGTTTCCGTTTTCAGTTCGGCCAACTGGTGGGAGCGCGAGGCCTGGGATTTATTTGGCATTTATTTCTCCGGACATCCGGATCTGCGGCGAATTTTAACCGATTACGGTTTTGAAGGTCATCCGCTACGCAAGGACTTTCCGTTGTCCGGTTATGTGGAAATTCGCTATGACGACGAGCAAAAGCGCGTTGTCTATGAACCGGTCAAGATGGCCCAGGATTTCCGCAACTTCGATTTCGTCAGTCCTTGGGAAGCCATGGGTGCGCCGCTTCCGGGCGACGAGAAGGCCGAACAGGCCGACGACGCTGCGGGCGAGGGTGATAGCTGATGTCAGAAAAGCAGATCAAGAACTACAATTTGAATTTCGGTCCCCAGCATCCCTCTGCGCATGGCGTGTTGCGTCTGGTGTTGGAACTGGACGGCGAAGTGATCGACCGCGCCGACCCGCATGTGGGCTTGCTGCACCGGGGCACGGAAAAACTGATCGAATACAAGAACTACGCCCAGGCAATGCCGTACTTTGATCGCCTTGATTACGTGTCACCGCAAAATCAGGAACATGCCTTTGTGCTGGCGACCGAGAAGCTACTCGGCATCGAAGCAGCCCCACGGGGGCAGTATATTCGGGTGTTGTTCGCAGAAATTGGCCGGGTTCTCAATCACATCTTCACCAACTGTGCGTTCGCCATGGATCTGGGCGCGATGACGCCGATGCTGTGGGCCTTTGAAGAACGTGAAAAATTAATGGAATTTTGCGAGCGGGTATCGGGTGCGCGCATGCACATGGCTTATTTCCGCACCGGCGGCGTCGCGTCAGACATGCCTGACGGCCTCGCCGATGATATTGACGCCTGGTGCGACCAGTTTCCGCAGATGCTTGATGATGTTGAGACACTGCTGACGGAAAATCGCATCTTCAAGCAACGCACCGTCGATATCGGTGGCTTAAGCGCTGAAGAAGCCATGGACTGGGGCTTCAGTGGACCAAACTTGCGTGCTTGCGGGGTTCCCTGGGATTTGCGCAAGGCGCAGCCCTATGACGTTTACGACAAAATGGATTTTGATATACCGGTCGGCAAAACCGGAGATTGTTATGATCGTTATCTGGTCCGCATGTCCGAAATGCGGCAGTCCTTGAGAATCATCAAACAATGTCTTGCCGACATGCCCAAAGGTCCGGTTAAGGTTGATAACCACAAAATTACGCCGCCTTCCCGCGGTGATATGAAGCAATCCATGGAATCCCTTATTCATCACTTCAAGTTGTTTACCGAGGGATATCATGTTCCCGCCGGCGAGACCTATACGGCGGTCGAAGCCCCGAAGGGCGAGTTTGGTGTTTATCTGGTTTCTGACGGCTCCAACAAGCCCTACCGTTGTAAAATCAGGCCACCCGGGTTCGCCCATCTGCAGGCGCTCGAACTGGTTTCCAAGGGTTATATGCTGGCTGATGTGGTTGCCAATATTGGTTCACTGGACATTGTTTTTGGCGAGATCGATCGATGAGCACGACATTTGAGCAACCATCCAGCTTCGTGTTTTCAGCCGAAAACAAGGAAAAGCTTAAAGGCATTTTCGCCAAGTATCCCGAAGGCCGCGAGGCCAGTGCGGTGATGCCGCTGCTTGATCTGGCCCAGCGCCAGAATGATGGCTGGTTGCCGCGCGCGGCTATGGATCATGTTGCTGAACTTGTTGGCCTTGCGCCGATGCGGGTCTATGAAGTCGCCACTTTTTATACCATGTACAACATTGCCCCTATCGGCGAGAACCACCTGCAGGTTTGCACCAATTTACCGTGCTGGCTGCGCGGGTCCGACGAGGTCGTGGGCGCGTGTAAAAACAAGCTCGGCATCGGCATCGGCGAGACCACGCCAGACGGCAAATTCAGTTTGTCGGAAATGGAATGCCTGGGGGCTTGCGTCAATGCACCGATGATGCAAATCAACGATGATTATTATGAAGACCTGGATGCGTCTTCGACGGTGGCTATTCTTGATACTTTGCAATCTGGTGGCGCGCCGACACCTGGGCCGCAGAATTCCCGCAAGGGGTGCGAGCCCGAGGGTGGCCTGACATCGCTTAAAGACGGCAAGGGAGCGGGCTGATGCTTAAAGATTCAGATCGCATCTTCCAGAATATTTACGGCCTCAAGGACACGTCTCTTGCAGGCGCCAAGGCCATCGGCGACTGGGACGGTACAAAAAAGCTGATCGCCAAGGGCCGTGAATGGCTGGTCGATGAAGTTAAGGCTTCCGGCCTGCGTGGCCGTGGCGGTGCCGGTTTCGGTACCGGCATGAAGTGGTCTTTCATGCCCAAGGAAGCGGGTGATCGCCCTGTCTTCCTGACAATTAACGCCGATGAAGGCGAGCCAGGCACCTGTAAAGACCGGGAAATCATGCGTAACGAGCCTCACAAGCTGGTTGAGGGTGCATTGTTGGCGGCTGCGGCGGTTGGCGCTTGCGCGGCCTATGTTTATGTGCGCGGCGAATTTCTGCGCGAGGCCGAGGCCCTGCAACGAGCCATTGATGAAGCTTATGCTGCGGGTCTTATCGGCAAAGATTCCTGCGGTGCGGGTATCGACTTTGACATGTATGTTCATTTGGGCGCCGGCGCTTATATCTGTGGTGAGGAAAGCGCGCTTATTGAAAGCCTTGAAGGCAAGAAGGGACAACCCCGCCTGAAACCCCCATTCCCGGCCAATATTGGCCTCTATGGTTGCCCGACGACCGTCAACAATGTGGAATCCATCGCCGTTGTCCCGACCATATTAAGGCGCGGGGCTAAGTGGTTCTCTTCAATCGGCAGGGAAAACAATACCGGGACCAAACTTTTCTGCATTTCCGGACACGTCAATACACCGTGTACGGTCGAAGAAGCCATGGGTATTCCCATGCGCGAACTGATCGATACCCACGCTGGCGGTGTCCGCGGCGGATGGGACAATTTGCTGGCTGTCATTCCCGGCGGTTCCTCTGTTCCGATGATGCCCAAGGCGTTGTGTGAAAATGCAATTATGGATTTCGACGGCCTGCGTGAGCATGGCAGCGGTCTTGGCACTGCCGCCGTTATGGTGATGGACAAATCGACGGACGTGATCAAGGCCATTGCCCGTTTGTCACGTTTCTACGCCCATGAAAGCTGCGGTCAATGTACGCCGTGCCGCGAAGGCACGGGCTGGATGTCGCGGATGATGCAACGTATGGTCACCGGCGATATGACCATTGACGAGATTGATATGCTGCAGGAAGTCACAAAACAGATTGAAGGCCAGACCATTTGCGCACTTGGCGACGCCGCCGCGTGGCCTGTTCAAGGCCTGATCAGACACTTCCGTCCCGAGATCGAGCGTCGCATTAGCGAGCGCCAGTCTTCGGGCACGGGCCAGGCGGCTTAGGGGAACAGGAATGCCAAAATTAACCATCGATGGCATTGAGGCCGAAGTCGAAGCCGGGCTGACCGTGCTGCAGGCTTGCGAAAGCATCGGCATCGAAATCCCCCGTTTCTGCTATCACGAACGTCTGAGCATTGCGGGTAACTGCCGCATGTGTCTGGTCGAGATGGAACGTGCACCCAAGCCCGTTGCCTCGTGCGCCATGCCAGTTGGCGAAGGCATGGTCATTACGACCAATTCCCCGGCTGTCAAAAAGATGCGCCAGGGGGTGATGGAACTGCTGTTGATTAATCATCCGCTGGATTGCCCGATTTGCGATCAGGGCGGTGAATGCGATCTGCAAGATCAGGCTGTTGGATACGGCTTGGATCACAGCCGCTACATGGAAGACAAGCGTTCCGTTAAAGACAAGACCTTCGGCCCGTTAATCAGGGCGATGATGACCCGTTGCATTCATTGCACCCGCTGTATCCGCTTTTCAAGCGAAGTTGCTGGCGTTCCCGAACTGGGCGCGACGGGGCGTGGCGAGCATATGGAAGTCGGCACCTATATCGAGAAAGCCCTGACCTCGGAACTGTCGGGCAATATGATCGACCTTTGTCCGGTTGGTGCGTTGACGTCCAATCCCTATGCTTTCAATGCTCGTCCGTGGGAATTGAAAAAGACCGAATCCATCGATGTTATGGACGCTGTCGGATCAAGCATTCGCGTTGATGCAAAAGGCCCGGGGGTGATGCGGATTTTGCCGCGCCTGAACGAAGATGTGAACGAAGAATGGATTTCCGACAAGACCCGCTTCGCCTGTGACGGCCTGAAGCGTCAACGTCTCGATACGCCATACGTTCGCCGCAACGGCAAACTGGAAGCGGCGAGCTGGGACGAGGCTTTTGCCACAATCGCCGCCAAGGTCAAGGACATGGACGGTTCGCGTTTCGCCGCCATTGCCGGTGATCTGGCCTGCGCCGAATCCATGACCGCCCTTAAAGACCTGACCGAGGCCCTTGGTTCAACCAACATCGATTGCCGTCAGGACGGCGCTAAACTCGATGCCTCTTGCCGTGCGGGCTATCTGTTTAACAGCACCATTGCCGGTATTGAAGAAGCCGACGCCTGTTTGATTATCGGTTCAAACCCGCGCCTGGAAGCGCCGATCATCAATGCCCGTTTGCGTAAACGCTACCTGATGGGCGGATTTAATACCGGTTTGATCGGTGAGTCCGTTGATTTGACCTTCCCTTACGAACACCTGGGTGCGGGTGGCGATACTTTAAGTGAAATCGCCACGGGTAAACATGCCTTCGCGAAGGTGCTGAAAAAAGCCGAAAGGCCGATGCTGATTTTGGGGCAGGGGGCGTTGATGCGTTCCGACGGTGCGGCGATTTTGGCCCTGGCCCGCCAAATTGCCGAAGATTATGGCATGGTTAGCGAGAACTGGAACGGCTTCAACGTTCTGCACACGGCAGCGGCGCGGGTTGGTGGCCTCGATTTGGGGCTGGTACCAGGTAAGGGTGGTCGCGATGTTGCCTCTATTGTTGATGGCTGCGGCGCGGGCGACATTGATGTTGTCTATTTGCTCGGCGCAGATGAAATTGATACGGACAAGCTGGGCGATGCCTTTGTCATTTACCAGGGTCATCACGGGGACGTTGGCGCTCATCGCGCCGATGTGATTTTACCGGGTGCCGCCTATACAGAAAAGAACGCCACTTACGTTAATACCGAAGGCCGGGTGCAACAGGCTCGTCTTGTGGTTTTCCCGATTGGCGATGCACGCGAGGACTGGACCATTATTCGCGCCTTGTCCGACGTCCTTGGCCACAAGCTGCCTTACGACACCCTTGATGACGTGCGCCAACGGATGGTTGCCATTAATGCCTGCTTCGCGGGTGACGATCAACAAACCGGCGGAACATGGGGTAAATTTGGTGAAAAAGGATCGGTGGAATCAGGTGGTTTTGCCTCACCAATCATTAATTTTCACATGACTGACCCGATAAGCCGGGCATCTGAAACCATGGCCAAGTGCGTCGAAGCACTTCTAGGCGATAGCAAAGGGATGACCGGCACCGATGGTTGAATTCTTTTTTGCGTATATCTGGCCGACGCTGTGGATCGTTATCAAGATCGTCGCCATTGTGCTGCCGGTCCTGCTCTCTGTGGCTTACCTGACCTATGTTGAACGCAAGGTGATTGGTGCCATGCAATTGCGCCGTGGACCCAATGTGGTTGGGCCTTTCGGACTGTTGCAACCGATGGCCGATGGCCTGAAACTGTTCCTTAAGGAAACCATTTTGCCGTCCGGGGCCAATCCGGCGGTGTTCCTGTTGGCGCCGATGGTCACCTTTGTGCTGGCGCTGATCGCCTGGTCGGTGATTCCCTTTGATCAGGGCATGGTTCTGGCTGATATCAACGTCGGTATCCTGTTCCTGTTCGCGATCTCATCGCTGGGCGTATATGGCATTCTGATGGCCGGTTGGGCATCGAATTCCAAGTATGCATTTTTGGGTGCACTGCGTTCGGCGGCGCAGATGGTGTCTTATGAAATATCCATGGGGCTGGTTATTGTTACCGTGTTGATGTGTGTCGGTTCGCTGAATTTGTCAGACATCGTGATGGCCCAGAAGAATGTCTGGTTCATCGTGCCGCTGTTCCCGATGGCTGTGATCTTCTTTATTTCAACGCTGGCCGAAACCAATCGCCATCCCTTTGATTTGCCTGAAGCAGAAGCTGAACTGGTGGCCGGTTACAACGTCGAATATTCGGCCATGGCCTTCGCGCTGTTCTTCCTGGGTGAATACGCCAACATGATCTTGATGGCGGCGATGACGGCGATTCTTTTCCTGGGCGGCTGGCTGCCACCCGTGGATATCGCGCCGTTCAATTTGATTCCGGGGCCATTGTGGCTGGCGGCGAAGATCGCCTTCGTGTTGTTTTTCTTCTTGTGGGTGCGCGCCGCGTTCCCGCGCTATCGTTATGACCAGCTCATGCGCCTTGGCTGGAAAGTGTTTCTGCCCATTTCGTTGGGTGCAGTGGTCATTGTCGCAGGTGTGTTGGTCGGTTTTGACCTGCTGCCGGTGCATAGGTAAGGAGGGCATAATATGAGCTTTATTCATCGTGGCATTAAAACCTTCCTGCTAACGGAACTGGTAAGCGGCCTGTCTTTGACCTTGCGCTACATGTTCCGGCCCAAAGTGACCTTGAATTATCCTTATGAAAAAGGATATTTAAGTCCGCGCTTCAGGGGAGAGCACGCGCTCAGGCGTTATGCCAATGGTGAGGAACGCTGCATTTCGTGCAAATTGTGCGAGGCCATTTGTCCGGCCCAGGCGATCACTATTGAAGGCGATGTGCGCAGCGATGGGTCAAGACGCACCACGCGCTATGATATCGATATGACAAAATGTATCTATTGCGGTTTTTGTGAAGAAGCCTGCCCGGTTGACGCTATCGTCGAGGGCCCGAATTTCGAGTATTCCACGGAAACCCGCGAAGAATTGATGTACGACAAGAACAAACTGTTAGCCAATGGCGAGCGATGGGAAACCGAAATCGCCGAACGCCTGTCGGCTGACGCGCCGTATCGATGATGTGTAGAGGGACTTTGAGCAGATGATCATACAGGGGCTGGCATTTTATATGTTTGCGCTGATCGCAATAGCCGCCGGGGCCATGGTGGTGACGGCGAAGAACCCCGTGCATTCGGTACTGTTCCTGATTCTGGCTTTCTTCAATTCAGCCGGGTTGTTCGTGCTGTTGGGGGCGGAATTTCTGGCCATGATTCTGGTCGTCGTTTATGTCGGTGCGGTTGCGGTGCTGTTTATGTTCGTCGTTATGATGCTGGACATCAACTTCGTCGAATTGCGTCAGGGTTTTTTGAAGTACTTGCCCTTGGGCGCGATGACCGGACTGGTGCTGGTTATTGAACTGATTGCCGTCGTCGGTGGCTGGAATTTTGCCCCGGAAGCGATGAAAGTGGCGACATCTCCGATCCCGGAAAAAGTGACCAACACGCACGCGTTGGGGGCGGTACTTTATACGGACTATATCTATCTGTTCCAGGGGGCCGGGATCATCCTGCTGATCGCCATGATCGGGGCCATTGTGTTGACCCATCGCAAGCGCACCGGGGTTAAGAAACAACGCATCGCCGATCAGTTGGCGCGCCATCCCGAAGACACTCTGGAAATTCGTAAAGTCGAATCCGGGAGGGGCATCTGATGTTTGATATCGGTCTTTCCCATTATCTTGTTGTCGCGGCCATCCTGTTCTCGCTGGGCATCTTCGGTATTTTCATGAACCGCAAGAATATCATCGTCATTTTGATGTCCGTTGAACTGATGCTTTTGGCGGTGAATATCAATCTGGTTGCGTTCTCGGTTGAACTGGGCGACCTGGTCGGTCAGATCTTCGCCATCTTTGTGCTCACCGTCGCCGCCGCAGAAGCTGCCATCGGATTGGCTATTCTGGTTGTCTTTTTCCGTAATCGCGGAACCATTGCCGTCGAAGACGTCAACACGATGAAGGGCTAGGGAAAAGATGATTACCACAGCTATTTTCCTGCCGCTCCTCGCCGCATTGATTGCCGGGTTGCTGGCCTTTGCCGAAGTCGGGGATGACAAGGCCAAAAAGACGCGCCTGGAAAAGATATCCCAGTATGTGACCAGCGGCGCTTTGCTTGTTTCGGCGGTTCTTTCGATCTTTATTTTCAAGGATGTGGCCCTTGGTGGAAACGCCCAGACGGTGCAGTTGTTCAACTGGATAGAGTCCGGGTCTTTAAATATTTCCTGGGCCTTGCGGGTCGATAGTTTGACGGCGGTGATGATGATCGTCGTCACCGTGGTTTCGGCCATGGTTCATGTGTATTCCATTGGTTATATGCACCACGACCCGGATGTTCCCCGCTTTATGGGATATCTAAGCCTGTTCACCTTCTTCATGTTGATGCTGGTCACGGCGGATAACCTGGTACAGATGTTCTTCGGTTGGGAAGGGGTCGGCCTGTCGTCCTACTTACTGATTGGCTTTTGGTATAACAAGCCATCGGCCAACGCCGCCGCGATCAAGGCTTTTGTCGTCAACCGGGTCGGTGACTTTGGCTTCGCCCTTGGCATCTTCACCGTTTACATGATGTTCGATTCGGTCAACTTCGACGAAATTTTCACCGCCGTTCCTTTGAAAGCAAATGATACCATCAACGTCTTTGGTGGCCAGTTCCACGGCCTGACCGTCGCCTGCCTGCTGTTGTTTGTCGGCGCTATGGGTAAATCGGCGCAATTGGGGCTGCATACATGGCTTCCCGACGCCATGGAAGGCCCGACCCCGGTGTCGGCGCTCATTCATGCTGCGACCATGGTTACCGCCGGTGTCTTCATGGTTGCTCGCTTGTCGCCGTTGTTTGAGTATTCGGATATTGCCTTGAGCGTGGTCACCATTGTCGGTGGCTCGACGTGTATCTTCGCCGCCACTGTCGCCTGTACCCAGACCGACATCAAACGGGTGATCGCCTATTCGACCTGCTCGCAGCTTGGCTACATGTTCTTCGCTTGCGGCGTTTCGGCGTATTCGGCGGGGATCTTCCACTTGATGACGCACGGCTTTTTCAAGGCCCTGCTGTTCCTTGGCGCCGGTTCGGTGATTCACGCCATGTCGGATGAACAGGACATGCGCAAGATGGGTGGCATTTGGAAAATGATCCCGGTCACCTACGCGTTGATGTGGGTCGGTTCATTGGCACTGGCCGGTGTCTGGCCGTTTGCCGGGTTCTATTCCAAGGATATTATTCTGGAAGCCGCCTGGGGTGCCCATACGGGCGTCGGCGGGTATGCTTTTTGGATGGGCATTACCGCCGCCTTCCTGACAGCTTTTTATTCGTGGCGGGTTATCCTGATGACGTTCCATGGTACATCACGGGCCGATGAAACCGTGCTGGCCCACGTTCATGAAAGTCCAAAGGTCATGCTGGTGCCGCTGATGGTGCTGGCGGCGGGGGCGTTATTTGCCGGTTATATCGGTTATGAACACATGGTCGGTGAGAAAGTGTCTGAATTCTGGGGTAGTGCGATTCTGGTTCTTGAGGGCCATCAAGCCCTTGAGGCCGCGCATCATGCGCCGTTCTGGGTCAAGTATCTTCCCCTGGGCGTCGGTGTTGCCGGTATTGGACTGGCCTATATTCTTTACATGTGGAAGCCCGCCTTGCCGGCGCTTATCGTCGGCCAGATCAGGCCGCTATACACCTTCGTTCACAACAAATGGTACTTCGATGAAGCCTACGATTACCTGTTTGTCAAACCGGCGTTTTATATCGGTCGTAATCTGTGGAAGACCGGGGATGGGACGCTGATTGACGGCCTTGGACCGGACGGGCTTTCTGCCATCACCCTGAATATAGCCAAGCGTATGGCGCGCCTGCAGACGGGGTATCTGTACCACTACGCATTTGCCATGTTGGGCGGTATTATCGTTTTGATCACCATGTACATGTTGTCGGGTGGATGAGGATATTATGAATTATTTCCCCATTCTCTCGCTGTTGATTTTCGTGCCTCTGATCGGTGCAGTTTTCATCCTTGCCATTCGCGGCGAGCAAGAAGTTGTCAACCGTAACGCCCGTCATGTCGCCTTATGGACTTCGAGCGCCGTGTTCCTGCTGTCGCTTCTGCTGTGGGCAGGGTTCGATAACAGCACGGCGGATTTCCAGTTTGTCGAGCAAGTTCGGTGGATGCCAGATTTCAACATTGCCTACCATGTGGGTGTTGACGGCATTTCGGTCCTGTTCGTTTTGTTGACAACTTTGCTGACGCCGATTTGCATCCTCGCCAGTTGGGAATCGATCCAGGAACGGGTCAAGGAATACATGATCGCCTTCCTGGTGCTGGAAACCATGATGGTCGGTATGTTCGTGGCCCTGGACATCTTTGTCTTCTACATTTTCTTCGAGGCAGTGTTGCTGCCGATGTTCCTGATTATCGGCGTCTGGGGCGGGCCCAAGCGGGTCTACGCGGCCTTTAAGCTGTTCCTCTATACCCTGCTGGGGTCGGTGTTGATGCTTATCGCCGTGCTTGCCATGTATGTCGATGCCGGTACCGCTGATATTCCGACACTTCTGACTCACAATTTCTCTGCCAGTATGCAGACCTGGTTGTGGCTGGCGTTCTTTGCCTCGTTTGCCGTTAAAATGCCCATGTGGCCGGTCCACACCTGGCTTCCCGACGCCCATGTGGAAGCACCGACGGCGGGGTCGGTTATCCTGGCAGGCGTGTTGCTGAAATTCGGCGGGTACGGGTTCCTGCGCTTCTCGTTGCCCATGTTCCCGTTGGCGACTCTTGATTTCACGCCGTTGATTTATACGCTCAGCATTATCGCCATTATTTATACATCACTGGTCGCGTTGGCCCAGGAAGATATGAAAAAGCTGATCGCCTATTCGTCGGTCGCGCACATGGGCTTTGTCACCATCGGCACCTTCACCCAAACCGTGCAGGGGGTCGAGGGGGCTATATATCAGATGCTCAGTCACGGTGTCGTTTCGGCGGCCTTGTTCCTGATTGTGGGTGTCGTTTATGACCGTATCCATTCGCGGGAGATCACGATGTATGGGGGACTTGTTCACCGTATGCCAGTCTACGCCTTGGCCTTTATGGTGTTCATGCTGGCCTCGGTCGGCCTGCCTGGAACGGGCGGTTTCGTTGGCGAATTCCTTGTTTTGCTTGGTACCTTCCAGGTTAACCCCTGGGTCGCGGCGCTGGCATCGACCGGTGTTATTCTTGGCGCAGTCTATATGTTGTATTTGTACCGGCGCATTATCTTTGGCCAGTTGACCAAGGAACATCTGATGAAAATCACTGATTTGAGCAAACGCGAGATCATGATTTTTGCGCCTCTTGCGGTGCTGGTTCTGTGGATGGGGATTTATCCGTCTTCGTTCCTGGACGTCATGCATGTCTCGGTTAACCATTTGATCGACAGGGTCGAGACCGCACAGGCGGCATCTCATGCCCTGCTTGCGGGACGATAGGGAAAACCATGATGAATGAAATCCCAAACATGGTCCCGGCGTTACCGGAAATATTCGTCGCCGGGATCGGCATGGCGCTTCTGATGCTTGGCGTTTTCCAGAAGGCAGATGACGCCGCCGCCGAAGTGCGTACGTCGCGCATGATAACCCGCCTTGGTATGATAACCTTGGTGTTGGCGATGATGCTGGTCGCCACGGTCGCCGGAAGTACGTTCCACACCTTTGGCGGCATGTTCATAAGCGATCCGTTTGCCGTTTATTTTAAAGTCCTGATCCTGTTTGCCTCCGCCCTGACACTGGCTATTTCCCAGAACTACATGGAAAACCAGGGCATTGCCCGCTTCGAATACACAGTGCTGGTTATTTTTGCCACCCTGGGCATGATGATGATGGTTTCGGCGAGTAACTTGTTGTCGCTGTATATCGGGCTGGAAATGCAGTCCTTGTCCTTATACGTGATCGCTACCTTTAACCGCGATGACGAGCGCTCGACCGAAGCGGGGCTTAAATATTTTGTCCTGGGCGCGGTCGCCTCGGGCATGCTGCTGTATGGTTCTTCCTTGGTTTATGGTTTCACCGGAACCACAGATTTCGCGGTTTTGGGGCATATGTTCGAAGGGGCGCATGCGCCGCAGGCGTCAATTGGTCTGATCGTCGGTATCGTCTTTATCCTTGCCGGTTTGTCGTTCAAGGTTTCTGCCGTTCCGTTCCACATGTGGACCCCCGATGTTTATGAAGGCGCGCCGACACCTGTGACGGCGTTCTTCTCCGTCGGCCCGAAAATTGCCGCCATTGCGCTTTTCATTCGTGTCATGGTCGGGCCGTTTGGTGATCTGGTCGAGCATTGGCAACAAATCATCGTGCTTATTTCCGTGGCCTCCATGCTGCTTGGCGCATTCGCCGCCATAAACCAGACCAATATCAAAAGAATGATGGCCTACAGTTCCATTGGCCATGTCGGCTACGCCCTGATTGGCCTTGTTGTCGCCAACGAGTCCGGCGTTCGTGGCATCATGATCTATATGGCGGTTTACCTGTTTATGAATATCGGTGCTTTCGCCTGCATACTGACCATGCGCCGGGCAGGCAGAATGGTTGAAAATATCAGCGATCTTGCTGGCATGTCGAAAACCCATCCCATGATAGCCGCCGCGTTGGCGGTGTTCATGTTCTCCATGGCGGGAATTCCACCGCTGGCCGGTTTCTTCTCGAAGCTGTACATCTTCTTTGCCGCCGTCGAGGCTGGTTACTTCGCCCTGGCGGTTATTGGTGTGCTCAGCAGTGTAGTCGGGGCTTTCTATTACTTGCGTATTATCAAGGTCGTTTACTTCGATCCGCCCGACGAATCCCTCGATACGCCCGTTGATCGTAATCTGGGTTTGGTGATTTTCGGTACGGCGATGATTATTGTTCTGTTCATTGCTTTCCCCGGCGTCATTATCGACGGTGCCTCGACCGCCGCCGCTGCTCTTTTTGCTAAATGAGTGTGAACGCGAACCTTCCCAGCCCTTACAAACTGATTTCCCTGGAACACATCGACAGCACCAATGAAGAGGCCAAGCGGTTGGCATTGCAAGGCGCACCCGAGGGTGTCGTCGTTTGGGCCCGTGAACAAAGCGCCGGACGCGGACGGCGCGGGCGGAACTGGGTTTCTGGGGCCGGAAATCTGTATTGTTCCATTCTTCTGAGGCCCGATTGCCACGCCTTTAAGGCCATGCAGCTCAGCTTCGTCGCTGGGTTGGCCATGACCGAAGCCGTCTCTTCGGTGTTGCCAAAAGGGGCCTTCGTCAATTGCAAATGGCCAAACGATGTGCTGGTCGAAGGGCGCAAGATTTCCGGTATTTTGCTGGAATCCCAGACAATCCCCCTGGGCGGTATGGATTGGCTGATCATCGGGGCCGGTTTGAATATCGTCAACTCTCCTGAAGATGTGGAATTTCCGGCAACGTCTCTGGTCCTTGAAGGAGGGCAGGACGTCAGCGTTGAAAAGATGCTGGAAATCTTCTGTTTGCGTTTTTGGGCCGGTTATGTGACGTGGAAAAGTCTCGGCTTCCAGCCGGTCAGAAAAGCCTGGTTGCGCCGCGCCGCCTGGTTGGGCAAGAAAATCACCGTGCGTTTGGAACATGAGACCCTACAAGGGGAATTCAAGGCGCTCGATAGTGATGGCGCGTTAATCCTGTTGCACAATGGGGATGAGCGGCGTATCACCGCTGGCGATGTCTTTGCTTAGGAACTGAACCATGTTACTGGCCATCGATTCAGGCAATACCAATACGGTTTTCGCCATTTTTGACGAACAGGGGGCCGTTATCGGCCAATGGCGCAGCACCAGCGCGCCTGAACGCACAGCCGATGATCATGGCGTTTGGCTGATGCAATTGCTGACCTTGAATGGTATCGAACGCACCGCTATCGACTGCGCTATCATCGCCACCGTGGTTCCCACTTCATTGTTTGCCCTTAAGACACTGTGCAGGACGTATTTCAACGCTGATCCAATGGTCATCGGCGAAGAGGGTGTGGAGCTTGGTATCGAAATTCTTCTCGATCAACCCCGGGAAGTTGGCGCGGACAGATTGGTCAATGCGATTTCAGCCCATCAGCGCTACGGGGGGCCGCTGATTATTGTCGATTTTGGCACCGCGACGACCTTCGATGTGGTCGATGGTGACGGCAATTACGCAGGCGGTGTTATCGCGCCGGGTATCAATTTATCGCAGGAAGCCTTGCACCTGGCTGCGGCGAAGCTGCCAAGAGTCGCCATCCGCAAACCCGACCGGGTGATCGGCAAGGGCACAGTTGAAGCCATGCAATCGGGTATTTATTGGGGCTATCTTTCGATGATCGAAGGCGTCGTGCAAAGGATAACCGCAGAATTTGGCGCTGACATGAAAGTTATCGCCACCGGCGGCCTTGCTCCTTTGTTCGCGGACTCAACGGACCTCATAATCTGCGCCGACGGGGAATTGACCCTGCGCGGGCTTTTCTTAATCTATGAAATTAATAAGTAATAATAACGCTATGAAACCACAAAATGAATTGTTATTCCTGCCGCTCGGTGGTGCCGGCGAAATCGGCATGAATTTGAACCTGTACGGATACGGTCCGCGGGATGCGGAGCGCTGGATGATGGTCGATTTAGGGATCACGTTTGGCGACGGATCGCTGCCTGGTGTTGATGTTATGATGCCCGATCCGGCCTTTATCGAAGAGCGCCTGGACCAACTGGAAGCCCTGGTCTTGACCCACGCCCATGAGGACCATCTGGGCGCCGTCGCCCATTTGTGGCGACGCCTGCGGTGCCCCATCTACGCGACCCCGTTCACTGCCGATATTCTTGGCCACAAACTGGAAGAGGCGGGCCTTAAGGGCCAGGTCGATGTGACGGTCATTCCCTTGGGCGGTACCTTTACGATCGGGCCGTTCGAGCTTGAACTGATAACCCTGACCCATTCCATCCCCGAACCCAACGCCATCGCCATCCGCACACCTGTGGGAACCGTCTTGCACACGGGTGACTGGAAGTTCGATCCGGACCCGGTCGTTGGTGAGGTCTCTGACGAGGACGCCTTGCGCAAGCTGGGGGATGAGGGCGTATTGGCAATCGTTTGCGATTCAACAAATGTTTTTACCTCCGGCACCTCAGGGTCCGAAGGCGACTTGCTTGAAAGCCTTACGCAGTTGATATCGACACTTAAAGAGCGGGTCGTCGTCACCTGCTTTGCATCCAACGTCGCGCGGTTGGAAACCATCGCCGCGGCGGCGGCGGCCAACGACCGGGACGTCGTGCTGGCCGGGCGCGCCCTGTGGCGGTTTTCCGAGGTCGGACGGGCGCATGGCTGTCTTCAGGATACGCCTGCCTTCCTCGATGAAGATCAGGCCGGTTTCCTGCCCCGTGACAAAACCCTCGTTGTTTGCACGGGATCGCAAGGAGAGCCCCGTGCCGCGTTGTCGAGGATCGCCAGCGGCAGCCATCCAAGGGTGTCGCTTGACGAAGGCGACACGGTGATATTCTCCTCGCGCATTATTCCGGGCAACGAAACGTCTATCGGACGCTTGCAAAACCAGCTCACCCGCGCCGGCGTTCATGTGATGACTGAACGTGACCACTTCGTGCATGTGTCGGGCCATCCGGCTCGCGACGAGCTGGTTCGCATGTATCAGCACGTCCGCCCGACCATTGCCATTCCAGTCCATGGCGAATTGCGCCACATGGCCGAGCACGCCCGTCTGGCCATTGAATGTCAGGTCAACCACACCATCGTTGGTGAAAACGGCTCGATGATGCGTATTGGTCCCGGTGAGCCCTGTATTATCGATCACGTTCATTCCGGAAGGTTGGCCCTGGAAGGCAACAGGGTGGTGCCGCTGCACGGGGAACTGATCAGGGGCCGCAAGCGCGCCCTTTGGAACGGTACGGCGGTGGTCACTGTGGTCATCGATAAAGCGGGGAAACTGGTTGCCGAACCCATATTGACGACGACCGGGGTGTTGGAGGATGGCGATGAGGACTTGCACGATGCCGTGCTGGATTGCGTCAAGGCCGCCTTGAAAATGACACCTAGTGGTGAAACAACCAACGAAGTCATTCGCATTGCCGTGCGACGCATGTTCCGCGAACAGCTAAACAAAAAACCGATGACCCAGGTTCATTTGGTCCAGATTTGATATATTTTAAACCATGATTGGAAAACTAAACCACGTCGCCATTGCCGTCCCCGACCTCGCTGCCGCCTGCGCCAGTTACCGGGACATGCTGGGGGCCGACGTGTCCGAACCAATGGATCAGCCTGAGCACGGCGTCACCGTTGTTTTTGTTGAACTTGAAAATTCCAAGATAGAGCTGTTGCACCCCTTGGGGGCGAGCTCTCCAATCGGGAAATTTCTCGATAAAAATCCCTCCGGCGGCATCCATCATATCTGTTACGAGGTCGATGATATCATGGTCGCACGCGACCATCTGATCGCGCAAGGAGCGCGGGTTCTTGGCGGCGGAGAATCTAAAATAGGCGCCCATGGAAAGCCTGTTTTATTCTTGCATCCCAAAGACTTCCAGGGAACGCTTATTGAACTGGAAGAGGCGTGAACTGGTACTGCGACAGCGCGCCGGGAAGTCCTATTCACGGCCCTTATCATGATGATGAATACGGTTTGCCGCGGGACGGCGAAGCGGTTTTGTTGGAACTATTGGCGTTAGAGATTTTCCAGGCCGGGTTGTCATGGGAACTGATTCTGAAAAAACGCCCGACGATATTTAAGGCTTTTGACGGCTTCGATGTGGATACGCTCGCCGCTTACGGGGATGCAGATATAGAACGTCTGCTGGGAGATAGCGGCATCATCCGTAATAAACTCAAAATCAATTCCATTATTGAGAATGCCAAACGCGTGCAGGCAATGCGCGAAAGTCACGGCGGTTTCGCAAAGTTTCTTGCGGCCCATCACCCGATGGCCAAGTCCGGTTGGGTCAAACTTTTCAAGAAAACATTCAAATTCACCGGCGGCGAGATCGTCAATGAGTTCCTGATGAGCCTGGGTTACTTGCCCGGCGCTCACCGCGAGGATTGTCCCGCTTACGCCCGCATCATCGCCGAAAGACCGCCCTGGATGCGCGTCGATGCCGCCATCTTTGACGACTAATCATTCTTCCTCTAAAGTCCGGCCAACCTGTGCAAAATCTTGAATTTAAGGCCCATATTTCATGCGACTTTCTACATATTTTTTACCGACCCTGAAGGAAACACCCGCCGAGGCGCAAATCGTCTCTCACCGGCTGATGCTCAGGGCCGGGATGATCCGCCAGTCCAGCGCCGGGATTTATTCGTGGCTGCCTATGGGCCTTAAAGTGCTGCGAAAAATAGAGGCCATCGTGCGTGAAGAACAGGACGCCATTAACTGCCATGAAGTTCTGATGCCGACCATCCAACCGGCAGAACTTTGGCAGCAAAGCGGCCGCTATGATGATTATGGTCCGGAAATGCTGCGCATCACCGACCGCCATGGTCGCGATATGCTTTATGGGCCGACCAATGAAGAGCAAATCACCGAGATTTTCGCCAATTCCATCCGCAGTTACAAAGGCTTGCCGCAACTTCTCTATCACATTCAGTGGAAGTTCCGTGACGAGGTCAGGCCTCGTTTTGGCATCATGCGGGGTCGTGAATTTCTGATGAAGGACGCTTATTCCTTCGATCTGGACAAGCAAAGCGCGCGCAAATCCTATAACAAGATGTTCGTTTCGTACCTCAAAACTTACGAGCGGATGGGCCTGAAGGCCATTCCCATGGCCGCCGACACCGGCCCCATTGGTGGGGATATGAGCCATGAATTCCTGATTTTGGCTGAAACAGGTGAGAGCGAGATCGCCTGTCATCGCGATTTCGTAGATATGACCTGGTCCGATTACGAGGTCGATTTTGACGGCGATCTTCAGCCCGTTGTCGATCAGTTCACCAGCCAGTATGCGGCAACCGACGAGAAGCGTGATCTTGAGGCTGAAAAAGCCCTGGGGGACGACCTGATTACCGCTCGCGGTATCGAGGTCGGCCATATCTTTTATTTTGGCACCAAGTATTCGGAAAAACTGGGCGCCACCGTCACCGGCCCCGAGGGTGAGAATATTACTGTTGAGATGGGTTCATACGGTATCGGCGTGTCGCGACTGGTCGGCGCGATTATCGAGGCTTCCCATGACGATAATGGCATTATCTGGCCCGAAAGCGTTGCCCCATACAAGGTTGGCTTGATTAACCTGAAATACGGCGATGAGGCCTGCACCAAAGCCTGCGACGAATTGTACGCGGCGATGAGCGCTGCCGGGGTCGAGATTTTGTACGATGACCGCGACCGCAAGGCTGGCGTCAAGTTCGCCGATATGGACCTGATTGGTCTGCCGTGGCAGATCGTCATCGGTCCCCGCAGCGCCAAGGATGGCAGCGTCGAATTCAAAAACCGAAAAACAGGGGAGCGCGAGGAAATTTCTCCGACCGAAGTCCTTGAACGAATGAAAGGGTAGGGAGAGAAATGTTCTCCGCCTTTGAATGGATGATGGCCATGCGCTACTTGCGGGCCCGCAGGCAAGAAGGTTTTATCTCTGTCATTGCCTGGTTTTCGCTGCTTGGCATTGCCCTTGGTGTGGCAACGTTGATTATCGTGATGTCGGTAATGAACGGTTTTCGTGCCGAATTGCTGGACCGAATTCTCGGTATCAATGGTCACTTGAGCATTTATGGACAGTCCGAGAAGCTGACAAATTTTGACGCCTTCGCCGACAAAATCAGGGCTGTTGAAGGTGTCACTCTTGTCACCCCGATCATTGAAGGCCAGGTTATGGCGTCGTCAAGGAATAGCGCCAGCGGGGCCGTCGTTCGCGGTTTTCGACCCGCAGACCTTCGTGCGCGGGCGATCATTGCCGATAATATCCAGGGTGGCAGTCTTGATAACTTCGATAAGGATAGCATCGTTATCGGCGCGCGATTGGCGCGAAAACTGGGCGTCGGTATCGGTCAGAATATCACCCTGATTTCGCCGAAAGGCAATGTCACCGCCTTTGGAACCATCCCAAGAATGCGCCAGTACAAGGTTGCTGCGACTTTCGAAATGGGCATGTATGAATATGATTCAGGCTTTATTTTCATGGACTTATCAGCCGCACAAATCTACTTTAAACTGCCAAATGCGGTCAGTAATCTGGAAGTTTCTGTGACCCTTCCTGATCGGGCAATCGAGATCGGCCAGAAAATTCGATCCCTTGCTAAAAACAGCGTGCGTGTTCATGACTGGCAACGGGCCAATGCCAGCTTCTTTAATGCCATTCAGGTCGAACGTAACGTCATGTTCCTGATCCTGACGTTGATTATCGTTGTCGCCGCTTTCAATATTATTTCCTCAATGATCATGTTGGTTAAAGACAAGGGGCGCGATATCGCCATCCTGCGCACCATGGGCGCATCAAAGGGGACGATCATGCGTATTTTCTTCCTCAGTGGCGCTTCTGTTGGCATTCTGGGAACCTTTGCCGGGGTTCTTCTCGGGCTTTCCTTCTCCCACAACATTGAAGAAATTAGACAATGGATTCAAGGAATTACCGGCACGGAACTATTTGCCGCCGAAATCTATTTTCTGTCGCAGTTGCCCGCCGTCGTCGATCCTGCAGAAGTTTTTGCCGTGGTCCTGATGGGGCTTGGCCTGTCGTTTCTGGCGACCCTTTATCCATCGTGGCGGGCCGCCCGCATCGACCCGGCGGAGGCTCTTCGATATGAGTAACCAGGCACTTTCTTTAAAGGGTATCGAGCGCACCTTCGTGCAGGGCAAAAGCCGTCTGGACGTCTTGCGCGGTATTGATCTTGATTTGAACGAAGGGGAAATCGTCGCCCTTGTCGGACCCAGTGGTTCGGGAAAATCGACTTTGTTGCAAATTGCCGGTTTATTGGAAAAACCCGATAATGGAAGCATTTCTATCGCTGGCGAAGCTTGCGCCGACATGGATGATGACAGTCGCACGATGGTGCGCCGCCACCACGTCGGCTTCGTCTATCAATATCACCATCTGCTGCCGGAATTCTCGGCCATGGAAAACATCACCATCCCGCAGATTATTTCCGGCATCAGCCGCAAGGAAGCGCGTCTTCGGGCCGGGGAAATGCTGCAATGGCTGGGCCTTACCGAACGGGCCTCGCATCGCCCGGCGCGGTTATCTGGAGGCGAACAGCAACGGGTTGCCATAGGCCGCGCCCTGGCCAACGCACCAAAATTACTGTTGGCTGACGAACCGACGGGAAATCTGGACCCGCATACGGCTGGTGAGGTCTTTGATGTATTGATCAAACTGGCCCGTGGTGCCGGTCTTGCGGCGCTGGTTGCCACCCACAACCCTGACCTTGCAGCGCGCATGGACCGAATCGTTACCCTGGAAGATGGGCATCTTGTTTAGTCATTAGGGTCTCTAGGTTCGATAAACACACGGGTTCTAATGGGGCGAACCGGCTCAAGAAGGGTGATGGGCAGGACGTCCTTTTCGTATACGGAATCGGCCAAACGCGGAATTGTGATGGCACTGAGAAACGTCGATATGGTTTTGCCCGGTATTTCCCCTCCATCACTGTTGCAGACATAGCCAGTCAGCAGTTGCCGGTAGCGCCCGGTATCATCTGCCGGGGAGGGGGTTGTTAATTTATGAAAATGAAAACAGGTATGGTTCGGGAAAGAAAAACGCTCGTAAGGGATGCTTTCGACCCCGCTTGTCTTACCATAAATCAGCGTTTTACCTTTCAGGGCTTTCCAGCCTTTGAGAAATAGTCTGGGCGCTTCGGTGTTTTCGGCCACCACGCCCATAGTGTTTGTCGAAATATAGGCGACGGATAACCAGCCGCGTGTTCCCTCTGCGGAAATGACCTCGGTCTTGCCGAAGGCGTCACGGGCGCTGGTTCGCGAAGTTTGGGATGCCCCGACAATGCTGGCATCGAGCGACAACGCGGTGGCATTTGGACTCACAGGTGTCTGGCAACCGCTGATGAGAATACCAACGCTGAAAATAATGGGAGCGTACTTGATAAGCATGATTAATTCCGTCCGGGTGGGATTGATCTTGTTTTTAGGGGGGCAACAGATTGGTAATAAACAATATCAGATATCTCGCCGATCAGTTCTACATAGTCGTATTTTGGCACCGTGATAGAGCCTAGAAATTTGGCCACGGCGGCATCGGGCAAAGGAGCCGCCAGGGTCTGGCAGTAATAACCAGCGATAAGTCTTGAAAACCGGCTCAGTGTGTCAAAGTTGTATGGTTCAAAAATACTGTGGAAAGCAAAACATTGATTAGCTTCATAGGAAAAGCGTTCGAAACTGACGTTACCGCCCGGCGTTTCGGCATTGCCTTTGAGTCCAAATTCAATGCTCTCGCCCTGCAAGACTTTCCAGCCTTTCATAACGGATCGCGGGAACAGCGCGATATCGCTTAAGACCCCGGTTTCATAGGTCTCGACAAACAACACGGAAACTTCGCGATTGAGGGTTGCTGCGTGCAGGACTTCCATTCTGCCCGTACCATCTCGAACCAGCGTGTGTTTAAAATCGTCAGGCGAAAACAGCTCCGACATCACAGCGAAGGCATCGTCCCTGACGTAAGGTGACCGCACACAGCCAGTTAATATTGCCCCGGTTACGAGCATGGCGGACAGCGTGATGAAAAAGCGCATTGAAGGGGCTCCTCAAGACTAAGATGTGTCAATCAGGCTTTTTTTTCAACTGCTGCTTCAGTTTTGTGTCTTTCTTAATGGCAATTTCCCGGCGTAACGCCGCGCCGTGCTCAAATGGGCCTTCGGTGTAGGTCAATACCCAAGGGCCGCGCCCACGGGTGAATTTAGCCCCGGTGCCGTTGTTATGCTCCATGATCCGGCGCTGCGTATCTTTGGAAATCCCTGTGTACAGGGTGCCAGCCGGATTGCGCACAACGTAGACATGCCATTGCTTCATGCTTCCAAATCTAGATCACCTACAGTCCAATTGCGAGGGCTGGGGATAACTTCTTGATGTCACTTGGTATTAATTATGAAATTCTAGGGCCATGAATGATTCTCCGCCCCCATACGCCGATTTTGTCCATCTGCGGGTGCATACGGCCTATTCCCTGTCCGAAGGGGCGATTCGTATCAAGGAGATGGTTAAAACGTGCCGTGAAATGCGCATGCCTGCCGTCGCCATCACCGATACCAACAATCTTTTTGGTGGCCTTGAATTTTCTGCTGCCTGTGTCGCCGAAGGGGTGCAACCAATCATCGGCTGCCAGCTTGCGGTTGTTCGCGAAACAAATGCCGATGGACCGGGGGGGGGTGATGCCAGCGACCCGCTTGTCCTTCTGGTCCAGAATGATCCGGGTTATCGCAATCTGTTGAAACTTCTGGGGCTTGCTTATTTGGGGCAGGGTGACGGCGAGGATAAACCCGATCAACCGCAGGTCACCTTGGCGCAGCTAAGCGAACATAATGCCGGCTTGATCGCCCTTACCGGGGGGCCACAGGGGCCTGTCGGACATCTGCTGGCCGAGGGGCAGGTTGAGGCTGGCGAAGCCTTGCTGCTGACCCTGAAAGAAGCCTTTCCCGAGCGGTTGTACGTTGAAATCATGCGCCACGGACAGGACATGGAAAAACGTACGGAAGACAAATTCATCGAACTTGCCTACACCCACGAGCTGCCGTTGGTGGCCACAAATGAAGCCTTTTTTTCGACTCCCAATATGTACGAGGCTCACGACGCGCTTATATGTATCGCCGCCAGTGCCTATGTTTCGCAAGCCGAACGCCGTCGCCTGACCCGTCAGCACTATTTCAAGTCAGCCGAAGAAATGCGCACTCTGTTCGCCGATTTGCCAGAGGCCATTGACAATACTTTGGTCATTGCCCGTCGCTGCGCCTGCAAAGTCGAATCCATTGATCCAATTTTGCCGCCCTATGACTGCGGTGAGGGTAAAAGCGAAGAAGATGAATTACGCGCCTTGTCAGCCGCCGGGTTAGAGCAACGTCTGCTTAAACAGGTCTTCACCGATGAGATGAGTGAAGCGGATAAAGAGCAGGTGGCCAAACCCTACCAGGAACGACTTTCTTACGAGCTTGGCGTTATTGTCGAGATGGGGTTTCCGGGTTACTTCCTGATCGTTCACGATTTCATTTACTGGTCAAAACAGCACAACATTCCGGTTGGCCCTGGCCGTGGTTCGGGTGCCGGTTCGGTTGTCGCCTGGGCCTTGACTATTACCGACCTTGATCCGCTGCGCTGGGGCCTGCTGTTTGAGCGATTCCTCAACCCCGAACGTGTGTCCATGCCTGATTTCGATATCGATTTCTGTCAGGATCGCCGTGACGAAGTGATTCGTTACGTGCAGGGGAAATATGGCCGCGACCGGGTTGCCCAAATTATCACCTTCGGTAAGTTGCAAGCCCGCGCCGTTTTGCGTGATGTCGGCCGGGTTCAGGAAATGCCTTATGGTCAGGTCGACCGCATTTGCAAACTGGTGCCAAATAATCCGGCCAACCCGACGACATTGGCCGAAGCCATCGAACTTGAACCGCAATTCAGGGAAGAGATAAAGGCCGACGATGCGGTCAGGCAGTTGACCGAAATCGGCCTTAAACTGGAAGGGCTTTACCGGCACGCATCGACCCATGCCGCCGGTGTTGTCATTGGTGACAGGCCGTTGGATCAATTAATACCGCTTTATCGTGATCCCCGCTCGGAAATGCCGGTTTCCGGTTTCAATATGAAATACGTCGAATCAGCCGGGCTGGTTAAGTTCGACTTCTTGGGCCTGAAAACCCTGACCGTGCTGGCCAAAGCCGTCGAATTGATAGCCGAGCGCGGTATTGAGGTGGACCTGTCAACGATCCCGCTGGATGACGAGAAATCCTACCAGATGATGAGCCGGGGCGAGACGACGGGCGTGTTTCAGTTGGAAAGTACCGGTATGCGCGACGTGTTGCGCAAACTGAAACCCGATACCTTCGAAGATATCATCGCCGTCGTGGCCTTGTATCGTCCCGGCCCCATGGAAAACATTCCAAGCTATATCGCCCGAAAGCACGGGCAAGAAGAACCTGATTACCTGTACCCGACGCTGGAAGGAATCCTCAAAGAAACCTTCGGCATCATGATTTATCAGGAACAGGTGATGCAGGTTGCCCAGGAGCTTTCCGGTTATACGCTGGGTAGTGCCGACCTTTTGCGCCGGGCTATGGGTAAAAAGATCCAGTCTGAAATGGATGAGCAACGCCAGGTTTTCGTCGATGGCGCCAAGGCCAAAGGAGTGCCTGAGGAAAAGGCCTCGCAAATCTTCGATCAGGTCAACATGTTCGCGGGTTACGGCTTTAATAAATCCCACGCCGCCGCGTATGCGCTGGTTGCCTATCAGACGGCCTATTTCAAGGCCAACTACCCGGTTGAATTCCTCGCCGCTTCGATGACGCTGGATATCAATAATACGGACAAACTCAACTTGTTTCGCCAGGAATTACACCGCCTTGATCTGGACGTTTTAGGGCCGGACATCAATGCCTCGGCCGCCGATTTCCGGGTTGAAAAATCCGCTGATGGCAGGGACGGGGTGCGCTATGCCTTGGCCGCCCTGAAGAATGTCGGCGAAGGGGCGATGCAGTTGCTGGTAAGCGAACGTCTAAATGGCGGTCCCTACAAGGATATCGCCGACTTTGCCGAACGTATCGATGCCAAAGCCGTTAACAAGCGAATGATGGAAAATATGGTCAGGGCGGGGGGCTTTGACCGTCTGGAGCCCAACAGGCGCAAGGTTTTTGAAGGCATAGAAACCATCATGCGGCAGGCAAGTGCGGCGGCCCAGGACCGGGACAGCAACCAGATCGGCCTGTTTGGCGGCGAGGCCGCGCCCATGCCAGCCATCTGTCTGGCCGATGTTTCCGACTGGTCGCCAATTGACCGCATGAAAGAGGAATTCGACGCTATTGGATTCTACCTGTCCGGCCATCCGCTGGACGCTTACAGTAAATCCCTGGATACGCTTAAAGCCAGATCATCGACTGACATTATCCGGGCAGGTAATCCGGGGCCGGTTAAGATGGCCGGCACCGTCATCGGTATGAAGGAGCGAACATCCGGTAAGGGTAATCGCTATGCCTTCGTCCAGTTCTCCGATGCCTCAGGGGTTTTTGAGATTATGGCGTTTTCGGAATTGCTGGCCAGCGCACGGGATTTGTTTGAGGTCGGCAATTGCCTTTTCATCAAGGGCTCGGTCCAGTTTGAAGGCGAGGCGCCGCGCTTCACTGCCAATTCCGTCGAAATGCTGGATTCGCTCGCAGCCCGCTCGCAAAGCGGCCTTAGCCTGACCATCCGTTCCGAAACCCCGCTTGAGGCCATTAAAGAGGCCCTAAAAGATGCTAACAGTGGCCGTGGGCAGGGCGAGGTCCTGGTCACCGTGCGTCTTGATGATGGCGGGGAAGTGGATGTCAAACTGAAGGGCGGTTTCGCTATTACTGCGGAAATCATGCAGCAAATACGTTCGATTTCGGGCATTGAGGATTTGCAGGAACTTTAGCGTCTTACTGCCCGCCCCGAAACAAGCCTGACTTTTCTCGGGCTGGCCTTCCAGATACACATTATCGAGAGTTCCGGCATGACGATGCAAAGCCAGAGGGCGGATTGGTAGTCAATCCGACAACGGGGGTGAAAAATGCCGAAACCACAAAGCCGATGGAGAAAGCCCCGGCAGTAACATTTCTGTCCCACTTTAATTCAGCAAGAATGGCCGGAAACAGGAGCGAAATCGAAGTTCACGCATTGATCGTGACGGCAACCCAACCGTAAAACAATGGCAACCCTGTAAAAAAAATTCTGATTTGTGCATGGCTTCTTATTAGTGCAGGTTGCTATCATCCGCACTTGATAAGTTTGCCACTGAACCGAATATATAAGATATGAACACCGAATACCTGATCGCCCCCAATCCTGATGATCCGCAATTAACCAGGCGGGTTGAAGGCATCGACCATGAAGGAAAGCCCGTCGTGACCTCGGTGTGCGTGGAGCGGCCCCTGACCTTATTCCTCAATGGCCAGGAAATCGTCACCATGATGACCATTGGCGATTATCCGAAAGACTTGGCGCTAGGTTATTTACTCAATCAAAATATGATCCATGAAGACGATCACATCACCAGCATCGACCACGATCCGGATATTGATTGCGTCGTTGTTCGCACCGCGCTGAAGACGACTTTTGAAGAAAAACTGAAGAAAAAAACCCTGACATCGGGCTGCGCCCAGGGAACTGTCTTTGGGGATGTGATGGAAAAGTTCGAGACCATTTCGTTGCCCGAAGGACAGACCATTAAAACCTCGTGGCTTGCCAGCCTGGTCAAGAAAATCAACACGATGCCGAGCCTGTATCTTAAAGCCGGGGCTATTCATGGCTGCATGCTGGCTCAGCAGGACCGGCCGCTTTTGTATATGGAAGACGTTGGCCGCCATAACGCGGTCGATAAAATTGCCGGTTACATGTACCGCAATGAAATGACCGGCGAGGACAAGATTTTCTATACCACCGGCAGGCTGACCAGCGAAATGGTCATCAAGACAGTGCAGATGGGGATTCCCATTTTGGTATCCCGCTCCGGTTTTACAGCCTGGGGCGTTGAACTGGCACAGCAGGTCGGGCTGACCCTGATTGGCCGCGCCCGAGGCCGCCGCTTTATGGCGCTGGCGGGCCAGCACCGCATCGTCAGTGATCTGGGGCAGGAAAAAGACGCGGACCATGAATAAGGTCGTCGGCGTACTGCTTGCCGGGGGCATGGCGCGGCGCATGGGCGGCGGCGACAAATGTTTAAAACAACTGGGTGGGCGGGCTCTGTTGTCCTTCAGCATTGACGGTGCCGCATCACAAGTCGGCCCGCTGATCATCAACGCCGCCGGTGATCCGGCTCGTTTCAAGGAATTTGCCCTGCCTGTAGTCGCCGATGTTATTGATGGGTTTGCCGGGCCGTTGGCGGGTGTGTTGACGGGACTGGAATGGGCAAAAGCGCATGCGCCAGATTCGCAGTGGGTGGTGACCTTTCCAACCGACGCACCTTTTTTTCCAGACGATCTTGTCGTGCGTTTGCTTGCAGAGATTGATAGCCAAGGCGCGGATATGGCCTGCGCCCTGTCAAATGCGCGCACCCATCCGGTGTTCGCCGCGTGGCCGGTTAGTCTGGCCGGTGATTTGCGCCGTGCCATGGAAGATGAAGAAATGCGCAAAATTGACCTCTGGACGGCTCGCTACAATATCGTTCACGTGGAATGGCCGGTAAGCCCGAACGATCCGTTCTTTAACATCAACCGCGTAGAAGACCTGGAGCAGGCAGAAAACCTATTGGGCTAGTGCAGGAAGCGGGTTGGCGGTCTTGCCCTGTTGGCAGGTATTTGCTCTAAATACTGCCTTGAATCAGGCGCAAACATTTGTATCATGAATATTCGGTATATCTGCATGTCGCAGTTCCGTCGTCGAGCGCCAACCTTTGGGCCCTGACAATACCTTCCAACTTGAATGGGTGGTATGTGGGGTTGTGTTGTTTGCTTGGTTAAATGGTGGGCCGAAGACAAAAACAATTTTTTAATAACTCAAAACAAAAGTGGGGAGATGATTTATGAATAATGTACTTAAGGGAAGCCTGTTGACGGCAGCCGCCGTTGTGACGGCGATTTCGTTTGCCGTTGCGCCGACACCTGCGGCTGCGGAGCAAAAATTTATTTCCATCGGTACCGGTGGCGTAACTGGCGTTTACTATCCTACGGGCGGGGCTATCTGTCGTCTGGTCAACAAGAAACGCAAGGAACATGGTATTCGCTGTTCGGCGGAAAGCACGGGCGGTTCGGTTTACAATATTAACAATGTCCGCGCAGGCGAGCTTGAATTCGGCGTCGCCCAATCCGATTGGCAGTATCATGCCTATCACGGCACCTCTAAATTCAAGGATGCCGGTCCGTTTAAGAAACTGCGCGCCATGTTCTCTGTCCATCCCGAGCCGTTCACTCTGCTCGTGCGGGGCGATTCCGGTATCAAAAATTTTGAGGGCCTGAAGGGTAAGCGCGTCAATATCGGCAACCCCGGTTCCGGCCAGCGCGCCACCATGGAAGTCGTCATGGAGGCCTTCGGAATGAAAGCCAGTGATTTTTCCTTGGCTTCCGAACTGAAGGGTTCCGAAATGGCGGCCGCGATTTGTGATAACAAGATCGACGCCATGATTTACACCATTGGTCATCCGGCCGCTGCTATCAAGGAAGCCACCACGTCCTGCGACGTTAGGCTGGTGAATGTTACCGGGGCTCCGATTGATAAGCTTGTCAAGGATAACGCCTATTACCGTGTCGCCGTCATTCCCGGGGGCATGTACACCGGTACGCCAAACGACATCACTACCTTTGGCGTTGGAGCGACGTTTGTGACCTCTGCCGACGTGCCGGATGAAGTCGCCTATATCGTTGCTAAGGAAGTAATGGTCAACATTGAGGAATTCCGCAAACTGCATCCGGCATTTGCTAATCTGGATCCTAAAACCATGATCAGCGACGGCTTGTCTGCCCCGCTACATCCCGGTGCAATCAAGGCCTACAAAGAATTGGGCTTGATGTAATAAAAATACCGTACCGATACGCCGCCGGGAGCTAAAAATAGCCCCGGCGGTTTTTTTTAATATTTGTTTTGTTATTCCCAGGGGGGTGGACAATGGCTCAGGAAATCGCATCTGAATCTGCATCCGACAATAGGGTGTCTTCGGTAGAAGACATGGTTGCTGAAAACGACACCGGCGCGCGCACTCCTTCGGGCATGTCGGGCAAGATGTTAATCTTTGTCCCTTTGGCTTGGTCATTTTTTCAGGTTTATATCTCCTCCAACGTGCCGTTCTGGCTGACTCGCGTTATCGGCGTCAATGTAACATTTAATTCCGATGAGGCCCGCGCCATTCATTTGGCCTTCGCCCTGTTTCTGGCGGCCACGGCGTTCCCATTGTTTAAGACATCGCCCCGGCATACCATTCCCTGGTACGACTGGGTTTTAGCAGCAGCCGGTGTGGCGGTGTGTCTGTATATGCCGATTTTCAAGAACGAAATAGCACTCCGCCCCGGTCTTTGGACCCAGACAGATTTGATCATTTCGGCAATCGGTATGACGGTGTTGTTGATTTCAACCTACCGTGCGCTGGGATTGCCCTTGGTGGTCGTCGCGTCGGTATTCATGCTGTATGTCTTCTTCGGCCACAGTACAGCGCTGCCCGAAGTCATTCAGTGGAAAGGCGCGTCATATTCCAAGGCGCTGGGCCATTACTGGATGCAGACTGAGGGCGTTTTCGGTGTTGCCCTTGGGGTTTCAGCGTCGATGATTTTCCTGTTCGTGCTGTTCGGCTCAATCTTGGAAAAGGCTGGCGCGGGCGCTTATTTTATCAAGACCTCGTTAGCGCTCCTTGGGCATTACCGGGGTGGCCCGGCCAAGGCCGCCGTACTGTCTTCGGCGATGACGGGAATGATTTCGGGATCCTCGATCGCCAATACTGTGACCACGGGCACCTTCACCATTCCGCTTATGAAGCGTACTGGCTTCACGCCTGAAAAGGCCGGTGCTGTTGAAGTTGCCTCGAGCACCAACGGCCAGTTAACGCCACCAGTCATGGGCGCGGCTGCATTTTTGATGATTGAATATGTCGGCGTCAGTTATATGGACGTCATCCGCCACGCGTTTTTACCGGCTCTGATTTCCTACATTGCCCTGCTTTACATCGTCCATCTTGAGGCCATGAAACTCGGTCTTGAAGGCTTGCCGCGCAGTGGTCCCATGCAGACTGTTTTGAAGCGTATTGCCAACGCCCTTCTGGGTTTCCTCGTGGTTGCCGGTTTGGGTGGGGCGATTTATTATGGCCTGGGATGGACCAAAGGTGTGTTTGGCGAGGCGACCATCTACGCCGCAATGGCGATATTCCTGGTGGCATATGTCGCTCTTGCCAAGGTTGCTTCGGTGCTTCCTGATCTGGATACCGATGATTTGGCCAAGCCAATGCTGTGCACGCCGGAACTTGGTCCAACGGTTAAAACAGGCCTGTATTATCTGCTGCCGATTGTTGTGTTGGTGTGGTGCTTGATGATCGAACGCTTCTCGCCGGGCCTGTCGGCGTTTTGGGCGACTATGGGCATGATCTTTATCGCCCTTACGCAACACAGCCTGAAAGGGTTCCTGCGCCACGATCATGATTATATGGGTGGCCTCATGCATGGCTGGAACCAGTTTATCGATGGCATGGTTGCAGGTGCGCGCAATATGATCGGCATTGCCGTCGCCACGGGTGCCGCGGGTATCATCGTCGGCACTATATCGCTGACCGGAGCGCACCAAATTATGGGTGAGTTCGTCGAGTTCCTGTCTGGCGGAAGTTTGATGCTGATGCTGTTTCTGGTCGCCGTGCTTAGCCTTATCCTGGGTATGGGCTTGCCGACCACGGCGAATTATATTGTGGTGTCCAGTTTGATGGCGCCTGTGATTATCTCCGTTGGCGCTCAATCCGGATTGATCGTGCCGCTGATTGCCGTGCACATGTTTGTCTTTTACTTTGGCATCCTGGCCGATGATACACCACCGGTGGGACTGGCGGCGTTCGCGGCGTCAGCTATATCAGGAGGCGATCCGATCCGCACCGGCATCCAGGGTTTCATGTACGATATCCGCACCGCGATTTTGCCGTTCCTGTTCATCTTCAACACCGATCTGCTGTTGATCAATGTCGGTCCGTTCAAAGCGGTATTTGTGTTCGCAATTGCCCTTGTCGCCATGCTGACGTTCGCGGCGGCCACCCAAGGTTATATGTTTGTTCGCAATAAGCTGTGGGAAACAGCGGCCCTGCTGTTGATTGCTTTCACCATGTTCAGGCCCGGCTATTGGCTCGATCAAGTCAGCCCTCCCTACGATTATCTTTCCGGCACCCAGATTGTGTCGGTAGCAGGGAAGGCTCCGGCGGGGGGAAGTCTGCGGATGGTCGTGAGCGGCCCCGATAGCCGCTATGGCGACATGACGACGACGACCGTTTTGGTGCCCCTGGGGGCGCTTGGTGATGGCAATACGCGGCTGATGACCGCAGCGGGAATCACGGTCAATATTGATGGTGACCGGGCCATTCTGGACGAGCCAATGCCCAGTACGGCGTTGTCGCTGATTATGCTGGCGTTTGATTTTTATGCCGATGAGCCAGTGCAAATTATACGCCTTGAAGTGCCGACCGAACGGATGGCCAAGGAATTTTTCTTCATTCCGGCTATCTTGCTTTTGTGTTTTGTAATTGTCATACAGCGTCGGCGTTTACACGCCGAAGCATTGGCTAAAGGGGGCGATCATGTTTAAGGATATCCTGCTTGCGGTCGACCTGAACGACGAAGGTTCCTGGGCCAAGGCGCTTCCTGTGGCTTTGGATTTTGTCGGCGCATCCGGTGGAACGCTTCATGTGATGACAGTGGTGCCGGATTTCGGCATGTCCATTGTCGGCCAGTTTTTTCCCAAGGGATACGAGAAGGAATTTGGCGAAAAAATTCTTGTCACATTGAAGGAATTCGTCAAAACGAACGTTCCTGAAGATATTACAACGCAGCATATCGTCGGTGAAGGGACGGTCTACGAAGTGATCCTCAACATGGCGAAGAAAATCCATGCCGACATGATTGTGGTGACCTCGGGGCGAGATGATCTTAAGGATTTCCTGCTCGGCCCTAACGCCGCGCGAATCGTTCGTCACGCAAAATGTTCGGTAACTGTCGTTAGGTAAGAGAATCTAAATGACGAATCCCTTGAGGGCGTCGTAGACCTGATTTGGTCGCTCGCACATCATCATGTGGCCGCTTCGTTCGATAACGGTGGCGTGGGAATTTTTCACCAGATCGGCCAGGCTCAAGCCTTTTTTCAAGGGTGTCATCTGGTCGTTGCGACCAAGCACAAACAGGGTCGGGCACGTGACCTTTTGTGCCGCCGCCGCACCCTCCGTGTAGATATCGCAGGCAGTAAGATCGGTGGCCAGGACGCCTTTCTGGGATAACTTAAGCAACGTTTCGTTGGCGCCGCGAATCCATAATCCTGGTTCCGGATGGCCCCCTATTTTGGCTTTATCACCGAGCCCCCAAAAAACGATCAATTCCGGGGCCAGTGGCAGGTTTTGTCGCGCCGCTTCCAGTAATTCCGGATGTACGGGCATGGTTTCGGCAACTCCCATCAGGACCAGTTTTTCCACACGTTCAGGGTAACGGGCGGCCATATCCATGGCGATCAACGAGCCCATGGAATGGCCGATCAGGGTCGCCGTTTCAACCTCAGCCGCGTCCATGAAGCGGCCCAGCCAATCGGCCATGGCGGCGATGGTTTTGGGCGGTGCGCCTTCTGATCTGCCATGGCCGGGTAAATCAACGCCAAGCACGCGGCGTCCCCGAAAGGCGATATTGCGGGATTGAAATTGCCATACCGTTCTGTCCATACCCGAACCATGGATAAGGATTACGACGGGCTCACCGGGCAGCGGCTCCCGTCCACCTGTTGCGACGTGGGCTTTCTGGCCATCGACGATGATATCCATCTTGTTAAACTTTCTGCGAGGCGCGTAACGCCTGTTTTAGATCGGCGATAATATCACCTTCGTCCTCAAGCCCCACGGAAAGGCGGACCAGCCCCTCGCCGATGCCTGCCGTAGCAAGGGCTTCGGCTGTCATTTGTTGATGGGTGGTGCTGGCCGGGTGGATCACCAGCGTCTTGGCGTCGCCGATGTTGGCCAGATGGGATGCCAGTTTGACGGATTCGATAAATGTCTTCCCGGCTTTGCGTCCGCCCTTCAGGCCAAAGCTTAAGATCGCGCCGCAGCCTTTTGGCAGCAAGGACTGGGCCAGATCGTAATCGGCGTGGGATTTTAACCCTGGATAGTTGACCCATTCAACTTCGTCTGAAGCCTCAAGAAATTCGGCGACGGCCCCGGCGTTGGCGACATGTTTTTGCATGCGCAGGGGCAGTGTTTCAATGCCTTGCAGAATATGGAAGGCATTGGTCGGGCTCATACAAGCGCCGAAATTCATCATCCCTTCGGAACGCGCCCGCATCAAGAAAGCCTGGGTGCCGAACTCGTCGGCGAAGTTAAGATCGTGGTAACCGGCGTAAGGTTCGCTCAAATTGGGAAATTTCCCCGATGCCGCCCAGTCGAATTTACCACTGTCGACAATGGCCCCACCGATGGCGATGCCGTGCCCGCCGAGGAACTTGGTTAGTGAGTGCATCGCCAGATCGGCTCCCTGATCGAAAGTTCTCATTAGATAAGGCGTGGTAAAGGTGGCGTCGATCATCAGCGGCAGGCCCGCTTCGTGGGCGATGTCGGCGATGGCTGGAAGATTCATGACTTCGATGCCGGGATTGCCCAGGGTTTCCCCGAAAACCAGTTTGGTTTCAGGGCGGATGGCTTTTTTGAAGGCGTCCGGGTCCCGGACATCGACAAAAGTCGTGGTGATGCCGAAGCGGGGCAGGGTGAAGCTGAATAGATTATGGGTGCCGCCATATAAAGAGCCTGACGAGACGATATGACCGCCCTCGTTCATCAGGGTGGCGATGGCCAGGAAGATCGCCGCCATGCCGCTGGCCGTGGCGATGGCGCCAACGCCACCTTCCAGGGCAGCCACACGCTCTTCCAACACGGCCACGGTGGGATTCGTCAGGCGGGTGTAAATGTGCCCTGGTCGTTCAAGGTTATAAAGGGCGGCGGCGTGATCGGTATCGTCGAACATATACGATGTCGTCTGGTAAATCGGCACCGCCCGTGCGCCCGTCGCCGGATCTGGCTGCTGGCCCGCGTGCAGGGAAAGGGTATCGAATTTAAGAAACTTTGGCGTTACCATGGCGGGCTCCGGGTTGTGGGTCTATCGAAAGCTTGCATGGTTTTCTGATTAATTCAATGATTGGCCGATGGCGGTGAAAATGAAATGTTCAGGACTGTTGCGAGGCTTTGGTTTTGGCCTTCTGTTCACCGTGCTTTTCGCTTCAACGCTTACGGCCGCACCTGCGCCAATTATTGCCGTCGCCTCGAACCTGCGCATCGTTATCGAGGAAGTCGCGCAGATTTTTTATAAGGAGACAGGCCAGAAGGTTCGCTTTTCTTTCGGGTCATCGGGAAACCTGACCCGGCAAATTATTCAAGGCGCGCCGTTCGAGATGTTTATGTCCGCTGATGAAGGATACGTTTTCAGGGTTTTTGATGCTGGCAAGGCCAAGGGTCGCGGCAAAATATATGCTTATGGCCGGATCGCCGCCTTCGCCCCGAAGGGCTCGCCCTTGCAACAGGCGGACTTTCCGGGCGGGTACCTTGCCCTCCTGGAGGGGGGAATAGGCGGGCGTTTCGCTATCGCTAATCCGCAACTGGCCCCCTACGGGCGGGCCGCCAAGCAGGCCCTTGAACATGCCGGACTCTGGCAATCCATGCAGCCACGCTTGATATATGGGGAAAATATCTCTCAAACGGCTCAATTCGCCTTGTCCGGCTCTACCCTTGGCGGCATTATTGCTTATGCTCAGGCACTGTCTCTTCCATTCAAGGATCGCGGTAACTATCAATTGATTCCAGCCTCATTTCACAAACCTTTGGCACAACGCATGGTGTTGCTGAGCAAGGCCGGGGATACGGCTAAGCGATTTTACGACTTTATCGGCGAGAAGTCGGCTCTTGAAATTTTCAATAAGTATGGGTTCACCGTGCAATGAACTGGATGGCCCTGGAACTTTCCCTGAAATTGGCTGCGTGGACGACGTTGCTTTTGCTTCCCATCGGAATTTTTATGAGCCGCTTCCTGGCCTGGCGTACCTTCAGGGGTAAAATTTTTGTTGAGGCTGGGTTGGCCTTGCCTTTGGTCTTGCCACCAACGGTGCTCGGTTTTTATTTGCTTGTAGCCATGGGCGGAGGCTCTCCCATTGGGCAATTTTATGAGGCCCTTATTGGACGCTCGTTGGTCTTTTCATTTGATGGTCTGGTTGTTGCATCGGTGATATTCAATTTGCCGTTCGCCATTCAGCCCATGCAGCGCGCCTTTGAAGGCATTTCAGCGGAGGTCCGCGAGGCAGCCGCCTGTTGTGGTTTGTCGCGGTGGCGTATTTTGTGGCGTATTGAACTGCCGTTGGCCTGGCCCGGTATCCTTTCGGCATTGGTGCTGACTTTTGCTCATACCATTGGCGAATTTGGCATCGTGTTGATGGTTGGCGGCAATATTCCTGGCGAGACCCAAACCATCGCCATCGCCATTTATGACCAGGTGCAGATATTCGACAATGCCTCGGCCGGATTAATGTCAGTGGTGTTGTTAATGATTTCCATGCTCGCCATTAGCGCTACGTATTTGAGCGCTTCTTTCGTCGGTCGTCGCCATGACGGATAATGGCGGACTAGAAGTACAGTTAAGCGATGATGGCAAGATTCCCCTTGAGGCAGAGATCAGTTGCCAGCCAGGCGAGTTGCTGGCCCTTGTCGGACCATCTGGAAGCGGAAAATCGACAATCCTTCGTACAATTGCAGGGCTTAACAAGCCGCGACAAGGTGTGATCAGGTGTAATGGGCGTGTTTGGCTGGATACCGACAAAGGTGTCCATGTATCGACCCGTCTTCGCCATGTCGGCATGGTGTTTCAGAACTACGCTCTTTTCCCCCATTTAAGCGCCCGTGATAATATTATTGAAAGCCTTGGCCATGTGCCTCCTGCGGATCGCAGCAAGCGGGTCGAAGATTTGTTGTCTCTGGTCCACCTTTCGGGGCTTGGTGACCGCAAACCCGCCGCCCTTTCAGGGGGGCAGCAACAGCGTGTTGCTGTTGCTCGTGCCTTGGCCAGGGATCCCAAAGTATTGCTTCTCGATGAGCCTTTTTCCGCAGTCGATCAAGCGACCCGGCAAAAGCTGTATCGTGAATTGGTGGAATTGCGACAGCAATTCGGCATGCCGGTGGTTCTTGTTACCCATGATTTAAATGAAGCAACCATGCTGGCAGACCGTTTGTGCATTCTGCATCGCGGCCGAACGCTTCAAAGCGGTCCACCATTTGATGTGCTGGCCAAGCCTGTCAACAAACAGGTGGCGCGACTTGTCGATCAGAAAAATATTTTTCAGGGAACCATTATTAGCCAGCAACCTGAGCGTGATGTGACGACGATTTCATGGGGTGAATTTACGCTGATTACGTCTTACCAGCCAAACTTCAAGGTCGGTCAAGTGGTTGATTGGTTGATTCCCGCCTCACATGTATCCGTTGTATCAGCAGGCGAAAATGAAGTTTCGGGAGTGATATCTGCCATTGTTCGCCTAGGTGACATGGTGACGATTTCAATCATGATTAAAAATGCCTCCAGCCATCCCTTGTTTATGTCACTTCCGGCGCTGGAGGCAAAACAGCGTGGCCTTGTGGCCGGGGAGAAAATTTCGGTTTCTCTGGTTTCAGGTGGCATTCACCTGATGGAGCCGTGAAGGGAATGAGGGGCACCTTATCGCGTTAAATGCAAACGTTCGTGCCACTGTGCGATGCTTTCGCTGGGATATTCATCAAAATATTGATCATTATCGGATTTAGCGACAGGAATCCAGGACGCCTTGGACCCTAACATCAGATGGGTATGCTCTGGCGGTTCGGGCAATTCTGTATCAATGGCTCCCGCATGAGGGTGCAGTAAGGCGGGCCATTTTGAGTCCCAAACCCAAAGGTGAGATCCACATACCTTGCAAAAATGCCTCTGGGCCGGGCTTTCGATCTCGGCCTGAGTTTGCAGATCGATCTGCCGTATCTGATAGATGGAAAGGTATTCCTTGCCCTGAATTTCCAGAGACTTTGCCTCACCGGATAAGTTTATCGCGTATCCGCCGCTGCCCGCTGTTTTGCGGCAAATGGAGCAATAACAGATATTAAAAGGATAGGGGTATGCAGATTGCAAAGAGAAGCGAACGGATTGACAATGGCACGAGCCTTCTAATTTCATAACACGACCCCTCAATAATTGTTGTTGAAATCAATCAACTTGAAACCGGGTGTAACAACAAATTGATATTGCGGACAATATTAATTTCTGACTGCTGCATATAGGGGGAACATCGTCTTTTGCCTTGCCTGAGATTTTTTGAAATGTCCTTTTCGATTATTAACGTTGGCCGGTTTTCATTAAATGCATTTAATATTGATTTTCGTATTTATCGGGATTTTTACAGGCATTACGTCCCTTTGGTTGGTAAAAATCTCATTTAAGCGAAAAAAAGCACGCTTGCATCAACAGTTACGAGACATCTCACGTGCAGAAAGAGATAAACAATTGCAGGAGGCTAAAGACAATGGCGACTTCGATAAGTGGGACAATAATAGGTAGCGTTCGCCGTTTGAAAATCAATCCCGGTTTGCAAGTTCTTCCGCCTTTTCACGCAGGATGAATTTTTGAATTTTGCCGGTCGATGTTTTCGGCAATGGGCCGAACACAACTTTTGTCGGGGCCTTAAAGTGGGCCATGTGGGTGCGGCACCACTGGATTACGGCGCTTTGTGTTAGTGCGTCTCCACTACCGGGTGTCGGGGTGACGAAGGCGCAGGGGGTTTCTCCCCATTTTTCATCGTTCATGGCGACGACGGCGGCTTCCATTATCTGGTCGTGTTTGTACAGGCAATCCTCGACCTCAAGAGACGAGATATTCTCGCCGCCCGAAATGATGATGTCCTTGGAGCGATCTTTGATCTCGACATAACCATCCCCGTGCATGACGCCCAGATCGCCGGTATGGAACCAGCCACCGGCAAAGGCCGCGTCCGTTGCCGTGGGGTTTTTCAGATAGCCCTTCATGACCGTGTTTGAGGAGAGCATTAACTCGCCGATAGTCTCACCATCTGCGGGGACCGGCTGCATGGTATCGGGGTTGAGCACGGCCTGATCGAACAGGGTCGGATAACGCACCCCTTGGCGTGACATCTTTGAGGCTTTTTCTTGCAAGTCCAAACCGGCCCAATCGTCCTGCCAGGCGCAGAAGGTTGCCGGGCCGTAGGATTCGGTCAGGCCGTAAAGATGGGTGACATTAAAGCCCATGCTTTCCATGGCGGCGATAACCGAACTTGGCGGGGCGGCGCCACCGGTGGCGACTTCGACGGTTTGCTCGAAGGTGACCTTCTGTTCGTCAGGCGCATGGGCCAGCATGTTCAGGACAATCGGCGCGCCGCACATGTGGGTGACTTTATGATCCCTGATGGCTGGGAAGATTTTAGCAGGATCGGTTTGACGCAGGCAGACATGGGTGCCGCCAACCGCCGTCACTGCCCAAGTATAGGTCCAGCCGTTGCAGTGAAACATTGGCAGGGTCCAAAGGTAAACAGAATGATGGTTCAGGCCGAAAACCAAAGCGTTGCCCATGGCGTTGAGAAACGCCCCACGGTGATGGTAGACGACGCCTTTGGGGTTGCCCGTCGTCCCCGAGGTATAATTGAGGGTGATCGCCTGCCATTCATCGCCCGGCGGTTGCCACTGGAATGCCGGATCGCCCTCGGCAAGGAATGTTTCGTAATCCATTTCGCCGATCAGTTCGCCACTTTCGGCCAGGTGATCGTCAATATCGATAACAATGATCGGATTTTTCAAGAGTTCCAGGGCGTCCTTGATTATCGGCGAGAACTCCCGGTCCGTCAGCAAGACTTTGGCCTCGCCGTGTTCAAGGATAAACGCGATTGTTGGCGCGTCGAGGCGGAAATTGAGGGCGTTGAGGACGGCGCCGCACATGGGCACTCCGTAGTGGGCTTCCAGCATGGCAGGCGCGTTGGGTGACATCACGGCAACGCAATCGCCAAGGCCGACGCCGCGCTGGCTTAAGGCACTGGCCAGACGTTTGCAACGTTCATTAAACTGGCCCCAGCTAAAACGCTTTTCGCCGTGAATAACCGCTGTTTTGTTGGGGTAAACCTGGGCCGACCATTGTAGAAAACTAATGGGAGAGAGGGGACGAAAATTGGCCTCGCGTTGTCCAAGGCCTTGCTCGAAAATATTCTCTTGATCGACCACTATTCGTTCCTCCATTTTGCGTTATGATTGAGCATTACCATGCTTAACGAAAAATGGAAGTTTGAAAATGCGCGCCGTACTCTGTCAGCAATGGGGAGAACCGGGTCTTTTAACGATTGGTGAGGTTCAGTCCCCCGGTGTTGGGCCCGATCAGGTAAAGATTCGGGTCCGTGCCGCAGCGCTTAACTTCGCCGATATTCTGATGGTTGGTGGAACCTATCAGGAAAAACCACCGTTTCCCTTTAGCCCTGGACTGGAAGTTGCGGGGGAGGATATGGCCAGCGGTGAACGGGTCATGGGCGTCCTAAGCTGGGGTGGTTTTGCCGAATATGCCGTTGCCAATAAAAACGATGTCATGGTCATTCCCGATACCATGTCTTTCGAGGCCGCCGCTGCCTTTCCCGTAGCCTACGGCACCGCCCATATGGCCTTAAGCGATAAGGCAGGGCTTAAAGAAGGCGAATCGCTCATCGTTCACGGTGCCTCGGGCGGTGTCGGTCTGGCTGCTATCGACGTTGGCAGGGCAATGGGGGCCAATGTTATTGCCGTTACGTCGGGCGCAGAAAAGATCGCCGCCGTTGTCAAACAGGGGGCTGATTTCGTTGTCGATTACAAGGCAGGGGACGTGAAAGAGCAAATCAAGGCGTTGCTACCCGGCGGCGGCGACGTTTTTTTCGATCCCGTCGGCGGCTCATCGTTTGACGCCTCTTTGCGTTCGGCGGCGCCGGGCGCAAGGATTCTGGTGGTTGGCTTTGCCAGCGGAACTGTGCAACAAATTCCGGCGAATATATTGATGGTCAAGAATGTCTCTGTCATTGGTTTTTATTGGGGCGCACACCGTCAGTTCGCGCCTGATCGTGTCGCAAGGTCGTACCGGGAATTGTTTGGCTGGATAAGCCAGGGGCGCTTGAATCCGCTTGCCGTCACCACCTTCAGCATGGACGATGTCGGGCAAGCCATGGATACTATGAAATCGCGTCAATCGATTGGTAAAATCGTTTTAAGGGGCATGACGGAATGACAGGAAAACTATCGGTCGATCTGAGCGGTCGCACAGCCCTGGTGACCGGCGCATCGGCGGGCCTTGGCAAACATTTTGCGTTTCTTCTGGCCGGGGCCGGAGCGCGGGTTATTGCCGCTGCCCGCAGTACCGACAAGCTGGACGCGACCGTTGCTGCAATCGGCGCTTCCGGCGGAGATGCTCTAACCGTATCTCTGGATGTTAAAGACGAAACCAGTATAGCCGCCGCCTTGGAAGCCAGCGGGCCGATTGATATTCTCGTTAACAACGCCGGGATCGCCTCAACCAAACGGCTTCTGGATTGGCAGGCCGGGGACTGGGATGACGTGATGGACACCAATCTTCGCGGTGCCTGGATGATGGCGAGCGCGGTGGCCAGGCAAATGGTTGCGCGCGCTTGCCAGGGCAGCATCATCAACATTGCCTCGATCATTGGCGAGCGGGTCGCAGGGGGTGTCATGCCTTACGCCGTATCAAAGGCAGGTCTTATCCAAATGACCAAGGCTATGGCGCTTGAGTTGGCTGGCAAGGGGGTCAGGGTCAATGCGCTGGCTCCGGGTTATATCAAGACCGATATCAACAGGGATTTCTTGCTAAGTGAGGCTGGGACCAAGCTATTGAAGCGGGTGCCGCAAGGCCGATTCGGCGAACCTGAAGACCTGGACGGTGCCTTGCTTCTGCTGGCCAGCGATGATTCAAAATTTATCAACGGGGCGGTTATCGCCGTCGATGGCGGCCATCTCGTCAGTTCTCTTTAAAGGAAACAAAGAAAATGGATTTCAATCTGTCACCGGAAATCGAGGACTATCGTCTTCGCATTCGCGATTTCGTCGCCAAACATGTCATGCCGTTGGAAAGCGATCCGGAAAATTTTGATGAGCACGAGATGCTTCTTGAAGGCCCGATCAGGGTGCTGCGGGAAAAAGCCCGCGCCCAGGGACTGTGGTGTCTGCAAATGCCGAAAGCCAGGGGCGGCGCGGAACTCGGTCTGGTCGGCATGGCCGCCTGTTACGAGGAAATGTCACGCTCGCCTTTTGGCCCGCTGGCGTTTAATTCCATGGCCCCGGACGATGGCACCATGATGGCGTTGGAAAAAGTTCTGCCTAACGAGGAAATGAAACAAAAATGGCTGCAACCACTTGTCGATGGAGACGCACGTTCGGCCTTCGCCATGACCGAACCTCATCCCGGCGGTGGCTCTGATCCATCAATGATGCTGACGACTGCCGAAAAGAAGGGCGATAAGTGGGTGATCCATGGCCGCAAGCATTTCATTACCGGGGCCGAAGGGGCCAAGCACATTATTGTTATCGCCAAGACCTCCGACGATCCGCGCAAGGGTCTGACAGCATTTTTGCATCACGCCGATGAACCGGGCTGGCATATCGAACGGCGTATCCCGATCATGGGTCCTGAAGAACACGGTGGTCATTGTGAAATGGTTTATGAGGGGCTTGAAATCCCCGATGAACAACGCCTGTTGGAAGTGGGTGATGGCCTGAAGGTGACACAAATTCGTCTCGGGCCCGCCCGCCTGACCCATTGCATGCGCTGGCTCGGCCAAGCCAAAAGGGCGCTGGAAATCGCTGCGGAATACACCGCCAAGCGCGAAAGTTTCGGCATCAAGCTGGACGAACACGAAGGCGTTCAGTGGATGATGGGCGAAGCGGCCATGGATATTCAAATAGGTCGTATGCTGACCATGCACGCGGCCTGGATGATTGACCAGGGTGATTTTGCCAAAAAGGAAATTTCCATGGCCAAGGTGCAGGTCGCCGACACTTTGCATAAGGCCATCGATACGGCGATCCAGCTTTGCGGCGCGCATGGGTATTCCAAGGATACGCTGCTCGAATGGATGTATCGCTACGCCCGTCAGGCGCGTCTGGTCGACGGGGCCTCGGAAATTCACAAAATGGTGCTGTCGCGCCAACACAAGCAGGAAGGCATCGACTTCTGGTCGTGGGGAGCCTAAGACCGTGACGCCAGAGGAAATTCAATCCAGATTGGAACCGTGGCTTGTCGAAGCCGCAAACGCGGACACAGTCTCAATAATCAACATGGAAAAACTTTCCGGTGGTGCCATTCAGGAAAACTGGGCCTTGAGCGTGGCTTTCTCGTCCGGCCCCATGGCTGGCATGCAAAAACTGGTGCTCAGAACCGATGCGCCATCTTCGATTTTGGCCAGTATGAGCCGGGCACAGGAGTTTGTTCTTTTGAAGCTGGCTTTTGATGCCGGTGTCACGGTACCCGAACCCCTGTGGAGTTGCACCGATGTTGACGTGCTTGGCCGTTCGTTCTTCGTTATGCGCCGCGTTCCGGGGGTAGCCGAAGGGCACAAGCTGGTTAAGGACCCGTCTCTTGGTGGCGATCTTTTGATGAGGCTGGGTAAGGAACTGGCCCGCATTCACACCATCGTGCCGCCAAGTGAACCTCTTTCTTTCCTCAGCGTTCCTGCTGACGTGACGGCCATGCGTGATATTGAACAATACCGTACCTGGCTGGATGAATTGTCTGCGCCGCATCCCGTTCTGGAATGGGGTTTGAGCTGGCTTGAAAGGAACGCGCCGCGGAGCGATGAGATCGTCCTGACGCACCGGGATTTTCGCACCGGTAATTTCATGGTCGATGCCGGAGAAATAAGCGGCATTCTTGATTGGGAATTTGCCGCCTGGGGTGATCCCATGGCTGATATTGGCTGGTTCTGCGCCAGGTGTTGGCGTTTCGGTGTTATTGCAAAGGAAGCCGGTGGTATTGGCGACAGGGCTGATTTTTATCGTGGATATGAATCCCAGAGCGGCAGGACGATTGATGGAGAGGCCGTGTATTATTGGGAAGTCATGGCCCATGTTCGTTGGGCCATCATCGCCATTCAACAGGGTGATCGTTTTATCAATCACGGCGAAGAAAATCTTGAAGCGGCCTTAACGGCCCATGTCGTACCGGAACTTGAATTGGAAGTGATGCGCATGACCGGGGGCAAGTCATGAAGGATAAATCAGACGGCAGTGATCTTTTGCGACTGGCCCGACGGATCATGCAACAGCAGTTGCTGGAACATATCCCGGCGGAAAAAAAATATACCGCCCGGATGGTCGCAGGGGCCATGGCTATCGTCGCTCGCCAAATAGACCGCGGTGATGAAAATGAAAACGATGAAGAAAGCCGCCAACTCAGCGCAGATATTCGGGCCGGGCGTGTCGGCCCGCAATTACCAGATTACGACACGGTTTATGAAACACTTTGCGATCAGGCGCGGCTAAAAGTTCTGATAAGCAATCCTGGATATCTTGACCAATAATAAAGGAAACGTAGATGAATTTGATTTTTCCGGCGCAAGAAATTCCCGCCGTCGCCATTGCTGGAAGCGACGCGCGCTTTCCCGTTCACAGGGTTTATTGCATTGGCCGCAATTACCAAGACCATGTTCGCGAGATGGGAAATGATGTGCGCCAGTCGCCGTTGTTCTTTTTAAAGCCCTCTGACGCACTGGTTCCCAACGGCGGTAAATTTCCTTATCCACCGGGTTCCGACAACGTCCAGCATGAAGTTGAACTGGTCGTGGCCATCGCCAAGGGCGGGGTGGATATCGCCGTAGAGGACGCGCTGGATCATGTCTACGGTTACGCCGTGGGCTTTGATATGACCCGCCGTGATTTGCAGGAATTAGCCAAGAAGGGCGGCAAACCCTGGGGGGCGGCAAAGGCCTTCGATCATGCAGCGCCAATTTCATCGATCAGACCAGCAAGCGAGATTGGCCATCCGGCGGATGCACGGATCTGGCTCGCGGTGAATGGAGACGTTCGTCAGGATAGCACTTTGGATCTGCAAATCTGGAATGTGGCGGAAGGTATCGCGCATTTATCGAAATTGTTTGAAGTCAAACCGGGCGACCTGATCTTTACGGGCACCCCGGCTGGCGTTAGCGCCATCAAACCCGGCGATGTAATGACGGGTGGAATTGATGGCATTGGCGAACTGGAAATAACGGTTGTTGATTAATCAATGACAGAACGGGAAAACATTCTCGCTCAAGCCCTGACATGGCTTGAACAAGGCCATGAAATCGCCTTGGCTACTGTCACCAACACATGGGGGTCATCGCCGCGCCCTGTCGGCTCGCAAATGATCATCAATGATCGGGGAGACTTCGCCGGTTCGCTCTCTGGCGGTTGCGTCGAAACATTCGTGGTATCGGAAGCCCTCGACGTTATTGCCGATGGGGGCGTCCTCAATCTTCAGTACGGGATCAGCGACGAGCAGGCCCGCGAGGTGCGCCTGGCATGCGGCGGCACGATCAAGGTTTTTGTCGAGTCAGCTCCCGAACGCTCGATTCTTGAAAAATTACGCGACACACGACCCATCGCCCGCGTCGTTGAAACTGTGGGCGGACAATCTGCCGTCGTCAGTCTGCAATCTATGGAAGGCGATCTTGCGCTTAAAGGCGCTGTCTTGTCGGGTGTTCGCCAGATACTTAAATCCGGGGCCAGCGGTTATAGCGGTAATTTGTTTGTCCAGGTTTACGCCCTGCCACGAAACCTTGTCATTGTCGGCGCTGTCCATATTGCGCAGGTGCTGGCGCCCATGGCGGCGGCCATTGGTTTTCGTGTCAGCGTCATCGATCCGCGGCCAAAATTTGCCACCCCCGAACGTCTGCCCGGCGTTCATATCGTTACCGAACGACCGGAAACGGCGGTGCGGACGATCACTTTCGATAATTGGACTGCCGTGCTCGCCCTGGCCCATGACCCGCTACTGGATGACCCGGTTTTACAGGCGGCCTTGCAGTCCGATGCTTATTATATCGGGTGTCTTGGTAGTCGAAAGACCCATGCATCGCGGTTGCAGCGCCTTCGCGCATGCGGGTTCGACGATCGGCAACTCGAAAGGCTGCACGGCCCCGTCGGTCTTGATATTGGTGGTCATTCGCCCGGTGAAATCGCTGTTTCCATTCTGGCCGAAATCATCGCCGTGGGAAACGGTAAACAGTGAAAACGACTGTCACCGCTATCGTTCTGGCTGCCGGAGCCTCGCGACGGATGGGGGCGCTCAACAAGTTACTTGTGCCGTGGCAGGGTAAAGCGATGCTTCGCCACATCGTCGAAACGGCGCTGGATTCTGCGGCCTGGGAAACCATCGTTGTTACTGGTCATGATGGCGATGCGATCATTCAAGCCCTTGAGGGGCTGGATGTCAGGGTCGTTCATAATCCTCGTTTCGAAGAAGGGCTTTCGACGTCCCTTGCAACCGGAATCGGCGCTGTAGAGTCGGAAGGTGCGGCGATCCTTCTGGGCGATATGCCGGACTTGAAAGTTGAAACCCTCAACGCGCTCATCACGGCTTTTCTGGATTCTGATATGCGATCAATATGTGTGCCTGTTTGTGATGGGCGGCGGGGTAATCCGGTAATATGGCCGCGTCAATTCTTCCCGGATATAGCGCACTTATCCGGCGATAAGGGGGCGCGGAACTTGATGACACTGTTCAAGGAGCGGGTTCGGGAAGTGCCATGTGATGATAACGGAGTGCTGATGGATATCGACACTATTGATGATATACCTTTATCTTCATCAGCACGTCAGGACTGAATATGGACAACTGGAAAGATACTGCGGACAGCTTCGATTTTGTTATCGTCGGTGCCGGGTCTGCCGGTTGTGTGCTGGCCGCACGTCTAAGCGAGAAACCTGAAAACAAGGTGTTGCTTCTTGAGGCCGGGGGCGGGGATCGTTCAATCTTCATCCAGATGCCGACGGCACTTTCGATCCCCATGAATTCGGCAAAGTATAATTGGGGACATCACACCCAGCCCGAACCCCATCTTGATGGTCGAAAGCTGCATTGCCCACGCGGTAAAGTTCTGGGGGGCTCGTCCTCTATCAACGGCATGGTCTATGTCAGGGGCAACGCACAGGATTTTGAAGGGTGGGCCGCAGGCGGGGCAACCGGCTGGTCTTATAGTGAGGTGCTGCCGTATTTCCTGAAAGCCGAGACCAGCACCCGTGGCGGGGACGCCTACCGGGGCAGTTCAGGACCACTGCACACGACAACAGGGACAATGCAAAATCCGCTCTATCAGGCGTTCATCGATGCCGGAGGCGAGGCTGGTTACGCCATCAGCGAAGACATGAATGGCTTCCAGCAGGAAGGTTTCGGCCTAATGGATATGACGGTGCGGCGCGGCGTACGCAACAGCACCGCCAACGCTTACCTAAAGGGAGTTCTGCATCGGCATAATCTGCATGTCAGCACAAACACCGTGGCATCGCGCGTTTTGTTTGAAGACGGGCGCGCCGTTGGCATTGTCTACCATCAGGGAAATACTGAATATCGAGTCAAGGTTCGTGGCGAAATTATTCTTTCGGGTGGCCCTATCGCCTCACCAAAACTGTTGATGCATTCGGGCGTCGGCGATTCTCAAGAATTATCCGATCTTGGTATCGATACGGTTCACCACCTTCCCGGCGTCGGTAAAAACCTGCAGGATCATCTGGAGCTTTATGTGCAACAGGAATGTCTGCAACCGATCAGCCTGTACAGTTCTTTAAATCCGCTGGCCAAGGCGATGATTGGGGTACGCTGGATTTTGACCCGTAGTGGCTTGGGCGCGACAAACCATTTCGAAGCGGGCGGCTTTATTCGCAGCCGGACGGGGGTCCCATGGCCGGACATTCAGTATCACTTCCTGCCCGCCGCCATGTCCTATGACGGTAATTCCGTCGCCGAAGGCCACGGCTTTCAGGCCCACGTCGGGCCGATGCGCTCGAAAAGTCGGGGCCGGGTGTGGCTGACATCGCCGGACTTCCGTGAACAACCTTCGATACTTTTCAATTACATGTCCCAGGACGACGACTGGCGGGAAATGCGCGCCAGTGTTCGCCTGACCAGGGAAATTTTCGCGCAAAAATCCTTTGATCCATATCGGGGCAAGGAACTGGCACCGGGAGCCGACGTTCAAAGCGACGATGAAATCGACGCCTTCGTCCGCGAGACCGTGCAAAGTGCCTATCATCCGTGCGGAACCTGCGCCATGGGGACGCATGAAGGGGCCGTGGTCGACCCGCAAACAAAGGTCCATGGGCTTGAAGGGCTACGGGTTGTGGATTCTTCCATCATGCCGACGATCACCACCGGTAACCTCAACGCGCCAACGATCATGATTGCCGAAAAGGCCGCCGATATGATTCTCGGACACCCGGCACTGGCGGCATCGCAGGCGCCATTTTATAAAGCCGAAAATTATGAATCAGTACAGCGCTAAAGCCCCGCAACCGGTACGCGGTATCCTGTTCGACAAGGACGGAACCTTGCTTGATTTCACCCCGACCTGGTTGCCTGCATACAAGGCTGGGGCATTGTTCGCCGCTGGCGGGGACGAGGATATGGCAAGGCTTATGATGATCTCTACCGGCCTTGACGAGGAAACCAATGATTTTTTTCATGGCTCCTTGTTAGCCTCATCAACAACAGACCGGATTGCCGAGGCCTGGGTGACCCTTGGCGCGGATCATTCCGCCGTCAGTCTGACAGCGTTGCTCGATGATATTTTTGCCCAGCAGACGGCTCATACGTCGGTGCCATTTCCTGGCCTGTTTGACCTGATTTCCGGGTTGGCTGAAAAGGATATTATTCTGGGCGTGGCCACCAACGACGGCGAGGTCAGCGCGCGTCAATTTATCAGTACGAGCAATATTGATCCCTTCATTTCCTTTGTTGCCGGTTACGATAGCGGCCATGGCGGTAAACCGGCACCCGGCATGGTCCTGGCCTTTTGTGATGCCCACGATTTGCCACCGGCATGCGTCATGGTGGTTGGGGATAATCATTGCGATTTGGAAATGGGCCGTGCCGCAGGTGCGGGTTATCTGGTTGGCGTATTAAGTGGCAACGGCACCCGCGATGAACTTGCGCCTTTTGCCGATATCATCATTGATGGGATCGGTGATTTTTCTCTTCTTGGTTTATAGCATATGGATCTGACGATAACGGTAATGGTGCTTGTTTCTGCGGCCCTGCACCCGTTATGGAATGCGCTCATCAAGCGCCAGGAAAGGGCCGACGGGGCATATATCGGCCTGGTTAGCATGGTGCTGATGTTGGCCTTCATTCACGCCACTGTTGCAGGGTACGATTTGAGTACGGGCATCAAGGTGTGGCCGTTAATTGTCATATCAGTGATGGCGCAACTTTTGTATGGAACATCACTGATTATCACCCTTCGCCATGGAGATCTGTCGAGCTATTACCCGATTGTGCGTTCCTCGCCGCTGATTATCGTTATCCTCGGTGTTTTGTTTCTTGGTCAAAGTTATTCTTGGTCGTTACTCGGTGGTATTGCCTGTGTGCTGGTCGGCGCTTTCGCCCTGCAATACCGCCGTGGATCGCATTTGCTGGATGATCCCAGAACGCTGATGTTCGCAATTTTGGCGATGATAGGATCAGGCATTTATTCGATTGTCGATGCGCGGGCCATGCAGAGCGTTGAAGCACCGGTACTTTTATTCTGGGTCGATATTTGCTGCTTGCCCTGTTACATGATTCTGCATCGTTATTTCGGATTGCCGGGGACTCGTTACGCAGACTTGTTTGTGTGGTTGAAGAATCCTCTCTTGTTCATTGGCATCGGCGTTATTTGCTACCTGTCCTATATTTTGATTCTCAGCGCTTACGCTATGGGTGGCGATGTGGCGGCGGTGACGTCCGTCCGTCAGGCGTCGATCCCGATCAGCGTCATCCTGGGTGGCTTGATGTTTCGCGAGGGCAGTATGCTTCGGCGGTTCGCGGCTTCTTGCCTGCTCGCTTTTGGTATCGTCGTTATCGTCGTCATAGGGTAAGTTTACACCATGAGCAAAGACATCCATCACCCCAGCGAAGGGGACAGTAATCTGAGCCCCGGGCGTACCGAATGGTCGCGCAATATGGCCGATGGAAAATCGGCGGCACTGGTAACACAAGATGCCAATCATTTCCTGCGTCAGGCCCTTTCGACCCCGTGCCTGGCCGCAATCACCAAGGCCGAAGGTATTTGGTTAGAGGACGCCGATGGTAACCGTTATATGGATTTTCACGGCAATAACGTGCATCACATCGGCTACGGGCATCCGCGCCTGATCAAGGCCCTTAAAGACCAGATGGATAGTCTACCCTTCGCGCCGCGACGGTTCACGAACGAGAGCGCGGTGGCCTTGGCGGCTAAATTGACCAGCATTGCGCCCGCCGGACTGGACAAGGTGTTGCTGGCCACAGGCGGCTCGGATGCCAACGAGATGGCCTTGAAACTGGCCCGCGCCGCGACGGGCAGGCACAAGACCATATCGTTCTGGGACGCCTTCCACGGCGCCGGTTTCGGGGCCTCCAGCGTCGGTGGGGAATCCTTATTCCGTTCCGGCCCCGTTGGGCCCTTGCTTAGCGGGACAGAACACGTCGCGCCCTTTTCGTGTTACCGCTGCCCATACGGTTACGCCGGGCCCGACTTGTCGGTGTGCAAGATGACCTGCGCGGAAATGGTCCGCTATGTGCTGGAAAAGGAAGGCGATGTCGCTGCCGTGATCGCCGAACCGGTGCGCTCGGTGCCCTACCTGCCACCGCCTGGGTTCTGGAAGGTCGTGCGCCAGGCGTGTAACGATCATGGCGCGCTTCTGATTTTCGACGATATTCCAAATGGCCTTGGCAAGACGGGGCGCATGTTCTCGTCGGATCATTTTGACGCAATCCCGGACATTCTGACCCTTGGCAAGGCGCTCGGCGGCGGCATGTTACCCATCGCCGCGATGCTCACCCGGCCGGAACTTGATGTGTTGGCGGACCGTGCGCTGGGCCACTACACACACGAGAAAAACCCGGTAACATGCCGGGCGGCGTTGACCACGATTGAAATTATTGAGGACGAGGGGCTGGTCGATAACGCCGCCAAAGTCGGTGCGCACGCCCTGCAACGCCTGCACGACATGAAGGACCGTCATCCGCTTATTGGCGATGTGCGCGGGCTCGGGTTGGTGATGGGTCTTGACCTTGTCGAAGACAGGGAAATAAAGACACCCGCCATGGCCGCCGCCGACCGCATTCTCTACAGGGCCCTGAAAAAAGGCCTCAATTTCAAGACCACCATGGGCTCTGTGTTGACCCTGACTCCACCGCTGATCATCAACATCGGCGAAATGGATCAGGCGCTGGATATTATCGATGCCTGCTTTAGCGAAGAGGCTTAAGAGAATCCGATGACCGTCGTCTTCGAAATTCTGCTGCCGATTTTCGCGCTCATGGGATTGGGGCTGGTATTGCGCAAGCGCGATATCGTGCCACAGGATAAATGGGCCGGAATTGAGCAGGTTTGCTTCTGGTTATTTTTCCCGACCTTGATGGCGGAAACCTTGATCAAGGCCGATCTTAAGAGTATTCCCCTGACCGGCGTCGCGGCGTCATTGTTGTTATCGGTGATGACGATGCTTGTGGTGATGCTTGCCCTTAAACCTGTGCTTGCTCGATATTGGCAAATGCAAGGGCCTGCTTATACGTCGGTTTTTCAAGTTAGCAGCCGCTGGAACGGATTCATTGCATTGGCGGTTATTTTGAAATTATTTGGTGATCCGGGAGTCGCTATTGTTGCCGTTGCAATGGCGGTGATGGTGCCTGTTATCAATTTTGAAAATGTCCTGGTGCTTGCCGCGTTCGTGTCGCCCGAACGGCCACCACTGAAGCGCGTTGCCAGAATGGTTCTGGTTAATCCATTGATTTGGGGTTGCCTTATTGGGTTGTTTATCAACCTGATGGAAATTCCGGTCTGGGAGCCGATTATGACGCTGCTTGACCTTCTTGGGCGGGCGGCACTTGGGGCAGGGCTTTTGTGCGTCGGTGCTGGTTTGCGTGTGCGCCATGCTTTGAAACCGTCGCGAGATGTCTGGGTCGGGGTGATGATGAAGCTTGTCGCCATGCCGGTGTTCGTGGCGGTATGGCTGATATTCTTCGGGATTACCGGGATGGCCTTCCAGGCGGCAATGATGTGCGCCGCCGTGCCCACGGCAATGCATGGGTTCTTGCTGGCCAAACAAATGGGTGGTGATGCCGACCTTTATGCGGCGAGCGTCACTGTGCAGACGGTTTTGTCGTTTTTGAGTATTCCGTTGGTCCTTTATCTTGCCGGTGTTTTATCGCCTTTATAAAAAAAGGACGATGCCAACCGACATCGTCCTTTCTAATTTTCAAGCAAGACAGGTTTTACGGACGCTCGCCTCGTGCCAGACGGATATTAATGTCGTCGATCACCTTTGGTAGTTCGGCGATACTATCGACGACGTAATGGGCACCGGCCTTTTGCAGGATTTCCTTGGTCAGGCCGTTGCGACGGGCGATTTCTTTCTTTGGCATTTTCTTGGCTTCGGCCAGGGAGTTGATATTCATGTAGTTACTGTAAAGCGATACGCCGACGCCCCAGCAACCAGCTTCCAATGCTTCGCCAATGCCTGATGTTGTGTCATCGACCTTGACGATAGACTGCACCGGGTGGACATCCATCAGGTCCATGTTGCGGAAGACCATAAACGGCTTCGGGCGGGCGCCGTGGACGACATCGTCACCAGCGACTGCGGCATCGATGATGAAGCCCTGCTTCTTGGCGTCGGCGGCGAGAATTTCGACCATGGCGCGGAGGAAGCCAGTCGAGCTGCCGATCTTGATGCCACGTTTATTCAATTCCTTGGAGCACTTGGCGGCACCGGGAAGCAACGTCGTGTATTTGCGCAGGACTTTAAGCTGCATGGGAACGAAGTCCGCGAACATGCGATCAACGTCTTTTTGATTTGGGTATTTGCCATGAACGCCTTTCCAGCGCTCGCGGATTATCGGGTCTTCGGTCATGGCCTTGATGTGAAGGTCCTTGCGCAGACCCATGGGGCCGCGTGCCTCTAACATGGATACTTCGACGTTCTGATTTTTAAAGGCTTCGACGAAGACGACGGCAGGGGCCAGCACATAGGCATCGGCGATGGTGCCGCTCCAGTCGAGGACGACGCCCTTGACCTTGCCCCGGTAGCCGCGCTGGTAGACGTAATTTGGGTCGTAAGACATTTGTAAATACTCCTAAATTATCAAGTTGGAGCGCCGGTTGTGACGCCCATTTCGGATATGGTTTGACGTACTGCTTCCAGCGCGCCCTTCATTTCGGTCTCATGCAGTTGGCCGATGCAGCCCATGCGGAAACTATCCGCGACGGTCAGCTTGCCGGGGTAGATGACGTAATCTTTATCTTTTAGTTTGTTGTAGAAGCTCTGGAAGTCGAATTCAGGATCAGCAGGCATGTGGAAAGTGACGATAATCGGCGCTTGCAGATGATCCTTAAGAAGTGTCTTGAAGCCCATTGCGCGCATGCCCTCTATAAGAATGCGGCAATTGTTTAGGTAACGCCCGCCGCGACCGCCTAAGCTGCCTTCGGCCTCATACAAATCCAGGGCTTTGTCGAACGCGGCGATGACATGAGTAGGGGGGGTGAAACGCCATTGGTTGGTCTTTTCCATGACCCGCCACTGATCATAAAGATCAAGGCTCAGGGAATGCGCATTGCCCTCACATTTTTCCAACGCCTTCTGATTGATGATCGAAAACCCCATGCCGGGGACACCTTCCAGGCATTTATTGGAAGATGCCATGGCAGCCTCGAACGGAATTTTGCGTGCGTCCAGCTCAATCGCCCCAAAGGCGCTCATGGCGTCGATAATCAAGGCCCGACCATGCTCTGCTACGACCGCAGCTATTTCCGTCACGGGATTGAGGATTCCAGACGTGGTTTCGCAATGGACCATGATGACATGAGAAATAGCGCTGTTTTCTGATAGGATGGTATCAACGGCACCTGGATCGGGTGGTGTGTCTTCCGGCGTTTCAAGAGTTTCGTATGCGCGCCCTAAAATATCGAGAATTTTAGCCATGCGATGGCCGTAAGCGCCGTTGATGAGCAACAGCGATTTTCCTTGCTTGGGTATCAATGTTCCCAACGTCGCTTCAACAGCAAAGGTGCCACTGCCTTGAACGGGGACACAGACATGGCTGTCTGTGGCGTTTGCTATTTCAAGTATGCGTGTGCGCACCCGGGCATTGGTTTCAATAAAACCTGCATCACGCGAACCCCAGTCATGCAGCATCGCCTGCTTGGTTTCGGGCGCGGTGGTCAGGGGGCCAGGGGTGAGCAGGAATGGATCACCTGTTGGGCTGGGCATTGCGGTAGCTCCTGTTTATGATTCGCCGCAGTATCGGTCATAAACGGTCAAAATGCCACATAAAAATTTATCGCTGACGCCAAAGTTGTGAGCGCTTCGCCATACCGCGGGTGAACAGGGCATGGAAGATGCGCACGGTTGCCGAAACAAAGACGATCATCACGCACATGGCCGCCGCCGGGGCCACATCGCCAGCATCGTCCATGTTCAGGGCAGCCACTGAAGCCAGGTTGGTTTCGGTGGAATAGAGGAAAATAACCGCCGATACCGTGGTCATGGCATTGACGAACAGATAGATAGAGATATCCAGTATGGCTGGCAGGCAGACCGGCACCGTGACCTGGATGAAGGTTTTGTAGAATGGCACTTTCAGGGATGCCGACACCGCCTCAAATTCCGGGTCCATCTGTTTCAGCGCCGTCATGGCGGTTAAATGGGACACCGTATAAAAGTGGGAAATAGTACAAATGACCAGAATCGCCATGGTACCGTAGATAAAGTTCAGCGGGTTGTCGGGGTGATTGAAGAAGAAAATGTACGCCAGTCCCAGCACCATCCCCGGCACTGCCATGGGCAAAATACAGAGAAACTGAATGGTTCCGCGCACGGCCCCGAATCCCTTGGCCTTTTCGACCATGTAGGCACCGGTGAAAATAATGGTGGTACCGATAACGGCGGTGTAGGCGGCCATGGTGATTGAATTGGAAAACGAATTCCAGCCGCCGCCATCCATCACATCGAAATTGTAATTGGTCAGCGAGAAGGTCATGTTATAGGGCCAGAAGGTGATGAATGAGGCATAGATTGCCATACCAAGAATCGCCAGGATTAAAAAACCGATCAGGGCGCAATAGGCGAGCATGAAAAAATCGAAGCCGCGCGCCGGTTTTGCCTCATAGGGAACGGCGCGGGCGGTCAATAGCGCAACTTGTTTTCGTTGCACGATGCGATCAACGATGAAGGCTAATATTGCCGGGATCAACAGCACGACACTGACAACAGCACCCATTTCAAAGTTTTGCTGACCAATGACCTGTTTGTAAATATCCGTCGCGAGCACATTAAACTGCCCACCGATAACCTTGGGGATACCAAAGTCCGTAATGACCAGGGTGAAGACAACAAAGACGGCGCTAATCAGGCCGTATTTAATGCCAGGTAGGGTCACGGTGAAGAAAATTTTCGTGCGACTGGCGCGTAAGGATAACGCCGCTTCGTATAAGCGACCGTCGGCTGTCGAAAGAGCCGTGATCAGGATCATCAAGGCATGGGGGAAGGTGTAAAAAACCTCACCCATGATGATACCGATGGGGCCGTAAATTTCATTGCCGAACAGTAATTCCTTGATCACGCCTTGCTGGCCGAAAAAATAGACGAACGAAATCGCTGGCAGCAGTGACGGTGCCAGGATGGGAATAAGGGCAATTGTTTTGAAGGCGCCTTTTCCCGGTATTGTGCTGCGGGTCAGGGCGTAGGCGAACTGGAAAGCCAGAGTGATTGTAATCAAGGTTGAGATGATGGCGATAAAGAAGCTGTTCTCGATGGAATAGAACAGCGCCGGGGTCGAGAAATATTCCTGAAAATTGGCCAGGCCGATGAAATTGCCATCATGGTCTTCAGCGCTTTTAGAAAGCATAAAATAAAGCGGCAACAGGACGGCGACGACCATCCAGACCCCGACCATGACGATGAAGCCGCGCATGATCTTGTCGTCGCGACTTAACGTGGGTTTTATTGCCCGTATTCCAGGCAACGCTAGATCACTCATGATCCCTCACTGTCGGAAAACACCCTGATCCTGCTCGAAGGTATGCGGACCTGGATGGTCTTGCCTTCCTCGATGCCGATATCGCGAACCAGATTGATCGAGAAATCAGCAAGCAAAATAGAGCCCTGATTATCATTAAGCAGCAACATCGCCCGGTAGAACGAGCCCAGGAATTCAAGGTCTTTGACCACGGTTTCGATAATATTGTCGGCCTTGGTCGCGATGTCGCGGGCGATAACATCTTCGGGGCGGACGCATACGGTTACAATCGATCCGTCTCTGGCGTCTTCCAGCGGGGAGGCAAGGCCAATTTCGGCATCGCCTATGCGCACCTTGTCGCTGCCCGTGATGACGGCTTTCAGGAAGTTCATGGTGCCGACAAAATCGGCTACGAACGGGCTTGTCGGGTGGCGGTATATTTCCAGGGGCGTGCCGACCTGATCGATGGTGCCTTCGTTCATGACAACGATGCGGTCGGCCATGGTCAGGGCTTCTTCCTGATCGTGGGTAACCATGATCGTGGTCACCCCCAATTGATGTTGTAATTGTTTTATTTCGTGACGCAGATGGACACGGACTTTGGCGTCCAGGGCACTCAAGGGTTCATCGAGCAGAAGCAAGCCCGGCGAAGTCGCCAATGCGCGGGCCAGGGCGACGCGTTGCTGCTGGCCGCCGGAAAGTTGGGCCGGGTATTTGTCGCCCTGTTCGGGCATGCCGACCAGTTCCAAAAGTTCGCTTACCCGCGCCGTGATTTCTGCCTTGCTGGCCTTGCGGTTCTCTAACCCGTAACCGACGTTCCTGCTAATGCTCAAATTGGGAAAAAGCGCGTAGGATTGGAAGACGATACCGAAGTCCCGTTCCGATGGCGGCAGGTTGGAAATATCGGTTCCACCTTGCTGGACCGATCCCGAGGTCTGAATATCGAGTCCTGCGATGGCCCGTAGCAGCGTTGTCTTGCCGCAGCCAGAAGGGCCCAGGAAGCAGACAAATTCACCTTCAAAAATTTCCAGAGAGACGTCTTTAAGGGCGGTAAAATCATCGAACATCTTGGTGACGCCGTTAATTTTTAAATATGGCTCGGTAGAATCAGACAACGCATCCCCCTTAAAACGATATTTTATGTTGCTACTCTAAAACAAAAGAAGGACCGGCGAAACACCGGTCCTTCATGTTGTTTTTGATTACAAGTCGGAAATTATTTTGGATCAGACTTGGAATCGTAACGGGTTTGCCATTCGGTCAGGATACGCGCACGGTTCGAGGCGGCCCAAGCGAAGTCGTTGTTGATCATCTTGGTGGCGACTTCCGGCGGGAAGAATTTAACCGCCTTGGCGACACCCGGCATGCCGACGACAGCATAACCTTCGTTGTACATTTCATTGGCTTTTCTGGAGATCGACCAGTCGGCCAGTGTCTGGGCGGCCTTCATGTTCTTGGTGCCCTTGATAATGGCGGTCGCTTCCATATCCCAGCCGATACCTTCTTCGGGGATAATGATATCCAGCGGCGCACCTTTGGCTTTTGATTTTGCGCCACGGAAAGCGAAGGAAATACCGATGGGAATTTCACCGGAAGCCGCAAGTTTGCAGGGCTTGGAGCCAGAATGCGTGTAGCGGGCGATGTTTGTGTGCAAGCCATCCATAAAGGTCCAACCGCCACCTTCACCGAAAATTTGCAGCCATGAGGAAACATCAAGGAAGCCGGTACCCGATGAGTTGGGGTTCGGCATGATGACGTGGCCCTTGTAGACGGGGTTCAGCAGGTCGCGCCATTTTTTCGGCGTCGGAAGTTTATATTTGGCCGCTTCGACCGTGTTGACGCAAATTGAAGCAACCCATGCATCCATACCGGTCCAGCTTGTCGGGTTGGCCGAGTCACGGAACTTGGGGTCAAGTTTTTCGACGCCTTTAGGAGAGTAGGGGGCGAGCATGCCTTCGTTGCCAAGCAGCATCAGGCTGGTCGCGGCCAGGCCCCAGACGATGTCGGCTTTGGGATTATTCTTTTCGGCGAGAAGTTTGGCTGTAACAATGCCCGTAGAATCACGGACCCATTTAATTTTGATGTTGGGGTGTTCTTCATTGAAACGGGCGGCATATTTTTTTAAGTCTTCGGCTTCGACCGCCGTATAGACAGTCAGCGTTTCTGCGTGGGCTTTGAAACCAACACCGGCGACAAATGCGATCGCTGCCGTGGTCATGACCAACTTCGAAAATTTAAATGATTTCATTTTTTTCAACATGGAATAATACTTCCAGCTCCCTTTGTGTTTGAGCACTTGCGGTAAGCGGCGCTCGTTTCCGAATTCAAGTGTTACCGCAGCCTTGTTATCAATTATTGACGGTATTGTTACAGTTTTATGACATGAAAATTTGGGCCGTAGCCTAAATAAACTCTCAATTCCACCTTGCTATTATTGTTTCACAGACAATAGGGATTTGCCAACCGTGTTTTGCAATAGTGGCTTTTTGACCGCTATTGACCTATTTTATGTTTCAACGAGGCAAAGGAAATATTCCCCGTCATGCTGGCCGAACAACGACGCGCTTTAATACTCGAAATTCTCAACCGAAAGGGCTCTGTCTCCGTCTCTGATTTGCATCGGCGTCTTGAGGTTTCTCGCGAAACACTGCGACGTGATATCACCCGCTTATCAGATGAATGCCGGTTAACAAAAATTCACGGTGGCGCACTTTCAATATCGACGGTCGAACCAGCCTTCAATGAACGTATGACCCAAAATATTGAAGGGAAAAGGGCTATTGGACGGTTGGCTGCGGGGTTGATCCCCGACGGTGCCTCTTTGATACTGGATTGTGGAACAACGACGCTTTGCATGGCCGACCACCTGATGGAACGTCGTGGGCTGACGGTTTATACCAATGACCTTCAGATAGCGGCCAAACTTTCCGGCCTCAATGAAAACCGGATCATGTTACTCGGTGGAGAGGTTCAGGGAGCTGACGGCGCTATCTTTGGCGTCGATGCCAACCAGATGCTGGAAAACTATTATGCCGATTTCGCCGTTGTCGGAATCAGTGCGTTTTCCCCCGAACGTGGCTTGACGGACTATTCACGAGAAGCGGCGCAACTGCGTATCAAAATGCTGAAACACGCCAAGGTCAATATCTTGCTTGCGGATCACACCAAGTTTGAACGTCAGGCACCGGTCAACATCACCGGTATTTTACACCTGGATAATCTGGTCACCGATACAAAGCCGCACAAAAATATCGCCAGGGCGATAAAGGCCCTTTTTACGAAAATTCATATTGCCGGGTAGGGGTTATTCTTCTTCTTCATCATCATCGGCAATTACAACGGGCCGCACGGCATCGAGCTCGCCTGCGTTGTCCAATACCGGGTAAGAGATTGCGACGATGTGCGAATGAATGCGTTTAAGGTCACGCAGGATATCCATATGAAGGGCGCTTGTTTCGATACTTTCAGGGCGGCCCTCGCGTAATCTGTCCATGTGTTTTTCTGCACCGGCGCGTTCCATTGCCTTGACGACGTTTTTTTCCGCCAATAATTGATGTGCCAGTTTAACATCATCGGAAATAAAGGCACCCAGGGCCAGTGTCAGATTGTCGGCGACCTTTTGATGAATTTCCAAAATCTCGGCAAAACCATCTTCGGAAAACTGCATTTTCTTTTTAATTTTTTTTGCTGTGATTTCCATCAGGTTTTCTACGATGTCGCCGATATGTTCAAGATCGGTGGTAAAGGTTAGAATGTTTGTCGCTCGCCTGCTGTCTTCATCATCAAGCTGTTCGCGGCTGACTTCTGTTACGTAGAATTTGATGGCTTCGTGTAATTTATCGATGGCATTGTCCGTCTTGATCACCACTCGAGCCAGTGACAGATCATCGTTTTGTAATGCCCTCATGCTATCGCGCAACATTGTTTCTACGATATCGCCCATGCGAACAGTCTCGCGCGCGGCGTTGGCCAGCGCGATGGTCGGATCATCGATATACGCCCGGTCAAGATATCTGGGTGTTCCTGAGTCTTCGGGAAGAGGGCTCGCGGGCAGGCTTTTATCGAGAACATTGGCGACGCCGTCTGTCGAGAATATGAATAGTGCGGCAATAAAAAGATTGAAGAAGGTGTGAAAATTAACGATCTGACGGGCGCTGTCATGTTCGATCATCGCCATATATGGGGCCAGGGTATCGATCAGCGGCAACAAGATAATGCACCCCATGGCCTTGAAGAAGGCATTGCCTAAAGGCACGCGGCGGGCTTCCGGGCCGTTTGCCCAATTGGCCATTAGCGGTGGCATGGCTCCACCCAGATTGGCACCCACGACAAGGACAAAGCCCAACGATAACGGGACCACCCCACCGGCGGCCAGGGACATTATCAGCAAAACCACGGCAAGGCTGGAATGGGCCAACCAGGTCATCAGGGAGATCAGGATAACGGCTAGTATGCGTTCTCCGCTTAGGGCGGCGAACACTTCCTGTAAAACGACAGACTCGCGCATCGGTGTCGATGTTTGGACAATCAACCCCAGGGCCAACAGCATGATGCCAAGGCCGATACCAGTGCGTCCCAGTTGCTTGTACATGGTTTTGGTGGATAAAAAGTGTACGATGACGCCGATTAAAATTACGCTCGGGGCTAGCCAGCTGTGATCAAACGACAGCACCTGAGCAACAAGGGTGGTTCCGACATCGGCCCCCAACATGACCACCAGTGCTGGCGCTGTTGCCATCAGTCCGCGACCGGCGAATGAGGCAACAATCAGGCCTGTCGCCGTGCTGCTTTGCAGGATACTGGTAACGCCAATGCCAATAAAAAAAGCATTCAAACGGTTAGACAGGCTGCGCCCAATTGCATGGCGCAATTTTGCCCCCAAGGCGCGAATAAGCCCAGTGCGGACCATGCGCATGCCCCATAATAAAAGGGCCACGGCACCGATCAGGTTAATCAATAATTGCGTTGCGGAAATGGGAATCGCCTTTCTTTTGCGATCAGCAGGGTAAATCTAACAATTTAGTTCTGGCAACAGATATCTTGATCAAGGGCAATCAGGAGGCGATGCTCAGGCAAATATTGTTACTGCTCAACATAGCTTTCAGTTCTGGCAGGGGGGCCGCGTCGGTAACCAGTTCGTCAACCATTTCCGGACCACACATACGCAACGGTGCTTTACGGCCGAACTTGCTGGAATCGGCGGCAATCATGGTTTTTTCCGAACGCTCGATGATGGCCCGGGCAAATTCAGCTTCACACAGATGATGAACCAGAAAGCCTTTTTCGGGATGAATAGCCGCGGCCGAAAAAATCGCACACTGGACTTCGAAATTTTTAACAAACTCCAGTGCTTCAGGGCCAAAGGAGCCACCATCGTGATTGCGCAACTCGCCACCAGCCATAAAAACGCGGTTGCCGGGTTGGATGGCCAAAATGTTGGCGATGACCACTGAATTGGTCACAACAAACAGATTTTGATGACCGGTCAGGGCGTGGGCGATGTAGGCCGTGGTTGAACCGTTATCCAAGATCAGGGAGTCACCATCGTTTATTTTACCGGCGATATGATTGGCGATCCTCTGTTTTGCCGCTTTGCCTTCATTCATACGTACGGGGAAGGCCGGTTCGCTGAGCGCGTTGGGCATCATGACGCCGCCACGGACTTTTTCGATCAATCCATTGGCGGACAGCACTTTGACATTTCGGCGAATGGTTTCGTTGGAAACGCCAAGTTGTTCGGCAAGATCGGTAATGCTGCAAGCGCCCTGGATGCGGACGGCCTTGATAATTTCGGCCTGACGTTTGTTCGACAGGGCGGCGGGGGGCATTCTGCGCATCATCAATGACATTACTCCGTAAGTTTCTGAATGATTTAAAGAATCATAAGCGCCTGTTTTGTGTAAATCCAACGAAAAGCCACACTAATCCACAAAAAATGCGCAAATAATGTTGACTTGGTGTTGTTATAGGCGGAATGTTGGTAAATAATAAAATGGAAAAATACGGTCGATATTTTGATCACTTCAAGAAATTGACCATTAAATTTGCAATTCCCTCAAATCATACAGGAGAGGCTGAATATGAAACGCAATACCCTTTTATCCTTGGGGCTTACAGGTGCACTTGCCCTTGGTGGAATTTTTGCTACCGCGGGAACAGCGAGTGCGGAAGTCGAATCGAAAGACCCTATCATTCTGACCATTCATGACTGGACCGGCCAGTACATCACCACTCATATCATGGGCGAGGTGTTGAAGAAGGCTGGGTACAACATCAAATACCAGCAGGCCGATTATATCGCGCAGTTTGCCGGCCTTCAGACCGGTGATCTGCACGTCGCCATGGAAATGTGGGAAACCACCGGTAAGCAAGCCATGGACGAAAGTCTGGCCACGGGCAAGACCGTAGATCTTGGCGAAACCGGCATGGATGCCAAGGAAGAGTGGTGGTATCCCCTTTACATGAAAGAAAGGTGTCCCGGTCTTCCCGACTGGAAGGCGCTCAACAAGTGCGCCAAAGCATTCTCCACACCCGAAACCGCTCCCAAGGGTCGTTACCTTGGCGCACCGGTTACCTGGGCCGGTTTTGATGACGAACGTGTCGAAGCCCTGGGGCTTAATTACGAAGTTGTTCACGCCGGTACCGACGCGGCGCTGTTCGCCGAACTGGAATCTGCCTATCAGCGTAAGGCGCCTATCTTGTTGTGGATTTATGCGCCACATTGGGCGGTCGCCAAATTCAAGGGTGAATGGGTCGAATTCCCCGAATACACCGATGAATGTTATAACGATCCCAAGTGGGGCATTAACAAGACTATGGCTTATGATTGTGGCAAGCCTTTCGGTTGGATCAAGAAAGTCGGCTGGAAAGGCGGCGAAAAGAAATGGCCCGGCGCTTACAAGGCTATCCGCAATTTCAAAATGAAAAACGATGAAATGAGCCAGATGATCGTCGAGGTTGATCTCGATGGCAAGAAGCTCGAAACCGTCGTCGATGCCTGGATGGCCAAAAACAAAAGTCGCTGGCAAGCCTGGATTAAATAAGCACTCGTTACGGTTTAAAGGGGGGAGGCGCGCTTAAGTCGTCTCCCCCCTGTTGCCGTTTCCAAGAGTTTTCAGGGAACGTCCATAATGGCAAGCGAGCCTCCCAAAAAACCAATTAAACTTAGCTGTCGCGGTGTCTGGAAACTGTTCGGCAACGATCCTCACCGTTTTCTCGCTGAAAAAAATAACGCACCCGAAGACAGCGACCTTGTTCATGCCGGTATGATTGCCGCTGTCAGGGACGCAACGCTGGAAATTCCCGAAGGTGAAATTTTTATCGTCATGGGCCTTTCGGGCTCGGGGAAATCGACCCTGGTACGCTGCATGTCGCGGCTGATCGAACCGACCGCCGGGGAGGTCTTGTTCGAAGGGTTGGACCTGTTAAAGGCGAGCCCAAAAGAATTGATTGATATTCGTCGTCATAAAATGGGCATGGTGTTCCAGCACTTCGCCTTGCTTCCTCATATGACGGTTTTGGGCAACGTCGCCTTTCCGTTGGAAGTTCAGGGCGTTGATCGCAAGACCCGCGAGGCCCGTGCTGGTGAAATGATTGATTTGGTCGGTCTGGGGGGGCGTGAACACTATTATCCGCGTGAACTTTCCGGCGGTCAGCAGCAACGGGTGGGGATAGCCCGTTCCCTTGCCGTGGAACCGGACATCTGGTTTCTCGATGAGCCGTTCTCGGCGCTTGATCCCTTGATCCGTCGCGAAATGCAGGATGAATTCCTGCGTTTACAAAAAATGCTGAAGAAAACCATTGTCTTTATCACTCACGACTTCGATGAAGCTATCCGTCTTGCCGATCACATTGCCATCATGAAAGACGGTGCGATCATTCAAATCGGCACGCCCGAACAACTGGTCATGAAACCGGCCACCGATTATGTGGCGGAATTTACCCGCGGAATTTCGCGAGCCAAAGTTCTGACTGCCAAGGCGGTGATGGAAGCCGCGCAGGCAGTGGAGTTTTCGGGTCGGGTTCAAGGCAATACCCGGCTGGAAGAATTGGGTGGTGTTATCCTGCATGCCGACAAGCCTTTCGCGGTGACCGACGAGGACGATGTCGTGATCGGTCAATTGTCCCGTGACGCCGTCTTGGAAATTCTGGTTGGCACGCAAGGTGCGTCGTGACGGCGATCACTGCAAGCATTGGCGGGCGGGAACGCAAAGTAAGCTGGCTTTTGATTTGGGCTATAGCCTTGAGCGTTGCCGTCGGGATGTTTTTCCTACGTGATGTAGCGCCCTGGGCGTTTAAATACCCGCGCGAATGGGTGATCCCGCTGAGCCACTGGATTTCGGGTTTCGTTAAATGGTTATTGGATGGCCTTGATCTGGGGTTGTTTACTTTTCATGAACTGACCCGCTCGATCTCGTGGCTGATTGACCAGCCCTATAATATTTCCCGCTCCCTGTTAGCCGAAGGTTTCATGGAAGGGCAGGGAAGTGACGCCATATTGGTGTTCCCACGGGTGTCCTGGATCGCGGCAATTGCCATTGTTGGCCTGATCGGTCGTTACGCGCAGGACTGGAAGCTGGCTGGCCTTGCCGCCGCTTGTTTCTTCTATCTGGCTGTCTTCGGTCAATGGGACAGCGCCATGGTGACCTTAAGTTCCATCCTTATCGCCGTGCCGTTCGGGGTCGTCGGTGGAATCTTGCTTGGTATTTGGGGCTTTCGTTCGGCTACTTTCCGGGCCGTCATTTCGCCAATTCTCGACCTTATGCAGACGGTGCCGGTATTTGCCTATCTGGTTCCAATCCTGATTCTGTTCGGTTTCGGCCCGGTATCGGCAATGATCGCGACGATCATTTACGCCATGCCGCCGATGGTCCGGGTGACCATGCTGGCCCTGAAACAAGTGCCCGAGGAAGTTGTCGAATTTGGCCGCATGGCAGGGTGTACGTCCCGACAAATGATGTGGAAGGTGATGCTGCCTTCCGCCAAACCAACACTAATGGTTGGTTTCAATCAAGTTGTCATGTTGTCTTTGAATATGGTCATCATCGCCTCGATGATTGGTGCCGGGGGGCTCGGCTTCGATGTCCTGAACGCCCTTAAACGGCTGAGGATCGGTGAGGGGATTGAGGCTGGCCTTGCGATCACGCTACTGGCCATAACCCTTGACCGTTTGAGCCAGGCCATGGCGCATCGTTCGGAACCGGTTCATGAAGTTGCTGTTTCAAGCCTGTGGCGGCGGCATCCTTACCTGATTGCCACGGCGCTATTGCTGGCCGTAACCTGGGCCCTGGGCGCGGTATGGCCAGCGGTGCAGGATTATCCCGAAGAGCTTTACGTCACCACCGGCACGTTTTGGGGGGATGTGGTTAAGTGGATCAATATCAACTACTTCGACCAGCTTGACGGTGTTAAAAACTTCCTACTGCTTAATGTGATGATCCCGATCAAGCGGTTTTTGCTTTCCCTGCCCTGGGTTGCCGTCGTCGGGCTGGTCGCCCTGGCCGGAGTCCAGCTTGGCGGCTGGCGGCTGGGCGCGCTGGTTGGGTCGATGGCGTTGTTTATTGCCTTGGTCGGGCAATGGCCTAAATCCATGGTGACGGTCTATTTATGTGGCTTGTCGGTCGTGATTGCGGCCGCCATCGGCATTCCCATCGGTATCTACGCGGCCCTGAATGATCGCTTTCACAAATTCATTCAGGTCGTCGTCGATACGTTGCAGACTTTGCCCAGTTTCGTTTACCTGATGCCGGTGGTGATGTTGTTCAGGGTCGGTGATTTCGCCGCCCTGCTGGCCGTGGTTGTTTACGCGGTGACCCCGGCCATTCGCTATACGGATCATGGTATCCGGCAGGTGCCGCCGCATCTTGTCGAGGCCGCAATAGCATCAGGTTGCACCCCTTGGCAGGTGTTGTGGAAAGTCCGCCTACCGATGGCCTTGCCTGAAATGATGCTGGGTATCAACCAGACGATCATGATGGCTCTTTCAATGTTGGTCATTACGGCGTTGGTGGGGACGCGGGATTTAGGTCAGGAAGTGTATATCGCGTTGACCAAGGCCGATAGCGGACGCGGTTTGGTCGCCGGATTATGTGTCGCCTTCATCGCCATCATCGCCGATCGCCTGATTGGGGCCTGGAGCGCCAGGCGAAAGGCCGAAATGGGCTTGGCGTGAGAGAACATATTATGAAAATCCCACAATTTTGGCAATGCTATGTTGGAAAATGTTGTTTTATTGTGGTATTTATGTGGAATCATCACTTAAAGGGTTAAGGTGCGTGTTATGTCAGATCAGGCGCGGGCGAAAGCATCTGGACTCAGTTATTGGTCGGGGCCGGTCAACCCAAAGCCGCTCGGCGGCGGGCTTACAAATACCAATTTTGTCGTAGAAGACGAGGGGCGTAAGTATGTCGTTCGCATCGGCGAGGATATTCCCGTTCACGGCATCATGCGTTTTAACGAACGCGCCGCCAGCCAGGCTGCTTATATGGCCGGTCTGTCACCGAAAGTCGTCCACTGTGAGCAAGGTGTTCTGGTACTCGACTTTATTGAAAGCAAGACGCTTGAACCCGCCGATGTTCGGGGCCCGCAAATGCTTGCGCAGATTGTCGGCTTGCTCAAACGTATTCATCATGACATCCCGCCTCATCTTGAAGGGCCAATGCTGACATTTTGGGTGTTTCAGGTGTTACGGAATTACACCCGAACCCTTAAAGAAGACGCCAGCCGGATGGTGGCAGGATTGCCGCGCCTGCAGCAGATTTCCGAAGAGCTGGAAAGTGCTGTCGGACCGGTACAGTTGGTGTTCGGTCATAATGATTTGCTGGCCGCAAATTTCCTCGATGACGGGTCCATGTTATGGGTTATCGATTGGGATTATGCGGGCTTTAACAGTCCCTTATTCGATTTAGCTAATCTGGCGTCTAATAATGAATTCGGCATCGATCTTGAACGTGAAATGCTTGCGTGTTACTTCGGATCGCAACCTGAAGGCGCGCTTTGGTATTCCTATAGCGCCATGAAATGTGCCTCGCTTCTGCGTGAAGCGATGTGGAGCATGGTGTCTGAAAAACACTCCCAGCTTGATTTCGATTATATCCAATATACAGCCGAAAACCTGGAGCGGTTTGAGCAGGCTTATGATTCCTTTAGGAGACTGACATGACCTCACTTCCCGCCAATGCCCGTGCGGTTATTATCGGCGGCGGCATTGTTGGCTGTTCCACCGCTTACCACCTTGGCAAGCTGGGTTGGAAAGATGTCGTAGTCCTTGAAAAACACAAGCTGACCAGTGGTTCGACCTTTCATGCCGCCGGTCTGGTCGGGCAGTTGCGCTCTAATGCCAATATCACCCAACTACTCAAATACAGTGTCGAGCTTTATGACACGTTGGAGGCGGAAACCGGGCTTGCAACCGGCTGGAAAATGAACGGCGGCTTGCGTCTGGCCTGTAACAAGGAGCGGATGATCGAAATTGAGCGTCAGGCGACGACGGCGCAGAGCTTTGGCCTCCAAATGCAAATGCTGACGGCGAAACAAGCGCAGGATTTGTGGCCGTTGATGGATGTATCCGATGTTTTGGGCGCGGCGTTCCTGCCGACTGATGGTCAGGCAAATCCGTCCGACATCACCCAGGCGCTGGCCAAAGGGGCGCGCATGCAGGGCGTCTCGTTTGTCGAGGACTGCACCGTCACGGGTATTAACGTCAAGGAAGGTCGCGTCACCGGCGTTTCCACGACTTTAGGTGAGATCACCTGTGACGTCGTCGTCAACTGCGGCGGCCAATGGGCCCGTGAACTGGGCCAGATGGCCGGTGTCAATGTGCCGCTGTGCTCGGTCGAACATCAGTACATGGTCACGGAACCCTTTGACGGGGTTCCAAAAAACCTGCCGACCTTACGCGACCCGGATCGGCTGATTTATTTTAAAGAGGAAGTCGGCGGCTTGGTGATGGGTGGTTACGAGCCCAACCCCATCGTCTGGGCCAAAGGCGGTATTCCCGAAGGTTTTAATTTCAGCCTGCTGGATTCCAACTGGGACCATTTCGAACAACTGATGGAGCATGCCCTGATCCGCGTTCCGGCGCTAGAACACGCCGGGGTGCGCAATCTAACCAATGGCCCGGAATCCTTTACCCCTGACGGAAACTTTATCCTTGGTGAAGCTCCCGAAGTCGCCAATTTCTTCGTCGGTGCTGGCTTTAATGCCTTTGGTATTGCCGCTGGTGGCGGTGCCGGTAAGGCGCTTGCCGAATGGATCGTCGGCGGTGAACCGAGCCTCGACTTGTGGCCCGTCGATATCAGGCGTTTCGGTGTCCACCACCGGGATGCCCAATGGGTGCGTAGCAGAACCCTGGAGCTATACGGCAAGCACTACACAATCGGTTGGCCGTTCGAAGAACATAAAAGCGCCCGCCCGGTGCGCACATCGGCGCTTTATGAACGCCTGAAAGACAGCGGGGCCTGTTTTGGTGAGAAAATGGGTTGGGAGCGGCCAAACTGGTTTGCCCCTGATGGCGTCACGCCTGAAGATGTCTATTCGTTCGAGCGGCAGAACTGGTTCGAGCACGTCGGCGCGGAACATAAAGCGACGCGCCAACGGGTTAGCGTGTTCGATCAAAGCTCCTTCGCCAAGTTCATGGTTTCGGGCCCTGACGCAGAGGCTGCCCTTAGCTGGATTTGTGCCAACGACGTCAGCAAGGCACCGGGCACCTTGACCTATACGCAGATGCTCAATACCCGCGGCGGCATCGAATGCGATTTGACGGTCGCCCGCCTGGCCGAAGATAAATTCTATCTGGTCACCGGCACCGGTTACCGGACCCATGACTTCGATTGGATCAGGCGCAATATTAAAGCCGGCCTGGATGTTAAACTGGAAGATATCACCGACACGCAATGCACGCTTTCGCTGATGGGGCCAAAGGCGCGGGATGTGCTTTCACAAGTTACCGACGCCGATGTCTCAAACGATGCCTTCGCCTTCGCAACGTGTCAGGAATTGACTATTTCAGGCGCACCAGTCAAGGCGCTGCGGGTGACCTATGTTGGTGAACTGGGGTGGGAGTTGCATTTCCCCATCGAACACGCCTTACCTGTGTACGAAGTCTTGATGAAAGCAGGCGCGGCGTTTGGCATCGGCAATGCCGGTTACCGGGCCATTGAATCCCTGCGCCTGGAAAAAGGCTATCGCGCCTGGGCCGCCGATATCGGCCCGGATTATTCACCGCTGGAAGCGGGGATGGGGTGGGCGGTCAAGATGAAGGCTAATACAGCCTTCATCGGGCGCGAAGCCATTGCCAAACAGCAGCAGGAGGGGCTTAAAAAGCGGCTTGCCTGTTTCACTCTTGATGATCCCAACGTGGTCCTGCTTGGCCGTGAAACCATCTATCGAAATGGCCAACGTGTCGGCTGGTTGAGCAGTGGCGGCTGGGGTTATACGACTGCAAAAAATATCGGTTACGGCTATGTCCGCAACCCTGAGGGCGTATCGCTAGAGTACCTGAAAGAGGGCTCGTACGAGCTCGACATCGCAACCCGGCGAGTCCCTTGCAGCATTCAGTTTGGCGCTCTCATCGATGCGAAAATGGAAAAGATCAAATGTTGAAAATTCATGCCTGAACGCAAACATGCACAACACCTGATTGTCGGCGGCGGCATTATCGGCTGCTCTATTGCCTATCACTTGACCCAGATGGGGGCCAAGGATGTGGTGATCCTGGAAAAAGCCGATCTCACGCACGGCGCCACATGGCACGCGGCGGGGCTGGTCGGGCAATTGCGATCTTCGCGCAATACCACCCGTATGCTGAAAATGTCAGTCGAACTCTACGATAAGTTGGAAGCGGAAACCGGCCAGGCAGTCGATTGGAAAAAGGTCGGCTCTTTGCGTCTGGCCAGCTCTCCCGAACGTATCCGCGAGATCGAGCAATTAGCGACGACGGCGAAAAGTTTTGGTCTGGAAATGGAAATTATTTCCGCAATCGAGGCGCAAAAACTGTTTCCATTGATCAGTACGAAAGGTGTGCTTGGCGCGGCGTATCTGCCAAGCGATGGCCAAATTGATCCCAGCAGTGTCACCCAGGCGTTGGCCAAGGGAGCGCGTGATCGCGGAGCAAAATTTTTCCGCAATGTCCGGGTCAACAATGTTCTTTCCAGCGCTCGGCGTGTTACTGAGGTTGTCACCGATGACGGCACCTGGACATGCGACACCTTCATTAACGCATCTGGCATGTGGTCCCGGGAATTGGGGCGCTTATCAAATGTCGGTATTCCGGCTTGCGCATTGGAACATCAATACATCATTACCGATCCCATCCCCGGCATGCCCAAAGACATGCCGACTATGCGCGACCCCGACCGGCTGGTCTATTACAAGCCGGAACTTCAGAGCATGGTCATTGGTGGTTATGAGCCCAACACGGTCCCTTTCGGTGACAACGGCATCCCCCATGATTTTGGTCGTGAACTGTTAGGCGGTAATTTTCATCGTTTCGAGCAGTTGGCCATGTTGGCTGCCGAGGTGACGCCGGTGCTCAACGATGTCGGCATCCGGGAAGTCATCAACGGCCCGATCCCTTATTCTGCGGACGGTGATTTCGTCATGGGTAAGGTGCCTGAACTGGATAATTATTTCGTCGCCAGCGGGTTCCTTTACGGTATTGCTGCGGGCGGCGGGGCAGGGCGGATGATGGCCGAATGGATTCTGGACGGTCAACCGAGCCTAGATTTATGGCCGTTGGATGTGCGCCGATTTTTGCCCCATCATAATACGAAAACCTTCATGTACGCCCGTGCCATCGATCATTATGGCCATCACTATAAACTTCATTTTCCCGGCCATGAGACGATGTCCGCGCGGGGCATTCGCCGCAGCCCGCTTTATTACCCCCTCAAAGAAAAAGGCGCGGTGTTTGGCGCACGGGCTGGTTGGGAACGGCCTAACTGGTTTGCATTGGGAGGCGTCGAGGCGGTCGATAAACTGTCGTTCGAACGCTCCGAATGTAATTGGTTTGGTCCTGTCGCGGCGGAGCACAAGGCCGTCCGCGAGCGGGTGGCGCTGATTGACCAGACGTCGTTTGCTAAAATGGAATTATCCGGTCCTGGTTCGCTTGCGACTTTGCAAAGACTTGCGGCTTCCAACATGGACAAGCCGGTCGGCAGCGTTATCTACACCCAACTTTGCAACGAACGCGGCGGCGTCGAATGTGACTTGACCATTTCACGCATTGATGATGACCGTTTCTACGTGGTCACTGGCAGCGCCTTTGGTGTTCATGATTTCAACTGGATCGACCGTCACTTACCGGTCAATGGCTCGGTAACCACACACGAAGTCACTTCTGCCTATAGTGTTATCAATATTTGCGGACCACGTTCTCGCGAGGTTTTGCAGAAAATCTGCGATGCCGATCTTTCTAACCAGGCCTTCGCCTTTTCGACTTGCCAGACTATCGAACTTGGCGCGGCCCGCGTTCTGGCCCAGCGCATCGGTTATGTGGGGGAACTGGGGTGGGAGTTGCATATCCCCAGCGAATTTACCGCCCATGTTTACGAATTGTTATGGCAAGCAGGACAGGACTTAGGTATCGCCGATGTCGGTTATCGAGCCATCGATTCACTCAGGATGGAGAAGGGATATGTCTATTGGAGCGCCGATGTGACACCGGATTATACACCTTACGAAGCCGGGCTTGGTTTCAGGGTTCATTTGAAGTCCAAGGGTGATTTTATCGGCCGTAAGGCATTGGAAACAATAAAGACCGCGGGGGTGGCTCAGAAACTTTGCACCTTCACTGTCGATGCGGCTGTATCGCTGTATGGCGGAGAAACCATTTACCGGGGCGGCAACTATGTCAGCCTGACGACCAGCGGCAATTTCGGCCATACGGTTGGTAAATCTATTGCCCTTGGGTATCTTTCAATGGATGACGCGGAACACGAAAATTTTGAAATCGAAGCGTTCGGCAAGCGATACCCCGCCAAGCGCCACGACAGTTGCCTCTATGATTCCGACATGAAACGGCTAAAGGCTTAAAGTATGGAAAACGTCCGCGCCCACTTCGACCGTATTCCATTGCTGAAAGGACGCGCCGATAATGCCTCAATCGAGCGGTTGGGCGGATTGACTAATCTTGTCTACCGCATCGGCGTCGATGATAAAGATTATATCCTGCGGTTGGCGGGGGAGGGCACGGAGGAATATATCGACCGCGCGATCGAAGGACACAATGCCAAAGTCGCCGCCGAAGCGGGCGTTTCGGCGGAAGTTTTCTTTTTCGATGCATCAGATGGCTTAATGCTGGCTGAGTTCATCGAAGGTGAAACAATGAGCCCGGATCGCTTTACCAAGTCCCCCGGCGCTCCAGCAAGGGCGGCAAAGGCGTTCAAGGCGCTGCACGAAAGCGGCATGGAATTTCAGTTTCGTTTCGAACTTTTCAGCATGATTGATGAATATCTGAAGGTGCTGGCTGAACGCGGCGCAACCTTGCCCGAAGGTTACAACGATGTGGTCGCAGAGGCAGAGGCCGTGCGCCACGCCCTGGACGCGCATCCGGCCAAACTGGCGCCGTGTCATTGCGACCCTTTGTGTGAAAATTTTATCGATGATGGTGGGCGTATGTGGATTGTCGATTGGGAATATTCCGGCATGAATGACCCACTTTGGGATCTCGGCGATCTGTCGGTCGAAGCGGGCTTCACCATAGCCCAGGATATGGAAATGATGACGGCATATGTAGGTCAAAAGCCATCGGATGCAGACTTCGGCAGGATGGTGATTTACAAAGCAATGTGTGACCTGTTATGGACCCTGTGGGGGTTGATCCAGCACGCAAATGACAACCCGGCGGAAGACTTTTGGGCCTATGCGGTGGGTCGTTTCGAGCGCTGCAAGGCGTTGCTGGCAACAGCGGAATTTGCGGAACATTTGAAGGCAGTTAACAAGGGATAATTGGATGGCTATTCGAGCAGTAACTTTCGATCTCTGGGATACCATCGTCGATGATGATTCCGACGAAGCACAGCGCAGCGCCAAGGGTTTGCGCAGCAAGCGCGAGGAGCGCCGCCACCTGATGTGGCAGGCTCTGAACGGGGTAGAAACAATCGACCTTCAAACGGTCGTGCAGGCATACGATGTGGCTGATGCGGCGTTCAATGTTGTGTGGAAGGAAAATCACATTAACTGGACCGTCGATCAGCGCATGCGGGTGATCCTCAATGGCCTGGGGCGGACTTTGCCTGATGACGTTATGGCCAAGTTGATTGATGATACCGGTCGTATGGAAGTCGATAACCCGCCCAATGCCATCGACGGTATCGGTGAGGCGCTGGCCGAACTGGCGACGCGCTATAAACTGTGCATTGTTTCCGATGCTATCGTGACGCCGGGGACGGGACTTCGGAAAATTCTCGAAAATCATGGTCTGCTTAGTTATTTTTCCGGCTTCGCTTTTTCCGATGAAATCGGTCATTCAAAACCGCACCGTTCGATGTTCGATTCTGCCGCCGAACAATTGGGCGTCGATGTTGCCGAGATCGTGCATATTGGCGATCGCGATCACAACGACATCAAAGGGCCACATGCCATTGGCGCCAAGGCGGTGCTGTTCACGGCGACCCGCGCCGATGATCGTGACATTACAACCGCCGACGCCATCTGCGATCATCCGCGCGATCTGCCGGCGATCATCGACAATTTGAATAGGTGAAATTATGAGTGAATCATTACGGTTTCTGGTCCTCGATGGGTATTCCAAAGAAGGTCGCGAGGACTTGGCTGCTGGCGGGGCCTCGACCGCAGGAGCGCTGTATGAGCGAATGCTGAAACGCTGCTCGAAAGGCTGCACGGTCGATATTCTTTTTCCGGGCGATCCGGACGCAAGCATTCCCAAAGGCGCGGCCATTGAACAGTACGATGGCATCGCCTGGACCGGTTCCAGCCTGACCATCCACCAACCGGACCCCAAGGTAACGCCGCAAATAGAATTTGCCCGCGCCGCCTTTGATGCCGGGGTGCCAAGCTTCGGCAGTTGCTGGGCGGCGCAAATCGCCGTTGTCGCCGCCGGGGGGCTATGCGCCGTCAATCCAAAAGGCCGCGAAATGGGCATCGCCCGCAAAATAGAGTTGACGCCAGCGGGGCGAGCGCACCCTTTGTATATCGGCAAGCGTTCGGTTTTTGACGCCTTCATCAGCCATGACGACGAGATCACTCACATGCCGCCGGGCGGGGTGGTGCTGGCGTCGAACAGCTATACCCGTGTCCAATCGGTAGCCGTAACCCATAACGGCAGCACTTTCTGGGGCCTGCAATACCATCCGGAATACGATTTGCACGAGTTGGCCCGGCTGTGTTATTGCCGTAAGCAAAAGTTAACCGAAAAGGGGTTCTTTCTCAACGTCGATGATGCTCAGGTTTTTGTCGATCACCTTGAAGCCTTGTTCCAAGACCCCAGCCGTCTGGATATTTCCTGGCTGCTTGGCATAGACGAGGATGTCATCAACGACGACCTGCGTTTACGCGAAGTCTATAACTGGATCGAACAACTGGTTATTCCGACACGGGCGAGGCGGCGTTAAGCATCTTTAAACAAGGCGTCAATAACCGGGCATTTGGGCACCTGTAATATCATCTGGAATATGATCTGCTGGTTTGTAGGTCTTGGCATGGACGATCAGATTTAGGATGCGAGCCCATTTTACCCATACCCTTCGTCCACCGGCTGATAGTTTCGTCTAGCAGGGCTGGCACTCTCGCGATAGTGTGCCGGGTATGATGACAGAACCTAGGCTTGATATTATCGGGGCAGCACTGGCTGATCCTAGCCGTTCACGCATTCTTTGCGAAATGATGGATGGACGCGCATTTACGAATAAGGAGCTGGCGTGCTCTGCTAACGTAACGGCCCAAACTGCGAGCGCTCATCTCAAACTTCTTGAAGCTGCCGGATTGACTGTATCCCTGCGCAGTGGCCGCAATATCTATCACCGAATTGCGAATGCGGAGGTCGCAGGCGTATTGGAGACTTTGTCAAGTTTGTCACCGACAGATCACCTGTACCGAACTAAAAAAAACAACCCGCTCGACGCGGATGCCATGTGCGCGCGTAGTTGCTATAACCATATTGCTGGCAGGCTTGGCGTTTTGATCTCCGACCGATTGATCGCCCTGGATGTGATACGCCTGCAAGGTGGCACTGTGTCAATTGGCCCTGAGGGAGAGAGTTTCTTTCGCGGAATAGAAATCGATATACTATGTTCCGACAATCCCCAAAAACCTGTCGTAAAACTCTGTCTCGACTGGTCGGAACGGCGGCATCATCTATCAGGGCCATTAGCAACACAAATCATGGAAAAAGCTTTGAAGATGAAATGGTTGGAAAGGCGTACAGGAAGTCGGGCGTTTGCAATTACGGCGTACGGATACGAGATTTTTGCACATGAATTTTCCCTGAGCCGCGATTATATCGACGGCAACACCTGCCCCTAACAGTTCGGTGTGTAGCGAACAGTCTGTATGCCCAGCCGCTTCTTTTTCAGTTATTCAGGTTATGAAACAACTGGAGAACAACATGACCCTGCCGACCTTAACGAGTAATAGATTTACTCCCGAACATGGTTTCCGCGTTATCGTTCAAGTGCCCAATCAGCACGCTCAAAAGATTGTTGATCATGTCCTGAACGTGACCGCCCTGAAGTATGGCGATTATGATAGCGTTACATTCAAAACAGCGTCTGGCATACAGCAATTTCGTTCATTGGGAAGTGGCCGCAATGCTGCCACTGAGGCCATTGTCGACGTTCCCTGCGTGGAGCTTTCCTTCTTCCTTGAAAATATTGAGGCGTTGCTTACGCGGACCGTAGAGGAGATCTATTCGGCTCATCCATACGAAGAGCCGGTTGTTTTTGTAGAGACTTGCTTGCGGACACGGCATATCCGTGGCTTGGACGAAGATAACCCAAACAGGTTCTGGAATTCTGCGCCCGCAAACTGGGTTCCGGAAGAACACCTGTAACCAGTCTGTCGATCAATCATCGTGAGGGCAAAGCCTTCCCCGGACCGTCCGCTTCGTTCGCTTTCGATGTAAGGATTTGGACGGCGTACGGTTACGGACATTCTGACCCATCAAATAACTCGATATTGGTAGAATGTGCTCTATGTACCCTCAAACAAGGCGTCAATAACCGGGCATTCGGGCACCTGTCGGCTATCACAAGCGGCGTATGTTTTCGCGAGTGTTTTTTCCAGCCTTTGCAAATCGGCAATTTTTTCGCCGATAGCATTTAAATGATGGCCGGTTAAATCGCGGACTTCTGCACATGTATACCTGCCGCCGTCTACGAGCGCCAGAAGGCCTCTTAGCTGTTCAATGCTAAACCCCAGTTCGCGTCCGCGCAGGATGAAGCGCAACCTTTTTCGGTCGTCTTGCGCGTAGATGCGATAACCGCTGTGGTTTCGCGGCGGATCATTGAGAAGTCCGATGTTTTCGTAATAGCGTATGGTTTCGATATTGCAGCCGGTGTTTTTCGCTAATTCCCCGCGCTTCATTACTTGGTATCCATCTTTTTTTAAACTTCGCTTATTATGGACTTGACCCTGTAGTTGGTACAGGCCTCATTATCACTTCATGAAAAATCAATCACTTATTAAATCGGGGATTATCGGGACGGTGCTGATGGTCGTCTGTTGTTTTACCCCCTTTCTCGTTCTTGTTCTGGGGGCAGTTGGTTTGTCGGCATGGTTGGGGTGGCTGGATTATGTGCTGCTTCCAATGCTTGCGGTGTCAGTAGGAGTCCTTGCTTATGGTCTGTACCAACGCCGCCAGCGGGGCCGTGAATCGAGATGAAGAAGTATGATATTGCCGTTATCGGTGCCGGTTCGGCCGGCTTTTCCGCCGCCATAACTGCGGCAGACCAAGGTGCCAAGGTAGCCCTTATTGGTTTTGGCACGATTGGTGGCACCTGCGTCAACGTCGGCTGCGTGCCATCGAAAACCATGATCAGGGCCGTAGATTCACTACATCAGGCTCGTACAGCCGCTCGTTTTGCCGGAATCAAGGCCTCGGCGGAAATAGATGATTGGGCGATGTTAAAAGCGCAAAAAGATGCGCTTGTCGATCAATTACGCCAAGCCAAATACCTCGATTTGCTGCCTTCCTATGAGAATATTTCCTATATTGAAGGCGAGGCGCGCTTGACGGGGCAGGGGGTGGACATCAACGGCGTGGCCCTTGATGCCGATAAAATCATCATTACCACGGGTAGCACGGTTCGCACGCCGGACATTCCAGGAATCGAGACAGTATCTTACCTAACCAGTACGGAAGCGTTGGATTTGGAGAAATTACCGCGCTCTCTGCTGGTCATTGGCGGCGGTTATATTGGTTGCGAACTGGCGCAGATGTTTTGTCGGGCCGGTGTCGTCGTCACGCTTGTTTGCCGCAGCCGCCTGTTGCCACAAGCCGAACCGGAAATCAGCACCGTCCTGAGCGATTATTTACGTGATGAGGGCGTAACCCTTTGTGATGGCGTCAAATATCAGGAAATCCGCAGCACAAAAAATGGTGTTGAACTTGATGTAATTGAGCGTGGCCAGGTTACCACCCTTAAGGCTGAACAAGGGCTCGTGACGACGGGCAGGCGGGCAAATACGGATGGCCTGGGATTAAAAGAAGCAGGCATCGACCTTTTACTAAGTGACGGCATTAAGGTCGATGATCACATGCAAACGACGCGAGAGGGTGTCTTTGCCGCTGGCGATGTCACCGGCAAGGACCAGTTTGTCTACATGGCCGCCTACGGGGCCAAGGTCGCTGCCAACAATGCCTTAAAACCCGATAGTATGCGCTATGATAACAGTGCTATGCCGTGGGTGGTGTTTACCGACCCGCAGGTGGCCGGTGTCGGCATGAGCGAAGCCACGGCCAGACAATTGGGCTATGACGTCAAGACATCGACATTGGCACTGAGCCATATTCCGCGTGCCCTTGCTGCCCGGGATACCCGTGGTGTCATAAAGTTGGTCGCCGATGCCCATTCCAATAAGCTGATCGGCGCGCAAATCCTTGCACCCGAAGGGGCCGACAGTATCCAAACTGCGGTTCTCGCCATTAAATGCGGGCTGACAATCAATGATTTGGCCGATACCATATTCCCTTATCTAACCACGGTGGAAGGTTTGAAACTCGCGGCCCAGACCTTTGACAAGGACGTTAGTAAGCTATCTTGTTGTGCGGGATGAATTAAGAACGAAGGTTCCTAATATGGTTGATGAGGCCGTTTGTTGAGCCGTCATGATCAGTTGCCAGCTTTTTACCGGTCAGCTCGGACAGGATGCGCCCGGCCAATTGCTTGCCCAGTTCAACACCCCATTGATCGAATGAATTGACGTTCCAGACGACACCTTCAATGAAGATAATATGCTCATAAAGGGCGATAAGTGCGCCTAGGGTTTCGGGTGTAAGGCGTTCAAACACGATGGAATTTGTTGGCCGGTTGCCAGAAAATATCTTGTGCGGCAACAAAGCCTCGAGTGCTTCTGGCTGCAACCCCTGATCCGTCAATTCGGCCCGTACCTGTTCTTCATTTTTGCCGATCATCAAGGCTTCAGTCTGGGCGATGAAGTTAGCCAGTAGAATGTCGTGATGCTCCGCAACCGGGGTTTCGGACCGGGCGGCGACCAGAAAATCTGCCGGGATAAATCCCGTACCCTGATGCAGATGCTGGAAAAAAGAATGCTGGCAATCGGTTCCTACCATGCCCCAGGTAACGGGCGCTGTGGTGTAGTCGGTCTTGTTTCCATTTCGGTCTGTCTGCTTACCGTTGCTTTCCATGTCACCTTGTTGGAAATAATCAGGGAACAAACGTAGATTTTGCCCAAAGGGGATTAACGCGTGGCTGGCGGCATCGAAGAAATTCGCGTACCAGATGCGTAACATGGCCATTATCACCGGCATGTTACGCACCAGGGGGGCTTCTGCGAAATGCCGGTCCATGGCGTGAGCGCCCGATAGCAGTTGCGAGAACCCTTTTGAGCCGAGCGCGATGGCGATTGTCAATCCAGCAGCCGACCACAGGGAAAAGCGCCCACCGACCCAATCCCAGAACTCGAACAGGTTATCTTTGGGAATACCAAATGTGGTGGCTGCTTCGATATTACTGGTGGCGGCGGCGAAATGGTGGGGGATATCCTGGGGCCGTCCGCCTTGATCAATAAACCATGTTCGCGCCGTTTGGGCATTGAGGATGGTCTCTTGGGTGGTGAATGTTTTGGAACAAATGATAAACAGAGTCGTTTTCCACGAAATCGTGGCAAGGGTTGAGGAAATGTGTGCTCCATCAACGTTAGAGACAAAATGAAATTTGATATCTTTACAGACGTTCGTCGATAAGGCCTCGCAGACCATGTGCGGTCCCAGCCCCGAACCGCCAATACCAATGTTGACGACATCGGTGATCCGCTTACCCGTCGCGCCTTGCCATGTCCCGTCGCGCACGGCATCGACCAACGTCTCCATGCGCGTCAAAACGTCATTAACGGCGGGCATAACATCCATGCCATCTACCAGAATTGGTATGTCGGTGCGGTTTCGAAGTGCTATATGCAGTGCGGCGCAGTTTTCAGTATTGTTGATTTTTTCGCCACAAAACATTTTTGCGCGCCATGCTTCAAGATCGACTGAGCGGGCCAAATCAAGCAACAAGGGAATTGTTTCACGCGTGATCCTGTTTTTGGAAAAATCCAGCGTTAGCCCGCATGTCTCAAGTGAAAACACCTCGAAACGCCTTGAATCGGCGGCAAACCAGTCTTGCATGTGTTGCTCACCCAAGGTGTCTCGATGGGATTTTAATGCTTTCCACTGCGCTGATTGGGTCAACTTTGACAAGTCGCTGTCCTTATTTCTTGATGTTTTCAAGGCAATCATGAAGCCCCAATACGGTGCTATTATAGTTACTTTGAGATGTCGTTATAGCAGATCACGTAATTAATTTTTTGCCTATTTTTGTTTGAATCCATGCGTCACTTTGTTCTAAAATTGCCACCTTGGATTGCCACATATTGAGCGTATTTTCCGCTCTCTCGTATCCTTTTCAAAGCGGTCAAATCTTGACAAGTGCACATTTTTTCCTCAATTTAGACTATTGTCAAAAATTCACTATTTATCAATATGTTACTTGTAAGTTTTGGTGGCGTTGCTTATATCTACTGCTAATAACGTAGCAATTATGCGGCAATTTATATGACGTTATCTGACCGAACGATCCAGGAAGCGCAGGCGCGTAGTAACGTTTATCGTCTGCGTGACGGAAATTCGAGCATCAAAGGTTTCGGTATTACGATTGCCCCTGCCGGCAGCAAAACTTTCTTCCTGGGGTACACTTCACCGAAGACTGGCAAACGGACTCAAATCAATATTGGGCGATACCCCGCGACTGGCCTCGAAGAAGCGCGTAACAAGGCAAAGGAATACAGAAATCGTTTGTTAACGGGCGTCGATCCCAAAGATGATCCAGGGATGCAGCATGAACCGGAAATTCAGTATAAAGAAAATAGTGACCCAATTGCTCGGCCAAGGGTAGACCCATATTTCGAATCCAACATTCCCGAGCAAACACCTCAGAGAGAAGATTATCGTTCCGTTGAGTCGCAGCGGAACAGTCCTGAACCCCGCACACACAGTTCTGAACCCCGGATGCACATTACCGATCCGCAAACCCGTAACGCTGCAGATAGGGAAGCATTGGCGAACTGGGACGCCCGACCGCCCATGGGCGAAAGTTTCAGGAAGGAAAAGGCAGAAACCAGGGCGACGTATGACCGGAGTTCTGTTGGCAATTCGGGCTATGCCCGCGGTTCTTACTTTCAGGCCCCTGCACAGGCTGAAGTTGATGTTACGCATTTCTTCCGTAAACTGTGGATACGAAAAGGCCTGATCATTGCGACGGTATTGATCTGCATGGCCGCCACAACAACCATTTTGTTTCAGGTTACACCGAGATATTTTGCTGAAGCGCTGGTCTTAATTGAGCCGCGGGCTAACAAAATTATGGATGTTGAGGCCGTTGTTTCTGGATTATCCGGAGACACCGAGAGTATTCAAAGCGAAATTCAAGTCCTGCTGTCTCGGGACATAGCCCAAAACGTCATCCTTGCCCTGAAGCTCGATAGCAATCCAGAATTCAATACGTCTTTGGCCCCGAAAGGGTTCCTGGAGAGTCTTAAGGAAAATTCTACCGGCATTTCCAACTATATTCCCAAGGAATGGTTGGATGCTGTTATCGGTGAAATCGGTAAACTTGACGAGCAGGTAAGTGATGTTGTTTCTGGTTTAAAACCATTATCGATCCCTACAGTCCAACAACTGCCAATACCTCAACTCCCTTCTTCCGATATAATTGTCAAGGGAGGGACGCGGACCATTGATAACCTTTTTAAAAAACTGAAGATAACGCAAAAAGGTAGATCACGTGTTATTAGCGTTGGGGTTATGTCCAAAGATCCAAATCTTGCCGCCGAAATCCCAAATGTCCTGGCTAAGCTGTACTTGGAACAAATGCTCAATCAGAAGGTTGATATCGTTCAGTTAACTTCATCGTGGCTTGATAAACGGATTAAAGTTCTTCAAAGCCAGGTCGAGGTTGCTGAGGCTGCAGTCGAACGTTATCGGACCAAATGGGGGCTTCTTGCTACCAAAGGGGCCACTGTTTCCTCATTACAGGTTGCCGAATTAAGTACTTTGCTTATCGTTTCCAGATCGGAATCCGCACAAGCCAGCGCGCGTCTAAATCAAACCCGTAAACTGATGAAATCCCCTGAAGGAATACTGTCTTCGGCAGAGGTAATGAAGTCGCCCTTTATTCAAAAACTTCGAGAGAAAGAGGCCGAAGTGCAACACCGGACGGCCGAACTTGCTAATGAGTATGGCGAGCGTCATCCGAAGATGATTAGCGCCCGGGCCGAAATAAAAGACATTAAGTCCAAAATTGCATTGGAGGCCTCGAAAATCATCAGGGGTATGGAAAACGAGGTCGCAATCGCCAAGGCCAGGGAGAGGGCCTTGTCAAAGAATCTCGAAAGCCTAAAAACAGAGATGGCGAAGGCGAACAAGGCGGAAGTGGAACTGCGTGCACTTGAACGAGAAGCCACGGCTAGTCGGTCTTTATTGGAAACCTTCCTGTCACGCTACAAGGAAACCAGTGCCCAGGAAGGCCAGGATTCACAACGGGCCGACGCGCGTATCATATCGGCTGCTGGTGTACCGCTTGATCCTTCATTTCCGAAAAAAGGAATCATTCTCGCCCTCGCATTTGTCGGCTCACTCGGTCTTGGCTCAATGCTCGTTTTCCTGGTTGAGTTTTTGGATAAGGGTTTCCGCAGCAGCGACCAGATTGAAAACCTTACCGGCGTACCGGTATTCGGGCTCGTTCCCTTGTTAACCAGCAGGTCGGAACGAAAAATAGCCAATAGCTATGTAGTTCAAAACCCCATTTCACCATTCAGCGAAGCAATCCGAACAATCTATACCAGTCTGCTATTGTCACACGTGGATAATCCACCGACTAAAATCCTGATTACGTCGGCACAACCCGATGAAGGGAAGACAACCACGACTTTAAATCTTGCGCGCATGCAGGCAATGGCGGGGCGAAAGGTATTAATCATCGAGGCCGATCTTCGCCGCCCAGGAATCTCCAAGATTCTCAATTTGGAGGATAAACCGGGTCTCGTAGAATTATTAATGGGCGAAGCGGAAATTGAGGACGTCCTTATTAAGGATCTGGAATCCGGGGCTTTTGTTATTCCTGCTGGTAAAGCGACGCAGAATCCGCCGACGCTTTTAAACTCAAATACCATGTCCAGGCTTATCGATGTCCTTGATGAGCATTTTGATGTCTTGTTCATTGATTCACCACCGGTGCTAGCTGTGTCCGATGCCCGTATTCTGGCCACCAAAGTCGACGCAACCGTTTTCATCGTTCGTTGGGCCGATACCAGCCGGGATATGGTGATGGCAGCCGTCAAGCAGCTTTCCAATTCAACTGGATCGCTGGCGGGGATTATCTTGTCGATGGTCGATCTGAAAAAGAACTCAAAATACCAGTACAGCGACTCTTTTTATTATCAGAATCGAAATAACAAATATTATACCTATAATCGAACTTAATTTTTTTTGGACCCAACATGGCCAGATTTTTCCGCATTCTTCGGAGCGCATCTATCCTGATCGTCGCCGGGGCTTTGGTTTCTTTGGGTACACCAAGATTATTTGCAGCACTCGTCACTCTTCCCTCTAGGCCTATTTTAAATTCTATTCAGGCCAATAAGGACGTCGATAAGGAATCTCTCGAAATTCTCATTAAATCTCAAGAACGCGGCTTAAGTTGGAATGAGAGTGCGCGAAGCTGGACCGACCTGGGTCTTGCTCAATTTCTTCTCGCCAATAAAGATGAAAATGAAAATAGCCGGACGGAATTTCTCGAAAAGGCCGAGGAATCACTCGTAAAAGGGCTTATATTAAGTCCTTCAAATGCCTTTGCCTGGACGCGCTTGGCCTATGTGGATATTGCCAAAAATGGACCATCTCCGACAGTCTCGCAGAAACTTCGCCTGGCAGTGTCTGGTGCACCCTACGACAGGCGATTGGTTTTCACTCGATTGCGAATGAGTTTCCTTGCCTGGCCTTTATTTGAGGATACTGATCGACCAATGATTCTTGATCAAACAAGATTTGCATGGAAAATTAACCCCAAAAAATTGGTGGTTCTCGGTGCCGAACTCGGGCGTACTGGCATCATCAGGGCCGCACTGTTCACCAATGCGAACGATATGGGGAAATTAGAAATTCTTTTGAAAAAAGTCAACGACAAGAAAAATTAACCTTGTCTAACCAAACTCGATCTTCACCATTTATCTTTAGGGGACGATAAACTCCAGGACTGGGCGCACGCCATACCAATGATAAAGCTGTAAGTGACGGCCACGGCCGGTATTTGCAAACTGAAGTCGACCAGTGAATGTAGCGCGACGAGACAGGTCACCGAAAATCCAACGGCGGGATAAATTACGCCGTGACGCCGTTTTCGCATACCTTGAAATGTCAGATACAGAAAACCGGCAAATATGGCAAACAGCGAAAGAGCCGCTGGTAGACCCAATTCAAAGATGTTCTCCAGATATGTGTTATGGCCTTTAAGGAAAAACCCCGGAATGTTAGGGGTGCGAATGGACTGGAACGCTTCGCCAAAGGTGCCATACCCGGACCCAACCCAGGGGTTCTCCCAGATATTGTTTATTATAATTTCGTAGACTTTTGGACGTTGGAGTTGGTCGGAAAATAAGCTCCCAAAACGCTTGTCCAGCGCATCACCACTAAAAAACAAAAGAAAACCGACCATCGCCAGGGACAGACCGCCAAGGAGGAGTGCATATTTTATCCGTACTCCTCTCGTAAGGCTCAGGATGAGACTGAGTACGAGAAGTGAAAGAACGGTACTTAAAAAACCAGCTCTTGAATGGCTTAAAAGAAGCGCCATCATTAACACCACCCAGATTACCAGATAAAACCAACTGCGTTCCAGTACATCTTCGATGATCTGTCGAAGCCTTTCGGTCCGGCCAAATGGCTTGTTCAAGGGCTCGGTCAGAATTCGAATGATCACCCCTGTTGTGCATATCAGCCCCAGACCGGCATATGTCGCATAGGAATTACGATTAACGAATGTGCTGGTGAGATCGTCTAAATAGGCGAACTTGTCATACCAGAGGATTACTCGGGCACCAGAATAACTGACCCATAATCCGTATAGCGCGTAGAAAAACCCGGACAGAATGATGGTCCTTACGGCCAGACTGGCATTCTCGCTTTTACGGCAGTATTGAAGCGACAACCAAAAGATGCCTGCGTAGGTCAGAAGCCCCATCAAAGCAGTCAGCGTAGACTCAGTATTTATAGACACGGACCCGGCAATAGAAATTCCAAGGACCTCCGAGGCACGCTGCCATAGTGGTGTTTTCCACTCCTGGGGAACGAATGACACGTTTTGCATGACAATCCATAATACGGTGCAGGTAAAAAGGACAGTCAGGGGCCAAATAGAACGAAATCCAATTGTTAATGATTTTCCTTTGACGATGAGTTCAGTTTGCCAAGCGATGAGAAGCAGTCCCACGAATACCGCTAATAGGGCTGCGCTCCAAGGATATACCGACGCAAAAGGCATTGGGGCCAAGACGACGATAGCAAGAAGGAGTTTGAAAATCATTTACTGATCTACCGCGATTCTATTAATCATTAGTAGGCACTGGTAAATGCCAATGGTTGATTGGGCCTTTAGGGGAGGGTGATGAGAATCCCTGATTGGAAACTTAACCTATAACATTTTTCTGATACCATGCAGTAGCCATCTCAAGGCCATGTAGGCGGGTTATATATTAATTGTCTGGTAGTCCAAAATCGGGTCTTTCGACATTGCGTTGCTAACTTGAAAATAGGTTACATCGATATTTTTCAGACAACCCCCATTCGCCACCTATAGTAGGCAAACCCAACCACCGATGAAAGGGATTTAGCTCTGTGGCTATCTGACAGACTCGGTTTGATGATTTGTTCGTCGCCGGAAGCCCATTTGACCATTTTTGGCGCCATCCAGACATTTTCCCCCCTATCTTTCTCGCCTTGCCGTCAATTTCCCCGGAGTCCACACTGTAGTTTGGTAAGACGTGATAAGTTGAATAGACTCAAATGGGCTTACCAAAAAGTATGTGCGTTGATACTGGTGAGGATTCTCTTTCCCGGCTATAAAGAGCACATGGAAACCAACAAACAAACCGTCCTTGTCACCGGCGGAGCCGGATACATAGGAAGCCATACAGTCCTTTCAATACGCGAGGCCGGGTTCAATGTCGTTATTGTTGACAACCTATCAACCGGTCACCGTGAAATTGTTCCGGATGATGTTCCTTTTGTCGTGTGTAATGTTTCAGATGCTTCTGCCATCAACGAGATAATGCAGTCATATGATATTTGTGCTGTCATGCATTTTGCTGGCAGCATCATCGTTCCGGAATCCGTTTCCGACCCTCTCAAGTATTATGAAAACAATACATCGGTCAGCCGCGATATTATTGAAAGATGTGTAGCAAACAAAATTCGTGCATTTATTTTTTCCTCTACGGCGGCTGTCTATGGGATTCCCGCTCAGAACCCTGTATCAGAAGATTCTCAAACGGCACCAATTAATCCTTACGGCAATTCCAAATTGATGACGGAAGGGATTTTAAAAGATACAGCTGCGGCCCACGATTTTAATTTTGTCGCCCTTCGTTATTTCAATGTTGCCGGTGCCGATGCTAAGGGACGCTCTGGCCAACTATCCCCACAGGCAACACATCTCATCAAAATTGCCTGTCAGGTGGCCACCGGGAAGAAAGACTATATTGAAATTTTTGGTGATGATTATGATACTCCAGATGGAACATGCATAAGAGACTATATTCACGTAACTGACCTTGCTTATGCTCATGTGGAAGCTCTTAAACATCTTCTTGGTTCTGGTGAAAATCTGATACTGAATTGTGGTTATGGTCATGGATATTCGGTCAGTGAAGTGCTGAGCGCCGTTGAACGGGTCACTGGACGAGAACTTAATATCAGAATAGCTCAACGAAGGGATGGCGACCCGATGGCTCTTGTTGCTGATGCCTGTAAGATTAGGCAATGCTTGGGATGGAGCCCACGCTACAATGACTTAGATTTGATTGTAAAAACAGCCATCGAGTGGGAAATGAAACTCATCAATTTTCAGACTTAAATTTTGAATTTCTATTGATCTATATATTATTTTTGTACTTTGGCAAATATATAAGAGCGAATATTAAGACGTTTTTGTGCCAGTACAATGAACGTTAAGTTCCAAAGCACCATCGTTGTCGCCGTTGCAATAGCTGCGCCCATAATCCCAAGTAGAGGGATGAGGATGGCGTTAAGGATAATATTGAGTACGGCGCTAAAACCAAAGACGTATGCACTAACATCATGGTGGCCGGTCATGGTCATAAGATAACCCACCGGCCCAGAACCAGCATTAATCAACTGCGCTATAGCCAGAATGCTCAGCACTTGATAGCCAGTCGTATACTCTTCACCGAAGGCAGATAGAATTGTTTCTCCAAATAGAATGGCAATTACCGTCGCCAACAAAGAAGGCCAGAATATCCAGTGAATTATTTCAGAAATAAAATCCTGGAGTTCGGACAATTTACCATCAGCATGAAAACGAGCGATTTTCGGTGCTGCTAAAGCATTGACGGCTACGAGGAACCCGGAAATTAAAATAGCGGTTCGCGTTGCAGCATGAAATATTGCGATCTCACTCGGGTTCAAATAATAACCAATCATCAGGATATCTGCATAATTCAGGATGAGTTGCATACCGGACGCGAATAAAAGAGGCAGGGAAATTCGTAACCAGGATCGCACATCATAAGAAGGAGATGCCTTGACAATGTCATCCGGTAAATTTTTGTGAAGCAGAATTGCCTGAACCAACGCAAACAAGATACAAGCGGCTAACGAGAAGAGTAAAATGTCCGTTGAATCCAGGGTATTGCCAAAGGATATCCAAAGTCCAGCCGCCAGAACCACAAATAATGGAATACCGATAGACCTGGGTGCATACGTTACGACTACCGCCCCCAATGCACGCCCTGTACCTTGAAAAAGGGTTATGATTGCCAGGAACGGACATATAGCAAAGGTTATATTCAACGGTCGCACATATTCAGGAGCAAACTTCGATGCTATTGGCGCAACAATAAATGCAATTATGGTGCAAGCCACTACAGCGCAAAAGAATACCAGAACTGGCGTTAGTATAAGCAGGCCCTTGATATGGGCGTATTGTCCTTTCGCAGTATAAGTGGGCACGATGCGCATGATTGCCTGGTTGAGACCGAGTGCCAGGAACATTGAGAGAGCCGACGCCCATGTCCACGCATAAGCATAAAGCCCAAATTCAGATTGCCCTGAAAGCCGGGCCAGAAACACCTGGCTCGAATACCCCACAATGAATCCAAAAAACATGATAAGGAACGAGGTAATCGCACCACGAAGTACATCACCGCTATCGGATTTTTTACTTAAAATGGCCGATCTAAGGCGTTGGTATTGTTCGTCAAATACGCGTTTGATCAAGGAAGCGAACCGTTTATACTTGGGAAAGAAAAAACCATTTGTCCAAAACGTCAACAAGTGCTTACTTTTGCTGAAATCTTACTCCTGAAAACGGGAGAAACAATACAATAGGCCAATTTACCATAGTACCCCGCTTAATTTCTATGGTTGGCAAGAATAATCTGTCTTTTCCCAGCTTCTCCTAGCCGTAGGCAGTTGAGAGTGGCTCAAAATTCAATTGGATAGCAGATCAGAAAATACTGCTCAAGACAAACACTGGGCGGCTACAATAAGAGGAATAATTTATGTCCGCGCAATATACAACGGATCAAATGGATCGCGTAAAGTCTCAAATAGTTTTCCTTTTGCATGCAAACCGCTCGGGATCGACTTTCCTGTCCTCAATGCTCGACAAGACGCGCTATGTTGGTATGTCTATCGAAGGTGGTTTCTTCCTCCGTTTTTTCATAGAAGGAACGACACTTCAAAACGATAACGATATCGATAAGCTAATAAACAGCTTCCAATCAGATCCCCGGTTTAAGGACTGGGAGTCGGATACAGAACGAGCGCGCAACTCTTTACGCCAGTTACCCAAGCCTGCAAACGTTGAGGATGTTACTCGTTGTATAATGTCGAACTATTTTTCAAATCAGGACGTAGACTATTTCATTTTCAAGGGGTCTGGGGGTGAACATTATGTACCCTTGTTGCGGAAACTTTTTTCAAATTCTAAGTTTATCCATATTGTCCGCGACCCTAGAGCGGTAATAAATTCTCAACTGAAAACAAAATCGAGCATTGTCAATGTGCCAATGGCCAATGATCCGATAATCGCAGCCAAGCGATGGTCCAAAATGGTAAATTCATTCTGGAATGAAAGAGGGGATGACTTCCTGGAAGTTCGTTACGAAGATTTAATGGACGATGTTGGTCAGGCTATGAAAAGAATATGTGACTTCCTTAACGTGCCGGGGCTCCGTGCCCCAGAGTTTGACCCGGAAGCCGGCGTGGGAGAATATTTCAATAGAATTCCCGAAGACCAAAAGAACATCCATGCAAACGTAAAGACAGGTGTTGCTTTAAAGCAAAGAGCGTCCGCTTGGCAGGAAGAACTATCGGAAACCGATATCCATCTGATCCAAACAACTTCTCGAAAAGAAATGGAGCGATTAGGCTATGAAGCCATGAATATCTCTCCTACAGCCCGGGCTTTTCCAAGAGTTTTTTTTCGAATACTGAGGACACGTCTTGCCGCAATTATAAATGGTATACGCCGATATTCTTCTTATCTAGCCAATCCATATCTGCTCAGTGAAAAATTGTTGTTAAAATTCCGTTCTTCCAAGAACCGTTAGGCCAGAAAAACACTCAATCCATATAAGACCGGAACAGTTTGCTTTTTTTTAGGCCTCATTTTGCAAGACAGAAGTATTTCGTTTTGTCTCATCGCTGCCTGTAAGGAAGTTGAAATATAATGGGATTGAAATTGCCCATATCAAATAGGTCAGATTAGCTGGTCGAGACAAAAGCGCGTTGCTGACTATAGAGCCGACTACAATGGCGTAAATAATTGCGCGCCCGGTTCCCACAACACGGATCAGTACCGCAACAATAAAAGAAAACACACCGAGTAGACCAATTATTCCTCTTTCTACTAAAATATGAATAAAGTCATTATGGGAGTCCCTGAGTTTATCCATCCACCCTACACTTAGAAATAAGTCTGTTCCAGGGCCGGACCCAAAGAGAAAAACTTGTACTTCCCGATTTGCCAGCATATCGAAGCGATGGATATAGGCGCCTATTCGGCCGCTTCCCAAGCTACCGATGTTCGTCTCAGTGGTCAGAAAGAAGGCGAAAATTCCAAGTACAATAAGAAAACAACAGAAGTAGAAAAACGACCGAACGATTGGGGAGCTTTTATATTGTTGAAAAAAAGTGCCAAGGTAATAAACCATTAACATCAATTCCGTTGTTCGTACCTTGTAAGACCAAAGAAGGGCTATGCCAAGAGCGATTAACCCCCAACCTATTACCTGTGGAATAAGGGCATGACGACGTACTTGGTCGACGATAATGATATTGCCAAAAATGAAGAAAGCCGTCGCATGCAACCCTTCCTCACCACCGGTGAAAACATATAAGCGATATATATCGTTCCTTATATAAGGCTCACCCGATAGAGCCATTATTGTCGCCACGGGTAGACCGATTATTGCAATCGTTCGGAGTGTTTTAATAGGCATTGCATCAGGAAATGACAAGATTGCGAGAGTTGCCACCAAGGGCAGGGTTTCGCGAAGAACAATTCGAAGATCAAAAACACTCTGGTCTACGGAAAATGGGATTGCCCAGCATACAGGTTGAATGATCATCGCAATTAAGAGCGGAATTTGCCAATTGTCGAAACGAGAGAGAAAACTTGTTAATGCGATAATAAGGTACGTCCCCAACACAATTCCTGCGATCACGAGCCGTGCATCCTTGGGCAAAACATTGAAAAGCAAGGTGTAAGCAAACTGTGTCGGGACGACAATTAATAACGCTAAGGAAATAAGGGAATGTAGGGAGGAACCGAACCGAGAACCTCCTTCTTCATCAGGATTTTTTTTTGTCATATAAGTCATTTAATAAAGCGTCCGGCCACCAAATATTACTTTTACCCACAGCATGAAGTTAGGTCGTAGCTGGAAGAAACCTTATTGACGACAGATAGCCTGAACGTAGATTTCCATCAGATCATGATAGTGTTTCTTCGATGAAAGATTCTCCTCGACAAACAAGCGAGCTTTACTCCCTAAATCTTCAAGGTTAGCTGACTCCGTCATTTCGATAATCTTTTCCCGTAAGTCTTCTTTGTTTCCGGAAATAAAAGTGCTCCCAGTTTGACCATCAATAACCAGCTCTGGAATGCCACCTATTTTTGCGCCAACAACGGGCCTGTACATGGAGAATGATTCTATGACGGATAGTGGGTTGTTTTCGTAGCATTCAGAAGTAATAACGATAAACTTGGATTTACATATTTCATTATAAAGATCCATACCCGTAAGAAACCCCAGAAAAGATACGTTGTTAATATTTTCCTGCGTGACCTTATCCATCAGGTTATTTTTCTGTGGTCCCTCACCAATAATTTTTAAATGAATACCTAACCCCTTGACGGAATCCAATAATGTCACCAATCCTTTTCCTTCAGACAATCTTCCAAAATAGGTACAACTATTTTCTTCTGATTGGCGACGTTCAGGAAATACATCAAAATCGACGAAATTAGGCAAGTGTCGAAATCGTCCCTTCAATCCCATCTCCACGACTTTCTCCGCTAGAAATTTACTTGGTGAGATGAAGGTGTGAATGTGTTCGTAAATTCTCAAAATCCGGTGATGCAGATACATTTCAAGAGTGTTTACGGAACTCTTCAGATAAGAATCTTTGGTGCATTTGCGAATAGTGCACCAATAATATGAGCCGCCCTTACACTTCTCACATGGCGTTCCACCCGAATACAACGAATAACTGGGGCATGTCATTTTATAATCATGCATCGTCATAACAGCTGGAATTTTATATTTTTTCAGGACATGCAATATTGATGGTGATATCTGGTGGGCAAAGTTGTTTAAGTGAACAACGTCTGGCATGGTTTTTAAAATAAAACGCTCGAACTTTCTTCGAGCTTCAAAGGAATACAGTATTTTCGAAACAACTTTAAATTTTCCAAGAATTCCAGGGGCACGCTCATAATCTATATTTTCCACAAAATCATGAGAGTGAGGGAAATCCATATTGTCGGGGTGTTTCATACCCCAAAAAAAAACCGAATGCCCGTATGATCGAAGCAAGGCCCCGGTAGCGATGGTACAATTGGCGTCTCCGCCTTTCGGAAATAAAAACTTGTTCACCAAAACAATTTTCATGGAAAGAACCACATCATAAAATTTCCTTGAACTGACATGAGGATAATCCCATGAGATTTAATCCTCATTCCTATTACCTAGCCGAGATTGACCAGATAAAGTTGCGGTATATGCTGCCAATGTTTCGGTAGCAATTTTATCCCAGCTAAATGTTTGATACACGTATTTCTTCGCTTCAGCGGCAATGGACTTAGCTTCATCAAGGTTTTCAATCACCCTGGATAAAGTTTTGCCCAACTCGTTTACATTTTCCGATTCAAAAACATAGGCGTATCGGGTTTGCCCCGTCTCAACAACTTCCCGATTTTCCTGAATATCGCTAACCACGCATGGAATGCCGTGGCTCATCGCTTCTAATAGCGCAATGGGCATGCCTTCAATGGTTGATGGCAATACAAAAACAGAGGCATGGTTAAATGCTGTTTCTTTATCCGCGCCATAAAGCCCTCCAGTGAATATTATTCGTGAGTCCTCAGCCGCCATTTCTTTCAGTTGATCTACGTATCGGGAAGTATGAGTGCCGCGACCGGCGATAACCAATTGATGGTCTGTGTCTAGTTTTGAGAACGACTCAATTAATAGGTGGATGCCTTTTTCGGGAACTAGACGTCCCAAGAAAAGAACGTATTTCGATAGGGAATTTTTTTCGATTACATCGCTATTCATTCCATTATTGGCATCAGTTGAGGAAAAACCATTCGGAATGAAATGAATGTCCTTTCCATATCGATCCTTAACATAGTTGGTTATTTTTTGAGACACGGCGATGGCATCGCTGGCTAGGTACACGGCCGATAATTCACCAAGTCGCAAAACAAATTTGGCAAACCCTCCCCACTTTCCACGCTGCCAATCCAGTCCGTGCATCGTGGCCATGGTCGTCTTGCCAAATAATCTTGGAATTCCTGCAAAAAGGCAGTTTCCCAGAGCATGGTAATGTATTATGTCGTATCCCTGAAATGTGGCATGCAGGGTTGACAGGAAAGTGTGTGCGATTGCTTCAAGGTGTTTAGAATTAATTGTGGGCAATATTTTGATATGTACCCCTTTATATTCAGTGCATTTCTCATCATCGAGATAACCCTTCCGTCCATACACGGTAACATCTGCGCCCAAAGCTACAAGACGCGGGGCGAGTTCTGTAATTGCCACTTCCACACCGCCGTCAGATGCGGGAATTCCCCGCAGGCCAATCATTGCAATGCGTGGCTTCATGGAGTCATCATCGGTTCTTGAAGTCCTTCAGGGGATAGCGTTCTTCGATCGTTTCTCGCCCCTTAACAAGCTTTCCCTTTGTCTTGTCATTAAGATAGGACTTTCTGGCGACTTGTTCTGATGACACCACATTCTCAAAATCTATGTAGGCATCAAAATCGATATCACGTCCCATCATAACTTTTAACTTATTGCGAAGAACCCACATGAATGGGGTTTTCTTCGGCAATTGTGGGAAGAGATTTGAACGCATAGCCGTTCGGGCCGTTCCCACCATCCAGCAGTTCTGCGTACAGGCCGTCACCTTACTGAAGACATCTTTTGCCTGTTGCGAATTAATAATTTCATCCCAGGATTGATTCCTTATATTACCGATGCGCAGATCACTGCGTACATTGCATGCCCAGACATCCGACCACGGGTCTATAAACATAAAGTCTTTTCCTGCTGTACAGGGGATCAACCTGTCGTGGCCCAATATTTTTTCCATTAAGCCCAAATTCAAATATGCGCGGAACCAGTTTTTGACATTATTGGATTTTAGCAATGACGTTATAAACGGCCCCACCTCCCGGGCGACGCGCACACGATTATAATGAAAATTGTCATTTTTGTAGAATTGCCAGGCATTATGAAGTGTTGATGTAGACAGCTCAAAACCTTGCGCATATGCCATTTCATATAAGGATGAAAGATGCGTAATATTTTCGTCCTGGATTACAGTAGCGAAGCCAAGGTCTGTGCCACCGGCTTCTTGAAGCATCTGTAATCCCTTTACTTTAATCGCGTAGCCATTTTTTTCACCGCGAATACTGTTGTTTGTTGTTTCATCGCCTTCAAGGCTGAAACGAATTTTGATGTCGGGGTATTTTTTAATAATTGGAACGAGTCTTTCTGGATAAAGGCCGTTCGAGCTTATTTCGGCTATACGTGCTTTTGGGTAAACAATATCAATGATTTCCGAAAGATCGCGCCTGAGTGTGGGCTCTCCTCCGGAGATGTTTAAATTGTCGAAGCCCAAAGGCAATTTATCTAAAACATCCAGAGAGATTTCTTCTTGGGGGCTTGTTGGATTTTTCCAGATGTTGCACATCTGGCACTTGGAGTTGCAGCGAAATGTAGAAATTATTGTCAGGTCCATTTTCGCTTTTTCCTTTTACGCCGGTTACTTTTTTGTGGCGCAGAGCATTATGGACAACTGTCCCATAATCTCGCCTTCTTTGCGGAATCTGTCATGCAGATGATCTTTTACCAAATCCAAGTAATCCTCGCTAACAATATCAACGGGATTTACAACGAGATTTTCCCACCCATGCTTCTTGAAAAACTCAACATATTCATTTGGTCGCACACGGTTTGGAGCTCCCTGAAACCCAAAAATATTATAAACCGTCTCGCTATAACGATAGATATTCAACGGATCTTTGTCGCGAATCCATCGAGAGTGTGTCTTTAAATCAATCAAGGCTACGATAACCGCGCCGGTTTTGGCGGTTTTACTCAGATTCCCGATGGTTTTATCAATATCGTCAAAGTGTTCGAATGCAGCCTGACTGAAAAATAAATCGAAAGCATCATTACCGAATGCAGCGTATGCATCGAAATCGCGTCTGACGACATAGTTCAATCTGCATTCATCACCATCAAAATGTTTAACGATTTCTCCATTAAGAGCATCGATATCTCTGCTTTGGTCAGATGGGGGTAATTTTTCCAGCATCTGGGTATAGAAGGCTTCAGGAACGCTTTCCATGAGGTTATTTATATCAAGAGCGTTATATTTCTCAGCGCCTAACGAAAGCAGATAGATGCCGACCCCAAGGTCCGAACCGGGCCCGATTTCTAAAATATTTTTTCCTGAAATGGAAAATCCATCCCGCTTATAATTGTGTAAATGCCGAAGCCAATTATTTACGACATCAAAATCGTAATCTATGCATTTCTGATAATCATTTAAGGGGTAGGGCTTAGGCGTTGTGTAGCCAAAAATCGTATTTTTTGTCTTTGCTAAAAGTAAAAAAACCAACCCAGACAAATAGTAAAAATAATTACGAGCTTTTTCGTTCATTTTCCTATTGGACCTGATTCGTAAGCCGACGAGAGAAAATTAGGCCGATAAAAAAGTTGGTTAGACACAGTTACCAAGGAGCGGGCCCAATTATATTTTCGGCTCAAGGGATCAATTTTTTTCTTATAGAAAGGTTACAATAAAAAGTCGTCTGCGGATAGGTCTGCGGCTAACACGCCTATCAAAGTGACGGAATCGTCAATATCGAAATGGATAACAACATCTGACGTTCCGTTCAAGTCGTCGACATTGTTCATAAGGGCAGCAAAGTCAGCATATCCGAAGGCGCTGCCATCAATGGTATCAACGCTTCCTACACCAGCATCAAAACCAAGTATTGTGTCATTGCCATCACCATTTACAAACACAAGCAAATCGTCACCTACCAGCGCCATACCAATCGTATCGTCTCCAGAGCCACTATAAAAAGTATCGTTTCCTTCGCTTCCCCAAAGATTGTCGTCGCCTGCACCACCATACAACACGTCATCACCGAGGCCACCATCCAACCCATCAACACCGGCACCGCCATATAGTATGTCGTTTCCTTCCTCGCCGTTAAGAACGCCATTACCGGTGCCGCTGAAAAGGGTGTCGTTCCCAGCGCCACCAAAAATATGGTTCCAGTCAGAACCGCCGTCGATGACATTGTTGCCGGAATTGCCGTAAATGTAATTGCCTAGATGATTACCGTTTGCAGAAAGATCACTTGTTCCCATAAGGGTAAGATTCTCGACAGCGCCGACCAGGGTATAGCCATCAATCCAGCTCTCGACGGTATCAATCGCGCCATCACCCCAAAGTTCGGTTACCGTGTCGCCAAGATTATCGACAACAAATGTGTCTGAACCATTGCCGCCAGACATTCTGTCGGCGCCCGCGCCGCCATCAAGGCGGTCATCACCATCTTCCCCATGTAAGTTGTCGTTTCCGCCGCCACCGAAAATTGTGTCGTTGCCAAAGCCTCCCCACAATCCATCGACACCGGAACCACCAGTCAGGGTATCGTTGCCAGCATCACCGTAAAGAACACCATTGTTGACGCCGCTGGAAATTGTATCGTTGCCGTCACCACCCCAGATATGATTCCAGTCGGCCCCCCCATCGATGATGTTGTTGCCTGAATTGCCATATATATAGTTGCCCAGATGATTACCGTAACCTGAAATATCGGCGGTTCCCATAATGGTTAGATTCTCGACCGCTCCACCAAGAGTATATCCGTCTAACCAGCTCTGAACCGTATCAACCGCACCGTCACCCCATAATTCAGTCACGGTGTCTCCGGCGTCATTGACGACATAAATATCGGCCCCGAGGCCGCCGATCATGTTGTCAGCGCCATCACCGCCATCAAGTACGTCGTTGCCATCTTGACCATTCAGGTTATCGTTACCCGTACCACCGATCAGCACATCATCGCCAACGCCACCGAATAAACCATCGGTACCCGATCCTCCGGTCAGAGTGTCGTTGCCCTGTTCGCCGTACAGCACTCCATTATTGATGCCGCTGGAGATCGTATCGTTACCGGCTCCACCCCAGATGTGGTTCCAGTCGGAACCGCCATCGATAATATTGTCACCTGAGTTGCCATATATGTAGTTCGGAAGATGAGAACCGTAACCGTCGATACTTGCAGTTCCCATAAGAATAAGATTCTCGACTGCGCCGACCAATGTGTAACCATCAATCCAGCTCTCGACGGTATCAATCGCGCCATCGCCCCAAGCTTCTGTAATGATATCACCTGCGTCTTCAACGGTAAAAACATCCGCACCATCGCCGCCGCTCATGGTGTCATTCCCGGCACCACCGGATAACCTGTCGGCACCTGCTCCGCCGCTGAGCACATCATCACCGGCGCCACCGTCTAACTTATCGATGCCAGCGCCACCTATCAGAGTGTCGTTGCCAGCTTCGCCATAAAGTACACCGTTATCGATCCCGCTAGAAATCGTATCGTTACCGTCGCCGCCCCAGATATGATTCCAATCAGAACCGCCATCAATGATGTTGTCACCTGAGTTGCCGTATATATAGTTCGGAAGATGAGAACCGTAACCGGCGATACTACCTGTCCCCATGAGAGTAAGATTTTCGACTGCGCCGACCAGGGTATAACCATCAATCCAGCTCTCGACGGTATCAACCGCGCCATCGCCCCAAACCTCGGTTACAATGTCGCCAGCATTATCAACAACATAGGTATCCTGACCACCCAGACCATACATGTCATCCGCCCCGGCGCCGCCATCCAGAATGTCGTTGCCGGCCGTGCCATACAACAAGTCATCTCCGGCACCACCAGTAGTCGGATTTGTAACGCCGTTGACCGTAATGGTTATCGTGGAATAGCCGTTTGCAGTGTTTTGATCATTGACAATGTAATTGATGGTGACAGTCGCTACGTCTCCATTAGCTAAATCCCAATAACTGCTGCCGGGATCATATAGAACCTCTCCATTCGTGTTAAAGCTCACAGATCCTGACCCATTGACGATATAGGCTGTATGTAGTGATAGAGCATCAGAGGCGTCAGCATCAGTGTCATTTGAAAGGACATTGATGAGTGTACTGTCCGCCTCGTTAATCGTCGCAACATCGGCAACTGCCACAGGGGCATCATTTGTGCCCGTCACTATAATTGTCGCCGTCGAAGTGGAAGTAGCGCCATTATTATCCGACATGCCGTAGTCTAGATTCACAGTGGCCGTTTCGCCTTCAGCAAGGTAGTCGTAATCGATGCCCGGGTTCCAGACAACTTTATTACCTATAATGGAGGCGGTTCCTGCTCCAGATGTGATTGAAACCCCGTCAACCGTATGGGTATCAGCAAGGTTGGCATCCGTATCATTTGCCAGAACATCCATGGTAACGCTGGCATTTTCGGACGTCGTCGCACTGTCTGCAATAGCGACTGGAGTTGAGTTGGTGCCTGTGACAATCACCGAAACTGTCGAAGCCGCCAAACCACCGTTGTTGTCCGACATCGAATAATTAAGGGTGACTGTCGCCGTCTCGCCTTTAATTAGATAATCATAATCGGTCCCTGGGTCGTAGATCACCTGATTGCCGACGATGGTCGCCGTACCAAGACCGTCGCCAACTGTGACCGTATCGACGGTATGGGTGTCGCTGGTGTCAGCATCGGTATCGTTGCCCAAAACATCGATGGTGACCGTGGCGTCATTGAGGGTCGCGCCGCTATCAGCAATAGCAACCGGACCGTCGTTAGCACCGGTGATTGTAACGGTCGCCGTATTCGTGGCGTTACCACCGTTACCGTCATTAACAGTGTAACTGAAGACTTCGGTGGTGCTTTCGCCGATGGCAAGATGGTTATAGGCTCCGGCAGGGGGCGTGAAGGTGATGAACGTACCAGCAACCGATGCCGTCCATCCAGTGAGCCCGGTGTTGGCGGTGATGCTCAAGGTATCGGAAAAATCGGGGTCACTGATTACAGGGGCGACATCAATTGTGGTCGACAGATCGTCTTCGCCGATACCGCCGATGAGCGCGGTCGCCGTCGGGGCATCATTGGTTCCTGTGACAACAACGGAGACGGTCGCGCTCGACGTTGTGCCAGCGAGATCTGAGATTGTGTAGGTCAGCGCGACAGTACTGGTCTCACCATTAGCCAGGAACTGGTAATCCTGACCAGGATCAAAAACAATTTGGTTATTGATGATCGAGGCCGAGCCAAGACCAGAAGAAATGATAACCGTGTCAATATTCAGGACATCCAAATGATCGGTATCAGTATCGTTGACAAGAACATCGATCACGATGGCGCTGTCTTCATTTGTTGAAGCGGCATCGTCCTGTGCTTGCGGCGCAGTGTTGATCAGGTGAATATCCAGGGCTTCCCAATCGTCGGCCGTGAGATTCATAGAAGTGAAATGGAAACCGGAGCTCTCTTCATCGTCGTGCCCATGCCCGTGCCCATGTTCATGGTCAGTTTCTGTGGCCGAAATATATGCTTCGAAAGCGGCTATGTCGGCTTGCACGCCAGCATCAAGGAATTCTCCGTAGGTCAGGTTGAGACGAAGTGTATCGAAACCCTTGCCGCCATCATAATAATCTACCGAGCCCAGATTTTCCTGCATGGTGTAGATACCGAGATCATCACCTTTGCCGCCATCAATCGTGTCGTTGCCCGTGCCGCCTGTCAGGGTGTCATTACCCTTACCGCCTTTGAGAACGTCATCACCCGCGCCGCCTGTCAGGGTATCATTGCCCTTGCCGCCTTTGAGAACGTCGTTGCCGGGGCCGCCGATAAGGGTATCATTGCCTTTGCCGCCTTTGAGCACGTCGTTTCCGGGGCCACCGATAAGGATGTCGTTGCCCTTGCCACCCTTGAGCCGATCATCGCCAGATGTACCGGTGAGCACTTCGTCGTCGTTTGAAGACAGATGATCGCGGCCAGCGCGTTCATCGCGATGGCTGTCTTCTCTGCTTTTATTGTGACGTTTGCTCATTATCCGTTTATCTGCGATCAGTTTCTTGAAGTTTACAAAAGTTTATTAATAAGAAAGTGGGTTCTGAAGAATCTCAATGTATAGTCTCAAGCTTGCAGGAACCTTACGAAAAGCAAGCAATTGCCCTATTTATTAGGAAGTTCTAATGCGTCTATTTCCAATCAATTTTTCAGTTCACAATAATACTAACGGAACCAAGAAAATAGGGGATGTGATCAGTATCACACTTGGGTGTATTTTCTACGGATCGCTCCTGACAAAAAAATGGAAATGAAACCGAGTAAAATTCCCGTTGAATCGACACCAATATCGAAAAAACTCGGATGACGGTCTAAGGCGAAGAATTGTAGAGTTTCCGTCGTTGCAGCGAAAATCAGCAGGTAATAGATCAAAATTTCTCTACGAATGGACGAAAAACTCCTCATCACTGTGATCGTTATGAGGAAAAACAGAAGCAGGTGCCCGAGTTTGTCAAAGGAAGTATGGATAGACGGGATGATGTCCTGCCATATAGTCAAGGGCCACGCATCAATATTTGCCAGGGAAGTCGAAAGAAATAACCCTTTTCCAGAGAAGAAATCATGGATCTGTCGCTTTGTCTCTCCCGGGAGCAGAACCCCAGCCATAATTAATCCACTGAAGATCCATATGCCGGGCATTGTTTTCCCAAACCCACAGTTTTTAAACAAAGTAACGGCATGCCATATCAACACGAAAAGCAGGACGGCTAATAATAATTTTGATAAAATCCAAAATGAAGACAACTCGGAAACGGCATGCACGCTCAGGTTTCGCACTTGCATAACCCCGGTGGCTTTGTACAACCCCAAACCAAGAACCAGGTCGACCATGTCATCCTTTAGGAGAATTGCCTTTGTTTGCCATTCCCAGTCGGTTGTTCCATCAATCAAGGATACATTATGGCTCTGTTTCCACATGTATTTCCCTTCAGGATTTCGACCCACCAGGTACAGCCGGGCTTTTTCAAAAGATCGTAGGCCGCCCCGTACCCCATCGACCAATATTTCGGCCCTGACCAACACCCATTCTCCTTGTGACGGAACCTGAAAAGCGCGGGTAAGCATGACAGTTTCTTTGGGGGCTCCATTTACGAAAGTCGCGGTTCCCCTTTCAGTCAAAATTTCACCAGCCCCGCGATTAACTTTCCAATTTTTCAGGCCATGCACAAATGGTCCGTTTCCAAGCAAATCGCCGCCAAGAAATTGGTAACGGGGCATAAAGTTGAATTGAAGGACGATGAGGATGAGCAGAAAGGGTAGGGCTATTATTTTAAGGAGCTTCAAGTCGATTCCTAAATCACTCGTCACCTTGTGTGACTTATAAAAAACAATAAAATCAATAAGTTAATAGCATATTAAATTTAAAATCAATTCCCAGCAGTGTCAAGTATCAGTCAGATCACCAATTAACAATCAGCGTTCTGATAATCATTTTTTGGAAAATGACTGTAAATTAAGAAACTAACGAAACCGATGGTTTGTGATCGTTCAGTTGAATTTAAGGTTCTTTTGATATATTTAATTTGAATAATGGATTGCCATTTGTAGGTGGATATTTGTCATGTTGAGTGCGCGGCACACGTTTGGAGCGATGTTTTTCGCGCTCTTCCTGCTCTTTTCGGGAGGGGCGGGTGCGCAAAGTTTGACCATTTCTATTCCGGATGCGTCAACAGGCGTTCCGGCGACAGGAGCCACAGCAGCTACGCCGTTGGCTGACCCTTTGATGACAGATGCTCTGATCGAACAAATCCGGACTCTCATTCGGGTTGCTTTGTTGACCGGTGATACGGCCGCATTCGAAAATGCCATGTTTGATTTAACTGTTGAATCTCCGAATATAGCGGCATCCATCGCCGCATTTACGACGTCGGAAATATCCGTACAGATATCAGCTCCGCAAAGCACTTCTCAGGCTCAAACTCCAGTCGTAATGACGCAGGATTTTGTGCAAGCCTTGACAATTGCTGCTACGGTTGGCCCGGCGACGGCGGCGCCCGATAAATACCAGGAAATTATTACCGCGACGACGAAAGTCATGACCGATGTTGCGGCCACGCCATTGCCGGTCGGTACCGCAGCAACGAACCAACCTATCGTCATTGATCAGGCAGCTATGATGGAACAAATTTCAGCAAAGGTCGAAACTGGTCTGATCGGTTTGTTTAACGATCCCAACATCCAGGCCGCTGATTTGCAAAATTTCTTCACGGCTGCTGGTCCTGCTGGATTGACCGAGCAACCGACCACCCAATCAGCCAGTCCGACCGGCTGATTATCCAGCCTAACTTTCCCGTTTAAAACCCGTTATATTCTTTTTCTTGTAGCCTGGAATCAAATGTTTTCATGTTCGGGGAATTCCAAAAAAATTGTTGCATCTCAATATGTTAATAGTGTTAAGTTGAAAATTACGGACGTGGAAAAATGATTTTTTTCAGGTATGGTCACGACCTAATAAATTTCCTTTAAGGAGTTTCCTGGTATTGCCTATTTCTAAATTCCAGGAGTTGCCGGGATCAGGATCCTCATTTTCCCCAAGCCTCTCTATGGGAATGGTGGCATTGTCCGATGCCATTTTCATGGCGCTATCGGGTGTCGGAATTTACCTTTTTTATGTTGGTTATTCAGCGGCATCATTGCCTCATTATCTGACAGCATTCATTCTCGGAACCCTGTTTATTTTTCTCACCTTCTTTTTCTCAAAACTTTATCAGTTTGAGGCCGTTATCCATCTTGGACTTCATGTGACAAAAGTGACCTTTTTATGCACTTTGGTTTTTATGATACTTGTTGCTTTGGGGTTTGCTCTTAAGATTTCGACATCTTATTCCCGTATTTGGTTCTTCTCTTGGGCTCTGGCAGCCCCGATCATGATTTTATTCGGTCGATTTTTCTGTTTTTATCTGCTTCACCGGTTGGTAAAAGCTGGGCACCTAACCCGCAATATCGTCCTGCTAGGCGGTACCGAGCAGGCCGTGAAGGTGTTGCAGCAAATTGAGAACGCGGCCGAACCCTGGAACCATATTGTCGGTGTTTTTGATGATCGCAGTACCAGGTTAAGTGAGGATATGGGGAATTATCCCATTCTTGGGACACTTGTAGATTTGGTCGATTTTTCTCGAAAGAACAGGGTAGACGACGTCGTAATAGCCTTGCCATGGAGTGCTGATTTACGCCTTTCGGGGATTGTCGCTGACCTTAGCGAGCTTCCAGTCAATATCCATTTGGGGCCAGACATGGCCGGGCTCCTGTTCCCTAACCGGTCATTTTGTTTCCTCGGCGGAATGCCCATGCTCGATGTTGCTGACAAGCCGATGGGCGGTTGGAATATGATATTGAAAATGATCGAGGATCGTTTCCTGGCATTCTTCTTACTGATTCTTCTCTCGCCGGTCATGCTAGTCGTCGCAGTTTGCATCAAACTCGAAAGCCCGGGTTCAGTGTTGTTCATCCAGCGTCGATATGGTTTTAACAACCAAGAATTTTCCGTATTCAAATTCCGCTCCATGCGTCAGGACCGCCCGCCTGAAGAAGGCGTTCCCCAGGCAACGAAGGATGACCCCCGTGTCACCAGGATAGGGGCCTTCCTGCGTCGCACCAGCATTGATGAATTGCCACAACTTTTTAATGTTCTGACCGGAAACATGTCTTTGGTTGGTCCACGCCCCCACGCGGTACAACATAACAAGGAATATGCCGCTAAAATTGATGGCTATTTCACGCGCCATAAAGTGAAGCCCGGCATAACGGGTTGGGCCCAAGTGAACGGGTTGCGCGGTGAAACAGACACGCTTGAGAAGATGGAGGGGCGGGTCAAATTTGATCTTTATTACATTGAGAACTGGTCCCTGGCCTTCGACATTAAAATTCTTGCCATGACCGCATTAGTCGTGTTCTTTCAGAAAACGGCTTATTGATATCTTGCGGTATGCTTAAACCAAGGACAGTCATGTGAGTTCAGCCGACACCAAGGATAAACTGCTAGAAGGTTCTTTTATCGCCTGCCGGGACGGTTTTATCGCCATTGCCGTCTTTAGTATGTTTATCAATATTCTGGTTCTCACGGCGCCTTTGTACATGATGCAGGTTTTTGACCGTGTGCTGATGAGCAGGAGCGGCGAAACCTTATTAATGCTGACGGCTATTGCAGCAATCGCACTGCTGGTCATGGCCGGGTTGGAAGTCGTCCGCAACAACCTGATGATCCGGCTCAGCCATTGGCTGGATAAAAGATTGGGCAGCGCTACGCTTTCGGCCAGTGTTCACTTGTCTCTGCATACGCAAAAGGACCCCAACATTCAAGGTTTGCGAGATCTTGCTACTGTTCGCACGTTTCTTACCGGTCCGGGTGTCTTTCCTCTTCTAGATGCGCCATGGACGCCAATTTTCCTGGCGGTAATTTTCATCCTGAACCCGCTTTTGGGATGGATTTCCCTTATCGGTGCGGTGTGTCTTTTCAGCCTCGCTTTGGTGAATGAATTCAACACCCGTGAACCTTTGCAACAGGCCAACGAAGCCTCACGAAAGGCGATGATACAGGCTGAAGCCTCGACGCGGAATGCTGCAGCGATTGAAGCTATGGGCATGATGCCCAACATAATTCAGCGCTGGGACACACATAACGAACATTCACTGGAACTTCAGGCCAAGGCCAGTTCCCGAAGCGGCGCTATTTCCGCCTGTTCAAAATTCGCTCGCATGTTGTTGCAGATTGGTATTATGGGTGCCGGGGCCTGGCTGGTCATTCATAACGAGATGCTGCCTGGCGGTATGATTGCCGCTTCAATACTCATGGGGCGCGCCTTGTCTCCTGTGGAACAAGCTATTGGCACCTGGAAAAATCTAATTGCCGCACGCAGCGCTTATCATCGCGTAAAGCCACTGCTTGCGAGTGCGCCTGCCCGCGGGGGCAGCATGGCGATGCCGCGCCCAAAAGGCGTGCTAGTCGCCGAAGGCGTGGCTTTCCGCTACCCCGGCGCCAAGGAGCCGGTCATTCGCGGCGTCAACTTTCGGTTGGAAGCAGGGGAGGTTCTTGGTCTGATTGGGCCTTCAGCCGCCGGTAAAACGACACTTGCCCAGTTGATCGTTGGCAATTTGGAACCCAACGCAGGCAGCATCCGGTTGGACGGCGTAGATATTGCTAAATGGGAATCTGATGATAGGGGAAAATACCTGGGTTATTTACCCCAGGACGTTGAATTGTTCAGCGGTAAAGTGCGCGAAAATATTGCCCGCATGGCCGAAGGGGAAACAGACTCTGTGATCGAAGCGGCGCAGTTTGCAGGCATTCACGAGATGGTATTGGATCTTCCTGACGGATATGAAACGGAAATAGGCCATGGCGGCTCGATTCTTTCAGGTGGGCAGCGTCAACGTGTTGCTTTAGCCAGGTCGGCGTACGGGAAACCCTGCCTGATGGTCCTGGATGAGCCTAATGCCAGCCTCGATAATAACGGCGAAGAAGCTCTGCTAAAGATGATAGGGGGCCTAAAAGCCCAGGGAGTCACGGTCATCATCATTGCCCACCGCCCGAACGTCTTACAATTTGTCGATAAAATTCTGGTGATCCGCGATGGCGCGGTACAGGCCTTTGGCCCTCGTCAAGAAATCCTTGCCAGATTAAAGGGTGAAACACCTCCGGCTGCAATTAAGAGCGAGGAGGGGGCATGACTGCGAAAAACCCAGCGCGCAGCGCGGATCAATCCGAAATATGGGGTGCCATACGCACCCCCGTGTTTGTCGGTATGGCCATTGTTTTTGCTTTTTTCGTTCTTTTCGGTGGTTGGGCGACATTCGCGCCTCTCGACAGTGCGGCCATGGCAACCGGTGTGGTCAGTGTGGAAGGTAAGCGCAAAACGGTTCAGCATCTTGAAGGAGGCATTATCGGTAAGATTAATGTCAAAGCCGGGGACCGGGTTCATGTGGGCCAGATATTGATTAGCCTTGATGATACGCAACCCAAGGCAAATCTTGAACTTTTGCAAGGACGATTAAATTCTGTTCTGGCACTGGAAGCGCGACTGAGGGCGGAAAGTGAAGAGAGGAAAATAATCGATTTCCCCGACACTCTTCTTAGCAAACGTGAGCAACCGCAGATAGCCGAGATAATAACTGGCCAAACCAATATTTTTATGGCGCGTCGGGAAACTGTTTCCGGAAAGACAAATATTCTCAAGCGGCAAATAGATCAACTTTCAGAAGAAATAACGGGCCTTCAAGGCCAGATAAAAGCGGAAAATACGCAGATCAAACTAATCAACCTTGAGATTAAGGATGTAAAGGGACTTTACGATAAAGGTCTTGTTCCACGCCCTCGTTTGTTGGCTTTACAACGGCATCTGGCCGAAATTGAAGGATCAAAAAGCCAGCACAAGGCCGATATTGCCAGAGCTAGACAGAGCATTGCCGAGACAAAATTGAAGATTTCCGAATTACACACGGAAATAGTTAACGAGTCAGTCCAGTTATTACGAGATACACAGAACGAACACAGGGACCTGATTGAACAAGTCCGTGGCGCCCAGGATGTGCTTAAACGAATAGATATCCGCGCCCCTATCGACGGTGCCGTCGTCAACCTGAAGGTCCATACGCCGGGGGGCGTTATCGCGCCCGGTGAACAGTTGCTTGAAATCGTGTCGCTGGATGACCGCCTCATTATCGAGGCCAGGGTCGATCCCCAGGATATTGATGTCGTTCATCAAGGGCTGTCGGCCCAGGTTCGCCTGACCGCCTATAGTCGGCGCCGTTCCAGCCCTATTGAGGGACGCGTTATGACGGTTTCGGCAGATGTGCTAACGGATGAGCGAAGTGGGCAGTCCTATTACCAGACCAGAATTAAATTGTTGGAAAATCCTGAAAAAGTGCTGGAGGGCGTTGTCATACAACCAGGCATGCAAGCCGAAGTGATGATCGTCACCGGGGCCCGGACGCTGGTTGAGTATTTGCTGCAACCCGTTGGTGCCGCTTTCAACAGATCGCTTCGTGAGGAGTAAACATCTGATTAAAGCGGCGCGATGACAACGCGAAATTTATGTGATGAATCGTTGCCCCCGGCGCTGATAATATTTTCACCCATTTGCAGACCGACGAAATCACTGGGAAAATCGCTCCCTAACGATGTTTCATTAACTTGTGTTCCCAGGGTGCTGCCAAGATCGCGCACAATAAAACCGCCGTCAGGCATTTTCTGGATAAGGAAATGGATGCGAGACAACCTGAAAGGCTGTGAATCGCTCAATTGCAAGTGAACCTTGGTAGAATTGACATTCTTTCGCCTTTCGCCATCACCGCGCCTATCTTTGCGCCGGGTTAGCCAATTTTTCGGCTTTGCGGATTCAGGGCTGTCTTCCTCTTCCTTGCGACCAACTATATATGGGGAATCATTGAAAATAATACCCTCCCTGGGCATTTGCCCGGCTAGGAAGTCCGATCCAGGGAAGATCGTCAATTGGACATCATGGGTCGTTTCAAGAACGCTCGAAACCAGTTTTGAGGACTCATCCTGACCCTTGGCCGTGCGGATAACCTGATGCACAGCATCGTCTGTCGAACGACGGCTTGAGGCATGAAGTCTTTCACAAATTCGGTTTAGTAAATTGTATGCATTATCGGGGTCATAACTGACCAGACGCAGGAATTCAGCCTTCTCAAAACTTCTTAACCAGGTTCCATTTTCAGCCACGCGCGCTGATGTCGAACGGTTACGGCTAATCAATGAGGCAATTTCTCCAACGAAATCACCTTTTTTGGCCGTGCCAACGACTTCCATCCTGTCGGATATTAACTTCAGGATCTCGATCGAGCCCTCTTCAACTCTATAGATCGCGTCACTTCGATCCCCATCCTGATAAAGGGTATCGCCTTTTTGATATTCTTTTTCAGACATGAAACAGTCGCACCTTGTCAATGAAATTGCCCCACGAACTTTTTAAACATATAGGTTCGCTGATTCATAATATTCCATCAATTAACAGATAATACTAGCGAGGAAATTTCCAGAAGCTCCGAGTTCTTTGGATATAGGAAAACAGAAGGGGGAGGGAACAACCAGTTCAGGAATATGTACTGGGGGTAGAAAGAAACCTGCGGGTTTCTTTCTCAAGTACGAGACAGGTAAGAACATTTGAAAGAAATGCCCCTGTATCAATACTTATACGATTGTCACGTATGACTGGCTCATCGCTGACGGTATGCCCGTGTACGACCACTTTTCCAAAATCATCATTTGATTTCAGGAACTTTTTGTTTCCCCATACCAGGTCCCTGGTGCTCTGGCTCGTTAAGCCATTCTCGGGATTAATACCGGCGTGGGCGAAAAAATAATCTCCCAGTGTATATGATGATTTTAGCTCTTTAAGAAAGTGTAGGTGAGAGGCTGGTAACTTCGAGCTTAAATCGTCACGGATATGATAGAGTCGTTTCGTTGCAAGGGCGTCTTTGGGCACGCGAACACCGTAACTGTAGGCGGTCTCGCTTCCCCCCATATCCAACCAGGGGGCGTTAACATCAGGGGAGTTAAGGAAATTCAACATTTCCTGATCGTGGTTACCTCTTAGATAAACGGATTCGAAGCCTGGAAGGGGGCTATCGATCAACAGATCAATCACTTCCCGGCTATGCATTCCCCTATCTATATAATCACCAAGATAGATGACAAAAAGCTTGATATGGGAAGGGACGCTTGCTGCGTCATCGATAATTAAAGCGTGAATTTTCTGCAAGGTATCCACTTTTCCGTGGATATCGCCGATGGTATAGACACGGCTGTTCTCGGGGACTTGGGGCAGATTTCCGATTGCGGTGTTATGTTCCGCACCAAAAACTTTTCCATATAAATGCTTCCACGAATTCAGCATTCCCGGTGGCCGTTCCTTAAGTCTTGGTAGGTTAAAATGTTTTATCACCATGATTGCAGTGAATAACAATAGATAAGGATAATGACAGGAGCCTTACAAGGCTCGTTCATCGCTCCTTGGTATAGAAGAAGTCTAATTTTTATATGGAAAGAAAGAATCTGCTTATAATTGCGTTCTTAGTCAAATATTGTACATTGCGCGGCTGATCGCCTTTAGCGGCATGACTGGCGTATGTGTAGCTGAAAATATTGATCGTGAGTATGAGCAGAATTTATAAATTTGTGGCGTTGGCTGTTTCCACTGCGAGCTTTTGCTCGGCGGGGATCGCATTTGCTCAGGAAATTCCCAGGGGTGAAACGGTTCAATCACGGGCCAAACCAGAACTCGATCCTTTGGGAGTCAAGGCAGGAAGCTTTCTTTTTTTTCCAAAAGCGACTCTCTCGGATACTTATAACGACAACATTTTTTCTTCCGCAAACGGCGCCCTGTCTGACAATATCGTTGAACTGGGGCTTAATGGCTCGTTGGAGTCAGATTGGTCAAATCATTCCCTCAAGTTGGCGGCGGATACCAAAATTAAACGCTATATCGATAATCCAGACGAAAATTATGAAAACTTCGATTTTTCGGCCGATGGTCGTTATGACGTCTCTGCGGATGCCAAGCTTACCGCTGGTTCAGGTATCCTTTTAAGTCACGAAAGCCGAAGTTCGACTGATGACGCTGGTGGAATCAAGCCCACCGAATACAGTAAAGTCAATTTAACGGGCGGGGCTGAAAAAGGCCTTGATAAATATTCTCTCAAGGGTGGCTTTGTCGTCGATAAATATGATTACAAAGATGTTGCCACGACAAGCGGCGTGGTCAATAACGATGACAGGGATCGGCTTGAATTCCTCGCAAATATCAGGGCTGGATACGAATTTAAACCGCAAACCGAAGCATTTATTCGCCTTGAACTTAACGCCAAGGATTATCGTGATGCCCTGGATGATAATGGCGTCAACCGTGATTCTGACGGATTTGAGGTGACGTCTGGGCTTTCCTTCGACTTAACCGGAATTACGTTTGGTAATGTCTTCGCGGGTTATCGCTCACAAACTTTTAAGGATTCAAGCCTGAAGAAAGCCGAAGGGCCCACGGCAGGGTTGGATTTGACATGGAACGCAACGACTTTAACGACGATCAAGGGAAGTTTTGAGAGAAGCGTAGAGGAAACGACAACAACCGGAGCCTCGGGGATTTTTCGCAACAAGGCGACCATTTCCCTCGATCACGAATTGCTTCGCAACATGATTTTAAGCAGTAAGTTCACATACACCGACAATGACTTCGTGGGAATTAGCCGAAAAGATAAAGAGTCAAAATTGGAACTTGGTGTCGATTATAAATTGTTCCGCAACTTTTACACCAATTTCAATTATACCTATTCCAAGCGTGACTCCTCGACCAACAGCGCCGATTACAAGCAAAACCTTTTTAAAATATTGTTGTCAGTGCAATTGTAAACAGTTTCGACTTTTCTTTAGCCCGTACCATTGTCTGCAAAAACATAAAATCCCCTCAATCATCAATCCGACATGTTGCTGTCAGGTTTGTGTCTATAATGGCAAATACATGCTGGGCAATATTCGCGACGTAGCAATATTGCGCCTGTAGATGGAGTGGGCTCAAAGTTATGGTCTTTATTAATTACTTTGGAAAACATGGTAGGCGATGGCCCACACTTATTGTGGCAACCACGGCGCTATTCGTCTGTTTATTTTCCGGGGTGCAAAGCCTTGAAGCGCAACAGGCAAGATACGTCCTGGGAACTGGCGATCAGATCAGGGTCGTTATTTTTGGCCATGAAGATCTTTCCGGCCAATACAGTATCGATGGTTCAGGTAACATATCCCTTCCTTTGATTAACGAGGTCAGGGCGGTTGGTCTTACCATACCTGGCCTGGAGGGCGAAATCGCCAACATGCTGAAGCCAGATTTCTTGAAAAACCCCAGAGTCAGTGTCGAAGTCCTTAATTATCGTCCGTTCTATATAATTGGCCAAGTCAAAAGCCCCGGCAGTTATCCCTTTGTTTCGGGAATGACCGTTGTTAACGCCATCGCCCTGGCCGGCGGTTACACCTACCGGGCAAAAGAACGTAAGGTTCTGATAACGCGCTCAAAAGACGGTAAGCAAAGACCGGCAAACCATGGCACGCCTGTCATGCCAGGCGATGTGATAGAAGTGCCAGAACGGTTTTTCTAATGTTTGTAGAGGCGTTGTTTATGCCTATGAGCGATCATAAATTCGCCTAAACATTGACCTTATGCCCATTAAGGAACCCGCCAAGAAAACTCTTTAGATTGCTGCCAAGTTCCGGGCATAGGTAACCGCCTTCCTGCACAATAATCGTAGGCAGGGCAAGATCGGCGCAGGCGGCGGCGATCGATGTGAATCCCGAGGTTGTGATGGATAACCCGGCGAATGGATCGCCTTCAAACGCATCAAGCCCGAGCGCCACGATTAAAACATCCGCACCGAACGTCTGTACGTGATCAAGACCAACTGATAGGGCCTTAAGAAAGATATCATCACCAGAACCACGCGGGATTGGTAGATTAAGATTTGCTCCCCGCCCCGGTCCGCTTCCACGTTCCTGCTCGTAGCCCCAGAAGAAGGGGTAGAAGTTCTCAGGGTCAGCGTGGATGGAAACGGTCAGGACGTCGTTGCGATTATAAAAGACGCCCTGGGTGCCATTTCCATGATGCAGGTCAACATCGACAATCGCAGGCCGCAGGCCGGCTTTCAGGCAGTGTTGGGCGGCAATGGCCGTATTATTTAAAAAACAAAAACCGCCTGACATATCTGGAAAGGCATGATGACCCGGCGGACGACAGAGCGCATAGGTCGCCGTAGCACCTTGCAGAATTTGATCTGCCGCCGATACGGCGGTTTGAGCAGCCCAATAGGCAGAGCGCCATGTCTGATCCGAAATCGGACAGGACGTATCAGCCATGTGATAACCCGCTTGCCCGACGGCAGACTTTGGGTAACTTGCGTCCCGTCGATCCGGATGGATATTTGGAATCACTTCCTCAGAAGCCCCTTCGATCTGTTGCCAGCGGCTATAAATATTTTTCAGAAAAGTCAGGTATTCGCTCGAATGTATTGCAGCAATCGGGCTCATTCCGCTATCGGCAGGGGCCGTAACTTTCAATCCCAGTTCAATCCCGCCAGCAAGCAAGGCGTCAATTCGTCCAGGCGTTTCCGGATTTGCCCGCACCGAACCACTGGAAAGGTAATGCTTCGGATCATGAAAGCGCTGGTCTTCGTGAAAGATAATTTTCATACCTGATCCTTTAATTGCTGAAATGCAGTTTCATTTACTGACATAGGACGGTCGCCTTCGCCAGCCTGAAAACCCAGCCGTCGATAAAATTCAGCGGCTGCTGAATTATCTTCATAGACTGTCAATTTCAAATAGGCTGCCTGCCATTCAGATGCTGCATGTTTCGCAACTTCAGCCAAAAGACGGCCGCCAAGGCCTTGTCCGCGCGCGTTTTCGCTTACCCATAGATCCTGGATATAAACGCCGGGCTTTCCACGGGTTGTGGAAAATTCTGGAAAAAATACGGCAATCCCCTGATGTTCCTCATGAGACTCAGCGATAAAACATTGAAAAATCCGATTCTTGCCAAACCCATAACGGCGGATGGCGTCGGTATTGCTCATGAATTTATGACTGTCACCGATCTCGGTGGCGAGTTGGACGAGCATTTTGGTTATGGCCTGGGCATCTTCAATGCGCGCAAGTTTGATTTTTGTAGTCATTTAGAAAACTGTCCTAATATTTAATTGCGCGATCTTAGACGTAGCGATGACAAATCTGTTTCATGTAACCCCATTTTGATGAGGTCATCGGGTAAGGCACCGTTTAAAATTAATGCAGCCACTGTACGCCCTGCCGCTGGTGAGCTCTGGATTCCATAACCGCCCTGACCAGCCAGCCAGAAAAAACCTTCCACTTCGTCATCGATACCGATGACGGGGGTCTTGTCGGCAACGAAGCTACGCAAGCCAGCCCATTTATGGGTGATGGCTCGCACTTGTAGGCTTGTTACTTTTTGCAAGCGGTCTATGGCTATGGCCACGTCAATTTCCTCGGGTTGGGCGTCGCACGGGGGAGAGGGGGACTCGTCTGCCGGAGAAGCCAGAATTTTTCCGGCGTCAGGCTTGAAGTAAAACGTCTCGTCCAAATCGATGGTCAAGGGCCAGGATGAACTATCAAGATCTGATGGTGGATCGAAGGTAAACACGGTGCGTCGTTTCGGCACCAGCCCAATGGGGCGGACCCCGGCAATTTCGGCAATCGAATCGCACCATGCACCCGCCGCGTTGACGATAATAGGGGCTGCGAAATCTCCGGCGGGGGTTTTAATATTCCAATGCGCGCCAACGCGGGTGATCACGTTGACTTCGGCATTGTTCACCACACTGCCACCCCGTTCTCGTAGTCCCTTGAGGTAGCCACTATGAAGGGCGTGAACGTCGATATCACTGGCATCTGGTTCAAAGATGGCGCCGCCAACGAACTCGGGGTTGAGAACCGGGTTGATCCGGATTGCCTCTCCAGCGTCAATCCGGCGCATTGAAGGAACCAGTGAGTGTGCCTCTGCGAAGGCCTTATCAAGAGCGTCAAGCTGGTCAGGGCGCGCGACGAACATAGCACCGCGGGGACTCAGTATCGGATGCTCTATGAACTCTTGGGGACAATTTTTGAAGAATGAATGACTTGCTAGAGTTAATGCCCGGATCGCACTATTTCCATAGTTTTGGGTGTAAATTGCAGCGGAGCGCCCGGTGGTGTGATAGCCAGGCTGGCTTTCGCGCTCCAAGACGATAACGTGGCATTTACTGGCCAACTCATATGCCGCAGAGGCACCTGCTATACCAGCACCCATAACGAGAACATCACAGTATTTCATTCTTTTTATCCATTTCAACTTTAGAACGATTAAAGAAGATACGTAGCAATTTCATATCATTAAGACAGTTTTTTCATGGTAAGAGGATTTGACTCAGGTTAGTTTGTAAAGGCATAAGATAAAGAAGTGAGCTAAAGTCAAAAAAACTATGTAGTCTGGATAGCGTAAACATACGGTCAGATTCTTTAGAGTTTTTATAAAAAATCGAACTTCACAACAGGGAGAGCCACGATGAAAAAAACAATCGTTTCGGTAGCAGGTATTGCTGCCGCAATCACTCTATCCGTCTCGGGAACTTCGGCGATTGCCGCTAGCTGCCCCATTAAAATCGGCGGGTTAGCCCCACTTTCTGCACCCGGCGCTGTTGGTGGTGGTGAAGCCATGCGCGATGCAATGATGTTTGCTGAAAGAGACCTTAACGCCGCTGGTGGCGTGTTGGGTTGCAAGGTCAAGGTCGTAATTGCAGACACCGAAGGTTTGCCGGAAAAGGCAGCCGGTATTATGGAGAAGCTGATTACCCAGGATGGCGTTGTTGCCGTTGGCGGTGCTTACCATAGTTCTGTTGGTGTCGCCTCCAAGGATATTTCCAACGCCCGCAAAATTCCGACGGTTTTTGCCGAAACATGGAATGACACCATTACCGGCGACAAACAGAAATACATCTTCCGTATTGCGCCGTTAAGTTCGTGGGCTTCTGCGACGATATGGAAATCGGCCCTTCTGGTTCCAAACGTCAAGAATGTGGCAATCATCACCGAGAATACGGATTACGGTATTCCGGCTGCTGAAGAAACCGCCAAGGGGTTGGCAAGCGGCAATGTGAAGTCCAAGACCTTCGGTGTTGATATCGGGACCCAGGATTTTTCCGGCATTATCGAACGCGTCAAAGCGACAAAGCCAGACTATATCATCGTTCTGAACACCGGTGAAGCTGGATACAACTTCGCCCAGCAAGCAGCGGATGCCGGTATTGGCCCACAGGATATCCCATTCCAGGCTGGTCAAGTCGCACTGGAAAGCAAGGCATGGTGGGAAAACGTTCCTGACGGCAACCTGGCTTTCGTGCAGCGTATTGGCACCCCGGTTTCATTATGGAACGCCAAGGCCATAAAGTTGAACGAAGACTATAAGGCCAAGACGGGCAAAGGCGCGATCGAGAGTTATGCGCTTGAAGCCTACGACTCGATTACGATTCTTGCTCAAGCCATGATCGAAGCCAAATCGACAGATGGCGACAAGGTCGTGACAGCGCTTGAAAACATCTCTTTTGACGGCACTCTTGGACGGATTTACTTCCCCTATGGGACCAAGAAAGACCCAAGTGCCGATGGCAAGGGTGATGAATGGTGGCACCAGTGGCCCGATGTCGCCCTGACAATGATCCAGTACCAAAAAGAGGGACAGGATTCGACCGACTCGCCAATCATTTGGCCGGACGCCTACAAAAGTGGTGAGCCGATCTTCGTCAAATAACAGGCGCTTAATACCTGACTTTGAGGGATGTCGACGGCAAACATAGTATTGTTTGCCGTCGACTGAACTCATTCAAAAATAAATTTTTCGGTGTTTTGCCACGGGTGGGGTCGTTGATATGGAATTTTCTGGTATCTTTTGGGGTGTCATTGGCTGGATGGTTTTCTGGGGCGTGACTGGCAGCATCGTGACCCGCCGCGTCTACCTGCGAAATGATCTCGATACCACGAACACAGGGCTTGTAGGCTCTATGTTGGGGGCAGCGACAGGGCCTGTCGGCTTGGCGGTGTTGTGGAAGAAGACGCCAGAAATAACGAACCGCATGATGATTTTCCCAAGCCTTGCTACTGTTGGCGTATTCATGCTGGCCTTCGCTATTTCCGACCCTGGAAACCTGTGCGTTACCAACGGTTCGTTCGTCGCCTCGCAAATTTCTAACGGCCTTATCATTGGAATTATATACGGTTTTATGGCCCTTGGCCTGACATTGATTTTTTCCATTCTGGGTGTCGTCAGTTTCGCCCACGGTGAATTTTATATGATCGGCGGTATGATTACTTATTTTGTAACGACCGTCTGGTTCCCAGAAGTGAATCCGATGGTTGGCATCCTGGCTGCCTGCCTCAGCACCTTCTTGCTTGGCGCCGTTTTTGAGCGCCTGTTTCTCACCCCCATGTACACCGGTAAGGTTGATCGCCCGGTTGAATACGGCATCCTCATCACCTTCGGGCTGGCCTTCACGCTTCAATATTTTGTTCAGGCCACCGTCGGGGCCAACCCGGTCAAAGCAAAACGTTTTTTTGATTTCCCTAAAGTGCGCTTGCCATCGGATATAGACCCTTGGCTGATTAAGACCAGCCGCGGCAACCTGCAATTGTTTGATACCATTTCAATTTCCAACCCCCGATTCACTGCTGCAATTATGTGCATTCTGGTGTTTTTCCTGCTCATGTACTTCCTGCGTCGCACCTGGACGGGCAAGGCATTGCGCGCCGTTAGTCTGGATCGCGACGCGGCGGCAATCGCCGGTATCAACCCTAACCAGATGAATATGCTGGCTTTTGCCCTTGGCAGCATGATCGCGGCACTGGCGGGAGCGATGCTGGTTCAGGCATTTTCCTGGTTGCCGCAAGTCGGCGCCATCCCGGCGATGAGATCTTTCGTTATTGTTGTCCTTGGTGGACTGGGTTCCATACCCGGCGCCTTTCTTGGTGGCGTTATTGTCGGCCTCGTTGAGGCGGCAGGCACCGGCTGTATCCCGGACGCACAGAAGGCGGCATCATATATTCCCGCCTACGGCATGATCGTCCTGACCATGACCCTATTGCTGCGACCGACAGGCCTTCTGGGTCGAAAGTACGCCAGCGGAACGCACGGGAAAGTATGATGAAAAAGACACATGCACCGCAATGGGCCGGGGTAGCCCTGATCATCTTCTTCGCTGTCTTTCCTTTCGTGTACAGCGCCAATGATTACCCCTACATCATGCACATCCTGATTACTGGATTTTTCTATGCCATTTTGACGTCAAGCTGGACCATGCTGGCAGGTTATGCCGGGCAGTTTTCATTCGGCCATATGGGGTTCATGGCGGTTGGGGCATACACGGCGGCGCTGTTCAGCCATTACATCTATTTGACGCCGGAACCGACAAATTTTTGCACCGAATTCCCAATTGGTGACAGTTACCTGATTATTCTTGATCCCATTGGTATCACGTCATCCACCCTGTCTCAGGATTGCCTGCGTCAGGCCATGGATGTCTGGGGTGACAGCGTTCAGATCACGCCAATGCCGGTGTGGGCCGGCATCGGACTGGGCACGATTATGGGCGGCGTTTTCGGATTTCTGATAGGGATGTTGGTGCTGCCTTTACGGGCGGCGTACCTGGCTTTGTTCACACTGGGTTTTTCAGAAATCCTGCGGGCTGCCATCAGCGCCGAAATTTCTATAACCCGTGGCCAGGCTGGTATTGAACTGCCCGCCTTGTTTGAGAACGGCGTAACCTTGTTTGGTCGACATTTCGACAAAACCGACAAGTTGCCGCCTTATTTTATCATGTTCTTCTTGTTGCTTTTTTGCCTGGCGCTTCTGGGCTGGCTCGCCAAGTCCAAATTTGGGCTGTTTGTCAGGGCGCTTCGGGAAGATCAGGACGCCGCGGCGGCACTTGGGGTCAACACGACTCGTTACAAGGTTATGGTTTTTGTCATTACCTCCATGATGGCCGCGGGGGCCGGGGCGACGATGGCGTACTATGTCGGCATCATTTCACCGAATAACCTGGTCATCCTGCAAATGAGCCTGATCGTTGCTATGGCGGTTATTGGCGGGGTCGAAAACATTGTTGCCGCAGCGGTGGGGGCCATCCTTCTGGAATTCCTGCTGGAGATGTTACGCAACAGTTTCGAGATTGGCCCTGTCGTCGTTGACATGACGACGTGGCGTCTTGTCTTCTTCGGCGTCCTGCTAATGCTGACCTTACGGTTTTCTCCCAAAGGGTTGCTTGTCCCGATAATTGACTATTTCGTTCGCGGCCATATCGCCAAAGAGACCGTCGCTAAAAGAGATCAGAAAAAACCGGAAGAGACATCCAGTTCGGAGGCCGTAAAATGACCGAACTTAAAGTCAGTAAACTGAACAAACGCTTTGGCGGACTGCATGTCCTGAAAGATGTTTCCTTTGAAATAAATGGCCCGGAACTGGTTGGTCTCATTGGCCCCAATGGTGCTGGCAAAACGACCCTTACCAACATCCTTGATGGCGCTATCCAGCCGAACAGCGGAACCGTCTACCTGAACCATCATCGTATCGATCAAATGGAGCCATTTGAGGTGGCAAAGGTTGGCCTGGGGCGCACCTTTCAGGTGACCAGGTCATTTCGTCGCATGACCGTGCTTGAAAATCTGTATGTTCCGGCGCTGGCATTGGGTACCAAGCTGAGCAAGGCCGAAATACATGATAAATCCATGGAGGTTCTTGAGTTCCTGACCATGGATCACTTGCGCAATGAATATGCCCAGGCCCTTTCGGGCGGCCAGCAAAAGTTACTGGAACTTGGGCGCTTGTTGATGCTCAATCCTGAAGTGATCATCCTTGATGAACCCTTCGCCGGTGTTCACCCCAAACTAATGGAAATCATTTACCGCTATATCGAACGCGTTAACCAGTCCGGTACGGCGATCATCCTGATCAGTCACCAGATGGATTCTATTTTTTCACTGTGCAAACGTCTGTTGGTTTTAAACTATGGCGACCTGATTGCAGATGGTACGCCTGACGACGTCAAGAACGATCCAACCGTGATCGAGGCCTACCTCGGAACCGATGAAGATGAGGAGGCAGAATAATGTCTGATATTGCTGATGCACCTGCGGTTCTTGAAACCATTGACCTGGACGTCGGGTATTACAAAGATCTTAATATTCTTCAGGAATTGAAAATCAAGGCCCGTAAAAACCAGATTACCGCAATTCTTGGGGCCAATGGTGTGGGTAAATCGACGGCACTGAAAGCCATTTTTGGTTTTTTGCGACCAAACGCCGGACAGATATTACTTGACGGCGAGGACATCATTGATGTGCCGACCCATCATAGAATTCTCAAAGGTTTGGCGTATATTCCACAGAATCCCGGTGTGTTCAAGGATATGACCGTTGAGGAAAACCTGGAACTTGGTGGCTGGACATTCCGCAAAGACAAAAAACAGGTTCGCCGAAAAATCGAGGATAATTTTGAACGCTTTCCAGTCTTGCGTGACAAACGCTCTCAGATAACAGGTGAATTATCAGGTGGCCAACAGCGTATGGTCGAAATTGGTCGCACCTTAATGGCAGAGCCGAAAATGCTGCTGGTAGATGAACCGACGGCTGGCCTGTCAAAAATGCTAGCCGCTGAAGTCTACGAGATGCTTTCCGGGCTGACGGCAAATCATGACCTGACGATTCTTCTTGTTGATCAGGAAATTCGCCAAGCACTGAAAATTGCCGATTACGTGTATGTTCTGGAACTTGGCCGAAATAAACTTGAAGGGCCGACTTCTGAATTCAGTGACCTTGAAAAAGCATTCTGGGTTGGTTGAACGATGACTGAATTCGCCAATGAGCGGATTGTCTATTTTAATGGGCAATACATTCCCGAAAGCCAGGCGCTGGTTCCTTTCCGGGACCGCAGCTTTATTTTCGGCGATGGCGCGTTCGACATGACACGCACGTTTAAACACAGCATTTTCAAACTCGAAGAACATATTGAGCGCTTCTACCAATCCATGCGCGCATTGCGCATTGATCCCGGACATTCACCAGAGGAAATGACCACGATTACCAAGTCCGTTGTTGAAAAGAATCTACACCTACTCAACGCTGACGAAGATTATTGGGTCGGACAACGTGTATCACGTGGAATAAATAAAGCCGCTGGCGACAATTGGAATCATTACGGGCCAACCGTGATCGTCGAATGTGCGCCACTGCCTATAGCAGAACGTGCGCATTATTATCGCGACGGCGTGCCGGTAGTCATCCCTTCGGTACGACGAACATCACCTGACGCGCTAACACCCCGTGCCAAGACCCATAATTATCTCAACCTGATTATGGCCGAGCTTGAGGTCAAAGCTCAGAAACCCGATAATTGGGCCGTTGTCCTTGATCAAAATGGCAATCTTTGCGAAGGCATGGGCAGCAATATTTTCATCGTCCGCAATGGTGAGTTACTGACACCGAAGGAAAAATTCGTCTTGCCAGGCGTTAGCCGCCAGACGGTTATTGATTTGGCTGGAAAACTCGGCATCCCGGTCCGCCAGACCGACATAGATCTTTATGACGGCTACACCGCCGATGAAGCCTTTATTACCTCGACCAGTCTGTGTATATGCCCCGTTACCAGTATGAATGGGGCGGTGATTGGCGATGGGGTTGTTTATGGTCCAATAACCCAACGCCTGATTGACGCCTATGTGGACTTGGTCGACTGCGATTTTATTCAACAATATTTGGACAAGTTATAATAACCAAGCGGGCTTCAATGGCCTCGGCCAAATCCAGCCCCGCTTCAGGATAAATCCCATGACTGAACTAACCCAATTACGAAAACCCTATCTGCTTTTTCTTGGGGATGCCGAAAAAGAGATTGATGCAAAAACTGCCGCAGGCATTGCGTATTGGCGTCCTGATCATTGCCTTGGACAAATGCGTCTAGAAGAAAAAACGGTTAGTCTCGGCTTGATGGACATGTCCATTAAGGAAGCAACTGCGGCAGGGGCGGGGACATTCATTATTGGCCTTGCCCCGCTCGGCGGTGAGCTTCCGCAAAACTGGATTTCAATATGTGTTGAGGTGCTTGAAGCGGGCATGGATATAGCCAGCGGCCTGCACACCCAAGTCGATCAAATTGCGGATATCGCCGCCGCCGCAAAACGCGGCGGCAGCCGTATTGTTAACGTGCGTATCCCTCCTGAAAATTTACCCTGCGGCACCGGCAAGAGACGCACAGGAAAACGCTTGTTGAGTGTTGGTACGGATTGTTGTGTCGGTAAAATGTATACCACGCTGGCAATTGACGCCGAACTGCGCCAACGGGGAATAAAGTCAACATTTCGAGCAACAGGGCAAACCGGAATTCTGATTCAAGGTTCTGGTGTTCCCGTTGACGCAGTCGTATCTGACTTTATATCAGGCGCGGTGGAAGTGTTAAGCCCGGACAACGCCCCGGATCATTGGGATGTCATCGAAGGGCAGGGGGCGCTATTCCATCCGGCCTACGCCGGTGTCAGTCTCGGGCTGTTACACGGTTCACAAGCCGACGCTCTGGTTTTGTGCCATGAGTTGGGCCGTCAGACCATCGACGGTGATTATGAAGACTTCCCTATCCCCGAAATCGGCGAAGCCATTGCTACCAACCTTGATCTCGCCCGGCTTACCAACAAGGACGTTATATTGCTCGGTATTTCGGTTAATTCATCCAACCTTGATGAACATCTGGCTAAAAAAATTATGGCGGAAATAGAGGATACTCATAAAGTTCCTGTCGTCGACCCTGTTCGTACGGGGGTCGCCAAATTGGTTGATTGTTTGGAGAAAATATCATGAGGAGTTTGAGCGTTACGGCGGAACAATGGCCGCTTCATGAGCCTTTTATTATTTCACGCATGACGCAATTGCACGGCGAAATCGTTGTCGTGGAAATTAGACAAGGTCAGGCTGTTGGCCGTGGCGAATGCGAACGGGCTGACTTTTTCGATTCGTCGCTGGCTGTGGTCGTCGATGAAGTCGAGGCGATCCGTGGGCAAATTGAAGCCGGTCTTGAACGCGATGAATTGCAAAATTTGTTGCCATCAGGGCCCGCACGTAACGCGGTTGATTGCGCTATGTGGGATTTGCAGGCAAAACTCACCGGTACCCCTGTGCATCAATTGGCGGGACTTGTCGGCCCTATGGCCCCGGCCACGACAGTTTTTACAATTTCTCTGGATACTCCCGAGAAAATGGCAGCAGACGCCAAGGCCAACAACCACCGTCCCGTCCTTAAACTTAAACTCGGTCGCGAGGGGGATCCCCAGCGTGTCGCAGCAATTCGTGAGGTTGCTCCTGACGCACGCATTTCCGTCGATGCCAATACCGGTTGGAGCGAAACGCAGTTCATCGATTACATGCCAAAATTGGCGGCCCTTGGGGTTGAGCTTGTTGAACAACCATTCGCTCCCGGCAACGACGCGCTGTTATTGAATTACAAAAGCCCGATCCCCCTGGCCGCCGATGAATCCTGCCTTGATCGAGGCTCGCTGGCAGATCTTGCCGGAAAATATGCTTTTGTGAATATCAAACTCGACAAGACGGGTGGCCTTACCGAAGCACTGGCCCTTGTGGAGGAGGCAAAATCTATGGGCTTCGGCATTATGGTCGGCTGCAATATCGGCACTTCGCTGGCCATGGCCCCCGGTATGATTATCGCCCAACTGGCAAGTTTCGTCGATCTGGACGGCCCGCTCTTGCTGGCCGATGATCGTCAACCCGGCCTTAACTATGATGGCAGCCAGATAACGCCACCGGTTGCCGCTTTATGGGGCTGATAAGCATCAATTTTTTATGGAGAGCACATTATGACGATCAAACGATTTGAAATCGGCCCACGCATGAGCCAGGCCGCCTTATACAACAACACGGTGTATTTGGCCGGTCAGGTCGGTAACCCCGGTGAAACTGTCGCCGAGCAGACGGCGACCATTTTGGCAAAAATCGATAAATTACTGGCCGATACAGGCAGCCATAAGTCAAAAATACTGAGTGCGACCATCTGGTTGGCGTCAATGGATGATTTTGCCCAGATGAATGCGGTGTGGGATGCATGGGTTGAACCGGGGCATACGCCAACCCGCGCCGCCGGTGAATCACGCCTGGCAACGCCGGATTACCTGGTTGAGGTCATCATCGTAGCCGCTGCTGAATGATGGCTGCCTATCCTGTTAAGCCAGATACCCGCTCAATATAGAGCAAACAACGGTTCGTCGTTCCGACACAGCTAATCCCTGAAGCGGACACCAATATCCTGATACTCTAGTTGACAGTGGGGCGGAGGGGATAGAGAGCCTGGGCGGCCTCGGTTGTTAGTTTTAATTTCGACACTGCCTTTTCGAGGGATTCCTGGATTTCCTTTGTCGCATCCGCATGGGCCTGTTCTATACGTTGATTAGCGATTTCCAGGGCTTCATTAATTCGATTGATGGTCCGAGCCTTGGCTTTTTCAAGTTTATCGGAGGCGCTTTCGGCATCGGCAACGGCCTTTTCGGTTTCTTTTCTCACCTGGTCCAGGAGTTGCTGTCCATTGGAGGATTTTTTGACAGCCTCTAATGCGTTGCCGGTATTTACAATGGATTCCCTGATTTTTGTCCCTAGCCTCGCCGCTATCGCCCTAAAATTCTTGAAGGCATTGGCCGCATTTTTTCTTAAATCCTGAATGGATTGACTCGCCTCCAAACGAATTTTTCTGATTGAGGTCTCGGCGCTTTGTGAAATCAGATTGATAGACAGATTGGAGACTTGGGTAATCATACCGTTAATGATTTCGCTGGGGCGTGGATCAAACGGATCTTCGACGATATTGGTTATTTTGATTCGAGCCGCCTCGGTATCATTGAAAATTTCAGCGGTTGCCGTTGCCACCCAAGTTGATATTTTTGAAATGATCTGTGTGGTTTTCTCTTCAAGCATGGAGACGGAGTCTTTGCAAACGCTGTCGATGTTGCTGATCGTTTCAGGAATATCCTTCTCGATAAACTTTTTTTCGTTTGTTGAGGCTCGTTTCGTATGTTCTTCGATAAGGGCGTCAAGCTCCTCCGGTGAGCGGGTATTCTTCAGATAACTACTGGTCACGCATAAATCCTATGTTTTCCTGGAAATCATTATGTTTCATGTTGTTATAATCAAATACTTCAGTCATTTGAAGAAGTTTTACCTCATCTCATCCAATGTTTCTTCCTGGCAATTGATGCAGATAAAGGGAGGTGTGAAGTAAAGGTGTTGCTTTGTGTTATTGGAAGGTCTGCATACCACCCTAAATCGAGCTTCATGACATACTGAGCTGGTCCTGGAAAACTGGACAGGGTGTTTCAGCATTTCAATTTATTTCCGGACATGTCAGACGATGATGCCCGGGATCTGGCAGAACGGCAGTTGAAAAACGTAGGACTCTTAGAACGTATCGATTACTATCCTTGCCTACGATCTGATGGTTAGAAATAACGTGTCGCCATTGTCCGCGCCCTCACCATGGACCAAAAGTCATGTTGTTCGACGAGGCAGCGTCGGCCCTCGCCCCGGCGTTGGTTGAGGAGGCCAATCAGGTCATGAAACAGGTGGCTAAAGAGAACATGACGATGATCATCATCACCCATGAAATGGGATTTGTTGAAGACGTAGCCAACCGAATTATCTTCATGGACGAAGGTGTCGTGGTTGAAGAAGGACCACCTGGTGATAAGTTCCATAAAGCGACTCAAGAACGGACACAAAACTTCCTTCGATGACTTTTGAAAGACCGTAATTAATGCCGACAGGCACAGGACCATCAAGAAAAGAAAACTATCAATCACACTTGTTCTATCAATCATCGACACATCGTCCGATGCTGGATCGGGCACAAGGCGTCTACCTTTTCGATGTTGATGGAAAACGCTATCTGGATGGCAGCAGTGGGGCCATGGTGTCTAATATCGGCCATTCCAATCCACGCGTTCTTGAAGCCATGCGGGTCCAGATGGACAAGTCCACTTTTGGTTACCGTTTGCACTTTCAAAACGAGCCAGCCGAGAAACTGGCTACATTAACGGCTTCCCTGATGCCCGAAGGGTTGGACCGGGTGTTCTTCGTTTCCGGCGGATCAGAGGCGGTAGAAAGCGCCATCAAGCTGGCCCGTCAATACGCCATTGTCAGTGGTTCTGAAAAGCGCTGGAAAGTCATTTCCCGCATTCCCTCCTACCACGGTTGTACACTGGGCGCATTGGCGCTGACAGGATACGATCCGCTAAGCGGCCCGTTCGAGCCGATGATGCGCTCTATGCCCAAAATTCCGGCGCCTACCTGTTACCTTGATCGTGACAATCTGAACGACGAAGAACGGGGGCTGAAGTATGCCGAGATGTTACGCGATGAGATTATGCAGCAAGGACCAGAAACCGTGCTCGCTTTCATTATGGAGCCCGTTGGCGGCGCTTCAACGGGCGCACTTGTCGCACCTGATAGCTATTATGGACGGATCAGGGAGATATGCGACGAGTTCGGCATTCTTTTGATCTATGACGAGGTCATGACCGGTGCCGGTCGAACAGGACGCTTCCTTGCCGCCGAACACTGGAATATCAAGCCAGATATCGTCGCCCTGTCAAAAGGGTTCGCCGCCGGTTATGCGCCGTTAGGCGCCATGGTTGCGCAACGTCGTCTGGTCGATGCCGTAATGGAAAATGGCGGGTTTGCCCATGGTTTTACGTACGCCGGAAACCCACTGGCTTGTGCGGCTGGCTTGGCGGTAATCAAGGAGCTGTTGGAAGGTGATCTGATTGGCAATGCTGAGATGATGGGGAACCAGTTAAAAGCCGAGCTTACCGGCCTGATGGATCGTTATCCTTTTATCGGCGACGTGCGTGGAAAAGGCTTGTTATTGGCTTTTGAAATGGTTTCCGACCGGGAAACCATGGCTCCACTGCCCAAGGAAATCAATGCCTACGATGTGCTCGTCGATCTCGCGTTTGAACGAGGTTTGATCATCTATTCCCGACGTACACGTGGCGGCAGGGAAGGGGACCATTTTCTGGTTTGCCCACCGTTAATCATAACACCGGAACATATTTCCGAAATTATGGAAAAACTCACCGACAGTCTGGATGTTTTCGCCAAGATGTTTTCCTTGCCGATGGTGACTCCATGAAGATGAGCGATAAAGAAATCGCTATTGAGGATGCCATTGCTCAAATTGATGATGGTTCGAGCGTTATGATCGGCGGTTTCGGCGTTCCCGGAACGCCCTTTTGCCTTATTGATGAACTCGTTCGGCAAGGCCAAAAAGGGTTAACTATTATCAAAAATGACGCTAATGAAACGGGCATGGGCGTCGATCATCTGCTGGCAAATGGACAGGTCGACAAATTGATCGTTACCCATATTGGGCTAAATCCTCGTGCCATCGAGATGATGAACGACAATCGTTTGGAAGTGGAATTTTGCGCACAGGGAATTCTGGCTGAAAGAATTCGTTCAGCCGGGGCCGGGCTGTTTGGTTTCCTGACTGATATCGGTATTGATACAAAACTATCGGAAGGCAAAACGATCATTGAGTTTGAGGGACAGCCAAGCCTTATCGAAAAAGCTCTTCGAGCCGATTTTGCCCTTATTCATGCAAGCCGAGCCGATACCTTTGGCAATTTGGTCTATGCGGCGAGCGCCCAGAATTTTAATCCTTTGATGGCAATGGCGGCAGACCGCGTGCTCGTTGAAACCGAGGAATTGCTTCCCCTGGGTGATATTCCACCAGAAACCGTTCATACGCCCGGCCCATTCGTCGATTGTCTCGTCACTCTTTCAAAATTGACGGAGGACTATAATGTCGTCCAACGTTAGGGAAAGAATGATCCGCCGGGCAGCGCGTGAGATCAGGGGCGGTATGACGGTCAATCTGGGAATTGGATTGCCGACGAAAGTAATCGATTTCATTGCGGCCGATACGTCTGTCTGCCTTCATTCGGAAAATGGTATCGCCGGTGTCGGCCCCAGCCTTTCACATGATAATGCTGATCGTAATCTTATTGATGCCGGCGGAGCTTATGTTTCCACCTTGCCCGGGACCTCTTTTTTTGATAGCGCCGTCTCCTTTGCCCTGGTTCGTCGTGGCCGCCTCGATTTAACCATTCTGGGTGCTTTTCAAGTTGCCCAGAACGGTGATTTGGCGAACTGGACAATTCCAGGAAAGTTCACGCCGGGTGCCGGCGGCGCCATAGAGCTTGCTCAAAAGGCGCGCCGGGTGGTCATTCTGACAACCCATCAGGATAAACATGGGCAATCTAAAATCGTTCGGAAATGCAGCCTTCCTTTGACGGCGCCGGCCTGCGTGAGTCGAATTTATACGGATATGGCCGTGCTCGACGTCACCGATGGCGGCATGGTTTTACGCGAATGTGCCGAAGGTCTTTCAGTTGAGGAAGTCGTGGCCGCTACCGACGCCCCCCTGATTATTCCCGGTACAGACCTGGCGACTTTTTAAGGAGTAAAAAAATGGGGAACGACCTCGATAGTCAAATAATGACCGCCGTCGACAACCGCTTCGACGAACAGATTTCTTTCCTGTCTGCGCTTTCAAGCCATCCCTCAACGCGTGGTAATGAGCAAAGTGCCCAGACGTTCATGGACGAGAGCTTGAGGGATCGTGGCTACGAAACAGATGTCTGGGCCATTGATGTCAACGATATCTCCAACTTGCCGGGGTTCTCACCGGTCATCGGTAATTATGAAAATGCCCTCAATGTCGTCGGCACACACCGCAGTCAAACCGGCACCGGTAAATCCCTGATCCTGAACGGCCATATTGATGTGGTGCCGGTGGGCCCACTCGATATGTGGGACGCCCCACCTTTTGAGCCCCATTGCAATGATGGTTGGATGTACGGACGCGGTGCGGGGGACATGAAAGCGGGGCTGGTGGCCAATGTTTATGCCCTTGATGCTTTAAGGATGGTTGGTTATCAACCGGCCGCCGACGTCTATATCCAGTCTGTTGTTGAAGAAGAATGCACAGGTAACGGGGCGCTGGCCTGTCTGCAAAGGGGATATCGTGCCGATGCCGCCCTCATTCCCGAACCCTTTGATGAAAAACTGGTGATCAGCCAAATCGGGGTCATCTGGCTGCAAGTTCACCTGAAGGGTATCCCCGTCCATGTGTTGGAAGCCGGTAGTGGCTCAAACGCCATTGAAGCGGCTATTCCCCTGATTGCAGCGTTACGAGATCTCGAAGGGCAGTGGAACGCACCACAACACAAGCCCTCTCATTATGGCCATATCGATCATCCTTTGAATTTGAACGTCGGACGGATTGAAGGTGGCGATTGGGCCTCAAGCGTACCGGCCTGGTGTTGTTTCGATGTCCGTATGGCTATTTACCCCGGTCAGGATATCGATGCCGCACGGGCAGAAATAGAGGCCTGCCTGCAGGACGCCGCAAATGCCGATGCCTTCCTGCGAAAAAATCAGCCGAAAATTATCTATCATGGGTTTCTCGCCGAAGGCTATGCGTTGGCCGACCATGCCAAACCCGAAGCCGGTCAGGCGATTGCCTCGCTGGAAGGTGCGCACAAGGCGGTGACAGGCAATGATCTGGAAAAGTTTTCCGTCACGGCGACGACAGACGCCCGTTTTTTCGGATTGTATGCAGATACACCGGCACTGGTTTACGGCCCCACAGCAGAGGCTATCCACGGTTTCAACGAACGGGTCAATCTGGAATCTGTTCGCCGTGTCACTCAATCTATCGCTCTGTTCATCGCCGATTGGTGTGGACTGGAAAAAGCTTAACCCCAAGGAATCTCGACTATGCGTGAAGCCGTTATTGTCTCAACCGCCCGAACACCCATCGGCAAGGCCTACCGGGGGGCCTTCAACAATTTGGATGGCCCAACCCTGGCCGCCCATGCGATCAATGCCGCAGTTGACCGGGCTGGTATTGATGTTGATGAAATAGAGGATTTGATCCTCGGTTGCGCCCTGACCCAAGGGTCGACAGGGATCAACGTTGCCCGTCATGCCGTTCTGGCCGCAGGATTGCCCGTCAGCATTGCCGGGGCGACAATCGACCGCCAGTGCGCCTCCGGCCTGTCGGCAATTGCCGTTGCGGCTCATCAAATTGTGCTGGAAGGCCAGAATGTGGCCATCGGCGGCGGTGTCGATTCAATCAGCCTGGTTCAAAACGATCACATGAACATGCATCGCTATCAAGACTCCCGCGTGTTGGAATTAAAACCGCAATTTTATAACACGATGATCGAAACGGCCGAGACCGTCGCCAAGCGCTACGGTGTTTCCCGTGATGCCCAGGATGATTATGCCTTAAGCAGTCAACTTAAAACTGCTGCCGCCCAGCAAGCCGGTAAGTTTGATGCCGAGATTATCCTTGTCGATGCTGTAAAGCTGGTGACTGACAAGTTGAGCGGAGAGGTCACTAAGCAAGAGGTTCGCCTGGAGCGCGATGAATGCAATCGTCCGGGAACAACCCTTGAACAATTGAGAAACTTACAGCCGGTCATGGGCGAAGGGTGTTGTGTGACAGCAGGCAACGCCAGTCAACTTTCTGACGGCGCAAGTGCTGCCGTTCTGATGGAAGCGAAACTGGCCGAAAAAAGAGGTCTCAATCCATTAGGTTCCTTAAGGGGCATGGCCGTTATAGGATGTGAGCCCGATGAAATGGGGATCGGCCCGATCTTCGCCATTCCGCATCTGCTGAAACAGCACGGCTTGACGATTGATGACATCGGCCTTTGGGAAATTAATGAAGCCTTCGCCTCTCAAGTAATCTACTGCCGCGACAAACTCGGCATCCCCAATGAGCGCTTCAATGTCAACGGCGGCGCTATTTCCATCGGCCATCCTTATGGTATGAGCGGTGCTCGCATGGCCGGACACGCCCTGATTGAAGGCAAACGCCGCAACGAAAAGTACGTCGTGGTAAGCATGTGTGTCGGCGGCGGCCAGGGTGCGGCGGCTCTATTTGAAGTTTATAATTAAATGCCCCCGTTGTGGCTTGAGGCGGCACCTATATTTCGACGGTAGAAACAATGGTGGATGGGGGGGATTCGAATTTCCGAGTAGGTCATGGATATTTCTCAGTTTGACCCGAAGCGGTCGTGAAGACGCAGCTTTCGAACCGAGGTCACACTTAGTCCAGGTCGAATTCGTTGTGTTCCATCACCCAGACCTCCGATTGAGCGGCTTCCACGAACTCGACTGTCGCCGGATGTCGCAGAAGCAGGTCAGAGTAGGCACGTGACTGATCATCGAGATCAATGGAGTAAGTCCGAAAACGCGAGGCAACGGGCGCGAAGAATGCGTCCGCTGCTGACAGGTTTTCACCGAACAGGTACGGGCCTTCACAATTGAACTCGGTTCCCACCCATCTCCAGAGAGCGCATATCCGCTCTATGTCGGCGAGGGTTTCATCATCTGGTTTGAAGGTTGTATAGTGGCGCCTCAGGTTAGCAGGCATCTTTGAGCGTAGCGCCTTGAACCCCGAGTGCATTTCGGCGCAAAGGCTGCGAGCCGCTGCTCTCATCCTTGGATCACTTGGCCAAATCCCGGCGTTGGGATGACGCTCGTACAGGAATTCGACAATTGAAAGACTGTCCCAAATCACCTGTCTGTTGCTGGCCTCGGTCACAATTAATGTCGGTAGTTGTCGCGCCGGCAAGCAGTCTTTGCGAAACTTTTCAAATTCATCCGTGTAGAGCGGCACAACCTCATGCTCGAAATCTATGCCGAAGTGTTTGAACACCAACCAAGCTCTTAGCGACCAACCGGAGTAAACCCGGTTTCCAAGGACCAATTTGAATTGCATGATTGCCCGCGCACTCCTGTTTTTTGTGATGCCTTAGAATTGAGGCTGAAGCCACTAACCCAATCACTCTACAGAATGCTTAGATAGGCAGCTTTCCAGAACACAGAGATTTTGTTTTTTAAATACAAATCATCTTAGCGTGAAAGTCGATGTGGTCTTGCATGAATGTGTTCATGAAATAGTAGCTGTGGTCGTAGCCTTCGTGGCGACGAAGAGTGAGAGGGAAATCGGTTTCCTGAGCCACCTGTTCCAGTAATTCCGGCTTCAGTTGGCTTTCCAGAAACTCATCGCCCAGGCCCTGATCGACCAGGATTGGCTTATGGTCCGCCTTATCCATGGCGCGAATGATTTCCACTGCGTCATGTTTTTTCCACGCTTCCTGATCTTCGCCAAGATATCCGCTGAAGGCTTTCTCGCCCCATGGGCATTGGGTTGGTGCGCAAATCGGCGCAAAGGCGGAAATGCTTTTGTAGAGATCGGGATGCTTAAGACCCAGGCTCAACGCCCCATGCCCTCCCATGGAATGACCAAAGATTCCTTGGCGTTCAGTATCGACTTTGAAGGACCGTTCCATCAGCTCTTGCAATTCCAGGGTGATATAAGTTTCCATTCGGTAGTGATTGGCCCAATCGCCATTGGTGGCGTCGATGTAAAAACTGGCCCCCGTTCCGAAATCCCAATCGTTATCCTCGCCTTCGATTCCAATGCCGCGTGGACTGGTATCAGGGGCAATCAGAATAATCCCATGTTGGGCGGCGTATTGTTGCGCACTACCCTTCATGGCTAAAGTTTCTTCGTTGCAGGTCAATCCCGCCAGGTATGTCAAGGCTGGTAAGGGCTTTCCTTCCTCGGCCTGAGGGGGGAAATAAACGCCCACCTTCATTGAACATCCCAGGGAATTGGACAAATGACTGTAAAAAGCCATTCGCCCACCATGACAGTTATGCGCCTTTAGCGGCTTCATCTGAACGCTCAAAATTCAACAACGGCGCGAATGGACTTGCCATCGTGCATCAAATCGAAGCCATGGTTAATGTCCTCCAAGGCCAGCTTATGAGTGATCAAGCTGTCGATATCGATCTTGCCGTCCATATACCAGTCAACAATCTTCGGAACATCGGTGCGCCCGCGTGCGCCACCGAAAGCAGAGCCCTTCCAGACACGTCCCGTAACCAGTTGAAAAGGTCGGGTCGAAATTTCCTGGCCCGCCCCTGCGACGCCGATGATGACACTTTCACCCCAACCCTTGTGGCAGCATTCCAGAGACTGGCGCATGGTGTGGGTATTGCCGATACATTCAAAACTGTAATCGACACCACCGTCGGTGATCTCTGCTATTGCCCCGACCACATCGTCAACTTCTTTCGGATTGACGAAATGGGTCATGCCGAATTGTTTGGCCAATTCGACCTTGGCGGGATTGATATCAACACCAATAATGATGTCTGATCCGACCATGCGTGCACCCTGAATGACGTTCAGGCCAATGCCGCCAAGGCCGAAGACAGCGACCGTAGAGCCAGGTGTCACCTTGGCTGTGTTGATGACAGCCCCGACGCCTGTGGTTACACCGCAACCGATGTAACAAACCTTGTCAAATGGCGCATCTTTGCGGATCTTAGCGACTGCAATTTCAGGCATGACGGAATAATTAGCGAAAGTTGACGTTCCCATGTAGTGGAAAATGGGGTCACCGTTGAATGAAAAGCGGCTTGTCCCGTCAGGCATCAGACCCTTACCCTGGGTTTCACGGATGGCCTGACAAAGGTTGGTCTTCCCCGAAAGGCAGAATTTGCACTGACGGCATTCAGGCGTATAGAGCGGAATAACGTGGTCGCCCTTTACAACGGAGGTCACGTCAGGGCCGACATCGACAACGATTCCAGCACCTTCATGGCCCAGAATACTTGGGAAAATCCCTTCCGGGTCATCACCTGAAAGTGTGAAGGAATCTGTATGGCAAATTCCCGTCGCTTTCATTTCAACAAGAACTTCCCCTGCCTTGGGGCCTTCCAGCTGAACTGTTTCTATGCTGAGTGGTTCCCCGGCACGGAATGCGACTGCCGCTTTGACGTCCATTTATATATTCTCCCTGAGAGATAAATAACCATTGTGATAGAACAGGAAAATACCTGTTTACAGAGGCGTATAGGAAATTAATAAAATCAATCGAGTGATAGAATCGATTAATGCTTGCTGGTTCAGTAGAATAACGAATCAATATCCAGATTATGAGCGGAATTGTAAAAATTCTGGCTAACAACTGACGGATGGGCAATATCGGCCATTTGCAACCCGACAACTTGAGAAATTTCAGGTTCTACCAATTTAATAAGTTTTGTGCCAGGTGGGGTCGAGCAAAAGGCAAAACACTCACCGGGAACGATGGATGACCAAGCCCCTGATCGAACATGGGCCGCCAGATTAATGAGGGACGTGGATTCGATCTGCGGGGTTACCTCACAGCCAATTTCCTTGAAGGTGGTATCAATAATACGCCTGTTTTGCATATCCTGTTGCAATAAGACCATGGGGACTTTAGCCGTCTCGCTCCAAGTGACGCTGCTTTGGTTCGCCAAGGGCCCGTCATCAGGGGTTAAAAAGGCTAGGTTTTCAGTATATAGCGGCAGCTCCTGAATCTTAGCCGAGCGTGTTTTATCCAGATACGACACCCCCAGATCGAGGGAAAAGTCCTCCAATTCGCTTAATATGTCATGGGTGTTGCGCGACACGACCTTGATGGAAACGCCTTTATGTTCTTTGCCAAAGTTGGACGTAATCAGGGCGGCAATGGGCAATGCTGTCGGAATAACACCAATACACAACTTCCCGGCTAGTCCGGATCGCATGAAATTGATGTCTTCCGTCAACTTCTCTTCCTCGGACAACACCCGCTTGGCGTAATCCAGAACGCGAAGACCTTCTTGGGTAAAGCCGGAAAAACGATGACCTCGCTTAACGATCTGTACGCCCAAATCCTCTTCAAATTGGCGGATCGAACTCGACAGGGTCGGTTGGGAAACGTTGCAGGTTTTTGCCGCACGGCCAAAGTGTTCTTCTGCGGCAAGGGTCGTCAAATATAGGAGCCGTCGATTTTCCATAGTTTCCCCCGGGTAAAATAGCTAGGTTATTTTCACCGAAAATCCCTTCGGAAACCAATCCTATTCTAAAGATTTTATTCATTCATCTCCAATGTTGCATGATAGCATGCCGTACTGAATAAAAAGGCAGAATTAACATCACCGCCATTCACTAGGGGGAATTATGGATAGACTTGCCATTGTTATTTCGTGGGATTCCTATGACAAGCTGTTGTGTCCTTTTGTTTTTGCCTACCTGCAATCTCTTGAAGGAACACAGGTAGATATCTTATTTGCCAGTTGGGCCGTGCGGACCTTGACGGCTAAGGGGGTCGCTGAAATCAAGATTGAAGGACACCATGCCGACCAGGATGAATATGTAAAAAAGCAGGTTGCAGACTTGGGGCTGCCATCGGGTGTGCTGGATTTTCTAAAAACACTGAAGAATACCGGATGTGTTAATTTGTATGGCTGCGACATGGCGGCAAAAATCTACGGCGTAGAAGAGGAAGATTTGTTAGAGGAAGCGACCAGCTTGATAAGCGCAACCTACTTCCTGCATGAAATAGCCGTAAAAGCAGATCACTGCCAATATTTCTAAAATCAAAAACAAATAAAGGCCTATAGGTGAAAATCCATAAAACACACGACGCCTGCGGCAAGAGCTGCCCGATGCTGATGATTGAACTGAACAAGGCAATAAACAGCATGTCTGCGGGGCAAGTCCTGGCCTTCATTTGCAATGACCAAATGTCAAACATGGACATCCCTTTGTGGTGTAAACGCACGGACAATAAGTTATTGGAGATGACCAAAACGGACGGGGTCTTTCGGTATCATATCATCAAAGGCGAACGCCTGCCTGTTACGCCCCGCAAGCGAGACTTCTCACGTTATTAATTCCATAATCAACGGTATGCAGAAAACCCCCGGCAAATTATTGCCGGGGGTTTTATTTGGAGCTTAGGCCAAAAGTAGACGCCTTAGGGGAGTAGAATCAGCGTCAACTGGTTAAAGCCTATTCTGCAGCAGCAGGGCTTTTTGAAGCCACCCCAGATTCGCTGGATTTCATCATGTTTACGGCGTAATAAACCAATCCAAGGGCAACCAAGACTGCGAAGCCCTGTAACAGGTCTCCCCATATCATCCAGTCCCCTTGTGCCCAATCGGCGTGGCGACGTGGCATACCATCGGCACCACCAAACAGCATTACCAAGGCGGAGCCAACGAGCCCTATCGAAAACAAGGAAACGAAGCGATAGCCTAATTTATCGTCCAGCATACGCCCCGTCATGACGGGGTAATGGTGATACAGAATTCCCATCCACATTAATGCCATGGCCACGACAACGGTCATGGTATGGCCGCTCTGCCACATGGTGCCGTGCAGTTGGAAGGCCCAGGCGACGTTCGAGGTGACAATCGCGCTCGCACCATCCAGGATGTACAGGATGAAGCCTGTGAAGCAGGCCAACAGGCCCGGGTTCATCCTTATGCCATGTTTCCAGACAGTTGCCAGTATGGTGAAAATACTGAGCGCCGCGCCAATGCCCGTTGCCCAACTCATGATGTTGCCATGATAAGCCAGCGTCGCTGGCAAATTCGGGAACAAGGTAATGAAGTGGTGCAGGAAGGAACTGAACGACGTAAGCAACAGGATCCACAACGCCAGATTGGCAATCTTATCGCTGTACAATTTGCGAGATCCATCCGCCAGATATAATGGCAGGGTTGCATAGACACCGCTGATTACCATCAACGCCATCGCTTCCATCAGGTTATGGGCAAAGACAAAGAAGGCGAACTGGAACACGACCGGGCGTGTGAAAAATTCAACCGCGTCCAAAGGAATGATGCCATAGAGGGCAACCAGTACATAGGTCGCTAAAATCAACAACGGTGTCCCCATGATCAAAAGAACGAGTGCTGCAAGCACCATTCCCAGCATGCCGGGATCGTTCATGGAGCGTTCGGAAAGAATCAGATCCTCACGTTTCTCTCCAAAGAAGGACATTTTCAAAACCAGAACCGGGTAGAAAATGATCATCGTGTAAAGAACCATACCGATACCCGTGAAAGCCAGGACCAGAGACCACATCGGCCATTGCCCAGTCTGTACACCGACAATTGGCAGTGGATACATCAACACAATGGAAACACTAAAACCGCCGATCAGAATGGCGACGGCCAATAATGCAGCCCCAAGGTTCATGCAAATATAAGTCATGGCAGGTAGCCAGCCGGAAATAGCCTTACCGGAACAACCGCCGTTACGATGCAGGCCGACGCCAATCATCAACTGGAATGTAAAGGGGAACGCCAGTGCCGCCCCATGGGCCGTCAAGGCCCTGTAGAAGAAGTCCGTATCTAACCCAAGGCGTTGAATCAAAGGCATGGCCACGCCCAGAAGCCCAGCGATAAACAGCCAGATAAAAGACGTTAAGATCATTAAAGCGGGCCAGGAGTTAATTTCTTCCAACCCGTCACTTTCATCGACCGGGAACATTCGAGAGACAACGGGAATGTTTTGCAAAATTTTTGTCGCTGTTAACATATTGAATTCCTTTTTTTCGGAAATAGCCAGTCTCAGCGGCTGACGATCAGTTCGTCGCGCATTTCATGATGGGAGAGACCGCAATATTCGAGGCAACGGATAGTGTAGGTGCCGGGTTCCTTGAACGTGTGGACAAGCGAGGTTGGCTCACTCATTCCCGGCATCAACATCATGGTAAACAACACATCGCCATCAGGATGATAGAGCGCAAAGCCATGCATGGTATCCAGGCTCTTACCGGAGAAACGCACCGGTTTACCGACTTTAATGGCCATATCCGGCAGGTCGTAGGCCCAGGATTGGGCTTCAAAACTATATGTTGGAATATCGTGTCCTGATGCTTCCGCCTTGGCGGTGGCGACCGTCGGCATATAGCCAATGCTAACTACATTAACGAGAACGAAGACCAGCGTCACAAACCCGAGCCACATCCATTCTGCAGTAACGTATTTGCTGTGGGCCGTATCAGCGGGTTTGGCACCCGAAAAAGATTTTTTGAAAATGATGTAAAGAAAGACGGCTACAAAAGGAATGAACATAAAGAGTGTCACACCCAATGCCCCCCAGCCGGATAGATATAGTGAATCCATCATGTTGTATTTCTCCCCCTAGTAACAAATTAATGAGCATTAAGCTTTAGAGCTCTTGGAAATATCCGTAAATTTAATATTTCCTATCCATACATTGGTTTTTTTTATTGTTAAGCTGTAGTTGTACTCGTCTAGCATAATACAAATGCTTATTAGGCACCTCACCCCTACATATTATTTCCTATATTTATGCGAGCGACTGTAATGTCAGCCATGGAATGTAAACTTTGCGGCTTGGCTGCCCCAAACTCGGCGATCGAGGCTGACGGCAATCGCTTTTGCTGCTTGGGATGCAAGACTGTCTACACACTCTTTGGCCCCGAGGTCCTAGGTCAGGCCTCTTTGCGTCCTGAGCCAGTAACGCAAGGCCAAATTGCCGATGGTAAAGAAGCTTTCCTGAGAATCGATGGCATGCACTGCTCATCGTGCGAAATCCTGATTGAACGGCTTGGAGAAGAGGTGGAAGGGGTGCTGGCAGCCACTTCCAGTTACGCGACGTCGGCCGCCAAAATTATTTATGATCCAGATGTTATAAAAGAAGAGGATTTGCCGGGTGCATTCAGCATCGCCGGTTATCGCGCGCGCCTGACGTCCGACAGCATTCCGGATTACGATGATCGCATGCCGTTACTTCGTCTGTTGGTCGGGGTTTCCCTGGCCGGGCTGGTGATGATGCTTTACCTGGCTTTTTTCTACCCGTCGCATCTCGGAATCGTCGATGAAAAAGATTTGGAGCCGATTTCCTGGCTGGCTTTTCAAATCGCCCCTTGGGTGATGTGGTTCATGACAACGATCCTGATATTATATGTGGCCGTCCCGATTTTTCGAGGCGCATGGATTGGTTTGCAGGTGCAGGTGCTAAATATGGACAATCTTTTGTCCATCGCCATCCTGTCCGCGTACGGCTACAGCACTTTCCAACTCATAAACGGCTCACTAGACATCTACTTCGATGTTACTGCGACCCTGATTGCCGTCGTTACGGTTGGACGTTATGTCGAAAGAAACGCTAAGGCCGACGCAACACTGGAATTAACAAATATATTGGAAAAGTGGGCCCCGATGGCTCGCATTCGTTGGGCGGGCGGTTACAAGTTTCAAGCTATTGAAGACCTGGAGCCCGGTGAGCACGTTATCATTTGGGAAGGCGAGTCCATCCCCGTAGACGGCTCTATCATTTATGGCACGGGGGCGGTTGATGAATCCCTGATGACCGGCGAGCCATTTCCTATAACCCGGGAAGAGGGCGACGAAGTGCTGGGCGGCACCGTGCTGGTCGAAGGGCAATTGGAAATCAAAGTCGGCCCGGTCGTTGAAAGTCAGATGGACACCTTGGCGCGCATTCTTTGGAATGTTCAAAGTGCCGCCAATGGTGCTCACACTGTCGCCGACCGGCTGGCCCGGGTGTTTGTGCCCCTGATACTGATTCTTGCAGGCTTGGTGACTTTTGGGTCGCTTATGTCTGGCGCGACAAATTCAACGGCCGTTCTGGCCGGATTGGCGACCCTGATTGTCTCCTGCCCTTGCACCTTTGGGCTTGCCATCCCATTGACCAATGCGATTGGTGTCAGCACGGCGCTTCGCAACGGTATCATCATCAGCAGCGCCGATGCCTTTGAAAAATTGCGGCAAATCGATATCGTCACCATCGACAAGACCGGGACCCTATCAACCGGTGATATGAATGTAATTGATAGCGTCGGCAGCGATGAGATGATCGCCATTGCCGCAGCCGTCGAACGCCTGTCTCCTCATCCCATCGCCAAGGCCATCGCCCGACTGAATCATGAAAAAGTGGCCATGGGCCTGAAAGTTCATCCGGGTAAAGGAGCCGTGGCAACGCTCGACGATAGGAACGCCGCCGTTGGCAGCCGGGACCTATTCGCCAACCTGGATTGGGACATTCCGGATGAACTTTTAAAACAGGCCACCGAAAAGGCCCCATCGGACGGGGTGGTTTCTTATGTCGGTTGGGACGGTGTCGTTCAAGGCTATATCGTTACACGCGACAGCAACCGCACACATTGGAAAAACGTGATCGACCAACTGCGCCAACATTGCCGGGTGGTCCTGCTAACGGGGGCGGAACATCCAGGTGAATATGAACAGAAAGTCGATCAGGTGTTTTCCGGTATTCCGCCGGAAGGAAAAGCCGCTGTCATTCGACAACTTCGCAAAGAGGGCAGTGTCGTTATGATTGGCGATGGCTCCAACGATGCGCCGTCACTTGCCGAAGCGGACTTGGGGATCGCCTTTGGCGCTCCAACGACGCTGGCAGCCGAAGCTGCCGACGTCATCATCCCCGGTGATCGCCTGGAACAGATATTCACCGCCTTCAACTTGATTGAGACCATTCGTCGCAGGGTGCGTCAAAATTTGGTCTGGGCCTTGATGTATAACGCTATCGCCATCCCCATGGCCGTGACGGGTGTCCTTAATCCCTTGTTCGCGGCACTGGCGATGTCATCAAGCAGCTTGCTTGTCGTTTGGAACTCATCTCGCTCGATGCCCGGCGTCGATGATGCCTAATGTGGCATTGTCTTTTGTTTGCACTCCAGAACCCCATATCCGTTACCGCTCATGGCCGATAGGGACGTATAGACGCCAACCAGAATGACCGCCACACTTGCAAGTCGGCGAGTTGCAGGAAGTAAAATCAATGTCATAGTCCGCATTTTTGACTGAGGTTTAAGCGAATATGTCCGGTTCTGTTGCGCCCATTAATCTGAATTTTCCCGATGGTTACGGCGCCTGCCGTTATCTGATAGGCGGCGTGGATGACAGAGTTTTCTTTATAACCATCATCTAGATGATGCCTCAAGCCAGCAAGCAATTCGGCATCGACTCGACGCGGGAAAAAGCGAACGCTGGCTTCGCCCGAAAGGTCGTGACGTTCTTTGATTCGCCTGATCTGTTGCCTTTCGGGTTCCGAGAGCTGTCCTGTGGGCTGGCGCATGAACGAGCTGAATTTATCCAGATTGGGTTGCCAGTTTTCCCCCGGGGCGCTATCGGCTGTGTAGAATTTGTTGATGGAGTCCAGTAGTGCCGTCTTCATTCCGTAGCATTGGGTAAAAAGGCGATAAAGGTGGGCGCGATCAGCAGCGGCGCTGGGCCAGGCGATCTCTATTGACGGACCTTTGCCAACTTCAAGCAGACGCAACAATAAGCGGCCATCTTTTTCAGGGGCTGAGGGTGTGGCCATGGGCTTTACAGGGGGTTCCTGTACGGTTTTCTTTGTTGGCGAAGGCCCTTTTAACGGCGTGATCTGAACGGGGAGTTTGGCAACCGGAAGCGCTTTGGGATGCAAAGGTTCGATTTTCAGGTCCTGTCTCGTTGCCGGAATTTTAGTTTGGGTGGGAGGTGGCGGCAGTATGACGCTCGCCAACGTCACTATCTTGGGCGTGGAACTTTGGGGTTTTGGAACGTCCTGTTCCATCATCGTCCGGGTCGTTTCTTTCGGCGACGACGCCATGGAGAAGAGAATGAAAGCCAGCACCCCCATGACAATGATGGACAGGAAGCCAGTGCTTTTTTTAGAAGCGCCGACCATGATTATTGACTCATGGCTTTGGCGGAAAAGTACTCCATGTCTTCGGCCAACTGCATTAAGGCCCGGCGGCGGTCCTTTGGGGACATATAGTCATTTTTCGGCTCGACGGAGAAAGACAAGGCGGGTACTTCCAAAACCTCTTTTTGTCGCTTTGCGACCTCGGGCTCGATGGTCAGGGGCGACATTTCAGGAATTTTCAGTACGGGAATTTCCACAGGGTCCGGCAAGGGCGGGGCAAATTGCGGTTGCGGTTGCACCTGTGCCTGGACGATCGCCTGTGGCTCGGGTTCGATAGCCGGAGAGGTTTTTGTCTGCTCTTGAGGCTGAGGGACGATCTTCTCAGCTTTAGCGTTGAGCGTTTCGATGGATAAAAATGCTTTTTCTTTGAGATTTTCCAGATCGCCTTTGGCACCGCTGAACAAATAGACCAGTGCGGCGCCGACGATCAGATTAAATACCAGGAATTTCATTTTCTTAGTCCTTTCCTACGTCTGGGGTGTGGTGTGAAGTTGCAAACGCCCGTGGGCGATTGTCATCAGTGCGCGTAAGCCGGCTGACAACGGCAGGCCGATGACGGTGGTCATGAAGGCGAGGGAGAAATTGCCGGTCAGGTCGCGGATGACGGTCTGAACAGTTTCCGGGGATAACTGCTGTGCCGCCAGTCCGCCAATACCCAAGCTGATACCCAGAAGGGTGTAGGTCAGCGCCAGGGTGGTGACGCCATGGGCCGATTGTAGGCCGACGCCGAGCCAGAAATCCTGCTCTCGTTCGTTCTTTTGCGAGCCAAGCATGCGCACCAGACTGAATGTGGTGATGAAAATCAGCCCGGCAAGCAGGACAATGAAGCCCCGTCCGAGCACGTCCAGCGCCCAACCGGTTACCATGGTAATATCCTGCGACATAAACACGACGACAAGGGTTGTAATGATGACGATGGAGCCCAGCATGTAACTGGCAGCCCTGGATCCATGCGCTAACATGTTCATGGCGGTGTTCATATCAACGCCTCCCCATGCGGGCATTCATCAGGGTTTGGGTGGAGATGCCGACTTCGCTTAGCCAATGATCGGCCAATCCCCGGTTTTTCTCGACCGACGCATGAACCAGGAAACTGAGATCATAGTTTTCGAAAGCGGCGCGAACGATGGGCGTGTTCTTATCGATCAGGGTTTTGTCGCGCAGAACCATGCGTTCCAGATCGACCAGGCGTTTGCGACCCATCTCAACGCGATTCTGGCGTTCCGTGACATCGATGTCGCCGGACAACAGGGTTTCCAGCAGGATGGCGCGTTCACGCTCCATGTTCTCAAGAGATCCGGCAGAAGCACTTGGGGTGAAGCCAAGGCCGAGGCAGATGCCTAAAGCCAGTATCGGCAGAATTTTGTTAATCGGTTTCATAACGTCCTCCATTTCATGGGTTGATAAAGAGATCGACGGCAGAGGCGATATCATTGGGGTTTTCGCCATTGTCCATTTCAATAGTGTCGTCGTCGTATTCGCCCTGAAGGCCTTCGCTTAAAGCCAGGGCATCCAGGGAAACCAGTTTGGCCATATAGCCGAGAACGGCCTGTTCCTGATCCACGATGGCCAATTCGGCCTCGTTTCCGGCAATCAACTGACGCAGATAGGCCTCACGACTGATCGGTTGACCATCCATTTCCGGTTGCTGATTCATCGGATGGGCGTTAATCGCCTGAACCAGATTTTCAATCGCCGTCAGATTGCGTGAGTATTCTTTCGAATAACGGCTTTCCGGCGCCATCGAGGATTTCAAAAGCTGGGTGTCGATCAGGGAGGCGCTTTGTTCCATCCGCTGGCGGGCCTGATTTTGTTGATCGGCCAGTCTTTGACGGGCTGGCGTCATGGCCTGCTGTTTGCGGTTCAGTTTGCGAAGCAGCTTTTCGTATAACCGGATTTTAATTTTCGCTCGGTGTTTGCGAAGTTTCTGATGCTCCTTCATCTGTTCGATGTAGTCGCTTTTCTCAGCCAAAAGCTGATGTTTCAGTTCAATTTTCATATCGCCTTCGGTCCGCTCGACAGCGGCCTGCAAATCGCGAAGGGTTGATTTTTTCAGGTGAATTCTTTCATCCGAGTCACTCATGGCGGAGGCGAGAGGAGAATTGGCGTAATCGTTTTCCACCGCTTTTTTGAGGAAATCGCCGGGCAGTTTGATCAACTGCTCGCTGGCCTTGGGTGTCCATTTTGCGGCCGGAGCGGCAAACGACACACCGGGCGCAGTGGCGACGAGGACACTTGCGACGAGGCCGGGAACGACAAGCCATTTGAAGGGGATAGGATGTTTCATTGGTTCCTCCTGGGGTTATTTGTTTTTCCAGTGATTGATACGGCGGATTTCGCTCTTCACGGTCTGAGAGACGTTCAGCGTTGCAAATTCGCCGTAACTGTAGGGCTTGCTTCGCCCAAGCAAGGCGTCGCAGGTGGCCAGGAAAGACGCGCCGCCCGCGAAATAGAGGTCGTGCCCGGGATAGGTCACCTTGAAGTTCTCAAAACCTCGGCGGGCCTGTTCGATATCGCCGCCCCGGAAGTAATTCAGCGTCGCCAACGCGCCAAGACGCATGCGTTCTTCCTGGTCGACGCCATCGGCGGCTTCGCCTAAATCGGCGTTGCATTTGTCCATAACCCGGGCGCTGGTCAGATAAGCCCCCGTTGACGAGCGGGTGCGGGCCTGTGAGTCAAGCTCCAGAGCCTCTGCCCTACAGGCTTCAAAATCATTAACTTTCAGGACCTGTTCGTAACGGGACTGACGGAATTCGGCCGTACCCTTGGGATTGGTAGCCCCGTTCATATTGCAGGCGGCAAGGCTAATTAGGACAAGCCCGAGACCGGTCGTCTTCAATGCGCTTTTCATATCGTTTTCTCCTTTCGTGTTTCAGGTCGATCTACAGCAATCCCCGCAAAATCTTTTTGCGGTAGAAGCGCTGCAGGCGTTTCACTTTGGTGACGTATTTTCGGGTTGCCGGGATCACTCTCAACCGTCCGCCCCGTCGAACGGCAGAGCCGCCGTTATAATGGGAGAGCGCGATGTCCGTGTGACCATCGTAACTTTCAATCAGACGAGAGAGGAAATGCAGGCCGACACGGATGTTGGTGCGCGGGTTCCAAAGTTGATCGGCGGTAATCCCGTATACGCCCCGCGCCGTAGCCGGCATGATCTGCATGACGCCCCTGGCCCCTTTTGAGCTGAGCGCCAAGGCGTTGAAATTGGATTCCGCATGGGCGACAGCGAGCGCCAGAGACAAGGAAACATCCAGGTCAATCGCTTGACGTAGAACCATTTCCATAACGCGGACGCGGGAATCTTTTCTTCGGGCATGGCTTTGCGTCGGCAGGCCGTTGACCATGGCCATTGCGGCGAGGGTGAAGACGAAGGCGCGACGAGAGACGAGAGTGTTCATTTCGTCCTCCCATGGTTTTTAAGGGCCTGTAGCCACTCTTTGTCGAGGCTGGAAACAATCAGGTTTTCTGTTTTCACCAGCCCGCGGGCCTTGATGGCGTCCTCTAGGGACAATTCGGGATCAATCGCCAGAACAATGCGGGCGGCAGGATCGGGGCGAGCTTGAATGGCGGCGGCCGGGTCTATTTCGTTCATTTTTGTGTCGAGGAAACGCTCGCCGTCGAAAATCAGGATCAAATCGTTTTGTTCGATGTCGTTAGCGTTGCCACCATTTGATTGGGCTAGTGGAGCAAGGACAAGGGCCTCGGTTTTCAGGGCTTTGCTATCGCCCGTCCCCATGGAAATAAGGGTCAGGACCATCAGGCTGAAGAAGCCCATCGCCAGCGCCAGCGCTATTTCCGTCATGGCGTTTTCTTGCGATATTTCATGTGAATGACGTGACATGACTGAACCTTTCTTTTTTTCTAACGGAAGTCGCGACGCATGTTATCGACCACGCGGCGGGTCATGCGTCCGTTAACGGGCAGGGCGGAATCCAACTGATAAGCTTTTAGCGCCGAGCGGGTTTCTTCCGTCATGTGTCCATCGATGGGGCCGGGATCGTATCCCATGTCGTCCAGCAGGCTTTCGGCCTCGGCGACGATGGCGCTGTAGCCATTAAGGGGCGGAACGCCTGGGGTGGAAGTCGCGAAGGGGGGTGTCTGGCCAATCATTCTTGGCTGGGTGGAGACGAATACTTTCGCCGTTTCCGCACTCAGGACCTGATAGGAAAGAAGGTTTTGACCGTCCTCAAGGCTCAGATCGCCCGAAATCAAGACATCTGCACGGCTGTTTAGTTTCAGTTCGGCGATGCGCTTGTCGGTTTCATCTTCCGACAAGCCGGAAGAGCGGATGTCTTCGATCAGCTTGCCGGTCATCTCGCGAGAGACAAAACCAAAGCGACCATTGGCCTGTTTCTGCAGCGCCGCCAGCAGATTGTGGTTGTAGCCGTTGGCGGTGTCCACATCGATGGGCACCTCTCGCGCCAGGAAAGGCCTGATCGCAATCGTCGGTGCGCCGTATCCACTTGTCGCCGGGAATTGATCGGCCTTGGCGGCGTCCAGTCCGGCCAGAATTTCCGAGGCGATTTCCTGAAAAGTTCTGGCGTTAGCGGCATCTGAACGGACCGTGCAGGTCAAAATGATCAAAGCGGTAATAGCGATGATATGGAGCAGGGTGCGAGGGCGTGACATCTGAAGCCTCCGTTGCCTAAATCTTCAATTGCTTCCAGGTGCCGTCGGACTGACGGCAGGCGGTTCCCTTTACTTCTTCCTCGTAACCGTCAATGACGGCCCAAGTCGTGAAGTCACGGCAATCCAGGTTGTTACCGGTTTTGTAAGTGCGGGTCGGCAGCACCTTGTATTGCGATCCCGTATCCGGATTACGCCAGATAGTCGGTTGACCGGTCCGGTTGCTTTCAAGCACATGCTGGGTCTGGGCGTGGTCGCTTGCTTCCATGGACCGGCCGACTTCGCCGCCCAAAACCGCGCCTAATACCGCGCCGCCAAGAATAGCGACGGTGCGACCCCTGCCTTTGCCGAATTGGGTTCCGGCGGCGGCGCCGAAGATGGCGCCAAGGATTGTGCCGCCTGTCTCTGCGTTTAAACCGCTGGTCCGCCTATAGTCGTAATCACGGCGTTCGATGTAGATCACGTCGGGACGCTGATGTTGGCGCTGGTGGCGCACATGTTTCTTGTGATGTCCTTGCGCTTTTGCCCAACGCGGTTGATCGGCATAGGAAACGGTGCTGAGCGAAGTCGTCAGGATGGCGACGCCGATAAACGCCGCAGCGATGCGTTTCAGATTGACTTTAAGTTTCAACATGATCTTTTCCTTTCGTGCAGGGAACATTCATCGGCCGCTTAAAACGCGCCGCCGGGTGTCCTCATATCCCTTAGAATGAGGCGAATAAGGCGTTCGACCGGATCGTCAACCTGACGGGTCTTGATGACCGTTACCTTCGGCGGAACGTCATCACGGTGTTGATGATTGACGTTCGTATGACGGCGAGAGGAAACCGGCCTTTTCAGGGTTACTTTGATGTCTTTGATGTAAAGCTTGCCGCGGACGTCCAACTGCAGGGATTTCAAGTCACGTCCGATGGTTTTGTCGTCATCGGTGCGAAGGGTGATCCAGTTGTCGTTGTCGATGCGCTCGCGGTCAACGACTTGGCCGTTAACCAGAAGCTTGACGCGGCCATAGCTGCGGTTCGGACGAATTTTGACGGCGACACTTTTGACCTTGTAGCCCTTGTAAGAGCCATCCAGGTCAAGAAGGCGGCGGATCGGCAACGTATCGTCAACGACGCGGCGATGGATCTTCCGCTCTACGATCATCTTGGAGGATTTCTTTTTGGATGCGTGATGCTTGTTATAACGATCATCACGATGGTCGTTATCCATGGACCATGCACTATAACGATAGCTATCATCATCGCGGTTGTCGGCATTGACCTCGCCGAGAGCGGCAAGGGAAAGTCCAGTGGTGATAACGCTAGCGGCAATAATTCGTTTCAACATTTTTAATCTCCTGATTGATGCAGTTCGTGTGTGCATGTCAGGAAGTTTGAAGGAATGCCGATTTCAATTGCATACCGGGCTTGTTATGAAATTGTAAGACTCTCAAACATTGCCTAACGGCGAGGGCATTACATTTTAATGGAATAGGGCTAAACTGTTGGTGTGATGAAAAGAATCGTATCCATCATCGTGATTATCCTGTTTCTGGGATTGGGCGCGGCGCCTTTATATGAGGCCGTGGCGGCGGAGAACACGCGCGATCTCAGTGGCACGTTATCGCGCCTGAAAAATAACCCACGCTATCAGGGCCGTGTCCTCGGTACCCATATCAAGCGTAACAACGGCGGCTACCTTTACGAAGTGCGAATCCTGCGTCGCGATGATCGGGTTATTTTGGTTTATATCGACCCGGAAACGGGTGGCGTCGTCGGTGATTCTGAGCGAACAAACCGGGCGTTTGCCAGGCCAACACCGGAAATCCAGCTTCCCGGAATAGCGCCTCAACGGCCATCGAAGAAGCCTAAGCGAAAGAAACGGAGAAATTAATGCGCGTCCTTGTTCTTGAAGACGATCCGGAGCTGGCCGAGCAAATAGCCGTTATGCTGCGCGACGAACATTTTGCCGTCGATGTCATTCACGATGGCGAGGAGGGTTTGGAGCAGGGCCTGGACAATCCATACGATGCGGTCATCCTCGACCCCGGCTTGCCAACCATGGATGGTTTTAGCGTTTTGAGGCGCTGGCGCGATGAGGGCCTCTCCATGCCGGTGATTATCCTGACAGGCTCACGCAAAGATGTTGCCGATATGAAAGAGGGTGTGCGCGCCGGTGCGACAAATTACTTAACCAAACCGGTGGATCTGGAGCTGCTGTTGGAATGGTTGCGCGGGGTCGTCAATTCAGCCGGACCCAGCGTAAAAAAACCGATTCTGGAACACGGACCTGTCCGCATCGATACCCAGTCGCTGAAGGTCTGGCTGGATGGGGCGCCCGTCAAACTAAGCCCGACGGAATACAGAATACTCCATTATCTGGTGATCAATAATGACCGCCCCGTTTCCGCCGAAGAGATGGTTCAGCACAATTTTGAAGGCGACATCGTCAAAACGGCGAACGAAGTCCCGGTCTTCATCAGCCGCCTGCGCGACAAGATCGGCAAAAAAATGATCGAGACCGTTTTCGGATACGGCTACCGACTGGCCGTCGCTTCCGATGAAGCGGATGAATAATGCAGGTCGTGCGACCGAAATCCCTCGTTACCCGTCTCTCCCTTTGGGCGTTGCTTTTATTCGCCATCTCCATTCCGGTTTTCTGGGGCCTTTTTTCCCGTGCCGTGGACGAGGTTTCGCGCGACGTCGTTGACACCAGAATATTGGAATTCGCCGATCAGGTTCGCGGTTTCTGGGCCAGTTCGCAGGTAGATGGAACTGGCAATATCGCCACCCGGGCGGGGCTCGGCGGCCCCGATGTCGGTTGGGTCTGGCAAATCTCGATTGAAGGGCAGCAACCGGTCCGTTCCGAATTACTGCGCTTAATGGGCAGCACCCTACCGCTAAATCAGGAGAAAGAGAGTGAGCAATTTATCCTGAAATACGCGGATACTCCTTTAGGGTCCATGCGGCTGGCCGAACGGGTTATCCAGGAAATTCCACCGTTCTCTCCTGAAGAAGGCGGGAATAAGACAATTCGGGTTCGGTATGTGGTCGGGATCGATATGGAGCGCTATGGCGGCTATGTCGAAGAGCACGCATCGCGCCTGCGCAACCTGGCTTTGCTTGCTGTCGTGCCCGTATCGCTGGCTTTACTTGGCATGCTGGGGATCATCATCTTGATCATTCGCCGCGATTTTCAACATGTTGGCGACGCCATGCATGCCTATGAAGGCGGAGAGGCCGATGACATTAAGGGGCATTTCCCCAAAGAATTGCAGGGTCTGGTCGATCATATGAACCGTTTGCTGAGCCAGAACATGAAACTGGTTGAGCGGACCCGTAAGTATGTTTCCAAAATCGCTCACGACATCAATCACCCTTTGGCCGTGATGAAAAACGGTCTTAAAGCGGAAGAGACCGACAGGAAATTGTTGAACCGGCAGATCGAGCGCATGGCGGGACTGGTCGACCGCTATTCAAGCCTGGCCCGGGCCATCGGGCCGGAGGGGCTATCGGGGCGACAGACCGCTGTTGCCGTATTGTTGGAAGATGTCGCTGAGGGCTTTTCCATTCTCTACCGCCGCACGCCCCTAATCATCGAATGCGTCTGCGATAAAGGCCTGACATTTCCAATCCCTCAGCATGATTTGGAAGCAATGGTAAGCAACCTGCTGTCAAACGCGCACAAGTTTGCCGATTCTCAAGTGCGTCTCAGCGCCATGATAAGTGAATCGAACTTGGTCGTCAGCGTCGAGGATGACGGACCCGGCATTGCGCAAGAGGAACGCGAAGGCGCCTTGAACTGGGGTAAACGCTTGGATGAAGCCGCACCGGGAACCGGGTTCGGCCTTTCCATCGTCAAAGATATCGCCGACCTTTATGAAGGGTATCTTCAGCTTGAAACATCCGGTCTCGGCGGCTTGAAAGTGGATGTTGTCATTCCAGGCGGTTCCAAGGTTTTCTAGTGATGCTGCTGTTTACGGACAAGGAAAATGTCTAAAATAATGATCCCCATGAGATTAAATATAATGGAGTATCACATCCCCATTGGGGCATAAGCAGCCCTTTTCGCTAACCCTTATTCTCTTCTGCTTATTCGCTCAAAGCGGACCTTTTGTAGCTTGTGGTCCTTATTTGTCTAACGCCAGCGCCTATGGAACAAATTAGTGGGATTACAGAAGAGAGACTGGGAACAATGGCGGATGGGGTGGAATTCGAACCCACGGAACGCTTTCACGCTCGCTGGTTTTCAAGACCAGTAAAAGCTACCAGATGTGGGGCAGGGGAGGTGGAACGCCTACCAGGCCAGTGCACAGCAATGCACGTTGATGCACAGCAATGCACAGCAATTCAGGTTTCAGTGTCCCAAAATTGTCCCAAGGTTTGGAGCAATTTCAAATTGACCTAAATTCATAATTTGGCGGCTTTTCTCTCTCAATGCCAATTCGCGTTGGTTAACTTGACAATACCCGATCTAGGTCATGTAAACGCCGCCGGTGACATTGATTCCTTGCCCAGTCATAAAGCGCGCATCTTCTGATGCCAGAAATACAACCACGTCGGCCACATCTTCCGGTGCTTCCAAACGCCCTAGTGGGGTTTGATTGATGTAGGACTGAAGTACTTCTTCGGGGGGCAACTTCATGAGTTCGGCTTCCCACTGCACTTCTCTTTCCTGCATAGGCGTCTTGACGAAGCCCGGGCAGACCGCATTGACCCGAATGCCAAAAGGCGCCATCTCACGGGCCAATGCCTGGGTCCAGCCGATCACGGCGAATTTACTGGCTGAATAATGTGCCAGAAAAGGAGCCCCTACCTTCGCGGCAAGTGAAGCTGTGTTGACAATCGCCCCCTTCGTATTGTGTTTCAGGAAATGCTGGACCGCGACTTGATTGGTGAAAAAGACGCCTTTTGCATTGATATTGAAATTAAAATCCCAATCCTCCTCACTCAGATCGACCGCCCGGTTCATACTTGAGACGCCAGCATTGGCATGAACGATTGCAATAGGGCCAAATGCGGTTTCGGCCGATGCGAAGGCGGTCTCGATGGATAGCTTGTTCGTTACGTCGAGCCGTAACGTGATCGCCCTTTGACCAATTTCTTGGGCAACCGCATTGGCAGCATCCTCATCAATGTCGGTGACCACAACATTTGCGCCTTTGCGGGCAAAGGCGCGGGCCGAAGCTCGCCCGATTCCATTGGCGGCACCGGTTATCAAGACCGTCTTGTCTCTCATAGCTACATTCCTCGTTTCATTCTCGGGGCTTTCTCTCAGGATTCGCTTATTATGTTGTAACTATAACATTTTCTAATGATTTTCAGTAATTTTGTTAGAAGTTTAATAGATTTTGTTGACTTCAACCATTTTTATGTGAAACTTATAACATTCACATGGGGAACCCTGCATGAAACTTGCACGAAAAAATATTGACGATGACGCCGAAAAAAGCCGTCTTTCAGCCAGCGAACGTCAATCGGTCATCTCAGGCATGTTGATCAAGGCCGGGTACATATCAATATCCGAACTTGGCAAAAACCTTGGCGTTTCAGAAATGACAATCCGGCGGGATCTGGATTTGCTTGCGTCTCATGGCGAGGTAACACGCACCTATGGTGGGGCTATTTCATTGAAAGGCAGCAGGCCTCGAAATGTAGATTTAGTTGAACCCGTGATCGACGAACGCATTCTGCGGAACAACGAGGCGAAGGCGCGAATTGGCCGCCTGGCGGCCAGTTTGATCTCCCCAGGCCAAACCATCGCAGTCGATATTGGTTCGACAACGCTTTGTTTGGCCCAAGCACTTACAAATCTGAATGTCCAGGTCTTCACCAACAGCCTGAAAGTTGCTCAATTACTGTCTTCGAGTGTGCCACGGGTCTATATGCCCGGTGGTGAAATTCGAGGTTCCGAACCTTCCATCATCGGCTCTATCGCGCGCGAGCAACTTGAACGATTACGTTTTGATATTGCTTTCATTGGAGCCGCCAGCATCACTAACGACGGAATCTACGATTATTCGCTTGAAGATACGGAAATCAAGCAATCCTTGATAGCGCGCTCGAATATGAATGTCGCACTGATGGACAGTTCAAAATTCGACCGTATGTCCGTCGTTAAGATTGCCGACCTGCAGGCCCTAGATATTCTTATCACAGACAAGCTTCCCAATGATGAATTCGGCACATTTCTAGATGCTGCGGGCATTGAGGTGCTCGTCGCTAACGAAGATTAAACAATGAAGGCAGACTCATGATTTTTGATTTTTTTGGAAACAAATTGAAGGCCGTTATCGCGATGGCCCATATAGGAGCGCTCCCGGGGGCTCCGCTGTACGATGCCAAAGGCGGCATGAACAAGCTGGTCGATGAAGTCGTTAGTGATATCGAAAAGCTTCAAGAGGGCGGCGTCGATGCTATCATGTTTGGCAACGAGAATGATCGCCCCTACCTTTTAAAGGCAACACCGGAAAGTCTTGCCGCCATGACGGCGATCATTACGGCCGTCAAACCAATTCTGAAGGTCCCATTCGGCGTTAATTATCTTTGGGATCCGACTGGATCCGTTGCCATTGGCAGCGTGACTGGCGCCTCATTTGTGCGCGAAATCTTTACCGGTGTGTTCGCCTCTGACATGGGTGTGTGGGCACCTGATTGCGCGACTCCTGCTCGCCTTCGCCGCAATCTCGACAGACAGGACATGAAGTTACTTTTCAATATAAATGCCGAATTTGCCCATTCACTGGACCAACGACCGATTGAGTTGCGCGCAAAAAGCGCCGTATTTTCTTCTATGGCTGACGCCATTCTGGTGTCCGGGCCGATCACCGGCCAACCCGCCGACGCTTCAGATCTGCGAAAGGTGGCCGAAGCGGTGCAAGAGGTCCCCGTGTTCGCCAACACGGGCGTCAATTTAGAAAATGTAAAAGAAGTAATGACGGTCGCTCAAGGCTGCGTAATTGGCACTCATTTTAAGGTGGATGGCGACACCTGGAATAAGGTCGATAGCAGCCGCGTCAAGAGGTTTATGGATGTCATTAATACACTGCGATAGATCCGGTCAATGACTTGCACCATCGGCATAGATATCGGAACAACATCGACTATCGGGATCGTCATCAGACCTCCCGAGAAAGTGCTCGCGTTGGTATCCAGGCCGGTCGCATTTTCGGCCCCGAAGCCGGGATGGGCTGAAGAAAATCCTGAGCAATGGTGGGGAAATGTCCTCGATATAATTCCAGAGCTGTTGAAAATGGCTCAAATCACGGCACAAGAAATTATAGGTATTGGGGTGACTGGCATGCTCCCTGCCATGATTTTACTGGACCGAGACGGACGACTCTTGCGTCCTTCCATCCAACAGTCTGACGGCCGCTGCGGCAAGGAAGTGACCGAATTGTTGGCCGAAGTTTCCGAAGTGGATTTCGTCGCAATGACGGGTAACGGGATTAATCAACAATTGGTGACGGCAAAATTGCGTTGGATCGAAAAACACGAACCCGATGTATTCGCACAAATTGCGACCGTTTTCGGTTCATACGACTACATCAACTGGCGCCTGACGGGTCGCCGTGTAATCGACCAAAACTGGGCTCTTGAGGCAGGTTTTCTATTGGTCGAGGATAAAGAATTATCCGATGAATTAATCGCTCTCGCCCATGTCAAGCGCTCAGCCATCCCACAGGTAACGGCGTCCCATGAAATTCTTGGAGGGCTAACAGCTGAAGCGGCAAACGCACTTGGCCTGCTTAAAGGCACGACAGTCGTTGGCGGTGCTGCCGACCACATCGCATCTGCTTTCGCAGCGGGTATAACAGAACCAGGCGATGTGCTTCTTAAATTTGGTGGCTCCACTGATATTCTGATTGCAACAGACATCCTCAAACCGGACCCGCGAATGTATATGGACTTTCATTTGTTGCCGGGGCTTTACATGCCTAATGGCTGCATGGCCTCGGGCGGATCAGCGCTTAACTGGTTTGCAGATCATGTCGCCTACGGCGAGCGTGATGTGGCGCAAAGCAAAGGGCTGTCACTGCATGGCCATCTTGATGAACTTGCCGAAGAGATTGCGCCGGGAGCAGATGGTGTCCAGATCATTCCGTATTTTCTTGGCGAGAAAACCCCTCTTCATGATTCCTTGGCGCGTGGGACAATTACAGGACTGAGCCTGAACCACCGGCTTGCACACATGTGGCGGGCCTTGCTGGAAGGGTTTGGTTATGCCTTTCGACATCATATCGAGGTGCTCAACGATATTGGCCATCTGACCACACGATATTTGGCCTCTGACGGCGGGGCGCAATCGCGTCTATGGATGCAGATTGTATCTGACATTTTGCAAAGGCCCGTACAATTGCTGAAGGGTCATCCGGGATCATGCCTGGGAGCGGCCTGGATGGCGACAATCGGAACTGGCCTCAGTGACGACTGGTTGGGTACAGCTAGCTTTATCAGCCTCGGTGAACGGGTCGAACCAGATTTGGAAAATGCCAATGTTTACAACACAGGTTATGCAAACTTCCGCGACACTTACCAGCAGCTAGCACCCCTCAATCTAGGGAGAACGTCGTGAGCATAAAAGCTGTCGCCTGGGATGTGGATGGAACACGCGTCGATAGCGAGCCACTTCATTTGGAATCCTTGCTGGCCACATGTGATGAATTTGGTCACGAAAAGCCTCATGCCTGTTGGCATGCAATAAAAGAAACATAACCACCATAAACAGAAAGGGAAGCACATGAACAACATACGCAAATGGACATTAACGACTCTCCTCGCTGGAGCCGCAACGGTGATGTTATCCGGGACAAGTTTGGCCACAGAACTGAAAATTATAATCGAGCAGGTACCGGATTACGACATCGTCAAGAAGTTGACCAAAACGTTTGAAGCCCAAAACCCGGATATTAAAGTGACCTTCGACGCCATGCCGTTCGATGCCATGCGCGATAAAATCGTCACCTCGGCACTGGCGCCATCATCGACTTATGACGTCATCATCGTTGATAACCCATGGATGGAGGAGTTTTCCCGTGCTGGTTATCTTGCTCCGCTGAACGACTTTATTTCCGCGGAAAAATCCTATGATTACAATGATTTTGCGGGTCCATTGCGAAAAATTGGCGTCATTGATGGAAAGACTTACGGCGTCCCATACTACAACTATGCGCTTGGCCTGATCGTTCGCCAGGACATATTTGACGAAAAAGGCATTGCCATCCCGAAGACCCTTGAAGATTACGTAAGCGTGGTCAAGAAGTTGACCAAAGGCGAATTCTATGGCGCCGCCATGCAGCCGCAAAAAGGCTATAAAATCATGGAGGAGTGGAAAAATTGGCTCTATGCCACTGGCGGTGACGTTTTTGATAAGAACGGTAAAATCATTATCAACAATCCGCAGGCCGTAAAAGCATTGGACATGTATATCGACACCTATAAAACCGCAGCCCCTAAGGGCTCCTTAAACTGGGGATTCGACGAAGCGTTGCGTGCAGTTTCTTCAGGTAAGGCCGCCACCATGCTCAGCTACAATTGGATGCTTCCAGCCCTTAACGCCAAGGATGGTATGTCGGGTGATCTTGCTGGGAAATTCACACTGAATGAAGTCCCGGGTGGAAAAGCCGTCCTCGGCTTGTGGTCTTGGGCGGTCTCAGCCAATGCCAAAAATAAGAGCGCGGCTTGGAAATACATCTCCTGGATAACCAGCAAGTCCGTTGCCAAAGACCGTGTCATCGCTGGCGGTGCGCCAGTGCGTACAAGCGTCATTTCCGATCCGGAGGTCTGGAAGAAAGGTTTTGGAAAGGCGTATTATCAAACGTTGAATGGCATTCTGGAGGACGCAGCGCCCCTTACCTCTGGTACCCGCGCCGAAGAAATGATCGATGTCATTGGGACGGAACTCAGCGCTGCCGTGTCCGGACAAAAAACGTCCAAGCAGGCACTTGACGACGCCGCAAATAATGTAAAAAGGATGCGATAGTCGGTTAACACGGACTTGTGAACACCAAAACGCGGCCAGCAATTTTGCTGGCCGCGAACGTTCTCCAAACCAGTCGGTTATCATGCACATACGGTTTCGATTAATACTCCCCCTGGCTATGATTCTGTTGATAATCATGATCTATCCGCTGGTGTTCTCGGCATGGATATCGCTGAATGATTATCGCCTGACAAGCCTGCATGACGTGCGCTTTCAGGGGGTGGAAAATTACATTTATATACTTGGCGACGCGCCCTTTGGACATGCCATGGCCAATACACTTGCATTTGTCGCAGGGGCGGTATCCATGGAACTGGTGTTGGGTCTTGGCCTTGCCGTTTTATTGCAGAAACTTGTCCGGTTTCAGAATTTCGCCCGCGCTGTTCTTCTGGCCCCAATGTTCATTACACCGATCGCTGTTGGGCTGATGTTTCGATTTATGATCAATTCCCAACTGGGCGTCATCCCGCACTACCTGAACTTAATTGGCGTCGATATTGACTGGTTCGGGCCAAAGCTCGCCCTGTTCAGCATTATGTTGATCGATACATGGCAATGGACTCCGTTCATGCTTTTGATGTTTCTTGCCGGGCTCGAAGCGTTGCCAAAATCCCCGTTCGAAGCGGCGAAAGTCGATGGTGCCTCGGCCTGGACCACGTTCTGGCATATCACTCTCCCAATGCTTAGGCCGGTGGTTCTCGTCGCGATAATTATTCGTGCCCTCGATGCCTTCAAGGTCTTCGAATACGTCTACGCTATCACACGGGGGGGGCCGGGGGATGCGACAGAAACCATCCTTTTCCACATTTACAAGACTGGCTTTCGATTTTTTCGAATGGGTGAAGCAGCTGCGATGGCGTTTGTGCTGATCGCAATTACGATGGTTCTGGTCATTATCCTCTATTCCGTAATGAGACGACAGTGAGCGCCCCCATGGAAAGTCCATTTTTCTCGAAACGCCGGACAATGAATTGGGCTCTGGAATTGGTTGTGGCCCTGTCGGTCGCTATCGTCTTGTTTCCTTTCTTGTGGATTTTTCTCGCGTCAATAAAACCTCCACACCTTGTCGCTCTGCCTGACGTATGGGTATTCACCCCGACAACCACGAACTGGAGCGACGTGTTATTTGATTCAGATGTGCCAAAAAACATTATCAATAGCTTCATCGTTTCTATTGTCACTGTGACGATTTCCCTGATCGCCGGTTGTCCCGCAGCCTATTCCTTTTCGCGTTTCAAGACCGGCACCGGGGCTCGGTTCTCAATCCTGGCGGCTGAGATGATGCCCCCGGCGATCTTGATCCTACCGCTGTTTCTGGTGCTCTATTACCTTGGCCTGATTGACTCCCTTACTGGCGTTATCCTGGCTCATTTAACCTTTGTCGTTCCGGTCGTGACCTGGTTCCTAATTGGATTTTTCGATGAGGTTCCGCGTGAACTCGAAGAACAGGCCATGATCGATGGCTGCACACGGTTTCAGGCTTTCTACAGGATAATCCTGCCTGTTATTCGGCCCGGTATCGCCGCCGCCGCCGTATTTGGCTTCGTTCTGTCCTGGAACGACATGTTCTATGCGCTCATCTTGACGGGTGGCGAAAGCAAGACGCTGCCGGTTGCCATAGCAGGTTTCTGGACGTTTCGCGGTATCGAGATGGGAAAAATGGCGGTCGCCATTCTCATAGCGATCGTGCCGATCCTGTGCATTTCATTTTTTATTCAAAAGCACCTTGTCCGTGGTCTTGGTGGTGGTGCTGTTAAATTTTAAGGATGTCTAATGGCCGGTGTTCAACTTATTAATTTGCAGAAAAATTTCGGGATGATTGAGGTCTGCAAAGGAATAAACCTTGCGGTGAAAGCGCGCGAGTTTACGGTTCTTCTGGGACCGTCTGGGTGTGGTAAATCGACGATCCTTCGCATGCTCGCCGGACTGGAAACTGTCACGAAAGGCGAGATATGGATCGGTGATCGAAATGTGACCCATCTGGAGCCCCGTGAACGCGATATCGCCATGGTTTTTCAAAATTACGCCCTCTATCCGCATATGACCATCGCGCAAAATATGGGGTTTGGGCTGAAGGCAAGAAAATTGCCGCGAGAGGAAATTTTAAGCCGCGTCAATAATGCCGCCGACTTGTTGGGTATTACCGAATTGCTTTCGAGAAGGCCCAAGGAATTATCCGGCGGTCAACAGCAGCGAGTCGCCATCGGCAGGGCAATTGTTCGTGATCCCAGCCTGTTTCTTTTTGATGAACCCCTTAGCAATCTCGATACGAAGCTTCGCGTCGAGATGCGCACGGAACTCTTGCAGTTACATCGCCGCCTCAACGCGACGACGATATATGTCACCCATGATCAGGAAGAAGCCATGACTATGGCCGACCAGATTGCGGTTATGAACAAAGGACGGATCGAGCAAGTAGGAACGCCGTCGGAAATTTACTTCAAGCCATCCTGCCTAATGGTTGCCGGTTTCATTGGTAGCCCGGCGATGAATTTTATCCAAGGTCAGGTTACAGGTCAGGTTCTTGAGACCTCTATTGGTCTTATCGCCCTTTCCGAAATGCTGGCCGATGGAATTTCAGTCATGCTTGGATTCCGCCCTGACGATCTCTATTTCGAAGGCGAGTTACCCGCAGATCAAACTGCAGCCACAGTGGAATTCACCGTTGAATTTATCGAGCTTCTGGGCGCCCGCGGCATTGTTACCTTGCGGGCAAACGATATTCAGTTCAAAGGGATGTTCGAACAGCGTTTTCTGGATCGATTTTCCGAGGGAGAAACAATATCTCTCGTCCTTAACCGTGATCGCATGCACGTCTTTTCGACAGATACCGGCAATCGTGTCACCTCCTAACAGGGGCGGGCATTGTTACATTAACGGACTGGTGTTTGGTTGTTACCTCTTAGTAGCGTAATGGGCGATGTTAGAGGAAACTGGCTTGAGTCGAATGTTTGACGCCCGTAGCGTCTGTGAATGAAAAATCCATTCCGATACTTTAAGAATTCACCCGACATCATCGGCCCGGCCGTCATGATGTATGTTCGCTTTCCTCTCTCGTTGAGGCAAGTAGAAGACCTATTCCATGAGCGCGGTATCGACATAAGCTATGAGACGGTACGTGCATGGTGGAACCGATTTGACCCTATGTTTGCAGCCGAAATCAGAAGGAAGCGGTTAGCTTAGTCTGACAAAGCCCTCCAGAGAATTTAGGATTACGGACGCCTCAATATATCTTTGAGCCCACGGCAAAAAGTGCCAATAGATTCACTCTCGACCCTTAAGCTTATGTATCGGCGGCAGTGCGTGGCCAGGCTGCAAGAACCTTCGAAGCAGCCAACTTCGCCTCTTTAGCGGCATTTCGGTTGCCTTCTGTCGCAGAGATGATCGAGCCTTTCATAATAATATGCCAGACCTGTATAAACTGCTCAATATCGACAAGGTCGGCTTCTTCGGCGAAACCATGCAGGATGTTTCGGATATTCAGAAGATGAGCCGCAGCGGCGCGGTTGACGGGACTGTTCCGCTCGGTCTCAAGCAGTACATTGATGAAGGAGCAACCTTCAAAATCCTTGCGCCGAAACCACTCGTCGAAAATGTTGAAAATAGTTAACAATCTGTCCTCTGGCGTTACCGCTCGTTTCATAACTTGCGACTCTAACCATCCCCGAGTCCAGAGTTCCTCGCGCCGGTCGAGGAAGGCGAGGACAAGACCATCTTTCGATCCGAATTGGGTATAGAGGCTTGCTTTGGCACAGCCTGACTTTGCAATGATCTTGTCGATTCCAACCTGGGCAGTGCCCTGAGTAGAAAAAAGAGTGTACGCCGAGTCAAGGAGCCGCTCGCGAGCCCCCGTTCGTTTGCGTTGTGGGGACTTCTTCATCGCCTTGTTATCCGGGTTCGTCCGCATCACTAGGTGCTACTCCATTTAGTCCTTCGGTTAATTCCTAGCAATATAGTCACCTATACGAAAAGATCGAATGGAATTCATCCAGAAAAAGAATTTCATCATCAACAATACCGAACTGTTCATTTTTCATCCCCGTCCATAGGAGCAAAAAAGCTTCGATTGAGCCCGAACTCATGCAGGAAACGAAGAGGAAATAAAAAACGAAAGTAAAGGTAACGGGAAGGACAAACTGAAAAACCGGATCGTTCAAATTTAAGGCGTTATCCGTGCATTAAATTCAAAAATGTGAACAGGTCAGTATCTATCGGACTTCATCTGGGCCAGCGGCCATGAATGTCGCGGCGAAGGGCCGGTTTTACGACTGCAAACCCTATCTCCATCAACATTAAAACGTTTGCAAATCATGAGGCATCCATAAATGACGGTGCCATGCCGTCACTTTCGGTCTCATCGCTGCATATCGGCGGCAATGCGTGGCCAGGCTGCAAGAACCTTCGAAGCAGCCAACTTCGCCTCTTTAGCGGCATTTCGGTTGCCTTCTGTCGCAGAGATGATCGAGCCTTTCATAATAATATGCCAGACCTGTATAAACTGCTCAATATCGACAAGGTCGGCTTCTTCGGCGAAACCATGCAGGATGTTTCGGATATTCAGAAGATGAGCCGCAGCGGCGCGGTTGACGGGACTGTTGCGCTCGGTCTCAAGCAGTACATTGATGAAGGAGCAACCTTCAAAATCCTTGCGCCGGAACCACTCGTCGAAAATGTTGAAAATAGTTAACAATCTGTCCTCTGGCGTTACCGCTCGTTTCATAACTTGCGACTCTAACCATCCTCGCGTCCAGAGTTCTTCGCGCCGGTCGAGGAAGGCGAGGATAAGGCCATCTTTCGTTCCGAATTGGTTGTAGAGACTTGCTTTGGCACAGCCTGACTTTGCAATGATCTTGTCGACCCCGACCTGGGCAGTGCCCTGGGTAGCAAAAAGAGTGTACGCCGAATCAAGGAGCCGCTCACGGGCCCTCGTTCGTTTATGTAGGGGAGGTTTCTTCATCGCCTTGTTAACTGAACTCATTCGCGCCACGAGATGCAACTCCGTTTAATTCTATCCTCAATAAATATCACGACTGTCATCCTTGCAAAAGATCGAATGGATATTGGGTTGATAAGTAACACTGAGAATCCTATTGACATTGTTAATTGTTTTAATCATACCTTATACAGACAGGTCTGTCTAATTCTTAGTTTGGCATTCTGAAAAAAGTGGCGAAGTTCACTCAGGAGTGTCCTTACATAAAGGGGAAGCGGAATGGCTGAGCCAAGGGCTTTGAAAATCGGGGGCGTATCGATCGGAGGTCCAATAGGAGCACAAACCGGTCTTGCGATCGGCAGCATTTTTTATGACAACCATTCCATCGTCGATGACCCATATAAAGGAACATTCGACGAGGCGAAGGCCGCAACGTTGATTGAGCGCGTCAATGGATTAGCTGAGAAATACGGCATTCAGATGGGCTTCGACGTGATTGGCGCAACAGAGGAGGCGATCTGCACAGCGCTTCCTTTCGTCGCTAAACGTTCCAATCTGCCGATCTTGATCAACGCGACGGAATCAGAGGTACGCATTGCAGGACTCTCCAAAGCCGCAGAGATCGGAATCCTTGATCGCTGTGTCTTCGCATCGTTGAATGAGGATACCGAAGACGAGGAAATAGAGGCGCTCTGTCGACATAAACCTGCTGGTGTAATGATTCTCGCCAATGACATTGACGATCAGACACCAGAAGGGGCTTGTGCAATGATCGAGAACTATTTTCACCCAATCCTCAGGGATATCGGTGTGGAAACGCCAATTGTCGATCTCGGTGTTATGGATGCACCATCTATAGGAATTGCGATGCGCGGAATTGCTGCCGTTCGAGAGCAGTTCGGATATCCCGCAGGTTGTGCTTTCTCAAATTGTTTCCCCCAGTGGACTGGACTCGACACCCTAGGTCGCGAGTGGGTCAACGTTTCTTTGGCAACAGCGATGGTAGTTTGCCGTTGTTATGGCGGTGATTTTTTGCACTACGGAATTATCGAAAAAATGAAACTCGCCGCCCATGCGCTTGGTTCGGCCGAGGTATTCATCGGTTTCGCCGCACAGGAACTTGATGGTTATCCACTTCCCGACGGTCACGCGCTTCTGAAGATGTTCAAGTTGGCTCAGCCATGATAGTAAATGGGCATCGCTGGCGGAAGAAATTAGGGGTTTTAGCCGCTGAACGTCTTCTTGTTGATATTGGCACGTCTTCTTTGACAGGAGTCAGGGTTGGAGCGTTGGGCCAACGGACGAGTAAGGCTATTGCTTCCCACCCAATCTACGAAACGATCGCCCTTGACGCAGGGGATTGTGCCCTGCTCGGGTCCGACTTCCAGAGGGCAGGATGCGTATATGCGTCACCGACGCCGAACGACGAGGACATTTTCGTTGATACGTATGGCGTGTCGTGGCTCTGGACGGACGGTTTTCCAGCCCAACTCGATCACCCTTTGGAAAAAGCTTCCTGGCAAGAAATCCCGAAGCACAGGCGACCAGTCCTTCCGAACGAATTGCAAATCGCATCGGTAGATCACGCGATGCCAGTTGTCGCTGACGCCCCGTGTCCCGGTTTGCTCGACACATGTTTTGCACTCCGCAACGGCTGGAGTTTTCTCGATGACATTACTGAAAACTGGCGCAACGCGTCGGCTCTCTTGGACTGGTCGCAGGAAACGATCAGCAATGCTTATGAACATATGTTAACCGCCCTACCTGAACAGCCGGATATCGTAGTCTACGCTGATGATCTTGGCTTCCAGGGCGGTATGTATCTCTCGGATACCGATTTTAGAAATTTTCTTTATCCTCGACTCAAGAGTGTAATCTCACACATTCGGCGGCACACTGACGCCGCGATCTGCCTACATTCCTGTGGAGGTGTGCGGTCGATCCTGAGCGATTTTGCGGATCTGGGTATCGAGATGCTCAATCTCGATTTCTATGCCAAAGGCATGGAAATCGCTGAAGTGCGGCGCAAGATTCCCAAAGAGATGATCTTACACGGCCCCGTTGACCTGGGCGCAATCGGAGCTGCGGCCAACCGTGGCGAGCGTGGTGCTTTAGCAAAGTATGCCGTCGATATGGCAGAAGCAGGTTCGTCGATTGCAGCACCCCCTGACAGCATTAGCGAAGCTGGTTTCCTCGACGAGTGTCTTGTCGGCGCGGATGTCGTCCGCGAACTCGACCTCGATGATATGAAGACACTGAGAAATATAGGACCGGAAAAAAGCATCATCGACAAGATGGTCGCTGCCGCATCTAAAATACGAACCCCGGGGATTTCCGGGGAAAACCCACGGGTTGTTACCATGGACCGCGCCCATCCGCCTTCGGGCCATGCGGGCGGCGCGTCACAACTCATACCTGTGACCGAAGACGGTCATACACAGGGCACCTAACACGCCCGAAAAGGAGAAAAAAGACATGGCACAAGTTGGAAAAATGACTGGGCGCGAGCGATTTTTTGCCGCTTGCCTGATGAGCGAATTACCCGACCAGGTTCCGGTCGTACCGTTGCTCATGACACGCGGCATCAGGGAAGGTGGGATTACTGTCGATGAAGCCTTACGCGATGGTGTCGCTTCGGCCCATGCGAAAGCGAAAGCCGAGAAGAAATTTGGCGGTGACTCCATCATCGCCGGCACGGATCTTTTTACACCGGTAGAATGTGTTGATGGTTGCGAACTGGATTACCTGCCTTACGCGCAACCATCGCTGGTGACGCACCCGACTCCAACGAAGGATGCCTTCTACCGCTTTAAGGAGAAGTACGAGAAGGAAGGTTTCCAACCGTCTGCACGTATTCTTGAAATCCAGAAAGAAACCCAGGAATTCATCAAGATGGGTTACAAGGATACACACGCTATTCCGACCCCCGTCGGTGGCCCGATCACGACAGCCCAACTAATGACCGGCTCATCGGAATTTCTGACCTATTTGAATGAAGATCCGGACTATGCGGACGAAGTCACTGAACTTGCACTGGACATCGTTAAGAATGTCTGTCGCATGATGTTCGAAGCAGGAGTCGATGCGTGCAACATTCTTGATCCGTTTAACTCGACAGATATTTTACCGCCCGATGTCTACCGAAAACACGGATTGCCTTATCAGAAGCGGTTGTTCAAGTACATTCACGAAGATCTGGGCGGTGCGGGGTTTACACATACCTGCACTTTCACACAACCGATCTGGCGCGATATTGCTACGAACGGCAGCATCAATTTCAACGGCGATATGTATCCGGGTATGGATAAGGCGAAGCAGGCTATCGGTGGCGAGATTTCGCTGATGGGAACGCTCTCCCCATTCTCGACTCTGGTTCATGGCTCGACAGACGACATTCGCAACGAAGTAAAGAAACTGGCTTCCGAGGTTGGTTACAATGGTGGACTGATAGTAATGCCGGGTTGCGACATCGACTGGAACGTGCCTGAAGAGAATATGCACGCCATGATTCAGCAGTGCGCTGAGATAAAATATCCAATGGATGTTGCTGCTCTTGGAGATTTATCCAACGTTTATCTCGCAGGGCACCCGAAACATCCCGGTAAACGCGCACCCTCGACAGATGGTGATGATCAGATGAAGGCCCTGTGGGAGAAGAGTGAAGGGGGAGACGCGGCTCCATCAGACGAGGTCAACCAGAAACTGGTCGAAGCCATCATGGAATACGATGGCGACAAGGCAATCAAGTGGACCAAGGAAGGTCTTGACCGTGGCATGTCGGCACAGGAAATCGTCTTTGACGGCCTGTCACTGGGCATGAAAATCGTCGGCGACATGTATGAACGAAATGAACGATTCGTGACTGACATGCTGAAGGCTGCCAAGACCATGGACAAGGCGATGCCGATTATTACCCCTTTACTTGAAGATTCCGGTTCCGGTGACGGACCGTCAGGTACGGTTGTCGTCGGTCTCGTCCGGGGTAATACGCAAGACATTGGTAAGAATTTAGTTGTTCTAATGCTGAAGGCAAACGGCTTCAATGTGATCGATCTCGGTAAGAATGTGAAACCCGAGCAGTTCATTGAAACCGCTGAGAAGGAAAATGCCATCGCTATCGGCATGTCGGTGATGACAAATTCCTCCTCTGTATACGTTCAAAGAGTCAAAGAAATGCTTGATGAGCAAGGAAAGGGCGACAAGTACCTGCTGATGTGTGGTGGCGCCGCGGCTAACAAGGGCCTCGCCAACGAAATGGGCGTTGCTTACGGCCTTGATGCCAATGCCGCCGTTTCACTTGTTTTGGAAAAGGCTGCTGCGGCCTGATTGAATAGAGAGGAGACCGGTTCATGCCGCTTTATGATTTTCGCTGTGAGGATTGTAGTGCTGTGAGTGAAGTATTAGTCGATTTTGAAAACAGTCAAAATATTCACTTGGTTTGCACGAACTGCGGTGGCGATATGGAAGCAGAAACTGTCATGGCGTTGAATATCCATGCTGGGCTGACAAAAACTGACCCGGTCTCCTCCTCTACTCCCACACGAAGGAAGTGTGGGCATAAGCATCACTGCCGCTGCCATATCAAGCTGGATCGTCCGAATCCTTTTACAAAGGAAATTCGTGCAGCTAATGGCATTGTGGACGAGGCCTGACAAGTAAAAGCCATTGGGACGATAAGAATCCTGGATACAGGGTGACCTGAAGCCTTAAAAGTGATTCGATATGATTGGGTTTTTGACGCATTCTGCCCTTATAGAAGGGGGAACGAATGAGTCGCAAACGCTTCTCCTTCGAACAAATTATTGTCTTTTTACGAGTGGCCGAAGTTCCTTTGTCCTAGAGTGAGAATGTTGGTCCGATCTACCGCTGGCTAGGAATTTCGGAACAGAGTTATTGTCGCTGGCGTAAGAAATTCGGCGGCAATATAACAACACCATCTGTCCGCTCTGCTCGCCAGGCAACAAACCTCCAGCCCCACAAAACATCTAACCACGTGCATCTACGCCACGCTCCAACCTGAACAGATGGGCATAAACCCGAGTCAAGCTCACTCATTGGCACTCTTTAATGGCGTTTGGTTATTAACAAACAATGAGGGCATTTGCGTAGTTTTTTTCAAGGCCCTGAAATTTGGTTTCCAATTAATTATTTGAAAGTACAGTCTCAATAACACGAGCTTTTTTCCATCATTGGCCCAATCAAGAATTGCCCGACGTGCGTTAATCAAAGAAGTTGGAGAGTTTTCCTGCTCGAACGATGGCTGAGCAAGTATGCGCACGCTCAAGAAGGATGTTCTCGGGAGTGGACGCGTCGAAAATGGCAAGATCGCCACGCCTTCCCTCAGAAACAGCGCCGATCTGATTGATCACACCCAGAGCAGTCGCTGCATGGATGGTGATTGCTTGTAGGGCCTCGACAGGGGTCAAGCCATAACGTTCGACTCCAAGCCGGGCGGAGGATATTAGATCAAGTTCACCTGTACCATCGGGTCCCGCATTTGTAGAGATAGCTATTTTTCCATTAACCGCCCGCATTTTTTCGACGAGGGGTATTTTGCTGTCAGCATCACGCGAGGTGATGTCCGGCACTAACACCATTACCGTTCCAACCGTGGCGATCGACTCAACACCCATGTCGTCCGACTGGCATAGATACGTCGCTGCTTGGGAATAGAACGACGCCGGTAACGTTGCACCGGCTGAATCAGCAAAGCGATCACAAGAAACTCGTGTCGGCATTTTATTCCTGTAGTACAGTTCGAGTATCGTGCTTGCCTGATCAAGATCAAGACCTCCGTCATCGTCGCAAAAAACCTCTATGACGTCGCAAGCGTTTTTTTCATAGGTTTTGGGCACGAGATTCTTCTCGATATCTACCAAATATGCGTCCGGGTCACGGGCTTCGTCAATAAAATGACCCACGTAAAGTGTAACGCGCGCAAACGATTGAATTTCTGCCTGTAGCTTGCGGCACAAAAGGGACAAACGAAGCTCGTCGTCAGGCATCAGGCCAAATCCTGATTTCAATTCGAACCCGGTAACGCCGGAACGCGCGAGTTTGTTAAGACGAGTTCTCATAAGCGCAAGTAATAATTCATCATCAGCGCTACTGGTTGCCTGCCCCACGCTTTGAGTGAGATTTAAATAATCCGATCCAGTCTGGCTTTTGGCTGGATTGTCACCTGGAGCCCAACAAACCTGATTATGACAGCAGACAAGGCCAGGTAAAGCGAGGCGGCCGTCCATCGTGATCGCCTGGCTAATGTCGCCGTCAAAATTCTCTTGAGATCCTATAAAAGTGAAGGCGCCATTAACAATTTCGATTGTAGCGTTTTCTATCAAGCCATAAGGGTCATCAGCCGTTGCGATCATGGTGGCGAGGCGCAGATCGGTGAGGACAATGTTTGAGGGCATTTTCGATTCTTTCAAATTTCGTCAAAATCAATTCGAACGCTTTGCGTTGTTGGCGAAGCAAGGCAAGCGAGCACCAAACCTTCTTCCAGATCATCCTCGCGCAATGTCTGCAATACACCCGCACGAACCAATGCGGATCCTTCCGTTAGTTTTGAAATGCAAGAAGAACAAGTGCCTTCCTGACAAGAAAATGGCACATCAGCATCTGTTCGTAAAATTGTGTCAAGGATCGACTCACCCTCTTCTGGGACCATCTCAATTTCCCTACCGCCAACAACGGCAGTAATCAATTCGCAGGGACCTTCCACGCCTGACACCTGGGAAGTCACCATCAGAGATGGGGTGTCGTCATCATCGTTTAGTACGAGATCGAAGCTTTCATGCCTTATGTCCGTTTCTTCTACACCAAAGCCCATTAAAACGGATTCTATAACGTCCATGAACCCTTCCGGTCCACAGAGCCAGGCTGAGATAGGCAAGTCCGAACGCGCTAGCCAGTTCGGTAGATGGCCCTCTAGATAAGCGCGATCAATTCGTCCCTTTGGCCCTTTCCAGGTATTGTTTGCACGAGAAAGAACATGTTCGACCGTTACGGCGGGATCTTCATCTAAGCTACTCACTTCTTCACGCAGCATGATCGTCTGTTCGGTTCGATTTCCGCAGACGAAAGTTATAATATGGCCGGATCCTTTCTCCAACAGTGTGCGGGCGATAGGAACCATCGGGGCAACGCCGCTTCCGGCGGAGAAGAGCAGGACATGACGGGGTTGCTCCAGAGGTTTGAAGAACAAGCCTCTGGGCGAAGCGACATCTAAAAATTGACCAACGCTGACCTCGTCCACTAGCCATGTGGAGACACGCCCCTGTGGCACTTTTTTCACTGTGATACGGAGTCTATGATCATGTTCAGGGGTTGAGGAGAGAGAATATTGTCGAGTCAGCTTCTCGCCATCAATGTCGGTCTCGACTGTGATGAATTGTCCGGCACGATATGCGAATACAGTTGTCAAGTCCTGCGGCACATCCAACCAAATGCTTGCACCATCACGTCCTTCGGCCAGCTTTCGTGCGACAGGTAATGGGTAGGTTGTCATTGATTTCCTTTCAGCACCCTCCACCGACACCGTTGAGGGAAGGAATATCCTACTTGGTTCGGGTCTTTCTTCGTTGAACCTGGGACACGCGAGTGACACTTGCATTAACAACTAGACAGACCGGTCTGTCAATTAATATATTGCCGCCTGGATTCAAGCCCAAGTGACATCACCGATCCATGTTTTATCTACCCCGAAGGACAGTTCTGTTTTAGTGAAGCCGACCATCGGGAGAGGGGAAAGGGTAATGCATCCAAAAAAGAGTGGTCTTCAAAAGTAGAATTTTCTCATAATGTTTATGCAGGAGATTCAGATGAAGAAATCACAATACACGGACAGTCAGATTATCACTATTTTGATGCAGGCAGAGGCTGGCAGGCCGGTTCCGGAACTTTGCCGTGAGCATGGCATGAGTACAGCGCTAGCTTTTATAAATGGCGGGCCAAATACAGCGGCATGGATGCGTCTCTTATGGGGCGAATGAAGGAATTTAAAGCTGAGAATAACCGGCTCAAGAAAATGTATGCCGATAACCAGCCGGAGAATGATGTGATCAAGGAAGCCTTGGCAAAAAAGTGGTGAAGCCGTCACGGCGTCGTGAGATGGCACAATCTGCTATCAACACGGGGCGGTTCAACATCCGATCGGCATACGCGGCCTTCACGATCAGTGAAAGCTGCTATCGTTATCAGCCGAAGCTGAAGGATGAGAATGCTGAATGGCGGATGGGGTGGGATTCGAACCCACGGAACGCTTTCACGCTCGCTGGTTTTCAAGACCAGTGCCTTCAACCACTCGGCCACCCATCCTTAGTGCCGGACGTAAATAATAATGTGTCCGGCGGATGCTTATACACTGGTCATGTGGCCTTCGGCAATTCGCAAAAGAGCAGAATGTTTTTTAACGGAACATGCCTGGTGGGAAGCCGACAATTACTTCGACTGGATGGTCGAACCGATAGCCAAAGGCGCGGGCGATTCGTCTCGAAATTCGAGCGATACCGGAAATAAGTAGCTGTTTAGACATAATGATCCCTTTCTGGGTTATCTGCGACTATTCAGAAGCACAACAATCTATTATCCGTTCAATCAGTTAACGAAAAATAAACACCAGATGACTTGGAAGGATTGATCGGGCATGAAATACTCAAACCAATGTCTTTTATTAACGGGAGACCATCAATGACCCGCTATCTAATTTCCGAATCTAACACCAAGGGAGAGAGTCTGGAAGCCATCCTTTCTGACATTCGCAAGGACGTTATTATTCGCTGCACAAAAATCGTAGATGACGAAAGGCACGAAGCCCGCCATGTTCTGGACAATAATATGAAAATCCTCAACCTGTTGAGTGAGGCCATCATCCTGGCCGAGGAGTCAACGCTGACATTGAACAAATCGTTCGGTCCCTCTAAAACCAGCGATGGTGGCAAACCACGCATCGGCGAATCCTGAGGCGCTGAAATGACGACATCATCTGGCCTGCGCGTACATCACAATCCCCATACGGCCCCCATTGAGGCCGTTTACCGGGAGCCTGCAAAAACAATTATCAATCGCCGGCAGTTTGAAATTGCAATGGCCGATATTTCCTCGTGGCCTGGCTATCAGCCAACCCCACTTCACAGCCTTCCTGGTCTTGCTGAAAAAAATGGCATCGCCAGTCTGCATTACAAGGACGAAGGGCTTCGTTTTGACCTGGATAGTTTCAAGGCGTTGGGCGGGGCTTATGCCACAGAACGCCTGTTGATGAATTCCATTGATCACCCCACGCTCGAAGGATTGCTCGGGCGGCAGTATCTGGAAACCACCCGCGACATCACAGTCGCCTGTGCCACCGATGGCAACCATGGCCGTTCTGTCGCCTGGGGGGCGCAAATGTTCGGTTGCCGCTGTAAAATTTATATTCATGCCGGGGTCAGCGAAGGGCGCAAAAAAGCCATCGAGGCCTTCGGCGCTGATGTCCACCGAATTGACGGGGACTATGATGATTCGGTTCGCCAAATTGCCAGGGATGCGGAGAAAAATGGCTGGCACGTGGTTTCCGACACATCCTATGCAGGTTATCTGGATGTTCCCCGTGATGTCATGCAGGGTTATACAGTGATGGTCGAGGAAGCCTTGAACCAATTTCCGAACGGAATTTTACCCAGCCATATTTTTGTACAAGGCGGGGTAGGGGGGCTGGCCGGGGCCATTTGTGGACATTTATGGGAAACCCTGGGGGAAGCTCGCCCGCGTTTTATTGTCGTTGAGCCAGACCGGGCTGATTGCTTGTATCAAAGCGCCCTTGCCGGTGTGCCAACACCGTCCACGGGAGACCTTGACACGGTGATGGCCGGGTTGGCCTGCGGCGAAGTCTCGCTGATCGCCTGGGACATTCTCTGCCATGGGGCCAATGACTTTATCACCCTTGGTGATGATGTTGTCGGCCCGGCCATGCGCCTTCTGGCCGAGGGTGTGGACGAAGATCCGCCAATTGTCGCCGGGGAGTCTGCCGTTGCAGGACTGGCGGCTTTACTGGCCGCAGGTACTGACCCGGCCCTTGCCCGGTCCTTGGGCATCGGCCCTCAATCCCGCGTCCTGATCATCGGCTCCGAAGGGGCCAGCGATCCGCTTGTTTATGAAAAAATTGTCGGGCGTGGTGCCGAAGAAGTCAGGGGCTAGCTTTTGCGGCGGGCGGTGATGTTGTCGACTGTATAGATCGCCAAGGCCAGCCAGATCATCCCGAAGGTTATTTTATGGGCGTCGGTGAAGGGCTCGTTGTAGATGAACACAGCTAAAATAAAGTGACCGCTGGGGGCGATATATTGCAAGAATCCCAGTGTCGACAAGCGCAGTCTTTTTGCAGCTATGGCGAATAAAACGAGTGGTGTTGCCGTCAACACACCGGACATCATCAACAGGCCGTCCAGTTTTATATCATCAAACCCAAACATTCCGGTGCCCTGAACGCCGATGTAAATCAGGAAAATCAGCACCGGGGGCATAATCAGGGTCGTTTCGACGAAAAGGCCGGTGTAGGCGTCAACGACGGCGATTTTCCGGATCAATCCATATAAACCGAAAGAAATAGCGACGCTCAGGGAGACCCAGGGAACTGTTCCCAATTGGCCGATAAGATTGGCGACGCCAAGCACCGACATGCCGACGGCCAGCCATTGCCATAGGCGGAGTTTTTCTTTCAGAAATATCATGCCAAGGGCGACACTGACTAACGGATTGATGAAGTACCCAAGGCTCGTCTCGAGCACCCTGTCGTGGCCGACGGCCCAGATAAAAACCAGCCAGTTAATTGATACCAGCAATGAGGAAAGCAACAGCGTGGCGAGGAGTCTTTTATTGTGGAGTACGTCACGAACATGGTGGCCACGCCCGCTGAGGATAATAAACAATCCAAGGAAGATGACGGTCCAGAAAATACGGTGGGAGAGGATTTCAAAAGCAGGAACTTGAGAAAGAGCCTTGAAATAAAGCGGATAGATGCCCCAAAGACTGAACGCAGTAAAGGCAGCGCCGACGCCAATCAACCCCTGATCTTTGTTGTTATTGTCAGGCATAACGATATTTACGCATGCCCATCCAGGCATTCAGCGCGACGGCCCCGATAACAATGCCACCACCAACCAGTGCTCGCTCGCTCGGTATTTCTCCGACCCCAATCCATGCCCAAAAGGGGCCTAATACCGTTTCGACCAGCGATAGCAGAGCGATTTCAGCAGCAGGGGCGTGGCGGGTGCCACCGAAGAAAAGAACCAGCGCTAGCGGTATAATGAACAGTCCCAACAACATCAAAATTGATAATTCTTCTTTTGTCACGGCCATGGGTTGGGATAGGGGCAATACAATGATAGCGGCGATAATGCCGGACAGGCAAAGCGCCCGTATTGTTATGTCGCGGTCCTTTAATTTCCTTAAGACAACAAGATTGAGACCAAGCATAAATGCGGTCCCGACGGCCAGCAGGTCGCCGGTCCAGTTGCCTGCACCAAATGAGCCGGAAAAAATGATAAAAATACCGGCCAACGCAAACACCATAGAGACCAAGGTCCGTGGCTTAACCGTCTCCCTCAACAGCAACCATCCCAGCACGGCGCTGAAAAATGGCATGGTTGCCACCAAAACAAGAGTATTGGCGACAGATGTATGAGTGATGGCGGCAACAAATAACATATTTCCCGATACCATAAGCATCGTCGAAATAAGTCCGATGCGGCCAAAGTTTTCCCAGATGGCGGAAATGTTCCGGCGTTCCCGAAGCAAAAGGAAAGTGCCCAGTGATAAGGCGATAAAGACTGAACGATAAAAGATGATGTTCCATGTAGAAACATCGCCAATCAGCCGCAACAACAGGCCATCGGGGCTGATGAGAATCATGCCTGCGCCGGACATCAGGATTCCGCGACTGTAGGTGTTTTGCTGGATATTCATTTTTTCTTGATTTGCTAGGACGCTGCCATGGCTATATCGTTTGCCTATGTTTATCAATAACAACATTGTTGCCACATTGTTTATGGGCGCATTATGGGCTGTTCCCAATACAGTGGAGGCTCGTCATGCCCAATGCTCGGATGTGCATGCGGCGGCATTTCTTGATGAACCTGCCGAGCTTTCAGCGTTGCTATATCATGGCGTCAACCTGAATTGCCGCGATGCCCTCAAGCAGACGCCACTGATCACCGCAACAGACGGAGCAAGCCTGGATATCGTCAAGATGCTTCTTGAGCAGGGCGTTAACATCAATGCCCGTGACGAAATAGGTCAGACGGCGTTGTCCAAGGCGCGTCAGAAGCTGATCTTTTTCGATTTTAAGGGTGGGCAACGCTATCGCGACCTCTATCATGAAATGATCGATCTTCTTGAAAAGGCTGGGGCAACGGAATAGTTGTGATATCAATGCCTTATCTTGCTTTTAGGGCGACGTTCAGGGTATCACCGTAGATGTTCTTCTATCTATCCAAAGTGTTTTGGTTCTTTGCTGATCCCGGCAATGTGCTGCTGATCATGCTTTGTCTGGGGGCTCTGCTTGTCTTTCGGCGTCGTGACAAGTTAGGCCGCCGGTTATTAGCCCTTGTCGCTGTTGTATCTTTTATTCTTGCAGTCGTGCCGATTGGAAGAAATCTTCTGATCGTGCTGGAGAATCGCTTTCCTGTTGTTCAAACACTACCGGACAAAGTTGATGGCATCATTGTTTTAGGCGGCGTCGTCAATGAAGTTATCTCCAGGGCGCGGGGGCAATTATCAATTGGAGGCTCAGTCGAAAGGCTGACGGAATTTGCCGCGCTATCAAAAAAATTTCCTTATGCAAAACTTTTATTTACAAGCGGTTCAGGAAAATTATTAACGCAAAACATTAAAGAAGCCGATGTCGTTGGCCCCCTATTGGCGAGCCTTGGCGTTGATATGAGCAGGGTTCAATTTGAAAACCAGTCGCGCAATACCTATGAAAACGCGGTCATGTCCAAGCAACTGATCAATCCTTCCCCTGATGAGACATGGGTTCTGATTACTTCGGCCTTCCATATGCCGCGCGCCGTCGGGATTTTCAGGAAGTTGGGTTGGCAGGTGCTGCCTTATCCTGTCGATTTCAATTACAAAGGCGAGACACTTTATGCGCCGACCTTCGATTTCTTGGGGGGTGTCGGGTATTTGTCCAGCGCTATCCATGAATGGCTGGGACTCGTATTCTACTGGCTCACGGACAAAACAGAATCTCTTTTCCCAGGCCCTAATTCATAGAAGATTTGGCCATTGCCCTGTGGTGGCAGGGTTGCCATAGTTTGTTGATGCGATTCGCGGGAATAGGGTAAATTATGACGTTATTAAGATCAGCAATTTTGGCCTCTGCCTTTTGTTGCCTGACGGTGGCAACACAAGCACGCGCCGAACCGGTGCCTTTGGCGCAATGGCTTCAGGAACTTCGCACCGAAGCATCCGGCAACGGAATCCGCGATGAAATTTTGAATTCTGCCCTTGATGGTCTCAAACTGATCCCACGGGTTATCGAATTGGATCGCAAGCAACCGGAATTTTCGCTGACGTTTGCCCAGTACATGCAACGGGTGGTGCCCAATTCCAGAGTCCAAAAGGGACGCAAAAGATTGGCTGAAAACAAGGCTTTGCTGGAAGAGGTCGGCCAGAAATTTGGCGTTCAACCGCGTTTCATTGTCGCTTTTTGGGGGATCGAGACGGACTTTGGCCGTGTCACCGGGGGGTTCAAATTAATTCCGGCTCTGGCCACGTTGGCCCACGATGGCAGGCGTAGCACTTATTTCCGCAAGGAATTAATGAACGCCCTGAAAATTCTTAATGGCGGTCATATAAAGTCCCAGGACATGGTCGGTTCATGGGCCGGGGCCATGGGGCAGTGCCAGTTCATGCCCTCGTCATTCCTGAATTTCGCCGTCGACTATAATGGCGATGGCCGCAAGGACATCTGGACCACAAAGGCTGATGTTTTCGGTTCCGCAGCCAATTACCTGTCACGTTCGGGCTGGAATGCCGATCAGACTTGGGGCAGGGCGGTGACATTACCGGAAAACTTCAACCCTGAACTGGCCGGACTGAAGATCATCAAGCCGATTACTGAATGGCAGAAATTGGGTGTCAGACGGGCAGACGGCAGCGATCTACCAAAACGGGCTTTAAAGTCTTCCATTGTTTATACCGAAGGTCCGGGCAGCGCCGCTTACCTGATCTATAATAACTATCGAACAATACTAAAATGGAATCGCTCGACATATTTCGCTGTTGCCGTTGGCACACTTGCCGACCGTATCGGGGGAAGCTAAAAGCTAAATCTATTAACAGTTGCTTTACTCACACTGCATATTGTGTGGCAAGTATTCATTCCCCGCATAATTGAGGGTGGTCCACCATGGTCTCGCAACGGGCATTTACCAATCTGGCGGTCGTAATCGTAACCACCTTACTGTTAGGCGCCTGCGCTGAAACCCAGTTTATTGCCCAGACAGTCAAGCAAGTATCGAACAAAAGCGAGTCGAAAAAAAGCCTCTCGTCCAGTAGCTATAAAATTGGAAAACCCTATCAAATCAAGGGCGTCTGGTACTATCCCAAGGAAGATTTTGAATACGATGAGACCGGTATCGGTTCCTGGTACGGTCCTAAATTCCACGGGCTTAAGACGGCTAACGGTGAAATCTACGATATGAACGGCATTTCCGCCGCCCATAAGACGTTGCCTTTACCGAGCATTGTACGAGTCACCAATTTGGGAAATGGCCGCACACTGAACATCCGCATCAACGATCGTGGCCCCTACGCGCATGGCAGAATTCTTGATTTGTCACGCCGGGCCGCCCAATTGCTTGGTTTCGAAAAACAAGGAACGGCACGAATCCGGGTGCGCATTCTTGCCAAAGAAAGCCGCATTTTGGCGACACGTCTTAAAGGTGATGCGGAATTGGCGGAAATCGGCACCCCGATAACCGTCGACAGCCTGCCAAAACCGAAGGTCAGTAGCCAGGCATTGCCGGTGATCGGAAACAGTGATCAGAACCAACAACCCGGTCCGAACTTGGTAGCAAATGAACGGGTTCTCGCTGCGCCCGAAAACGCCGCCCCGAAAATAGGCACCGTATCGCTTGAACCCGTCTTGCAACAGACCAGAATATTCATTCAGGCCGGGGCATTTGCAAATTTCGATAACGCCAACCGGGTCCGCGCCATTTTGTCCAGCCTGGGGGCGGTCAAAGTCTCCCCGGTGTTGGTCAATGGCCGCGACCTGTTCCGGGTCAGGGTTGGCCCGATTAAATCCATTGCCGATGCAGATCATATGCTTGAGCAAGTCATCGCGTCGGGTTATACCGATGCCAGAACCATCGTTGATTAATAGTAATCGACCCCTGAAAACGGAAAATACCTGACGATGATGTCTTATACATTACGCCTACCGCTAGTCGTTATTGCTCTGATTGTTGCTCTGACGTATGGCGTACCTCCCGCCCAGGCCATCGAGACCCTGGCCAAACAAGCTGTTCTGATGGACGCGGATACCGGCACTATCTTGTATGAAAAAGAAGCCGACGTGCCCATGCCGCCAGCATCCATGAGCAAGTTGATGACCGTATTCATGATTTTTGAGCGCCTTCGCGATGGCCGCTTGTCCCTGGATGACACATTTTCGGTCAGCGAAAATGCCTGGCGTAAGGGCGGTGCCAAAAGCGGTAGTTCAACAATGTTCCTGGAGCCGGGCAAGCGGGTCCGCATCGAAGACCTTATTCGCGGTATCGTTATTCAATCCGGTAATGATGCCTGCATCGTCATTGCCGAAGGAATATCGGGTTCCGAAGAAGCCTTCGCCGAAGAAATGACGGTGCGGGGACGGCAAATCGGTTTGACTGGCAGTACTTTCAAAAATTCTACTGGTTGGCCAAATTCGGAACACAGAATGTCGCCAAAGGATCTGGCCACACTGGCTAAACTGCTGGTCCAGAATTTTCCCGAATATTATCACTTTTTTTCCGAGAAGAGCTTTGTCTACAACGGCATCAAGCAAAGCAACCGTAACCCGTTAATTTATAAGGACATGGGCGCCGATGGCCTGAAGACCGGCCACACACAAGAATCCGGTTACGGCCTGACGGCTTCGGCGACCCGCGGCGATCGCCGTTTGCTGCTGGTGGTCAATGGATTGCCATCTAAAAAGGAGCGCTCCCGCGAACCCGAAAGGTTGCTTGAGTGGGGTTTTCGTGAATTCGGAAATTACGTACTGCTTGGGGCGGGTGAGATCGTCGAAAATGCCCCCGTCTGGTTGGGGACGGAACCATCCGTTTCCCTGATGATCGAAAATGAACTGAAATTGACGTTGCCTAAAAAAGCCCGCAGCGCCATGAAGGTGACGGTCATTTATCAGGGACCAATTCCTGCACCTGTGAAAAAAGGTGATAAGCTGGCTATATTGAGCGTCAGCGCACCGGGCGAAAAAACCGTTGAAATCCCCCTTGTTGCCACCGCTGATGTTGAACAATTAGGGTTGATCGGTCGTCTTATGGCTGCATTCAAATATATTATTTTTGGCGGCGCCAGCTAAACGGGGAGTTTACCGCCGGTGTCCAAAGGCAAATTCATTACGTTCGAAGGCGGTGAAGGGGCCGGTAAATCCACTCAAGTGAATGTGCTGGCGGATACCTTGCGCAGCGCAGGCATTGATGTTGTGACCACCCGCGAGCCAGGCGGGGCGCCGGGGGCCGAAGAAATCCGCACCCTTCTGGTTAACGGCGCAGTCAACCGCTGGAGCCCCATGAGCGAGGCTTTACTTAATTATGCCGCCCGCTCAGAACATCTGGATAAGACCGTTTTTCCAGCACTTGAGGCAGGGCAATGGGTTATTTCAGATCGTTTCACCGATTCAACCATGGCTTACCAAGGTTATGGTCACGGCCTCCCCCTTGAAGACCTGGATCACTTGAAGGACGCCGTGCTTGGCGATTTCAAGCCAGACCTGACGATCATTTTTGACCTGGACCTTAAGACCGGCCTGCAGCGGGCCGGGGCCAGAGGGCAGGGGGAGGATCGCTTCGAGCGCATGGGACATGATTTTCACCAACGCCTGCGCCAGGGTTTTTTGCAAATTGCCGCAGGTGAACCGGGCCGCTGCGCCGTGATCGATGCGGCTGCATCTATCGAACAAGTGAGCGCGGCAATCTGCGCCGTCGTCAGTGAACGCTTGCCGGTGAGCTTGCCATGAACGCTAAAGCTGTGCCCGATGACGACGACGAAGGTATCCTTCATCCGCGCCGGATCATTGATCTTTACGGCCACGAGCAAGCAGAGAAAACCCTGCTTGATGCCTTCAATTCAGGAAGGCTGGCCCATGCCTGGTTGCTGTGTGGCCCCAAGGGGATTGGCAAAGCGACATTGGCTTATCGCTTCGCTCGCTTCCTGCTGACGCAGGGCGGAGGGGCGGACGACGGCTTGTTTGGCGGCGATTTGCCACAAAACGATCCCGACACGTTATTTGTCGCTGACGATGGACCGATTTACAACCGCATCGCGGCGGGCGGACATGCGGACCTGCGCGCGATTGAGCGGCAATTCGATGAGAAAAAAGGCAAATTCCGTACGGAAATCGTCGTCGATGATGTGCGCGCCATCGGCTCCTTCATGTCCTTGAGCGCGGCGGAAGGGGGATGGCGGATCGTCATCATCGACAGCGCCGATGACATGAACCGCAACGCCGCCAACGCCGTTTTGAAAGTCTTGGAAGAACCGCCAGCCAGGGCCATTTTACTGCTGGTTAGTCACAATCCCGGTCGCCTGCTGCCGACCATCCGTTCGCGCTGTCGAAAACTAATGCTTTCAAACCTGGATGAAAATGTCGTCACCAAATTACTGCTCGACCAGCACACGGAGCTTTCACCTGATGACGCAAGCGCACTGGCGCGGTTGGCAGAAGGTAGTATCGGGCGGGCGCTCGATCTTGAGGCTGAGGGTGGTTTGGAACTTTACCAGGACTTGCTTGGGCTCCTTGAAGGCCTGCCACGTCTTGATGTTGCGGCGCTTCATAATCTGGCCGGGAAGCTGGGCCGTACCGGGGCGGACGCCGCCTTTCAAACATTCGCAGACCTGTTGTTGGGATGGTTGGGGCGGATGATCTTGTCCTCCTCAATCGGTGGATCGGGGCAGGGCGATGTGGAAGACGTATTGAATAACCGTCTTGCCGCCGCCAGTTCCCTTGCAAGCTGGCTTGCGGTATGGGACAAGGTCAATTATCTGCTGGCGCGGACTGACGCCATCAACATGGACAGGCGACAGATGATCATTACGATCTTTTTGGCCCTGGAAAAGGCTGCTCAAGGTTAAGTTTTCTGTGGAGTGAGTTCTATTAAATCCTATTACGTGACGACACCAATATATTACGTCAACGACGCCCCGCATATCGGCCATGCCTATACGACGCTGGCGTGCGATGTCCTAGCGCGTTTCAAACGCCTGGACGGTTTTGATGTCAAGTTTTTGACCGGCACCGACGAGCACGGTCAAAAGGTTGAAAAGTCTGCCCTGGCCGCCGGTATTGACCCCAAGGCGTTCACTGACAAGGTTTCACAAAACTTCCGCGACCTTACCGGTTTGATGAATTTCACGCCCGATGACTTCATCCGCACCACCGAGGAGCGTCACCGCGTATCCGTTCAGGATTTGTGGAAGCGACTGATGGACAAAGGCGATATCTATCTGGACAGTTATTCCGGCTGGTATGCGGTCCGCGACGAGGCCTTTTACGGCGAAGGCGAACTCAAGGATGGCCCAGACGGCAAGAAGATCGCCCCTTCGGGAGCCGAGGTCGAATGGGTCGAAGAGCCCAGCTATTTCTTCAGGCTATCCGCGTGGGGCGATAAACTGCTGGCATTCTATGACGCCAACCCGGATTTTATCGCGCCCAACTCGCGGCGCAACGAAGTCCTCAGTTTCGTAAAAGGCGGCCTGCGCGATCTCTCTGTTTCAAGAACCACCTTCAAGTGGGGCATACCGGTTCCCGGCGACGACGATCATATTATGTATGTGTGGCTCGATGCGTTGACCAACTACATAACCGGTGTCGGTTATCCGGAAACCGAAAGCGGCGAATACGCGACCTACTGGCCAGCCGATCTGCACATGGTCGGCAAGGACATCCTGCGCTTTCACGCCGTCTACTGGCCGGCTTTCCTGCTGGCGGCGGGGCTTGAGGCACCCAAGCGGGTTTATGCCCACGGCTGGTGGACCAACGAAGGGGAGAAGATTTCCAAATCGTTAGGCAACGTTATAGCTCCCCATGATCTTGTTGAAAAATATGGCCTCGATCAGGTGCGTTATTTCCTGCTCAGGGAAGTTCCCTTCGGCAATGACGGCGATTTCTCACACCAGGCCATGGTCAACCGCATGAACGGTGAACTTGCCAATGATCTTGGCAATCTGGCCCAGCGGGTACTGTCCATGGTCGCCAAGAATTGTGACGGGGCCTTGCCCCAGCATGGTGACTTTGGTGAGGACGATCACCGCTTGCTGGACGCCGCCGGACTGTTGCTTGAACAACTGCGCGACGCCCTGGACCGCCAATCCTTTCACGAAGGACTGGAATCGGTGTGGGTGGTGATTCGCGCAGGTAATGCCTACGTAGACAGTCAGGCACCTTGGAAATTGAAAAAAGAAGATCCGGACCGCATGGCCACTGTGCTTTATGTGTTGTGTGAAAGCGTGCGCCGAATTGCCCTGGTATTGCAGCCCTTCATGCCGGACACCATAGCCCGTATGCTCGATCAATTGGCCGTCAGCACCGAACACCGGTCATTCTCGTACCTTGATGATGGTCATAATCTGGTCCCTGGTACGGCCTTGCCTACGCCTGAAGGTGTGTTCCCAAGGTACGTCGGGGCAGAAGACGCGGAAGGGTAAAAACGGTTCTATTCCAAAAAACTGGCTTTTGTGCTATGGTTTCATCATTGAGGTGCCTCTTTAAATCATGCCGCGCGGCTTCGATTAGATGGAGGTGACTATGACCCAAGACGATAAGAAAACATATTTGTGGACTATCGGTGTTGTTGGTCTAATGGTGGTATTGGTCTTAATTGCTTTCGCAGCAGGGTTAATGCCAACGACGATAACCTCTTAAAACTGACAAATCCGAATCTCTTTTTGGGCGCCGCTCAACCTCCATATAAAGCGGTGCCGCTTTTTTGCCAATCCGCAGGTGACAGGCGCAATAATTACCTTTAAAAACAATATCTTATAATTAAGAAGAGCGGCCCGGAATATGCTTGTAGACAGCCACTGCCACCTGGACTTCCCCGATTTTGCCGATGATATGGATGATGTTGTCGGTCGTGCTGGCGAGGCCGGTGTTATGCACATGCTTTCCATTTGCACCTATGTCAGCAAGTTCGATCAGGTTCTCGCTGTGGCCCAGCGTTATGACAATATTTACTGCTCCGTCGGCATTCACCCGCACAACGCGGAAAAAGAGCCTGAAGTCAGTGCCGAACAGCTGATCGGCATGGCTGGCGATGACAAGGTCATTGGATTCGGTGAAACCGGGCTGGATTTCTATTACGACAAAAGCCCCCGCGATATTCAAAAGCGCCAGTTCAGGGCGCATATTGAAGCCTCTCGCCAGCTTGGGTTGCCGTTGATTGTGCATACCCGAGACGCCGACGACGAAATGGCGGAAATGCTCGTTGAGGAAATGGGGAAGGGCGTGTTCTCCGGCCTTCTGCACTGCTTTTCAAGTTCCCGCAAACTCGCCGATACGGCCCTGGAATTGGGCTTGTATCTGTCTATTTCCGGGATCGTCACATTCAAAACGGCGGAAGACCTGCGCGCCATCGTCAAGGATGTGCCGTTGGAGCGGCTACTTATCGAGACCGACGCTCCCTATTTGGCCCCGATTCCAAAACGTGGCAAGCGCAATGAACCGGCCTTTACCCGCCATACGGCTGAAAAAATAGCTGAAATCAAAGGCTTAAGCCTTGAAGACGTGGCCAGCGCTACGACCAACAACTTTTTCACCCTGTTTAACAAAGCGAAACCCGTATGAAAGTGACTATTTTGGGCAGTGGTGGATCCAGCGGAACCCCGGCCGTAGCCAGGGGGTGGGGGAATTGTGACCCCAGTAACCCCAAAAACAGTCGCCTCAGGCCTTCCATCTTGGTGGAAAACGGCGATACCTGCCTTCTGGTCGATACATCACCGGATTTACGTCAGCAACTGTTGAATGCGGACGTTAAAAGGCTGGACGCTGTGCTTTTCACCCATTATCACGCCGACCATCTGCACGGCATCGACGATTTGCGCCAGATTAACAGGGAAATGAACGCCGCCATCGATATCTATACCGATACGGATACCTTGGCCGTTATTAGTGATCGCTTCGGTTATGTGCTGGAACCCTTGGCCGAAGATGCAGATATGTATTACAAGCCGACGCTGGTGCCACATGAAATAAGCGATGGCGACAAATTTAGCATTGGAAACATTGATATCGACGTCTTTACCCAGGATCATGGTTTCTGCGACACCCTGGGATTTCGTTTCGGCCCCATTGCCTATACCACCGACGTTGTCGAATTGCCCGATCATGCCTTCGATATTCTGAAAGGTGTCGACACATGGATCGTCGGAACCCTGGTCGATAATCCGCATCCTACTCATGCTCATGTCGACAAAGCCCTGGAATGGTTCTCCAGGGTCGGACCAAGGCGAGGGGTCCTTTCTCATCTTGGTTACGGTTTCGATTATGACACCCTCAACAACCGTTTGCCCGATCATGTCGAACCGGCGTTCGATGGAATGATTCTCGAACCCTGATTTCTTCGGTGTTGTTTCACAGTAAGGGCAGGAGTGACTGTTCCATACCTTTCGGCATCCCGAAAGGCAATAACGGTGCTATATGGACAATTCTAGAGCAATGCTTATGAATTCCAATTCCTGTCTAAGCAATTGAATGTAAATGTTAACATCAAATTTTCCATAATATACATTATGCGATAGACCGGAACTCTTAAAGGTGTTGCATTAATCTCAACACCAGCCCTTCTCTAAGAGCATCAACTCCATAAGAAGTGGGAATCATTCCTGTTGCGTTAACGATGACTGTTTCGTTTGGCAAAGAGTTAGATATAGACTCCCGGCGCACACTGGTGAGGCGCCCATAACGCAAGCACCATTGTGTGCCGGCCGCCAACAGGCGGCATAAAATCACGTAGTGATTTTGGTTTTGCATTTTTTAGCTCAATTGATCTTAACCGTTTATACGATTTATACGGTTAAGAACGTTTGGTGAACATATTGTTGACCAGGCCATACTTGGCGAATACCCTATGATCATTATGGTCATATATAATCTTCATTCTGAATACGTACCGAGCTCGTTGCGCTCCCCCGTTTTGGTTAATCCTAATATTGCTAGACCAAGGTATTGGGCGACTGTATGGGCTTGTGTTGATGGGGTTGGACTTGCAGAATCCACTCTGCAGAGAAAATTACATGCAATTGATGCGTTGTATAAAAGTGTCTCTGATCAGATTGGTTCAGATCAGCTTGATCTGTTGATAGCTGATCTAAATTTTGAGTTGATTGAAACATGTCTAGCAGGCTTTTTTACGCAGCTTTCAAACGAGTCAGCGCAATCAGGTGCTGATGTTTCACCGCGTTGGGCTGCAGCATTTGGCTTTTTAAAAAGCACGTTGAGCAGATTAGCTCAAACCTCAACTAAAGCCCGTCGCATCGAAGAAACACATGCGCATCTTCTTCGCCTTGAGCGTTTGTATTCTTCTTTGAAACCGCTACGGAAAAAGCGCCCAATCGCACTTCGGGCACTGCCCGCAGTCGTTGTTGCTGATATTTACGATATTATCGATCCAAATTCTTCAAGAAACCCATTTCGTATAGAACGAAATAGGTGGCGAAACTTTATTTTAGTTATTTTACTCCTACATCAAGGTCTCCGCCGAGGAGAGGCTCTTTTGCTTCCGGCAGATGCAATCAAAGAAGGTCACCATCCTGACACCGGAGAAGTGAAGTATTGGGTTAATATTTCCCCTCTTCCGACCTCAACCGTCGACGATCGTTCAGAAAAGCCATCAATTAAAACTTCTGCATCAATACGACAAATTCCTGTGGCGGATGAAATTGCGAATTTAATCAATTCATTCACATCAAATTGGCGGGGTAAACAATCACACCCTTTCCTTATCTCAAATACTCAAGGAAAACCCCTGTCGCTTCGTTTTGTTGGGATGATTTTCAAATCTATATCTCAAGAACTATCCTCTGAAGCACGCCAAGCCCTTATCGATAACATGCGTGAACCCAAGATCAGTGCCCATGACCTGCGCCATACCTGCGCTGTAGTGAGGCTAACTCATTTCTTAGATAGCGGAATTCCTATGGATGAGGCCGTTGAACACCTGCGAGCATTTTTTGGGTGGGCACTTGTGTCAGAAATGCCCCGTCATTATGCCCGGGCATACTTTGAAAATCGTCTCACTGCCGTCTGGGAAGACAGTTTCGATACTCATGTGGAAGCGCTAAGGAAGCTTGATAGTGAATCTGAATGGAGCAGCTTTTATGAAAAATAAGCTGTCACTTATAGATGGAGACGAAGCTGTAGCTGAAAGAACTCTTAGTGAGCTCGCTCTTCAATTGCCAGTTTTGCCAAAGGTCATTCGTTACGATGATGATTACGCTGGGATTGTGCGATCTATTCGAGATGCGGGAGATGCACTTGATTGGGTGATTATGGTCGATGGTCGGGTAGTAAAAATAACATGGTCTGAAATTCCGTCGTCAGTCGAACCTTTCGCTCGCTCTTGGCTTGCGTGGTTGATTGCTACTGCTGATGCGTCATCGATTTATGGATATCTGTACATTTTACGACAAGAAGCTGAGCAGCTTCCAAACCTACTGAAAGGGTTCATTCGATCTCCAGAACTAGCTAGATCATACTGGGTGTCAGCAGTTGTTCCCTGGGCAAAGAACTCCCAAACCCTCTCATGGTGCAAACTCCTTGTCAGGTTTATGTGTGAGACAAACATTGCTCCATGGTCTCCATCTCACCGAAATTATATAAGCCAATGGTCTTATGGAGCCAAGGGTCAAAAAGACAATCTAGCCGTTGTCCGTTCTGGTGATGCCTTCATTTCTTCATCTGAAGAAACACGCCTTGTCGATTATTTTGATGAATTGAATGAACGGGCTCAAAGGTCAGAGAATTTAATAAGCAATGACGAGCTCCGTGCAGCTGCCCTTCTCTATTGGGCCTATCAACACGGATTTCGCCCTATTCAAATCGCCAGCCTCAATATATCGGATGTCCAGGTTCGGATAGCATCAAATAAGCCGCCAATAGTGCATGTTACTTTCTATCGGGCTAAACAAAGAAACGCTAAAGCTCGTGAACCTATGCGCCGCTCTGTAAAACGTGACTGGTCATGGATGATGGCGCTTTATTTAAGACGCCGTGAAGCTTTCTCAGATGCATTTGTAAATGAGGATGATCGACCACATTCATTATTTGGGTTGCCGCCTCAAGAAGTAAGCACCTCAATACAATCATTTAGTTTGAAGCTGACAGGTACATGTAGGACGCCTACTGATTTTCGTCATTCGGCAGCCCAGAGGTTAGTCGATTCAGGGGCAAGTCAAGTTGAGCTGGCAGAGTTTCTGGGGCATAGCGCAATCGATACTGGATTAGTTTATTTTGACACCTCACCAACACAAGCAGATCGCGTTAACAAGGCTCTGGGGCTGTCACCAATTTATAGCGCCGTTGCTGAGGTCGCGCGTACCAAAAGTATTGATGTTACTGCTCTGCTTGGTTTGCCGCAGGATCAACAAATTGGTGCTGCCCCACATGGGATACTAATCGCTGGGATTGGTGGTTGTGATATTGGGCAACCTCTTTGTGCAAAGAACCCTGCCCTTTCTTGCTACACCTGCTCAAAATTCATGCCGCTATCAGACACTTCAGTCCATGAAGGTGTGCGGAATGATCTTCGCCCAATAGTTCATCAGTTTGTCCATGCTGGGCGCGGTGACGAGAGCAATCCGGCATTTATGCAGCTGCGAAGAACACTTGATGCAATGGAGTTACTGATTTCCGAACTGAAGGAGCTTGGCTCATGAATGAGCACTTTGCATCATATGTGGCAACGGCCCAGGAGCTTGCTCGTACCAAGAGAATTTCATGGGAGATTCCAGTTAATCACGATGGAACAATCGAGAAGTCCCAAGCCTGGAACCTGACGCATATGGCTGGCGCTACACCACCTCCAACAACATGGTTAAGGCATCTCGGTCCAGACCCCAAAACTCTTAAAGCAATCAACGAAAAACGTGCTTCAGACAACCTTCCCCCTATCCCACTCAAGGCCTTGTCCATCGATTGGCAGGATTTCATCAAGGCGGCTGTTATTGACCGCATCTATATATCTCGGAATCAACCGGTCTCAGTTGCAAACGCGATTGTTCGCCCCTTAAAAGCAATAGCTACCTGCGCTCAGGGGGCTGAACCGTGGGAAATAACCAAGGACCACCTGGATACGGCTCATGTGATTGCCGGAAAGTTGCAGAAGTCTGGCAAGCTGGGTGATGATATTCTCGGTGTTGTCCGCATTTTGATTGACGCAAATTATTTGGCTGATCGCTGCCCTCTTGCGTCAAAAGAAAACAAGCGTCGCGTTCATCCACGAAATGCCAAAATCGTCAGACGTCGACTTGAGGACCGCCATAGCTCTACCAAGCTGCCAACTGAACGTGCTTTCTGGGAAGCGGTTCGCATAGCCTGGACGGAGTCCCCTCAGAGCTTTTTTGACTTACAAAAATTTGCCATGATCCGGGTGCTTGTGATGTGCGGGTTTAGAGGTAATGAAGCATCTCGAATTCCCTTAGATTGGAAACGGTGGCGGGAGTACACCGATATCCACGGACACAATGCGGGTGATGTTGGTGGTATCGGCCGCTCACTTATGCTGCGCCATTTTGCAGAAAAGCAGCGCATTGTTGGTACAGATAGTGTGGCTCTGTACGAGACAACCCAGCATATACCGGGGAGGTTCGAGACTCCCCTTATTGAAACCCTGGACGACATAGCGGATAAAACGGCCCTGCTTCGTCAAAAATTGCAAAGCCAAATTGACACAGGAAGAATTTTTCCAGAATTCAGCGAAGATCAGCTTGTTCCCATAACTGAGGTTTATACGCTGCTAACGGGTGAACCCTTTGTCTATGAGGATGACAAGCGAAGTGATTTCATCACCAAATATCGTAAAAACCTAGATCCATCCATTTTCAAAGAGATCAGAGAGCGCCAAGCTCACTTGAAGCGCCTGGGGTCACCATTATTAAACAAGGTAAGAATTTACTTAGGCAACAGACTTGGCACTGGCATTGGCCAGCAAGCGCCATTTCGTGATCGCAATGGGGTCAGGCGTAGCGACCTTAAGCGTAGGAGAGTTGAATATGGTTCTGATACATTCTTGATCGGTGAGTTGGAAGAGTTTCTCCAAATAGCAATTTCTTCAAAATTGTCTGATACAGAGCCATTCCGTTTTTCTGACGGCACCTTGTTGAATTCATCAGATATGCTGTTCTTGGCTCCCAAGCGTGCCCTCTCAGAGGAACGAAATGATGGCATATGCGATGTTTCACGCTATGCCTTTGTTGGACGCGTAACACTGGAGGATCTTGTTCACTCCTTAAGCTCAAGCGGCTCCGTACCATCCTTGTTCCAAAAGTATGGAGATACAGACGAAATCCGCTCACTGAGTATGGGGAGCCACCAGTTCCGGCATTTGCAGAACACTGAATTGTTTCGCCTTGGCGTTGCGGACACCATAATTACAAAACGATTTAACCGGCGCAGCGTCGCGCAAAGCCATGAGTACGATCACCGCACCCTAGCTGAAGAGCTTGATGCCATAGAGGTTCCGGAGCTAGCAGAGCCCTTGCTGGCCGGTAAAGCGCGAGAGGTGTTCAAACTCATTGCTGGCGGGAAGGCCCACGGCCCAATTGTTGATGAGTTTAAGCGTATTCAAATTGATGAAGGTGATGAAGCAGCGTTCGTATTTCTTGCAACTGAAGCAGACGGTTTCCATACGACGCCATATGGTCACTGCATCAATTCGTTCACGGTAGAGCCCTGCCCCAAAGCTCTTGAGTGTTTTAACGGCTGCCGTCATTTGACGGCCTCTGGACTGCCAGAGCACACGCGCAACCTAAAAGACCTCAAAGAGCGCTATAGAACGCTCCTAGACAGCATTGGCTGCCACCCTGCCCCCGATGGAGCCAAGCGAAATATGCGCTCCCACGCTGAGCAGCGGTTGGAAGCCATTGAACGTATCCTGGCGGCAGTCCCAGGCGATTCCGTATTCCCTGAAGGTGGAGATCACCTTGATCCATTGAAATCAAAACGCACAGGACCATTCCATGACCCAGCTCGATAAATCCAAGGTCACCCGAAAACGCTCATCTAGCCTAGCCATTGATGAAACGATACAGTGAATAGCCCCTAGTTTTCTAGACGCCTTCGGTTCTTGTTTTCTGCTGCCGTTCGAACTCGACGGGAGACAGCATCCCGTTTCTCGCATGCTTGCGCTTCGGATTGTAAAACATTTCTATGTAG
>Ga0316204_10000220_pt1 | contig 233152 bp, 235 predicted proteins | sample 6monrhotite_MG_2_FD_205661 | JGI IMG/M metagenome (GOLD analysis project Ga0316204, IMG submission 205661) | Microbial mat bacterial communities from mineral coupon in-situ incubated in ocean water Damariscotta River, Maine, United States -... | ecosystem: Environmental > Aquatic > Marine >...
TCGGTCGTGTCTTTTGTCGTCATGGATTTCTGTTTCATCTTCGTTCGCTTTTGCTCTCTACGATGAACCAGAAATCCTCCGTTATACAACGTGCTTAATATGTCCCAAGGGTGCTGACGTTAGACAGATGAAATGATCGGGATTGAGTGGCGGCTTGAATGAGATTGTAAATCCGTATCACGCCAAAAACTTGACGCCTCCGGCAACAACTTCCGGAAAAAATATGTGAGGATGTTTGTGAAACGGATTGAGGTTTCTGACCACGAAATCCGGATTTCCGGCCCAAATGCTGCGATTGCCGCGAAAACCCCAAAAGAGACAAAGCCGGGCACCGATATGATGCCCAGCTCTGTTCCGAAATGGTGGGCCCGGCAGGACTCGAACCTGCAACCAGACCGTTATGAGCGGTCGGCTCTAACCAATTGAGCTACAGGCCCCCATGGGGCGCCCAAATTATCCAAGGGCGCATATCGCGTGCTCAACGCACCATGCTTATAGCAAGCGTTGGCGGGTCGCGAAAGAGACTGTTTGAAACGATTATGCACAGCTCATTGTATCGATTATCGAAACGGTTAATTCGTATTTAAGCATCTAGTGATCTTTTAGCGCTCCAATTATGGTTTGCGCATCGACCATCATGTGGATATCCGCCAATGCGCACTGATCCTTCCCCTGCCCCCAGCACACCGCAAGAGCGCAAAGCGATAGCCCGCCGCCTGCGCAATCGCGCCCAGCACTGGGGCTACGTGGCGGTGTTTTTTCACTGGCTGGTTGCCGTGACCGTTGTCGGTTTGTTTGGCTTAGGCCTATGGATGACAAGCCTCACCTATTACCACCCTTGGTACAAGCAAGCCCCTGACCTGCACAAATCCATCGGCATTGTATTGCTTGCTGTCTATATTGCCCGCCTCGTCTGGCGTTTATGGGACCAGGCCCCGGATGCGATTGTCGGGCACAGCGCCGTGGAGCAAAAAGCCGCATACGCCGCGCACTGGGTTCTTTATGGCGGATTATTTGCGGTGATGATCAGCGGCTACCTGATTACGACTGCCGACGGGCGGGCCATTTCGGTGTTCGGCTTGTTTGATCTTCCCGCTACGCTCACGTCCATCGCCAAACAAGAAGACATCGCCGGCGTCGTTCACAAGTGGCTCGCCATCGCGCTGATTACGGTTGTCAGCGTACATGCCATAGCCGCGCTGAAGCATCATTTCATCGACAAAGACGCCACGCTCAAACGCATGTTTGCGAGCAGCTGATCCCCTCAACACAAAGGACTGAATTTATGAAACGCCTCCCCTTAGCCATCGCCGCCGCCACCTTGGCCGTCAGCTTCGCTAGCCCTTCCGCCAAAGCTGCGGACTATGTCATCGACACCAAAGGTGCGCACGCATCCATCCAGTTTCGCGTCCAGCACCTTGGATATAGCTGGCTATATGGTCGCTTCAACACCTTCGACGGGGCATTCTCTTACGACGCCGCCACCCCAAGCGCATCCAAGATCAACGTCACCATCGACACCGCCAGCGTTGATTCCAACCACGCCGAACGCGACAAGCACCTGCGCGGCGCGGACTTCTTCGATGTCGATCAGTTCCCCAAAGCCGCCTTCGTCAGCACCGCGGTCAACGTCAATGCCGACGGCAGCGCCAAAGTTAGCGGCGATTTCACCTTTCACGGCGTCACCAAGCCGATCACGCTCGACGTCAAAAAGATGGGCGAGGGTCAAGACCCTTGGGGCGGATACCGCGCCGGCTTTGAAGGCTCCACCACCATCACCATGGCGGACTACGGTCTGACCTATAACCTCGGCCCGGCATCAACCCAGGCGGAAATCATTCTCACCCTTGAGGGCGTGCGCCAGTAATCACTGACCCATATAACTGTGCTTAGGCTTAGGGTGCGTAGACGACGAAGTGCTTGCGCACCCGGCCGCACGATTCCCATTCGCCGTCAAAGTCGGGGCCGAGGGTGAAGGCCTGACCTGCGGTGAAGGTCGAGATGTTGCCTTCAGCATCGGTTAAGCGCACCACGCCTTCGAGGATGTTGCAATATTCGGTTTCGCCGCTTTGGCGCAAGCGGATGTGAAAGCGGTCCGATTGCCAGATGCCGGTGAAGATCTTGCCATCGGGGGACTCGCTGATCAGCCAGGTGGTGGATTTCGCATTGCCACCCAACATGATCTCGTCACGGGTGGTTTCGACTTGCGGTTTGACGGCGGAAAGATCGTCAAAGGACATTACGTTGAGCGCGGTCATGGGACCCTCTTACTGTTCGATTTATTGAACAGTTAACGCTCAAAACAACCATTGTCCAGATGATTTGATGATTATATCAACCGAAATAACAAACGGCCGGAGCATTTTGCTCCGGCCGTTTGGCATAAAATTTGGGGTCTGGGTCAGTAATCCAAGAAGCTGCGCAGCTTGCGGGACCGCGAAGGGTGTTTGAGCTTGCGCAGCGCTTTCGCTTCGATCTGACGAATGCGTTCACGGGTCACGCTGAACTGCTGGCCGACTTCTTCTAGGGTATGATCGGTGTTCATGCCGATGCCAAAGCGCATGCGCAGCACACGTTCTTCGCGCGGCGTGAGACTCGCCAGAACCCGCGTGGTGGTTTCGCGCAGGTTGCCGTTGATGGCGGCGTCCAGCGGCTGCACCGCGTTTTTGTCTTCGATGAAATCGCCCAGGTGTGAATCTTCCTCATCACCGATCGGCGTTTCCAAAGAGATCGGCTCTTTGGCGATCTTCAACACCTTGCGCACTTTTTCCAACGGCATGGACAGACGCACGGCCAATTCTTCCGGCGTCGGTTCGCGACCGATTTCATGCAACATCTGGCGGCTTGTGCGCACCAGCTTGTTGATGGTTTCGATCATGTGCACGGGAATACGAATGGTGCGCGCTTGATCGGCGATGGAGCGCGTGATGGCCTGACGGATCCACCATGTTGCATAGGTCGAGAACTTATAACCGCGACGATATTCAAACTTATCAACCGCCTTCATCAGGCCGATGTTGCCTTCCTGAATAAGATCGAGGAACTGCAAACCACGGTTGGTGTATTTTTTGGCGATGGAGATCACGAGACGCAGGTTGGCCTCGATCATTTCCTTCTTCGCCTTGGCGGCTTCGCGTTCGCCTTTTTGCACGGTGGAGACGATGCGCTTGAATTCCGATACCGGCAAACCAGCCTCTTCGGCCAACTCAGAGATCGAGCCGCGAATGGTATCGATATCGTCGCTGTACTTACCGATGAATTTTTCCCAGCCTTTGCCCGGCAGTTTTTTAATCTGAGCCAACCAGTTCGGGTCCAATTCGTGCCCCTGATAGTGCTCGATAAAGTCTTCGCGTTTGACGCGAGACTTCGTGGCCATACGCAAAAGCTTGCCTTCGAGGCTCATCATCGCCCGATTCAGATCGTAAAGTTGATCAACCAGCTGTTCGATGCGCGCATTGTTGAGATGCACGTTGTCCATCAGCTCGATCAGTTCTTTACGCAGTTTCTCGTAGCGTTTTTCTTGGGTGTTCTTGAATTCATCGCCGCCTTGCATTGCATCCAAGCGCTTCACTTGCAAACGGTGCATCTTTTTATAGGTCTTGGCGATTTCTTCGAAGGTTTCAACCACCACTGGAGTGAGTTTCGCCTCCATCGCCGCCAACGAAAGATTGTTATCGGCGTCGTCTTCGTCTTCTTCGTCGGCCTTGGCGTCGTCGGCGCGCTTGGCGGCAGCGGCGATCTCTTCTTCAGACTTTTCACCTTCTGCGTCGTCGCCTTCTTCTTCGGCTTTTTCTTCGGGTTTCTCTTCGACGGCGGGGGCTTTAGCTTGCGCTGCGCCTTCAGCTTGTTTTTCACCGTTGGCGTTTTCGCCGCCTTCGGCGTTGTTGGGCTGGGCGCTGGGACCGCCGCCGTAGGTGGCGTCGAGGTCGATGATGTCACGCAGCAAAATCTGTTCAGCGATCAAGGCGTCGTGCCACGCCACGATGGCGCGGATGGTCAGCGGGCTTTCACAGATGCCGCCGATCATCATTTCCCGACCGGCTTCGATGCGCTTGGCGATGGCGATTTCACCTTCGCGCGACAGCAATTCGACCGAACCCATTTCGCGCAGATACATCCGCACGGGGTCGTCGGTCCGCCCGACATCGCTGTCGGAAACGTTGCCGCTAGCCTTTTTCTCATCATCGGCGGAGTCGTCGTCGCTGTCGCTGGAGGAAGCGGTTTCCTCGCCGGATGCTTCATCGCCCTCTTCGCCTTCGATGACATTGATGCCCATCTCAGAAAGCTGGCTCATGGTGTCTTCGATTTGCTCAGAAGAGACTTGGTCGGGCGGCAGGGCTTTGTTCAGTTCATCATACGTGATGAAGCCGCGCTCCTTACCGAGCTTAACCATTTTTTTGACGTTGGCGCCAAGTGCGTCCAGCAAGGGACCGTCTTGGTTTTCACCGTCAGTGGGTTGGGTCTTTTGGGCGTTTTTGTTCGATGCCATGTGACGCGTTCGTTCTTTCCCGTGTTCACGCAATGCCGCCAGCCCTTGGCTGGGACGTACGTGAAAATTTCAACCACCTGTGCCGATTTCGACCAATTTTAGCCTAACCAGCACCGAAAGCCCCTACATTGTGGGGCTATTTGGCGTTCCGTTCTGCAGCCGTCTGCTCTTGCATTTTCAAGGCTCGGAACCGTTCGAAGGTTTCCGGCGTCATGTGTGCGGCTAGCTGCCGCTGGGCATCGTCAAGCTCGGCTTGCAGGTCACGCCTACAATACAATTCATACGTCTCGTTCCAGCCTTCCAACGCAGATAACGTATCCTCATCGGGGCGGGCGAAGTAGGCATGTCCGAAAACCCGTGAACTCAAAAGCGAGTCCAGAATTGTCGAATACCCACCGTCCCTGAGGTGGCGTTGAAAGTCGGCTCTGTCAAGACTAGTCTCCCCGGCCAGTGTCTTTAGAGCTTCCTGGCGAAGGTTGTCAAGCTCAAGCGTGGTAAATGCAACGCTTCCAAGCCGTTCGCCGACCTCGTCGAACAGGTCGGGATGATTGATCAGAGCCGCCAATAAGATCTCTTCGCGAGAGCGGGTCATGTCCACGCGGGCCGATTTTACGGCGTTCTGTTTATTCGCCTCGCCCTCGAACACCGGGGCTCTTTGCGGTTTGAAAGAGCGCCCGCCCTTATAATTTTGCCAACCGCCACCCGATTTTCCACCACCCCCGCCACCACGGCCGTCGCGGCCCAATTGCCACACCCGGTCCTTAAAGGTGGACTGAAAGTGGCTGCGCACGGTGGCGTCTTCGATATGGCGCACATGATCGTCGAGGCGTTTTTGCAAGGCTGCGCGGCCTTCCGGGGTGTCGGTCGCGCCCGCGCTCATCTCTTGTTCCCACAACACTTGGCTCAAGGGTTTGGCCGCCGCGATCACCTCTTGGAACGCTGCGGGGCCCTTGGCCTGCACCAAACTGTCGGGATCTTCACCGGCAGGCAAAGTGGCGAAACGGATGCCGACACCGGCTTTGATCAACGGCAAGGCGCGTTCCGACGCACGCACCTGAGCCCGCTGACCGGCGTTGTCGCCATCGAAGCATAGCACCGGTTCAGGGGTGATTTTCCACAGCTCTTGAATTTGTCCTTCGGTCAGGGCGGTGCCCAATGGAGCCACCGCGCCTTCGAAACCCGCCTGATACAACGCGATCACATCCATATAACCTTCCGTCACAATCAGGGCTTGGCCCGCACGCGCCGCCACCTGTGCGCTATCCATGGCGTACAGCAGGCGGCCTTTGTGAAATAAATCGGTTTCTGGACTGTTGAGATACTTCGCCCCGCCCTTGTCAGAACCGAGAATACGCCCGCCAAACGCCACCACGCGGCCACGGCGATCCAAGATCGGGAACATCACCCGGCCGCGAAACCGGTCATAGGTGGAGCCGTCATCGCGTTTGACGATCATGCCCGCCGCAACCAGCTCAGCTTCTTTGATGCCTCGTGCGCCCAGCGCCGCTTTCATGTCGTCGCGCCGATCCGGAGCAAACCCCAAACGAAATTTGGCGATGGTCTGCTCGCTCAAGCCGCGGCGGCGCAGATAGTCCAGGGCGTGGGCCCCTTCCGGACGGCGCAGGGCTTGCTCATAGTGCCGGCACGCCGCCTCGACGACATCGTAAAGCGTATTCTTGCGCTCGGCGCGCTGGCGTTCTTCGGGGCTGTCTTGGGGGACTTGCATGCCGACTTCCGAAGCCAGCTTTTCCACCGCCTCGCGGAAATTCAGGCCCTCCGTCTCCATCACGAAATCGAACGCCGAGCCATGCGCGCCGCAGCCGAAGCAATGGTAAAAGCCCTTGTCTTCGTTAACCGTGAAGGACGGCGTTTTTTCTTTGTGGAACGGGCACAGCCCTGAATGTTCGCGGCCTTTTTTGGCCAAGCGCGTGCGCCGACCGACGACATCGGCCAAGCCGATGCGCTCACGCAGTTCATCCAGAAATTGGGATGGAATCGCCATCAATACCCTATGGAGTGCTCAAATCTCGAACCGAGGCATCATACCCGCATAACAACGAAAATCAGGCCTGATACTTATTATATAGGGCGCACATGCTTTACACACCATATGCACACCTTTTCCACCAAGTTATCCACAGGCGGGCGACATCGCTCGCCTCATGATGCGATTTGCCCAAACACGCCCCATTCCATCAACAGGGCGCTGAGGCTGTTGGCGTAATCTTGGCGTTTTTCCACGGCCGATACGTTGTCGGGCAAGCCGAGCAAGTGCGCATCGCCTTGCTCATAGCTGGTGAACAGCACGAAGTGAATGTCGCGCAAGCGCTCAATGCCGCCAAAAACCCGCGCCAGTTCACAGCCGTTAAACGGCGTCATATCGTAATTCGCGAACACAATATCCGGCGCCATGTCCAAGGCGTAGGACAAGGCTTCCATGCTGTTGTAGGCGCGGTTGACATGAAATCCACACGACAACAATTCGTTGGCGACCAGCTTGCGTTGCAGTCCTGCGGGCATCACCAGCAGCACCTCCACATCGTGGATTTCTTGGCTGGAAAAGGCTTTTGCGCGGCCAATCGGCAAAGCCCGCAGCAGATCCTGCGCCTGTTGCGGGGCGTGATTTTCACCGCTCACCAATAGATCCGTCATGGTTTCGATGTAGGTGCGCAAGTCCTTGATGTTTTCGGATTTTACGCCGCCGACATTTTCCAGATAGTCTTCGAACAAATGCGCAACGCGTCCCACCAGGGGATAGCCGAATGTGGCGCCTTGGCCTTTGATGTTGTGGATGTTTCTTTGCACATCAAAGAGGTCGTCCGCGCTGATCTCGCGCCCGGAATCGAGCCAATCGATGCGCGTTTCGATTTCATCAAGCTGATCGCGGGTGTTTTCGACGAATTCCACCTTCAGGCGGGTGAGAATCGCATCAACTTCATTTGGGCTTGGCTTGTCTTTATCTGGCATGTCTCGACCGTCACCATCAACCGGCCCCTCGCGTGGGATCATCGGAATAAAGGAGTATCCGCCCCTAAACGTAAGCGGACATGATCGATTTTCAAGAAAAAGTGCGCGGATGAGATGCTCTGCTCAGCTTCCCAAACGCGCCTTAACCAGACCGCTGGCTTTGCCAAAGTCCATGGAACCCGCGTGGCGTTCTTTCAACGCCGCCATCACCCGGCCCATATCTTTCATCGACGTGGCTTCCATTTCCTTCATCACCGCGTCGATAGCCGCGTTGGCCGCGTCTTCATCCATTTGTTCGGGCAGGAAGGTTTCGATCACATCGATTTCGCGGGCTTCGCGCTCCGCCAATTCCGGGCGACCGCCTTTTTCATACATTTCGATGCTGTCGCGGCGTTGCTTGATCATCGATTGCAGCATGCCGAGAATTTCATCGTCGCTGATGCCATCGGTGTTGCCCTTGGACCGCGCGGCGATGTCACGATCCTTGAGTGCGGCTTGAATCAAACGCGTGGCGGCAAGGCCGATTTCGTCCTTGGCCTTCATCGCAGTTTTCATCGCTTCTTTAATACGATCTCTAAGCATGAGGTGCCTCTTGGCTGGAATCACCACCCCCCAATTGGGGCGATTCTGCGCAAAGGCGAGAGCCTAGACCAAAACGCGCCCAAAGGCAAATGTTCGAAAGTTTGTAACATACTGAAAATAATAGCTATTTTTATGTAACAGAGTCTTGACGGCGAGGCCGCTTTCCCTTAAATACACCCAAATCGCCGCTTTGCGAGGCGCCGCGCTTGATCTTGCGCACCCACCGCCTTACAAATCGGCTTCCACCTCCTGATCTTGAGGCCCTCCAGCCTAGAGGAACGTCGCCCATGGCCGACCCCACTCAGAACGCCCCCGCCGAGACGGAGGGGACGAATCTTTCTGCGCAAACCCTTCATCAGGCCGATCACCTCAACCCCACCCGCCCGGCAGGCTGCAACGCCGCCCTGGTGCTGGCGGACGGCGCGGTGTTTTGGGGTCGCGGCGCGGGGGCCGTCGGCATTGCGCTGGGCGAAGTGTGTTTCAACACCGGCCTGACGGGCTACCAAGAAACCCTGTCCGATCCCTCTTACGCGGGTCAGATCATCACCTTCACCTTTCCCCACATCGGCAACGTCGGGGCGAACTTCGAAGATGTCGAGACCGATAAGCCCGCTGTGCGCGGCTGCGTGCTGCGCGCCGACATCACCGATCCGGCCAACTACCGCGCGGCGTCCGGCCTCGACGAATGGCTCAAGGCCAACGAGCTGGTGGCGATCAGCGGCGTCGACACGCGGCGCCTGACCCGGCGCATCCGCGACGGCGGCGCCCCCAACGGCGTGATCATCCACCTGCCCGCCGACGAGGTCGAGGAAAGTGGTGTGGATACCGAAGCCCTGGTGACCATGGCCGCCAACTGGCCGTCCCTGGAAGGCGCGGATCTGGCCAAAGAGGTCTCTTGCCAAGAAATCTATGAATGGCATGAAACCGAATGGGATTTGGAAAGCGGCTACGGCCTGCTCAATGATCCCAAACGCCACGTCGTCGCGGTCGATTTCGGCGCCAAGAAAAACATCCTGCGCTGCCTCGCCAACACCGGCTGCCGCGTCACCGTGGTGCCCGCCGTAACCACCGCCGAAGACATTTTGGCGATGAAGCCCGACGGGGTGTTCCTGTCCAACGGCCCCGGCGATCCGGCGGCCACGGGCGTGTACGCGGTGCCGATGATCCAAGCGATAATCGAAAGCGGCGTCCCGCTTTTTGGCATTTGCTTGGGCCACCAATTGCTGAGCATCGCGCTGGGCGCCAAAACCCACAAGATGCACATGGGCCATCGCGGCGCCAACCACCCGGTCAAGGACCTGGAAACCGGCAAGGTCGAAATCACCAGCCAAAACCACGGCTTCGTCGTTGATCGCGACACCTTGCCGAACGGCGTGACGGAAACCCACACCTCGCTGTTCGACGGATCGCTGGAAGGCATCAAGCTCGACGGCAAGCCCGTGTTCTCGGTCCAACACCACCCCGAAGCCAGCCCTGGCCCCATGGACAGCCACTACCTGTTCGATCGGTTTGTCGCTTTGATGGAGGCCAAATAATGCCCAAACGTACAGACATCAAAAGCATTCTCATCGTTGGCGCGGGGCCGATTGTGATCGGTCAGGCTTGCGAGTTCGATTATTCCGGCGCGCAGGCGTGTAAGGCGCTGAGGGAAGAGGGTTACCGGGTCATTCTGGTGAACTCCAACCCCGCGACCATCATGACCGACCCAAACATGGCGGACGCGACCTACATCGAGCCGATCACCCCGCAGATGCTGGAAAAGGTCATCGAGAAGGAAAAACCCGACGCGATTTTGCCGACCATGGGCGGACAGACGGCGCTCAACGCCGCCATGGCGCTGTCGGAAAACGGCGCGCTCAAGCGCCACAATGTTGAGCTGATCGGGGCCAACGAAGAATCCATTTCCAAAGCCGAAGACCGCCAATTGTTCCGCGACGCCATGGACAAGATCGGCCTGAGCACGCCGCGGTCCGCCGTGGTCAAGTCCTTGGAAGAGGGCCGCAAGGAGATGGAACACATCGGCCTGCCGATCATCATCCGCCCGTCCTTCACCATGGGCGGCATCGGCGGCGGCATTGCGTACAACATGCAAGAATTTGACGAGATTGTGTCGGGCGGCTTGGCCGCATCGCCGATGCACGAAGTGCTGATCGAACAATCGGTGCTCGGCTGGAAAGAATACGAGATGGAAGTGGTGCGCGACAAAGCGGACAACTGCATCATCGTGTGTTCCATCGAAAACGTCGATCCCATGGGCGTACACACCGGCGACAGCATCACCGTCGCCCCGGCGTTGACGCTGACCGACAAAGAATATCAGATCATGCGCAACGCCTCATTGGCGGTGCTGCGCGAAATCGGCGTCGACACCGGCGGGTCCAACGTGCAGTTCGCGGTCAACCCCGCCGACGGCGCGCTGATTGTCATCGAGATGAACCCGCGCGTGTCGCGCTCATCCGCCCTGGCGTCGAAAGCCACCGGTTTTCCCATCGCCAAGATCGCGGCGAAGCTGGCGGTCGGCTATACGCTGGACGAGCTTAAAAACGACATCACCGGCGGCATCACGCCGGCGTCGTTTGAGCCGACCATCGATTACGTCGTCACCAAGATCCCGCGTTTCACGTTTGAAAAATTCCCCGGCGCCGATCCGCTTTTGACCACCGCCATGAAGTCGGTGGGCGAAGCCATGTCGATTGGCCGCACCTTTGCGGAATCCCTGCAAAAGGGTCTGCGGTCCATGGAAACGGGCCTGACGGGTTTGAACGAGATCGAGATCGAAGGCATGGACGCCGACGCGCCCGACACCGACAAGATCGTCGCGGCATTGGCCACCCCGACCCCGGACCGCTTGCTGGTCATCGCCCAAGCGTTCCGCTTTGGCATGACGTTGGAACGCATCCACCAAGCGTGCAAGTACGAGCCGTGGTTCCTGGCGCAGATCGAAGAGATCGTCAAAGTCGAAGAACAGCTGCGCAAATCCGGCTTGCCGTCTGATGCGGTCGAAATGATGCGCGTCAAAAAGATGGGTTTCAGCGACGAACGTTTGGCGGAAATCACATCCACCAACGTCGGCAAAGTCACCACCCGGCGCATCAGCCTGGGCGTGCGGCCGGTGTTCAAACGGGTCGACACCTGCGGCGGGGAATTCCCGTCCAAGACGCCGTACATGTACAGCTGCTACGAAGGCGACGGCATCAACCCGCCACAATGCGAAGCCGACGTCACGGATCGCAAAAAGGTCGTGATCTTGGGCGGCGGTCCCAACCGTATCGGCCAGGGCATCGAATTCGATTACTGCTGCGTGCATGCCGCCTACGCCATGAAGGACGTCGGCTATGAGGCCATCATGGTCAACTGCAACCCCGAAACCGTGTCCACCGATTACGACACCTCGGATCGGTTGTACTTTGAGCCGCTGACGGCCGAAACGGTAATCGAACTGATCCAACGCGAACAGATGGCGGGTGAAGTGCTCGGCGTCATCGTGCAGTTCGGCGGCCAAACTCCGTTGAAGCTGGCCCATGCGCTGGAAGCCGCCAACATTCCCATCCTCGGCACCTCGCCGGACGCCATCGATCTGGCCGAAGACCGTGAGCGCTTCCAAACGCTGCTCAACGATTTGAATTTGCTGCAACCGGCCAACGGCATCGCGCGGTCCATCAGTGAGGCCGAAGCCGTGGCGCTGGACATCGGCTATCCGCTGGTGGTGCGTCCGTCTTATGTGTTGGGCGGTCGGGCGATGGAAATCGTCCACGATCACGCCAACCTGATGCGCTACATGACCACCGCGGTCAAAGTGTCCGGCGACAGCCCGGTTCTGCTCGACAGCTATCTGCAAGGCGCGGTCGAAATCGACGTCGACGCCATCGCCGACGGCACCGGCGACGTTTACATCGCGGGTATCATGCAGCACATCGAAGAAGCGGGCATTCATTCGGGCGACTCGGCGTGTTCGTTGCCGCCGTATTCGCTGTCCGACGCCATCATCGAAGACATCCGCACCCAGACCAAAGCCTTGGCCATCGCGCTCAAGGTGGTCGGCCTGATGAACATCCAGTTCGCGGTTCAGGGAACCACGGTATACCTGCTGGAAGTCAATCCGCGCGCGTCGCGCACCGTGCCGTTCGTCGCCAAAGCCACCGGCATTCCCATCGCCAAGATCGCCGCACGGGTCATGGCGGGCGAAACCATTGCCTCGTTCGATTTGGGCGACACGCCGCAGATCAAACACGTCGCGGTCAAAGAAGCGGTGTTCCCGTTCGCCCGCTTCCCCGGCGTGGACATCATCTTGGGTCCGGAAATGAAATCCACCGGCGAGGTCATGGGCTTAGACGACAGCTTTGAAAAAGCTTTCGCCAAGGCCCAGTTGGGGGCCGGCGTCAAATTGCCGACCACCGGCACGGCGTTCATCTCGGTCAAAGATTCAGACAAACCCGCCATCACCGAAGTGGCGCGGCGCTTGTCTGATCAAGGCTTTAAGATCATCGCCACCGGCGGCACCGCCGATTACATGGCGGAACACGGTATCGACGTGACCAAGGTCAACAAAGTTTTGGAGGGCCGTCCGCACTGTGTCGACTCGATCCTGTCGGGCGAAGTGCAGTTGGTGGTCAACACCACCGAAGGCGCCGCAGCGGTCGCCGATAGCTTCTCAATCCGCCGCTCCGCGCTGACCAACAACGTGCCCCATTACACCACCATCGCCGGGGCCTCGGCGGCGGCGGACGCCATTCGCGCCCTTCAAACTGGATCACTTGAAGTCAAACCGTTGCAGGCTTATCCTTATCGGACGTTGTAACAAACGCGCACACATATTGCGGATGTGCGGCCCTTTGAAATCAAGGGCCGCCGTCTTTTTGAGTTGGCGTTCTCGCCATTGAATTTTCACCATCGACCAAGGAACACCGTCCGATGGACAGAATCCCGATGACCGCAGGCGGTCTACAACAATTGGAAGACGAACTGCGTTTGTTGAAAGACGTGGAACGTCCCGCCGTGACTCAAGCGATCGGCATCGCGCGCGAACACGGCGATCTGAAAGAAAACGCCGAGTACCACGCGGCGCGCGAACGTCAGAGCTTCATCGAAGGCCGGGTGCTGGAACTCGAAGCCATCATCAGCCATTCCGAAGTCATCGACCCGGCCAAACTGTCCGGTGACATGGTGCGTTTCGGCGCGACGGTGTTGCTGGTCGATGAAGAGACCGAAGAAGAAAAAACCTACCAAATCCTCGGCGAGCATGAGGCCGACCTGAAAAACGGCACCATCTCCATCGGCTCCCCATTAGCGCGCCAAATCATCGGCCGCAGCCTCGGCGACAGCATCGAAGTCAAAGCGCCCGGCGGATCGAAGTACTATGAGATCGTGAAGGTGGATTACAAGTAAGCGCCGCCTTCGCGCACCGACATGCCAAAGGCCGCCGAATCATTTCGGCGGCCTTTTTTTGACTCTTTCGAGTATGAACGTCACCATATGCTCAAAGAGGTCACTAATAAGGATGAAGATCATGAAAATCACAAATTTATGCGCCGCTTTAACTCTGAGCGCGGGTTTACTTTCAGCCACCGCCCAAGCCGAAGGCACCTTCACCACTAAATCACTAACGCCGGAGCTGGCGGTGAAGTTGGCGCAGGCGACGCTTGAGGCTTGTCGGACGGAGGGGTTTCAGATTGCCGTTGCCGTCGTCGATAAGGGCGGCAACGCCCAGGCGATGATCCGTGATCGGTTCGCCGGGCCGCACACGCCGCGGACCGCGACGTTGAAGGCCTATACGGCGGTGAGCTTTCGCGCCAACACCTTAGGTCTTTCCGACAATTCGCAATCGGGCAAGGAAGCCAGCGGCGTGCGTGACATACCCGGCGTGCTGATGCTCGGCGGCGGGGTGGTCATCGAAACGGCTGGCGAGTTGATTGGCGGGGTCGGCGTATCCGGGGCGCCGGGCGGCGCTTTGGATGAAGCGTGCGCCATGAAGGGCCTGGAAGCCATCGCCGACGACTTGGCATTTTAAGTCCGCTTGACTCTTCTGTACCTACTGGTATGTTTTTACCTGGAGATACAGATGAGCAGCAAACGCGAAGCCCTGATCGACGCCGCAAAAGACCTGTTGTGGGAACGTGGTTATGAAGCCATGAGCCCCAAGGCGGTATTGCGCGCCAGCGGCGCCGGGCAAGGCAGCCTTTATCATCACTTCGAAGGCAAGCGTGATCTCGCCGCCACGGCGCTGCAAGAAATCGGCGCGCAACTGCGCGAAAGTTTCGATAGGCGCCTCGATCAAAGCAAACCCGCGATCAAGCGGCTTGAAGCGTATCTCGACACCCCACGCGAAGCGCTCAAGGGCTGTCGATTTGGACGGCTGTCTCACGAACAAGCCATTTCCGACCCAGTCCTTAACCCCATCGTAGTCGAAGTGTTTACCCATTTCGAAAAGCGCCTCACCGCGACCGTTCGCGAAGCGCAAAAAGATGGTGACCTGCCCGGATCTCTCAACGCCAAGGATACCGCTTTGATGCTTGCCGCGATCGTCCAAGGCGGTTACGTGCTCAGCCGTATCCGTCAAGACGAGGCACCGTTCAAGCACGCGATCCGCGGCGCCAAATCGGCGTTACGCGCCTTATCAACCAACAGCACCTAAACCCAGTTCGCCTTTAACATCAGATACGCCTTTGTTCGTCTGAATATTGTACCTACTGGTATGTACTTAAGCCCATAAATAAGGATCAGATTAATGAAACTGTTTTACGCCCCACCGTCGCCGTTCGCCCGCAAGGCCCGCATTGTCGCCCGCGAGCGCGGCTTGATGGACAAAATTGAAGAGGTTTGCGTCGCGCCTTACCAAGACGACGCCCGCCTGTTGGCGGCGACACCCGCAGGCCTTGTTCCGGCGTTGACGCTGGATGACGGGTCGACGCTGATCGACAGTCCTTTGATCTGTCAGCATTTGGACGCCATCGTGGCGGGCCCTAGATTGGCGCCCGCTGATGGCCCAGAACGCTGGAAAGTGCTTAATTATGCGGCGCTGGGCGACGCGATCATGAGCTTCGCGCTTGAGGCCGTGGTCGAGACGCGCCGCACCGAAACACCGCCGTCCCAAGCCTTTATTGAGCGCAAGCTGGGCAAAGTGGAACGCTGCCTCGCTGCGCTGCCGGTCAATCCCGGCGACACGCCTTTAACGTTGGGTGACGTCACGATGGCGTGCGCCTTGGCGTATCTGGATTTCAGGCTTCCCGATTTGGGTTGGCGCGCCCTGCGCCCGGATCTGGCGATCTGGCATGACGTCATCGAAAGCCGCCCCGCCTTTCAAGCCACCCAACCCGCCGAGAACCCCAACTGAGCAGGACAACGCCGATGCCTCAATTCGCTCACATCGCGTTCACCAACGCCGTCAAAAAAGTGCAAAGCCTGATGGGCACCCGCGACCGCATGCAATGTTTATCCCAACACCCGGACAACCGCGACCAGCTCAACGCTGAACAGATGGATTTCATCCGCGCACGCACGTCGCTATACATCGCCACCGCCAGTGCTGAGGGCATGCCCTACATCCAGCATCGCGGTGGCGACGATGGTTTTGTGCGTGTGATCAACGCCACCACCCTGATGCTGTCCGATCTACCCGGCAACGGTCAGTTCATCACCCAAGGTAATCTCAGCGAAAATCCCAATACCATGATTTTCGTGATGGATTACGCCAACCGCCGCAGATTGAAACTGTGGGGCCAAGCATTTGTCAGTTTTGACGACAACCTCAAAGCCATGACCAATGCATCCAGCGACGATAAACCTCACCCCACCATCGTGTTCAAACTGAAAGCTTGGGATGAAAACTGCCCCCAGCACATTCCCCAACTGTTCGACAAAAAGGTGATCGACGCCTTGCAATCTCGCATTCACGATTTGGAAACCCAACTCTCAAAACTGGAACGCGCTTAGCCATGAGCAACCGGATCTATCGCCAGGCCACCCAAAGCGACCTGACCGACATCATTCTCCTGTTCGCCGAAGCCCCCTTAGGCGTAACCCGTGAGGACGTTCCGCCATCCACCGACGCCGCGCGCACCGATACCGATGCGTTTTACAAACGGCTCGGCTTCACGCCCGCGCACACCGGCATAAAGTTGTCATTTTGACGTAAGTGATGAGGAGAGAAGACGCCTTAAATGTCTTCCATGGTGATCGGCACGCCGGGCAACTGCTTGGTGGTGCGCACGCTCAACGCCGATTTGACATGGCTGACATTTTCGGCCGCCGTCAATTTGGTGGTGAGGAAATTCTGATATTCTTCCCAATCGGGCGCGACGACTTTCAGCAAAAAGTCGGTTTCACCCGCCAGCATGTGACACTCGCGCACTTGCGGCCAAGATTTAACCAACCCTTCGAACGCGTCCAGATCAGACTCAGCCTGGCTTTTCAAACCAACCTGCGCAAATACGGTGACGTTAAAGCCCAAAGCGCGGGCGTCCAGATCGGCGTGGTAGCCCTGAATGAAGCCGGCTTCTTCCAGTGCGCGCACCCGGCGCAAGCACGGCGGCGCGGAAATTCCGGCGCGACGCGCCAGCTCCACATTGGTGATGCGGCCATCGTCTTGCAAATCGTGCAGAATGCGGCGATCAATTTGGTCGAGTTTTACACGGGAATCGTTCATTTCGGGCTCGGCTCCTTGTTGCGCTTGTAATTATATTACTCACGGCCACGGAGCAAGAGGGAAACGCGCCGTGTATTTATAATCATTGGGCTTTGCTGAACCTGGAATTCCACTTAAACTCCCAATAACCAACCATAAGATGAAATATCTCAATGCCATCAATCTTTAAAATTGTATCGTTACTCTCTGTTCTCTCTTTTTTCAGCCCCACGACCCAAGCGGGCGATACACTGTGGCGGCCCTCACCCGCAGACACCTTTGACTGGCAACTGACGGAACCTTTCGATTTTAACCGATCCGTCGATATCTTGGACCTTGATCTTTTCGACACCACGCCCCAAACCATAGCGCGCCTAAAATCTCGTGGAATTCGGCTGGTTTGTTATATCAATGCCGGTGCATGGGAAGACTGGCGACCTGATCAACACGCGTTTGCCCCGTCCGCTCTCGGCAATCCCTATCTGAACTGGGGCGGTGAGCGATGGCTGGACATCCGCCTCATCGACACGCTTGCCCCGGTGATGCGCGCGCGCCTTGATCTTTGCCGTGACAAAGGCTTCGACGCTGTCGAACCCGACAACATCAATGCCCATGACAACGACACCGGCTTCGCCATCACACGGGCCGATCAAATCCGCTATAATTTGTGGTTGGCTGAAGAAGCCCACGCCCGCGGCATGAGCATTGCGCTCAAGAATGCCCCCGACTTGCTCCCAGAATTAGCCGACAGTTACGATTGGGCGTTGCTGGAGGACTGTTCTGCTCAGCACTGGTGTGGCGCCCTTGCGCCGTTCGTTGATGCGGGCAAGGTGGCCATTGCGGTCGAATATACCGACCAACTGGAGGCTGGCCTCGACTGGAAGGAGGCCTGTGCAAGCGCAGCCCAATCGGGCATGCAAACCATCTTGAAAAAACGTGATCTGGATTCCTGGCTTACAACTTGCGAATAAGCCGATCCTGCCCGTCATCGGCCAACACGCGCGCCATGCTTCAAGACGCTTGCTTCAAGACTGCGGCGTTTCTATCTTAGGGACCAAATTTACTGTGCGCGGCGCCGCCCGCCAAATATACAAATTCGGAGAATTTTTACATATGTCGACCACACATCACAGCAAAGCCCTCATCGTCGGCTCAGGCCCTGCGGGCTGCACCGCAGCCATCTACGCGGCGCGCGCAAACTTGGAACCGATCATGGTGCGCGGTCTGCAACCCGGCGGTCAACTGACCATCACCACCGATGTTGAAAACTATCCCGGCTTTGCTGAAACCATCCAAGGGCCGTGGCTCATGGAGCAGATGGAAGCGCAGGCCAAACACGTCGGCACTACCATCATCGACGACACCGTTGTTGAGGCTGACTTGTCATCGCGTCCGTTCAAACTGACCGGCGATTCCGGCGATATTTACACTTGTGACTGCTTGATCATTTCCACCGGCGCATCGGCGCGCTGGCTGGGTCTGCCGTCCGAAGAAGCCTTCATGGGCATGGGCGTTTCGGCTTGTGCGACCTGTGACGGATTCTTCTATCGCGGCAAAGAGGTCGCGGTCATCGGCGGCGGCAACACGGCGGTCGAAGAAGCCCTGTACCTGACCAACCACGCCTCCAAGGTGACGTTGATCCATCGTCGCGATGAACTGCGTTCGGAAAAAATCCTCCAGGACCGCTTGTTTAAGAACCCCAAGGCCGAAGTCATTTGGGATACGGTGTTGGAAGAAGTGCTCGGCAACCAAGGCGGCGGCGGCGACTTGCCATTGGGCGGTTCCCTCACCCCGCCGGGCGTCACCGGGCTGCGTTTGAAAAACGTCAAAACCGGCGAAGAAAGCACACTGAATGTTGATGGCGTGTTCATCGCCATCGGCCACAGCCCCAACACAGGCATTTTCAAAGGCCAGCTCGACATGGACGACGCCGGTTATATCCTCACCAAACCGGGCACGCCCATGACCTCCATCCCCGGCGTTTTCGCATCCGGCGACGTGCAAGACCATACCTATCAACAGGCCGTAACCGCAGCGGGAACCGGATGCATGGCGGCGCTGGACGCAGAACGTTATATTGCCGAGTTGGAATCCAAATAAAGTCGCCCCCTTCACCGTTTAGGAACTGACATGGACCGCATGCGTGACCCCGAGACCGGTGTGATGGACTGGGACAAACTGCGCATTTTTCACGCGGTGGCGGAAGCGGGTAGCTTCACCCACGCGGGCGAAATGCTCAATCTCAGCCAATCCGCCGTATCGCGGCAAATCGGCGCGTTGGAAGAAAGCCTCGGCGTGGCTTTGTTTCACCGTCATGCGCGCGGCCTGATCCTCACCGAACAAGGGGAGCTGCTGGACGTCACCACCAAGGAGATGTTTTCCAAGCTGGCGTTCACCACCGCGCAAATTCGCGATTCGCGTGAACGTCCGCAAGGCGAGCTGCGCATCACCACCACCACCGGGCTGGGCTCCATCTGGTTGACGCCGCGGATCAAGGACTTCTTAGAACGCTACCCCGACATCGATGTGTCGTTGGTGCTGTCCGATGACGAATTGGACATTTCCATGCGCCAAGCGGACGTGGCTATTCGCTTGCGTCCGCCGACCCAGCCCGATCTGGTGCAACGTCAATTGATGGAAGTGCATTACCGCGTTTACGCCGCGCCCAGTTACATCAAAAATTACGGCCTGCCGCGCAATCCTGAGGACCTCGACAATCACCGGCTGGTTATTTACGGCGAAGACGCCATCACCCCGGTCGACAACCTCAACTGGCTGATGGAAGCGGGACAAAGTGGCCAAGCACGCCGCCCGGCCCTGAAGGTCAACAACATCTACGGCATCTACCGCGCAGTTCGCAGCGGCATCGGCATCGGCGCGCTGCCCGACTATATGACCAGCCACGCCGAAGATCTTGTGCAAGTGCTTCCTGAGCTGGCCGGGCCGAGCTTTAACACCTATTTCGTGTATCCGGAAGAACTGCGGAACTCTAAACGCGTTGGCGTGTTCCGCGACTTCTTGCTCAACCGGATCCGCGCGGACCACCTGCCCAAAAGCTAAGGCATCATAAAATCGTAACAATTTAGCCGGTTCTGGATGCTCATTCAGGTTCTTCGTGCTGATCGCGCAAACCGACCTCATCGCTTGTGGGATAAGGCCTAAGGCGTCAAATCCCTACATTTCCAGCCATGCGCTAACTGCATGGCTGAGTTACCAAACTGTAGGTGGTGAAGCTTGATGCTGGTGCGTATATTCATCTCAGTTCATTGCTGCATTGCAGCATGAGCGTTCGGACTTCGGTCCGGACGGGCTCCCGGCCCCACTCTCCCAATACCCTCCCCCGGGAATTTTGGGGCCGGTTGAGTCCCACGTCTCCCAGACGTGAAGCCTCCCTGTTAGACTCGCCCTGGATCCTTGTGATCCAGGGCTTTTTTTTCGCGACCCTCTTGCTTATGGTCTTATGGTTTAAACGCACCACAGGGGCGACGCGCCCAAAATGAGGACCATAGATGACTTCCTCCACCGCCACTAATTGGATCGAGCTGTTTCCCGCACTCGCAAATTTGGAAGAAGACGACGCCCAATGCCTTACTCAAGCGGCTCAAGTCGTGGACCTGCCCACCAGCCAATACGTCTTTCACACCGGCGACGTCTGCAGCAACTTTTTACTGGTTCTGGATGGTGTCGTGCGCGTGCAGATGTGTTCAGAAAACGGTCGCGAAATCATCCTCTACCGGGTCGATGCGGGCGACAGTTGTGTGCTAACCACAGCGTGTTTGCTGGGCAATGCGTCCTATAGCGCCGAAGGGATCACGGAAAGCCCGGTGCGCGCGGTCGCCATACCTGCGCCCATCTTTCATCAGATGATGAACCGCTCGTCCGTGTTGCGCGACTTTGTCTTTCAGTCTTATGGCGCGCGTTTGACCAACCTGATGATGTTGATGCAAGAGGTGGCGTTTGGGCGCCTCGATATCCGCTTGGCGCGTTTTCTGTGCAAAGCGGCCGATGCGCAGGGCGAGTTGACCATGACCCACCAGCAGCTCGCCGTCGAGCTCGGCAGCGTGCGCGAAGTCATCAGCCGTCAGCTCAAGGAATTCGAACGCCGCAACCTGCTCAAGATCAGCCGTGGGCGCATCACCGCGTTGGACCTCGCCAAATTGCGCGCCTTGGGCGAAGACAGCCGTTGATATGTGACTAGGTTACAGACACTTGCCTAAAAACATGGTTTTCTATCCCCACGCACCAATTTATCAGCGTCTAAGGAGAGACTTATGAAATCAAACGTCGGTAGCATTGACCGCATTCTGCGCATCGTCATCGGGGTGGCAGCAGTCACGTTCGCCATGCTCAGCGACCACGAACTCGCCATTTGGGGCCTGATCGGCATCGTGCCATTGGGCACCGCGCTCATCGGATGGTGCCCAGCTTATTTGCCGTTCGGCATCAAAACCTGCAAATCGGACTGAGGCTAGCGCCCGAAAAGGCGCCATCAGAACGTGATCGGGGCGTTGCCCGTGCGAATCTGTTCCCTGTGAACGCATTCGCACGGCAGCGCCCCGTTTGTTTTCATAAAACGCTTCGAATCCTGACCCAAAACGAATCGTTTGATCCAGCGCAATCCGCACGAAACGGTGGCTTTCCAAACTGATTTTCACAATATAAAGGTTGCATACTTTAGTATAGAAACAGGCTGAAATATTAAAAAAACAACGAAAAATCAAATAGATAATTAGAAGCATGTTGAGAACCACGCGAGAACCTACACCAAAATTGCGTTTTTTTCTCTGGACAGTTAATTAGTATTTCCTTATATAAGCATTACACGATGTAACTGACACAGTCGGTCACATCGGGAGGCCGCGGAGTTACCTCCCCTCCCCCTCTGATGCTCTGCGGAACCTCCTTTAAGAGACTCTCCGTCTCCCCCAGGACGTGAGACCTCCCTTTCGAACTGGCCGGGCTCTAAGAGCCCGGCCTTTTTTTTCGAACATTGCCCAGATGATGAACCCAAATCGTTAGGCCGTGCGGGCGGACACCACGTCATCGGCCTGCTTACCGGTCAATTCCTGCAAGTGGTCGTAGCGAAACCCGAACGTCCCAACGCCCAACGTCTGAGAGCGTAAGTCGATAATCAGATCGTGCATCTCCGACGCTGGCAAGTGAGCCGTCACCTCATCCCAGCCATGCCAATTGTCGCGCGGCTGAAAGCCCAAGATTTGCCCGCGCCGCGATGAAATGACCCGCTGCGCGTTGGAGGTGAACGCGTTGGGCACCGAAACCCTCACTTCGCAGATGGGCTCCAACAGAACCGGCTGACAGTCTGGCATGGCTTCGCGCATAGCTAGCTGTGCAGCTTTCTTAAACGCAAAGTCGGAACTGTCGACGTTGTGGTGTTGACCATCGGTCAACGTCACCTGGATGTCTACCACGGGAAAGCCCAGCGGGCCGCGCGCCATATACTCTTTCACCCCCGCTTCCACGGCTGAGATGTACTGACGCGGCACCGCGCCGCCATGAACGGCGTCGTCAAACTGAAAGCCCACGCCGCGGTCCAATGGCTTGATTTTGATTTCCACATCGCCGAATTCGCCATGGCCGCCCGATTGCTTTTTGTGCCGGGCGCGTTTGGTCGTGGCCTTGCGGATGGTTTCCTTGTAGGGCACTTGCGGGCGCTTGGCGGTGACATCCAAACCATGACGCCCGGTCAGCTTGTCCATGGCGATGCGCAGATGCATTTCACCTTGCCCCCACAGCACCAGCTCACCGGTCACTTGGTCGTGTTCCAAGTTCAAGGACGGATCTTCTTCGCACAGCTTATGCACCGCGCCGGTCAATTTAACTTCATCGGCATGACCGTTCATTTCGATCGCCATAGAATACAGCGGCGACAAAGGGTCCGGCCAAGACGCGCCGTCAGAACCCAGCGTATCGCCCGTGTGCGCGCCGTCAAGACGGCCCAAAGCCACCACGTCACCCGCCACGGCTGAAGACACCTTATCGAATTTCTGGCCCATCACTTGGTACAGCCCAGAAATGCGGCCTTGGGGGTATTCTTGCCCGTCTTTCAGCGCACCCGACCACACACGAGCGAGGGAGACCTTGCCCATATGACCCGCATGCAGGGTTTTAAACACTTGCGCAGCGGTTCCATTTGCCGCTTTGGGGACAGCCAGACGCTCAAGCGTGTCCGTAACTTCCGGGGTTTCGTGGCGCAACGCCTTCCACAAACGGCGGATGCCGTTGTCATGATCGGCGGAACCGAAAAACACCGGCACGATGTCGTCATGGGCCAGATCGCGCGACAGGTTGTCGTAAACCTCTTGGGTCGAAGGGCTGACGTTTTCCAAAAGCTCTTCCAGCAGGGTATCGTCGAAATCGGCCAGAGCTTCGAGCATCTCATCGCGGGCGCCGATTTCGCTTTCCAGCACGCTGTCGGGCAGTCCGACCAGCTCAGACGCCTCGTGATCGCGCCATTTGAACGCGCGTTCCGACACCAGATCGACATGGCCGGTCACCGCGCCGTCTTCGCGGATGGGAATTTCGCGCAGCACCAAAGGATGGCGGGAATGTTCTTGCAAGGCTTCCAGCGTCGCTTTCACGCTGCCGCCGTCTTGGTCCATCTTGTTGATGAACACCATGTGCGGCACGTTATATTCATCAAGCATGCGCAAGGCAGGCCCAACGGTCAGCGCTTTCGCGGGGTCCGCTTCACAGACCACCACGGCGGCGTCCGCGACCATCAATGCGCCGAGGCTTTCTTGCAACAATTCAACCGATCCGGGACAGTCTAAAATGGTCCACGGGTCGCCAAGGTATTCGCAGTGCGCGACGTTGAGTTCGGTCGACATTTCGCGTCCCCGGGCCTCCGGCGCGCCATCGCCAACGGTGCTGGCGTCGCGAACCGTACCCTTGCGGTGAACGGCGTCCGCCGCAACCAGCAAGCTTTCCAACAATGTCGTTTTTCCGGATAGATATGGGCCGATGAGCGCCACGCAACGCGGCGCGGACTTGGGCTTGGTCATAGACAGCCTCCCTGTTCCCTGAGCGGGCCGGGCGGCTGAGATAGGCCGCGCGGGCCTTATTGCCATTTTTTATAGGTAAAATGGTACGACTCTTAGGGGACGAAGCCAAGGAAAACAGAGGCTTATTTTATGATTGTTTTATCCACCGCCACCAGCAGTTCCACCGCCGGCATCCCCACCGCCAGCGCCACCACTGTCAGTGCCTCCACCGCTCACAGGGGCGCCGTTGTAAGCGGCCAAAAGCGTCGCAATCAAGGTCTGGATTTGCGCCGGGGCGGTTTTTTTCACCGCAGCCGTAATGTCGGTTTGGGTTTTTGCTAAATCGCCACCGGCGAGATCCTCATAAATGGTTTTGGCGTCATCCGCAGAAAGCGGCGCCGCCACCTGAAAACGGACCGTGTTGGTGAACGCGGTATAGTCCGTGACGATTTTGATATCGACGTTATTGACACTCATGCGTTTTCTCCCCGCCGACGCGGCTGAATTGGCGACATTTGAAGCTATTGTTTGGTCGGATCTTCAGCCGGTTTTTTGGCTGGCGTGGATTTTTGCGGCGCAACGCTGATCAAGTAATCCAGCGCACCGGAAACCGCAAGCGGCGCAAAGGTTTTGGCCTGCGCCTTGACCGTGGCCCAATCGCCGCTGTCCATGGCCGCTTTCAGCGCCGCCGCTTTGTCCGGCTGAATAGGGATCCCCAATGTAAAATTTAAACTCGCCGACTGCATCGTGCAGTCGACCTCAAACGCTACGGTCACAACATCCATCGCCATAGGCGGCCTCCCAGGGGTTTACCTGCTTCATCTGCGGGACAAGTCCTCATCAGCACATAGACGCAGGGAATGACGGGTTGTGAACGAAAAACCGACTTTCCGTCATTTATCCGAAGAATCACACCAACGCCATGGGCACAAAAAAACGGCCCCCAAATCGGGGGCCGTTTTTCTAGGTGTAATGCCCGCTTACTTCAGCGCCGCACAGGCCCGTTGGATGCGGGTGCAGGCTTCGGCCAGCAGTTCGTTCGAGGTGGCGTAAGACACGCGGAAATGCGGGCTGAGGCCGAACGCTTCGCCGTGCACCGCGGCGACGCCCTCAGCTTCCAACAGGTAGGTGACCATGTCTTCGTCTGTTTTGATCACTTTGCCATCGGGCGTGGTTTTGCCGATGCAGCCCGCGCACGACGGGTAGACGTAAAACGCGCCTTCGGGCGTCGGGCAATCAAGGCCTTCGGCTTCGTTGAGCATCTTGACCACCAAGTCGCGACGACCTTTAAAGACGTCGTTGTTGCCCTTGATAAAGCTGTGATCGCCGTTGAGCGCCGCAACCGCCGCCGCTTGGCTGATGGATGAGGTGTGGGTGGTCGACTGCGACTGGACCTTGTTCATGGCCTTGATCACGGCTTCGGGGCCCGCCGCGTAACCGACGCGCCAGCCAGTCATGGCGTAAGCCTTGGACACGCCGTTGAGCGTCAAGGTGCGGTCGTACAAGCCTGGCTCGACCTCGGCGGGGGTGACGAATTCGAAATCATCGTAAACGATCAATTCGTACATATCGTCGGTCATCACCCAGACGTGTTCGTGCTTCATCAACACGTCGGTCAGGGCCTTCATCTCGGCGCGCGAATAGGCCGCGCCCGTCGGGTTGGACGGCGAGTTGAGGATCAACCACTTGGTTTTCGGCGTGATCGCCGCTTCCAAAGCCGCCGGGGTGAGTTTGAAGTTGTCGCTCGCCGGGCAATCGATGATCACCGGGGTGCCTTCGGCCAGCAACGTGATGTCGGGATACGACACCCAATACGGCGCCGGGATGATGACTTCGTCGCCCGGGTTCAAAGTCGCGACCATCGCATTGTAGATACTTTGCTTGCCGCCGCACGCCACTTGGATTTGGCCGGGGGTGTAATCTAGATTGTTGTCGCGTTTAAGCTTGGCGCAGATGGCTTCGCGCAGCGCCAAGGTGCCCGCAACGGCGGTGTACTTGGTCGCGCCGGCGTCGATGGCGGCTTTGGCGGCGGCTTTGATGTGATCGGGGGTGTCAAAATCCGGCTCACCCGCGCCCAGGCCGATGACATCCATGCCTGCGGCTTTGAGCTCAGCGGCTTTGGTGGAAACGGCGATGGTGGGGGACGGTTTGATGCGGCTCAAACGGTCAGCGATAAAGGCCATGGTGCTTATCCTGCTTAAGAGAAAGTTGATTTACGGCAAGCTAACGCCGAGCGCGTTCCGCCGCAACGGAGAAAACCGGGGAAAACGGGAAAAAGTCCTGTCGGCGCGTTTTTTCCGTTTTATGAGACCTTCGGCTTATCGAAAACAATCCCGTAATGATACGGCGGCAATTCGACGATGCCATGCAAACGAAAACCGATGGGCAGAACCTCGTCCATCACCTGTTCGGGGGTCATGCGCAGGCTGGTTTGCGGCCCGCGCGGCTCGCCCAAAACGGTGGTGTCTTCTTTGGGGCGGTGGTGCCAATTGACGATCGCCAATTGACCGCCCGGCGCCAGCGCATTGAACACTTCACGCGCCAACTGCGGCTTGTCCGGCACCCCGTGAAAGGTGTTGGCGACCAGCACATAGTCCGGGGCATGAGGCAAGACGCTGTGCAGCGAGCACGCGTCGCATTCGATCCAGCGAATGGTGCCATTGGAAATGCCCGCACGGCTGGCCCGATACTTGGCTTTTTCCAACAGATCCTTGTCGAGATCGATCGCCATCACCCGGCCCATGCCGCCGACGATATGAGCCAGCGGCACGGTGAAATGGCCGTCGCCACAGCACAAATCCAAGACCGAAGTACCAAAATCGATGCCCAAACGCCTTAGAATGCCTTCTGGGTCGGGCCAAAGGGCCTTCCACCAGTCTGAATTCGGCATGCCCGTCGCCGGAAATTTCGCGGGATGATTCATCTGCACCTCGCCTCCCCCTTGTTTTGGTTAACAAATATATAACCGGATTCTGCCCCCAACGCGAGTCGATCATGACCCTTGCGCACGCGGCCTTAGGTCTTATAACTCAAGGGTATGAGCGATCTCGTCAAACCCGGATTTCACGCCGACGCCCAGCCCGCCCCGCGACCTGCGCCCGGGGCTGGTCAGCCGTTCCAACTCGTGTCCGATTTTGAGCCCGCAGGCGACCAACCCAACGCGATCAAAGAGCTGGTTCAAGGCCTCAACGACGGTGAAATGAACCAGGTTTTGCTGGGCGTGACGGGATCGGGCAAGACCTTCACCATCGCTCACGCCATCGCCCAGGTGGAGCGCCCGGCCTTGGTGTTGGCGCCCAACAAGACCCTGGCGGCGCAGCTTTACGCGGAAATGAAGGACTTTTTCCCCCACAACGCGGTGGAATACTTCGTTTCGTATTACGACTATTACCAGCCCGAAGCCTATGTGGCGCGCACCGACACCTATATCGAAAAAGACGCTTCGATCAACGAACAGATCGATCGCATGCGCCACAGCGCCACCCGCGCGCTGTTTGAGCGGCGCGACGTGATCTTGGTCGCGTCGGTGTCGTGCATCTACGGCATCGGCTCGGCGGAGACCTATGCCGATATGGTGGTCAAGCTGGCGGTGGGCGAAGAATACACCCAAGACGACCTGCTCAAGTCGCTGGTGACGCTTCAATACAAACGCAACGACACGGCGTTCGGGCGCGGAATGTTCCGCGTACGCGGCGACGTGGTCGAGATTTTCCCCAGCCACTACGAAGACCGCGCCTGGAAACTGAGCTTTTTTGGCGATGAGCTGGAAAGCATCTATGAGGTCGATAGCCTGACCGGCGAAAAGAACGCCGATCTGGAACAGATCACCATCTATCCCAACAGCCACTACGTCACCCCACGGCCAACGTTGCTGCAAGCAATTCCGCAAATCAAAGCGGAGATGAAAGCGCAGATCGAAACCTTCCGCGCAGAGGGCAAACTGTTGGAAGCCCAACGCATCGAAGAGCGCACCACCTTTGATCTGGAAATGATGGAAAGCACCGGACATTGCAGCGGCATCGAGAACTATTCGCGTTACCTCACCGGGCGCGCGCCGGGCGCGCCGCCGCCGACGTTGTTTGAGTACCTGCCCGAAGACGCCATCATGGTCGCCGACGAAAGCCACGTTTCTGTGCCGCAAATCGGCGGCATGTACAAAGGCGATTACAGTCGCAAATCGACTTTGGCGTCGTTCGGCTTTCGCCTGCCCAGTTGCATCGACAACCGACCGCTCAAATTCGAAGAATGGGACGCCATGCGCCCCCAAACCATCTTTGTGTCCGCCACCCCCGCGCCGTGGGAACTGGAGCGCACCGGCGGCGTGTTCACCGAACAGGTGGTGCGCCCCACCGGCCTCATCGATCCCGAATGCATCGTCCGTCCGGTGAGCAGCCAGGTCGACGACTTGCTGGGCGAATGCAAAGCCGCAGCGGCCAAGGCGCAGCGCGTATTGGTCACGGTTCTGACCAAAAAGATGGCCGAAGAACTGACCGAATACATGCACGAGCACGGCGTGCGGGTGCGCTACATGCATTCGGACATCGAAACGCTGGAGCGCATTGAGATCATCCGCGATCTGCGCTTGGGCGCATTCGACGTGCTGATCGGCATCAACTTGCTGCGCGAAGGTTTGGACATTCCCGAATGCGCGCTGGTGGCGATTTTGGACGCGGATAAAGAAGGCTTCTTGCGCTCCAAAACCTCATTGGTGCAGACCATCGGCCGCGCCGCACGCAACTTGGATGGCCGGGTGATTTTGTACGCCGATAAAATGACCAACAGCCTCGACTACGCCATATCGGAGACCAACCGCCGCCGCGCGCGCCAAGAAGCCTACAATAAGGAACACGGCATCACCCCCGAAGGGATCAAAAAGCACATCGCCGACGCGCTGGGCTCAGTCTACGAACAGGATTACGTCACCGTCGATACCGGCGACAGCGGCGACGATCATCTGGTCGGTAAGACCCTTAAACAGCACATTCAGGATTTGGACGTACGGATGAAAAAAGCCGCCGCCGATTTGGAATTCGAAGAAGCCGCAAGGCTGCGTGACGAAATCCGCCGCTTAGAAGCCCACGAGCTGGGTCTGAATTTGGCTGGAGTCTCCAAATCCGCCGCCAGCAAGGCGGGTGCCGGGCGGCGAGGGAAAAAGGGGCGTTAAACCGCGCTCACCATGCTTGGCCGCTGCATCCAGCTCAAAGCCCAGCCTTCTTCTTGGCGTTCAAGGCACACCACAGCGCCCGGCTCAAAGTCGATCAACACGCCGTCCTCAAAACCCGTCAAACAACGCGCCGCCATCTTCGCCATAAACGGCAAATGACCGACGGCCATCAAGTCACCACCGGCAATTTGGGCGCTGTGCAAAAGATGATCGGTGCTGTCGTTGGGGCCAAGGCCTTCCATTTCGATCGCGGCTTTGCCCGGCCACACGGCTTTCGACAGCACGTCGGCGGTTTGTTCGGCGCGACTTTTGCCCGAATGCACGACTTCATCGACCGTCAGGTCGGCTTCCAACATAAACGCCGCCATCTTCTGTGCATCTTTAAGGCCCTTTTCGCTGAGTGGGCGTTTGGGGTCTGCTTCTTTTGACAGCGCATCGGCGTGTTGCACAAGATACAACTTCATCGTCTCAATCTTCCTCTCGCTTGGGTCCACGAACGATGCGCGGCGTCAGCATCCAGCGCATCTGCCAACCGTCGCCAAAAGGGTTGCGCGCCATAGACATAACGGTTCCCGTCTTAACCTCTGCCAGGCCCGCGTGGGCGTTTGCGGTCATCAGATACGACACGGCCTCGCCCATAAATGGCTCATGACCGCAGACCATGGCGTCTTCGTTCCATGTTTCCGCCAGCTTGGCGAAGGCCTTGACGTCGCCCCACGGCTCAATCCCGTGCAGCTCTTCCAACTGAACGCCGGGGGCCAGCGACGCCGCCAAGATTTCCGCCGTTTCGCGTGCGCGCGACAACGTGCTGTGGAGCACCCGCCCAACTGTGATTTCCTGAGTTTTTAGATGTTCGGCCACGGCCTCGACATCGGCGCGACCACGTGGGCTGAGATGCCGGTCGGCGTCTTCTGGGCCGAATTCCGCCTTGCCGTGACGTACAAGCAACAATCGCATCAGACTCCCCCCACACTTGGCATACACAAATTCAACGCGATCAGTCGCATATAGATTACCAATAGCATCATCGCATATACTTTAAAACGTATACAAAATGAAACATTGACCCTAGCGCTATGATGGTTTTATTTTCAACGATACATAATGCAGATGGATTAGAATTCGTGACTTTCATACAATGGAATGACAGCTACAAAGTCGGCCATAAAATTGTCGACTTTGACCACATGACATTGGTCAACATCACCAACGAATTGTTTATGCGCGTCGACCGCGGCTTTTCCGATGAGGAAATCGCCCAGACGATCTCTTTACTGATCGACTATGTGGAGCGTCATTTCGAACGCGAAGAAGATCTATTCAAAAATTCCGAGTACCCAGACGTCGATAAACATTTGGCGATGCACCACGACATCAAAAAAACCGTCAAGGACATCGCCACCATCTACAAAACAAAACCCGACGCCATCAACATCAATGAGGTGTTGGAATTTCTCAAAAAGTGGCTACTGAACCACATCATGAAAGCCGATGTGGGATATATCCAGTATCTCAAATAATCTCGTTTTCTCACTATATAGAACAAAAAAACGGGCCCCCTTTGCCGGAGGCCCGTTTAGTATTTGTAGACGCAAGCTCAGATCAATGAGTGGAGGATTCTACGCCCATCGCCGCCAGCATCGCTTCAGCGGTTTTGATATCCGCCTCGGCGTTGCTTTTTTCGACTTCGCTGGACGCCTTTTCCAAAGCGATTTTGCCCGCATCAAGGCGCGCTTGCGCTTCGTCTTGGTTGAGGTCGCCCACGGCTGTGGCTTCTTCGGCCAACAGCGTGCAACGTTCCGGCGTCACTTCGACAAAACCACCGGAGACGAAGATGCTTTCCGACACCTTGCCGTCTTCATGGATATCGACGACGCCAGGACGCACGGTGCCGATCAACGGCGTATGACCGGGCAGCACACCGATGTCGCCTTCGGAGCACGGTACGACAACCATGCCCACAGAAAGCGACTTCACAAGCCGCTCAGGCGATACCAGTTCGAATTCGACCCTATCGATCATGTGCTTTTACTCCAAACCCAAGGTTCTCACACGGCTAAGATTAAGCAGCCTCGGCAGCCATTTCCTTGGCTTTCTCGACGGCTTCGTCGATGGTGCCAACCATGTAGAACGCAGCTTCGGGCAAGTGATCGTAATCGCCGTTCACGATGCCTTTGAAGCCTTTGATGGTGTCTTCCAAAGCCACCAGCTTACCCGGCGAACCGGTGAAGATTTCGGCCACGTGGAACGGCTGGGACAAGAAGCGCTGGATTTTACGGGCGCGCGCAACGGTCATCTTGTCTTCTTCAGACAGCTCATCCATGCCCAAAATGGCGATGATGTCTTGCAGGCCTTTGTAGGTCTGCAGAATCTGCTGGACCTGGGTCGCAACGCCATAGTGCTCTTCACCGACAATGCGCGGATCGAGAACGCGAGACGTCGAGTCCAGAGGGTCCACAGCCGGGTAGATGCCAAGCTCGGCGATCTGACGGCTGAGAACCGTGGTGGCGTCCAAGTGAGCGAACGAGGTCGCAGGCGCCGGATCGGTCAAATCATCCGCAGGCACGTAGATAGCCTGAACCGAAGTGACGGAACCTTTTTTGGTCGAGGTGATGCGTTCTTGCAGCGCGCCCATATCGGTCGCCAGCGTCGGTTGGTAACCCACGGCGGACGGGATACGGCCCAACAGCGCGGACACTTCGGAACCAGCCTGGGTGAAGCGGAAGATGTTATCGACGAAGAACAACACGTCCTGACCTTCTTGATCGCGGAAGTATTCAGCCAGCGTCAAGCCGGTCAAAGCAACGCGCGCGCGGGCTCCGGGAGGCTCGTTCATCTGACCGTAAACCAGGGCGGCTTTGGAGCCGTCGCCTTCGAGGTCGATAACGCCCGATTCGATCATTTCGTGGTACAGATCGTTACCCTCACGGGTACGTTCGCCAACACCGGCAAACACGGAGTAACCGCCGTGGCCTTTCGCGATGTTGTTGATCAATTCCATGATGAGAACCGTCTTGCCCACACCCGCGCCGCCGAACAGGCCAATTTTGCCGCCCTTGGCGTACGGTGCGATCAAATCGACAACTTTAATGCCGGTTTGCAGAATTTCGGATTCCGTCGATTGCTCGGAGAACGCCGGAGCCACGTTGTGGATCGGCGCTTTTGCCTTCGTCACGACAGGACCGCGTTCGTCAATCGGCTCGCCGATCACGTTCATGATGCGACCCAGCGTTTCCGGGCCGACTGGAACCGAGATCGGTTCGCCGGTGTCGGTGACGTCCTGACCACGTTGCAAGCCATCGGTGGAGTCCATGGCGATTGTACGCACCATGTTCTCGCCCAAGTGCTGAGCAACTTCAAGAACCAGGCGTTTGCCTTCGTGTTGCAGTTCCAAGGCATTCAGAATGTTAGGCAGTTCGCCTGACTTGAAACGCACGTCGATAACGGCGCCCGTGATCTGAGTGATTTGTCCGATATTGTCTTTCGCCATCGCTGGAGCTCCTTAAGGGTATTCAGCGTTTCTCTACAGCGCTTCAGCGCCGGAGATAATTTCAATCAATTCACTGGTGATCGCCGCCTGACGCGAACGGTTGTACGTCAGCGTCAACTTGTCGATCATATCGCCAGCGTTGCGGGTTGCGTTATCCATAGCCGTCATGCGTGAGCCGTGTTCCGAAGCCGAGCTTTCCAGCATCGCCTGGAAGACTTGCACGCCGAGATTCTTCGGCAAAAGTACTTCGAGGATTTCGCTTTCTTCGGGCTCGAATTCGTATGCCGCTTTGAGCTCGCCACTGTCAGCGTCTTCACCACCGTCAGCTTCATCCGAAGCAAAGGGGATCAGTTGCTGGGTGGTGACGATCTGTGTCATCGCCGACTGGAATTTGTTGAAGACGATCGAGCAGACATCGAATTCGCCCGCTTCGAACATTTCCGTAATCCGGTCGGAAATCGCCGTAGCTTCATGGTACTGGATGCCCTTCTTGCCGCCGACGCCGATGACGCTATCGATGATATCGCCCCGGAATTCGGATTTCAGAAGGTCAGCGCCTTTACGACCGACACACAGCAGCTTGACGATCTTGCCTTGACCCTTCAGGTCATGAACAAGACGGCGACTTTCGCGCACGATCGTGCCATTGAAACCGCCGCATAAACCACGGTCGGATGTGAACACCACCACAAGGTGGGTTTTGTCGTCACCGGTACCGGCAAGCAACTGCGGCCCGCCCTCCATACCGGCGAAAGAGCCGGCAAGAGAACGCAACACCGTGTCCATACGCTCAGAGTAAGCGCGGGCGGACTCGGCGGCTTCCTGGGCGCGGCGCAATTTCGCAGCCGCGACCATTTTCATGGCCGAAGTGATCTTGCGCGTCGATTTGACGCTGTCGATCCGGTTCTTTAGGTCCTTGAGGTTAGGCATGAGACGTTGTCCCGCTCCGCTCCTTGAGGTCTAACACTTAGGCGAAAGACTTGGTGAAGTCTTCAGTGAACTTCGCCAGCTTGCCTTCGGTTTCGTCGGACAGGGCCTTTTCGTCACGAATAGTGGCCAAAATGTCCGCACCCTTGGAGCGCAGCTCGCCGAGCAAAGCATGCTCGTAACGGGTCACGTCTTTGGTATCAACCTTGTCAAGATAGCCCTTCACGCCGGCGTAAATCACAGCAACTTGCTCTTCAACGGTGAGCGGGCTGTACTGCGGCTGCTTCAACAGCTCGGTCAAGCGCGCACCGCGGGCCAGCAAGCGCTGGGTCGCCGGATCGAGATCCGAAGCGAACTGCGCAAACGCCGCCATTTCACGGTACTGAGCCAATTCCAGCTTAATGGAGCCGGCAACCTGCTTCATCGCCTTGATCTGCGCTGCGGAACCCACACGAGACACCGACAGACCGACGTTAACAGCCGGGCGGATACCTTTGTAGAAGAGTTCCGATTCCAAGAAGATCTGGCCGTCGGTGATGGAAATCACGTTCGTCGGGATGTATGCCGACACGTCGCCCGCTTGGGTTTCGATCACCGGCAGAGCGGTCAACGAACCGTTACCGGCGGCGTCGCCCAATTTACAAGCGCGTTCCAACAGACGGGAGTGAAGATAGAACACGTCACCCGGATAAGCTTCGCGTCCTGGCGGACGACGCAGCAACAGGGACATCTGACGATAGGCGACGGCCTGTTTGGTCAAATCATCGTAGAAGATGACCGCGTGCTGGCCGTTGTCACGGAAGAACTCGCCAATCGTGGCGCCGGTGTATGGGGCCAAGAACTGCATCGGCGCCGGATCGGATGCGGTCGCGGCGACAACACAGGAATATTCCATCGCGCCGTTGTCTTCCAGCGTCTTCACCAACTGCGCAACCGTGGAGCGCTTCTGACCAACAGCGACGTAGATGCAGAACAGCTTTTCGCTGTCGGTGCTGGCCGCTTCGTTGATGCTCTTTTGGTTCAAAATGGTGTCGATGATCACGGCGGTTTTGCCGGTCTGGCGATCGCCAATGATCAATTCGCGCTGACCGCGGCCGATGGGGATCAAGCTATCGATCGCCTTGAGGCCGGTCTGCATCGGTTCGTGAACCGATTTACGCGGGATAATGCCCGGCGCTTTGACCTCCACACGACCGCGAACGGCGTCCGTGATGGGGCCCTTGCCGTCAATGGGGTTGCCGAGACCGTCGACAACGCGGCCCAACAGGCCTTTGCCGACCGGCACGTCAACGATGGTGCCGGTGCGTTTGACGGTGTCGCCTTCTTTGATGCCACGGTCATCACCGAAGATAACAACGCCGACGTTGTCTTCTTCGAGGTTGAGAGCCATGCCCTTAACGGCGCCCGGAAACTCGACCATTTCACCGGCCTGGACGTTATCAAGGCCATGAACGCGTGCGATACCGTCACCGACGGAGAGCACTTGACCAACCTCGGCGACTTCCGCCTCGGTACCAAAATTAGCGATCTGATCTTTCAGAATTGCGGAAATTTCCGCGGCACGGATATCCATTATCCAATCCCCTTCATGGAGAGGTGTAACTGCTGCAACTGAGTCTTGAGCGATGAGTCGATCATGCGTGAACCGACTTTAACGATCATCCCGCCAAGCAGGCTCTCGTCAACATCGGCTTCAATGGAGATTTTGCTCCCCACAGCCTTTTTCAACACATCGGAAACGGCCTGAAGCTGAGCATCGGAAAGCTTCTTGGCCGAAATGACCTGCGCCGTGGCTTCGCCCCGGCGACGCGATAATTCATTGAGATACGCCGCGATCATGCTGAGCAGTGCGGGCAAACGCCGGTTTTGGGCAATCACGCCAACAAAGTTGCTGGTCAAATCGTCCATCGAGGCTTTGGCGCAAATCGCCGTCATAGCCTTAACCTGCTCTGCGCGTGTGAGCACCGGCGATGAAATCACGCGGCGCAAATCGGCACTGTCCATAATCATGGACCTCAAAGATTTGAGGTCTTCGGCGACCTTATCCAGGCTCGACGCAGCGTCAGCCAGCTCCAAAAGAGCAGCGGCGTAACGGCCTGCGAGGCCTGTGGTACCTGTGGTCTCGGATGACACCTGGGAGAATCCCTGACCTGAGTGTTTAGCCCGGGGGCTTAGAGCCCCTCTAAATCGTCCGCTCAGCACGCGCAAATGAATTGCTGCCCATGCGTAGCGCGGCAGTTATCTAACACAGGGGTATGGGGGTTGCAAGGTGACTCTTCGGATATTTATTTTCCCAGAATTCCGGGGGTTTGGCGTCATTCGAGCACAAGCGAGCATATGCCTTTTTCCATATATTAGAAAATGCGCATAAAAACGTTTCATAATGTTTCAAGACTGGCTGAAATCCGCCCCTAGTGAGGCTTCGAAAATTACCCAAACGACGCCCGGGGTGAACATTCCAATTCGTGCATATTTTGGAATTCTGATATTGGGGCGCTCATAAAAAACTTTGTGGATCGACGTCGATCTGGATTCGCACCCCTTTTTCACGTCGTTTCGCATGCGCCAAACGTTCCAGCCATTCGCGCACCACCGGTTGGGGGGCGATGCCGGGTTTGAGCTTCATCAGCAGGCGTCGCCGATGACGTCCACGCAACAAAGCCAGTGGCGCGGGCGCGGGTCCCAGCACCTCGATTCCATCATAATGGGGGGCGCAGCGGATGAGGCTGACCGCCTGGGCGTCAACCGCGTGCTCATGCGCGCCGGACACGATCAACGCCACCAAGCGGCCAAACGGCGGCATATGCAGGTCTTCACGCGCTTTGACCTCTTCGGCGATGAAGCGTTCGCGCACGCCGGACTTCATCGCCTGCATCACCGCATGGTCAGGCTGGTAGGTTTGCACCAAAACTCGACCGGGTCGTTCGCCGCGTCCTGCGCGTCCGGCGACTTGATACAAAAGCTGGTAGGTGCGCTCGGCCGCGCGCAAATCGCCGCCCGCCAAACCCAAATCGCCATCGACGACACCGACCAAGGTCAACATGGGGAAATGATAGCCCTTGGCGACGATTTGCGTGCCGATGATCAGATCGACCTCATGACGCTCGATACGCTCGATCAAATCAGCCGCCGCGCGCGGGCCCGTCAACGTGTCTGAGCTGGCCAGAACCACGCGGGCGTCGGGGAACGCGAGCTTGGCTTCTTCGGCGACCCGCTCAACGCCAGGACCGCAAGCGTGAAAGCTGTGTTCAGCTTCACAATTGGGACAGCGTTCAGGCATCGGGACGGTGTGGCCGCAGTGATGACATTGCAGCCGCCCCTTCACCCGGTGCTCCACCAGCCACGCTGAACAATTGGGGCACGCCAGCCGAAAACCACAGGTGCGGCACAGGGTCAACGGCGCATAGCCACGGCGGTTCAAAAACAGCATCGCCTGTTCGCCCGCCGCAAAGGTCTCCGTCAAAGCCTCGACCAATGACGGCGACAGCCACCGGGTCGCGGGCAGTTTTTCCCGGCGCATGTCGATCAAATCCAAGTCCGGCAGCACCGCGCCACCGTGACGTTCGGGCAGGTGCAACAATGTGTACTTGCCGCTTTCGGCGTTCACCGCCGTTTCCAACGACGGCGTCGCCGACGCCAAGCAAATGGGAATTTCACCCAGATGTGCGCGCACCACCGCCATGTCGCGGGCGTTATAAATAACGCCCTCTTCTTGCTTGAAGGCCGGATCGTGTTCTTCATCGATGACGATCAGACCAAGGTTTTGATACGGCAAAAATAACGCCGAGCGGGCGCCGACCACCACGCCCACCTTGCCGTTCGCCACCGCGCGCCAGGTTTCGCGACGATCGCGCGCGCCCAAATCGGAGTGCCATTCAGCGGGGCGCGCGCCAAATCGTCGCTCGAACCGCGCCAACCATTGTGAACTCAGCGCAATTTCCGGCAACAGCACCAAAACCTGTTGGCCGTGTTTAAGGGCCTCGGCCACCGCTTCGAAATAGACTTCGGTCTTGCCCGACCCCGGTACCCCATCCAGAAGCACTGCAGCAAAGCCGCTCGTCTTGGTTTTCGCCACCAGATCTCTGGCCGCCGTGTGCTGGGCGTCGGACAGCTGTGGACCTTCCAGGTCCACATCGGGCCGCGGCCAAGATTTTTCGCGCACCCGCGACGTCTCGACAAGCGCGCCCGCTTTGGCCAAACCGGCGACCACAGCGGGCGAACAACCAGCCTCCATCGCCGCTTCGGACGCGCTCAACGGGGGGCCGTCTTTCAGCACCGCCAGCACCCGTTCGCGGGTCGCGGTCAGTTTGATGTCGGGCAGCGGATCGGCGATGCGGTACGCCTTGGCGCCTTTGGGCGGTTCCAACGCATCCGTCACGCTCATGGCCATTTTGAGCACCGCGCCGGGGCTCGACAGCGTATAACCCGCCACCCAGTCGATGAAACGCCGGGTGACATCGGCCATCGCCACGGCGGGCAGTTTTTCGATCACCGTTTTGAGTTTCGCATCGGCAAAGCCGCCCTCACCGGGGCCCCACACCACACCCGCCATCTTACGTGGGCCCAATGGCACACGCACGAAATCGCCGGCGCCCAGCGTCACGCCATCGGGAACCAAATAGTCGTAAACCTGACCAAACGGCACCGGCAGCAAAACGCCGCAGCGCGCCCCGGGAGCAAAGGTGGGGGGAATGGTTTGAGGGGGCGAATCGGACTTTGACATGTCCTCACTTTACGGAAGGAAAGCATTAACGAAAATGGTTCATGATGAGCCAACACGATTCGGTCCGATTTTCGGAACTGTGAGGGGCGCCCCATGACCACCAACATTCTAACCACCGATACCCTTTTGAACGACGACGATATCAGCCAGTATCTGCTCGACAATCCGGACTTCTTTTCGCGCAATCCTGAAGTCCTGGTGCAGATGCAAGGCCCCATCGCCGCGGATCGCGGCGACGGCGTGGTCGATTTTCAGTCCGCGATGGTCGATCGTCTGCGCGACGAAATCCAAAACCTCACCGCCTGCACCCAGGACGTGATCGAAACCAGCCGCACCAATATGACCTATCTGACCCGCACCCACGCGGCGGTTTTGGCGTTGCTGTCGGCCCAAGACGCCGCCCATATGGCGCGCATCATCACCGATGACCTGCCGTTGCTGTTGGACGTAGACGCGGTCGCGTTCGGCTTTGAACAAGACACCAAGGCCGAAGCCGCGCTGCGCTTGCCGGGCGTGCGCATGCTGCCGTTCAGTTATCTCGATGCCCAGATCGGCGAAGGCGGCGACGTCGCGTTGGTGCGCGATATGCTTGATGACGGCACCATCTTTGGCGACGAGCACATTGATATCCGCTCCGCCGCGCTGGCCCGCCTGCGCCCCAGCGCCGCCACAGCAGGCGGCCTGATCGCGCTGGGCTCTAACATGTCGGGCGCGTTCCATGCCGGTCAAGGCACGGATTTGCTTAACTTCCTCGCCCGGGTGAGTGAAAAGCTGTTCCAAAAATGGCTGAGCAACACATAAAAAAACCCGCCTTACCGGGTCCGCTGGATCAGATATCTGGCGAGCCCGCGCTCAAACGCGCGCTGTCGGACTGGATCGATTGGCTGAAGCATGAAAAACGCTCCAGTCCACATACCCTTGATAATTACAGTCGCGACATCGCTGCGTTTTTGACCTTTTTCACCGACCACTTGGGCTTTACGCCGGGCCTTCGCGACTTGGCGCAGCTGCGCGCGGTGGATTTTCGCAGCTGGTTGGCGCGCTTGGGCCAAGACGGCAAAAGCCGCGCCACCATCGCGCGGCGCTTTTCGACTTTGCGGACATTTTATAAGTATCTCGAACGCCAAGGCGTGCTCACCAACGCCGCCGTGCATGCGGTGCGCACGCCCAAGCTACCCAAATCCCTGCCCAAGGCGCTGAGCGTCGAAGATGCGTTGGAAGCGGTGGAAATGGCCGCAGACTTGGCTGATGAGCCATGGGTCGGCAAGCGCAATCGCGCGCTGATGATGATGCTGTACGGCTGCGGACTGCGCATTGCCGAAGCCCTGGATCTCAACGTCAAGGACATCCCTGAAGGCGATGTCATCGTCGTCACCGGCAAAGGCAACAAGCAACGCGTGGTCCCGGTGTTGCCCCAAGTCGCAAAAGCCATCGCAAGCTATGTAAAGATGTGCCCGTATCCGATGACGCCCACCAGCCCCCTTTTTCTGGGCGTGCGCGGCAAGCGTCTGCAAGCCGGAGTGGTCCAGGCGATGGTGCGTGAGGTGCGCGGCTATCTGGGTCTGCCCGCAAGCGCAACGCCGCACGCGCTGCGCCACAGCTTTGCCACTCATCTCTTGGCTGGCGGGGGCGACCTGCGCACCATTCAGGAACTTTTGGGCCATGCCTCGCTCAGCACCACCCAGCGCTACACCGATGTGGACGCCGCGCGCCTCCAAGCCGTTTATTCCCACACTCATCCCCGCGCAAAACGAAAAAACTAGTCCCGTTTTGCGTGAAATCCGTTCATTTACGCGGGCGCGATCCCCAAGCCGTGGAAAAACCACACGAAATGTGTGCGCGCATTGTACTACCCACACTTTCTTTTTTTCTAATATGAAAGACCCCTTAAATGAAAACAGGGGGATAACAATAATGATCCGCACACTCTCGCTCATCGCCATGGCATTTGTGGCGCTGCTGTCGTTCCAGGCGCCCGCGCAGGCCGAAGGCGAAATGAAGCCTTTCATCCTCGCCAGCAAATCAGCCGGTACGGTTGACGCCGCTGTCGCCGCCACCACTGCAAAGCTACAAGCGGCGGGCTTCGACGTTGCAGGCACATACGCGCCGTATTCGGGCGCGACCGTCATCATCGTCACCAGCGACGCGCTTAAGGCCGCCGCCGCCAAGACCGAGTTCGGCGCTTACGGCGTGGTTCAACGCGTCGGCGTCACCGACGTGAACGGCGAAATTCAAGTCGCTTACACGAACCCAAGTTACATGGCCGCCGCATACCGCATGGACGGCAACTTGGCCGACGTGACCGCTGCGCTGAACGCCGCACTCGGCAACCAGGGGGAATTTGGTTCCGACAAAGGACTGACCGACGAAGACCTGCGCGATTATCACTACGCGTTCTTGATGGAATACTTCGACGACCCGTCCAAGTTGGCGTCGTACGACGACTACGCCAGCGCCGTTTCCAGCGTCGAAGCCGCTTTGGCCAGCAACACCACCGGCGTGACCAAGATCGCGCGCGTCGATGTGCCCGGCAAGGAAGAAACCTACTTCGCCGTCGGCCTGTCTGGCGATCTGAAAAACAACAATGAAAAGTTCCGTGCAGACGAATTCGTCATGAGCGAGATCGATTTTAAAGACATCCGCTCAACGGCGCATCTGCCGTATGAAATCGTCGTGTCCGGCGATCGCGTCTATGCGCTGTACGCACGTTTTCGCATCGCCATCAACTTTCCGGATCTTTCTATGATGGGTGACAACAGCTTCATGAACATCATGGCGTCGCCCGAAGCCATCCGCAAAGCCTTGACGTTGGCCAGCGGCGGCAAATTCAAAGAAAAATAATGGGCCTCCAGCCACATGAAATGGTTCAGTTTTATGTGCCGAAGACCTTTTCCGCCCGGCTCTTAGCCGGGCGGAATTCTTTACAGGCGGTCACAATCCATGGTTAAATTCACACAACCATAAGGATCACGATCAGGTGGTGCTCGACATGTCATTGATTGCGCAAAACATGCTCCCCGAACCCATGCATTGTCTGGATGAAATCACACGCCGCGCCGCACGCGTCGCTCTTGCTGGAAACGACGCCGTGCGCGTTCCTTACATTTGCCAGCTTTCGGGTTCGTCCGAAGAAATCCTGCTCATCAGCCGTTACGCCGCCGAACGTATGGTCGTCGCCACCCGCGGCGCCATCGATATCGACGAAGCCCGCGTGCTGGCCATGGTCCACATCGCCAAGCTATGTGCAAGCGACATTGGCGAACTGCTGCACATGTCGGGCAACAAAGCCGCCAGCATCCTGCACAACTTGATGGCGCGAAACTTGGCCTTTGCGCACAACATCAATGGCGTAACCTGCTACATCCAAACAGACGGCGAAGTCCGCACCCAATTCACCGATTTGGCGCTTGGCGCGTTGAGCGCCTGAACATATAAACGCCGCGTTAAGCGCCTAATATACATACCCCCGCGTTAAGCGCTTAACGGCGCACCCACACCCACGCGCCCGCAAGTTCTTCGGCGCTAAAATGTTCGGCCTCGCCATAAGCAAGCCGATTGAGCGTGTTCGCCGCCACGTGGCTCCACTTGGCGCCACCGACAATGGCGATGCGCTCTAGATCGTTCCAGTGTTTGACGCCCATGAAAAACTCTTCCCACGCCGCCACCGGATCAATGCGATCACATTCGGATACATCCAACAACAGCCGCACGGCTTTGTGCTCTTCGATCAGCGCTTCGATACACCCTGCCAACAGCTTGCACTCGTCACCGACAAGCCGACCGCCAACACGCGCACCGATGACGTTGCCACTGCTTTGGGGCAGAATCTCAAGCATGACGCTCCCACCTCCTTTACCCAACGCAATTGGGCCCCGAAGTACAATACAAGGGTATTATACCACGCAGGCCCAATACGGTGTGTGACAAGCGCGCGCTTTAGATGTGAATGGCGCGTCCCAAACAGGCCAAGGCAGCTTCTTTAACCGCCTCGGACGTGCCCGGATGCGCATGGCTGGTGCGTGCAATGTCTTCGGATGATCCGCCGAATTCCATCGCGACGACCACTTCTTGAATCAACTCGCCGGCGCCGGGGCCGACGATATGTGCGCCGAGAACACGATCGGTTTTGGCGTCGGCCAAAATCTTCACGAAGCCTTCGGTGTCGCCCACCGCGCGGGCGCGGGAATTGGCCATGAAGGGGAACTTGCCGACGGCGTAGTCAACGCCTTCGGCTTTCAGCGCCTCTTCGGTTTTGCCCAAGGCGGCGATTTCCGGATGGGTATAGACCACGCCGGGGATCGCGCCGTAATTCACATGGCCAGCTTGACCGGCGAGCCTCTCGACGCACGCGATGCCTTCTTCTTCGGCCTTGTGCGCCAACATCGCGCCGCCGATCACATCGCCGATGGCGTAAATGCCCTCGACACTGGTTTTGAAGTGGCCGTCGGTTTTGATGAAGCCGCGCTCATCCATATCAACGCCGACCGCGTCCAGGCCCAGCTTGTCGCTGAACGGACGCCGGCCGATGGCGACCAGAACCACATCGGCTTTGAGCCTTTCCACTTCGCCGCCCGCCGCCGGTTCAAGGTCCAGCGTGACGCCGGATTTCGCCGTTTTCGCGCCGGTGACTTTGGTCCCGGTTTTGAATTTCAAGCCCTGCTTCTTGAGCGTGCGGGTGGCCTGCTTAACCACTTCGCCATCCATGCCGGGCAAGATCGCGGGCAAGAATTCAACCACCGTGACATCCGCGCCAAGACGCCGCCACACAGAACCCAATTCCAAGCCGATCACGCCGCCGCCGATGACGACCATCGACTTGGGAACCTTGGGCAAATCCAACGCCCCGGTCGAGGTGACAATTTGTTTTTCATCCACGTCCACACCCGGCAGCGGCGCGGGTTCCGATCCGGTGGCGATGACGATGTGTTTGGCGGTGTAGGCGTCCTTGCCGACCTTCACGCGCCCCGGAGCCGTAATCACGCCTTCGCCGACGATGTGGGTGACTTTGTTTTTCTTGAACAAGAACGCGATGCCCTTGGTCAAATCGCCGACCACATTGTCTTTGCGGCCCAACATCGCCGCCAAATCCAACTTCGGCGCAGCGACGTTGACGCCATGCGCGGCCATGCCGTGACCGGCTTCTTCAAACAGGTGCGACGATTGCAGCAAGGCTTTGGATGGAATGCAGCCCACGTTCAAGCAGGTGCCGCCAAGGGTTTCGCGTTTGTCGATGCACGCGGTGTTAAAGCCCAACTGGGCGGCGCGGATGGCGGCGACGTAACCGCCCGGACCGCCACCGATGATGACGACGTCAAATGCGTTATCAGCCATTTAAATAGTCTCCGGCTTTCTCTTTAAGCGTCCAACATGATGCGATCGGGATCTTCGATGCACTCTTTGACGCGCACCAAGAAGGTCACGGCTTCGCGGCCATCGACGATGCGGTGATCGTAAGACAGCGCCAAATACATCATCGGGCGCGCTTCGATGGCGCCATCGGGCATGACCATCGGGCGCATCTGAATTTTGTGCATCCCCAAAATGCCCGATTGCGGCGTGTTGAGAATCGGCGTCGACAACAGCGAGCCAAAGATACCGCCGTTGGTGATCGTGAAGGTGCCTCCGGACATTTCGTCCATGGTCAAACGACCTTCGCGCGCACGACGTCCAAAATCGTTGATGGACTGTTCGATGTCGGCGAAACCAAGCGTGTCGCAATCGCGCACCACCGGAACCACCAGACCGTTTTCGGTGCCGACCGCAATGCCGATGTCGTAGTGATTTTTGTAGATGATGTCGCCGGCGTTGATCTCGGCGTTCACGGCGGGCAGTTCACGCAGCGCGGTGACCGCCGCTTTGGTGAAGAACGACATAAAGCCGAGTTTGACGCCGTGCTTTTTCTCAAAGCCGTCTTTAAAGCGTTTGCGCAGGTCCATGACGTTGGTCATGTCCACCTCGTTAAAGGTGGTGAGCATCGCGGCGGTGTTTTGGGCTTCTTTAAGACGCTCGGAAATGCGCTTGCGCAGACGGGTCATCGGCACGCGCTCTTCACGCGGACCAATCGGGCGCGGTGGATATTGCGCGGGCGCAGGTCCGGATGTCTGTGCCGGTGCAGCCGGGGCCGAGGCTGACACCGGTGCAGGCGCCGGCGCCGGCGCCGCGGGAGCCGCTTGGCGCGTTTCCAGATACGCCAGCACGTCGCCCTTGACGATGCGACCATCCTTGCCGGTGCCATTGATCGCGCTGGGGTCGATGTTGTTTTCATCGATGAGCTTTTTCACCGCAGGTGAAAGCGGCGCGTCATCGGCAGCGGCGGCGGCTGGCGGCGGAGCGGGCGTAGGAGCTGACGCAACAGGCGCAGGTGCCGCTGCCGGCGCCGGCGCAGATGGCGCCGCGCCCGTAGCCGTTTCATCGATGACGCCCAGCACAGCGCCGACGCCGACGTCGACGCCCGCATCGAACGCAATGCTCGCCAACACGCCCGCAGCCGGTGCGGGCACCTCAATCGTGACCTTATCGGTTTCCAATTCGACGATTGGTTCATCTATATGCACCGTCTCACCTGGTTGTTTGAACCACTTGGAGACCGTTGCCTCGGTGACCGATTCCCCCAGAACTGGCACGTTGATTTCGGTAGCCATTATGACCTCTCGCTTTCGTTTGGCCCGCCAGGGGTGTTCCCTAGGGGGCCTTATCCATTCAGTTCATTAATATTGCGGTCGCTGATGCGGCTGCACTAATTTGTTCGTATCGCCGGACAACGCTTGATCGACGATCCATTTCTGTTCTGCAACGTGGCGCTTGTGCATGCCCGTTGCCGGGCTCGCCGCACCGCGACGACCGACATAGTTCACCACCATATTGTCGTTGTTGAGATCGCGCAAAATGGTCTCGATACGTTGTGCGACAAACAACCACGCCCCCATGTTGGCGGGTTCTTCTTGGCACCAGATCACTTCGGCATGCGGATACCGTCCCAACTGCTGCATCAATCCCCGCCATGGGAACGGATAGAGCTGTTCCAAGCGGATGATCGCGACGTCGTCCATTTCACGGGCGCGGCGTTCCTCCAACAAATCGTAATAGACCTTGCCCGAACACACGATGACGCGCTTGACCTTCTTGTCCAAAACCAAGCGGTCGTGTTCCGGCAGAACCCGGTGAAACCGCGTGCCCGGTCCCATCTCGCCCAAATTGGAAACCACCAGTTTGTGGCGAAGCAACGATTTCGGCGACATCACGATCAACGGCTTGCGCAGGTTGCGACGCAGCTGGCGACGCAGCACGTGAAAAAATTGCGCTGGCGTGGTGACGTTGACAACCTGCCAGTTATCTTCGGCGCTCGATTGCAAGTACCGCTCCAACCGCGCCGATGAGTGTTCCGGCCCTTGGCCTTCGAAGCCGTGGGGCAACAACATCACCAGACCCGACATGCGCAGCCACTTGGTTTCACCAGAAGACACGAATTGATCGATGATCACCTGCGCGCCGTTGGCGAAATCACCGAACTGCGCTTCCCAGATGGTCAAGCAATGCGGGTCGGAAAGCGAGTGGCCGTATTCAAAACCCAACACCCCGGCTTCAGACAACGGACTGTCGATGACTTCGTAATGGGCCTGATCGCCGGGACGAATGTTGTTGAGCGGGATGAAGCGTTCTTCGTTTTCTTGATCGACCAGCACCGAGTGACGATGCGAGAAGGTGCCGCGACCGGAATCTTGGCCCGACAAGCGAACCCCGTGGCCTTGGATCAAAAGCGTGCCGTAGGCCAGCGCTTCAGCCAGCGCCCAATCGACGCCTTCTTGAGTTTCGATCATTTTGCGCTTGGCTTTCATCTGACGCAAAATTTTGGTGTTGGTATGGAACAAGGCGGGCGGTTCCGACAGGGCGTGACCGACTTCGCGCAACAAATCCATCTCGACCGAGGTGTCGTCCTCGCGCAGTTCTTCCGCGCCTTCCAAGACAAACAGCCCCGCCCATTTGCCTTCCAACCAGTCGGCCTTGTTGGGTTTGTAGCCGTCTGCGGCCGCGCGTTCCTTATCCAGGTGGGCCGAAAAGTCCGCAACCATTTTGTCGCTGGCGGCCTCGCTCAACACGCCTTCTTCAATCAGCTTGCGCGCATAAATCTCACGCGTGGTCGGATGATTGGCGATGGTCTTGTACATGATCGGGTTGGTGAACATCGGTTCGTCACCCTCGTTATGGCCATGGCGGCGATAACAGAACATGTCGATGACCACGTCTTTTTTAAATTCCTGGCGAAACTCCATGGCGATGCGCGCTACGTGCACCACGGCTTCGGGATCGTCGCCGTTAATGTGAAAGATCGGCGCCTGGATCATCTTCGCCACATCGGACGGATACGGCGAAGAACGCGAATAAGATGGGTGCGTGGTGAAGCCAATCTGGTTGTTGATGATAATATGGATGGTGCCGCCGGTCTGATAGCCACGCAACTGCGACATATCCAACGTTTCCGGCACCAACCCTTGGCCCGCAAACGCCGCGTCGCCGTGCAACAACAAGCCCATCACCTGTTCGCGTTTATCGTCGCCCATTTGGCGCTGTTTAGCGCGCACCTTGCCCAACACCACCGGATTTACGCATTCCAAATGCGACGGGTTGGCGGTGAGTGACAGGTGAATCGATTGGCCGTCGAACACCCGATCCGCCGAAGCGCCCAAGTGGTACTTCACATCGCCCGACACTTCGAGCTCTTCGGGCATCGCCGACAGGCCGAGAAATTCGGCAAAGATCGCCATGTAAGGCTTACGCATCACCGACGCCAAAATGTTCAAACGCCCGCGGTGCGCCATGCCCAGGACAATCGACTTTACGCCCAATTGGCCGCCGCGCTTGATAATCTGTTCGATGGCCGGCACGACGCTTTCGCCGCCGTCAAGACCAAAGCGCTTGGTGCCTTTGAATTTAACGTCGAGATATTTTTCAAAGCCTTCGGATTCCACCAGGCGTTCCAAAATGGCGCGTTTGCCTTTGATGGTGAAGTCGGTCTGATTGCGGATGCCTTCGATGCGCCGCTGGATCCAGGCCTTTTCGTCAGGTTCCTGAATATGCATGAACTCGACGCCGATGGACCCGCAATAGGTTTCCTTCAAGATTTGAAGGATCTCGCGCATGGTCGCCGTTTCCAGGCCCAGTACGTTGTCGATGAAGATCGGTCGGTCGAGGTCGGCGTCGGTGAACCCATATGTGCGGTAATCGAGTTCGGGGTGTTGGACCCGTCCCTCAAGACCCAGCGGATCGAAATTGGCGATCAAGTGACCGCGCACCCGGTAGGTGCGGATCAACATCAATGCGCGGATGGTGTCTTTGGTCGCGGCGCGGATCACGTCCACGCTGGGACGCACCGTGCCTGCGGTGACGTAGCCCGCGTTGGGGACTTCCACCGCCACGGCGTCGCGTTCCGTTTCGATTTCCATCAAACCGCCGCCGCCAAATTGCCCGATCACGCCAGAGGCTGACGAGGCCCAGGACGCGCCGCGCAAATCGACCAGGATTTCACGTTCCTCATCGTCCATGGTGGCGAAATAATCGGCCCACGATTGATCCACCTGGGCGGCGTTTTCGGTAAAGCGGGCGTAAAGCTCCGCCACGTATTGCGCGTTCGCGCCAGTTAAAAACGTATCGGACGATCCTGCCATGATCCCTCTGCGAAATGTCGAGCGTTTCGCCCGCACATCCGCCCTCGTTGTGTGCCCCGGTTACCCCAAACCCGGCCCGCATAACGCGGGCCGGATGTTTTTCAATGCCTTCGTCCCTAGGCTTTGTTAGCCCTTAAGGACCTCCAGCATGGTCTTGCCAAGCGTTGCCGGCGATGAAGCGACGGTGATGCCCGCGCTTTTCATCGCTTCAATCTTGTCGCCTGCGGTGCCTTTACCGCCGGAGATGATCGCCCCGGCGTGCCCCATGCGACGTCCTGGCGGTGCGGTGACGCCGGCGATGAAGCCGACCACAGGTTTTTTGACGCTCGACGCTTTCAAGAACTCAGCGGCTTCTTCTTCCGCCGTGCCGCCGATTTCACCAATCATGATGATGGACTCGGTCTCATCGTCGGCCAAGAACATATCCAGGCAATCGATGAAGTTGGTGCCGTTGACCGGGTCGCCGCCGATGCCGATACAGGTCGATTGACCCAGGCCCGCTTCGGTGGTTTGCGCCACGGCTTCATAGGTCAAGGTGCCCGAACGCGACACGATGCCGACTTTACCGCGGGTGTGAATGTGCCCCGGCATAATGCCGATCTTGCATTCGCCCGGCGTGATCACGCCCGGACAGTTGGGGCCGACCAAACGGGTTTTGGAACCGACCAGCGCACGCTTAACCTTAACCATGTCGAGCACCGGAATACCTTCGGTGATGCACACCGCCAGCTCGACCTCGGCGTCGATGGCCTCCAAGATCGCATCCGCCGCGAACGGCGGTGGCACATAAATCACCGTGGCGTTGGCGCCGGTTTTTTCGACGGCGTCGGCGACGGTGTCGAACACCGGCAGGTCCAAGTGCTTGGAGCCGCCTTTGCCCGGCGTCACGCCGCCGACCATTTGGGTGCCATAAGCAATGGCTTGTTCGGAATGGAAGGTGCCCTGCGCGCCGGTGAAGCCCTGACAGATGACCTTGGTGTTTTTACCTACGAGTACGGACATCTTACGCGGCCTCCTTCACAGCCTGGACAATCTTTTCGGCGGCGTCGCCCAGATCGTCGGCGGAGACAATAGGCAGTCCCGACTCGGCCAATATTTTCTTACCCAATTCGACGTTGGTGCCTTCAAGGCGCACCACCAGCGGAACGTTGAGGCTGACTTCGCGCGCCGCGGCGACCACGCCTTCGGCGATGACGTCGCAACGCATGATGCCGCCGAAGATGTTGACCAAAATGCCTTCGACGTTGGCGTCGGACAGGATCAACTTGAACGCCGTGGTGACGCGTTCTTTGGTCGCCCCGCCGCCAACATCCAAGAAGTTGGCGGGGTCGCCGCCGAACAGTTTAATGATGTCCATGGTCGCCATCGCCAAGCCTGCGCCGTTGACCATGCAGCCGATGTTGCCATCGAGCTTGATGTAGTTGAGGTCATGACGCGCGGCTTCCAATTCGGCCGGGTCTTCTTCGTCTTCATCGCGCAGTTCGGAAACGTCTTTTTGACGAAACAGCGCGTTGTCGTCGAAGTTCATCTTCGCGTCCAGCGCCATCACCGCGCCGTCGCCGGTGACCACCAGCGGATTGATTTCGATCATCGACGCATCCAACGCATTGAACGCTTTGTACATACCGAGCATCAGCTTCACCGCGGCGCCGACCTGCTTGCCTTCAAGGCCCAGACCGAACGCCAATTGACGGGCGTGGAACGGCAGCATGCCGGTGGCCGGATCGATGGTGACGTGATTGATTTTTTCCGGAGTTTTTTCCGCAACCTCTTCAATGTCCATGCCGCCTTCGGTCGACGCCATGACGGTGATGCGAGACGTTGCGCGGTCGATCAAGAAGCTCAGATACAGCTCGCGCTGAATGTCGCAGCCTTCTTCGATGTAAACGCGTTTAACCTCTTTGCCTGCGGGGCCGGTCTGGTGGGTGACCAGCTGCATACCCAGCATGTCGTTGGCGGTGTCGCGCACATCCTCGATCGACTTGACCACTTTGACGCCGCCGCCTTTGCCGCGTCCACCGGCGTGGATTTGCGCTTTGACGACCCACACCGGGCCGCCCAATTCTTTCGCCACAGCTTCAGCCTCGGGCGCGGTGTAAGCCACCTTGCCCTTGGGCACCGCAACGCCGTATTTGGCGAGCAGCTGCTTGGCTTGATACTCGTGAATGTTCATATGTCTCTATCCTCTCAGAGCCTCATGTGTATGGGAGCTCTGCCTCAGTTATTTACTTTGCAGCATCAGGCGTGGCGCCCGACGCTTTTGCGGGTGCTGCAGCAACCACTTTGCGCGCCGGTGACTTTTTCGCCGGTGCTTTTTTCACCGGCGCTTTTTTTACAGGAGCCTTTTTTGCTGGAGCTTTCTTCGCAGTCGCTTTTTTTGCGGGTGCCTTTTTCGCAGGCGCTGCGGCTCCGGCTTCCAATTTCTTAATGGTGTCGACGAGGCCGAACACAGCCTTCACCGATTTGTTGAACAGCGCCTTCTCGGTGCGATCAAGCTTGATTTCAACGATGCGTTCCACGCCCTTCGCGCCGATCACAACCGGCACGCCGACGTACATGTTTTTAACGCCATACTCGCCCTTCAGGTATGCGGCGCAAGGCATCACGGCCTTTTTATCCTTAAGATAGGCTTCGGCCATTTTGATGCCCGCGGCTGCAGGCGCATAGTAAGCGGAACCGGTTTTCAGCAAGCCAACGATTTCCGCGCCGCCATCACGGGTGCGCTGAACGATTTCGTCCATCTTCGCCTGAGTGGTCCATTTCATGTCGATCAGGTCAGGCACCGGAATACCGGCGACGGTGGAGTAACGCGGCAGCGGCACCATGGTGTCGCCGTGACCGCCCAATACGAACGCGGTGACGTCTTCGACCGAAACGTTGAATTCTTGGGCCATGAACAACTGCATGCGCGCGCTGTCCAAAACGCCCGCCATGCCGACAACCATGTGCGGCGGCAAGCCCGCTGCTTCACGCAGCGCCCAGACCATCGCGTCGAGCGGGTTGGTGATGCACACCACGAACGCTTTGGGGGCGTATTTTTTGATGCCCTCACCAACTTGTTTCATGACGCTGACGTTGATGGACAGCAAATCGTCGCGGCTCATGCCCGGTTTGCGCGCCACGCCTGCGGTGACGATAACTACGTCCGCATTGCGGATGCCGGCATAGCTCTTGGTGCCTTTAAGCGATGCGTTGAAGCCTTCGATGGGCGACGACTGGCCGATGTCCAAAGACTTGCCCTGCGGCACGCCGTCCATGATGTCGAACATGACGATGTCGCCCAATTCCTTGAGCCCCGCCAAGTGCGCCAGCGTTCCGCCGATGTTGCCTGCGCCGATGAGTGCGATTTTGTTGCGTGCCATTGGAATACCCTTATCTCTGTCTTTTGACGCGTCCCGGTTTCGGATGGGCGTCTGGTTCATGTCGATTTAAGCCGTTTTAGGGCTCGTTTATGTCAGTTCCGGCTTCTTTTCAGCCAGGGCGCGCTATGTTGCGCTGCACAAAAATACGTTTGTTTCGTAGCGTGATTCCCATCCCGGAGCAAGGCAAAACAGCCCAAACGGGTAGGATTCTTTACGAACGTCTTTGAACGAGCATTGTATATCCCTCAAGCACCTCGCTTTTCATGTTTCAATTCCATGTAAGACTCCGATTGCATTTCAACAAGCCGCGAGGCGGTGCGTTCGAATTCAAACGAACCCTCACCTTCGACGTACAGATCCATCGGACCAACATCGGACGAGCAAATCAATTTCACGTGGCCTTCGTACATGGCGTCGATCAGCGTGATAAAACGCCGCGCCACATCCTTATTCTCGGAACTCATTTGCGGAATGCCGGGGATGATCAAGGTGTGAAAACGCCGCGCCAACTCCAAATAGTCGGCGGGGCCTAAGGGTCGCCCGCAGATGTCGGAAAACTGCACCATGGCGACGCCTTGGGTGGCTTTGGGCACCGCAATGTCGCGCCCTTGCACCGGAATGGTCGCGGCATGGGCGCGCGCGCCGTGGGTCAGTTTTACGAACGCCTCTTCCAACTTGGCGCGCGCCGCTTCGTCGTCGGGATACAGGTAAACATCCAACTGACGCATATGCTCAAGGCGGTAATCGGTTTTACCGTCAAGCTGCAACACATCCATCTTTTCTTCGATCAGATCGATGAACGGCAAAAACGCTTCGCGTTGCAAGCCGTCTTTGTACAAGTCGCAAGGCGGACGGTTGGATGTCGTCACCACCACCACGCCTTTTTCAAACAACACGCCGAACAGGCGGCTCAAGATCATCGCGTCGGCAATGTCGGTAACTTGAAATTCGTCGAAGCAAAACAGCGCCGCTTCCGCCGCGATTTGTTCGGCGACAGGCGGAATGGGGTCGGCTTCGCGCCCTTTGAATTTTCGATATTCGTTAAGACGGATATGGACTTGCTGCATGAACGCGTGAAAATGCACCCGGCGTTTGCGCTTGATCGGCGCGTCTTCGAAGAACATGTCCATCAGCATGGACTTGCCGCGTCCCACGCCGCCATAAAAATAGATACCTTGAGGTGGATCTTCGCGGCGTCGCTCCAGACCGAAGCGTTCCTTCCAGCCCACCGGGCCGGTGCGCGGTTCAAATTCTTGCAAGGCTTTGTGCAGACTTTGCAGCTTTTCCACCGCCAGCGCTTGGGCGGGATCGTGCTTCAATTCGCCCGCATAAATGCGCTCGCGGTATTGGACGAGCGGACCTTTCGGCGGTGCTCCATCAGGAACGGACATGGCAGGCCTTCAGCCTTTTATTTTGCAACTGCACAAACGTAAACGTATGAACTGACACCGCCTAAGTAAATAGCTGTTTTTTCTGTACTTTATTTTATCGCTCCCCGGATTGATCACGCTCTGCGCTTATACCCACAAAAGCTGCCGAGGCGAGACTTGCGGCGCGGCGCCGTCCGGGGCAAACTGTGAACAAGCCCTATGAATCATGCCGCCAACAGAAAGACCTCCATATGATCGGCGAAAGCCTGCTTGAGTTTGAGCCCGTGGTGCGCCTTTCCGCATTTGCCTGTATTTTCGTCGTGATGGCGTTGTGGGAATTGGCGGCGCCGCGCCGCCCGCTTTACGTTTCCAAAAAACTACGGTGGTTTTCCAACCTTGGCATCGTCGCGCTCAACACCGCGCTGGCGCGTGTGGTCTTTCCGATGGCCCCGGTGGCGTTTGCATATTTTGCGGCGGAACGCGGCTGGGGGATCTTCAATATTCTTGAGTGGAACGTCTGGCTTGAGCTGGCGATCGTCGTGGTGTTGATGGATTTCTTTATCTGGCTGCAGCACGTTATGGTCCACGCGATCCCGCTGTTATGGCGACTGCACCGCATGCATCATGCCGACGTCGATTTCGATGTCACCACTGGGGCGCGCTTTCATCCCATTGAAATTTTGCTGTCGTTCGCCATCAAGTTTGCGGTGATCGCACTGCTGGGCGCCAGCCCGCTCGCGGTGTTGGTGTTTGAGGTTGTGCTCAACGCCACCGCCATGTTCAACCATGCCAATGTGCGCTTGCCTTTGGGGTTGGATGCGGTGTTGCGCCTGTTGGTGGTGACGCCGGACATGCACCGCGTGCATCATTCGGCCGTGCCGCAGGAATGCAATTCAAACTTCGGTTTTAACCTGCCGTGGTGGGACCGCTTGTTTGGCACCTACACCGCCCAACCCGCAGCCGGGCACGAAGCCATGACCATCGGGCTGGATATGTTTCGTGAAGAACATGAAGAACGCCTCGACCAAATGCTGATCCAACCGTTCAAGGCAGCACGCGGTGAATACGCCATCAACCGCCGCGATTGGGGTTGAGCATGAAAGCCGGACGACAAACCGCAGAATTCACGTTCGAGGTTCAACACATTGGCCTCGACATGGACTTTCATCATCCCAAGGGGCGCGATTTAAAGCTGGACGACCAGGTCATCGAAGCGTTCGAGACGGAACGCGAAAACGCCGAAATATTCGTCCAAAATGCATCCGGCACAGCCTTTTCCACTGAAGAATTGCTCAGCTGGTTTTTGCTGCAAACGGGAACCTCGCTGGCCGACCAGTTGCCCAAGTCGGCTTTGGACGCGGCGCGGGAAAAAAGCGAAGGCCACGTGTTCGTGACCTTTCCCATTCGATTCGAACCAGGTGTCTTTCATATGATCACAGTCGAAGGCGCACAGGATTTGTCGGCGCTGAAAGTGATGTCCAAAGTCACCATCAACAAACGCGTTCAAGAACCCGCTACGCCAGCTTCAGGTTGACGCCGCCGCCCAGGGCGGGGATAGTCTGCCACCACACACACATTTTGAGGATAGCCGCCTATGTCCGAGCGCGAAGACCACCGTAGCCCCGAAGAAATCCTCAAAGCCCAGCGCACCCTGGTTTTTATCTTCGGCTTCGCCACGCTGATGCCTGCGTTGTGGATGGGCATGATGGCGTGGTCGGGCTTCACCAGCGTTGAGCACGCGCCGAGCGGCAGCGAAGGTTTCTTGACCTTTGTGATCTATTGGGGCTTGGCCGCACCCGTGGTGTGGCTGGTGGCAAACGCCATGGCGCTCAAACTCATCCACAACGACAACGCCGATAAAGCCAAGCTGCTCCCCCTGATCCCGGCGTTTTGGGCGATCATCTGGTTCGCCAGCCAAGTTGGCGGCTAAACGCGTTTGAACTGAGCGCGGCGTTTGTATTGATATGACGCCTAAGGTGACCAGGGACGCCTTACCTGCCGAAAGCCGATAGCCCCTGCTGAGTTCAACACCATCATCCTCAACGTTTTTAACGAGAATGTTTCGCCAGCATTTTCAAAAGCGGCTGGGCATTCTTGTCGGCGTGCTCTTCGGCCATCCGGTATTGCTCAATGAGCGCCTTGCCAAACGGCGTGAGGGTTGCGCCGCCTTTTTCCTTACCACCCATTTCGGTTGTCATCACCGGCTGGTCGAAAGCTTCTTGCAAGGTGTTGAGCAAATGCCACGCGCGTCGATAGGCCATACCCATGGCCCGCGCCGCCGATGAAATGGAGCCTTCGCGCACGACGGTTTCCAACAGCATGATCTTGCCCGGCCCAATCGAGGTTTCGCCCAATTGAACTTTTAGACGTACCTTTGCCTTAAGACCGGTCATGACGTGGCGCTCCTGCGGTGCGTTCTTTCGTGGTTCATCATATCGACAAATAATGTGAACGGATGCATTGACCAGATCAATCGAAAGATTTAGCTTAAAGCGATATGATAAAAATATCATATCGTTTGTGTTATGACATGAACGATGTTGAAAAGGGAAAGATGATGAAGCGTTTTGTTTGGATGGTGTTGGCGTCCTTGCTGGGGGTGACAAGCACCGCCGCAACGGCAGCCACAAATGAGTACATTACCGTTGCGTCCACCACATCAACCGCAAACTCCGGGTTATTCGATGACCTGCTACCGCAATTCACCAAAAAAACCGGCATTGACGTCCGCGTGGTCGCCGTCGGCACCGGCCAAGCCTTAAAGATCGCCCGCAATGGCGACGCCGATGTTTTGTTTGTCCACCACCGACCCTCCGAAGAAGCGTTCGTCGCTGAGGGCTTCGGCGTGAAACGCTATGGGGTCATGTACAATGACTTTGTCATCGTCGGGCCCAAAGCCGATCCCGCGCATGTCAAAGGATGTGCTTCCGCAAAGGACGCATTGAACAAAATTTCCCAAACGCAGAGCGTCTTTGTATCGCGCGGCGATGACAGCGGCACCAACAAACGCGAAAAGTCTTTGTGGAAAGCCACCGGCGTCGCGTCGGGAGAGCCCACAGGGTCTTGGTACCGCAGCACCGGTTCCGGCATGGGCGCGACGCTCAACACCGCGGCTGGCAGCGGCGGCTACGCCCTTTCCGATCGCGGCACCTGGATCAGTTTCAAAAACAAGCAAGACCTGACCCTGGTGTGCGAAGGCGATCCCAGCTTATTCAACCCTTACGGCGTTATGTTGGTGAATCCCACCAAGCACCCGCACGTTAAAGCCAAAGCCGGCCAAGCGTTTATCGATTGGCTGGTCTCCCCTGAAGGCCAAGCGGCCATCGGTGGTTTCAGGCTTGAAGGCCAAACCCTGTTTACCCCAAGCACCAGCAACTAGATCCCACGTCCGGTTGCTGAATGCCGCCGCTTGTCGATCACACACTCGACAAGCGGCATCCAAAAAGGCCGCTGGTGCAAACCAGCGGCCTTTCGTTTTGAGATGAACCAAACTTAACGACGTTTGAGCAGCAGGTGCTTGATTTCCGCAATCGCCTTGCCCGGGTTGAGGTGTTTGGGGCAGGTGTTGGTGCAGTTCATGATCGTGTGGCAGCGGTACAACCGGAACGGATCGTCAACGTTGTCGAGACGTTCGCCCTTGGCTTCGTCGCGGCTGTCGGCGATCCAGCGATAGGCTTGCAACAAGATCGCCGGACCGAGGTAACGGTCGCCGTTCCACCAATAACTGGGACAGCTGGTCTGGCAGCAGAAACACAAGATGCATTCCCACATGCCATCGAGCTCTTTGCGCTCTTGTGGGCTTTGCAAACGTTCCGCCGTCGGCGCGGGTGTGTCGGATTTCAGCCACGGTTCGATCGACGCGTACTGGGCGTAAGGCACGCTCAAGTCCGGCACCAAGTCTTTAATCACCGGCATGTGCGGCAACGGATAGACTTTGACCTCGCCGCGAATGTCTTTGATCGGCTTGGTGCACGCCAGCGTGTTGGTGCCGTCGATGTTGAACGAGCACGATCCGCACACGCCTTCGCGACACGAACGGCGGAAGGTCAGCGTGCTGTCGATTTCGTTCTTGATCTTGATCAGTGCGTCCAAGACCATCGGACCGCAGGTGTCGAGATCGACTTCGTATGTATCGACGCGCGGGTTCTCGCCGCTGTCAGGATCGAAACGATAAACCTTAAAGCGCTTAAGGTTCGTCGTACCCTCAGGCGCTTTGTGCAATTTGCCGCGCATGACTTTCGAATTGGCGGGAAGATTGAATTCAACCATGTCTCTGTCCTCCGGGCTTAATACACACGAGCTTTCGGCTCGATGTATTCGACCTCATCGGTCAGGGTCCAAGTGTGCACCGGGCGATAGCCGAGCTTCACCGATTGATTTTCGTCCAACCACGCTACGGTGTGCTTCATCCATGTCTCGTCATTGCGATCAGGGAAATCGTCACGCGCATGCGCGCCACGACTTTCTTCGCGGTTCAAAGCCGAATGCACGGTGGCTTGAGCGCACGCCAGCAGATTTTCCAGCTCCAACGCCTCAACCAGATCGGAATTCCAGATCAATGAACGATCATTGATGGCGATCTCATCCAAGCCGCCGACGATATCGTCGATTTTCTTTTTGCCGTCAGCCAGCACTGCGGCGTCGCGGAACACCGCCGCATCGCGCTGCATGGTGCGTTGCATGTCGTCGCGAATTTGCGATGTCGGCAATTCGCCCGAGGCGTGGCGCATCTTATCAAACCGATCCAGCGCTTTGTCGGCGCTGTCTTTGGCCAGAGACTTTTGCTCCGCCCCGGCTTTGAGAACTTCCGCCGCACGCAACGCCGCCGCACGACCGAACACCACGATGTCCAGTAGCGAGTTTGTGCCCAGACGGTTGGCGCCATGCACCGATACGCACGCCGCCTCGCCGATCGCCATCAAACCCGGACACACGGCGTCAGGATCGTCGGCCGTGGGGCGCAAGACTTCGCCGTGAATGTTGGTGGGAATGCCGCCCATGTTGTAGTGCACGGTCGGAATCACCGGGATCGGGTCGCGGGTCACATCGACGCCGGCGAACACCTTGGCGCTTTCTGAAATTCCCGGCAGACGTTCCGCCAGCATGTCCCCACCCAGATGTTCTAGGTGCAGCATGATGTGATCTTGGTCGTCGCCGACACCGCGGCCTTCGAGGATTTCCACCGTCATGGCGCGCGACACCACATCGCGCGACGCCAAGTCCTTGGCGGTCGGCGCGTAGCGTTCCATGAAGCGTTCACCGTTGGCGTTGGTCAGATAACCACCTTCGCCGCGGGCCCCCTCAGTGATCAGCACGCCCGCGCCGTAAATGCCGGTGGGGTGAAACTGCACGAATTCCATGTCTTGCAGCGGCAGACCGGCGCGCGCCACCATGCCGTGGCCATCGCCGGTGCAGGTGTGCGCCGAAGTGCACGAGAACCACGCCCGGCCATAACCGCCGGATGCCAGCACCGTGGTCTGGGCGCGAAAACGGTGAATGGTGCCGTCTTCCAAGTTCCAGGCGATGACGCCGCGGCATTCGCCGTCTTCGTCCATAATCAGATCAAGGGCGATAAACTCGACAAAAAATTCTGCGTCGTGGCGCAGGCTTTGCTGATACAGCGTGTGCAAGATCGCGTGGCCGGTGCGATCCGCGGCGGCACACGCGCGCGGCACCGGGGCTTCGCCGAAATTCTTCATGTGGCCGCCAAAGGGACGCTGGTAAATCTTGCCCTCTTCGTTGCGCGAAAACGGCACGCCGAAATGTTCCAGCTCGTAAACCGCTTGGGGCGCATTGCGACACATGTATTCGATGGCGTCTTGATCGCCGAGCCAGTCGGAGCCCTTGACGGTGTCGTACATGTGCCATTGCCAGCTGTCTTCGTCCATATTGCCCAACGCGGCGCCGATGCCGCCCTGGGCCGCGACGGTGTGGCTGCGGGTGGGGAACACCTTGGTGATACATGCGGTCTTCAAGCCCGCCTTGGTCATGCCAAAGGTGGCGCGCAAGCCCGCGCCGCCCGCGCCGATAACCACGCAGTCATAGGTGTGATCTGTAATGGGATAGGATTTGGTCATGATCGATTATCCAGCGAGCGAGATTTTAAGAACGGCGAAGATCGCCGACGCGGCAAAGATCACCGTGCCATACTTGACGAAGAGCAACAGGCCCATTTTCCACACTTCGGAATGAACGTAGTCTTCGATCACGACCTGCAGGCCGAGCTGCGCGTGGTGGAACATCGCCACCACAAACAACATCAAGAAAACGGCGTTGCCAAATTCGCTCATCCAGGCGTGAACGGCGGCGTAATCGCTACCGGTCAGCGAAATCAGCGAATAGATGAACCACAAAGACAACGGCAGCAACGCCACTGCGCTCATGCGCTGGGCCCACCAGTGATGCACGCCTTCGCGGGTCGAACCAAGGCCGCGCACGCGTCCCAGTTTGGATTGCAGACTGCGCGTTTGTTGGGGTGTGTTGATCATCGGACGCTCCTCACAACTTATCGACATGGCCGTAAGCCATGAGCCAGCTGAGCACCGTCAGCGACACCGATGCGATCACGACAATGATCCCGGTGAGGCGCAGCCGGGGCATCTCAAAGCCCCACAACATGTCCCAGCCCAAATGGCGGATGCCGTTGCACATGTGATAGAACAATGAAAATGTGAAGCCGAACAAGATCAGCCGTCCAAACCACGATTCCATCACCGCCTGGGCGCGGCCGAACGCTTCCGGTCCGTAAGCGGCGGACGCCAGCCAGTACGCCAGCAGCAGGGCGGCGAACGCCAGCACCACGCCGGTGGCGCGATGGGTGATGGATAAAATTGACGTGATTTGCGGGCGATACACCTGCAAATGCGGTGAAAGCGGTTTGATATTGTCAGGCATATGCCGTTCTCCCCTCTTTGATAGAGGTCCCTAAGTGTCCCGTCCCCCAACGGGTAATTCAACGAAACCCATGCGGTTTAACGCCGGGGCATCAAAACAGTGTAGTCGAAATCCAGTACTACCGCAGGATCGTATTTGCCCGCCTCATCCTTATAGGGGAAGTCTCCGGCGGTTTTGTCCTTAAGCCCCACGGTGCGCAGGCGCAATGCGCCCACGCCGGGATGGCCCGGCAGTTCCGTTTTGTCGAGCACCTCGCTCCACGCATAGACCGTATCGCCGGCGAAAATCGGCGATACGTGCGCGCCGGCATTGATCGCGGCGACCTTGAACGCGTTGCTCAAGCCATTGAACGACAGGGCGCGACAGATCGAAATGACGTGACCGCCATAAACGATGCGCTTGCCGAAACGTCCGTCTTTTTCACTGTGCTGATTGAAGTGAACGCGCGCGCTGTTTTGATAGAGTCGCGTGGCGAGTTGATGTTCAGCCTCTTCGACGGTGAACCCATCAACGTGATCGATTCGCTCACCAACAGCGTAATCGTCCCAAGCATGCGGGCTGCCGGCGAGTTGGTAATTGTATTCCGCCATATCCAAATCGGTCGGCGCGGCGAGGTGTTCGGCCGTGACGCAATCGGGCAGGTCGGGCACGACGGGACCGCTTTCAGGGACGTTCGGCGCCGGCGTGGACGGGTCTTTCTTGTTAACCATCACCCAGCGTACGAAATCCGCGACCAGTTCTCCGCGTTGGTTTTCACCAATGGTGTGCACGTAGACAATGCCGGTTTTACCGCTCGACGTTTCTTTCAAGCCGATGACCTTGGACCCCGCGCTGAGCGTGTCGCCCGCATACACCGGGGTCACCATACGCCCGGCGGCATAGCCCAAATTGGCCACCGCGTTCAACGACACGTCCGGCACTGACTTGCCAAAGACAACATGAAAAGCCAGAAGATCGTCAATCGGCGCGGCCTCATAGCCGATGTCCATAGCGAAGCTGTCGGCGGACTGCACCGCAAAACGCGACCCGTAGAGCGCACAATACAGCGCCACGTCGCCTTCCGTCACAGTGCGCGGGGTGGCGTGCTCAAGAACTTGGCCCAATTGGAAATCTTCGAAAAAATTTCCCGTCCCCGTTTTCTTCACAACCGACATCTTTTTCCCTTTGGCCCTCTGAATTTAAATCTTACGGCGTAAGCTCAGCTTGCATCGCGTCAATCATGCCTGACAGTTGCACCAAACGCCGCGCTTGCGCAACGTGCAGGTTTTCCACCAGCTTACCATCCACCACGACCACGCCTTTGCCTTCGCTTTGCGCCGCCTCGAAAGCTTCGATGATTTTTTGCGACCATGCAACGTCGCTTACCGACGGGGCGAACGCCTCATTGGCCTTAGATATGGTTTTGGGGTGGATCAGCGTTTTGCCGTCAAAGCCCATATCGCGGCCTTGTGCGCATGAGAACGCAAAGCCCTCATCATCATCCAAATCCAAATGCACGCCGTCAATGATCGCCAGATCGTAAGCGCGCGCAACCAACAAACAATGGCTCAACGAGGCCTGCAATGGCGCCCGATCACGGGTGTGCGCGGCGTGTAAATCTTTGGCCAAATCCGACGTGCCCATCACAAAGCAACCGACTCGCGGGCTGGCGCTGCCGATGTCTTGGGCGTTCAAAATCCCCAGTGGCGTTTCCATCATGCACCAGATGGTCTGGTGGGCGGGCGCGCCCGCCGCTTCCATAATGCGTTCCACCTGATGGATGGTGCTCGGGCCTTCGACTTTCGGCAGCAAAATCGCATCCGCGCCGGATGTGGCGGCGGCGACAATATCTTGATGCCCCCACGGGGTGTCCAGGCCGTTGACGCGCACGATGCATTCGCGCTGGCCGTAGCCGCCATCAGCCAAAGCCGATACGATCTGTGCGCGAGCTTGTTCTTTGGCGTCGGGCGCGACGGCGTCTTCCAAATCCATGATCAGGGCGTCGCACGCCAGCGCGCGGCCCTTTTCAAGGGCGCGGGCGTTGGAACCGGGCATGTACAAGACACTGCGCCGGGGACGTTGACCCGGGGGGCGCTGGTTGTGGGGCGGTTGTGTGTTGGGCATGGGGAGGCCTCCGCTGATCTTTTCTTTTCGCACCTGCGAAATAGCAATATGCCCCCGTTGAGAAATCATGGCAAGCCCCCACAACAGAGCTTATCGACGTGCTTGCATTGCCCCACAATAGTATGATCTAAATCAAAGACTTCGTGGCAAGACAATCGGAAACCATCATGGCGGAACATGGATATCTGGAACAGATCCGTTTTTTGATCATTGATGACAATGCCTTTAGCCGCCAGCTGACCCGGGGCATTCTCAATCAATTTGGCGCGCGCGATATTCACGAAGCCGAAAACGGTGAACAGGCCCAGGTCGAAGTCATATCTTTCAAGCCCGACATCATCATCGTCGATTGGGTGATGAGCCCTGTGAACGGTATGGAATTTGTCCAATGGTTGCGCGAAAGCGCAGATAGCCCTGAACCGTTTACACCGGTCATTATGGTCACCGCCTATTCTCACCTGCACAACATCATGCAAGCGCGCGACGCGGGCATCAACGAATTTCTGACCAAGCCTATTTCAGCTAAATCCTTGATTAAACGCGTTCAATCAGTGATCGAAAAACCCCGCCAATTCGTGCGCGCCGATGCCTATTTCGGCCCCGACAGACGCCGTCGCGACCTCCCGCATCGTGGCGATGAGCGCCGTGACGATATGATTGATAACGACGCTGAAGTCATTGATCTCGGTCCTCAATAATTTAACGATCATGCTTGGTCATTGGGCGGCTCGATTGTTTCTTGTCTTCTCCGACCGCACCTCCCACATAACAAGCACCTCGCCCAAACCGACCCGCAGATAACTTGTGTGATGATTCACCGCATGGTATTCTACGAAAGTTGGGTGTGCATATAAAGGGACCCCATGGGACAAAGTAGCTATCTCGCCAACGTCAAGTTCCTCATCGCTGACGACAATGCGTTTATGCGCACGATCATTCGGCGCATTCTCGGCGCACTTGGCGCACAAGACATCCGCGAAGCCGGTGACGGCGCCGAGGCCCTAAAAATCATCCAGTCGTGGCCTGCCGACATCATCTTATTGGATTGGGAAATGACCCCGTTCGACGGGATCGAGTTCACCTCCATGATGCGCCATGCCCAAGACATGACCAGTACGTTCATGCCCATCATCATGATTTCCGCCCACTCTGAATACTGGCGCATATCCAAAGCGCGCGACGTGGGCGTCACCGAATTTCTGGTCAAACCCATTTCAGCGCATACCTTGTTTTCGCGCATCCGCAACGTGATCGAACGCCCGCGTCCGTTTGTCAACGCCCCCGGCTTTTTTGGACCCGACCGCCGTCGCCGCGAACAACAGCACACCCAAGAGCGGCGCGAGCACGAACCGGATCAAATCGCCCCTGATCGGGTCATGGAGCAAGATGAAATCAACGACTTCTTTAATCAGTACGATTCCGGGGCAATGCCGCGCTACACACCTCCCCAGCAAGACGGTGAGGCTTGAGACGGACGCGCCATTGCTTCCTGGCGTCACATCAACCATCTGAACATCACGTCATTTTCAAGGGATGTTAATGGACGATCATGGATACCTGCATGGCCTAAAGTTTTTGGTCGTAGACGATAGCGCGTTTATGCGTGAGCTGCTGGGCGACGTGTTGCGTCACTTTGACGTGCGCAACATTCGCGAGGCCTCTGATGGCGCCGAAGCCCTGAAAATCATGCTCGCCTGGACACCCGACATCATCTTGATCGACTGGGAAATGACGCCGTTCAACGGCATCGAATTTTGCCTATCCGTGCGAGCATCCAACCGCGGCGATGAGCGCTTTGCGCCGATCATCATGATATCGGGCCATTCTGAATACTGGCGCATCCAGCGCGCGCGAAATGCGGGCGTGAACGAATATCTGGTCAAACCTGTCTCGCCAAAAGCCTTGTTTTCGCGTATCCGCGCGGTGATCGAACGGCCCCGTCCATTCATCAAAACGGCGACCTATTTCGGCCCCGACCGCCGCCGTCAAGACGTCAAGCAAGCCGATGAGCGTCGCAAGTATATGCGCGACCAGAGCCCGATTCCCGCCGAAGAGGCTATGGAACAGGACCAGATCAACGCCATCTTCAATCCCGGTTCTGAGCACCCCGACGACCAGAGCGAGAAACCCGTCGGTCCACAAAGATAACATCACACAGACAAAACAAAACCGCCCCAGCCATCCGGCTGGGGCGGTTTGTGTTTATCGACGGCTTGGGTGTTATTTCCCCAAATAATCGCTGGCGAGAATTTCCGCGATCTGCACCGTATTCAACGCTGCGCCCTTACGCAGGTTGTCGGACACACACCACAAGTTCAAGCCGTTTGCGACCGACGCATCCTTGCGGATGCGCGACACGAACACCGCGTCTTCGCCGGCGCATTCGGCCGGGGTGACGTAGCCTTCGTCTTGGCGGTGATCGATCACGGTCACGCCCGGCGCTTCACGCAACACATCGCGGGCTTTATCTTCGTCGATCGGGTTTTCGAATTCCAAGTTGATCATTTCGGCATGACCGATGAACACCGGAACGCGCACACACGATGCACAGACCTGGATATTGGAATCGAGAATTTTGTGAGTCTCGACCACCATCTTCCATTCTTCTTTGGTCTGGCCGTCATCCATGAACTTATCGATGTGCGGAATGACGTTGAACGCGATCTGCTTGGTGAAAACTTTGCGATTCTGCTCGGTGGTTTGGTTCATATAGACGCCGCGGGTCTGGTTGAACAGCTCATCCATCGCCGACTTTCCGCCACCGGACACCGACTGATACGTCGCCACCACAACGCGCTTGATGGTCGCCAGATCGTGCAGCGGCTTCAACGCCACCAGCATCTGAATGGTCGAACAGTTGGGGTTGGCGATGATGCCTTTTTTGGTGTAGCCCGCGATGGCCTCAGGGTTCACTTCTGGAACCACCAACGGCACGTCCGGGTCCATGCGAAAGTGCGAGGTGTTGTCCACCACCACCGCGCCCGCAGCCGCGGCCTTGGGCGAGAACTCAGCCGAAACCGACGCGCCCGGGCTCGACAACACAATGTCGGTGCCTTTGAAATCAAAGGTGGCGAGGTCTTGGCATTTCAAAACCGTATCGTCGCCGTAGGACACTTCATGGCCGACCGAGCGATGGCTCGCCAGCGCAACCACTTCGTCGGCGGGGAAATCACGCTCGACCATCGTTTTCATCATTTCCCGGCCCACGTTGCCCGTGGCACCGACGACTGCGACTTTGTAACCCATTGCCTTGTTTCTCCTCAGTTTGAGCCCTCTTTTCCGGGGCCCATACACCAAGGCCCGCGGAGCTGTCCGCGGGCCTGGTTGCAAATAAGCAAAACCAAAAGCCCGCTAACAGCGAGTGGTGGTTTTGGTAATGGTGGTTTTCGCAAAGGAAAGCGCGCCGCAAGGCTTCAAGCCCCGGGCGGAATACAGATCACATTTTGCCAAACGATGGCTCATGTCGCGTCCTCATCAAAATCTGCGCTTTTTGTACCCCCAGAGAGGCTAAAAGGCAAGCTCAGCATCATCGAGTGGCTGGAAGACGGCCTGGGCGACTCGCAGGTCGTCGACCTGGCACGCGAAGACATGCTGAAGATCGCTCCGCTGGTTTAAGATGCCCTGATCACTTAAGTCTCAAGCGCAAAAACACATAACGCCGTATCGTCAAGCTGACATGTGCCGCCTTATTCTGTTTGCCGCTGAACAAACACCGCAGTATCTCGCTCAGCTGCCCCTGTAATTTTAAATGCAAGAAAGCCGCTAGCTCAATGAATTAGCGGCTTTCTATATGGTTGCGAAACCGTCAAGTAATGTCCCCAACGAGCGATAGACGTGCTGTGAAAGCGGGACCGTCCTGAGGGTTACTCTTGGGCAAATATCTCATGGGCGCTATTTATGACCCAGGCCTTTGGCCCGTTGGCACCGGCAATGACGGCGGCAGAACCGCGGATATGTTCCCAATTGGAATCGGTTTTCATGCGATAGATGGTGTTGCCATTACCAATGTGCCAGACCGTTCCATTTGCGCTCACCCCAATATCGTAAGCCTGACCCTGAACGCGTTGCCATCCTTTGCCGTCGTAGCGGAAAATACCGCCTTTCGGGTCGATGACCCAGGCATTGCCATCTGGTCCAACGGCGATTTTTGTGGCGGATCCGGCAATCCGTTTCCACGAACCGTTCACCATGCGCCAAATGCTATTGTTGGTACCGACATGCCAAGCGGTGCCGTCCGCGCCAACGTCGAGGTCATAGGCGATGCCTGGGACCTTCACCCACTTTTTACCGTCGAAACGGTTAATCGCGCCATTGCGCGTGATGACCCAAGCATTACCTTGGGGGTCCACGGAAATCGCCGAGGCGTAACCGTTAATTTTGTTCCACGAACCGAACGTCATGCGCCAAATGGTATTGTTTTTGCCGACAACCCAAGCAGTGCCGTCCGCGCCAACGCCAATGTCATAGGCGGTGCCCGCAACACGCTTCCATTTGACCGGACCAAGTGGTGCTGAACCTTGTTGGATTGTGGGCATGAGGGTAGGGACTTGGTTGTTAAGAACCTCGTTGCCGTTGCTGCCGGACGATGACGTCCCGCTGATCGTCACATTTTGTTCGGCGGTTCCAGCATGGGCCGCATTTACGCCCCAAATTTGAAAACAGACGGCAAGAGATAATGCCGCTCCCAATACCATGTTACGCATGTGTTCAACCTTGTTTCATTGTGTATGGTGCTGACTTCACGTTCAGCTACGACTTGATAAATACAATTACCCGATTGAAAGCACGTAATAAAAGACGGTGACATCCCCCGCTGTCACATTTTGGCGCGAACTGGATATTTTTTGCGTTTTGCGGATGGCGCCATATGACTATCCACCGGTTTCATAGAAACCTTCTCCCTTCAATTCGAGGCGAGGAGGTCAATGACGGGTCGCTTGCGCTTTAGGGTCAAAATAAAAAACGCCGGGTCGTTGAACCCGGCGTTTTCGTATTTCAGGCGTAGTGAACGCTTAGTTCAGTTTTTCCAACTCGGCGATCAACGCATCGCCCATGCCGGACGTCGACACCAAGGTCATGCCGTCGGTCATGATGTCGGCGGTACGCAGGCCTTTGGCGAGGACATTTTGCACCGCTTGGTCGAGCATGTCGGCGTCTGCGATCATGTCGAAGCTGTAGCGCAGCATCATCGAGTGACTGAGCAGCGTCGCCAGCGGGTTGGCTTTGCCTTGGCCCGCGATGTCGGGGGCGGAGCCGTGGACCGGTTCGTACATGGCGGGGATTTTGCCGGTGGCGGGGTCTTTGGAACCCAAGCTTGCGGACGGCAACATGCCCAATGATCCGGTCAGCATCGCCGCGCAATCGGACAGCAGATCGCCGAACAGGTTATCGGTGACGATGACGTCGAACTGGCCCGGCCAGCGCACCAGCTGCATGGCGCAGTTGTCGGCGTACATGTTGCTGAGTTCCACATCGGCGTAATCGGCGGCGTGGACTTCGCCCACGATCTTGCGCCAGAACACGCCCGATTCCATGACGTTGGCTTTTTCGACGCTGGTCACTTTGTTGTTGCGCTTTTTCGCCAATTCAAAGGCCACGCGGGCAACACGGTCGATTTCATGTTCGTTGTAAACCTGGGTGTCGAAACCGTAGCGTACGCCGTCGCGCAGCTCTTCACCACGCGGCTGACCAAAATACACACCGGCGGTCAGTTCGCGCACGATCATGATGTCGAGACCGCGCACCACATCAGGCTTCAGGGTGGAGCTGTCGATCAGCGCATCGAACACCAGCGCCGGGCGCAGGTTGGCGAACAGGTCCAACTCTTTGCGCAAGCGCAGCAGGCCCGCTTCGGGGCGATGTTCGCGCGCGACGTTGTCCCACTTCGGACCACCGACCGCGCCCAACAGCACCGCGTCGGCGGCTTGGGCTTTGTCCATGGTTTCATCGGTCACCGCACAGCCGTGGGCGTCGAAGCACGCGCCGCCGACCAGGTCTTGTTCGACCTTAAAGCCGGTGTCGCGTTTGTCGTTAGACCAGTCGATGACTTTTTGGACTTCGGCCATGACTTCGGGGCCAATGCCGTCACCCGGCAGCATGAGAATGTTTTTGGTGTTGGACACGTTTCAGTTCCTTTAAGCGAACAACCAGGGTTGGCTGGCTTTTTGTTTGTCTTCGTAGTTGTCGATCTTATCGGCTTTTTTCTGAGTCAGACCGATGTCGTCGAGGCCTTCCAGCAAGCAGTGCTTGCGAAACGGATCAATGTCGAATTTAACCGTGCCGCCGTCGGGACCGGAGATGGTCTGCGCTTCCAGATTGATGGTCAGGGTGGCGTTCGCGCCGCGTTCGGCGTCGTCCATCAATTTGGCCAACGTCTCTTCATCGACGCGGATCGGCAGCATGCCGTTCTTGAAGCTGTTGTTGTAAAAGATATCGGCGAAGCTGGTCGAGATGATCACACGGATGCCGAAATCGTTCAGCGCCCACGGTGCGTGTTCGCGCGACGAGCCGCAACCGAAGTTGTCGCCCGCGACGATGATGGTCGCGTTACGGTAAGCGTCTTTGTTGAGCACAAAATCGGGATTTTCCGAACCGTCGTCGAGGTAACGCATTTCGTCGAACAGATGCACGCCCAAACCTTCGCGCTTGATGGTCTTCAAGAACTGCTTGGGGATGATCATATCGGTGTCGATGTTGCGGATCGGCATCGGCGCCGCGACGCCGGTGAGCTTGGTGAATTTTTCCATAGTCCCGATCCCCTTAAACCAGTTTTCGCACGTCGGCCAACTTACGAACATCCGTAAGACAACCGGCAATCGCCGCAGCGGCGGCCATGGCGGGGCTGACCAGATGGGTGCGCCCGCCCTTGCCTTGGCGACCTTCGAAGTTGCGGTTGGATGTCGAGGCGCATCGGTCGCCCGGCGCCAGACGATCGTCGTTCATCGCCAAGCACATGGAACAGCCCGGCTCGCGCCATTCAAATCCAGCTTCGATGAAGATTTTGTCCAAGCCTTCTTGTTCGGCCTGTTCTTTGACCAAGCCGGAACCCGGCACCGCCAGAGCGCGCACGCCGTCAGCCACTTTGCGGCCTTTGGCCACGGCGGCGGCTTCGCGGAAATCTTCGATGCGGCCGTTTGTGCACGAACCGATGAACACGGTGTTGATTTTCACGCCTTCGATGGCTTGTCCGGGTTTGAAGTCCATGTAAGCGATGGCGCGTTCAATCGCGGTTTTCTTTTCCACGTTGGACTCGTTCGCGGGGTCGGGCACGTTGTCTTCGATGGACAGCACGTTTTCCGGGCTGGTGCCCCAGGTGATCTGCGGAGCCAAGTTGCTGACGTCGAGTTCGACCACGGCGTCATACTGCGCACCGTCGTCGGACTTGAGGGTTTTCCAGTATTCAACGGCCTGTTCCCAGGTGCCCGCCTTAGGAGCCATGGGACGGCCTTGGATGTAATCGAAAGTCTTTTGATCGGGGGCGATCAGGCCGGCGCGCGCGCCGCCTTCGATGGTCATGTTGCAGACCGTCATGCGGCCTTCCATGCTCAATGCTTCGATGGCTTCGCCCGCGTATTCGACCACATAGCCGGTGCCGCCCGCGGTGCCGATCTTGCCGATGATGGCGAGCACGATGTCTTTGGCGCTGCAATGTTCAGGCAGCGTGCCGGTGACCTTGATGAGCATGTTCTTGGCGGGCTTTTGCAGCAACGTCTGGGTGGCGAGCACGTGCTCGACCTCCGACGTGCCGATGCCGAACGCCAGCGCGCCGAACGCGCCGTGGGTGGCGGTGTGGCTGTCGCCGCAGACAATCGTGGTGCCCGGCAGGGTAAAGCCCTGTTCGGGGCCGACGATGTGCACAACGCCTTGGCGGATGTCGTCCATTTCAAAGTACGGCACGTGGAAATCGGCGACGTTTTGTTCCAAGGTTTCGACCTGGATGCGCGATTCCGGATTGCTGATGCCTTTGGACCGGTCGGTGGTCGGCACGTTGTGATCGGCCACCGCCAGCGTTGCGTCGGTGCGGTGGACTTGACGTCCGGCGGTGCGCAAACCCTCAAACGCCTGGGGGCTGGTCACTTCATGGACCAAGTGACGGTCGATGTAGATGAGGCATGTGCCATCGTCCTGGACATCGACCAGATGGGCATCCCAGATTTTATCAAAGAGGGTTTTGGGCATTTTCAGAACCTGCAACGTTCGCGGTGAAGTCACGCGGTCCTTAACCGGGGCTAAGGACCACACGGTAAATAGAGATAGTCTCAGTCACGCTCACAGCCAAGGCCGCCCAGCGATCACACGTCGGTGATCGCCGGGCGGCCCGGCCTGAACGGCGCCACGAAAAGCAAAAAGCTTATTCGCCTTTTGCCTCAGCCGCAGCGGCCTTTTTCGCCTTAGCGGCGGTGTCGCGCTCAGACTTGATCTGAGCGGCGACGGCCTTATCGGCGGCGTTGAGCTTGGCTTTGTGACCGTCGGTCTGTTCGCGAATACGCGCAGACTTACCGGTGCGACCACGCAGGTAGTACAGTTTGGCGCGACGCACATCGCCACGACGCACAACCTCAACGGCGGCGACGTTCGGCGAGTACAGCGGGAACACACGTTCCACACCTTCGCCGCTGGAGATTTTACGCACGGTGAACGCAGAGTTCAGACCGGCGTTTTTACGCGCGATGCACACGCCTTCAAACGCCTGCAGGCGTTCGCGTTCGCCTTCGATAACCTTCACCTGGACGCGCACGGTGTCGCCCGGACCGAAATCCGGAACGTTTTTGTCAGCCGTGAGCTTGCCAAGCTGCTCATTTTCGAGCTCTTCGATGATGTTCATGGCACTCAGTCCTTCTTTTTCCAAATTCTTAGCCGGGGCGCACCCCGACGAAATTTTCAATTCAAACTCAATTCGTATCCAACCCTGATCACTCAGAGCTGGCGGTGTATGCTTTCCACAAGTCGGGCCTACGTTCTTTCGTAATGGCCTCGGCCTGTTCGCGCCGCCACGCGCGGATTTTTCCGTGGTGACCGGACAGCAAAACCTCCGGCACCGTGCGCCCTTGCCACTCTGGCGGGCGCGTATACAGAGGGTATTCCAACAAACCCTCTTCGAAACTCTCTTCTTCGTGCGACTTGCCCGATCCCATAACGCCTGGGATCAGACGCACGCACGCGTCCATCAAAACCAGCGCCGCAACTTCACCGCCCGACAACACGTAGTCGCCGATCGAGATTTCCTCGACGCCCTGGGCGTCCAGCACACGCTGGTCCACCCCTTCGTAACGGCCGCACAAAACCGCGACACCCGGCCCTTCAGCCAGTTCCCGGACCCGATCTTGGGTCAGCGGGCGACCCCGGGGGGTCATGTAGATCAGCGGCAACGCGCCACTGCTTTTGTCCTGCCCGTTTTCCTGCACATCGCGGATCGCCAGATCCACGACATCGGGGCGCATCACCATGCCGGCGCCGCCCCCGCACGGGGTATCGTCCACGGTGCGGTGTTTATCGCGTGCAAACCCACGGATGTCCACCGTTTCCAACGTCCAGCGCCCGTCTTCAAGCGCTTGGCCCGCCAGCGACTGGCCCAGCGATCCCGGAAACATATCCGGGAAAAGCGTTAACGCAACCGCCCGCCAAGGAGACTTGGACTGGGACTTTGGCGTTGCGTCGTCACTCATCGCTTTACGCCTCTTCACCGTCTTGCGGTTCCGGATCTCCCGGTTCCAACAAACCATCGGGTGGATCGATCACCACCCGACCGGCTTTGATATCCACCAGCGGCACCGCGGCCTTGGTGAACGGCACCAGCACGTTGCCGTGACCGGGAGCCTTCACCTCGATAAACGGTCCGCCGCCGAAATCATCGGCCTCAATCACTTGGCCGAACGGCGTTCCGTCCGCAAGTTCCGCATCAAGGCCCACCAGATCGGAAAAGTAAAACTCGTCCTCGTCCGTCTTGGGCAACCGATCACGAAGCATATACAGCTTCGTACCGTTCAGCGCTTCGGCCGCATTGCGGTCATCCACACCCTTGATCCGGACCACCATCTGGTCCTTATGCTTACCTGTGACCTTCAGCTCAAACGTCCGTGTGCCGGTTTCATCCGTCAGCGGACCGTAAGAAGCGATGGCGCTTGCGTCAGCCGTAAAGCTTTTGACGCGAAGCTCGCCTTTCAGTCCGCGCGCCGAACCCAAAAGTCCAACACACACGAGCCCATCTTTTGAGCGTTGATCAGCCATAAGCAAAGCCCAGGGCGTTAACCCTCGGCAGCGTCCTCAGCCGGTGCTTCAGCAGCAGCTTCTTCAGCCGGAGCGGCGGCGGCTTCGGCAGCGGCAGCTTTTTCAGCTTCAGCGGCTTCGGCGGCAGCAACTTTTTCAGCTTCGGCAGCTTCAGCAGCTTCCTTCACTTTGGCTTCTTTCTCGGCGATACGTTCGAGCGCTTTAGCCTTCGGCTTGTTCTTTTTGGTTTGCTCAGGGATCGCCGGTTTGTCGGCGAGGCCTGCAGCGCCCAAGAAACGCGCAACGCGGTCGGACGGCTTTGCGCCCTGGCCGATCCAATGCTTGACGCGGTCTTCTTGAAGCGTCACGCGCTGATCGCTGTCTTTGGCGAGCATCGGGTTATAGGTGCCGATACGCTCGATAAAGCGGCCATCACGCGGGCTGCGGGAATCCGCAACAACGATACGGTAGTAGGGACGCTTTTTTGCGCCGCCACGGGAAAGTCGAATACGCAGAGACATGGTTCTCGCTATCCTTTTCAGTGTTTACGTACTGCGGTGAGTACGATCGTTAATCCAAAAGCTCGTGTTCAAAACCGTCTTATTTAAAAGGCGGCATCATTCCTGGTGGAAGGCTGGACATGTCGGGCATGCCGCCACCCCCCATCCCCATTCCGGGGCCGGGCATTCCGGGCATACCTTTGCCGCCCATCTTGCCCATTTTCTTCATCATCTTGCTCATCATGGTGAACTGCTTCAAAAGGCGGTTCACCTCCGGCACCGTGGTGCCAGACCCAGCTGCGATGCGTTTGCGCCGCGAGCCGTTAATCAGTTTTGGGTTGCGCCGTTCGCGCACCGTCATGGACCGAATAATCGCTTCTTGATGGGCGATTTTCTTTTCATCGACATCGGCGCTGGCAAGCTGCTTTTTCATCTTGCCCATGCCCGGGATCATGCCCATCAAGCCCTTAAGGTCGCCCATCTTGCGCAGCTGACCGATTTGGGTCGCCATGTCTTCAAGGGTAAACTGGCCCTTGAGCATACGCGCAGCGGCCTTTTCAGCCTCATCTTTATCGATGACTTGGGAAGCGCGCTCGACAAGACCGACCACATCGCCTTGACCGAGGATCGAGCCCGCCACACGGCGCGCATCGAAGGCGTCCAATTCGTCAATTTTTTCGCCGACGCCCAAGAACTTGATCGGGGTGTCGGTGACGGCCTTCATCGACAACGCCGCGCCGCCGCGCGCATCGCCATCGACGCGAGTCAGAACGATGCCGGAAATGCCGACTTTATCGTGAAATTCTTTGGCGACGTTGACCGAGTCTTGACCGGTCATAGCGTCCGTCACCAGCAGCGTTTCGCCGGGGTCAACGGCGTCGCGAACCTGCTGGACTTCCTTCATCAACTGTTCGTCGATGTGCAGACGGCCGGCGGTGTCGAGCATCACCACGTCGTAGCCTTCGGTGCGGCCCACATGCATGGCGCGCTTGGCTATTGCGACGGGCTGTTCACCGAACACGATCGGCAAGGTGGCGATGGTGTTTTGCTGGCCCAGTTGTTCCAGCTGCTGCTGAGCGGCCGGACGATAGATATCCAGCGACGCCATCAAAACTTTTTTCTTTTCCAAACGCGTCAAGCGCGCGGCGATCTTGGCGGTGGTGGTGGTTTTACCAGAGCCTTGCAGACCAACCATCAGTACGGCGTTGGGCGGATTGCCGTAAACGCGCAGCGGTTCCGGTTCCGCGCCCAACATCTCGACCAGGTGATCGTGAACCACCTTGACCACCATCTGGCCCGGGGTGACGGATCGCAGGACGTCTTCGCCGACGGCGGCCTCGGAAACCTTAGCGATGAAGTCTTTGACGACCGGCAGCGCCACGTCCGCTTCGAGCAGCGCAACGCGCACTTCGCGCATGGCTTCGGAAACATCCGATGCCTTCAGCGCGCCGCGTCGTGTCAGCTTGTCGAATACCCCGCCAAGCTTGTTGCTCAAACCTTCAAACATGTACTCACTACCATCGTGATCTGTTTATCAAACACCGCACTCACCTGCCACGCCGAGTCATGCCTTAGGCAAAACGCAAAATGCGCCAGTGCGCGAAACTCGCGGACTGGCGGCGCCCCCATGATCAATCCAAGGGACATCGTAAATTCAGCACATGTGGCTGATGAGAGCGCTTATCTACGCTGTCCGGCGGATAAGAGTCAACATCTTTTGGCGTTTTTTCCCGCCAACGGGAGACTTCGGTGGTTGACTTATCAGCGAACCCCAAACACTCTAACGCACTTCAAACGAGTTGATGAATAGTCTTGTTTAGTTGTTTATTCGAAATCTTTAATAATGAATTATGGATAAATTTGGAGCTTACACATGAGTAGACGCCCGCCCAAGGAAGTCCCAGATCCCATCGACACTCACGTCGGTCAACGCCTCAAAGCGCGACGCGTGGGCTTACGGATCAGCCAGTCCGAAATCGGCAAAGCGCTGGATGTAACGTTTCAGCAAATCCAAAAATATGAAAATGGGGCCAATCGAATTGGCGCCAGCAATCTTTATAGGCTGGCTCAGGCCTTAAACGTCGAAGTCTCCTATTTTTTCGAAGACCTTCCCTCTGCCACCAAGATCAAATCGTTGTCGGATCAGCCTGCGGCTTCATTTGAACACGACCCCATGACCCAACCGGAATCCATCAAGCTGGTACATAACTATTTCCGCATCTTTAGTCCTGGCGTCCGTGGCCGCGTATTTCAATTGGTCAAATCGATCGCCGACGCCGAGGCGCTCGTCGAACAAGACGGTTAGGCGCCGAAGGGCGCCTCAGCCGAACTGGGCCGACCAATCTGCGGGCTAAAGCACTTGGGCGCCATGGCCAATCCTGAGCGAAAATTGCGATGAAAGGCGACACGCCCCGTCGCATCTCCACGATCAACAGAATACACCATATAAGTGCAGATAAAATCATTGTATACTTAAGGGTGTGCAACCATTATAATGCTGTTAAATTTCTATACAACTTGATTGTAACCGTCAGGCATTTTTATGGGAAGCTATACAATGATGGAGTCCCCTGGGCGCGAAGAGGGAGACAGTGGCGACAACCAAGATCACGATGCATCGGAACACGACCCATCAACGCAAATGCCGCCCAAAAAGACGCCTCTGGATCGTGATATTCCTATCCGCCTGAAAGCCCTACGCACGTCGCTCGGCCTCAGCGCCGCCATGATGGACCGCCAGTCGGGCTTCACCATCGGGACAATCGGACGTTTGGAGCGGGGGGACCTGCGCATATACGCCAATCACCTTTATCGCATCAGCTCAGCCACCGGCATCGCCATCAGTTACTTCTACGATCAGCCCGACGGCCTCACAACCACCGGGAACGAGAATCGGAACGATGATAATCAAGAGCTGGAAAAACAACGGCTTTTGCTGGCCTACATGAAAATCAAAGACCCGACGTTGAAACGCGATGTGTTCGAATTGGTGGAAACTTTAGCCGCCGAGTCCCAGTCCAAACGGCGCTGACCCCGCCCCGCCCCCCGTTGACCTGAGGCAAAGCCCTGGACTTGTGGGCCTTTCCCCCCATATAAAGCCCCCATGGCAGCGCTTGATTTCATAAAGATGCACGGGCTCGGCAACGACTTCGTCATCCTGGATGGCCGCGAAAACGGACTGACCGTTTCGCGCGACGTCGTGCGCGCCATCGCCGACCGCCGTCAAGGCGTTGGCTGTGATCAATTTATCGTCATGGAACCGGCTCAAAACGCCATCGCCGACGTGTTCATGCGCATCTACAACACCGACGGCTCCGAAAGCGGCGCATGCGGCAACGCAACGCGCTGCGTCGCCAGCTTGGTGATGCGCGAACAGGCCACCAGCCACGTCATCGTCGAAACCATTTCAGGTCTGCTGGATTGCGAAAATGTCGGCGGCGGGCTTTACAGCGTCGACATGGGCCCGGCGCGCCTGGACTGGCGCGATCTGCCGCTTTCTGAGGCGCGCGACACCGAACACTTACCCATCGAAGCCGGACCGCTGAAAAATCCGGTCGGCGTCAACGTCGGCAATCCCCATGCGGTGTTCATGGTCGACAATGCCGAAGCCATCGATCTGACCGTGTTCGGCCCAATGGTTGAGCACGACAAGCTGTTTCCCGAACGCACCAACGTCGAAGCCGTGCAGGTGCTGACGCCGGAACGCATCCGCATGCGGGTGTGGGAACGCGGCGTTGGCGTCACCCAAGCTTGTGGCACAGGCGCATGCGCGGCCTTGGTCGCCACGGCGCGACGTGGCCTGACGAGTCGCAAAGCCGACGTGGTGCTGGACGGCGGGACCTTGAACATCGAATGGATGCCCGACAACAACGTGCTGATGACCGGACCAGTGGCGACCAGCTTCGTCGGTACAATCGATCCTTCTCTGTTGGGAGGCGATCAATGACCGACACCGACATCATCACGTTAGGCTGTCGCCTCAATACGCTTGAATCTGAAGTCATGCGCGAGGAGATGGCCAAGGCTGGCGTCACCGACGCGGTGATCATCAACACCTGCGCCGTGACGGCGGAAGCTGAACGCCAAGCCCGCCAGACCATTCGTCGCATCAAGCGCGAACGCCCCACTGCGCGCATCATCGTCACCGGCTGCGCCGCGCAACTGGACCCGGCTAAATTCGCCGCCATGGATGAAGTCGAACGGGTGGTCGGCAACGCCGAAAAGCTCATTGGCGCAAAACTGTTCGGCGCCAACGCCGGCTTGGGCCAAAACGATCCCACCTCGATCGTCGTTTCCGACATCAACGAGGTTAAGGAAACCGCCGGGCATTTGGTGTCCGGTCTGGATGGACGCACCCGCGCATTCGTCATGGTTCAACAGGGCTGCGACAACGACTGCACCTTCTGCATCATTCCCGCCGCGCGCGGCCCCAATCGATCCGTGGCGTTGGAGCAGATCGTCGCCCAAGTGGAAAAGTTGGTTACTGCCGGGCATCTTGAAGTCGTTCTGACCGGCGTGGACATCGCCGCGTATGGCTCAGACACCGGCTTGGCGAATGACCATGGGACAGGTCTCAGCACCGTCATTCGCGCCATCCTCAACGCCGTCCCGGATTTGGCGCGCTTGCGCCTCAGCTCGTTGGACCCGGCGCGTTTGGATGATCAATTCTTTGACGTGCTCGCTCACCAGCCGCGCCTGATGCCGCACCTGCACCTCAGCCTGCAAGCCGCCGACGACATGGTGCTCAAGCGCATGAAACGTCGCCACACCGTCGCCGATGTGCGCGCCGTGGTCGAGCGAGCCCGCACGGTGCGCCCCGACACCGTATTCGGCGCAGACCTGATCGCGGGATTTCCCACCGAAACCGATGAGATGTTCGCCACCACCCTGGGCAACGTCGAAGACATGGGCCTGCAATACCTGCACGTGTTTCCCTATTCCACCCGCCCTGGCACCCCGGCGGCGCGCATGCCGCAAGTGCCCGGTGACGTCGCGAAACGCCGCGCCAAAATTCTCCGCAATGCGGGCGACGCCAATTTGGGCCGTCATCTCGAAAGCTTGGTCGGGACCAGCCAAATGGTGCTGGTCGAAAAGTCGAGCTTCGGACGCACGGAAACGTTTGCGCCGGTGCAATTGGACGGCGGGCACACACCCGGCGAGCTTGTGCGCATCGCCATCGGCGGCGTTCAGGGCGGCGAACTGACCACCACAAACTCCAACACACGGGCGGCTGAATAAATGGGCTGGTTTGATAGACTAAAAGCGGGCCTGGGTAAAACCTCGGTGCGCATCACCGGCGGCATCGGCAACCTGTTTACCGGCAAGCGGCGTTTAGACGCCGCCACACTGGAAGAGCTGGAAGAAGTTCTCATCACCGCCGACATGGGTGTGAGCACCGCGGCGAAGATCACCGCCGCTTTGGCCAAGACCCGTTTCGATCAGGAAGTCAGCAACGAAGACGTCCGCGAAACCTTCGCCGCCGACATCACCGCGATCTTGGAACCGGTCGCCAAACCGTTGGAAATCCGCGCCGAGCTCAAACCCCATGTCATTTTGGTGTGCGGCGTCAACGGTTCGGGCAAAACCACCACCATCGGCAAGCTCGCCAAGCAATATTCAGAGCAAGGCAAAAAGGTCATGCTGGCCGCAGGTGACACCTTTCGCGCCGCCGCCATCGAACAACTTCAAGTGTGGGGTGAGCGTACCGGCGTTCCGGTGATCGCGCGCGACATCGGCGCGGACGCGGCGGGCCTAGCTTACGACGCCATGGAACAAGCCCGAGATGCCGGTGTCGATGTGTTGTTGATCGACACCGCCGGACGGCTACAAAACAAATCGCACCTGATGGAAGAGCTGGAAAAAATCGTCCGCGTGATCAAAAAGGTCAACGCGGACGCCCCCCACGACGTGATCTTAGTGCTCGACGCCACAGTCGGCCAAAATGCCCACGCCCAGGTCGAAACCTTCAAGCAAGCGGTCAACGTCACCGGATTGGTGATGACCAAGTTGGATGGCACCGCCAAGGGCGGCGTGGTGGTGGCGCTGGCCGATAAGTTTGGCCTGCCGGTTCACGCCATCGGCGTCGGCGAGGGCGCGGATGACCTGCGTCCGTTCGCGGCGCGCGACTTCGCGTGCAACCTCTTGGGCCTAGACGCCTAGCTGGATTTGGCGCCCGTCGCGACGCAAACGCTTGGATCGTTCCAACCGTTTGAGGGCGCGGTATAGCGCTTCATGGGTCAGCCCGATGTCCTGAGCAAACCCTTTCCACGTTCCCGGCATTTCATAGCCTGTTTCGTCATCGCCTATGCGCAGCGACAAAGCCGCCATGATGCGATCTTCCGCCGAACGGATAGCCCGCAATTCAATGCCTGAGCGCAGCCGCTGAACTTGGCCCGCCATACGTTGGCAAAACGCAATCGCAAACGCTCCGTCGCTTTGCATCAGATTGAGCATCGCCGTTTTCTCAAACAAGGCGATCTTCGCCCCCGAGATCGCGACGCCGTCGCAATGGTAGTGGGGCGAAAACAATGCGGCCTCCGCGAACAGTTCGCCGCCTTGGGCGCGATGCACGATGATCTCTGCGCCTTCGCGTGTGATGCGGCGCAAGTGGGCTTGGCCGTGCAACACGCCGTACATATAGCGCGTTGCATCGCCGCGATGAAACAGCACACGCTCAGCATCCATCGTCTCAATGCGCGCGGCGCCGCCCAGACGTTTAACAAGTTCCATCACCGCCATAGCCGCCCCCTTATCAATATGACTGCAATCATATTGGAAAAGCGGCGCCCCGACTATGCTTTTGAACCGCCCACAGTTGAGGACCCATCAATGACCGCCCGCATGCCCCTGATTTGGATGATCGCATCATTCTTGTGCGCCTCACTGAGCGCAACCGCACATGCCGACGAACGGACTTTGGTGGAGATGCCAGCCATGATGCAAGACCACCTGCTGGGCAACATGCGCGACCATCTGCATGCGTTGGACGATGTTTTGGCGGCCCTCGCTGAGGGTGACCCCGCTACAGCCGCTAAGATTGCCGAAGCGCGTCTGGGCATGTCGTCGCTGGACGATCACGGCGCCGCGCGCATGGCCCCGTTCATGCCCGAAGGCATGCGCGACGCGGGCACTGCGTTGCACCACGCCGCCAGCCGCTTTGCCCAAACTGCGACGAACGCCGATGTCGAGCATACGTTCGAGGCCCAGCAAAATGTCTTCGCCGCGTTGCAAGAGATCGCCGCGGCCTGCAACGCGTGCCACGACGGCTATCGCGTGCGCTAATCTTGAGGAGCGTCCGTCGGCATCGGCATTTCGCCGTTGGGGTCTTTTTCCATCATCTCGGCCACCGCATCGTAAGTGCGTGCGTTCACGTCCATTTGTTCTTTCAGATCGGAATTTTGAGCCCCAATGTCGCGAAAAAACACCGCTGCGTTGCGCAACAGATTAATGGCGAGTTCGGCATGCGTAGCCATAGGAAAACCCTTTCATTCAATGCAAGTCTCTCACCCGTAAACGTGGCTTGGGCGAGGGCGTAAAAAAAGGCCCAATTTCGGGCCCAATCCGTCGAAAGCGGTGGACAACCCCGCCTCTAAACCTTGAGATCCAGATAAAACCCACGCGGCACGTCGCCGCGCAGCGGTTGGCCGGACGACAAAGCCCGGTCCAAGCGGTTTAACGAGGCTTGATTTTGTGGCGTTTCGACGTTGTTGAGGACATTGGCGCGACGCGACACATCGCCGGCGTCGCCGTAACCTTTTGCAGCCGCAGGGGCGACGCCCGAAACCGCGCCAAGACGCGCCCCGCCCACCCCTGAACGCTGTGCAGAGGGTCGAACGACCGGTGTGGAAACATTCGTGATATCAGCCATAACCGCCACTATCTCACAAAAAACTTAAAGGTTCGTCAAACGTCACAATATCCGGGTGCCCCAATATCCGGGCGAGGGCCATCCTAGCAGGTCTAACGCCCATTGAAAAGACACGCGAATTCGCCATCCCGCACCCTTTCCCCTAACGCAGAGACCCGCCCATCCTTTCGGATGAACGGGTCTGCGTTGGCTGGTCTGTCCTGATGTTCGCATTCACGCAGAAATCTCAAACGTGAGAAACGAACAAATGCTCAGGCCCTAACGTCAACCACTTCACCACGCCCTTCGGGGGGAACAGCCCCCTTTTGAGCGTCCTGGGCTGCGGTGTCTTGCTGTGCCTGCTTAACTGCCTGTGTGGCAGCTTCAGTCACAACAACGGCCGCAACCTGCTCCGCCTGTACAGTCTGGCGGAGAGCGACGAGTGCTTGTTGAACGTTGGCGGCTGAGCCTGCTGAATTTACAGACATATCGGCTCTCCTTTCTCGGAACCGGCGCGCCCGCACGCCTAAAAGGGGCAGCACGGGGCAGCGATTCGAAGCAACGGTTCTGTCGCTTAAGCGGAACTGGAATACACCCCAAAAGAAGAGAGCACCCGGCCCCGCGACTCGTGTCTGTCGTATGTGTTTTCAGCAGCAAAAGACGCATCGAACACAGACGCGGACGTCCCCTTTATACCACAACTCGCCCAAAAAGGGAATATGGCCCGTTAACAGCCCGTTAACAAAAACAAAAGCCCCCGGCTGAAACATGCGCCTTGGCGCTGTGTTAAATCCGTAAGCAGACATCAGAATCTTCAAGTCAAACTTCTGCCTGTAGCCAAAATGCGACATTAGCTTCGTTTTCCCCCACACACACGATCCTTTTTTAAGAACTTGACAACATTATTGTCAACAGGCACCATATGACAACACTATTGTCAATTGGGGGGGGTGCGATGCCAACGAAGACTGAGGAACTTTCAATGTTAATCAAAAACATTCGCGGATGCTTTCAAGAGCTCAAAGGGCTTGGTGACAAGCTCCATAACGACCTTGGCGTCACGGCATCAATGAGAGCCGTTATGGAATTCTTGAACGAACATGGCGCGAATACGGTACCAGACATTGCGCGGGCAAAGAATGTATCCAGACAGCACATCCAATTGCTCGTTGATGCATTAAACGAGAAGGGGCTTATCGAACTTCTTCAAAACCCTACTCATAAGCGTTCACCCTTGATCGGTCTTACACAGAGTGGCGCGGAAACGTATTCAGAGATGCAGGCACGAGAACGTGACGTTCTCATGCAATTCTCAAGGAAGTTATCGGCTGATGACGTTGCATCTGCGAACCGCTGCCTTGAGAAGCTCAACCAAATCGCCAGCTATTATTAAAAAGGAGTCCAAAATGGAGCGCCATCAAAAAGGCCTGTTGGCCACCTACACCAAGACAACCCTAAAAGTGATCGCGGTCTTATTTGTCGCAGGGACTTGCATCATGTGGGGCTGGAACACACTTGCCGTTGACCTCGCCAACCTTGAGCCCATTTCGTTTCGCCATGCATTGGCGTTTGAACTCAGTGTCATTGCACTGTTTATCCTCCAGGGATTTTTTGTAAGGCTTGCTGTGAATATGCTGCAGTCTCCTTTTGGGCAAGGCGACTCGTAAGCATGCAAGTGTGGGCGTATATCGTTTCACAATTCAAGCGGCCACATGGAGCCTTGGGTCATGTGGCCGGGATTATCATGGCAAACCGTGATTCCAACAAACAGCGTAATGCGTGGACAGTAGAGTTACTGGACATTCAACCCGACGATAATGTGCTTGAGTTCGGTTGCGGCCCAGGTCTTGCCCTGTTGAAGTGTACTCAGCAAATCAAAAATGGACGCCTTGTTGCGATCGATCATTCGCCAATCATGTTGCAGCAAGCGAAGTCCCGTCTGCAAACGTTAGGAGTCAACAGTGACCGTGTCGAATTCATAGAGGGCGGTATCGAGCGCTTACAAGGGTTCCTTACCTCCTTTGATAAAATATACACCATCAATGTCATTCAGTTCTTAGATGACAAGCCTAAGGCACTGAAGTCCCTGTACGATGCCTTGAGTCCCAATGGCGTACTCGCCATTACCTATATGCCAAGAAATCGAAACGCTTCAACAGAAGATGCTGTAAGGATGAGCACTGAGTTAATGGCTGTTATGACAAAGGTTGGTTTCCAAACTGTTAGGACAAGCACGCTGTCGTTAAGTCCTGTTCCAGCTATTTGTGTAACAGGCTGTCATCCGTAATCATCATTCCGCTTTGGGTCGATTGTGTTGAAAAACTCCTGCTTGAAATTGTCGCCGTGCCCTGATTCAATTCATTAGGATTGAACAGGGAGACAGGCTGATGATGGGCGAACGGCTTACGGGGCAGGAGGCTCTGTTTTACGGTTTCAGCCTCGAACAACATGTCCCCAACGACCACCTTCTGCGTACCATTGATCGTTTTGTCGATCTGTCCAGCGTTCGCGAACACCTGCGAGATTACTATAGTTCCACGGGCCGTCCGTCAGTCGATCCTGAGCTTATGATCCGGATGCTGATTGTCGGCTATTGCTTCGGCATCCGTTCAGAACGCCGCCTGTGTGAAGAGGTCCATCTGAACCTGGCCTATCGGTGGTTCTGTCGTCTTGGTCTTGAAGGCGAGGTTCCCGACCATTCAACATTTTCCAAGAACCGCCATGGCCGCTTTCGTGACAGCGATGTCTTGCGTCATGTTTTCGAAGAGACGGTGCGGCGTTGCTTGGAGGAAGGCCTGGTTGGCGGCGAAGGCTTCGCGGTTGATGCCAGCTTGATCAAGGCGGACGCCAATCGCCAACGCGGTGTGCCCGGAACGGAAGGGACTGCGGCCCTGTCGCCGTCACGGGCCGTGCGCGAGTATATCGAAGTCCTTGACGATGCCGCTTTCGGCGGTGCGAGCAAGGTGACGCCAAAGTTTCTGTCTCCAGCGGACCCTGCCGCCCGCTGGACGGGAGCACATGGCGGGCAAGCCTTCTTCGCCTATTCGACCAATTACCTCATCGATCTGGATCACGCGGTCATCGTCGATGTGGAAGCCTCGACGGCGATCCGTCAGGCCGAAGTTAAGGCAACCAAGACGATGATCGAACGTACGGCGCAAACCTTCGGCCTGGAACCCGCGCGCCTCGCCGCCGACACAGCGTATGGCTCTGCCGAGACCTTGTCCTGGCTGGTGCACGAGCAGGGCATCGAGCCGCACATTCCGGTGTTTGACAAATCAGCGCGCCGTGACGGCACGTTATCCCGTGATGACTTCCGTTATGATCACGACACCGACGCCTATGTCTGCCCCGAAGGCAAAACCCTGAACACCAAGGGCACATTGGTGAACGATGGAGCGACCCTGTTATACCGCGCCAGCAAGCATGATTGTGATCCCTGCCCGATGAAACCGCGCTGTTGTCCAAATGGACCATCACGCAAAGTGCCGCGCTCCATCTATGAAGGTGCCCGAGATCTGGCCCGGGACATTGCCAAGACTGAGGCCTATGTCGTCTCACGCAGGCAACGCAAGAAAGTCGAGATGCTATTCGCTCATCTCAAACGCATTCTCAAGCTGGATCGCCTCAGGCTGCGCGGACCCAAAGGCGCACGAGACGAATTTCTTCTCGCAGCCACCGCCCAGAACCTCAGAAAACTCGCAAAATTGATCCCCATGGCCCAGCCCGAACCGGCATGCTGACCGGGCATCTGCGCAACCGCTGTCAAAACAGACTGAAAAGTAAATCGATACGCCTGAACTGGCGAGTTTTTCAACGGTATCGGTCAAAAGCAGACGAAGGTCGCAAACGTGAAAATTGGCCGCTTTACGCCCCTAAGCTGACATCGTAAGAAAAGCCGCATCAACTGAATGTTGATACGGCTTTTCCCACATACGGTTATTGGTTCGGCTCAAAAGCCGGGGGCTTTTGTCTTCATGAATTCAAAAGCGCTTAGCCTTCCAGCGCCGCGACGCCCGGAAGGGTTTTGCCTTCGATCCATTCCAAGAACGCGCCACCGGCGGTCGAGATGTAGGTGAAATCATCAGCAGCGCCAGCGTGGGCCAAGGCCGCAACCGTGTCGCCGCCACCGGCGACCGACAGCAGCGTACCGGCTTTGGTCAGACGCGCCGCAGCCTGCGCGGCGGCGTTGGTGCCTTTGTCGAACGGTTCGATTTCAAACGCGCCGAACGGGCCATTCCACACCAAGGTCTTGCAGCCTTCGAGACGCTTTTCCACGTCTGCGATGGTCGCCGGACCAACATCCAGCGCCATCATGTCGGCGGGAATGTCGTCCAAGCCGACGACTTTGTTCGCGGCACCCGCGGCGAATTCGGCGGCAACCACCAAATCCAGCGGCAGGACGATTTCGCAGCCGTTGGCGGCGGCGTCGGCGACGATCTTGCGGGCTTCGTCAGCCATGTCTTTTTCGCACAGCGACTTGCCAACGTCGTGGCCGTTGGCGAACAAGAAGGTGTTGGCCATGCCGCCGCCGATGATGATCATGTCGACCTTCTTGGACAGGTTGCCGAGCACTTCCATCTTGGTCGAAACCTTGGCGCCGCCAACCACGGCCGCCACAGGTTTTTGTGGGGTGCCGAGGGCGCCGCCCAAAGCTTCCAATTCCGCCTGCATCAAACGACCAGCCGCAGCGGGCAATTTGCGCGCCAGGGCTTCGGTGGAGGCGTGTGCGCGATGCGCGGTGGAAAATGCGTCGTTGACGTAGATATCGCCCAAAGACGCCAAGGCGCCGGCAAAGCCGTCGTCATTTTCGGTTTCTTCGGCGTGGAAACGGACGTTTTCCAACATCGCCACATCGCCGTCTTTCATCGCCGCGATCACGGCCTTGGCGCTGTCGCCGATGGTGTCGGTGGCGAACGCCACCGCGCAACCCAGCGCGGACGCCATCGCGTCGGCAACCGGCTTCAAGGTCATTTCCGGCACCACTTGACCTTTGGGACGACCGAAGTGCGACAGAATGATAACTTTTGCGCCTTTGGCGGCGAGGTCTTTGATGGTCTGCGCGGACCGGTCAATGCGGGTGGTGTCGGACGGCTTGCCGTCGGCCATCGGAACGTTCAAATCGGCGCGCACCAGAACGCGCTTACCGGCCACATCCAGATCATCGATGGTTTTAAAAGTGCTCATGGTCTATTCCTCTTGGCAGGTAAGCCTGCTTCCCTGTTGGCTATATGTCACGGTTCAGAACCGGCCGGCTGGGGAGGAAGGCCGACGGCGTCTTTGAGCCCGTTTTATGCTGATTCCTGCATCAAAAGGCAAGTGAAGAGTCGGCGACGAGGTCTACAGATCACGCCGCAGGCAGGCGCAGACGCACGCTCAATCCGCCCAAATCCGACGCATCCAGCGACAATGAGCCGTGATACAGCTCGGCCAGTTCATGCACAATGTTGAGCCCCAGGCCGCTGCCCGGCGTGGCTTCGTCGAGGCGTTTACCGCGCTTGAGCACGTCGTCGCGCAGTTCAGCGGGGATGCCCGGCCCATCGTCGTCGATGATCAAGACAATCTCGCGGCCTTCGCGCTTGCCCGTTACCCGCACCCGGCTGGCGGCCCATTTACAGGCGTTGTCGAGCAAGTTGCCAAGCATTTCTTCAACATCTTGGCGGTCGCCGACAACGCTATGTTCGCGCACGTTAACCAGCGAAATGCTGACCCCAACGCCGTCATTTTTGCGCTGATAAATACGCTGCAAGGTGCGTTTGAGCCCCGATGCAATGTCGCCCACGTCGGCCTTCAGACCCGGCACGCCCAAACCGCCTGCAGCACGCGCGCGCGCCAGATGACGGGTGACCAGGTCATTCATCGTCGACACTTGTTCGCGTAAGGTCGCGGCGCATTGGCCATCCATACCATCGGCTTCATTGCTCAACACCGCCAGCGGCGTTTTCAAGGCGTGGGCCAGATTGCCCGCATGGGTCCGCGCGCGTTCAATAACCTGGGCGTTATGGTCGAGCAACTTATTGAGATCGTTGACCAACGGTTCAACCTCGCTGGGGAACGCGCCGGTCATCCGTTCCAATTCACCCGCATGAATGGACGCCAATTTTTGGCGCAGCAATTTCAATGGCCTGAGCCCCAAAATCACCTGCAGCATCACCGCCGCCATGAGCCCGAGCCCCAGCAACAACAAGGAACTGGTCAACGTTTCGGTGAATTCTTCGGTGGCGCGATCGATCACCGACGCGGGACCGGTAAAATAAATCACCACATCTTTGTCGTAGCCCGGCAACGAAAACGCTTCCGCGACCACGCGCAACCGTTCTTCACGTGGGCCATCCATGAAAAAGCTGGCCACGTCACCGCGCGGCGGCACCGGTTTGATGGGTAAGACCTGATCCCATAGCGAACGCGAACGTTCCACCACCTCGCCATCGGCAATGAGTTCCCAATACCACCCCGACAACGGGCGCAAATACGATGGATCGGTCGGACGACGGGTCAAGCCGACCTTGCCGTCCGCCACTTCGGTGTACGACAGAAGCTCTTCGACGTGGCGTTCCAGACCAAAATCGAATGAATTTTCAACATGCGTGCGAAAGTGCTTACTCAACACCCAACCGCCAATGACCAAGGTCGCAACGATCCAAGTCACGGAGATCAAGATCAGACGTAAACTGACGGAACGTCCCAGCATCGCGGTGCGCCCTAGACGGTTTCGCCGGGCGGCGACATGGAATAGCCGCGCCCGCGATGGGTCTTGATCAACTCTGATGAAAGCTTTTTCCGCAGGCGCGCGATGAACACCTCGATGGTGTTGGAATCGCGGTCGAAATCCTGATCATAAATGTGTTCGATCAGTTCCGTCTGCGACACCACCCGACCTTGATGGTGCATGAAATACGACAGCACCTTCAACTCATGCGCGGTCAGCGACACTGCGGCGCCGTCCATCGTCACCTTGCCGGTGCGGGTGTCCAGCTCTACCGGGCCGCATTCAAATATCGGCGTTGCGTGGCCGGCCGAACGGCGGATCAAGGCGCGCACGCGAGCCAGCAATTCTTCCATATGAAAGGGTTTGGTGAGATAGTCGTCGGCGCCCGCGTCGAACCCGCCGACCTTTTCATTCCAGCTGTCGCGTGCGGTGAGGATCAGCACCGGCATGTCGCGATCGCCCTGACGCCAATGGCTGAGCACCGAAATGCCATCGATTTTCGGTAGGCCCAAGTCCAAAACAATCACGTCATACGGTTCGGTATCGCCCAGAAATTGGCCTTCTTCACCGTCCGGCGCCTCATCGACGCTGTAACCGGCCTCCGACAGCGCGCGACTGACCTGCCGGCGCAAATCCGGCTCATCCTCAACGACCAAAACGCGCATATGCTTCGTCCCCCAACCCCATTATCTGAATAAGCTTTACGAAACGACATCAGTCGTCGAGCTTGTAATCTTCGTCATCGTTACCGTCAACGTCCAGAATCTCAAGCGTTTTCGCATGAACTTTCAGCTTTAAGACGTTTCCCTCCGGCGTCAACAGCTTGATCTCATAGACCAATGTCGGACCGCGGGCGAATTTATCTTCTTCTTCCAGTTCGACCTCAATGACATCGCCTTTGAAATGTTTTTCAACAGCAATCAGCGCTTTGGGCAGCGGCTCCACTTCGCCGCGCAGCATCGCCGCGCGGGCGCGGTCTTGGTCCTTCTCATCAGCCTGCGCCGGGGCCGCGAGCCCCCCCATAGCCCCCATCATCAAAACGACGATAAAAGACTTAAGCCCAATCTGGCAGTGAGCCGTTTTCATGAAAAAACCCTTTCGCTTTAGCGCATGAAGTAAAGCACGACCGCCATGGCGATGGCGAGCGCAATCAAAGGACGCGCCATGCCGACGGGCTTGATGTCTTCACCCGGAACGTCGGCGGGAACATGCTTGTCGCCGGTGATCATGGCGCGCGGCAGGTTTTCACGCGATATCATCCCATGCGCGAACACTCCGACGACATGGGCGAAAATCAGCACCAATAAGAAATTCGCAAAGCCTTCGTGCGCTTCCCCTAAAAAACCGCCGCCGATGTGCGACAAGGGACCGACGTAGCCGTCTTCCGATGACATCAAACCGGTCAAGACGGTGAACAAAATCACAGCGATCATCGCGATGATCATCCAGCCGCCCAGTGGATTGTGGCCCAGTGAATACGGCGGGCGAAACGCCATCAAGCGGGTGGCGTAGCTGGAGACCTCTTCCGGGCCATGGACAAAATCGCCAAACTGCGCGTGGCGGCTGCCGATCACGCCCCAAACGGCGCGAAATGCGACAAAACCGATCAACAATGTGCCTGAATAAACGTGGATCCAAAAAGCCCCGCCGTCGGCCTCAGACGACACCCAAGCCAGCGCCACGACGAACGCCAAAGCCCAATGAAAAATCCGCGTTGGGAAATCCCATACTTTAACAATGCGTTCTTTGGGAGGGGCATTTTGGGTCTGCGCATGAGGCGCGCCCATCTGTCCGCTCGGGCGTCCATTATCCATGGGTGGCATCCACTTTTTTTGTTCTGTCGCGCTTTTGCGTTGCCTATCATCAGGCGTATTATCGGGTCCAATATACCGTGCATGGCATCGCACAAAGCACGCTCATTTGCTTTACCAGCATGGCCCAAGCAAGATGAATGCGCGCTGAATGACAAGATAAGCATAAATTCAGTTTGCTTTGCGTAAAATACGCCTACTGAATACAGTTCGCCGTGAGATAGAATGCGCGATCTTTTGAGTGATTCTTTGGGGAAGTGTGATAGCGAAAATGACTGACGACACAAAGTCTTCCGGCCGCGCCAGCCGCAATGTAAAAGTTTGGGATCTGCCGACCCGCCTGTTCCACTGGACTTTGGTGGCGATGGTGCTGATCGGCTATCTCACCGGTTGGGTTTTCGCAGAAAACACCATGGGTCTACATCTTTGGGCCGGTTATATCACCGTTATCTTGCTGGTTTTCCGCCTCACCTGGGGGTTGTTCGGCAGCGAATACTCGCGCTTGGAAACCTTCACCTTCAGCCCCGTGCACATCTTAGAGCACATGAAGGAGCTGATTACGCTTCGCCCCGGCAAACACTACATCGGCCACAATCCGACTGGCTCTTTGATGGTGTTCGGCCTGTTGTTCGTGCTGACGGTGATCACGCTGTCGGGCTTGATGGTGCTGGGCGGCGAAGAAAACCAAGGCCCCTTGGCGGGCGCCGCAAATTACATCATCGGCGACATGGCCGCGACCATCCACAATACCTTCGTCATTTTGCTGTTGGCGATGATCGTCCTGCACATCGTCGGCGTGTTCGTTGAAATCAAGCTCACCGGCGAAAACCTGGTGCGCGCGATGATCACCGGCCTGAAAGCCGTGCCCAAGAACACCCCGTCGTTGCAGCACCGCAAAGCCCGGCCCATCGCGGCAAGCATCGTCATTTTAATCTTTGTCGGCCTAGCCGGGTCCATGTTGTGGGCGTTTTCCACCATGCCGCCATCGGGGCTGATCAACTTGCCGCCCAACGACGCATATGAAACCGACTGCGGCGATTGCCACAAACCGTTCCACCCCAGCCTGCTGCCGATCGACAGCTGGAAACAGATGATGGCTGGACTCGAAGATCATTTCGGTGAGGACGCGACGCTCGATGACGCCAACGTCATCGAAATCACCGCCTACCTGACCCGCTATGGCGGCGAGAACTGGGACACCGAAGCGTCCAACCGGTTCCGCATCGTCGATCCGCAAAAGCCCCTTCAAATCACCGCCACTCCGTATTGGATTCGCAAACACGAAGACCTCAGCCCTGACGTCTTCAAACGGAAAAAGGTCGGCGTCAAATCCAATTGCGGCGCTTGCCATACAGATCATTACAGCGGTCGTTTCGACGACCAGAAAATCAAGATCCCGAAGGAGAATTGAGAGATGAAATCCATCAAAGCATTGGTTTGCACATTCGCCCTGGCCGCCGCATTCGGCGCGACCTTGGCGAGCCCCGCGTCCGCCGGTCCGCGTGAAGACATCATCGCTGGCTTCATGGCCGAAGGCGCCGGTCCGGGCAACGCCGCCAATGGCGCGACCATGTATTCCGGCAACTACGGCACCGGCAAGCCCGACACCCCCAAATGCACCACGTGTCATGGCGCAACCCCGCAACAAGCCGGCCAGACACGCACCGGTAAAGCCATCGCTCCGATGGCGGTTTCGCGCACCGCCGATCGCTTCACCGACAAAAAGAAAGTCGACAAGTGGTTCCGCCGCAACTGCAAAGGCGTGATCGGCCGTGAATGCACCGCACAAGAAAAAGTCGACTGGATCACCTACCTGACCAGCCAATAATCAGCAATCTTGAGACGGGCGGTTTCCGGTTTTCTGGCGACCGCCCGTTTTGCCATCAGCGTGGGGAAACAGACCATGAAAAAAGCACTCATCATCGCCGCAACGCTCATCGGCGCGTCCGCCACCATATCGAATGGGGCGCACGCCGAAAGCTTTACGCCGATCAAGGATCAAAAAATCACCGCCGCATGCGGCGAATGCCACATGACCTTTTTTCCGCAAATGCTGCCGCAAGGCAGCTGGAAAAAGATCATCGGTGACTTATCCAACCACTTCGGCGAAGACGCCTCATTGGACGCCGCCACCCAGGCCTATGTGTTGAACTATCATCTGGGCGACGCCGCCGACGTGAAGTCGACCCGCGCCGCTAAAAAATGGATGAGCAACGTAGATCTGAATAACCCGCCCGAGCGCATCGTAGCCGCGCCGCGCTTCGTCAAAAAGCACTCAGGCAAAGAATTCACCCGCATGTGGGAGCGCAAAAAAGTAAAGTCAAAAGCCGACTGTGTCGCCTGTCACAAAGACGCCCAACGCGGCATCTTCGAAGACGATTGAGCCTTCACGCTCGACGTAAAAAAGGCCCGGTCTTTACCGGGCCTTTTTTGTTGTACGGGTTTGGTCTTTACTGAGCTTGCAGACGCTGAATTTGCGCTTCGGCCTCAGCCACTTTGGCCATGTCGCCCATCACCCGATATGCCTGGGCGAGGCGCTTCCAGCCCGCCAGATCGTCGGGATTGTCCTTCAATTTGTCCGCCAAACGCTGGACCATCGATTGGATCATCGCTTGACGATCATCGGCCGACATTTGCTGCGCGTCCTGCATCTGTTGCACGCTGGGCCCCGGTGCGACAGGTGCGGAGGTCGCCGCGCCTTGCAAGCGCGCCACCTGCGCATCGGCCTCAGCCGCTTTCGCGGTTTCACCCTGCACCCGGTAAACCTGGGCCAGACGCTGCCAGCCCGCCAGATCGTCGGGGTTGTCTTTCAAGCGGTCCGCTAAACGCTGGACCATGGATTGAACCATCGCCTGACGTTCTTCGGGCGTCATTTGCTGCGCGTCTTGCATCTGTTGTGCGCTGGGGCCCGGCGCATTGGCGGGTGCGTCCGCCATGCCTGCCGGTGGGCCTGCGGGCGGCAACATCGCCACCACCGGCATCTCGACGCCGATTTCATCGGCGAGCGCTTTCATGCGATCTTGAATCTGCTCCACCCATTCAGCGTCCGACGGCGAGACTTTCAGCAGCTGGACATATTCGTCCAACGCGGCGGGCAAGTCGTCGTGCTGTTGACGTTCCAGCGCCAGATAGAAATACGAGCGCGGTTCCGATGGGTCCTTGGTTTTGACTTCCTTAAGCAGCTCCGTCACCGCCGGAAGGACCACGGTCTTTTCCGCCATGATCAGCGCTTCGGCCCACGCGGTCAGCGGTTCGGGATGGCGGTCGGTCAGGTTGACGACTTTTTCATACGCCGTCGCCGCATCCGCAAAGCGGTTCATCGCTTCGTAAACCTGGGCGAGGATCAACCAACCTTCGATGTCTTTGGGATTTTCTTTCAGACGCGCTTCCAACTGGGCGAGCAGTTCCATCGCCCGCGCACGGGTGTCTTCACCCTGACCTTGGGCTTGAGCCTGTTGCTGCATCTGCTGGCGCTGCGCCAACGGCTGATCGCGCAATTCGGGCTGGCCGAGATACATATAAAAAGCCACCGCACCCAGCGGCACCGCAACCACGATCGCGGCGATCAGCGCCATCGACGATTTGGGCTTGGACGTTGCGGCAATTTCCAGGGCGCTGTCTTGATCTTGACCCGCCGTCAACATTCGCCGTTCGATTTCGGTGCGCGCGGCAAGCGCTTGGTCTTCGCTCAACACGCCACGTTCCAAATCGCGATCGACTTCGGCCAACTGGTCTTTATAGACGGTGATGTCGAAGTCGGCGCGCCCGGGCGCCGCGTCATCGGACTTGATCTTGCGCGCCAATGGCACAATCATAAACACCAGCGCGAGAACGGTCAGCGCGGCGGTAGCACTCCAAAACGCGATCATGCGCTATCTTCCTTCAATAGTTCGTCGAGGCGGCGACGTTCGTCATCGCTCAAAGGGGCGTTTTGCGGCCCGGATGTCGACATCTCAGATCCGCCGTCCATGCTTTTGCGGCGGCGGAACATCATCGCCACCCAAAACAGGCCAAGCACGGCAATCGCCGCCGGGCCAATCCACAGCACCAAGGTCGCCGCTTTGAACGGTGGGTTCAACAACACATAGTCGCCATAACGGTCCACCATATAGTCGAGAACTTCTTTGTTGCTATCGCCCGCGGTAATGCGTTCGCGCACCAGCACGCGCATATCGCCCGCCAGCTCGGCATTGGAATCGTCGATGGATTGATTTTGACAGACCACGCAACGCAGCTCTTTACCCACTTCGCGGGCGCGTGCTTCCAGTGCGGGATCTCTCAAGATTTCATTCGGTTCAACGGCCTGCGCGCTGAGCGGCGCAAACACCGCCAGCAGTAGGGCGACGGTCAAGATCCTGATCATATTTTGCGCAGCTCCTGTATCAACGGCCACAAGGTGCTTTCCCACACGTCCGGCGTTATGGGGCCAATCTGCTTATAGCGGATCACCCCTTTTTGATCGACGATGAAGCTTTCCGGCGCGCCCGTCACGCCAAACGCAATCGCGGCTTTGGAATTGGGGTCGTTCCCGATCAAGGTGTAAGGGTTGCCATATTTCGCCAACCACTTCGGCCCGGCGTCGGGTTTCTTTTCGCGCCAATCGATGCCGTAGATCGGCACCAGCCCCTGTTCTTTAATTTTCATCAAGAACGGATGTTCCGCCTGACATGCCACGCACCACGACCCAAACAAATTGACGATGGTGACTTGGCCGAGCAAATCCTTAGAGCCGAAGCCTTTCTCGTAGCCTTGAATGGGGGCCAGATCGAACGGCGGCACTTCGCGATTGATCAGCACCGAAGGCAGGATATTAACCGACTTACCGCCGCTCACCTGCTTGAGTTGCATGATCGCAAAGCCACCAACGACCAGCAAAACCATCAACGGAATGACGTATAAAAAGCGTTTCATTATGCGTCCTTCACTCGCCCTATTCAGCTGCAACCGGTTGAGCGGATTGATCGGGCGTGCGCTTCTTGGTTTTTTCCGGCGCGCCAACACGGTGACGGCGATCAGACAAGCTGATCACGGAACCCAACACCAACATCAATGCGCCCACCCACAACCACAACACCAACGGGTTATGGAAAATGCGCACCACATAGCCGTCACCGTTTTGCTCTTTATTGCCAAGAGCGACATAAAGATCGGCCAAGAACGTGGTCTCAATCGCGGCTTCTGTGGTGGGACGACCTTGAACCGGATAAACCCGGTTTTCAGGATAGAGCATGGTATAGGGCTCACCATTGTGCGTCACTTCGACCGCGCCGACCTGAGCTGTATAGTTCGGGCCTTGCACGTCGCGCACCCCCTTAAGGGTATAGGTGTAGCCCGCCAACTCGACCGATTGGTCGATATTCATCACCTGAATGCTTTCCAGCTTCCAAACGGTGGACCCGATCATGCCGGCAATGGCTATGCCCAAACCGGCATGCGCAAACGTCATGCCCCAGCTGGAACGCGGAATGTTGACCAAGCGGCGCAATGAGCTGCCCAGATCGGTCTTGAACAAGCGAATGCGCACCGCAACCTCGGTCAGCGTACCAACCACCAACCAAGCCGACAGTCCGGTGCCCAGCACCGACAAGAAGCTGGCGCGATCGATCACCATCCAATTCGCCACCACCGTGATCACAGACACAATCAGTGCGACAAATAATTGCTTGAACGCACGCCCCGCATCACCGCGTTTCCACGACAACAACGGACCGAAAGCCATAACCACAATTGCAGGCACCATCAACGGAATGAACACCGCATTGAAGAACGGCGGGCCGACGGACACTTTGTCACCACCCAGCGCGTCCAAGAACAACGGATACAACGTGCCCAAAAGCACCGCCGCCGCCGCCACCGTCATCAACAGGTTGTTGAGCAACAACGAGCCTTCACGCGACACCGGCTGGAACAAACCACCAGCTTTTAGCTGCGGTCCGCGCACGGCGAACAGAGCGAACGAACCGCCCACCACCGCCAACAACAGGCCCAAGATAAACACGCCACGCGCCGGGTCGGAGGCAAACGAGTGCACCGAAGACAGCACGCCGGAACGCACGATGAAGGTGCCGAGCAGCGAAAACGAGAACGCGACGATGGACAAAAAGATTGTCCAGCCTTTTAAGGTGTTGCGCTTTTCCACCACAATGGAGCTGTGCAGCAACGCGGTGCCCACAAGCCACGGCATGAAGGATGCATTTTCCACCGGATCCCAAAACCACCAGCCACCCCAGCCGAGCTCATAGTACGCCCACCAAGACCCCAGCACGACGCCAGCGGTGAGAAAACCCCACGCGGCCAGCGTCCAAGGGCGCACCCAGCGCGCCCATGCGGCGTCCACGCGGCCTTCGATGAGGGCCGCGATGGCGAACGAAAATGCGATGGAAAAACCGACGTAGCCGAGATACAGCAACGGCGGATGGAACGCGAGACCGGGGTCCTGCAACAACGGATTCAGGCCACGACCGTCCATAGGCGCGGGGAAAATCCGCTCAAACGGGTTCGAGGTCAGCAAGATAAACAGATAAAAGCCCAGTGCGATCAGCGCCTGGATGCCCAGCACGCGGGCGCGCAAGCTGGGCGGCAAATTACGGCCAAAGACCGCCACCGCCAGGCCGTAAATGGCGAGGATCAACACCCACAGCATCATCGAGCCTTCGTGGTTGCCCCACACGCCGGAAACTTTATACAGCATGGGTTTCATCGAATGAGAGTTCGACGCCACGTTGAGCACCGAAAAGTCCGACACCACGTAGGCGTAGGTCAGGGCCGAAAACGACAGCACCGCGAACAGGGCTTGCGCCATGGCGGCGGGACCGGCGAAACGCATCCACTGCACATCGCCGCGCGCGGCGCCGATCAGGGGAACCGTGGATTGAAACAAGGCCACCATAAGGCCCAAAACCAACGCGAAATGTCCGAGTTCGACAATCATTTTGCGGCTCCCGCTTCATCGCCCTGCCATTGGCCGGACTTTTTCAAGGCGTCGACCGCTTCGGGCGGCATGTAGTTTTCGTCATGCTTGGCGAGCACTTCTTCAGCGATGAACTGACCGCCGACGACCTTGCCGGTGGTCACGATGCCTTGGCCTTCGCGAAACAAATCGGGAAGCAGCCCGGCGTAGACCACCTCAACCGTGTTTTCCAAATCGGTGACCTTAAAGCGCACGGTGGCTGAACCTTCTTCGCGCTGGACCGAGCCCTCTTCGACCAGTCCACCCAGACGAATGCTCTGATCGGGGCCGGGGGCCTTGGTGACGATGTCGGTGGGGCTGTGGAACAACGACACCCCATCGCCCAGCGCAAACAGCACCAAGCCCGTGGCGGCGCCGACCAACGCCAGAGCGACCACCACAAAAGTGAGACGCTTGTGTTTACGCTTCATCGCCATTGGAGGCCTCCTGGTGCTTCTTTTTGTTGGCGTCTGCTTCGCCTTTCAGGCGATCAAACGCGGTTTCGGTGGCTTTCAGGCTACGCAAGCTGGTGAACAGCAACACCGCCATCACCACCGCCGTCATGACGTAAGACGGCCACACATATGCGCCGTATCCGCCCATGGAAAAAAATTCAGCCATGCTCGGTGCTCCTTCAGCCGCCGTGAACCTGCTTGAGACGCAGGATCCGGACTTTGTTGGCGGTCAGTTCTTGGCGAATGCGCACCAACAGAACCCACACATAATAAGTCTTGAACGCTACCGCCATGATTAACAGCGGCCACAGCATATCGGGGTGAATCGACGGACCGCCCATTTTGATCACCGATGCGGGCTGATGCAGGGTGTTCCACCAGTCGACCGAAAACTTGATGATCGGCAAATTAACCGCGCCGACCAAGGCCAAAACGGCGGATGCCTTCGCGCCGCGCGCGCGATCATCGAACGCGCCTTGCAGCGCCATGTAACCGATATACAAGAAAAACAAGATCAGCATCGACGTCAGGCGTGCATCCCACACCCACCACGTGCCCCACATGGGTTTGCCCCACAGCGAGCCTGTCGCCAGCGACAAGAACGTGAACGCCGCCCCAACCGGCGCTGTGGCCTTGGCGGCGACATCGGCCAGCGGGTGCTTCCAAATCAGCGCCACAGCGGACGCCACGGCCATCGCGGCGTAACAAAACATCCCCATCCACGCGGCTGGCACGTGCACATACATAATGCGCACGCTTTCGCCCTGTTGATAATCAGGCGGCGCGGTGAAAAAGGACATGTACAAGCCGACACCGAACAGCAACACGGTGATGGCGGCCATCCACGGCTGCACGGCGGCGGCAATTTTCAAAAAACGAGTTGGATTAGCGAAACGATGCATGGAGCCCCTGTTCTCAATCAAGCGTAAAACGCATTTTTATTTTTGTTTGCCCGTGTGTATTGGCCTGTGTGTGTTTGCCGGTCTACGGGCAACCGTTTTACCTGTTACATCTCCGTTTTGCCAGACTTTGCCCCCTCGGCATGGCCAAAATGAGGCAAATATGACAATTCGGTTTATCTACTCAAGCGCCTGTCGGAGCCCTGCCGCAGCCGCCCACGGCGTCAACGCCAATGAGCCGACCAGCAACGCGCCGAGAAACAACATATGCGGACGCACCGCCTGGTCAAAGATCGCCGCATCCACCGCTGAGACGCCAAAAATCAAAATCGGAATATACAGCGGCAGCACCAACAAAGACAGCAGCACCCCGCCACGCCGCGAGCCCAAGATCAACGCGGCCCCCACCGCTCCGATCAGGCTGAGCGTCGGCGTGCCCAACAGCAATGCCCCCAGCAAGGTCAAAAAGCCGTCTTCGGGCAATTGCATCAACACCGCCAACAGCGGTGCGGTGATGATCAACGGAAGCCCCGTGGTCAACCAGTGCGCCACCACTTTGGCCAGAACGGTGACTTCCAACGGCACCGGGGCCAGAGCCAGCAGCTCCAACGATCCATCGTCATAGTCGGTCTGAAACAAGCGTTCCAACGACAGCATGGAAGACAACAACGCCGCCACCCAAATGGTGCCCGCCGCAATTTTCGCCAAGGTGTTCACTTCCGGGCCAACGCCGAACGGAAACAACACCACCGCGATGACGAAAAACGCCACCACCATGAGGCTGTCCATACCCTGGCGAAAGGCCAGCGCAAGATCGCGTTTGACGAGTTCGATAAATTTTCCCATTGCGCCCCGCCCTAGACCATCACGTGTTCGTCAAGCGGCGCGGTGCAGGTGAAATCGGCCAAATTCAAAGTCTCCGCCCCCGGCGTATCGACATCGGCGTGGGTCGACAACACCACCATGCCGCCCGCATCGCGATGCTTTTGAATAGCGGCTTCCAAACGCTTGATGGTCGCCTTGTCCAGCGCCGTGGTTGGTTCATCCAATAGCCACAACGGCGCCGGCGCGGCGATGATGCGCGCCAAATTGACCCGGCGTTTTTGCCCCGCCGACAAAAAACGTCCCGGCACGTCGTACAGATGTTTGATATCGAAAGCGCCCAGGGCGTCTTGGACCGCGTCTTCGCCACGGTCGCGCAAATGCGCCCAAAAGCCGATGTTTTCCGCCGCCGTCAGCACCGGTTTGACCGCATCATGGTGGCCGACGTAGTGCAGGCGCGCACCATGTTCGTCAATTTCGTCCAAGGCGTCTTCTTCACCCCACAACATGCGCCCGTCGGCCGGGCGCAGCAAACCCGCCATCATGCGCAGCAGCGACGATTTACCAGACCCGTTGGGGCCGATCAACGTCAACGCGCCGCCCGCGCTTATGGTGAAATCAAGGGCGTGAAAAACCGTGCGTTCGCCACGCACGCACATCAGTTTTTCGCCCCGAAAACGGGTCTTGTCAAAGTCGGTCATGGTTGAAAAATCGTGTTGCCCATATGAGGTCTGGGACCTTAAACGATCCCCCGCCAATTACAAGTTGGCTCACGATGTCACACTTTGAAAAAACAAAAAGAAAGGCCGGGTTCCGAAGAACCCGGCCAGTTTGGTCAGCACTGCAAGTCATACCAAAGTTCCTCAAAGCAAGGGCAGTTGGGAGGGAGCCTTAAGAAGAGGAACAATCAGATCAAAACTTGTTTCACCTGTAGTCTATTGAGGAGCTGTAACATCGGAGGCTCGCTCTTGGGGGAGGGGATGAGCCATCCGATGAAGATGATTAGACCCCTACATTGTGGTTGGAATGTGTCACAAAGGAGGAAATGTGATGGTTTTCAACCGCGCGGAAAATCGCTATACCCAACCTCATACTTTCACTATGTCTACGGGCAGAGCTCAAAAACCTACCCAAAAGTGTATTATGGCTGTCCTGCTGTATACGAATCGTGTATAGAGACGCACCGCATGCTGCACCGCAACATAAGCAGGCATAAACGAAACGAACAATAAGGTAAGGAACCCCAAATGGCCGGACAGGACACGCTCAAAACCCGCCGCACCCTTGAGGTAAACGGTAAATCTTACGATTATTTCAGCCTTGAAGCCGCCCAACAGGCCGGCCTCGGCGATGTATCCAAACTGCCCTATTCCATCAAAGTCCTGGTTGAAAACCTGTTGCGCTTCGAAGACGGCCGCACGGTTTCGACCGACGACGTCAAAGCCGCAGCCTCTTGGGCGTCCGACGCCAAGGGCGGACACGAAATCGCATACCGCCCGGCGCGCGTTTTGATGCAAGATTTCACCGGCGTTCCGGCGGTGGTCGATCTGGCCGCAATGCGCGACGCGATCGTCGCGGTCGGCGGCGAGCCTAAAAAAATCAACCCGCTGAGCCCTGTCGATCTGGTCATCGATCACTCCGTCATGATCGATTTTGCAGGCACTGGCGACGCTTTGGAAAAGAACGAAGCGTTGGAGTTCGAACGCAACAAGGAACGCTATGAGTTCCTGCGTTGGGGTCAGCAGGCGTTCGACAACTTCCGCGTCGTTCCCCCCAGCACCGGCATCTGTCACCAAGTCAACGTCGAAAACCTCGCCCAAGTGGTGTGGACCAAAGACGAAGACGGCGCCACCTTTGCGTTCCCCGACACCTTGGTCGGCACCGACAGCCACACCACCATGGTCAACGGCCTGGGCGTTTTGGGCTGGGGCGTGGGCGGCATCGAAGCCGAAGCGGCAATGTTGGGCCAGCCGGTTTCCATGCTGATCCCCGAAGTGGTCGGCTTTAAACTGACCGGCGAAATGAAAGAGGGCATCACCGCCACCGATCTTGTGCTGCGCATCGTTGAAATGCTGCGTGAAAAAGGCGTGGTCGGCAAGTTCGTCGAATTCTACGGTCCGGCGCTGGATCACTTGAGTCTGCCGAACCGTTCCACCATCGCCAATATGGCCCCGGAATACGGCGCGACCTGCGGCATTTTCCCGATCGACGACGCCACCATCACCTATTTGAAGCTCACCGCACGCGACGATGATCGCATCGCCTTGGTCGAGGCTTACGCCAAGGCCCAGGGCATGTGGCGCGACAGCTCGACCCCCGATCCGGTGTTCACTTCGACGCTGGAACTTGACATTTCCACCATCGAAGCCGCGATTTCCGGACCAAAACGCCCGCAAGATCGCATCGATCTGAAAAGCGCCGCGCCTGCATTTAAAGCCACGCTCAAAGATATGGTCGGCGCCGACGCGCCACGCGAAGCCGACGTGGCGGGTGCGGATTACAAACTGCGCGACGGCGACGTGGTCATCGCCGCGATCACCAGCTGCACCAACACATCCAACCCCGACGTGCTGATCGCCGCCGGTTTGGTGGCGCAAAAGGCCCGCGCGCTGGGCTTGCAATCCAAACCGTGGGTGAAAACCTCGTTGGCGCCCGGCTCTCAAGTGGTCGGCGACTATCTGCAAGACGCCGGTCTGCAAGACAGTCTCGACGCCATGGGCTTCAACATCGCTGGATTTGGCTGCACCACCTGCATCGGTAATTCCGGCCCGTTGGCGGAACCGATCGCGGACGCCATCACATCGGGCGATTTGATCGCCACCGCGGTGCTGTCGGGCAACCGCAATTTCGAAGGCCGCATCAGCCCGCACGTCAAAGCCAACTACTTGGCGTCGCCGCCGCTGGTGGTGGCCTACGCCATCGCCGGGTCGATGACCCGCGACATCATCAACGAACCGCTGGCCAAAGACAAAGACGGAAACCCGGTCTATCTCAAAGACATTTGGCCGACCAACGCCGAAATCAGTGAAACCGTGGCGAAAGTCGTCACCGCCGATTTGTTCGCAAAGCGCTACGCCGACGTGTTCAAGGGCACCAAGGCTTGGCAAAACGTGCAAACGGCGACCGGCGAAACGTTCAGCTGGCAAGCCGGTTCGACTTACATCCAAAACCCGCCGTTCTTCACCGGATTGGCGCCCGAGCCCGATGATGTCACCGACATCAAAGGCGCGAAACTTCTGGCGGTGTTGGGTGATTCGGTGACCACCGATCACATTTCACCAGCCGGCGGGTTCAAGCCGGAAACCCCGGCCGGTCAGTATTTGAGCGAACATCAGGTGCGCCCCGAAGACTTCAATTCCTACGGTTCGCGCCGCGGCAACCACGAGGTCATGATGCGCGGCACGTTCGCCAACATTCGCATCAAGAACGAACTGGCCCCGGGCACCGAAGGTGGATTTTCCATCTACGGCGGAAAGCAAACCTCCATGTATGACGCCGCCATGAACCATATGAAGGACGGTACGCCGTTGTTGGTCATCGCGGGCAAAGAATACGGCACCGGCTCATCACGTGATTGGGCCGCCAAAGGCACCAAGCTTTTGGGCGTGAAAGCCGTTTTGGTGGAAAGCTACGAACGCATTCACCGCTCCAACCTGGTGGGCATGGGCGTTTTGCCGCTGGAATTCAAAGACGGTCAAACCCGGGCGGACTTGAACCTTAAAGGCGATGAGACCTTCGACATCACCGGTATCGAAGGCGGCATCACGCCGGGCCAAGATGTATCGGTCGCGATCACCCGCGCCGACGGCTCTTGTGAGACCGTCACCGCCAAGTGCCGCATCGACACCTTGGACGAGGTTGAATACCACCGCCACGGCGGCATCCTCAGCTATGTGTTGCGCAATCTCAACGCATCGTAAATCCGCTAAATTTAAAAAAAGCGTCTCAGCACACCCCCGGCCTTTCTAAAGGGTCGGGGGTTTTGCTATGCTAGGGACATGAAAGCCAACACACGCCGTTTCGCCCTGTTGATCGCCGCTCTCGCAACGCTCGTCGTGGGCTTGCACGCGCCTATCGCGCAGGCCGCCTATAAAGACGGTCTGGTTTTGGTGCGCCAAGGCAAATGGGCCAAAGCGGTCAAAGAGTTCAGAGAGCTCGCCGAAACCGGCCATGCCCAATCTCAGTTCAGCCTGGGCCTGATCTACCATTTGGGCCGGGGCCTCACCAAAGATCTTTCCAAGGCCTACAGCCTGTACAAAGCCTCAGCACTGCAAGAGCACCCGCCCGCGATCAACAATCTCGGCATGATGTATCTCAACGGCGACTATGTGGAAAAAAATCAAGCCATCGCTTTCATCATGTTTGAACGCGCCAGCGCCGAGCACGCCCAGGCCAAAGATAACCTGGGCCGCTGCTTTGAAAACGGCTGGGGAGTAGAGCAAGATATAGAACAAGCTATGAATTTCTACGAACTGGCGGGTGACGACGGCTACAAGCTCGCCTACTACCATCTTGCTCAAGTCCACGAAGAAGGCCGTGGCGGCGCGCCGGTAGATATGAAAGAAGCCATCAGATGGTACCAGACAGCTGGCGACAACAGTTTCGCCAAGGGCTACCACCGCATCGGCGAGATCTACGAGCAAGGCATCGGCGTGCCAAAAGACATAAACGAAGCCCGCAATTGGTACGAAGAGGCAGCCTCTAAGGGTTACGACCCCTCCATCGTGAAGCTCAAAAACCTCAAATAACAAAACGGAAAAGGCGCGCCCCTCACCCAGAGGACCGCGCCTTTTACTTTCTTTTGATCTGCGCCCAAACGGCTTACATGATGCAGTTCTTGGCGAAGTCAGCGGCTTCGTTGCTGCTCCAATCGCCTTTGGGTTTTTCTTTCATCTGCGTGCACCATTCGGGTGACCCGACTTCCGGCGAACACGCCGCCACACCTAAGGCAAACAAAGTTGCAAAGCCCAGGGTCGCAAGTTTCTTCACAGCCTGCATAACGATCTCCTCCTGCTATGGTCATTCAGCGCCACGCTCAAAAACGTATTAAAGAGCGTGGATCATCACCGATGCAAGACGTTTTGCAAACGCCGCCGGATCCGCAGGCGTTTCACCTTCGGCAATGCGCGCTTGATCAAGCAAAAGGTGCGCAGCGTCTTTGAGCAACGCATCTTGTGCGTCGCCGTCGGCGCGCTCCGCCAGCTTCTTAACAATAGCATGCGTTGGGTTTAGTTCCAGGACCCGCGGCAGCCCCCCTGTCATCTGACCGTGACGGCGCAGCAGACGTTCCATATTGACGTCCATGTCGCCTTCATCTGCGACCAAACACACCGGGCTTTCGGTCAAGCGCTTGGAGACGCGCACGTCTTTGACGCTGTCGCCCAATTCCAACTTGATGGCCGCAATCAGCATATCCAGGCTGGGTGCGTCGTCAGCTTTGTCGTCAGCCGCTTTGTCGTCGCTGTCGTCGGATTTGACGCCGTCAAGATCCGCAGAACCACGGGTGATCGACTTAAACGGCTTTTCGTCGAACTGGGTGATGTGCTGCATCCAGAACTCATCGACCGGATCGGTGAGCAACAGAACCTCGACGCCTTTGGCCTTGAAGCCTTCCAAGTGCGGCGAGGTCGCAACCTGGGTTTCATCTTCGCCGGTGATATAATAGATCGCGTCTTGGCCGTCTTTCATGCGTTCCACATAACCCGCCAGGGACGTGACGCCTTCGGCAGTGGACTTAAACCGCGTCAGTTCCAACAGCTTGTCGCGCATGGCGAAGTCGTCGACCAAGCCTTCTTTGAGCACCACGCCAAAATTATCCCAGAACTGGGCGTAATCGTCGGGCGCTTTGTCGGCCTTTTTCTTCAACTCAGCCAACACCTTTTTGGTCAGCCCAGTGCGAATTTTGGCGAGCTTGGGATCGGTTTGCAGCATCTCGCGCGAGATGTTGAGCGACAGGTCTTCGCTGTCCACCACGCCGCGCAAGAAACGCAGATATGGCGGCAGCAGGCCGTCGGTTTGCTCGGTGATGAACACCCGGTTCACGTACAGTTTCACATGGCCCTTGCGTTCCGGGTCGAACAGGTCGAACGGGCGCACGGACGGAATGAACAGCAAGTTGGTGTAGCTGACCACGCCTTCGATACGGTTGTGCAGCGTGATCCATGGCTCATCGAACGCATGGGCGGAATGATGGTAGAATTCTTTGTATTGTTCCGCCGTGATGTCTTTGGCCGCGCGCGTCCAAATGGCCGACGCGGCGTTGAGCGTTTCCCCACCCTCTTCACCAGCCAGCGTCACCGGAAAACTGATGTGGTCGGAATAGGTTTTGACGATGTGGGTGATGCGCGACGATTCCAAGAACTCTTTGGCGTCTTTTTTCATATGCAGGACCACCGTGGTGCCGCGCTCGGACCGGGCCGCATCGCCAGTGGCTTCTTCAATGGTGAATTGGCCCTTGCCGTCGGATACCCATAGCCAGCTTTCTTTCTCTCCGGCCTTTTGCGTCGTAACCTCGACTTTATCGGACACCATGAACGCCGAATAAAAGCCGACGCCGAACTGACCGATCAAGCCCATGTCCTTTTTGTCGTCCTTGCCCAGCTGTTCGATGAACGCCCCGGTGCCCGAACTGGCGATGGTGCCCAGCGTCGCCAGCAAATCATCGTGGTTCATGCCGATGCCGTTATCGGACACCGTGATGGTTTTGGCTTTGTCATCAACGCTGAGCGCGATTTTAAAATCGTGATCGCCTTCGATCAACGACGGTGCGGTCAAAGCTTGATGGCGCAGCTTGTCGCACGCATCCGAAGCGTTGGAGATCAATTCGCGCAGAAAAATTTCGCGGTTGGAATACAGCGAGCCCGCGACGATGTCCAACAGGCGACTGACTTCGGTTTGAAAAGAGAAAGTTTCCTTGCTCATGGCGGTGATCTGTTCCTTCACTGTTACGCACTTGAAAATGAGGTCCTAAGACCCGCGAGATATGGGCGAAATCAGGGCTTTTCGCAACCCCAACGGCTATAAATTTTCAGATCCCATCAGGTGCATTGGACTCGCGAAGGCGCGCTGGCAGGCGTATACTGTAGGCGTAGGAACAGCGAGTGATCCAAGATGCTCAAAATGCACTGGTTTTCAGTGAAGACATCCTTCCCATCGAGCCTCCATGCGGACCGTCCGGTCTGCAGTCCCTATATCAAATTCAAAATTTTCAACTTCACATGCAAGGGGGAGAGCAATCATGCAAGTTCCCGTCCAAGTTAGTTTTCATGGATGTGACCATTCCGATGCCGTCGAAAGTGAAATTCGGGGCCGCATCGACAAAATCGAAGCCCTTTACGGGCGCATCACAAGCTGCCGCGTGGTGGTCGAACTGCCGCACAAATCCCAAGCTCAAGGCAAGCTGTTTCACTTCAACATCGATATGACCGTGCCGGGGGCCGGACACATTGTGCACAATGATCGGGGCCAAAACCCTGCGCACGAAGACGTCCATGTCGCGCTGCGCGACGCCTTTAACGCGGTCGATAGCCAGCTCAAGAAAATCGTCGGCAAACGTCGTGACGAGCAACGCAAAGCCAGCGCATGACGCCTCCTGTGCATGACGCTCAGTGGCATCGCGACGCCTTGGCCCGCACAATCCAGCACGAAGCCGCCGAAACTGCGTTTTGGACCGGACGCAGCCGCTTTGGTGAGCGCGTCATGGACGCCATCGCCCACGTGGCGCGCGAGGCTTTCATCCCAGATGATGTGCCGCTGAGCGTGGCCTACGCCAACCGCCCTCAACCGATCGGTCAAGGCCAGACCATATCGCAGCCCTACATCGTCGCCTTGATGACCGATTTGCTTGACCTCACGGGGGACGAGCGGGTTTTGGAAATCGGCGCCGGGTCCGGCTATCAAGGCGCCGTTCTGGCGGAGCTGGGGGCTGAGCTGTATAGCGTCGAACGACTGGACGATTTAGCCCGCCGCGCGCGCAAGACCCTTGAAACGCAGGGTTACGATAACGTCCACATTCACTGCGGCGACGGCGCGTTGGGCTGGGCCGAACATGCGCCGTATGACGCCATTTTGGTCACCGCCGCCGTCGATGGGCCAATCCCTAAAGCCCTGATCGATCAACTGGCGCCGGGCGGGCGCATGGTCATTCCTCAGGGCCCCAATTTCGGTCCGCAAATGCTTTTGCTTGGACGCAAAGACGCTCATGGCCAGTTTGACAGCCAAGCGGTTTTACCGGTGGCGTTCGTGCCGCTTGTTTCCTTGCTGGATAATCAGCGCAAAGAAGGCTAAAACATCGCCCATGCAAATAGATACCTCCCGCGAACGCGCACAGATCACCGCCGTATTGGGTCCCACCAATACTGGCAAGACCCACCTGGCTATGGAACGCATGCTTGCCCATGGCTCCGGCGTCATCGGCTTTCCGCTGCGCTTGCTGGCGCGCGAAAACTATGAACGCGCCGTCAAAGCCAAGGGGGCGGGTCAAGTCGCGCTGATCACCGGCGAAGAAAAGATCGTCCCCGCCAATGCACGCTATTTCCTCACCACCGTGGAAAGCATGCCGTCCGACCAAACGTTTGAATTCGCCGCCATCGACGAAATTCAAATGTGTGCGGATGCAGATCGCGGCCACGTGTTCACGGATCGTCTGCTGCATTATCGCGGCAGCCTGGAAACCATGTTTTTAGGCGCCGAAACCATCCGTGGCGTGATCCAGGCGTTGGTGCCCGATGTCGATTTCCAGACCCGCCCGCGCCTGTCGACGCTGCGCTACACCGGTTACAAAAAATTCACGCGTCTCAAGCCGCGCAGCTGCATCGTGGCGTTTTCCGCCAACGACGTCTATTCGATCGCCGAGCTGATCCGCCGTCAATCGGGCGGCGCGGCCATCGTCATGGGCGCGCTGAGCCCGCGCACCCGCAACGCCCAAGTTGCGATGTTCCAATCCGGCGAGGTTGATTACCTGGTCGCCACCGACGCGGTCGGCATGGGCCTGAACATGGACGTCGATCACGTCGCCCTCGCCGCCACCCGCAAGTTCGACGGCCGCATCATGCGCGATCTGCTGCCTGCCGAATTGGCGCAGATTTCCGGGCGCGCCGGACGGCATATGAACGACGGCAGCTTCGGCACAACCGGCGACGTCACCGGGTTGGGCGCCAGCGCCGTCGAAGCCATCGAACAGCACACCTTCGCACCGCTGCCGTTTGTTTTTTGGCGCAACGGCCAGTTGGATTTCGGCTCGGTCAAAAAGCTCAAAGGCTCCCTCGCCGAACGACCCGATCACGGCGTTTTGCGCCGTGCGCGTGAAGCCGACGACGAGCATGTGCTCGACACCTTACTCAGCGACGACGCCATCCAGGCGCTGGCGACCAGCCGTGACGCGGTCGGCAAACTGTGGGACGTGGCGCGCATTCCCGATTTTCGCAACATTCACACCGACGAACATCCGCAGCTTCTGGGTCGCATCTATCAGCACCTCATGAGCGCGGATGGGCGGATTCCCAGCGACTGGATCTCTGAGCGCGTCAAGCGTATCGAACACACCGACGGCGACATCGACACGCTGATGGCGCGCATCGCCGCGATCCGCACCTGGACGTTCGTCGCCCACCAAAATGCATGGCTGGAAAACCCGCTGGAATGGCAAGAGCGCACCCGCACCATCGAAGACAGCCTTTCAGACGCTTTACATGAAAAGCTCACCCAACGTTTCGTCGACAAGCGCACCAGCCAATTGGTGAAAACGCTCAAAGACGATGTGCCACTGGCGACCGCGTTGCACGACGATGGTTCGTTAGAAGTCGAAGGCCATCATTTGGGCAATCTGAGCGGCTTTCGCTTCGTACCCACCGAAAGCGACACGTCGCTGGCGGCGAAAATTCTCGACTCTGCGGCAGGCAAAGCGTTGCGCGCGAAAATTTCCGATCGCGTCGCGATGCTGAATTCCGACGCCGACGGGGCGTTCACCTTCACCAGTGATGGCCGGGTGCATTGGCGCGGCGAACCGGTGGCCAAGTTCACCAAAGGCGGCGAATTGTTGCGCCCGCACATTTCAGCGCTGTCCAGCGATCTGTTGGACCATGAGCAAAAAGAACGCATCGAAAGCCGTCTGCAAGCGTGGGCGGGCGACCTGGTGCGCGACCGCTTAGGCCTGTTGCTGGCGGCGCGCGAAGCGCCGTTGCAAGGCGTGGCGCGTGGATTGGTTTTTCAGCTGACCGAAAGCCTCGGCGCGCTGCCGCGTCATGAAGCGGACGAAGAAATCAAAGCGCTGGCGCGTGAAGACCGTCATGAACTGCGCCGCCTCGGCGTCCGTATCGGTCGCCATCTGATCTACATCCCCGCGCTTTTGCGTCCGGCGGCGGCGGAGTTGTCGGTGCTGTTGTGGGGCGTATTCGAAGCCAACGATCCGTTGCTGGCGCCGCCGCCTGCGGGTCGCGTATCGCTGAAGCGCGAAAAACACGAGCCCGAAGGCTGGCTGCGCGCGGCGGGCTTCCGTCCCGCAGGCGCACTGTTCGTGCGCGCCGACATGTTGGAGCGCATCGCCGAACTGGCGTGGAAACGTCTTGAGGCCGCCAAGGGCGCGTTTGAAGCCAACGAAGACTTTTTGTCGCTGGCGGGCTGCGCCGCGGACGACTTGCCGGGCATTATGGCGAGCCTGGGCTTTCATGCCGACAAAGACGGTAAATGGACGCCGAAATCGTGGCGCAAGCGCACACCGCACAAGCCCAAGCCGAAAAAGGCCGCCGTGGACGGCGCTTCGACAGATGCGCCCACAGCCCAAGGCGCGCCCAAGCCAGACCAGCCGCACCCCAAACGTCCGCCACAAAAGCATAAAGGCCGTCGCCCCCAAAACAATGGCAAAAAGCCCCAAGGCCATGCCAAGCCGGGCAACGCCAAGCCGCGCGAACCGCAGTTCGATCCCGACAGCCCGTTCGCCAAGCTGAAAGACCTTAAGTTGAAGTGATGAAGCTGTCGTCATGACCGGGACTGACCGCATTCGCATTGATAAATGGCTGTGGCATGCGCGCTTTTTGAAAAGCCGCACCCTGGCGGGCAAGTTCTGCCAAGTGGGCAAGGTGCGCGTCAACGACGATCTGATCACCAAAGCCCACGTGATGGTCGGTCCCGGCGACGTCTTGACCTTCGCCACCGGAACGCGGGTTCGGGTGATTAAAGTCAAAGCCATCGGCGCACGGCGCGGCCCCGCCCCCGAAGCCCAAGGTCTATACGAAGACCTCAGCCCACCTGCACCCGCCAAATCAGATCGTCCCTTCACCCCCGCCAAAACGGGCGAACGTGAAGCCGGCGCCGGTCGCCCCACCAAGGCTGAACGACGCGCTATCGATAAGCTGCGCGAGCTCGACTAGCGCACGCCTCTGCACCACGAGAACGAAGTATTTACACAGCAACCGTGCGTAATACTTTTGTTCTATCATCGCGCTGCCACCCCCTACCTTTGCTTTCCAAACTACCACGTAAGGCCATTGGCGTTTATGTGATGAAATTGTCAGACTGATCAGCACACATCAACAAAATCAGTGAGCGCGTCATTCACATTGCGAATGCGTACTACAACTGAAAACAGTCTTAAGCAGGGAACCTCCGATGTCATATTCGACGGATCAACTCACCGCCATTCGGGACTTGCCGAGTTTTTTACGCACCGAACACTGCTACAACGACTTGCAGCACGCCATGCTGGTGATCTTGTTTCGCCATGGGCTGCTGGCGTTGCAGCTGGGCAAAGATAAAATGGCCGCCCGCCTGATCGATAATATCTCGCTGTACCTCTATATCCACTTCCTCAACGAAGAAGAGGGCTTGGCGTATAAAGTCACCAACGGTCTGCTGGAACGTGAGAAATTACAAGATCACTCAGAGTTTCATGTGCGGTTTTTGGACCGCTGGCGCGACAAAATTCTTGTTCCCTATAAGAATCGAGACATCGACACAGCGCAAACCGTTGGCGAATTGTCGTCCTATTACAATTTGCTGATCAAACACATCGACGGGGTGGACATTCCCACATACGGCGCAGACAGCATTCCGGTCGAGCACACCCGCAGCGAACTGGCCCGCATCGCGCAAACCAGAATGCCCATGTCGCCGTTCATGGCGGGCGCATACAGCGCCGTTGAGGCCATGGACCCCCAGGTCGCGCGCACGCTCGACAAATCCAAACTCAGCCCCTTCGCGCTCGAACCGCTGGCGGCGTTGGACCTGGTGCCGAACGTCGGCCGGGTTTTGACGGGCAAAGTCGGATCGTTGCGCGATCGCTTCGCGTCCTCGACCAGAGGCGATCTCAGCGCAGCCAACAGTGGCCATCTGATCTACGCTGCTTAACTCAACCCTCTCATGCGACAAAAGAAACCCTGGGCTTCCGGGGTTTCTTTTTGACCAATACGATTCCGTGCGATAACAATCCTCTCTACGCCTCCCTCCTCCCCACGCCCCCGCGCCCACCAAGGAATTCGCGTATGGATTTGTTGCTCAACCCCGAAGCCTGGATCAGCCTGTTGACGCTGGTGGCGTTGGAAGCCGTTCTCGGCATCGACAATTTGGTGTTTATCGCCATTCTCACCGACCGGGTTGAAGAAACCAAGCGCACCCTGGCGCGACGCTTGGGCATTGGCATGGCGTTGATCACGCGCCTAATGTTGCTGTTCACGCTGGCGTGGATCGCGGGCCTCACCGCACCGCTGATCACGGTTCTGGGCGAAGAAATTTCGTGGCGCGACGTGATTTTGATCGGCGGCGGACTGTTTTTGCTGACCAAGGCGACCCGCGAAATTCACCACAACATCGAAGAAGCCGACGATCCCGCCCCCAAGGCCAAACCGCTGAGCACGCTGATTGCCGTTGTCGCGCAGATTGCCGTGATCGACCTGATCTTTTCGCTCGACAGCGTCATCACCGCCGTCGGCATGGTCAACGATCTGAGGATCATGACCATCGCCATCATCATCGCGGTGCTGATCATGCTATGGGCTTCGGGACCGTTGTCGGCGTTCGTGTCCGAACACCCAACGGTGAAGATGTTGGCGATGAGCTTCTTGCTGTTGGTCGGCATGACTTTGGTCGCCGACGGGCTTGGCCAGAACTTCCCCAAAGGCTATCTCTATTTCGCCATGGGCTTCTCGGTGTTGGTGGAGGCGCTTAACCTCACCGTCTCCAAACGACGCAAACGCGCAAAGGAAACTCTATAATGCTCAACCGTCTGAAGAAACTGTTCGCCGTCGCCGAGACCCCACAACAATTGAAGCAGGACAACCTCCAGCTTGCCGCTGCAGCCTTGTTGGTTGAGGCCGCCGTCATGGATGGCACGTTCGCCGATGACGAACGCACCGTGGTGCTGCGGTTGCTTAAAGACCGTTTCGAATTGTCTTCAGATGACGCCCAAACGTTGCTGAGCGAAGCTGAAACCGCTATTGCCGAGTCCAACGAGCTGTACACCTTGACCCGCACCATCAAGGAAAACTTCGAACACGCCGAGCGGATCGAGCTGATTGAAATGCTTTGGGAAGTCGCTTACGCCGACGGTGAATTACATGATTATGAATCCAATCTGGTGCGTAGACTCTCAGGATTGTTGTATGTTTCGGACCGTGAAAGCGGCGAGGCGCGCAAGCGCGTGCTGGCGGCAATACCCATAAATGGATAGTGGTTTTATGCCACTTGAGCCCCCGGACCAAATCGCGTAAACAAAACGCCAAAGATTGACCTTATAGTCGGAGTCTCATAATGACCTACATCGTCGTCGAGAATTGCATCAAGTGCAAATACCAAGATTGCGTCGAAGTGTGCCCCGTTGATTGCTTTTACGAAGGCGAAAACTTCCTCGTCATCAATCCCGATGAATGCATCGATTGCGGTGTGTGTGAACCGGAATGCCCGGCAGAGGCGATCCTGCCCGATACCGAGCCGAACCTTGATAAATGGCTTGATATCAACACAAAATTCTCGGCCCTGTGGCCCAACATCACGCGCAAGGGTGACAGCCCCGCCGACGCCGATGACTGGAACGGCAAGCCCGGCAAGGAAGCTGAACTCAGCGAAAAGCCCGGCGCAGGCGACTGATCATTGATGGGCCAGCGGTTCTGATCCACGATCAAATCTGCTGGCCCATGACCAACCAAAAAGGCCGCGTTTTGGCCATATCGAACACTCCTCGCGGTGGAAACAAACCGAAAGGGGTGTATTTTTTGCTCATTTGTGATACACTTCCGTGAAGCTGGTCCCTTGGGCCGGCTTTCCTTTGTTTAGATTCCGTGGCCCTTGCGCCGGTTCGAAGTGCGCACGGTTCAAGGGATCCGCAACTCAGGTTTAGGATCGAACTCAAGACTTTCAGTACTGGGACGCGACGCGCACGTCGCACATCATACAAAGCTTAACCTGACGCACAGCATCCGCTGTGGGGGGTGTTTTTTACGGCTTTGCCCATGTTTTGCTTCCTGAGTTCACACCCGCGCCTTACAGCGCACTGAGCAATAAAATGCGCTGAAGCGCTTAATCACGATCGATCTAGAAGGCGACAAATGGCAGAGAAACTCATCTTCAGTACTGGCGATTATGTGGTGTACCCGACCCATGGCGTTGGCAAAGTTGTTGGCGTGGAAAAGCAGGAAATCGCGGGGCATCCGCTGAAACTGTTCGTGATCTCGTTCGAAAGCGAGCGCATGACCTTGCGTGTGCCGGTTGGCAAAGTCAGCGATGCAGGCCTGCGCAAGCTGAGCTCCAAGAAAGTCATGGACGGCGCGCTGACCACGCTCAAAGGCCGCGCGCGCGTCAAACGCACCATGTGGAGCCGCCGCGCACAGGAATACGAAGCCAAGATCAATTCAGGCGACCCGGTGTCCATCGCCGAAGTGGTGCGCGATTTGCACCGCCGCGCCGATCAACCGGACCAATCGTTTTCCGAGCGTCAAATTTATGAGCAAGCGATCGAACGTCTGGCCAGTGAAGTGGCCGCGGTCGAAAAAATCGACATGGAAAAAGCTCAGCAGAAACTTGAAAAGTTGCTCACCGCAGCTTAATCGAGTCTCGAATTCTCATCAAAAAGGCCGGTGCATCAGCGCCGGCCTTTTTGCATTTTGCGCCTTGAAACGCGTTCACTTCACCACTTTGACCCGTGCGCCGGGGATCAAGGGGTCGTCGGGGCCGATACCGTTCAGCGCTTCGAACCACTCTTTTTTATACTCATCGACCGCCATAGACCCGGCCAAATCGTCAAATGTCACGCCACGACCCACCGTCACCACACGCACCCGCCACGGCTGCACCGCATTGGCCTCCGCGCGTGATATGGTGCGAAAGCTGTAAGTGGTGCGACGAAACGGCTCATTGAGGCGCTTGGCGTCCTGGGTTCCGGCAACGAATTGGAACCGCCAGTAATGGTCTTTGTCTTGCTCAACCACAATACGGCGCACATCCACACTGCGCTTGCCGGTCCACACCTGGGCCCCGCCGGTGACCGCTTTCATGCCGTTGATGTCGATCCACTCGACATTTTCCATGTTGGCGTCGCCGCTCCATTTCTGGGTGAGGTATTGTTCCATGCCGCCCGCGTCGCGCACCTCTTTGGCAGAGGCGTCGGCGAACTTGATGGAATTGCCGTCTTTGTCGGTGGCCAAAACCATGTCGGGCATATTGCGAATGGTGAAATCTTCCGGCGCCTCAAAACGAAAGCGCAGCTCGGGATGGACGAACACGGCGCCGCGCACCATGCCCTGATCGGTATCGTCGCCGAACACCATACCATCGATCTTCGCCAGATAGCGGTCTGCTTCACGGCGCACGCCGACTTTGCCGTTCTTATCCGCCCCATTCTTGTCTGCGAGATCGATCGCTTGCACGATGCGGTCGGCGGTGCGCGGGTGCGTGGCGAGCATGTTATGTTTTTCCGCCGCATTGGGATCGCCCGCAATCAACCCTTCAATGCGCTGATGGGCGCTCAGCTTAACAAAGAAGCTGGCCATCGCTTGCGGATCGTATCCGGCGCGCGACAGGTAGCGAACGCCCAGCATATCGCTTTCCAGTTCTTGTTCGCGCGAATAGCTTTTGAGCGCCAGCTCCGCGCCCACCGCAGCAATGTTTTCAATGCCCGACACACCCGCCGCGTTGGTCAGCACGCCGAGCACTTGAATGCCCAAGTTGGTGGCGACGGTTGAGCTGTACCGCTGGGCGGTGTGGCGCGCGGTGACGTGGCCAATTTCGTGGCTCAGCACGCCAGCCATTTCCGCTTCGTCGCTGGCCAGCGCCAACAATCCACGGGTGATGTAAACGTAGCCGCCCGGTAGCGCGAACGCGTTGATTTGGGTGTCGTTCAAGACCGTAAAGGTCCACGGCAGGTCCGGCATTTCAGAATAACTGGCCAATTCCAGGCCGATATCGCGCACATATTCATTCCACGCTTTGTCCGAAAACGCGCCGCCGAACTGCTTGACCATCTTGGGGTGTTCTTCTGCCCCAACCTGAAGTTCTTTTTGGGGCGACATAAACGCGGTGAAGCTTTGCTTGCCGGTGGCGGGATTGGCGGAGCACGCCGCCACCAGCAATAACGCAGGCAGCAGGGCCATCAGGCGATAGACGCCGGTTTGGTGCATGTTTTTCATAACCGAAAATATAAGCACGGATCTCACGCCTGTCACCTCATCACCGCATTTCGTTCACGTCGAGAAGCTCCAAACGCTCGGGGTGGTCCAGTTCGATCATCGGTCCATTTCGCGATTTTAGCCACCCGCGCACCCGCACGCGCTGTCCCTTTAACGCCACCAGATCGATGCCCGCATCTTCGAACAAAGGCTCATTGCGAACATTCACCTTGATGGTGAAATCGCTGCGCCAATCCGCGCCGAAATTCAGATAAATGCGTTTTTTGACCTTGGCGGTGTCTTGCACCCGACCTTCAATGATTTGAAACGTGCCCTCATCGAAACGCGCGTTATCGACATTGCGCAGCGCATAATAGGGCAGCGCCCACATGCCCCGGGCGTCGCTACGCGCTTGGCGCTCGAAACTCAGCAGCTCAGCCGCCAGCGCTCGGTTGTCGGGAAAGGTGTAAACCCGCGCCAGCCCGCGTCTAAGCATTTCGCCTTGCAGCCACTGACCGTCCTCAACACGCGTCAAATGCGCCAAAACACGGCCATGGCGATCTAGAGGCGTCGCCGCCAGATGCACATGAACGTCGCGGTTTAAAATCATCTGCGCCAGCGCGGCCTTGGCCTCTTCGCCCAGCGGCCACGCGACGAAGTTGGGGCGGCCCAAGGGCAGTTTCGGCGCTTGAATGCCCACCAGACGCACTTGGCGGCCATCATCCAAAACGACGGTGTCGCCATCGACCACCGCCGCCACCCGCGCTTGGCCGCCATCGACCAAAGACGCCGGCCCCCCAGCCCAAGCGGGGCTGCACAGCAAACTCAGCACGATGACGATTAAAAAGCGGGCGATAGCCATACGAGGTCCTTCTTTGATATCCAACTGGTTCCTATATTCCGTATAATAAGCCCGCCCAAGCAAGGCGAAAGTCACACCGGCCTTATAAAACCATATAGCCACCAACCATATGGAAGTCCCGTCCATGGACAACGCGCGCGACACAGGTCTATACCCTTCGATCGTACCTTACACCACTGCCATGCTTGATGTCGGCGGCGGTCACAACCTGTATTATGAGCTTTCCGGCCGCCCCGACGGCATCCCGGTGATCTTTGTCCATGGCGGTCCCGGCGCGGGGACTGTGGCGACGCAACGGCGTTATTTTGATCCCGACAAATATTGCATCGTGCTGTTCGACCAGCGCGGGGCGGGACGCTCGACGCCTTACGCCAGCTTACGCGACAACACCACCGACCATCTGGTCGAAGACATGGAAAAGCTGCGCACCCACTTGGGCTTCGACACGTGGCTGGTGGCCGGGGGCTCGTGGGGGGCGACGCTGGCGCTGGCCTATGGCACGCGCCACGCCGATCATTGTTTGGGGTTTATCTTGCGCGGCGTGTTTCTCGGCGCCAAACCCGAAGTTGATTGGTTTTTAGACGGAATGGCGAGCTTTTTTCCCGAACACCACAGTGCGTTTTCGAATCATGTCGGTGGCCTTAAAGGCAAAGCCTTGCTTGAAGCCTATTGCGAACGCCTGTTCAGTCCCGACATCAAACGCCACCTGCCTGCCGCACGGGCCTGGGCGCGCTATGAAAGCCTGTGTTCCACATTGCTGCCCCACACCCCGCCCACAGGTGGGCGCGCGTTTGAACATTACGCCCTGACCCTCGCGCGCATCGAAGCGCATTACTTCAAACACGATTTGTTTTTGCAAGAGGATGAGCTGATGAACCGGCTCGACGCCGTGCGCCCCTTACCCGCCATCATCGTACAAGGTCGCTACGACGTCATTTGCCCCATCAAAACCGCGCATACGCTGCATTTGGCGTGGCCCAATTCCGAACTGGTGGTGGTGCCTGACGCCGGCCATTCGGGAATGGAGCCGGGTATTTCGCGGGCTTTGTCACGGGCGGCGGACGCCATGGCCCGAGACCTCCTCTAGATTTGCTCGTGTCTGAATCGCCACACCTGCACCGACAACGCAACCAAGACGATTCATACGCATTGATTTTAGAGCCTTTTTCCCTTTAAATGCCCCCACCGAAGAGGAAGGGAACGTCTGCACATGCGCACCGTAAAATCTATTGTCGCCAAAACCGTCATGATGGGCTTCGTGCTTGCAGGCTCATCACTCGCGACGCACGCGCACGCCGACGACCCCGCCTTTCTGTCCATCGGCGGCGGCACCTATGACTGGAATCGTCAAAAAGACGAAGGCGTCGAAGTGCGCATGGAATACCGCCATGACAAAAAAATCTTCGATCTGGTTAAACCGTTCGTCGCGGCCGCGGTGTCGAAAAACGATTCCACCCAAGTGTTCTTGGGCGCAGGCATTTTGATGGACATCTATCTGGGCAAGCGTTTTGTCATCACACCCAGCTTTGCCCCACACTATTACCATGGCGGCAACGCCAAGCTGGATCTTGATTATGCGCTGGAATTCCGCTCTCAGGTCGAAGCGGCCTACCGCTTTGACGACCGGTCGCGTTTGGGCATTGCGGTGTCGCACTATTCCAACGCCTCGCTCGGCAAAACCAATCCAGGAACTGAATCGGCGACCATCTACTATTCGATTCCCGTCGATTTCTTTAACTAAACCTCTTTATCCTTAATTTTCAAACTGTTGAAGTCCGCACTTAGGAGCAGCTTGACAGATTGTAGCGTTTTGAGCATATTCCAACCAATTGGTTAAACCAAACGGTTGAATTATGACATCCTCACCTGATCCATCCGCCTCATCCACGCGGGCGATGCCGTCCAACGACGACATCCTCGATATCGCCGCCGCCGCCTTTGCCGAAAAAGGCTTCGAAGGCGCGCGCGTGGACGAAATCGCCAAAGCGGCCGACGTCAACAAAGCGACGCTGTACTACCGCATCGGCGACAAAGACGCCTTATATGCGGCTGTGTTGGAACGTATATTTTCCGCCAAGGGTGCGCGTATGCAAAAGATGCTGGCCACCATTGACGATGCCGAAGATCGCGTGCGCATCTTTGCCCGCATTTTGGTCGACGACCACGACCACCCCGAACAGTTCAGCGCCATCATGCTGCGCGAAGTCGCAGGTGGCGGACGCAACCTGCCCGACAATGTCTTGCCGTTAATGGCGCGCATGGTTGGGGCGTTGAAACAAACCCTGGCCGAGGGCGTTGAACAAGGGCGTTTCAACCCGGTCAATCCGTTTTTGGTGCACATGATGTTGATGGGCGCGTGCAGCCTTTACGCCACCAATGGCCCGATCCGGAGCCGCGTCGCCGCGCTGGCCCCTGAAAGCGCCCCCCTCAATCCTGAATTGTCCTTAAGCGACGCCGCCGACAGCATCACCGATATGCTGTTGAACGGCCTGCGCAAGACCACCTGACCCAAAGAGAGATCCGATCATGGCCGAGACGCTCCGCCAACGCATTGAAAACGGCTTCGCCGCCTTCGGCCATCTGATCGCGCGGCGCGCGTGGGTTGCGCTGATTTTGTGCATCGCCCTTGTGGCGGGACTGGCCAGTCAATTGCCCAAAATCGTTATCGACACGGCGACGGAAAGCTTCTTGCACAAAGAAGACCCCGCCCTTTTGGCTTACAACACCTTTCGCGATCAGTTCGGGCGCGACGAGTTGGTGATGATCGCCATCGAAGCCCCGGATGTGTTCGCACCCGCGTTTCTCAAGAAACTTGAAAAGCTGCACATTGAGCTGCAAGACAACACCCCGCATCTTGACGACATCAACAGCCTGATTAATGCGCGCAACACCTACGGCCTTGAAGACGAATTAATCGTCGAAGACCTATTCGAAACATGGCCGACCGACGCCGCCGGTTATGAAGAAAAACGCCAGCGCGCCATGGCCAACCCTCTGCTTGAAAACCTGTTGCTGTCCGAAGACCAAACGATCGCCACCATCGTGATTCGCACCAATGCGTTTTCGTCACAAGGCGTAACCCAAGACGACGCCCTGGGTGGATTCGACGATTTAGACGCCCCGACCGGTGAACCGGTGGAACGTATTTACCTCACCGACGCGGAAAACACCGAACTGGTCGATACCGTGACCGCGATCGCCATGGCCTATGACGCGCCCGACTTTAAAGTTTATGTCGGCGGCTCGCCGGTGATTGTCGATGTGCTGAAAAAATCCATGCAGACCAATCTCAAACGTTTTCTGCTGATGGCCATCGGCATCATCGGCGCCATCTTGTTCGTCATGTTCCGGCGCGTCTCCGGCGTTGTGTTGCCCTTGCTGGTGGTGATCGCATCGGTCCTCGGCACCATGGGACTCTTGCCCATCACCGGGCGGGCGCTGACCTTGCCGATGCAAATTTTGCCGTCGTTCCTGTTGGCCGTTGGCGTAGGGGCGTCCGTTCACTTGTTGTCGGTGTTTTTTCGCCATGTGCAAACCGGCCATGGACGACGCGATAGTGTGGTCTATGCGCTGGGGCATTCGGGCTTGCCCATCGTCATGACGTCGTTGACCACGGCGGCGGGGCTGGCGTCCTTTGCCGGCGCCGAAATTGCGCCAATTGCAGACCTTGGCGTCATTGCCGCGCTGGGCATTATGTTGTCGCTGTTTCTCACCTTGGTGATGCTGCCGGCGTTGCTGACCATCTTACCGCTCAAAGCAAAATCCAGTGGCCGCGCGCATAAGCGCCATGCCCGTATGGACGCCTTGCTGATTTGGGTGGCGCGGATATCCGTCGTGCGTGCGCCCGCGGTGGTGATCATCACGGTGGTCGCCCTCGCCATCGCGCTGACGGGCGCTGCGCAACTGCAATTTTCTCACCAACCGTTTACGTGGCTGCCCAAGACCGAGCCCGCCCGTGCGGCGACCGACTTCATCGATCTACGCATGAAAGGCGCCAGCGCGGTTGAAGTCGTGGTCGACACCAAACATGAAAACGGCCTGTATGACCCAAAAATCATGCACGGATTAGAGACCCTCAATCGCCAAATCGCAGCCCTCACGACCGAACATTACGCCGTCGGCAAGACACTGTCTTTGGCTGATATTTTAAAAGAATCCAACCGCGCCCTGCATGCCAACGATGACGCTCATTATGTCATCCCCGATGATCGCGACCTGATCGCGCAGGAACTGTTTTTGTTTGAAAACACCGGTTCCGACGATCTCGAAGACTTCGTCGACAGCCAGTTCCAAAAGGCGCGTTTCACCGCCAAGATGCCATGGGTCGATTCTGTGTATCTGCAGACCCTTGATCACGAGTTGACGCAAAAGTTCCACGCCGTGTTGGGCGATGACGTCGACATCACCGTCACAGGCATGAACGCGCTTTTGGGCCGCACCATGGAAGCAACGATCTTTTCCATGGCCAACAGCTACGTCATCGCCGCGGGCGTGATCACCATCATGATGATCTTGTTCATTGGCAACGTGCGCATCGGCCTGCTCGCCATGATCCCGAATTTAACCCCAATCATCATCGTGTTGGGATTGATGGGCTGGCTTGGCATCAAGCTGGATTTGTTCACCATGCTGATTGGTTCCATCGCCATCGGCTTGGCGGTCGATGACACCATTCACTTCATGCACAATTACCGCCGCTATCACCACGAAACCGCCAACGTACACAAAGCGGTCCGCGAAACGTTGCTCAGCACCGGGCGCGCGATGTTGGTGACCACCGTGGTTTTGTCGCTGGGATTTTTCATCTTCACCCAATCGACCATGAGCAATCTGATCAATTTCGGCTGGCTGACCGGCCTGACCATTGTGTTGGCGCTGATCGCGGATTTCTTCCTGGCGCCGGCGTTGATGGCGCTGTTGCACAAAGCCCACCTGTTGCCCGATGATTCAGATTATTGAACTGGAGTTTCTTTTATGAAAACCGCACCCGCACTCATGCCCTCACTCTTGGCGGCGCTGATCATTTCACTGAGCGCCACGCCACTTGCCGCACAAGATTTAACCGCGCGTGAAATCATGGTCAAAGTCGACGACCGCGATGACGGCGACAACCGCATCGCCGAAATGCAGATGGTGCTGACCGACAAAAACGGCGACACCCGCATTCGCAAAATGAAGTCGTTCGACAAAGACCTGATCACCGACAAGGGCGAAGAAGATCGCCGCCGCATCATGTTCTTTTTGGAACCCGCCGACGTCAAAGACACCGGCTTTCTGACATATGATTTCGACGCTTATGAAAAAGACGACGATCAGTGGCTGTTTTTGCCGGCGCTGAAAAAAACCAAACGAATTGCGTCAACCGATAAGTCCGGCAGCTTCATGGGATCGGATTTCAATTATTCTGACATGACGCGCAAAAACTTGGATGCTTACGATTTCAAAATCTTGAAAGAAGCCGACGTGCGCGGCGCGAAAACGTGGGTGATCGAAGCCCTGCCTAAGACCCGCGAAGAAATGGAGCAGACCGGCTATAAAAAATCCGTGGTATTCGTGCGCCAAGATAACTTCATCGTGGTGCGCGCCGTGCATTGGACCGACACCGGCGATAAGCTCAAATACCTTGACGTCACCGGGTTGGAAAAAATCGACGGCGTGTGGACCGTCACGGCCATGTCAATGACCACCAAGAAAAACAAGGTGACCGACCACAAAACCGACATGACGTTCGCCAACGTACGCTATGGCCAAAGCCTCGACGACAATCTGTTCACGTTGCGGCGTCTGGAAAAAGGTCTGTAATCAGACATGCTTTCACGCTTCGCCCTACCTATGGTTCTGAGCCTCACCGTCGCGGTGGGGGGCGCTGCGCACGCGCAAGATACGCTCGACGATGTTCTGGGCGGCTTCGACGAACCGGCGCCCACCTCAACAACCGACGATGCTTTGCAAGGCTTCGACGATGACGCGGCGACCCCCGCGCCACCTGCGGCGCAGGTCCAAGCACCCTCGCCCTGGTCGCTGTCGGGCAGCGTGTCTTTTTCCGCTGCCTATGATTACACCCAGAACGCCCCTGCGGTTGGGGAATCTGACAAACGCGGCCTCAGCCGAACCCGACCCAAAGCGACGGTGAAACTGAAAGGCAATTTGCCCGATCAGTTTTCCGTCCCCCTACGCATCTTGGCGGAAGCCTCTGCGGCGCATGACTTCGTTTACACCGTACGCGGACGCGGCGATTATAACGACACCGTCAAAAATGCTTCTGAGCGCGATATCAATCTGGGCGAGGTCTACGTCAACGCCCGTCTTGGCGATGGATTTGAGCTCACCGCTGGACGTCAAATCATCGTCTGGGGCACATCGGAAAACTTGCGCGTTGTCGATGTCGTCAATCCGCTGGACCGGCGTGAACTGGGCATGGTCGATATCGAAGACGTGCGTTTACCGTTGGCGATGGTGCGCGCCGATTACGTCACCGGGCCGTGGATCGCCACCGCCATGGTGATCCCGCACATTCGTTTCAACAAAACCGCCCCGGCCTACAGCGCCTACGACCCATCCAATGGCGCCCAGCCGCAAAACGACGTGCCCGCCGATGAGATCGACAACGCCGAACTGGCCGCCAGCCTGCGTGGAAATTTTTCCGGCTGGGATTTGTCGCTACACGCCGCCAACCTGTATGACGACGCCGGTCACAAAGAATCCGTGAACGGCGCCACGCGCATCCGTCACGCGCGGGTCAACATGCTGGGCGTGACCAGCGACGTGGCGTTGGGCAACTGGCTGCTCAAGGGTGAAATGGCGCACACATCGGGTTTGCAAACTTTGGGTGAGCCGGGCAAAGACTTCCGTCGCAGCGACGTCTTGCTGGGCGTTGAGTTTTCAGGTCTGTCTGAGGGCAGCGTGAGCTTCGAGGTGGTCAACCGTCACCTGCACGGCTGGAGCGACGCGCTACGCGGCGAAGGTTTGCGCAAAGACTCCCAAGAATACGCCCTGCGGTATTCTGCAGATTTCCTACACGAACGTCTTCATGTCACCGCCCTGACCTCGCGCCTGTCGCCGTTGACCCGCGGGGGCGGGTTTTCCCGCGCCTCGGTCGAATACGACCTGCAAGACGCGTTGAGCGTCACCGGCGGAGTGACGATCTATCACGACGGCGCCCGCACGCCGTTCAAAGGCCTGGGCGACAACGACCGTTTGTTCGTCGAAATCAAGAAAAGCTTCTAGCTTACAGTCCCTCTCAACGGTATTTTACGGGCTCGAATATGTGTTATAAGCCAACGCATATTACCGGGGCGCCCGTAGCTCAGCAGGATAGAGCACCAGATTCCTAATCTGGGGGTCGTGAGTTCGAATCTCGCCGGGCGCACCATTCTCCCTTCGGTCGAAGGATTGCCCGGAGTCTTCATGACTTCGGACTTCGTCCTGTGGGGCGCACCATTTTTTCTATAAATATCAATTCATTAAGCAGCCAGAACGAGTATGCTTTCTCTATCGATGAGAAGGTCGACGCTGTCACCTACCTGAAAAATACTTTCGCCCCTTTTGTGGGCATGATCTACCAGCACAATATCGCCGTTCACATCCACGCCATAGCGGATGATCGAACCGAGAAACTCCATGTGTTCGACTTTGCCATTGAGCTTTGAGTGCGCTTCGCCCACACCCGTACCCGCCGCGCAGACATCGACATTTTGCGGGCGGAAGACAATTGAGCGTCCGTGTGAGTAACCTTGGTTGAGAGGGATATCCATGCCCCGGTCTGTGCGAAAGACCAAAGAGCTTTCATCTGTAATGACGGAGCCTTTGATGATGTTCGCCGTACCAAGGAATTTGGCGACGAACAGGTTGGCGGGCTTGTCATACAGTTCGATGGGCGCACCGACTTGTTGGATGACCCCTTGATCGAGCACCGCCATGCGGTCCGACGTGGTGTTGGCTTCTTCTTGATCGTGGGTGACGAAGATGGTGGTGAGTTTGAGTTTTTGTTGCAGCTCACGTATGTCGCGACGCATCTGGATGCGCAGATTGGCGTCTAGGTTGGACAATGGCTCATCCAACAGCAACACTTTCGGCTCAATCACAATGGTGCGTGCCAGAGCGATGCGTTGTTGTTGACCACCGGACAATTGCGACGGCCTGCGGTCGGCCAAGTCCATCAGCCCAACCATATCCAGCGCCTTTTCCACGCGCTCATTGATTTGAGCTTTAGACACTTTGCGTTCTTCCAAACCAAACGAGACGTTTTTGCGCACTGTCATATGCGGCCACAGCGCATAGCTTTGAAACACCATGCCTACGTCCCGTTCCCAAGGTGGCAGATCGGCTATATCGTTGCCTTGGATCAAGATGCGGCCCGTCGGCGTCGGGCCGAAGCCGGCGATGGCGCGCAGCAGGGTCGATTTGCCGGAACCGGATGGTCCCAAAAAAGCAAAGAACTCACCCTGTTTGATGGACAAGTCCACCCCCTTCAGTACATGGGTTTCGCCAAACGACAAGTTCAGATCTTCGATCACGACACCTGCTGTCTCATGTGCGTTGGTCATCATGTTAGGTCTCCTCCGCGACAATGGAAGTGGATTCGCGTGCTTTATTGCTGCGTTCGATAATCAAGTGGGATGCATAGGTGCCGATGCCGACGAACAGCACCGCAATCACACCCAGGGCCGCGCCGGGGCCCCGGCCAGCAGCGCTTTGCATGAATTCGTAAATACCGTAAGCCAGTGGTGCGTCGGTCTCTTTCGCCACCAACATGATTGTTGCCGATAGCTCCACAGCCGCCGTGGCGAAGCTGGTCACGAACCCGGCCAGGATGCCGCCTGACATCAATGGAATAACGATCCGCCACACTGTACGAGCTTTGGTGGCGCCAAGGTTTTCGGCGGCCTCTTCCAGCATCACACTCACCTGCTGGATCGCCGCAACACAAGAACGCAACGCATACGGCAGACGGCGGATGGTCATGGCGATGACAATGATCACCCACCACGATGCCAGCGGTTGATCGATAAGGGGAACATCAACGCTGTGGAAAGTGCGCAGATAACCGATACCTATAACCACGCCCGGAACCGCCAAAGCGGCCGTGGCGCCGTAATCCAACCACTTGCGTCCAACCAGATCGGTGCGCCACACAACATAGGCGATGGCAGTCGCTAAAATCACATCGAACAAAGCCGCCAGACCGGCATACAGCAAGGTGTTGGTGATGTACTGGGTCGCGGTTGAAAACACCGTGATGTAATGCGAGATGGTGAAGGCATCCGGCAACACGGCATAAGACCAAATGGTGCCGAACGACAACAGAAGCAAACCGAAATGCGGCGATAGCACCAACATCAAAATGAGAACGACCACGGCGTAACAGCCAACCTTTTCCCAACTGCGCAAATCACGTTTCATCAAACCGCCGCCGCCCTTTTGCACGGTGGCGTAATCCTTGCCTTTCAAAGCCCGTAACGACACCCAAAGCGACAATAATGAAAAGCCGACCAAGATCACCGAAATGACATAGCCCATAGGATCTGAAATGCCGATGGATGACACCCGCAGATAAGCCTGCGGGGCCAGCATGGTGTTCACGTTCAAGAGGAGCGGCGTGCCCAGATCGTCGAAGACCTTGATGAACACCAGCGCCGCGCCTGCAACGTAGCCCGGCATGGCCAAAGGGAAGACAATGCGCCGAAACAAGCGCAAACCGTTTGCGCCTAAGTTCTGGGCTGACTCCTCCATTGATCGGTCAATGTTGGAAAGGGCCGCTGAGAGATTAATCAGAATGAACGGAAAATAGTGAATGCTTTCGACGAAGATCACCCCGTTCAAACCTTCCATGAACGGGATCGTGAAACCGAAATATTCATCCAACAACAAATTTACGGAGCCATTGGAGCCAAACAACAATTGCATGGCGACCGCACCGACGAACGGCGGCATGATCAGGGGGATGATCCCCAAGGTCTGAATCAGAGCGGTGCCGCCAAAGTTAAAGCGGGTGGTGAAATACGCCAACGGCATGGAAATGATCGATGCGATCACAACCGACATGGAGGCAACATAAAACGAGTTAAAAAAGGATTCCCGAAATAATGAATTGCGGAAGAAATCGACGAAATTGATGATCGTCGCCTCCCCCGTGGAAGGATCCTGAAAAGCAACAACAATGACCTGACCGACGGGAACCACCAAGAAAGTCAGCAGAAACAAAGCAATCAAAATACCGACTACGGCAGGTCCGCGTTGGACAGAGGAAATCTGCAATGACATATCGCGCCCCAAGAAAATCTGCGTCAAAAAAATCAAAAGAAGTGAAGTCGCCCCCCAACAATTAGGCGGGGGACGACTTCTCGGGGAGGTTGATTACAGCATAGACTTGGCTTTTTCAGCCAGTTCCTTGGCCTTGGCGTAATTCGCCTTGACCATGGTGTCCCACTCCTGCTCGATCTCAGCCTGACGGCCTTCCACTTTGTCGGTCGCTTTTTTGCGTTTCTTCTTAAAGATCTTGTTGAAGTCTGCTTGACCAGCCGTGGCTTCATCGACCGGAACCTTTGCGACCAATGCACGGGCTTCGGCAATCAGTTTGGCGGCTGCCGGGTTGCTCTTGCCCTTTATAGCAGCATCAGCTTCTTGAATGGCCTTGGTCGCTGCGGTCAAGTCTTCCATACGATAGGTGATCATCACGTCGAACAAGGAGTTCACCACGTTGTAGCGGTTCTTTGACAAATCCAGATCGAACTTCACAGCAGCACCGATGGACTTGTCTTTGAACGGATTGGGAAAGCCTGCAGGTGCTTTTGCATAGGTCTTCGGGTTCACGGGCAAACGGCGAATCTTCGGATCAAGCAACAGTTCCTGACCTTCCGGAGACAACAGAAACTCGATGAATTCACCGGCTGCAGAGGCATTGGGCGCATCCTTCACGATGCCAATATTAGCGGGCACCAAGGTGGTGACCTCCGGATATACAAAATCAACCGGGAAGCCTGATCCCATGGAGGACAGGCCGAAAAAGTCGATCACGATGCCATAGCCGAACTGACCGCTGTTGACGCCATCAGGAACGCCAAAGCTGCGTTCTGTGACGGTTTTGAAGTTACCCGCAATTTCTTTCCATTCGGCCCAACCGGCATCCCAACCGAGACCCTGGATTACCGTTTCGACGGTCAGGTGCGTGGTCCCGGAACGAGACGGGGCGCTCATGCCCACATGGCCGTGATAGACTGGGTCTTTCAAGTCCGCCCAGTTTTTCGCGACTGGAAGTTTTTTCGCTTTGGTATAACGGGTGTTCCACATGATGCCGTAACCGGATGCGGCGAAACCCATATAGTAACCGTCCGGATCATTGATCGGGAATGCGCCGACCTTATCGGGGATGCCCTTGGCCATTGGTGTGTATTTGGCGAGCAAACTGTCACCCTTGAGCACTTCAAAGGCATCCGGTGCAGACGCCCAGAACAAATCGGACGTATTGCTGCCCGCCGTTTCTTGAAGATACTTGATGCCAGCCGAGGTCTTTTTGTTGAGCACCTCAACCGTCAGACCCGGGTTTTTATTTTCAAACGCCGTCTTAAATACAGCCGTCAAATCTTTGGGGAACGACGTCACGATCGTGAGCGTTCCCTCTGCAGCCATTGCAGTTGTCGATACGATGGACATGGCAAGTGCCGCCACCGCACCGAACGTCATAAACTTTTTCATGGATAATCCTCCCTGGTATTTGAAGGCGTACGCGCCCCCTCATTACGCAGCACCTAGAGCAATCGCCATGCCAATGGGCAGAATAAATCCCAACCCATTGTTTCTATTGGGAGGTCTCGAAGATATTGGTTTCGTAAGGCGTAACGAGATGTGTCAAATGTGACCCATGCCACAACATCGCATGGGTCAAATCCGTTACGAAAAGTCTTCGCGATTCAGGCTGTATTTCTGCATACGCAAATATAGCGTCTTGCGAGGCAGTCCCAGCGCTGTGGCCGTTTCTCCGACACGCCCTTGATGTTCACGCAGGCTGGAGGTGATGGTTGCGCGTTCAAAACACGCCAGGCGTTCACTTAGGGTTTGCGCCTCACCATCGGTTTCACACAAAACCGCGCCCACTTCGTTGGGGTCACCCAAGCCCAGCACAAATCGATCCGCCACGTTACGCAATTCACGTACGTTTCCAGGCCATGTGTGAATCATCAACTCCTGCAGCTTATCTTCACCAATGCTGGGAACGGAACGGTGATAGCGAACCGCCGCACCATCGACAAAATGACGGAACAACAACGGCGCATCGTCGATACGATCGCGCAGCGGCGGTAACGCCACTTGGGCCACTTGCAAACGATACAAAAGATCTTCGCGAAACGTACCCGCGCTGGCGGCTTCACGCAGGTCGATTTTAGATGCCGCCACCACACGAACATCAACAGGCACCGGATCGTTTCCACCGACCCGTTCGAAAGTGCGTTCTTGCAGCACGCGCAACATGCGAACCTGTACACTTGCTGGCATGCTTTCGATTTCATCTAAAAACAACGTGCCGCCTTCGGCGTATTCGATTTTTCCGATACGCCGCTTATTGGCCCCGGTGAAGGCTCCCGCTTCATGCCCGAACAGTTCGCTTTCGATGACGCTTTCAGCTAATGCGCCACAGTTTAAAGCGACAAAGGGTTTCATTCTGCGCCCGCCAAAATCATGCAAGCATCGCGCTACGACCTCTTTACCTGTGCCGGTTTCACCGACCAACAAAACATCGACGTCGGTGTCGGCCAAATTCAGCACCAAGTTACGCAGCTTTTCCATGGCCTGTGTTTTGCCGATGATTTTGTTTTCCAACTCCCCACCTGCATCCAACTCGCGGCGCAAGTCGCGGTTTTCCAAAACCAGCTTGCGCATGTCCAACGCGCGCTTGGCAATGCCTACCAATTGTTCTGGGGCCGCGGTTTTTTCCATAAAATCATACGCACCGTCGCGCATGGCCTGGACGGCAACGGGAATGTCGCCATGGGCGGTGACAATCACCACCGGCAGATCCGCATCAATGTTCATAACCCCCGTCAATATATCCAGACCGTTGACGCGTGGCATTTTTAAATCCGTCACCACAATTCCCGGCCAGCTGGGCGTGATATATTCCAGCGCCTCTTTACCGTCACTGAACGGCGTCACATCGAAACCTTCAAGTTCCAATGTCTGAGACACCGACAAGCGCACTTCGTCTTCGTCATCTATGAGTATGATCCGGTTGATGTCGTTCACGTATAAACCCTCTGTGTCATGGCGCAGGCTTCAGCCGCAGCCAAAACGTCGTGCCGCTTCCAACACGACTCTCCACGCGCATGGTGCCGCCAAAATCCTTGATGATGTTGTAAGAAACCGACAGTCCCAATCCAAGTCCCTCGCCAACGTCTTTCGTTGTGAAGAACGGATCGAAAACTTTTTTCAGATGCCCGTCGTCCATGCCCACACCCGTATCACGAACCCGCAGTTCGACCCAATTGGCCTGTGTATGAGCTGCAATAATCAAACGGCGCACAGGCGCATCCACCATGGCATCGATGGCGTTGTTGATAAGGTTGAGGACCACTTGTTCCAAACGCACCTGCCCGCCGAAAACATAGCGACAGGTTTCGTCAATCAATACACTGACTTCGATATTGTGCTCACTCACACGGCGTTCCAAAAGCGTAAGCACATCATCGAGTACCGTGACGAGATCGGTGCGTCGCAAATCGCGTTTCGGTTTACGCGCCAAATCGCGGAGGCTTCCTGTGATGCGATTGGTTTTTTCTAACAGCTCGTCAATTTTGTTGAGGTTTTCCTGAGCCTCACCATTGCGGCCCTTTTCGACCAGCAATCCTGCATTGCGCGCGTAATGGCGGATGGCTGCCAATGGCTGGTTGATTTCGTGTGAAATGCCCGCCGTTAATTGACCGAGTGCAGCCAATTTAGCCGCTTGCACCAATTCGGCCTGGGTTTCGCTCAAGGTATCGCGAAAAGTTCTCAGCGATTGCGCCATCTGTGCGATTTCGTCTTCACCACCCACGGGCACGTCGGCACTCAAATCGCCTTCGGCTATGGTGCGCATGCTTTCGTCCAAACGCGTAATCCGCCCCACCAACCCGCGCCCGACGTACAACCACACGAACGGCACCGCGACCACCAAGCTGACGAACACGGCAACGACCAACCACAGCCGCCCTTGACGGATGGACGCCTGCGAGCGTTCGGCCGAACTCAGAGCCGCAGCAATTTCTTCATCGACGCGTTGCGTGATCAAGACGTGAAATGGCTCCAAAAGGGCTTGGTTCTTGATCAGCAAATCGCGTTCAGCCTCCAAGTCTTTGAGCTCTTGCGTGCGCAAGGCGAACACCCCCTGCGGACCATTGGCGAAGGCTTGAATATCCTTAAGGGATTGGCGCAATGACAACGCACCAGGTACCGCTTGAACGGTGCGAAAATTCGCATCGATACGACTTTCAATTTCACGAAAGAACAGTTCGGTGAAACGCAACGCATCTATGTTGGGAATGTTGGCTGCACGCCCAATCAATTCGGCCAACAAACTTCCATCGGCATTGATCGTATACAAAGAACGCTGTTTGGCCATTTCCCCGTTCAAAGTCCCGGACGTTTCGGTCACGGTTCCACTGCGGCTCAGTGCCAGACTAATGTTGAAGAGCGTGTCGTCGATCATCGGTTCGATCTCATCTAAGAAGTCAGCCGATGCCCAACGCAATCTTTCAATCAATTCTTCTTTTCTCGCCGTGCGCGCAAGGCGCAAGCTGACCACCGCATCTAAATTTTTGAGATTTAGATTCAGCGCGCTGACCGCCTCCTTGAAATCTGAGAGCACCGCCCTTTTCGCACCAGCCCTTTCCATTGCATCCAATACAGCGCTCATGTCCTGTAGGCGTGCAGACAATTGTAGCCAAAGGCGTTCACGTTCTGCATCGTCTTTGGCTGATGACAACGCAGGAGCCGTACCAATGATTGCGCCGCCGCGTTCCGCTAATTGCGCCGCCAATGTCACCGCCGGAACGTTACCGCCAACGATCAATTCCAAGGTATCGCCTAAACGTGTAAAGGACACCCAAGCCACCACGGTGGCAACTATGGTCACAACCGCCACCGCACCGAATGCCCAGGACAGGCGTCCACGGATGCCAATGCGGAATGGCGTGCTCATTGGTGGCTCTTTGTGTTTTGGCCTCGCAGCGCGATCAGAACGTCACTGGCCAATTTATAAGCGCGGTCTTGATGATCACGTGCAAACGCCGCCCATTCCGCTTCCATCTTGATTTGACGCAACGGAACCGACAAGCCCGGTTTGTGACGCACAAAAACCGCCGACAGTTCGGACGATCCAGCTTCATCTGGTAAAACGGGTACTTGACTGGCCAAACGTCGGGCTTCTTTCACCTGATCGCTCAAGTGCGGTGCATCCACCCCTACGAGAGCTTCTTCTGCATCATGAATAGCCTTCCATGTACGGCGCAAGGCTTGCAGCCGAAATGTAATCATCACATCGAACATCGAATTGACCAGCTGATAACGTTGACGAGAAATCTGGGTATCGAAGGCGATTCCCTTATCAGTCAATTCATCACTGAACGGGTTGGGGTAATGTGCAGGGGCTGTCTCGTATAAAGATCGCATCACCGGCAATCGACTGATTTGAGGGTCGAACAAAAGCATTTGCCCTTGTTTGGATAGCACAAAATCGACGAAGGCCTTGGCCGCAATCGGATTGGTGGAACGCTTCACAATGGCAATGTTGGCGGGCAAAAAGGCTGTCCCGGCGGGGTAGGAAAAATCAACCGGCGCTCCGGTTGCTTTCGCCGACATGCCTAAAAAATCAATCGCCGTGCCGATACCAAACCGTTCCGCCAAGACACCATCGATCACGCCAAAGCTGCGCGCCGTAACCGTGGCCAGATTCCCCCCGATTTCCGACAAGGTCGCCCAGCCGGCTGCCCAGCCTTGGCTTTGCAAAATGCTTTCGACAATCAGATGAGTTGTCCCCGAACGCGATGGTGCGGAAATGCCGATATGATGAGCGTAAGAACGCTGTGTCAGATCGCGCCAATTTTTAGGCGCTTTGAGTGCATGGCGTTTTAAGTAGTCTTGATGCCAAACAATACCGTATCCCGAAACCGCAAAGCCTTTGTAAAACCCATCCGGATCATCAATGGGATAAGAGCCAATACGTGCGACTTCGTTGTCAGATTGGGAAAAGGCCCGTTGCAGGTGACCTGCTTCTTTAAGCACTTCAAACGCATCCGGGGCTGAGGCCCAAAACAGGTCGGCAGGCTCGTTCAAGCGTTCATTAATAAAAGAGATTGCGGCAGACGTTTTTTTGCTGCGCACGAACACCGTGACGTCAGGGTGTTTTTGTTCGAATGCATTTTTAAATTTTTCGAAAAGTGCCGGTGGAAACGAAGTAACGATCACCAACGTACCATTGATATTGGAGGCCAGAGCGCGATCCGGGCCACTCACCCACATCACAGACACGATAAATGCAATGCCAATCCATAGACGCAGGCCCATTCTCATGCTTTTCCCCGCTCCTTCATGCCACGAGTATATGTGCTTAGAAACCAGACGCAACCATGCGAGATTAAATGTCATGTCTAAGATGCATTGAACCCCGTGCGGGGATATGAGACAAAATGCCATGACAGATCAGCCCCTACATGCATCCCCTGAAATCGTGTTGCTGCGCCACGGCGAAACGCAATGGAACCGAGAAGGCCGATACCAAGGCCAACACGATTCACCGTTAAGCTTAAACGGGATCGGACAAATTCGGGCCATTGCTGAGACCTTGCGCCCCATCATCGAAGAACTGGAACACTACCAACTTTGGTCCAGTCCCCTCACAAGAACACGGCAGTCAGTCTCTATTTTTTGTGAACAACTCGGTCTTTCCTACGCCGACGTCCTGTTCGACGATCGCTTGATGGAACGCTCTTATGGGCGTTGGGAAGGGTTGACGATGGTCGAAATCGAGTTGCGCTACGCCGAAGACGTCGAAATGGAAAAAGCCGATCGCTGGAATTTTGCCATACCTAACGGCGGTGAAAAATTTGCGGATGTAGCCGATAGACTCAGAAGTTGGCTCGACGATATTGCCAACGATACGCCTGTGATCACAATGACTCATGGCGGAGCAGGCCGTGTACTGCGCGGTGTTTATATGAACCTAAAACCAGAAACCATTTTCGCTTTCAACGATCCGCAATCAAGCGCTTTTACAATGTCCGATACAACGTCAAAAACCATTCAAGCCGCGCCTGAACACCTACAGGCATTTGGCTGCCTCAATCCCGGTTTGGGTGTGCGCATCTGATCACATCCTCAATTTTCCATGGCACACTGATGGCACAACTGGTGATGAATAACGTCGATACTCAGGGACAATTGAGGATCAAGTGCCAGCCCAAACACCCCACGTTTACTTATCCCTACCGATCACACAGTGTCGTTACTTCTCATTTCCATCAGATTCCTAATCTGGGGGTCGTGAGTTCGAATCTCGCCGGGCGCACCATTTTTTCGAGAACGTGACGTAATACAGCATCGCTCATCGTTGGACTTCAACCGCCCAAGCGAGCCCACGGACATCGCCTTCACTGAAGTACGTTTATCATGCGTGGTGTGAAAAAGCGTCGCGATGGTGAGATATTGAAGACAGCGGTTATATCTCAGGCCGCAGAGGGGCTTTACGTACAAGAACTGGGCAATAGTCGATATAGTGTTAGATTTAATTTTAACAGTATTAAAGATTACGCCATATAGTCAGGGGTGTTTATATGGGAAGGGTCAATGTCTAAGTTTTTGAAAAAAGCAGCGCGGATCTTCAGCGGCAAAAAAAGCCGCGACATCTTACCGGACTACGTCAGCATCGGCAGGGGCACTTATGGCGTCAATCGCAACACCATCCAGGGCATGTCCCCCGACGCGCCAGTAAACATTGGTAATTTCTGTTCATTCGGGCAAGAGACGTTGATTTTTTCCAAGGCTGATCATGCGCTCAACCTACCGTCCACTTTCCCTTTGCGCACCCTGCTCCTTCACCCTGAACGGGGGGATCAGGATGCTGTGACGAAGGGCGCTGTGAGCATCGGCAATGACGTGTGGGTCGGCGCGCGCGCGATGATCCTGAGCGGCGTCACCATTGGCGACGGCGCCGTTATTGGCGCCGGCGCCTTAGTTACAAAAAACGTTCCGCCTTATGCTATCTTTGCAGGAAATCCTGCCCAGTTGGTCAGGTATCGCTTTAGCGAAGATCAAATCGAAGCCCTACAACGCATTGCGTGGTGGGACTGGCCAGATCAAAAAATCCGCGATTTCGAAGCTCAGCTATACGGTGACATTGACGCCTTCATTGACGCAGCAAACCGTCATAACTGAATTTTATGTGAAGTGGCGAGATTTACATTTAAACCTCAACGCCGAGAACGTTAAAGACACAGAACCTTTAGGTTGCTCCTCCCCCGCGGCTTGCTATTTTCTTGCTAACAACGACATATAGAATAATCGCATTTGATGTCTGCTCCTTTATGTATGCTAGGTCCTTACCCGTGAAGTCAAAACACCCAATCCACACATCCACACCTATTTTAATGTCACGCTTATGGCGTGAATGCATTCGAGATTATGCTGGAAAGCTTTTTTTGGCTCTTATCTTTATGGGGCTGATGGCGGGGGCCACGGCATTGAGCGCATGGCTGATGAAGCCCGTCGTCAACGACATATTCATTGCCCGTAACCGAGATGCGCTGTGGTTGATCGGTTTCGCCATCCTTGGAACCTTCACCCTCAAGGGTGTGTCAAACTACATCCAAGCCACGCTCATGGCCCATGTCGGCATGAAGATTGTAGCTGAAATGCAAAATCGCCTCTTTCGCCATATGTCCGGCCTCGATTTAGGCTTTTTTCACAACAACGCCACCGGAACTTTGTTATCGCGCTTCACCATAGACGTCACGACCATGCGCGTGGCCGTTACCCATGGCATCACGGTCTTCGGCAAGGACCTCTTATCGCTGATCGGATTGGTGGCCGTGATGTTCGTGCAAGACTGGGAGCTTGCGTTCATAGCCTTTTTTGTTTTCCCCCTGGGGATTATTCCGATTGCCAAAATCGGCCGACGAATGCGTAAGGTGACGATTAACACCCAAGTTGAGAATGGCCTGTTCACCACCTACCTCGAACAGGCATTTCAGGGCATCCGCGTTGTTAAGTCTTATGGAATGGAAGACTATGAGCGTGGGCGCATCGCTGAGTTGGTGCACAGCCTTTACGAACTCAACTTCAAAGCCTTGCGGACGAGAGCCCTTTCCAGCCCCATTATGGAAACGCTTGGTGGGATCGCCGTTACCTCGGTGATTATCTATGGCGGCTACCGTGTCATTGAAAACGCCACCGATCCAGGGGGCTTCTTTTCGTTTATTACGGCTTTGCTTTTGGCCTATGAACCCATGAAGCGTTTGGCAAACGTCAACGCGACAATTCAGGAAGGTCTGGCGGGCGCACAGCGCACGTTCGAAGCCTTAGACAAACCCAACCAAATTGTTGAAAAAGAAGGGGCGCTCGAGCTCAACGCGCCAAACGGCGCTGTCCGTTTGGAAAACGTATCTTTCAAGTATGCAAGTCCCGATAATGAAGACAATGAGGAGAACCTCATCCTCAATGATGTTTCTCTTTCCGTACCCGCAGGCAAGACGGTTGCATTGGTGGGTGCATCTGGCGCCGGGAAATCGACAATCATTAACCTGGTGCCGCGGTTTTATGATGTGGACGCGGGCGCCGTCTATATCGACGACCAGAACATCCGTGACGTGACCTTCAAATCCTTGCGCAACACCATGGCGCTGGTCAGTCAGGAAGTGATGCTGTTTGACGATACGATCAGAAACAACATTGCTTACGGTCGTCAAGATGCAAGCTTCGACGACATTCAGGACGCCGCACGCAATGCTGCTGCGCATGACTTTATCTGCGAATTGCCAGACGGTTACGACACCATGGTTGGCGAACACGGTGTGCGCCTGTCGGGTGGGCAGCGCCAACGTCTGGCGATTGCCCGCGCCATGTTGAAAAATTCGCCAATCCTATTGTTGGACGAAGCAACCTCAGCGCTTGATACCGAGTCGGAGCGTCAAGTTCAGGCGGCGCTGGAAAGGCTCATGGAGACCCGGACCACCTTGGTCATTGCCCACCGCTTATCGACCATTGTGAATGCGGATTTGATCTATGTGTTGGACCGCGGACGAGTGGTAGAGAAAGGTACACACGACGAGCTTTTGGCGATGGGCGGCCAATACGCGAATCTACATCACCTTCAGCCGACCAATTCCTTAAAATAAGCGATGGTGGTTTTCAGCCCTTCTTCCAGTTGCACGGTAGGCTGCCAGTCCAGTGCGGCCTTGGCGAGGCTGATGTCGGGACAGCGCTGCAACGGGTCGTCGGTGGGCAGGTCCTTAAACACCAATTCAGATTTTGAGTCGGTCAGCTGAATAACCCTTTCAGCCAACGCTTTTATGGTGAATTCGCCGGGGTTGCCCAAATTCATCGGCCCGGTGACGTCTTCGGCGGCCATAAAGCGCACGAAGGCTTCGACCAAGTCATCGACATAACAAAATGATCGCGTTTGCATCCCATCGCCATAAATGGTGATGGCTTCGCCGCGCAACGCCTGCATGATGAAATTAGACACCACCCGCCCGTCGCCCGGGTGCATGCGGGGACCATAGGTGTTGAAGATACGCGCCACGCGGATATCCAAACCATATTGACGGTGAGTGTCGAAAAATAACGTCTCGGCGCACCGTTTTCCTTCATCGTAACACGCCCGTGGGCCGATGGGATTGACGTTGCCCCAGTAATCTTCGGTTTGTGGATGGATGGTGGGGTCGCCGTACACTTCCGAGGTGGAGGCTTGAAAAATCCGCGCCTTGGTCCGCTTGGCCAACCCCAACATGTTGATGGCGCCGTGCACCGAGGTCTTGGTGGTCTGCACCGGGTCGTATTGATAATGAATCGGCGAGGCCGGACAGGCGAGATTATAGATCTCGTCCACCTCGACATAGAGGGGGAAAGTCACGTCGTGGCGTATCAATTCGAACCGCGGATTGCCTATCAGATGAATGATATTGTCTTTCGGCCCGGTGAAAAAATTATCGACGCAAATCACGTCATGGCCTTGGCCGATCAAGCGATCGCACAGGTGCGAACCGACGAATCCGGCGCCGCCGGTAACCAAAATACGTTTGCGTTCAAACACAGGCATAATTCAAAGCTCCTTTGGCCTGGACGGTACCATTCCGCCACAGCCAATAAAAGCTTAGTGTACAGAATACTTAACAACGCCATAGGCATATGATAGACAAGTTTCGTTCAGTATGATCGGAATTCGGATGTGTCTTTGCGCTCTGCAATTTTGCTCTTGGAAAACCGTTGTGCAAGGCTAATCTACAGTAGGATTGCCAATGACGGCTACGGTCGAAACTGAAAACACATAGACGAGCCCATGCAAAACAATAATCAAGGCTGAAGCCAATGTCCGGTTCAAATACAGCGCCAAAAAGTATGCTTTCTAAGATCGAAGACGCATACTTCAGAACGAGGATGCGCTTTACACAAGTGCGTAAAATGCACTTCACGAAAGAGCACTTTTACGCGCAGACCGACACAAAAAAGGCTGCGCTACTTTTTAAACAATCGGTTCGTTTCATTAATCTTGAAGTATCAAGTTATTGCAACAGGGTGTGTTCATATTGCCCGAACGCCCGAATCGACCGGCGCTCAGAGCATAAATACATCCGCGATGAGGTGTTTCATAATGTCTTGCGCCAGCTCGCGAGCATTAATTACAACAAGGTCATTTGTTTACATCTCTACAATGAGCCCTTGGAAGATCGGGAATACTTTATAAACCGCTTAAAGCAGGTTAAAGCGTATCTGCCTAAGTCTAAATTTGAGGTCTACACCAACGGCGATTACCTGAATAACGATTACGTCCGTGAGCTTTATGAAAGCGGCTGCGCAAGAATACACGCCACGGCGCATATCAATTGGGACACATACTGTCCGGATAAAGCCAAGGCGTATCTGTTCAAATTAATCGAGAAGCTCGGGTTTGAGTATACGGTCACCAAAGACACGCCAACCGACACGCTTTGTGAGGTGCATGTGGGTGACGGCATGCTGTTTACGTATCATATCCTCGATTTCTTGGGTGATGATGAAAACGGCATCTCCCACGCGCTTGATCGGGCGCAAGCGCTCGATATCCCGCTAGAATACACACGCGTATCACCGTGCTTGCGTCAATTTGAAGAGGTGTTCATTGACTACACCGGCAAATTCACGCCGTGCAGCCACATTCGAGGCGACGTTCCGGAACAAGCACAGCACGTGATGGCCGAAATCGGTGATGACGATGACCTGTTCCTTCTGTGGTGCAATGACAAGCACACGGCTTGGCGGCGGAAAAATATGAGCTACGAGGCCAAAGAACCGCCGTGCACGACATGTCATTATAAAACCATTGGCGAAGACAAAAGATTGCTCAAATGGAGTGAATACCTAAAGTCCGAGGGCGCGCTAAAATAATAACTGCTGCTGTGTGGTCTTAAGTTATGACATAGCAACAATAATTTATGAGAAACGGGCCTGATTTATGACGGAATTAAGCGTTAGTTATGTCGTAACGATATACAATAAATCGAACTTTATTCCTTATGTTGTTGAAGCGATTTTTAATCAAGAAGGCGTGACTGATGGCGAATACATTTTCGTCGATGACGGCTCGACGGATGACAGCCTAGACGCCCTGCATAAATACACCCAGGGCCATGATAATGTAAAAATCATTCATCAGGAGAACGCCGGGCCTGCGCTGGCCACCAACAGAGGCATTGATGAAGCCACCCGGCCTTACATAAAATTTGTAGACGGCGATGATATCCTCCACCCGCGCTCTACGCTTGAACTGTTCAACGCCATGAACAAGCATGGCGTTGACTTGGCTCATACCCACGTTCAACAGTTCGCGTTTCCCTCAGACCTTTCCTTGGTGCTGGAAAGAGCTGTGCCTGATGTGGAGTCCTATTTCATTGCGGATTCATTGTCCTACGTCGCTGAAAAGGCTTTATTCAACCTGACCTGTGTTCTGGTTTCCACACAACTGGCCAAGGACGTTGGTGGCTGTGATGAGCGCGTGTTTATTCAGGATTATTCTATAATTTTGCGTCTGGCGAACCGAACCTCTATCGCCGTAGTCCCAAAGATTTTGGCCTTTTGCCCGATGGTCGAAGCAGATGACCGCGCATCTGCGCTCGCCGGCGGCGGCCAAGTTTTGCATGATCTAAATTTGGCGTTAGGTTATTTTATGCGTGAGACTGAGGGCCTTCCTCGGGCTCTACAATACACAATCTTGAGGAAAACCACCGGACGGGCCTGGAAATGGGCGCGCCGACGTGGACGCAAAAGCTTTTTCTCACGACAATTCATGAACTACTTGCTCGCCAAGATCGCACCGCAAGCGCTCGATATTCCAAAACTGATCCTGGCGTCGTGCGTGACGTTTCGTGAAACATCGTCTGTACGACTTGCGCAACGTCTAGATGGTCAAGCGCCCACGCAGGACTTGCCGCGCTCCACCCTGGAAAATCAGGACCAATAATTTGACGCCCGTTTCTCCGCGCTGGACACCAAATGTGTTATGGCTCGCTTATGCCGTAATGTTCCTGACGGCCATTGCCGTGCCGTTGCGCTCTTTGGGTAAGGCCGCGATGCAGGGCTCTCTTGGAATTGCCTGTGTTTTCAGCCTGATTTTGATCATCTCCAACCGCGATGTTAACGCCCAGTTCAAACGCGCCCTTAAGTCCCGTCTGGCGTTGTTTTTGGGGGTTTTGGGCCTGGCTTGGGGCATAGGCCTCTACTTTTCTTTTAACCCTCTGGGGTCCTTTGAAATTGGGCTGCGTTCGTTGGGGTTTATGCTGGGGGCGACGATGATTTACGCGGTCCTTCGCTCTTATCCTGAGCATCACGCTTGGATGTGGAAAGTGTTGGCGGCGAGTGCTTTTGCAGCCGGTTTTGACGCGCTTTTGACCTTGAATCACATCCCCTTTATTGGCGCACACCTGATGGGGGGAGTGGGGGCGTTTTCCAACCCGTCGGGAACGTACAAGCCCTATGCCGTTACGGCATTATGCCTAGCGCCAGTGGTCATTCTGGCGGGGCATCATGTTGGCGGTCAGTGGAAACGATTAGCCTATGTTCATTTGCTCATTGTCGTGATGATCATTTTTATGACGGGTAATCGTTCCGCGATGGCGGGCCTCATCGCCATGCTGGGCATCACCAGTCTTTGTGTTGCGACGCACAGCCGACGCGCCTTTATTGGCGTTCTAACCATTTTGGCGCTCATCACGAGTATCATTGCAAGTTGGTTGTATATGCGCATACCCGAAACGGCGTTAAATCATGTCAAGGGTTTGTATCTGCCCACGTGGTTGGTGGACCCCCACCGTCAAAAAATATGGGAATTTACGTTCGATAAATTTTTAGAACATCCAATATTCGGAATAGGCATTGACCAAATCAACTATATTCCAGGCGCACATAAGATTGTGCCCGGGATTAGCGCTAGCGCTTATCAGGTTCCGTCTCACCCCCACAATTGGGTCTTGGAGTTAGCCTCAGAAACAGGATTGGTGGGCCTTTGCGCAGTTCTTCTGTGTTTGGGGTATTTAGTGTACGTCTTGTCGAAGAGGTATCTGAAACATAAAGACGCCCAAAGCATGGCCGGGCTCGTGCTCATAGGGACCTTCTTCTCTAGCTCTCTATTCAATTTTTCTATCTGGACCAGCTGGTGGCAATTGACGTTCTACATACTGATGGCCATGGTGTTGAGCATGGAATCTAAAATTAGATTAAAGTTATGAAAATGTCGGATAATACGCTGTCCCTTATCACATAAAGAGGCTGTTTAACCATGGGCGCCCTGTCGCGAAGAATCGCCAAAATAAAAGCAGAGGCAAATCGCAAGTCCTATGCAAAACGAATGATGCACCCCGCCTTTGCGCATCTTCTTATTGGCGTTCCCGTCAGTGCGGTGCGGACGTTGCAAGACGACGGCGATTGGCCTGACGAACTTATTGAGCGCGTTTGTGACTATTACGTATGGGCGCATGCCCAAGCGGGTGGGAGCGGCCCGTCCATGTGGGATGAACACGAAGTTCTGCGTAACTCTTTTATCGACGCCCTAAAGCGCAAAGATTTGGGCGTGCTTCGGAAAGATTTTAAGAATCTATTCCAGTCCATTTTGTTGGATGGGATGTCTCACGGAAACAGTCTTTTTGCCCTAGAAGAACGAAATCCGTATCAGAAAGATTTTTTCCCACTGCGCACAATAGATTGTTTGCTGAGTTTAGCGGAGGCATCAGGAACCTCACCTGTCCCGTCTTACGCACAAATGAAGTTGCTCACGTATGTGAAAGCCCTCCAGCCCGACTACGCCGCGCTCATGTCGCAGGTGGAAGAACAGCTTGGCTTTTCCCTCGATATGCCCATGACGGGTAGCCCCTATGTCTGTGATCTGGGAACCCGGGAAACGGCTGCCGATGTTGTGCGTCACGCCTATGTGGCTCATCGCCTGAAGGCATTGGGGCTCAGCGCAACCAGCCATATCGTCGAAATTGGCGGCGGCTTCGGCATGTTGGCTTTGTGCGCCAACCGCGCCGGGTTCAATAACTTCACCATTGTTGACCTGCCCTTCGTTGGCGCCATTCAAATGGGTTATCTTGGCTCCGCGCTCGGCGCCGATGTCGTGTCCGGCGGCAATGAAACGCCAGCCGCACTGAATGTCGTTCCCCCCGAAGGAATAAATGATTTTAAAGATAATTCGGTCGATATTGTCATCAATTGCGACTCCCTTCCAGAAATGGGGGAGGAAACAGCTTTAAACTATATTCGCCATGTGCATCGCATCAGTGGCCGTTTTCTCTCGATCAATCAAGAGGCCCAAAAAGTTCATGGAGGGGTCGCCCAGAACTGGGTTTCGCAGTTGGTTGATCAAGTCGGTGGATTTCGGAGAGTTTATCGGTTTCGCCATTGGATGGAGCAAGGATACGTTGAGGAGTTGTATGAGCGTGTATAACCAGATTATCTACAATGCTTAAATTTTCGGCGATCAAACGCGCACTTAAACGGTCTTCTTATGGTCTGCGATTGCGGTTAAATCGATTGCGGGGACGTAGTTTTGTCGAGCTGAATTCTTTTTTCAGCTTCGAGGTTTCCGGCGTTTGCAATTTATCGTGCCGGATTTGCGCCTATCCGCATAAAGAAATCGGCAAATCGGTCATGTCGACGGGTGAGTTTTCCGACCTCTTGGAACAGTCTTTGGATTTGGGCTATCAAGATATTGGCTTAACGCCCATGACCGGGGACATCTTTATGGACAAAGATATTATGTCCAAGATGGATCTTCTGGAACAAAACCCACGGGTTAAGTCATTTTGGTTCTACACCAATTTTATTTTATTGGACGAAGACAAAATCAAACGTCTATCGACCATGCGTAAGCTTGGGCCTGCTATCTACATCAGCTTGTATGGCCACGATGAGGATATGTTTGCGCGCATCACGGATCGTCCCATCAAGCAATACAAACGCTTGTTGGAAAACCTCAACCATCTGGCGGACGTTGCAGAAAAGTTACCCTGCCCAATTGACATTGGCATCCGCACATCCGCATCCTTCGTTTGGAATCCCGAGCCGGACAATACAGACGAGCCGAATCCTTTGCTTCGCGCAGTCAACCGGCTTATGGCGAGCGGGAATTGCCGATATTCAGGCAATATACTTGAGTATGACAGTTGGGGTGGTTTGGTCACGCAAGAGGACCTTAATGATTTAGATATGACCGTGGTCGGCCCTTCGGCATCTAAAACACCAAAAGTAGGCGCCTGCGCGCTGATTTTTGACCGGCCTACAATTTTCCCTGATGGCCGTGTGAATGCCTGCCATTGCCACGGTGTTGATGGAAGCCTTGTTGTCGGCAACATCCATGATCATTCGCTCAAGGATATTTTATCGTCAAACAACAAGCGTTTCATGGACCTGATTGCAAACCAACAGCAGGGGGATTTTCCCGAGGCCTGCACTCACTGCATATTCTATCGCAGCATTTATCGGGCGTTAAAAAAAGTGCCCACAATTCGCTATGAAGAGTACATGGAAATTATTCACGATCGGGCAAACCCTCCGACAATCCCAGAGTGAAGACCTGATCCGTTCATCACGATGTCTGCTGTCAGCTCCCGCCGAGTATCTGCGTGTTTCACCCTTACCCCGCAAAGACGAGGCGCGCACGATGACGTTGAGGGCGTAGGTTCTAGCGCCGGTTATATCCAGCCGGTGCCCACACCGCGCTCATAATAATCGCGTTGCGCTTATCATCGTCGCCAACCCAAGCCGCGCGTCGACCGGTCCAATTGGATTGACCCGCCGCGACGAACGTCAGCGCCGGTTCATCCGGCGTATCGACCGCCAGCCACGCAATCAACCCCAATGCTCCGACAATCGCCAATGAAAAGAGTATACGCATCGCCTCACCCCTCTGCGCTATCGAGCGCTCAGTCACCCTGCATTTAAGAGGCGCTTTGCGTCGAGGCCACGGCGTCAATAAGGCGATTTTCGGGCGCAAGCTATCGGCCCAAAATCAAACGCGAAAAAGCCGGGCCGCATTGTGGCCCGGCTTCATTCGTATCGGTGGAAATACGCTTAGATGACCTTGCGCATTTCGATAACAAATTTGTCCATCTCGGTGCCGAGAACTTCGGCCTGTTTGGACAATTCACCCGCTGCGCCCAAAACGTCGTGAGCGCTGTGGCCGGTTTCGTTAGCCGCCTGGGTGACTTGAACGATGTTCGTGGTCACTTCGGTGGTGCCGGAAGCAGCCTGTTCGACGTTGCGGGCAATTTCTTGCGTCGCCGCGCCTTGTTCTTCAACCGCCGCCGCGATGGTCGAGGTGATCTCGTTCATCTTATTGATGGTGCCGCCGATGGAACCGATCACCGTGACCGCATCCTGGGTGGCGCTTTGGATGCCGCCGATTTGCGCGGAGATTTCCTCAGTCGCTTTTGCTGTTTGGTTGGCGAGGTTTTTGACCTCAGACGCCACCACCGCAAAGCCTTTACCGGCCTCACCGGCGCGCGCCGCTTCGATGGTTGCGTTCAACGCCAACAAGTTGGTCTGATCGGCGATGTCGGTGATCAAGGCGACCACTTCGCCGATTTTCTGTGCAGCCGTCGCCAAGCCCTGAACCTTTTCGTTCGCGCCATCGACTTCAACCACCGCAGCGCCGGCGATTTGCGTCGATTGCGCCACCTGACGAGAGATCTCGCTGATCGAGCTGGACAGCTCTTCCGCAGCTGACGCCACCGTTTGTACGTTGGTGGACGCTTCTTCGGCGGCGGACGCAACCGTCGTCGCCTGCTGACTTGTGGCTTGCGCCGTGCTTTCCATGCCTTGAGCGGTGGATTGCAGTTCGGTCGCGGCAGACGCAACGGTATCGACCACTTGCTTCATGTTGGTTTCAAAATCATCCGCCACCATGGTGAAGTCGTCGACTTTTTCTTTCATCGACTTGGTCGCATTGTTGACGGTGTTGGCGGCAATTTTGAAACTGCCGAGCATACCCTTGTCCAAGATGGTGCGGAAATATTTGTTGTCCGCAACGTAGTCCAAGCACGCCATGGATTCGCGCACATACGCGTCGGAACGATCAATCATGGCGTTGACGGAATTTTGCAAAACGCCAATCTCGCCGCCTTCGGTGATGCCGAGGAGGCGGACTTCGAAATCACCTTTGTCCGCAGCCTGACACACGGCCATAGTGCGGTTGATCTCACGGCCCACCTTGAGCGTAAAGAACACCCCAGCACCCGCCAAAATGACAACGAGCCCAATCAGGAGCTCGCCAACAATGGTGGGCAGGCCGAGCACCACGGAAATTTCCGACACGACGGCGGCCACGGCGGCGGCGATGATCGCAAATTTAGCTTTGGAGAGAGAAGATAAACTCATCGTACGCAACCCCCTTTTCCTCAAGAATTTTCAGCAACGTGTCGAAAGCTTCGTTCATGCCATCCTTGCGGTTGGCGTGGCTATTTTCGATATCGAGAAGCTTTTTATAGAGCGGCTGAATCACGGTTTCGAGAACCTTGCGATCCGCCGTGCGACGATTGGAGTGGTAGCCGACGATCTTTCCGTTGGCGTCAAAGCTGGGCGTGACGTGGGCCAGCACCCAATAATGATCACCGTTTTTAGACCGGTTGACCACATAAGCGAACAGCTCTTTGCCGGCGGAAATCGTGTCCCACAGCAGCTTAAACACCGCGCGCGGCATTTCTGGATGACGAATGACTGAGTGTGGCTGGCCAACGGCTTCCGCTTCGGTCATTCCTGCAAGACGCAAAAAAACGTCGTTGGTATAGGTGAGTCGTCCCGTGGGGTCGGTTTTGCTAACGATGATTTCGTCATCGTCGAAAAAACGCTCCACACCTGTAAGAGTTACATCTCGTGCCATAGAACTGTTCCAAATCCCTCAAAATTGCACAAAAAAACACGCACTTAATTTCAAGCCATATCCCCATTGCGGCAAGAAACTCATTTGTTACATGCAGTTGGGGTTCCCGGGCCCTTCTGGCAAGCCCCTTTTCCCACGTTCATACTACGAAAGTATAGAAAGGGTTGGTTAATGCAAGATAAACAACGCATTACATCAAAAGTTTGCCATCTGCATATCCCAAAAAAAAGAGTGATCCCCGGTTACAAACGGAAGACCACTCTTTTACGTAGGTTATGAATATTTCTGTTCAACCGCGCAAATCACCGCCGGTAGATTTCGCCACGCTGGCGACGACTTTGGCGGCCACGGCGTCGATCTCTTCATCCGTCATGGTCTTATCAAACGGCTGCAAGGTGACCTGAATGGCCACGGACTTTTTATCGTCCGCAACGCCTTGTCCCTTGTAGACATCGAACAATTGCACGTCGCTGATGAGGCCTTTGTCGGCGGCGAACGCCGCACGCACGACTTGGGCGGCTTCAACATCCGCATCGACCAAGAACGCAAAGTCGCGTTCCACCGACTGAAAAGCCGACAATTTGACCAACGGTCGGGCCTGGCTCTTTTTCGGCTTGGATTTGGGCAGGTTGTCGAGGAACACCTCAAACCCCGCAACTGGACCTTTGACGCCCATCTTTTTCAGCGCGCCCGGATGCACTTCGCCAAAATTGGCCAGCACCGTCTTGGGGCCAAGGCGCAAGGTGCCGGATCGACCGGGATGGTACCACGACGGGCCGCCCTCTTCTGCGGGGAAAACTTGCAAGTTGCCCACCGGCGCGCCTGCCGCATCCAACGCCGCAATGGCGTCGGCCTTGGCGTCGAACGCATCGACGTTGCGCTGGGTCCCGGTCCAGTTGCGCGCCACCGCTTGGCCGGAACGCACGCCCGCCGCAACCAACGTCTGATCGCCGGCGCCGTCGCCCGCGAACTGCGGACCGACTTCGAACAACGCCCCGTCGTGAGTGCCGCGCGCATCGTTGCGCGCGATCGCCGCGAGCAGGTTGGGCAGTAAATTCGGCCGCATGACATCCAAGTCCGATGAAATCGGATTGGTCAGGCGCAGGCTGTCGGGCACGCCCCCTTGACCGGCAAATAGATCTGCATGCGCGCTGGGCAAGAACGAATAGGTGACCGCTTCCACCAAGCCACGCCCCGCCAAGGTGCGGCGCACGCCGCGACGGCGGCGCATTTCCGGGTTGATCGCCGGGCGCGGCAACGCTTGTGTGCGTTCCATAGAAACGTGCGGAATGTTGTGATAGCCGTGCACACGAACGATTTCTTCGACCACACAGGCTTCGCCGACCATGTCGCCGCGCCATGCGGGCGCTTCAACCTGCCAGCTGTCGCCACCTTTGTGGACGACAAAGCCAAGCACCGTGAGGATGCGCTCCATCTCCGCTTCATCGACTTCGACGCCGGTCAAACCTTTGACCCGCGACGGGCGGAAATCGATTTTCAGACGCCAGTCCGGACCATCGCCGGCGACAATGGTGTTGGACGGTTCGCCACCGCACAGTTCCATCACCAGGCGGGTGGCGTTTTCACAGCCGTCCACGGCGAAGTCGTTGTCAATGCCGCGCTCAAAGCGATAGCGCGCGTCACTCATCAAGTTGAGTTTGCGACCGGTGGCTGCAGTGCGCACCGGATCGAAGATCGCGCTTTCGATAAACACGTTGACGGTGTCGTCCGTGCAACCGCTTTCTTCGCCACCCATCACGCCCGCCAGCCCTTCGGCTTTGGCGTCGTCGGCGATCACGCACATTTCTTCGTCAATGGCGTATTCTTTGCCGTCCAGCGCTAACAGCGTTTCACCCGCACGGCCAAGGCGCGCGGTGATATCGCCGCTGACCTTGTCGGCGTCGAACACGTGCAGCGGACGCCCAAGATCGAACGTCGAATAGTTGGTGATGTCCACCAGCGCCGAAATGGGGCGCAAGCCGATGGCCAGCAGACGGTCTTGCATCCATTTCGGCGAAGGTCCGTTTTTGACCCCGCGTATATACCGTCCCGCGAATTGCGAGCAGGCGCTTTCCGCGCCCGCCGGGAAGTCGAGCTTAACGTCGATAGGGCTATCAAACGCGCCTTTGACGGCTTCAATGCCATGGGGCTTCATGGTCCCCATGCCACTGGCGGCCAAATCGCGGGCGATGCCGCGCACGCCTAGACAATCGCCGCGGTTGGGCGTGATGGCGATTTCGATCACCGGATCGGCCAGGCCCATGACGTCCACGGCGCGTGCGCCGACTTCGGCGTCGGCGTCCAAATCGACAATGCCGGTGTGTTCGTCGGACAAGCCCATTTCGCGTTCCGACAACATCATACCCTTGCTGTCCACGCCGCGAATGGTGGCGTCTTTCAGTGTCACGTCCAGGCCCGGCACGTACATGCCGGATGCGCCGAACACGCCTTTGAGGCCCTTGCGCGCGTTGGGCGCGCCGCACACGACCTGCAAAGTGTCGGCGCCGTTATGGACGGTCAAGATTTGCAGTTTGTCGGCGTCGGGATGCTTTTCGGCCGCCAACACTTCGCCAACGACGAAATCTTCCAGGCCCGCCGCGCGGTCTTCAACGCCTTCGACTTCCAGGCCCAACATGGTCAGACGCTCGACCACTTGGTCCAGCGTCGCGTCGGTGTCGAGGTGATTTTTAAGCCAGCTCAGTGTGAATTTCATTGGTTCAATCCTCCCACCATCGACGGCACATCCAAGGCTTGGAATCCGTAATGGCGCAACCAGCGCAGATCGGATTCATAGAACGTGCGCAGATCGGGGATGCCGTACTTCAGCATCGCCAAGCGCTCAATCCCAATGCCGAAGGCGAAGCCTTGGTACTTGGTGGAATCGATGCCGCAGTTTTCCAACACCTTGTCGTTGACCATGCCGCAGCCGAGAATTTCCAGCCACTCTTCGCCGTGGCCGATTTTGAACTCGCCGCCCTTGCGCGAACAGCCGATGTCGACTTCGGCGCTCGGTTCGGTGAACGGAAAATAGCTGGGACGAAAGCGCACCGGCAACTCATCGATATCGAAATACGCCCGGCAGAAATCGATCAAGCAGCCCTTGAGGTGGCCCATGTGGGTCGCCTCATCCACCACCAGGCCTTCGATCTGATGGAACATCGGCGAGTGGGTAGCGTCGTAATCGCAGCGATAGGTGCGCCCCGGCGCGATGATGCGCAGCGGCGGTTCGGAATTCATCATGGTGCGAATTTGCACCGGCGAGGTGTGGGTGCGCAAAACCTTGCGGCCCTTTTCACCGACGCCGGGCAGATAGAACGTATCGTGTTCTTGGCGCGCGGGATGGTCTTCGGGGATGTTCAAGGCGGTGAAGTTGTACCAATCGTCTTCGATTTCGGGACCTTCGGCGACCGCGAAGCCCATTTCACCCAAAATCGCCACGACTTCTTCGATGGTCTGGCTAATGGGATGGATGAAGCCATCGGATTCGGGGCGTGTCGGCAGCGTGACGTCGATCTTTTCCGCCAACAGCTTGGCGTTCAATTCGGCGTCCGTCATAGCGGTTTTTTTCGCATCGATCGCGGCGGCGACGTCGTCCTTGATGGCGTTGAGCGCTTGGCCCGCCGCTTTGCGTTGCTCGGGCTCTAGGCCGCCGAGATTTTTCATCTGGGCGGTGATCGCGCCCTTTTTGCCCAGCGCCGCGACGCGCACGTCTTCCAAGGCCTGAAGGCTGTCCGCAGCCTCCACCTGAGCCAGAAGATCCGCTTTGAGTGTATCCGTGTCCGACACGACGTTTTCCTTTGTTTCCCTGTCGGCCCTTACGGGCCTCCACGCCTCTTGTCCCCCCCAGGGGAACCTTAAACAAACAAAAGGGGCCGGCGTTAGGCGCCAGCCCCTCTCGAAATAACTCAGATCATCGTTTGATCCGGCGTCTTACTTGGCGAGAGCGGCCTGGGCCTGTTCCACCAAGCTTTTAAACGCGTCCGGCTCGCGCACGGCGAGATCGGCGAGAACCTTACGGTCCAGCTCGATACCAGCCTTGGACAGGCCGTTCATGAACGTCGAATAGGTCAAGCCGCTCAAACGTGCGCCAGCATTGATGCGCTGAATCCACAATTTGCGGAATTCGCGCTTTTTCGTGCGGCGATCGCGGTAAGCGTATTGAAGACCTTTCTCAACGCGCTCAATGGCGGCGCTGAAAACGTTTTTATTACGGCCACGGTAGCCTTTGGCTGCCTTGATGACCTTACGGTGGCGGGCGTGAGTGGTAACACCACGTTTCACACGGGACATATCTTTTCTCCGTCTCTAAATCGCTGCGACTTACTTGGCGTAAGGCATGTAGCTCAGCACGAGCTTGGCGTCGGCATCACAAAGGATCATGGTGCCACGGGCGTTGCGCTTCATTTTCTGAGAGCGGCGACGCAGCATGTGCTGGGTGCAGGCGGCGCCGGCGCGGACTTTTCCGCTGCCGGTGAGACGGAAGCGCTTTTTAGCGCTGGCTTTCGTCTTCAGCTTGGGCATTTTGCTTTTCCTTAGTCTGTGGACACGCGGCCGAAGAGGGCGCATCCGGTTTTGCAGTTCAAAGGCGGTCCAGGCATGCCCTGCCATGCCGCCCGTTATCAATCCACACGCAGTGATGTGAGGAAGAGCGGGTTATAGCCAAGGAACACGGCCAATGCAAGGGCTGAATCGCCTGTGGATATTGGCTTTTTGCGAAAAAAGCCCCTCCGCCCTGGGGGAAGGCGGAGGGGCATCAGGCGACCCGTTCAGGTCTGGGGAGAAACTGAAGGGGCTGGGCCGCCTGTATCTGTCTTTTTAAGCCGCCAAAAGTGACGGCATATCCTTGGCCAACGCCTGGCGAGCCTTGGTTTCTTGGCCCGTCAGCGCAAAGCCGAGGGTTTCACCGTCAGGGCTGACGAACAACGCGCGACGGTCTGGACCGCTGCCTTCGATCACCCATTCGCCTTGGGCGCCCGGTTTGGCCGGGCACACCACCGCGGGCAAGGCGGGCGTTTTCACCGCCACCGGCAGGGCTGGCAAAAACACCGGGGTGGGTATTCCCGCCAAGGTCTGGGCCAACGCGCGGGCTTCGGCCATCAGGGGCAAAATAAACGGCAGCATGCCAGCGTCCGTCTCAGCACAATCGCCCAGCGCATAGATATCGGGATCGGATGTGCGCAAAAACCCATCGACCCGGATGCCCTGATTCACATCCAAACCCGCCGCGTGCGCCAGTTCGGTATTGGCCACCAATCCGATGGCGGTGAGGGCGTGGTCGAACGTAATCCGCTTGCCGCCGTCGAGGCGGGCAATATTGCCATGTTCCCCCGCCACGACGCCGGTGACGACTTGACCCATATGAAACCTGACGCCAATGGCGCTGAGCGCATCTTGCAGCACTTGACCCAAGGTATCGGGCAGCAATCGCGCCAACGGCTGGGGCGCCGGATCCACCACATCGACGCCGTAGCCCGCTCCGGCCAAGTCGTTGGCGAACTCACTGCCGATCAACCCTGCGCCGATCAGCAACACCCGGGCGTTCTCGCCCAAGGCTGCGCGCCATTTGACATAGTCTTGCAAACTGTTCACGGCGGGTAAGGGCACCGAAGTGCTGCCTTCCACCTCAAAGGTGCGCGGATGTGCGCCCACCGCCAACACCAAATTTCCATAGCCGATGACGTCACGGCCTTGATCTGAGTTGACGATCACCGCCTTGTTGGTGCGATTGATGGCCGTGACCTCGGTCTCGGTCCAGACGCGAACGTTTAAATCCTCACTCAATTGAACGGCGCTTTTTTGCACCAGATCCTCTGGGCTTTTGCCTTGGGCGAAGGCGTTGGAAATCATCGGCTTGGAATATACCGCGCCATCGTCGCCCGTGATCAACGCAATGGTGGTCTCGCTGTCCAGCTTGCGCAGTTCGCGCGCCAAGGTGATGCCAGCCATCCCGGAGCCAATGATGACGGTGTCGGCGTGATAAAGGGGGGCGTTCATGGCTTATGTCCTTACTTAATACATACGGGAAAGGGGAAGAGGGGCGGCCCTAAGCCGCCGCCTCCATCACTTCGAAGTCTTCTTTGGACACGCCGCAGTCGGGACACGCCCAATCATCGGGAATGTCGGCGAACGCGGTGCCTGCAGGGATTCCGTCTTCAGGCATGCCGACGGCGGGGTCGTAGACGTAGTTGCAGACGACGCAGATGTATTTTTGGTTATCCATAGCTTGGTTTCCTTTATCTTTGTTTTCGCGGGCTGTTTGCTTATTCAGCGGCGTTAGCGTTGGCGCGAACCTTGTCGAGCGCATCTTGGTAGTGACCGGCGTGGCGTTCTTCGACTTTGGCCAACGCAGCGAAGCGTTTGGCGGCTTTTTCGAGCACGGCCTGGAACATTTCAGCGTGTTCGCGGCTTTCTTCGATCTGCTCGTCCATTTCCTTGACCGCGTCCAGGCGGCCTTCTTCCAGGGCGAGGTGTCGGAACTTCGGATACATCTCGGTGTACTCGTAAGTTTCGCCTTCGACGGCCAGCTCCAGCATGCGGTCCACGGTCAGTTCTTTGGACGGGTACAACAGTTCCAAGTGGCCGAACGCGTGGGCTGTTTCTTGTTCGGCGGTGGCCTCAAAAACTTCGGCGACGTCATTGGCGCCCATTTCGCGGCAACGGCGTGCGAAGTAGAGGTACTTGCGGTTGGCCATGGACTCGCCCGCAAACGCGGCTTCGAGGTTTTCGATGGTGACGGAATTTTCAGCGGTCTTGGACATGAGCTATCTCCTAAATGATCGTGTTGCTGTGATCGTGTGATGTTCGTTGAGACAGAATTTAACGAGATTGAATAAATCGATCCAATTGATTAAAATGCATTCAGTTATTGGAGAAATCGATTATGTATCTACCCACGCTGCGCCAGCTGGAATACCTCATCGCGGTGGTCGATCTGCGCCACTTCGGCCACGCGGCTGAGCGATGCCACGTCACCCAATCGACGCTCAGCGCAGGTCTGCGCGAATTGGAAACCGTGTTGCAGGCGGAACTGGTGGAGCGCACCCGGCGCAAGGTGCAGCCGACGCCTTTGGGTCTTGAGATCGCGGACAAGGCCCGGGTGGTGCTCGATGGCGCGCGCGACATCGCCGAAACCACCGCCGCCGCCGGCCAGCCGCTCAGCGGGCGGATGCGCCTGGGCGTGATCCCCACCATCGGGCCGTTTGTGTTGCCGCGCGTGTTGGCGGGACTGCGTGAAGCCTATCCGGACTTGAAGCTGTATCTCAAAGAAGGCCAATCCGCGGATGTGCTGGATCAGTTGCACCGCGGCGATCTAGAGGCTGCGATCATCGCCCTGCCCTATGACATTGGAAACTTTCAGTCCATGACGCTGGGCGACGACGCGTTTTGGGTGGCGTTACCGCGCAAGCATCCGTTGGCAAAAAAGAAAACCATCTCACCCGCCGATCTGCCGACGGATGAACTTTTGATGCTCGAAGACGGCCATTGCCTGCGCGATCACGCAATGGCGGCGTGTGAACTTTCGACTATAAAAACAAGCGCGCGCCAAAGCGGAAATTTCGAATCAAGCAGCCTCTACACCCTCGCCGAAATGGTCGCCAACGGTTTGGGCGTCACCTTCTTGCCGGAAATTGCCCTGAGCTCGGGCATGATCAACACCGACAACATCGAAGTCCGGCCGCTCAAAACCAATGGCGCGCCGCGTCAAATCGGGCTGGTGTGGCGCTCATCGTTTCGCCGCGACGACGACATCGCCGCGCTGGGCGCGTATTTGCGCGGGCGGATGGCGGGTTTACGCGTGAAACGTAGAATGAAATTCTAATGAACTTTTCATACGCCCAAGGACAACGACATCAATCACCTATAGACTGACTGGCCAGACAAAAGGGATTCTTAGACTTGACTTCGGAAAGCGACAAACTTGAAGAGTTTTACGCCTTTATCAAGGACGGGTGTTCAGTTGCCGAATTCTTGGCAAGATACGATGCCATTTTTCCATATATCCATGGCGTTGGATTGACAGAAGACTTTCGCCTTGGAAAAGGTCGAACAAAAAAGCTACGCGACGAAATACGCCCTGTACATCGCTTCGTGAAAGTTCATGCAAAACCGGATGATAGAATTCGTTTTTCCCTCGATGATTCTGCTCCTGATTGCCATTTTTATCGGCACTCAAACGACAAAGAATATGGAATCGAGGTCACCATTGCGCAAGGCAAGGCACAATTTCATCTTGCAACTGAATTAAACGAGCAAGGGATTGGGCCTGGCTTTTCTAATAAAACAGATGACACTGATTGGCATAGTTTTAACAGACTACGCGTATGCTATTCAACGGACGAGGCCCTGCAAACCCTCATTCGTTCAGTGAAAATTTGTGTGCAAAACAAAAGCCTATTTCAGGGAGACATCTTGCTTATTGATGCACCACTCAACGCGCTCCCTCGCGAACGCTGGGATACTATCCACGGCACTCTTATGGAGAAAGTCGAGAGGATGGGTTTTCGAGAGGTCTATCTCTCAGGACACTGTAACTCGGAAGACATATGCATCCCGCTAAAGGCGCCCGAAAACCATTAAATTTCATTCATGCTAGTAGGGCATAGAAACGCTTTAAGCTGACCTCAATCAAACATCGCATCGATGTCGGCTTGGCTGACGCTTTCTTCGCCGTCCAGCGCGGGGCCGTCCATGACCACCTCGCCATCTGCAGGCTTATCCGCCACACCCACCGGCAAGGCGGCGATGGAATCTTTACCGATGATCACCACCAGCGAGCTCAGCGTGCCTTCCAGCAAATTCATCGTTTCGACGATTTTGCCGATGCGCTGACCGGTGATGTCTTGAAAGGTGCAGGCTTCGAACACGTGGTTTGAATTTTCAATGATCTTATCCAGATCGTCGCTCACCTCAGCGATGCGAATGCGATCCTTGAGGCTTTCGGCGATGCTCGATGTCGCCTCGGTCGCCTCCATGATGGTGTTGGTGGCGTTTTCGGTCGCCTCGACGATGGCGTTCAGCTGATCGGCAGCTTTATTAAAATGATCGATCGGGGCGTTAGGATGCTTGACGGCGGCGACTTCGGATTTAATGCGCTCCATATATTCATAGAGCTGCACAATCTGGCGCGACAGTTCGTCGTATTGAGCTTTGTTGATGTTGTCGGTCATGGCGACAATCTATCACCACCGGGATCAAGGTGCACGCGCGATGCATCTGAAAATATGCCTACCCTGCTCTCCACCCAATCAATCCATAAGGTTGGGATAAACATCGAACACGTTTGTCCCCTTGATGCGGTCGAAATAGCGCGCACGATATATCAAACGAGTGTGCGTTTGGTCGTCCGAAAATGCCGCACGGTCATGCAAAACGTTTGTGCTCACCAGCCCCATGCCCGACTCCAACCTACCTTTAAAAATATAGGGGCTGGCGCTTTCCAATAGATTCTCGAGAAACGCAATGGCGTCAAGGGTAACGGCGTCGTCCTTCCACACTACATTGCGTTCACGGATGGTGTAGCGCATGTGCAGATTTCCGGTTTTTGGGCAGATGGAAAATACCGGCCCCGGCTCCATCGGACGCACCACGCTTCCATCTTCGTCAATACGCGCGGGAATGGTCATGGCGTCCGGCGCCATCAAAGCGCGAATAAACTCTGGGTTTTCATTACGCAACGCCATGTAGGCAATTTCATGATCCATCAGACGATTTTCACCGCCCTCTGCTGCGGGACTGACGCAATGCAGATTGAGGGTCTGAATCTGTTCCTCGGCGGTGTTGTAATAGCCATCCGTATGCCACTTGATCGCACGGTTCGAATAAGGAATGTAATTTCGTCGTGCGCCGCTTTGATCCACGGTCAACGACGTCAAGCCGTCGTTATCCGACAGCCAGTTGTGATTCAATTGCGTGGCCTTTAGCTGCGCACCCATCATCAGCGGAATATTGCGGTCTGGGTCATCGCCGGTCGCGCCAACATAAATTGCCATGTTGGCTTTTTGCAGCCGCGCCATCATAGCCGTCAGCTCAGCTTGGCTGAGCAGACGGGGGTCTTGAATCTCGACCACCAAATCACCCAAAGAACCAGGATAGTCTTGGAGCTTGCGCCCGCACCACGCTTCATAGAGCGTCGCGTTGTTGATATCAAACGGACTCGGCGTCTTTTGCGGCATCGCGTTGGATTGTGTGGCGGGCATATTGGTTCTCCTTCCCTGTGCGGGCGTTCATATTTTCGAGAACAGCTTAACGATATCGCACCACGCGTACTTGACCGTCGTCAGTCCCCCCTTTCCGCTTTCCATTTCCTAAACGTCCCAGTCAAACACAACAAAACCCCCGCCCAAACGTGGACGGAGGTTTTGGATTCTCAGGGCTGTAAAAACACCTTATTTCGGCGACAGCACCATGGTCATCATGCGCCCTTCGGATTTGGGCATCTGTTCGACCTTGGTCAGCTCTTCCAGCTCGTCGCGCATTTTGACCAGGACCTTGAGACCCAAGTCTTGGTGCGCCATTTCGCGGCCACGGAAGCGGATGGTCACTTTCACCTTATCGCCGTTATCAAGGAACTTGCGCGCGGCCTTCATCTTGACTTCATAGTCATGAATGTCGATGCCGGGGCGCATCTTGATCTCTTTGATCGCGATGACCTTTTGCTTCTTTTTGGCCTCGTTGCGTTTTTTCTGTTCCTCGTACTTGTACTTGCCATAGTCGAGGATTTTACACACCGGGGGTTCTGCGTTGGGGGAAACCTCAACCAGATCCAGGCCGTGGCCAGCAGCAATTTCGATAGCTTCTGGGGTGGATTTAACACCGATCATTTCACCATCGGGTCCGACCAGGCGGACTTCGGTTACGGTGATGCGCTCGTTTACGCGCGGTCCTTCGATGGTCGGTTTCTTGTTAAAAGGTGGGCGGGCGATGGCCCTTCTCCTACAGTTATGCGCCTCCGGGCGACGCTTAAAATTTACAGTGCTGATCTTTTTTGGTGAAGCGAGCCTTAGTCCCCGGCGAGCGGGCCCTTTGCTTCGGCAGTGAGGATATCAATTGCCTCCCCAAGCGCAAGGATTTCTTGATCCTTACCGCCCAGGCGACGCACCGCGACTTTGCCTTCTTCGGCTTCGCGCTTACCGACGACAAAAATCGCCGGCACTTTCTTGTGGCTGTGGTCGCGGATTTTGTAGTTGATCTTTTCGTTGCGGATGTCAATTTCGGCCCGAATACCGGCCTTTTTCAACGCGCTGTAGACCTCTTGGGCATAATCGTCGGCGTCTGAAGTGATGGTCGTGACCACCGCTTGAACCGGCGCCATCCACAATGGCAAGCGCCCGGCATAGTTCTCGATCAAAATGCCGAGGAAGCGTTCGAACGAACCCAAAATGGCCCGGTGCAGCATCACGGGACGATGTTTTTCACCGTCTTCGCCGACATAGGATGCGTCCAAGCGTTCCGGCAAGACGAAATCGACCTGCAAGGTGCCACACTGCCAATCGCGGCCGATGGCGTCGCGCAGCACGAATTCCAGCTTCGGTCCATAAAACGCGCCCTCGCCGGGATTGAGGGTCATTTCAACGCCTGCGGCTTCGGAAGCTTGGCGCAAAGCGTTTTCGGCCTTGTCCCACGTTGCGTTGGAACCGGCGCGCTTTTCGGGACGATCGGAGAATTTGACGACGAACTCTTCGAAGCCGAAATCTTTATACACGGACGACAGCAAGGCGATAAACGCCTTGGTTTCGGATTCAATCTGATCTTCGGTGCAAAAGATGTGCGCGTCATCTTGGACGAATGCACGCACCCGCATCAGGCCATGCAGCGCGCCGGACGGTTCATTGCGCGCGCACGAGCCAAACTCGGCCATACGCAACGGCAGGTCGCGGTAGCTGGTGGTGCCTTGCTTGAAAATTTGCACATGGCACGGGCAGTTCATTGGTTTGATCGCCAAGATGCGATCTTCGGATTCGGCGACGAACATATTCTCGCGGAATTTTTCCCAGTGCCCGGAATCTTCCCACAACGACCGGTCAACCATCTGCGGGGTGTTGACCTCGACGTAGTTGGCCTCTTCCAAGCGGGTGCGCATGTAGTCTTGCACCGCGCGATACATGGTCCAACCGTTGGGATGCCAAAAGACCGAGCCCTGCGCCACGTCTTGCATGTGAAACAGCGACATTTCCCGGCCCAAGCGACGGTGATCGCGCTTTTCGGCCTCTTCCAGCATGTGCAGGTAGGCTTTCAGTTGCTTTTTATCGGCCCAGGCGGTGCCGTAGATGCGCTGAAGCATTTCATTGTTGGAATCGCCGCGCCAGTAGGCGCCCGCCAGCTTCATCAGCTTAAACGCCTTACCCAGCTTGCCGGTCGATGGCAGATGCGGCCCACGGCACAGGTCGATGAAATCGCCCTGACGGTACAGCGAGATGTTTTGGCCTTCGGGGATCGCTTCGATGATTTGCGCTTTGTAATGCTCACCCTTGGCCTTGAAAAACTCAATCGCTTCGGAACGGTCCATCACTTCGCGGGTGATTTCTTCGTTGCGATCGACAATTTCCATCATGCGCTTTTCGATCTTTTCCAGATCGTCGGGCGTGAACGGCTCGGCGCGCGCGAAATCGTAATAGAATCCGTTTTCGATGGACGGACCAATGGTCACTTGCACATTGGGATACAGCTCTTGCACGGCTTCGGCCATCACGTGAGCGGCGTCGTGACGCAACAGCTCCAGCGCGTCTTCGTCCTTGGCGGTGACGATGGCGAAATCGCTGTCTTCGGTGATGGTCAGAGACAAATCCGCCATTTCACCGTTGATTTTGACCGCCAAAGCGGCTTTCGCCAGTCCCGGTCCGATCTCAGCCGCGACGTCCGCGCCCGTCACCGGGGCGTCGTATGAGCGGATGGAACCGTCGGGAAGTGTCAGCTGAACCATGGAACTTGTGCCTTACTTTGCAAAACCGCACGAAATTGTATTCGAAATTCAAGAATGACCGGGGAATGTAAGGGGATTGCAGCCCCTGTCAAGGTGACAATCACATGCTCACCGAGTCCAATCACTAGTCCAAAGCGCCAATCCGCACGGCGGCGTCCCAAACCTCACTGACCAAAAGTGCGCCAAGGCTTTCTTTACGCAAAATTTCCACCCGGGGGCCTCGTTGTGCGCACAGCGCCGGATCGCTTTCAAATGAGTACACCACCACACTCGGGCAGCCCGCCAGCGTGATCATATGCATCGGCCCGGTGTCGTTGCCGACCGCCAGCGCCGCGCCACGCGCCAACACCGCAATGTCGATAAAATCGGTCTTGGCGCATAAATTCACCGCGCCCGGCGCGTCATGTTCGATCAATGTCGTGATCGCCTGCTCGGCGCGCGCGCCCAACAACACCGGGGTAACGCCCGCAGCGTACAAGCGATTGGCCAATTCGACGAAACGTTCCGCAGGCCAGCGTTTGGCCGGGCGATGCGGCGCCCCACCGGGCGCCAGCAAGGCATACGGCTTTTCGATGCCGAACGCGCTGACGTCTTTGGTGGCGAAGCTTAAATCCGATAGCCCCACATCGGTGACGCCAGCTTTGGCCAACTGGTCTTTTTGCCGGTCGATGGTGTGCATAAAATCGCGCTGGGCGTTGTCATGGGGGTGCGAACAGCCCCGCGCAATACCCGACCATTCGGGGCGCTTGCCGGGACCTAGGATGTGGAAATAAAAGCTTGAGCGATCCGAAGTCTGCAAATCGTAAACGCGGGTGAAGTTGCCCGCTTTGAGCTTGCGGCGCAGGCGGCGCACACGCCCGATTTGCCACGCCTTAGGCCGTTCTTCATCGACCCATACTTCATCGAACAAGCCGGTGGCTGTGGCCAGGTCAACATAAGGCTTGGACGTCAACAGCACCACGGATGCGCCGCCGGGTTTGGACTCGTGGTGACGTCGGATCGCCGCAATGGGCCCCAACGCCTGAACAAAATCGCCCAAAGCGCCCAGCTTGATGATGAGAATGCGTTCGCCCATCTCAATCACGTTTTCACACGTCCTTGCCGCGTTCGCGCAGCACTTCACGGTAAACGTTCAAGGTTTTTTCGCACATGGCGTCTTTGGAAAAGTGCTCGCGCACGCTGGCCAACGCACGTTCGCTAAACGCTTTGCGACCGTCTTCGTCCAGGTCCAACGCCGCACGCAGCGCTTCGGCCAGCGCAACCTTGTCGCCGGGCGGGAACAGCCAGCCGGTTTGCCCGTCGACGATGGTTTCGCATGCGCCGCCATGATCGGGCGCCACCACGGGACGGCCCAAGGCTTGCGCCTCGACCACCACGCGGCCAAAGGCTTCAGGATCGGTCGAGGCCGACACCACCACATCAGCCATCATGTAGGCCGCGGGCATATCGTCGCAGTGATCGAAAATACGCACCACCGAACTCAATCCGTTTTGTTCGATCAGCCGTTCCAGTTCCTTACGGTATCCCTTGCGGCCCTGGTCGGAGCCCACCAGCACACAGCGAATGTCGCTGCGGCCAAGCGCCGCGATGGCCTCAATAAACACCGCTTGGCCTTTCCAGCGCGTCAAACGACCGGGCAGCATGACCACCGGATAACCATCTTCCAAACGCCACGCTTGCGATAACTTGACCACCCGCTCCGCGCTGACCAGAGATGCGTTGAAGCTGTCCAAATCGACGCCGCGATGGATGATGCGAATTTTGTCGCCCGGCGCGCCATACATTTGTTTCAAGTGCCCGGCGATGAATTTGGAAATGGCGATGATCCGATCGCCGCGCGTCATCACCGAATTATAAAACCGCTTCAGCCCAGCAGCCAGGGGAGCGGAGCCGACGGAATAGGTGCCGTGAAATGTGGTGACGAAACCGGCCCCGGTGCGCCGACAGGCGTAATACGCACTCCACGCCGGTGCGCGTGAACGCGCATGCACGATGTCCACACCTTGCTCTTTGATCAGCTTTTCCAGCCTGGAAATGTTGGCGTAGATGGTCAGCGGATTTTTTGAATGCAGCGGCAGCTGGAAATGATCCGCGCCCGCGCGCTGCAATTGATAGACCCGCTCGCCGCCATTGGACGCCACCGTCGAGCCCCAGCCCTGCGCCGTGATGCAGCCCGCAATTTCCACCGTGCCGCGCTCGACTCCGCCGCTGCCGCCAAGCGCTGGCAGCACCTGCAAGATGGTTACAGGCGCACTTTCAGCGGCAGGGGTTGCCTCGCCACCAGCTGATCCTATATCAGGAGCGCGTTTGGCCATCGGATAAAGAATGGTATGGTTCTGCGTAATGATCGTTGCCCCTATTGTCTTCGCCGTTCTTAACATAAATTAAGGTCTGGCACGGCATATAAATGGTTGCAGTTCATAGGTGAGGTGTCCAGAGAAATGCAAGCCCCAACTGACAATGATCCCAACAAAGCCCCGCAAACCATCACCCGTGAAGACGGCGCGACGATCGCTTACCACTTCAGTCCTGGCGACAATGCCGACAAGCCCACCGGGGTGGTTTTTTTAGGCGGTTTTAAATCCGATATGCAAGGCGGCAAGGCGCTGGCTCTGGAATCGTGGTGCCAAACCCAAGGACGCGCTTTTTTGCGTTTCGACTACACCGGCCATGGCCAATCCTCAGGCGCGTTCACGGACGGCACAATTGGGCAGTGGGCGAACGATGCATTGTATGCGTTGGATCACCTCACGAAAGGTCCTCAAGTGCTGGTGGGCAGTTCCATGGGCGGCTGGCTGATGCTGTTGGTGGCGCGCGAGCGCCCGGAACGGCTCAAAGGACTGGTGGGGTTGGCCAGCGCGCCGGATTTCACCGAAGACTTGATGTGGAACGAACTCAACGACGCGCAACGCGCCGAATTGGAGCGCGAAGGTCACGTCGCCCTGCCCAGCGACTACGACCCGCTTGAACCCTACATCATCACCAAAGCCCTCATTGAGGACGGTAAAAATCATTTATTGCTGCGCGATCCACTGAACATCCAGGTTCCGGTGCGCTTGATCCAGGGCATGAAAGACCGTGACGTTCCGTGGGCGACGGCGCTGAAAATCCAAGACGCCTTGGTCACTGACGACGTCGAAATCCAATTCGTCAAAAACGGCGATCACCGTCTATCTGAAGCGGCTGATTTGAAGCGCCTGACCCGCACGTTGGGCAATCTATTGCTTGATCTTGAAAACTGCGAAAGCGAGACCTTATGAACCCCATCATCAATAAATTGATTTTCGGCTTCACCTCTTTCCGGGAACGTTATTTCAGCGAACGCAAGGACCTCTATCGCCGTTTGGTGCGCGAAGGGCAAAAACCCAAAATCGCGATGATCGCGTGCGCCGATTCGCGCGTTGATCCGGCGATCGTGCTGCAAGCCGATCCGGGCGACATCTTCGCCATCCGCAACGTCGCCAACCTGGTGCCGCCTTTCGAAGAAGAAGTTGCCGGCGAGATCTCCTATCACGGCACCTCAGCGGCGTTGGAATTCGCCGTCGAACAATTGGGCGTGGAACACGTCGTGGTGTTCGGGCATGCCCATTGTTCAGGTGTGAAGGCCATGGTCAACGGCCGTGAAGGCACGCCGGTGGCGGGACGCTTTGTGCCCGCATGGACCTCCATCGTCGACAAAGCTTACACCATGGCCAAAACCAAGAACCCCACCGCCGAAGGTGATGAGTTGGACCGCTGTTGCGAACGTCAAGCGGTGCTGGTGTCGTTGGAAAACCTCATGACGTTTCCGTTCATCCGCGAACGGGTCGAAGCTGGAAGCTTGGAAATCCACGGCTGGTATCTGGACATCGCCGAGGGCGAACTGGCCCACTACAACCCCGCCAAAGATCAATTCGAAACGGTGGTGGTTTAAGCGCTGTTTGTGGGGGGGGCTTACACCCCTTCCACCGCCAACACCGCTTGCAGGCCGGATTTATAATCGGGATAGTCCAGCTTGACGCCCAATTCGTCCTTGATTTTGTCGTTCATCACCAAGCGGTTATCGGCCCAAAAGGTTTGCGCCATAGGCGACATGGTTTTCACCGCCTCTTCAAACGGAATCTCGTCCGGCACGTCTGCGCCCAACAGTTCGCAGGCGTACTTGATGACGTCGCTGGGCTGGGCCGGGTCGTCGTCGCAGACATTGTAGATGCCGCCCAGATTGGGCTTGGCCATCGACGCTTTCAAGACGTTGGCGATATCGGCCACGTGGATGCGCGAGAACAAATGCCCCGGCTGGCTGATGCGTTGAGCGCGACCGGCGCGGACCTTGTCCAACGGGCTGCGCCCCGGCCCGTAAATGCCCGCCAAACGAAACACATGCAGGGGGAGGCGACTGCGCACCGCAAGGTTTTGCCAGCGCGTTTCGGCCAATCCGCGAAACCGCGAACGTTCCTGAGTCGGCAGCAGACGCGACGTCTCATTGACCGGTTTGCCACCGGTGTCGCCGTAAACCCCGACCGTGGACAAATAACCCAACCACTCAATATGGCCGCCTTGATGCTGGGCATGACGCGCCAAATCGTCACCGTGTACATCCAACACCGGATCGCCCGCGCCATCGGGCGGCACCGACAGCAACACATGGGTGACATCGGCGAACAGTTCGTCAAAATTTTTCAGCGGGTGATGGCGGTCGAACGCCAACGCCCCCGAGACGCTTTCGTCGCCGGGACGATGCGTGCCGCTGACCTTCCAGCCTTGATGTTGCAGGTCTTGGGCCAGCCAGCTGGCGCTGAAGCCAAGGCCGAAACAGAACAGATGTGGAGTTTTTATGGTCATAAAATTTGCCGTGCTTGCTTTTTGGGGAGCGCGCGGCAACTGTAGCCACCATGATGCGTGCAACACAAGTCACAACCCTTATCAGTCTCTGCGTCGCTGTTTTTGTCAGCGCGTCGGCCTATGGCGAAACCGCCGTCGAAGCCCAAGCGCGCTATCAAGCCTGCATGGAAAAAGTCAAAATCAGCCCCGAAGCGGCGTTTGACGACGCCACCGCGTGGGAAGGACTGGGCGGCGGGCTGCCCGCACGCCATTGCGCCTTGGCCGCGCTGATGGAAATCGGGCATTTTTCCGAGGCCGCGCAAGGGCTGGAAAAGCTCGCCGACGTGGTGCGCGCAAGCGCCGCTTTCAAAGCCCAAGTTCTGGTGCAAAGTGCGCGCGCCTGGATCGCCGCGGGCAACCCACAACGCGCCGCCGCCGCCGCCGACACCGCATTGGCGCTAACACCCAACGCCACCGACGTTTTTGTGGTTCGCGCCCGCGCTTTCGCCCTTCAAGGCGCGTATTGGGAAGCCGCCGACGATCTCAGCCGGGTGATTTACGAAGACCCAAAAAACGTCGAAGCGTTGGTGCTTCGGGGGGCGGCGTATCGTCAATTGGATGCCCTGGATTTAGCTTTCGACGATCTCAACCGCGCCTTGGCGTTGAATCCCAACCACCCCGAAGGGCTATTGGAACGCGGTATCGTGCACCGTCTGTCCCTGCGCAAAAACGAGGCTCGAAAAGACTGGAAACGCGTCATCCAACAGGCGCCAAAGTCGCAATCGGCCGAGGCGGCGACCGCCAATTTACATAAATTAGATTCAGGCGTTGAGTGATCGGCCTGGAAACCCGACCTTCGGGCTCTTATATTAGCGTTATCGCAATTTCAAATCTGGACAGATTCATGAGCAACAATCACCTTGAAACGCCCGACTTCCCTCTCCACTCCAGTGGTGAGATCGATGGCCCTGCCCACCGCCAAGCCCACGAAATCGGCTGCGGCGCGCTGGTTATCCGCTCCACCGAAGACGGCCACGCGGTGTGCATGAAGCTGGACCGGATCGGCAAGGAGTACATCCATCATTACGTGATCGTGCTCGACCCCAAGCCCCACGGTGAGATGGAACTGGTTTACGTCGATCCGGAAGAAAAGCTGTTCGACTGCTTCGCAACCATGGAACTGGACCTCGGTTCCGCCGAAGACGTCGCGGTCGAAATCGGCCATGCGTTCGAAAATAAGGACGGCCATTTCATCAAGCTGCTGGACGATCCCAAGACGCAAAAAATGTTCTGCTTCGCCGAACCCGCCACCGGCCTGGTGCGCATCCGCCAAGAACGCAAACTCAAAAGCGTGCACCCCAACTGGAAAGCCCGCGCCAAGCTCAAAGACGAAATCGTCGAACTGTCGCACCTGCTGGAGCATTTCGCGGAAGAACTTTAATTGTTTAGCTCTAATCCACAGCTTGCATCAGCAAGCAAGGCAAGGCCAAGGGCCGCCGCGCGTATGCGCGTAAGCCAAGGGAGGCGAAGCCGACCGCCCGGCGCTTGAGGGGCCGGGATTTTTTCTAAAAATCCAAATCAGAGTAATGCTTTGGCGGCGGCACGCCGGGGATGTGGTCGTGCAGCAGGGCGCGGAAGCTGGGCCGCGATTTGATCCGGGCGTACCAATCTTTGGCCAGCGGATAGTCCAGCCACGGCACGTCGCCCAAATAATCGATACACGACAAATGCGCGCCTGCGGTGATGTCGGCGAGCGTGAAATGATCGCCCGCCAGCCACGTGCGGCGCTCGACCAAATAACCGATGTACGACAAATGGTGCTTGATATTGGTCTTGCCCGCGCGGATCGCGGTGCTGTCGGGCGAACCGAGGCGCAAGAACCGCTTCATGACCTTTTCCCCAACCAAATTCGCCACCACTTCGCGATCGAACTTGTCGTCGAACCACTGACATAGACGGCGCACTTCGGCGCGTTCCAGCGGGCCTTGGCCCAACAGCGGCGGGTTGGGTTCTTTCTCGTCAAGATATTCAGAGATCACTTGGCCGCCCGAAATCGCCGTGCCGCCGGTTTCCACCAGCACCGGAACTTCGCCGGCGGGGTTGAGGCGCAAAAAGCCCTCGCGGCGTTCCCACGTTTTTTCGACCTCAAGATCGAACTCAAGCTTCTTTTCCCCAAGCACAATCCGCACCTTGCGGGAATGGGGAGACAGCCAATTGTGGTAAAGCGTGCGCATGCAAACCTTATACATCAACTTTTATTAAGGGGAACATAAGCGTTTTGTTGGAGCGTAACCTTTTGCGGTGCGCGGCGAATACCATCATGAAACCGCCTTAGTTCGACCCTAAATTATAGCCATTCAAAATCATCGGAGGCCGCCCCATGTTGATCAAAACGCCAAAATCCTGGCAGTTGCGCGAATCGGACGCCACCCCGCAAAAGGTTTATCTGCAACGGCGCGCCTTTATGAAAGGCACCGCAGCCGCCATCACCGGCGGCATTGCCGGTAGCGTGTTCGGTCGCGACGCCTTCGCCGCGTGGGTCAAAGGTGAAAAACTGCCCAATCTGGTCAAAAGCGCCTACACCGTAGACGCGCCGCTGACGCCTTACGAATCCGTCACCGAGTACAACAACTTCTACGAATTCGGCACCGGCAAGGACGACCCGGTCGAAGGCGCCAAAGATTTCGTCACCAAGCCGTGGACCATCGAAATCGCCGGTGAAGTCGCCAAGCCCGGCGTTTACGACCTCGAAGATTTGCTGCGCCCTCATCAAATGGAAGAACGCATCTACCGCCATCGCTGCGTCGAAACGTGGTCGATGGTGGTGCCGTGGGCCGGCGTGGCGCTGGCCGACATCATCAAACGATTGGAACCCACATCGCGCGCCAAGTACGTCGCGTTCGAAACCCTGCACGATCCCAAACGCATGCCCGGACAAACCCGCAGCGTGTTGGGCTGGCCTTACGTCGAAGGTCTGCGCATGGACGAAGCCATGAACCCGCTGACGTTGCTGGCCACGGGTGTCTACGGCGAGGTGATGCCGCCGCAAAACGGCGCGCCGGTGCGTTTGGTGGCGCCGTGGAAGTACGGTTTCAAGGGCATCAAATCGATCGTGCGCATCACCTTCACCGAAAAAGAGCCGCCGACGTCGTGGAACTTGGCGGCGTCGCGCGAATACGGCTTTTACGCCAACGTGAATCCTGAGGTCTCCCACCCGCGCTGGTCCCAAGCCAAAGAACGGCCCATCGGCAAGTTCTTCAAGAGCCCGACCGTGAAATTCAATGGTTACGGCGAAGAGGTCGCGCACCTGTATAGTGGCATGGATTTGGCGAAATACTTCTGATGAGCAGCACCGCGACAGCCATGAGCACCGCTTCGTTTTCCATACCTTACCGAGCCGCGTGGTGGCTGGCGTTCGTCGCCTTATCCCTGCCGCTGGCGTGGCTGGTGGTCTTGGCGCTCACCGGGGGCCTGGGCGCCAACCCCATTGAGGCCATCAACCGTTACCTCGGCGATTGGGCGTTGCGCATGGTGTTGGTCGCGCTGGCGGCGACGCCGCTAAAAATCCTGTTTGGCTGGCGCTGGCCGGTGAGGATGCGGCGCATGTTGGGGCTATGGGCGTTTGCCTACGTCACACTCCACATAGCAAACTATGTGGCTATCGATCAGTTCTTCGCTTGGGGCGACATCTGGAAAGACATCGTCAAGCGCAACTTCATCACCGTGGGCATGATCGCGTTCGTCATTCTCACCGCCCTGGCCGCGACGTCATGGAACGGGGCGATCAAGCGCATGGGCGCCAAGTCGTGGCTGCGCCTGCACAAGCTGGTCTACGCCGCCGCCGCGCTGGGCTGCCTGCATTACATCTGGATGGTCAAAGCCGACCTGTTGATGCCGACGATCCATTCCGGTGTGCTGGCCGCGCTGTTGAGCGTGCGCCTTTACGCCCGGTTTGCTAAACGATAACCGGACGGTTTTGGATTGCAGAACCAATATAAGTATTCGCGGGTCGGCCTTTGCTGATGGCGTAGGCGCTTAAATATGCATCCCATTCGCCTTGGGTCAGGTACGCGGTCCGGGGGTTCGCCCCCGCGCCGATCACAAGCTGGTACTGGTCGTGAGGTGCAATGGCGGGCACGCCATACAGATCAAAGAAGGTATCCACTTCAGTTTCAAAATCGCCCACCGTCAAATTTTGTGGTTGCCCCGGCACGTGGGTCAGCACGGCAGAATCAAACGCCATCGCGCTCAGCAAGCATCGATAGCTGCCGAAGCTGGACCCGCCGACATTTTGAATTTTGGGCGGTTCGGCACCGACTGCGACGCCGGGGGCCAGCTCGTTCCACATCGGCGCAAACGATTCTTGAATGGCGAGGCCGCCGAGCGCATCGCGCACCGCCTGCTCGGTTGCAGCATAATTCCCATCATGGGTTAAATACATGATCATGGAATCCGGCTTGCTGGCGCTGCCCGGGGCTGTGACTTTAAAATGCCCACAATTGGCGAAATGGTCCAAAACTTGCGCCATGCGTCGCGTCACTTCGGGAATGTCCACCGGCTCGACGTTTGCCGCCACACGCCAGTTATTGGCCTCCGCGCGATTGTTCAACGCGTAAACATGCGAATATCCGTGAGTCGCCCCGACCGCCCGGTCTGACAAGACAATCCCAGGGCCGCCAAGGCTGCGCCGATACTCCATTGCGCAGCCCGCGACATTCATATCCCCCTCGCCTTGCACCCTGACTTTGTGATTGCCGATCCCCGCGCATAACCCCAGCATGGCCCACAACAGATCTTGGTTGCGCAACGGCTCCTTAGGCGGCAAATCTGGATGCAACGAGCGCGTATAACAGAGCCGATAAAGCATCTTGCTTTTGGTGCGAAGGCTGCGCGTGGCATAGGCCTGTAGGACGGGCAAGGCCCATGTTTTAAACGTGGCGTACGATTGCACAGATGTAACGGGTGCGCGGGCCATGGGTGTTTCTCCTTATGTCTAATCGACCCAATCGCCCTCGTCGGGCAAGTCTGTGGGCAGGTTCAAGGTTTCGTTTTCACCCGGCCACTCCGGTGTATTCGGCGGGCCGGGCGGGAACGTGGCGTCCAAGGGCGACGGCGGGGTGTCGAACATGTCCGCCGGGCCGGTTGGCGTGCGCCGTTCAAAGGACGCCTCGCGGGCCCCATCATCTTTCGGCCCAGGCTGAGGATCTGGCTGGGGATCTGGCTGGGGATCTGGATCTGGATCGGGTACCGGCATCGGCGTCGGATCAGGTTGCGGCGGCGCATCGGGTCGCAGCGGGGCCTTGGGAAACGTCGCCGTCAAGGCGTTTTGAATGGTGAGCACGGTGCTATCGACGTTGGCGATAAACGCATCGTCAATGTCCAACAAGCGATTGGCCGACGCCTTGAGCCGAGCTTGATCCAAGACCGCGACGTTGGGGCCGGTGATGAAGCGAAGGTCGGCGGCGGAAACCATCGGCATGTGGATCTTCAGCGCGGCGGCGTTGGCGCCAACCAACATCGAAATCATCTTCGCCTGGGAATACGTCGCGGTGGCGTCGTCGCCGCCTTGGATCAAAAGCTTGTCGGCCTGGGTGCACACCCGCGCCAGCGCGGCGATGTCTTTGTCGATCATCGCGCTATTGTCGACCGTGCGGTAATTGCATTTGACGCGGTTTAATTCTGCGTGCGCCTGCGCGTGGTATTGACGCACGTACACATCCAGCAACGCCGCAAATCCCTGGGTCGTATTCGCCATGCTTGACGTCCTCTTTTCCAGCTGCACGTTCTTAAAAAGCATGCGTTTTAGGGATATACGGGCCTGTTGGCGAACACCGCATTGTTGTTCGTGTAATAATTCGCCGCGCGGTTTTTAAAGAGCGCAAACGCGCGCATAAAGGCTTGGTTGTCGGCATTGACCGCCGCCAAAGCCAGTTGGTTTTGATCGTGAGGGGTGAGAATCGGCACGCCGTATATGGGTAACGCCAAATCGACGCGGCCGTTGAATTGGTGCTGGGTCAAATTGCCTAACACCCCGCCGGCGTCTTGAGCCAAAGCCGTCTCGAAGGCGATCGCCGTGGCCAGACAGCGAAACCGTCCGAAACTGACGGACCTGTTGTGCGCCACCGGCCAAGTCACGCGGGGCGGTTCAGCCGCTTCGGCCATGCCCAAGGCGAACTCATTCCACATCGGCGCGAAGGTTTCTTGAATGTGCAAGTTTTGCAGCGCCGCCACCAACGCTCCACGGATGCCGGCGTAGGTCGCGGCGCGGCGGCGCATGTAAACGATCAAGGAATCCGGCTTGCCGGCCGTGCCCGGCGCAGACACCTTGAAATGTCCAATATCGGCATTGTTGTCCAAGATCGGGCACACCGCCGCCACCGCAGCGGGAATGTCGGCAGGATGAATATTGAACGCCACCCGCCAATTGTTATTTTCCACACGCCCGCCCGCAGCATAAATATGCAGGTACCCGCGTTGCCCCGCGACCGCATCGGCGCTTAAGGCCGCGGGCTGAGGAAGCAGACAACAGCACAAAAAGCGCGTGACCGACCAGTGGTTCAGATAATCGGTCCACGCCTGATATTCCAAGCGCTCAACATTGGTGAGGTCATTGCCCCCTTGAATATGAACCACGCGGGCGTTTCCGCCGTTGGTCAGACCGGCGTTAAAGAGCAACGTCTGCATCGCCACAAGCAAAGCCCGTCCAACCAGGGGCGCCTTTGCCGGCACCGCATCTAAGGAAGGCTTGTAGCATCGTTGATACAACTGGGTGGACTTCTGCCCGGTGTTCATCGCCGCCGTTGCGGGCTGGCTGAGCTCGGCCCAGGCGCGCTGCTTGAACAAGGCGTAAGATGCTGCAGAAGTTCTCGGAGGCCGCGCCATGGCAAACGATCCTTTGTCTCAATTTGAGGGTGATGCCGAGCCGTCGATCAAATCGATTTCATCGGCTTCGGGAATGTTTTCGATGTTGTCCCCGTCGGTGTCAGGGTCCATCGTGTTCTGCCCGGGAATGTCAGGCGGATCGCCGGGAGCGGGCGGAATCATCGATACAAGGTTTTTTGCCAATGTCGCATCCACGTCCTGCAGCTTAGCTTCCAAGCCCTTGAGCTTGGGCTGATCCAGGGTCGCCACTTTGGCGCTTTGAATGGTGGTGAGGTCCGCAGCCTGCATGCCGGGCAACAGGCTTATCGCCGCTTCAATCGAGCCTTTCAGCTTTGCGCCCAGCATGGTGAGCTGCATCTCATCTGCGGACGTGATCGGGGTCTTTTCAACGCCGTATTTGTCCAACGCCGCATCGGCTTCAGCGAAGACGCTTTTCAATTCAGCCAAGGCGGCATCTACAACACTGCAGTCGCGAAACGGAATTTCCGTCCCGCTCAGAATCAGTTGAGACGACGCGGCGTATTGGGTCACATAGACCTCAAATTGCGCCGTCAGCATATTCGATGTTGAAGCCATCACACGCACCCCTGAAACATCTCTGCAGGCGCAACCGTGCGCACAGCATTCCAATGAAGGACGCTGGATATCGATTTATGTGAAGCGGAATTTATTTGGCGTTGGCGCTATGCGTCTCGCGAATGTCTTGTTCGTTCATCCCGATGGTCAGCGCGATGGCGTCTTTGTGCTTTTGTAGAAATTTCTGGCCGCGCCGGGGTAGCGGAATTTTCAAGCCGCGACACATGCCGATCAGCGCTTCAAGAATTTGGTCTTCGGTGAGGTGCACGCGAAATGGATTATTCGGATCGTGCGATGTGTAATGCAACACAACCTTGAGACCTTCGGGTGCGTCGTCGGACACCACCCGCCCTTGGCTGCCATCGACGATCTGCACGTCTTCGACATGGGATTCGGGGACGTTCATATTCTTGTCCTTGGCGTATTTTTGAAACGCCAAGCGCAATTCTTGCTTGCTGAAAATCAGTTTTCGAACATCGACGGGCATGCCATCTACTTCCCTACTGAACGCACTTTAAGTGATCACTATATCAGTAAATACAGGTACCCTTATTTTTTAATCATAGCATTTTCTCTGCAACATCAATGGGCTTCGTCCCAATTGTCGCCAATGCCGGTGTCCACCACCAACGGCACGTCCAGCGTCGCAGCGCTTTCCATCACCCCTTTGACCAAGGCGCGGGTGGCTTCAAGCTCAGATTCTGCGACTTCGAAAATCAACTCATCGTGGACCTGCAACAACATGCGTGCGCCAAGCCCCGCGTCATCCAACGCCCCGCCCAAGCTCACCATGGCGCGCTTGATGATATCGGCCGAACCACCCTGAATGGGGGCGTTGATCGCGGCGCGTTCGGAAAAGCCGCGCCGCATCGGGTTCTTGTCGTTGATCCCGCCCATGTGGCATTTGCGCCCGAACAAGGTGGTGACGAAACCATGTTCAGAGGCGAACGCCTTGGTGTCGTCCATATAGGTGCGAATGCCGGGGAAGCGCTCAAAATAAGCCTTGATGTAATCGCTGGCCTCACCGCGCGAGATGTCCAACTGACGCGCCAAACCGAATGCGGAAATGCCATAGATGATACCGAAGTTGATGGCTTTGGCGCGACGGCGCACCATCGGATCCATGCCTTCGATGGGCACGCCGAACACTTCCGACGCGGTCATGGCGTGAATGTCGAGGTCGGCGTGAAACGCGTCGCGCAATTGCGGGATGTCGGCGACGTGGGCCAGCAAGCGCAGCTCGATTTGCGAGTAATCGGCGCTGAGCAATTTATGTCCCGGTTCGGCAATGAAGGCCTTGCGGATTTTGCGGCCCTCTTCGGTGCGGATGGGGATGTTTTGCAGGTTCGGATCAGAGGACGCCAACCGCCCCGTCGAGGTCGCGGCCATTGAATACGATGTGTGGACGCGGCCCGTATCGGCATTGATCTGACCGATCAGCGCATCGGTGTAGGTGCTTTTGAGCTTCGCCAATTGACGCCAATCCAACACCTTGGCGGGCAGTTCATGGCCATCGGCGGCCAAGCCTTCTAAGATTTCGGCGCCGGTCGCGTAAGCCCCGGTCTTGCCTTTTTTGCCGCCCTCGATGCCCATTTTGTCGAACAGTACTTCACCCAACTGCTTAGGCGAGCCGATGTTGAACGCTTCGCCCGCAAGTTCGTGAATCTCAACTTCCAGATCGCCGAGACGCTTGGCGAAGTCGTCAGAAAGGCGCTTAAGCTCGGTCGCATCGACCTTGACGCCTTGGCGTTCCATCTTCACCAACACCGGGATCAGGGCGCGTTCCAAAGTTTCGTAGACCGTCGCCATGTGCTGCGACGCGAGGCGAGGTTTGAGCATCTTAAACAGCTTCATCGTCACGTCGGCGTCTTCGGCGGCGTAATCCAGGGCCTTGTCGAGTTCCACATGATCAAAGGTCACTTGCGCCTTACCGCTGCCGGCGACGTCTTTAAATTTGATGGGATCAAAGCCCAAGTGCAGACGCGCCAACTCATCCATGCCATGACCGTGCAGACCGCTTTCCAGCACATAGCTGAGCACCATGGTGTCGTCGACCGGGGTGACGTTGACGTCGTAACGGCTGAGCACCAACAGATCGTATTTGATGTTTTGACCAACCTTGAGCACGCCGGGATCTTCCAGCATCGGCTTAAGCAATTCCAGCGCGCGCGCCAGGGGAATTTGCTCAGGCGCTTCGCTTCCGCCGTCGCCGCCCAGCAAGTCGCCTTGGGCCTCGGACCCTTTGTGGGTCAGCGGGATGTAACACGCGCGGCCCGGCGTCACGCACAAAGACACGCCCACCAGCTGCGCCGACATGGCGTTGAGCGAGGTGGTTTCGGTGTCCACCGCAACCACGCCAGCTTCCATCGCCGCGGCGATCCAGGGCATCAGCGCGGCTTCGCTTTGCACCAGCTCAAATTCTGCTTTGGCGGTGGGCAAGGCGACGGCGGTGGCGGCGGGCGCAGCTAAGGCATGTCCGGCCTTGATGTTTCCCGCTTTGCCATTATCGCCAATGGACACGCCGCGGGCTTCGACTTTGGACACCAGGGATTTAAAATTTTGTTCGCGCAAAAACGTCAGCAACGTGTTCACGTCGGGCTTGACCACATCAAAATCGTCCAACGGCACCTCGACCGGCACGTCCAGACACAGCGTCACCAATTCCTTGGACACGCGCGCGTTGTCGGCTTGCGTCATGAGGCGTTCGCGGCGCTTGGGTTGTTTGATGTTTTCAGCATTGGCGAGCACGCTTTCGAGATCGCCGTATTCGTTGATCAATTGCGCTGCGGTTTTCACCCCAATGCCTTCGACGCCCGGCACGTTGTCGGCGCTATCGCCGGCCAGCGCTTGCACGTCGATCACGCGGTCCGGACCGACGCCGAATTTTTCCAGCACTTCATCGGGACCTATTTTGCGATTTTTCATCGCATCGAACATCATCACGCCGTCGCCGACCAGCTGCATTAAATCTTTATCGCTGGAGACGATGGTCACGTCGGCGCCCTGTTCGCGCGCTTGACGGGCGTAGGTGGCGATCAAATCGTCGGCCTCATAGCCTTCCATGTCCACGGCTTTGAGGCCCATCGCGCGGGTCGCATTGCGCACCAATTCAAACTGCGGAATCAGGTCGTCGGGCGCAGGCGGGCGATGGGCTTTGTAAGCGGGATAGATGTCGGATCGGAAGGTTTTGCGCGCGCGGTCGAAAATCACCGCGATGTGGTCGGCGTCGGTATCTTCGACCAACTTCAACAACATGGCGGTAAAACCGTAAACCGCGCCGACGGGGGTGCCGTCGGGGCGCGTCATCGGCGGAAGCGCGTGGTAAGCGCGAAAGATAAAGCCCGAGCCGTCGATCAAAAAGACGTGTTTCATGTCATGGGGCCTGGGCGCTTAGTGCGCGGGGGCTTTGGCGTTGGGATCGAGCGCGAACACCTTGGAGCAATACGGGCACACCGCTTTGCCGGTCTTGGCGTCGATCTTCACATACACCCGGGGATGACCGCCGGACTCTGAATCGCCATCGCAGGCGACGGTGGTGGACGTCACGGTGGTTGGGGCCGTATCTGTCATCTCAGGGGTTCCTTTGGGCAAGATGGTATGGGTATACACTCTATATATGGACTTGCACGCGCGTGCAAAGGGCTTACATTTCCCCCAACATGAGCACGCGCCGTCCCCGGATGATACCCCAAGCACCGCCGGTTGCAACGCCCCAAGGAGCTAAATTTCGTGACCTCCCTTTCTAATAAAGTCCCCGGCAATGCCCCCAACAATGCTGTTGAAATTCGCAATTTGTCCAAGACCTACAAAGCTCAGGGCAAAAGCGGCGAAATGCACGCCTTGTCCGGGCTCGATCTGGACATTCCACGTGGATCGTTTTTTGGACTTTTAGGCCCCAATGGCGCCGGAAAATCGACGCTGATCAATATTCTGGCGGGATTGGTGCTGAAATCGTCGGGCGACGTACGCATTTGGGATCACGATATCAGCACCGACACGCGCGCCGCCAAGCGCGCCATCGGCATCGTACCCCAAGAGCTCAACATCGACCCCTACTTCACCCCCCGTGAAGCATTGGAGGTCCAGGCCGGTCTTTACGGCGTGCCCAAAAGCCAGCGCCGCACCGAAGAGATTCTCGACGCCGTGGGCCTCATGGACAAAGCGGATTCCTATGCGCGCAGACTGTCAGGCGGCATGCGTCGTCGTTTGTTGGTGGCCAAGGCATTGGTCCACACCCCGCCGGTTCTTGTGCTGGACGAACCCACCGCCGGCGTCGATGTCGAACTGCGCCGCCAATTGTGGGCCTACGTGCGTAAACTCAACGAAGACGGCGTGACCATCTTGCTCACCACCCACTACCTGGAAGAAGCCGAAGAGCTGTGCGACCGTATCGCGATCATCAACCGCGGCACATTAATAGCGTGCGATGAAACTAAGAATCTGATGGGCAAACTCGACAGCAAACGCGTCACCGTGATGCTCACCGAAGATTTGGCCGAAGTGCCCGATAACCTCAAGTCCTTCAACGTCACGCTCAAAGACCAACGCGAACTTGAGTTCACATATCAGCCGAGCGTGATAAAATCGTCCGACATCATCACGGCGGTGCAAAACGCGGGCCTGAAGTTCGCCGAAATCGCCACCAAAGAACCAGAGCTTGAAGACATCTTCGTCCAACTCACCAGCCAGTCAAATCAGACGGCCAACCCTTAGAACCGGGTCTCAGATATGACCGCCATTGACGCACCGACCGGGGATGAGGGCTACTTGCTCGACCCCACCGACTGGACCGAAGCCATCGCCGAGCAATTCGCCGCCGCCGAAGGCTTGGCGCTGAGCGACGATCATTGGCAGGTCATCCGCTTTGTGCGTGATTGGCACGCTAAACACGGCGTTGCGCCGAGCGGACGCGACATGACGCAGTTCGTGAAATCCCAGGGCCAATCGCGAAACTGGGTGTTTGAATTGTTTCCCTATGGTTACGTGCAACAGACCTGTAAGATCGCCGGCATGATCAAGCCGCGCTCGTGGAGCACCGGCTGAGTTACCCAGCCGCACCGCTTCTTGCTCAACGTCCATAGGCCTCCCCATGCTCGACATTCTTCTTGCCCATCCCGCCGCCAACTTGGTCGGCATCGTGTGCGTGGCGCTCGGCGCAACGTGGCCGCTTTACAAAACCCGCCGCGGATTGTTGTGGGCCCAAGCCGCCGTGCATCTGGCGTTTTCAACGCACTTTTATCTGTTGGGCGCGTTCACCGGATCGATCATGAACGCACTTGGTCTAGGCCAAGCTTTGGCGGCGTTGCCGCTGGGCAAACGTCCCGGCTTTAAGGTCATCTACTTGCTGACTTTGCCACTCATCGCCATCGGCGCCTATCTGACGTGGCAGGGTTTGCCATCGGTGTTTTCATCGCTGGCGCTGGCGCTGTTCAGCATCGCCCGGTACCTGAGCAACACTTTGGTGATGCGATTGTTGATGTTGGTCGCTATTCTCAGTTGGACCACGCATGATGTGTTGGTGATGTCGATCCCCGGACTGGGCGCCGACGCCTTGTCGTTCGCCACGTCATTGTGGATGATCCGCACGGAACTGCGCATGGCGAAAACCGAACCGGCAAAAGCTTAAAGTTACAGAACGCGAAAGGGCGGACCATGAACAAAGACAGCTTGCGCATCGCCGTCATTTCGATCTTCGTTTTGCTGGCGGGTTTTGTCTTTGCTTATCAGTTCGTCGAGCCCGCGCCGCCGCGTGAAATCACCATCGCCACCGGCGGGCCAAGCGGCGCCTATTACGCGTTCGCCAAGCGCTACCAAGGCATTTTGGCGCGCCAAGGCATCAAGCTCAATATATTACAAACCGCAGGATCGATCGAAAACATCGCGCTGCTGTCATCCGGCCAAGCCGACGTCGCATTTGTCCAAGGCGGCACCGGAAACGCCGCAGCCAATCCGCTTTTGGTGTCGTTGGGCTCGCTCTACTTTGAGCCCTTGTGGGTGTTCGTGCGCGCCGACTTGGACGTCACCAAGCTCAGTGATTTACGCGGACTGAAGGTGGCCGCGGGTTCTGAGGGCAGCGGCACTTGGGCGGTGGCGAAACAGTTGCTCGACATGAATCTGGTTCCGTCCGATGCGCCGGTCATTCAACATCTGACATCAGCGGATGCGGTGCGCGCTTTGATGAACGGCGCCATCGACGCGGCGTTTTTCGTCACCTCGCCAACATCGCCACTGGTGCGAGACCTTCTGCAACAGCCGACGTTAAAACTGATGGATTTTGAACGTGCGGCCGCGTACACGCGCCAACACCGCTACCTATCCGCCGTTGTTTTGCATCAAGGCGTGATCAGCCTCAGCGACAACATTCCGACGAGCGACATAACCTTGCTGGCCCCGGCGGCGACCTTGGCGACGCGTGAATCCCTGCACCCGGCGCTGCAAACCCTGATCGTGCAAGCGGCCAGCGAAATTCACGTGTCCGGCGGCGTGTTCGAAAACCCCGGCCAGTTTCCCTCAACCCGATATCTCGACTACCCCTTAAGCGACGACGCCCGGCGCTATCTGGAAAACGGCCCGTCGTTTTTGGAACGTTATCTGCCATTCTGGGCGGCGGTGCTGGCGGACCGCTTAAAGGTCATGCTGATCCCGCTGATCACGTTGATGATCCCGCTGGCGAAAATATTGCCGCCTGCGTACCGCTGGCGTATTCGTTCGCGCATTTATCGCTGGTACAAGGACTTGATCCGCATCGAGCACGCCGCGCAAAAGACCCCCGAAGGCGCGGACCGCCAAGCTCTGTTGGACGAACTGTCCACCATGGCTGACGATGTTCGCGACCTGCATGTACCGCTGTCGTACACCGACGAGGTCTATAACCTGCGCCTGCATATCGAAATGGTCATCCGCACGCTCAACACATCGCCAAATGATCCCAGGTCATGAAAAAATTCGCCATCCGCGTCGCAGCGCCATCGGACCAAGCGAGGGTCAGCGCCCTGTTAAAAACATCCTACACCGCATTGATGGCGCGCGATTATTCGCCGGAGGTTTTGGCCGTGGCTCTGCCCCTCATTTGCAAAGCAAACCCCGCCTTGCTCGATTCCACCACGTACTATGTCGCCGAAAACCGGGGCGGCGAGATTGTCGGTTGCGGCGGCTGGACCACACAACATCCCGGTCCTCCGCAAAGCCACGGGCACAGCGAAATCCTCGACGGTCTTGGGCACATACGTCATTTCGCCACCCACCCCACCTGGACCCGCCAAGGGATTGGGCGGGCGTTGGTTGAACGCTGTAAAGCCGATGCGCGGACGCATAACATCAGCCGCTTTGAATGCTATTCGAGCTTATCGGCGCGCAATTTTTATACCGCGCTCGACTTTCAAGCCTGCGGGTCGATCAACATTCAGCTGAGCGACGAATGCGTGTTTCCCAGCGTGCGCATGGAATGCGCGCTTTAAGCCTGAGTAAACCGCTGACCTGATACCGCCGCGTGATACAGCGGTTGAACGACATTGCCCGCCGGGTCTTTACAATGAAAGCTGCGCGCGCCATCGCTGTGATCGTGGGGCGTATCCAGCACCTCGACCCCTTCGGCTTTCATGAACTGGTACCACGCCTCCAGGTCTTCTTTGCTATCGACGATAAACCCAAAATGGTCCAACCAGCCGCCGTCTTTGGGCGCATCCGCCGGGCAACGCCCCAGCGATAAATTGTCGTTGCCCAACGTCAGGTACACCAGGTTTTCACTGGCGCGATTAAGCACCTTCATGCCGATGATGTTGACGTAGAAGGCTTCGCATGCTTCCAGGTTCGGCACCTTCAACGCGATGTGGCGCAGACCATTGAACGGGTTGGGTCTTGTATTCACGGGCGGGTTCCCTTATTTGCGGTGTCAACGTTCGGTCCCCAGGAGATAGTCATGTATTGCATCATCGTCAAAACCCAATTGAAGCCCGGCACGCGAAAAGCGTTTCTCGACGCCATGTTGCCCAACGCCGAAGCCTCGGTGCGTGACGAGCCCGGCTGCACTGCGTTCGACGTTTTGGAAGCGCGTGACGAAGACGACACCTTTTATCTCTACGAAATTTACGCCAGCATTGATGCTTTGGCGGCGCACAAAGAAACGCCGCATTACACTGCGTGCCGCGCGGTGGTGAACGAACTGATCGCCGAACAATCGGTGATCCGCGCCGACGTCACGGCGCTGAACCCGGCCAACCCGGCGTTGCGCCCGTAAACTCTACGAACCGAAACGTCAGCTTCGACGTAAAAAGCCCCCGCACAGACGCCTGTGCGGGGGCTTTTAAATCGTCGTCAACGGGGCTTAGTAACCGCCTTTGCGCTTGGTTTCCGGCAAACCGGCGATCTTGGTCGCTTGCTTGGACGGCTGCATGGGGAACAGCGCGTACAAATCTTTGGTGCTCGGCTTTTCACCCCAAATCGCGGTCATGGCTTTGACCATGTTGCGTTCGTTGGGCTGATTGGCGTTGTTGTTGATGTACTCATCACGCAAGAATTTGATCAGATCCCAGTGCTTTTCGCTCAACTCAGGCAGATCTTCCGCTGCGGCGATTTCCTTGGCGATGTCTTCGTTCCAGTCATCGATGTTGACCAGAAAGCCCTTTTCGGTGGTTTCGATATCTGCGTAAGCCATGATAAATCCTCACTGTTTTCGTTATTTTTTTATTCAATCGATCAGAGCCGCCCGCTGTGCGCAGAGCCGCCCTATATGAGATGGGACTAATATAATGTTGAAGTTGGAACATTTCTAGATACATGTTGCCAAACCGTCGATGCGCCTCACAAAAAAGACTGGCGAGGCTCGCGCGCGATCCCCATTCTTATTTGTATGAACAATGCCATCACCCCCCGCCATAGTATGGTGAAGACCTGCTGCGCCGCCATCGGTTTTACGCTGTGGTGCGTTTCACTTCTCACATCGCCTGCGTTTACGTCGAGCGCGTCTGCGCAAGACAGCGCCCCCGCCCCAAGCCATTCCATTCTGATCTGCACCAATCAAGCCAATGCAATCCATTTGATTGCCGCTGATTTTATCGTTGAGGCCTATAAGCGCATTGGCTACGACGTCGAATTCATCGAGCTGCCCAATCGCCGTTCCCTGATGCAAGCCGATGATGGCTCATGCGACGGTGAAACCATCCGCATCGGAGGTTTGGAAAAAGTCTACAATAACCTGATCCCCGTGCCTGTGCCCGTGACCCAATTGCATGGCGTCGCATTCATGAAGCACCATAACCATACGCATCCGCCTGAAATCAACACGTGGCAAGACATGCGCGGTCTTAAGGTTTATATCATTCGCGGCGAAATCTACGCCGAACGGGGCACCGCCGACTTAAACGCCGGTGCGGTCGGCACGTACAATCAGTTGTTTACCATGCTGGAACAAGACCGCACCGATATTGCCATCGGCATCCACCACGTGGGCTTGATCGAACTTGCCCGCAATTTTCCAAATTCATCGATCCACACCCATGGAGCCCCTTTGCTCAGCGCGCCGATGTATCATTATATCCACCGTAAAAACCAACATCTGTTGAAAGACCTGACCCAGGTGCTCAACGACATGGCGGAAAGTGGGGAACTTGACTTCATCAACGCCAAAGCGCTGAACCGCCTGATGTCTCAACCTGCAAATTGAGCGCCGACGTACGCGCCGGGCTTAATCGCCAAAGAACTCAAGCAACCAATCCATTTCATCTTCGGTCAGGGGGTATTTTCCATCTTCCGCTTTGATCACTTTGTTCGGCGTAATCGCGCCCAAACGTTTTTGCATCAGCAGCACGCTGTCAGGGGCCAGCCCGGCCTTCCAGCTTAACGCCACGATGGCTTTGGGGTTGTTTGAGCGCGCGATTTGCTCAACCCCGCTGGTCGACATCTCCGCCAAAACGGCGAGTGCGGCAATCGCGTATTCTTTCTGACCGGCCTTCAGCGCACTATCGACCATGTCCGGTTCCAAGTTCCCCTCTGCGTGCAGGCGCTTGGCTTTGTCATAGGCCGTTTCTTGGTGCGACGTCGCTTCGTCTTCCGCTGCAAGGTCAAGCCGCCAAGAGACTTCTTCACGCACCGCCTTGGCAGTTTCGGGGTCCAAATCTTTGCGGTTGAGCAACGCCTTGATCAAATGGTCGGCGACGAAATCGGCCAACCGCAACGCAACGCCCTTGGACAAGGTTGGGCGATGAACCAAGGGATCTTGCAAGGATTTTACCGTGCGAGACCGGTCGCAGATGCGCTCCAGCAAGTCTTCCTTGATCGAAACGGAACCGTTGCCCAACAACTCAGCCACCGCCGCCGTGTCGTTGGCTGCAAAAATTTTCTCCATAACCTCATCGGATAGGCTGGAACGCTTTGAAATCGCACTCAATGCGCCTTCGGCAGGATTGAGGTGAATGATCTGTTCCAGGTCGTATTCCGTCAGCACCAGAGAATTTTCCAGCACCGGGGCGCACACCATCAACTCGGAATCCTCGGCCAGATGACGGATCACCTCAGGCGGCGCATCAGCCATATCTTTCAGTGTTTCCGCGACAATCTGGCGAACTTTGGTGGCTTGATCGCGGGCCAAAATTTCCAGCGCCTCATAGGTCATACGGCGCAGTTTATCGACTTCGTTGGCGCTCAAGCCCGGGGCAAGCTTGGAGATTTTAGCCGCCAATTGACTGCGCACGCCTTCATCTTCATCGCCCGTCAGCATCACATCGGCTTGGCGCGGCGTGGCGGAGTTGTTGGCGATGGCGGCGCGCACCGATGCGACCTTATCGGTGGCGAGAAAATAAAGAATTTCTGGTTGCGCATCGGGGTGCTCAGCCACCTCTTGACGCACCTTCACATCCTCATTGCGCGCCAATTCCTTGGCTTCTTCGTAGTCGAGGGTTTTGCCCCGACGAAATTTATCCAGCAAGCCTTTAAGCATGTCGACCGTTCTCACCTTCCCAATACGCGCCCCATTGCCCCCAACCGGGAACAAGTTGCTCATATAATTGACCGAATGAACGCCGTCGGCAAGTCCGCACTATGGATAACATAAGACGCAAGGCCACGCTTGCGGAGAGGCGACCTTAACGCTAATGTGCGCCCCGTAAGCACCCGTAGCTCAGCTGGATAGAGCGCTGCCCTCCGAAGGCAGAGGTCGTGAGTTCGAATCTCGCCGGGTGCGCCATTTCTCTCAATGACTTACACCCATTTTTGCTTATGACGTTTAGGCCGACTGTGCCGAAACTGTGCCATAAGCGTTTAAGGCTCCGATTGCCCGCTCTTGGAAATCGGGGGCCAAGTGCGCATAGCGCTGCACCATCTGAAAGCTCTTGTGCCCCGTCAGGTGCATGATCTCGTACAAAGGAACGCCCTGTTGTGCGAGACGCGAGGCGAACGTATGCCTCAGATCATGAAAGCGGAAGTCTTCAAGCTCCGCCCGCTTACGGGCCTTATCGAACGTCGTCTTGACGCACTTAATGGCCTGTCCGCGATAGGTGAAGACAGGCCCGGACTCTTTAGGGTCCAAACCAACCAACACCTGCTTTGCCCGGTCTGTTAAACGAACCGAACGATCTTCTCCATTTTTGGTCTTCGTAAACGCTACGGTCCCCCGTTCTAAATCAACGTTGCGCCAATCCAGTGAGAGAAGCTCCGAACGCCTGCCCCCGGTATCCACAGCAAAGGCCATGAGCGCGCGCAAATGCGGCTTAGCCGCCAAGAGCAAGCGCCGCTCTTCCTCTACCGTCAACCACCGACACCGCCCCGGGTCTTTCTTCATCCGAGGAAACGGCGGCACCTGAGCCAACAAGTCTTCGCGAAACGCCTTGTTGAGAATGGCCCTTAGTGTCGACATATCGCGTAAAGCCGATGCAGGTTTGACCTCGCCCAGCCGTTCGTCCATCCATTTGCGAATGACGGCATGGGTGATGTCCGACACGTTCGTTTCACCAAACGTGTCGAGCAACCTTTGCAATCGGGATTTCACGCTCGCTTTGTATGACACCGGGTTGTCCCTTTGGCGTTCCTGTCCGTAACGCAGTAGTGCTTCTGAAAACGGCACATCCGGTATCACCCCGAAATGTTCCTCTAAGAAGCTTTCTTGTGTCCACTTCGCCGCTAAGGCCTCAGCTAACTTTTTATCGTCAGTCCCAGTGCTTTTGCGGTGGCGGTGGCCTTTTTGATCGGTCCAATCGACCCACCATTTGGTGGAGTTTTCGCGTTTGAAGATACGCATGTTTGCCGTCCTTTCTGACTTGCAGAAGTTCGGGCGCTGTTGTGTGCCTTATTCTGCTCCGCATGGGCTTCGATATCAACCACGTCCCAGCGCTTGCAACGTGGGCCTAAATCCACAAAAGGAATGCCTAAGCTTAGAAACGTATCCACGCACACGCCCAACCACCCGGCGGCTTCCTCACGGGTGAGGTAGCGCCGAGGCGGTAAGCTATGGACTGTGGCCGTATCTGCCTGCATCCCCTAAGGGCTTCCTTTCGTTTCACCGCTTGCGCTTAGCTTAGGGAACCACCCCTTAGCAAAACCAAGCGTCTCTATTTTCAACGATCTGCTTCAAAATGTATTTTCCCTTAGCTAAGGGAAATCCGTTCCAAGGTGCCTTAGCTAAGGCACGCAAATTCCCTAAGGGAAAATGCCCGTCAGTACTGCCCGGTATACAAAACTCCCAGACCAAACGTCCCGTTGTGGGAATTTCCCCTAAGGGAATTTCCCAGTTACCAATCTTCTGAGAGTCGAAATATCCCATAGGGAAATTTCCACACCTCATCCGATTCGTTTCGTTAGATTGAAGTTAGTCAGAAAGCAAAGCCGCGTATCGCTCTCGTACGGGTTTTAAACCCGGGAAAATTTCCCGGGGAAAAAGCCCGGGCTTCCTTAAATCCCGTACGGGTTTTTAGCCCGGGTTTTTCGTTTCTTGCCGTTTCGGGTTTGAAACCCGGAATTTATGAGCTTTGGTAATGTAAGGCCGTACTGAACACATTCAAAATCAGCTAGTGGTTGCCAAGCCCCTCAATTTTGCGCCTTAATGCACAAAGGATCATAGGGGAGATGAAATGACGCGTTTATGGAATGTTGAAAGCGGTAAGTTGTGCGAGGTCAAAACGTCATCGCCGAAGACGGAAGCCATAGTTGAAGATTGGATTGAAAATGATCCGTCGATTATCGGCTTGGACCTTTTGATCATTGCTCGCCAATACATCACCACCTTTGGCAGCAAGCTTGATTTACTGGGCATGGACCGCGCAGGCGATCTGACGCTGATAGAGCTGAAACGCGACAAAACACCCCGCACAGTTGTTGCACAAACCTTGGATTATGGGAGTTGGGTGCATGGCCTCAGCACGCGCGACGTTCACACGCTAGCCGCAAAACATCTCGGCAAGCCTTTGTCAGATGCATTTCATGAAAAATTCGATACCAACATTCCCGAGAACCTGAACGGCTCTCACCATCTGTTGATCGTCGCCAGCAGCTTCGACCCTTCTTCACGCCGCATTGTCGAGTATCTTGCCGAAGCTCATGACGTCAGCATCAATACAGCCTTCTTCACCTATTTCAGCGACGGAACGAACGACTTTCTAACCGCCGATTTCTTAATGGACCAAGAGCAGGTAATCGAGCGCGCTGAAACCAAAACCAAAGCGCCATGGACGGGCAAGTATTATGTGAATGCTGGTCATGATGAGAATGAGCGATCATGGGATGATATGCAGAAGTTCGGCTTCATCGCCGCTGGGTATGGTCGATTTTATTCAGGAAGACTGGATCAACTCTCCGAGGGCGACCCAATATACGTTTATCAAAAGGGTGCGGGATATATCGGACACGGTCTCGTGACAAAACCTTCAGTCATGGCGAAAGATTTTGTCACCGAAGATGGGCATAAGTTGAAAGACTTGAAGCTTACCCAGCCCAATATCCTTCACGACGCTGATGATATCGAAAACGCCGATTATCTAGTTGGTGTGGAATGGAAGAAGTCTCTCCCAATTTCCCAAGCCAAATGGTTCGACGGCGGCTTCGCCAATCAAAATGTAGTGTGCAAGCTTCGCCATCCGGCGACGCTGGAATTTTTAGAACGTGAATTTAAAACGATCGGTGAATAAGAATGAGCTTTGATAATCAGTTACCGCCTCATGGTGTAAATTCGTATGGAGAAGCTTTGTTTAAAGCTAAACGCGGCTTTCTCATCGTCGGATTTACGGGCTATACGGGTGCAGGATGCACTACCGCAGCCTCTACCTTAAATTCACCCAGTAAATTATCGCTACCTCTCACAAAGCCAGCCAACGAAATTTCTGTGGGCAATTACAGCGAAAGACGCTTCGAAAAATTAAAAACAATCTGGGGCAAAATTGAATGGGAACCCTTTACTCCCATTGAAGTCGGCGCTGTCATTTTTGCGATCCTTGCAAAACAAGCAAGTGGCAGCCGCGTGAAAAAAGGGTTGATTTCAGATATCAATAAATTGTGTAAGCCGCATTTAAAGGCACTTGAAGGGTTGAGCGCACTCGATGTTGTGACAACAAACTCAAGGCGGCTAACCGCTGATGAGTCTAAAAACTTGATTATTTCCTATCAAAAATGCGCTGAATTGTATGGGCAATATAGGTACCAGAAAAAAAGAAATGGTGATCTCTGGACGCTAATATCAGACATGCAGATGGCCGGTGATAAAATTCGTATGTTTGGGAAGTACAAATCTGGCCAGCCTCATCCAAACCATATGCATGTGATACCGGAGGCTGTCCGTAAAATAATAAGTGCGTATAGAAGAGCACATGGAAAAAATATGTTCACAATAGATGCCTTTCGGAACCCTTATGAGGTGGAATACTTTAGACATAGATATGAAGAGTTTTATTTAGTGGCCATCTTTAGAGATGAAGAAGAGAGGAACACTCTTTTAAATAAAGCAATTACAGACGGACAAATAAAATTATTAAAAGAAAAAGAAAATGGCGATACCCCCACAGACGGAAAAACAAAAAAACAAAAGCCAAAAATTAACAAAGACAATATTGGCTGGTGGGTAACTGGCCAAAACATTCCAGAATGCACTCAAAAAGCCGATGTATTTATCAAAAATACAAAGGGAGCAACTGACTGGATGCAGTTTAGTCTTATAAAGACACTTTCCTTAATCAACAAGCCTGGCTGCATAACACCATCAAATGACGAGCACTATATGCAAATAGCCAGCACAGCACGCCTGATGTCTGGGTGCCTTTCAAGACAAGTTGGAGCCTGCGTCGTTGGCTCCCACGGATATATACAAGGCATTGGTTGGAACGATACTCCTCAAGGGCAAGTTCCCTGTGCGCTGCGCAGTTGTGGTGAACTTATGGGCACTAATTCATTAGCACAAAATGAAAAGTGTGCTTCAGACAATCCTTTTAGTGAATACGAAGCGAGCCCTGATTTTAGAAAATACATAAGCGCAAATAGAAGTCATGATGCTCCTTTCTGCTTTAGAACTGAGCTCGCAAATAAAGAAGATAAAAAAAGCGCGGAATATACGCGTGCGCTCCACGCAGAAGAAAATGCCTTCTTACAAACTGCAAAAGTAGGAGGACCGTCTCTTCAAGGCGCGATTCTATATACGACGTCTTCGACGTGCACCCTGTGCGCAAAAAAAGCTTACCATTTGGGCGTGCGAAGAATTGTTTTCATTGAAAAATACCCCGACAAGGCAGAGTCCCAAACTTTAAAAACTGGATCATCGGAAATTGATATCAGGTATGATCAATTCGAGGGGATTTCCGGTTCGGCATTCCACAAACTTTATGCCCCACTCATGTCTGAAAAAGACCTCATCGATTACTATAATTAATTCATTGAACTGGATTGACTTATCCTCTCTTCACCAGCTCGGTTTCTTCTGCAGTCAGGTCATAGGCTTTAAACAACAGCTCATTGATTTCTGCTTCGTCTTGGGTGATTTAATCATCCAGCGTTTCAAGGTCGCCGCGTAGTTTCAATATCTGCTTAACCAGAGGCGGGGTGTCCCCAGGAATGAGCTCGCACATGTATGCAGGATCATCTGCTGTTACCATTACGGTCTTTTCTACTTGCAATAGCTTTTGCAATAATCGCTGCGTAACCAATTGCTGCTTCAACACTATTTTCTTTTTGAATTAGCTCTAACAAATTTCGGCCAATTATAGTTGGATCGAACTTTGAATGAATTGCTTCGTTCGTTAAAAAATGCACATCTCGCACAGGTGATTGATTACCAGTATTTTTCCTGGATGCATTTACATCAAACAATGTATCTTTCATATCACTATGACTTCTCCCAGGATTATTTTGAGATGCAGAGGCTTTTTTATTAGAAGGCATTAATGCACCATGCCTTTCGCTGATGCTTTCAGGATTTTCCCGTCTTTTACATAAGACAGATTGACCAAAATCTAATTTTATCCATTGCCAGTACGAAGGTTTTTTTCCATCAGAAATAAACGCTTCACCAAGGGTAGACCCTTTTCCCAAGCCAATAACAAAGGGCTTGTTTTCGAAAGAGCGCACAACCTCGATCTGAGTTTTCGGAGGCTTCCAGCCGAATAAATCTGGGTATTTAAAGTTTTCTACAAGTTGACCCGTTCTAATCTTCCAACAGCGAATAGCCTCTTGCTCAATGTATTTACGGTCTTGCAGAGGATCAGTGGGAGCCGTGGCAGTAACGCAACCAAGCAAGGCGCCAGACATTGTGGCAATCGTATCTGTATCGCTATTTAAAAGGTTTGCAGCTTCAAGTAATGCATCTTTAACCGGAGTTCTCTTATGTATCCATGCATGACACATTGCGAGTAGAGCAGTTTTAGTGCCGGACCCTCGTGTTTCATCTTCAAGGCCGCCAATTGCAGAAACTAAATCGCGATACTTGCCTCCAGAGTTCATAATATCGGTTAATATGGTAATGTCTTTTTCGCATTCATTTGCGACTTGTTGGCATGCATTACCAAACGATCCGTTGTTCTCTTCTTCCCACACAGGCAACCATACAGAAGCGAGCTCTGTATCTCTTTCCATAATTAATGGGACTTGAGAAAAAACACGAATGAATGAATGCCATTCATCAGGCGGCGGTAGTTCATTATACTTTAACGCAAAATCAAGGCAATTGGCGTGAAAGACTGCCCCTAAAATCCCCCTAGCATGCCCATGAGTGCATACAGAATTGCGAATTACATCTAGCACCATCTTATCAATGCCAGTCTCGCTGCTTGAAACCCACACATGCGGTTGTATTCGCATTGCAGCCCCATTTCCTCCACATTGAAAATAGGATCGCTTATTCACATCAAAAAAGTTGTTGTTCCAATTTACGGAAGCTTGAGAAAGATGTGATGCTGCGGTTTTAGAACCACGACCAGCACCAAGAGCGTATGACAGCCAAATTGGCAGTTCGATTTTTGAAAATGCTTCAACATCAAATTTTCCACTGGAAAGCAGCGAGCGGCATGTTGAAAGGCGCAATTGTGTGTCATCAGAATAGCAACCGGCTGGCAGCTGAGCTAAAGCTCCATATTGACCACCAATTTTCCTTTTCCACTCGATCGTCTCAGACACGTGAGATATACCGGCTCTCCGCTTAACTAGGCTTGTAGACTTCGCAAGCTCAGTGATAAAGCCCGCCGCATCACCGTATGCAGCCCACAAGGCAGAATTGACTATTTGTGATTTATCTACCTGCACAACACTTACCTCTAAAAACCTTCAAACTTCTTCGGGGCAGTAATCAATTCAATTTTCGGATGAGATGTAAATTCAAAATAACCCGTAATGTCTTCTCGATCCTCATCTTCCAAAACATAAATGTGAGTAATGTGACTTGTAGGCAACTCTTTGTAGTAAAGAACTTCTGCTTGAGGACAAGTTGGATTCCATGAGTTGTGATTTTGTAATCGGGTTTCACTTTTACCAGTATCATATATTTGTACGGTAGGAGAGAAAAGTGCCTCTAGGCCCTCTACCCCTTGACCTCTTGAGACCCCTGAATACCCATTGTTTGTTGTCGCAAAGAATACACCTTCATGGTTCAAAATTTCAGGCGAAATTCCCAAAATAACCCATTTGTTCTGCTTACCCGCATCCCATTTGTTAATTGAGATATCAAAAAGTCGAAAATTGATTTCACTAATTGATATGTTCACATAGCCTTCCCACCCTTCGTCCATGACAAAAGGTGTGTTGGGATTAGCGATGTACTCGAGAAGGTCTTCTTGCTTTAGAAATTCTCTGGAGAGAAGCTTTCTCGAGCCAAGAATACCGAGGAGACCCTTCAGAGTCGTAAAATGAAGTAACTCACGAATTTCTCTTTTCTGGATAACATCATCAATCGTCATAAGACCACTTCCTGATAAGTGCCATTAACTAGATATTTTAGTAAAATGCTCTCTTCACCAGGCTTGTAGCCAAGGGTGACTGTTTCCCTTGCACGTCCGATTCCCATAGCGAGCAACCGTCTCAGAGTTATCAGACGGTCATCGTCCTCATCATCTCCGTGAGAATTAAATTCTTCACTGAGCCCTAAGATAAACACGTGATCAAATTCAAGCCCTTTAGCAGAGTGCAGAGTGCTAAACGCGATATTCTCATCGCCATCTGGCCATTCACTATTTCGAGTGATTGATACATACTCAAGTCCAGATTTAATAAAAGCCTCCTTGATGTACTTAGGAGACCCACCCATGTTCAGCATGCCAACGGTTTCATTCTTTAAGTCTACATTATTTTTAATGTAATCAATGACACAGGAAACTTGTTGATTGAAATAACCAACAAGAATATTTGGCACCTCACCTTCCCTTTGACAAGTATCAAAATTAGGAAGCGAGCCATCATCGCCAATGGCAAGTCCTTCAACCAAAGGAGCGGCTAATCGGGCAATTTGCTTGGTGTTTCTAAAGTTTTCTGAAAGTTTATAACTGTTTTCTGGTTGGACTAAGATACCCGCTTCTTTCCACGTAAATCCACGGGCATAAATCCTCTGAGCCGTATCCAGTACAAAAGTGAGCGAATGCTCTTCAGCAAGAGCATTATTGATCGCCCTAATCTGGTTGGCTGAAAAATCCTGTGCTTCGTCGGCAATAATAATGTCGTATTTTTCATCAAACGACTTGGTTGCGGCCTGCACGGCAAGGTCATTCCAATCGAAATCGCCGTTCTCAGATTTCCACTGGCCATATGGTATGAGAACTTCTTCAATTAACTGCTCACGTTTTCCACCATCCATTCTCGGAGAATTTCCTCGCCCCGTGCGCCCCGCAGTAATGTAATCATGGATATCCTCGGGCAAAAACCTGCCAAGAGCGTACTCCACTTCATCACAAAGAAACCGCTCTGGAAGTTCAATATTTCCGCCAAGCTCAATAATTTTATTTTGCGCAGACTCTTCAACTATCCTCTGGGTTATTCCAAGCCTGTCTCTTGACCATTTACCGAACGTCAAAATGTCTATTTCAGATTTTTTCGCGTCTTTGGCATGCTCCCTTACCAATTCTTCAATATACCCCTTCAAGGTTGTGTTGTAGGTCAGCACGAGAATTTTAACAGGATCTGTTCTGTCCTGGCGTTCTCTTTGAATTTCATAGACACCGGTCAGAAGCTTCAAGCGAAGCAAAGCTGTTGACGTTTTGCCACTCCCGGCTGCTCCGCGAATTAATACCACTCCGCTTTTGCCGCTTTGCCCTAAGGTCATTTGCTCTTTATTCGGAGTGATGTTTCTTAAAATCCGCATGACGCTACCTTTGGCAATTAAACTCCAATAAGTGAGCATACTACAACTACTGGTAACTTAAAATAACCAATGCTCCAGATGCTTATGCAGCATAAAAGCACCTTCAGAATGAACTTTTACAATCCTGACAGAGCAGTAAGATTAATTGATTCTCAGTAAGAACATTCGCAAAAAAATTTGTAAATAAGGCCGAGGTGTTTGGATTGTTGTGTTATGCATAAAAAATGATCCCCCAACCTGACACATTATTTTCATGGGCTGGTGTCCGCCTTTCTCAGCCCTTTCCAGCTGAGAACTCCGGTGCCACAAACCGAACTTGGAAAAACTGGTTTCAGGGCAAATCAACGCCAAGGCGGTCAACTCTGATTCGTGCGTTTGAAGGCCTTACAAGGGATCTAAAAACTGACATTGATGTGAGTGCTCAGATTGAGCAACTACATACCCGGGCTGAAAAGAAAGATAAGCTCCTTTTCCTCCAATGGGAGGAGTGCATTGTGTGGTTTGAGCTGAGCCCACAATCAGAACAAAGCTTTCTGATAAACGAAATCAAGCAATTTCTAGAACTGACCCGCTCACTCATTCCATATGCACAGAAACATGACCTCGAAGGGTTTGGGGATGCGCTTGAAAAATCGTTTATCCCCAAAACAAGCCTGATACGTTCTGTCATTCACGAATTGAAAACTGCAACCGACTTTTCAGAAATTGCACTAAACCAAGCCATTGCGCATGCAACTTTTTCGAACACCCTCTACCTCGTTGCCTGCATTGACCCAGAACACAGGTATCTCTCTCGGCTATGCCCGCAGTTCAACGGCACAGAAATTACCATGCCTATTACACTGTATCTGGATGCTGTTCGCAAAGACCACTCCCTCTCGAGTGATAAAGCTCTAGGACAAACACTTTATCCACACCAAGATGAAGAAAGCGCCGCTCGAGAAATTAAAAAATGGCGTAGCGGCAAATTGCCGACATGGAAGCAGGTCTGCAATCTCAAGCCCTCCTTGCCCCATGACAAGGGAGTACTACACTTAAATTTTGCGATCATCCGTTTGCTTCATGCCATATTTGAGGCAGTGGAAAATGACGAAGGTAATAACATCGGCCTGAATTCCAAGAAACTCTTCTCTACGTCTGACCAATTGCAGAAAATCGCCTGCGCACGCGCTCCTGTTCAATAAAATACGAGCACATCATTATTCTCAATATCTAATCAAAAGCCCCGCACCAGTGGTGCGAGGCCATTTAGATCAATCTTCCGATTCGCCGTCCCAATCATCTGGGCGTTCGAGGTCACGTGAACCCCAATATTCATCGTTGTTTGGGTTCAGTTGATTGCCGTGGTTGTCCAAGTCGGCCTGTGATTTTTCTGTATCAGAGTGGTTACTCATTTACCTTCTCCATCTAGAGGATAATTCGACCTAACACCGTGAAAGGTCGAACCGGTAAAAATGTAGAGGATGCCTCAACAAGTGTCGGGTGGGTAAAAATGGAAAAATGCCCTTTCCATCACTGTGCCAAAACTGTGCCGCGCCCATTCCGATTCAATCCGTTTTAATCCCCGTTATTCAGAAAAAGGCACAACAGAACCCGAATAATGCATTGATTTTATTACACATTAATTCGAAATCACACTCTCCGAAGGCAGAGGTCACAGGTTCGAATCCTGTCGGGTGCGCCATTTTTTTCAGTGATGATGTCGGCCTTAGTTGGCGCGGGAGATATCGACCCAGAAGGTCGTGCCTTCGCCGATCTTACTTGTGAAATTGATGTGTCCGCCCATCAGTTCGATCAGGTCCTTGGAGATGCTAAGGCCAATCCCGTGGCCTTCCGTCAGCTTTGCGGTGGTGCTGTCACGGGCGAAGTTTCTGAACACGTCGGCGTGAAAGCTTTCGGGAATTCCGACACCTGTGTCCGTCACGCTGATGCGCACGAAGTTATCGGTTATCGCGGCGCAGGAAATACTGACCTCGCCGCCCGAGACGTTGTATTTCACCGCATTGGACATGATGTTGATCAAAACTTGGCGCAAGCGCCCAGCGTCGGCGCGCACGGTCAGATCATCATGACACAAACATGCCGCGCCCAGATTGACGTTGTGTTCAGTGGCAAGGTTTTTCACCAGCTGCACACAATCTTCCACAACATCGCGCACGGAGATGTCTTCCATTTCGATCTTCAATTCGCCGGTTTCAATTTTGGCCAAGTCGAGAATGTCGTTGATCAAACCCAATAGATGGCGTCCGCTATCGACAATGTGCACGGTATATTCTTGTTGCTGATCGCTCATGTCTTGGGGGGCATAGTTCAAGAACTCGCCAAAGCCGATGATGGCGTTGAGCGGCGTGCGTAGTTCGTGCGACATATGGGCGAGAAATTCTGACTTTGCATTGTTGGCGTGCTCCGCCAGTTCCTTTGCCGCTTCCAACTCGCCGGTGCGTTCTTTGACACGCCGTTCCAAATCGAGATTCAAGCGGCGAAGCTCCCGTTCAAGCTCAAAACGTTCGGTCACATCGAAGAACACCAATATCGCTTTGCGATCGTCCGATTCCACGACATGCATCGGCGTCACCGCAAGGTGATAGGTCTTGGCCCCAATGGTGACGTCTAAATCATCACCGGCGCCATCGGTTTCGAACATCTGTTCCAGGCGCCCCCGCACATCGCCGCCGAGCGCGTCAATTGAATTGCCCTCAGCCATCAAAAGATTACAGATCACCTTGCCGGTTACGTCATCAAAATCGGCGAACAGCGATTCTTTGGCCAGCTGATTGTATTCACGCACCACCAAGTCTTCATCAACCACGACGATGGCCGCCCCGGCCGCGTCCACCACGGCGCGGGTTTCATCGCGGGCGCGTTCCAAAGCACTGTTGGTTTCGCGCTGGTGCTCCAACACTTGTTCAAACGATTGCGCCACAATGCCAATCGGATCGAGGGCGATCAGCGTGTCGTCGTCCAGCTCTTCGGGTTTGAGCGGTAATGTGCCCATGATGCCCAACAGCTGGTTTACTTTGTCGCGCACATACGAAATGACATCGCAATGGTTCCCCGCGCCGTAATGGGTGCAGACTTCTTCATCGTGGTCGATTTGCGAAGTGCTCTTTTTATCGCTCATTGCCCCATTCACCGCCCAAACGCGGCCCGTTAAGATTTTTGAATTTCAATGCAATACTGCCCTTTTGATTTAACGATATTCGTCTGGTAGCCCATGTTATGCACGGAACCGGGAATGGTGTTGATCGCCTGCCGGCTGTCGGTGTAGATGTGCAACGCCCCGCCTCCCAAAAGCAGTTCGCGACGGGCGGTGACCTCTTTCAAAGCGATCAGCAAACACGATGGGCAGATTTGCCCGCAGATGTCGATCTTATGGATCTGTCCATTTTGCTCCATCAAGATGGTCCCTTCACCACATATTTTGATAAAATGAGACTGCCAAGCCAGGCCCCCGGAACAAGGCCCACAACATACAACAAGCTTTGACCCGCCAAAATCGGCACGCCCCCCCATAAGTGCCAGACGTTACAGGCCGGAACCATGCGCGCCGCCATGCCGACCAATACCCCGCCGATCAACACAGAAACGTATTGGCGCACGGGCATGCGATAATGCAGCCTCAGTTCTCGCAACAATAACGCGGATAAAAACGCCCCCAATATGATACCCACCACCAAAGGATATTGGATGGCGGCAATGGCGTCCAGTTCGGGGCCCGCGCCGCCTGTGATCGGGTGCTGACCAAACGGCGGCGTGTAGTTAAGGCCTTTGCCCTGAAAATACGCCAGCGAAGCAACGTGATCGGGCGCAACCCAAGCTTCCACAGTGGCCCCCAGTTTCGCATATGACGTGGTGATTCCCAACGGCATGCCCACCACGACATATGACACCAGCCCGATCGCGGCCAACGCCACGGCGCTGATCCAGGGCTGAATATAGCCCTCGGCGTGCGCCGCCATGACCAACTGACCGCGTCGCGCCCACCGCGCAACCAGCCACAAACCCGCCAATAGCATCGGAATGATCAGCACACGGGGCTCAATTCCAAAGGCCTGCGGCAGCGTTTTTGCCGGACCGAACACCGCAAGCTGCTTGGTCAGTCCCGCCCATGCGGGGTGAAATTCACCGTATAAAACGCTGCCGGCCAAAAGCCCCAAAAACGCCACTGCGCTCAGCACGCTGCCCGACCCCATCTTGTACAGCGTGCCGACCACACAACCGCCAGCCAAAACCATGCCGACGCCGAACAATGCTCCGCCGATGATGTTGGTCAACGACATCGCGCCCAACAACGGAAATGGATAGTAAGCAATTAAGCCCAAAGCCTGGGCCCCATGAACCAAAGCCATCGACACAAGAATCATCAAGATCAGCACGCGTAGCATGCTCAAATCACGGAATAAAAAATAGTCGCGAAACATGCCCGTAACGCAAAAATCGGAACGATGCAAAAGGAACCCGGCAGCCAGACCGCATGCCAGCGAGGTAACGAGAATCAGTGCAAACTCGCTCTGCATGGTGACTCTTCAGCATTTCTACGTGGTTACGATAACAATCACTATAATTTGACTGCGACAACGCCACAATAGAACATTATCTACCATTTTTTTATGTTGCTTGTCGGCGCCACAACACGGCGACAGCAATACAGGACGTCTTAAAGGATGATTTCCATGCCTTCTTTGGCGCCGAACGCGCCGGGCCATTCGGCTTGAGCTTGAGCTTCCAGATCCCGCACCACGTCATCGTTGTAGTCGGGAGAATAGTGATACATGGCCATGCGTTTGGCTCCGGCGAGTTTGCACAGGCGCACGCCTTCATTCCAGGTCGAATGCCCCCAGCCGAGCTTGGTCGGCAATTCTTCTTCGGTGTAGGTGCAGTCGTAGATGACCAAATCCGCGTCCTTCATCATCTCCACCAGTCCCTCATCGGTTTCGCCGATGTGGTGTTCGGTGTCGGTGGCGTACACGAGAACCTTACCCTCCGCCTCTAAGCGGTAACAGGTGCACCCTGCCGGGTGGTTGAGCATGTAGGTTTTGATGTGCAGGCCGTCAAACAGATCGAACACATCCCCGGCGTGAAAGCCGATACTTTCCAACGTCGAGGGCAGGTGTTCGTACTGCACCGGGTGTAGATTTTCCGAAAGCTGACTGCGGATCAGGTCTTCAATCGTAAGTTCCCCATAATTCAACGCGGCGCGGATGCGCACCGAATGTTCGGGAATATAAATATGCTTAAAATAATTAAAGCCGTTGGTGTGGTCGCTGTGAAAATGGCTCATCAACAAAAACACATCGCGTACGCCGCGCTTCAGGAGGTCGTTGCCCAGCCACGGCAAGCCCGTCCCCGCATCGAGGATAACCGTCCGACCCATAATTTCGAGCTCGACACACGAAGTGTTGCCGCCATATTCGAGATAGTCGGAATAAGCGCACGAAACGCTGCCCCGAACGCCCCAAAATTTGATGCGCAAGATCGTCTCCATTTCCGCACTGAGTGGCGCCCCAGATGCATCATCACACTAGACCCCAGCGGATTGATTCTCAACACACAAACATGCCCAGGCCCACTTTGCATCATCATCTGATCCTACTAAACTGATCGCAGATGGAGCGCCAACAAACGCCGATGGAAAAGAGACCCGAATAGATGCTGTTCAAAAAGCGCCCCTCACTCGATACCCCAATGGACCATTTTCGACATCGTGACGAGCTCAATTCGGACGAGCGCGCCGTGTTGGATGTATACCTGACCGGCGTCAGTCACGCCTTAAGCGGGCTCAATACCGTGCAAGTCAGCAATGGAGGCGCACCCCTTTTCACACCGTCAGCCGACCACAGCCTCGATGCGATGGACCTTGAAAACATCATTGCAGAATTTCTCAAGCAACGTCAGGACATGCTGACGCAGCCGCTTGGCTTATGTGCGGTGATGGCGGTGATGCAGCGCTTTGGGCATTAAAGGCGCTTACTTTTTGACAGGTTTCTTTTTCAGCACCGTTTTTTTGCCCGAGCCAACGCCGAACAAGCGTTCAAAGAAGGACCGCTTGGGCGCCTTCTTCAGTCTGGGCTTCAGGGAATGCTCTTGAATCACCGTCTGCGGCCGGTGCACGTCTTTATTGGTGAAGGAATAAAATATCCGAAAATCGCCTTCGTCGTTGACGCGATAGTAGGCGATCTTGTGGATCGATGGGTTGAGCTTGACCCGCTCATGCGCATCGCGCTCGGCGGCGTATTTGTCGGCAATGGATTGGCTGTATTCGACCTTGCCATCTTTTAGGGCTTGGCCTTCCCGACATATATAGATTTCAACCGTATCGCTCATAACGCCCTTTCCAGCCCGGCTGACGCCTGAGCTGTCCCGTTTGTATCTTCGAATCGCGCTCTCATATTTATAATACGCAAATATGAAGGCTTCGAAAACTCAAACAGACGCGGGTTAGGCGGCGAACTTTAAAATCAATGCGCGACGTTTTTTGCGCATTTCATCCGTATCGAATTTGTCGACGTCCGCCAACGCGCTGGTCTTAACGCTTGAGCGTGGCAACAAGTCACAGGTCTCGGTCACGTCTTCAAGACGGCCATCCATCAGCATTGCCATCACACGCGCATCTTCGGTCACAAACACAAACTGAGCATCGCGCATAGCGAATCTCCTTTTGATGCGATCCCGGCTTGGCGGCCCCAAAGCCTTTGGATCGAAGGTCTATATCCTATATAGGCTCAACAGCCGGCAATTTCACCCTTTTTTTGGTGTAAAAAGCACGCTATTTAGTATACATACCTTAGTTGCGTTACAAGATATTGACACTTTCAGGGCTTAAGCTGCGCCCTCATGCACCGCCTGCAGCTTCGCCAAGGTTACCCCTTCGTAGCTTTGCCACTCTTCGAGACAGCCTGCAAAGTCCTGACCCAGGGTGTAATCGTTGGTGACGATCAAGCACGGCACACCCGCCCGTTCGCAGGCAACCAGACCATTGCGACTGTCTTCCAGAGCAAGCGTTTCTTTAGCCTCCAGGCCCAGCTGATCCACAACCCAATCATAAACATCGGGCTCAGGCTTGAGCACCGGCACCTTGCCGCCGTCGCCGATGCACGCGAACCAATTCAGGCTATCGTCGCCCAAATTCACCCGCAACAACGTTTCCACGTTCACCGGGGTGGTGGTTGTGGCGATGGCGATGGTCATGCCGCTGGTCCGGCATTCGTTGATCAAATCTTCGATGCCCGTGCGCAGCGGCACTTGGCCATTTTGCAGCCGTGCGACGAAAAAGTCGGTTTTGCTTTTGTGCAGCGCGGGGATCAAATCATCGATGTCATCGCGTTCAAGAAAGTCCGGGTGTTGCTCTTCAAGGAAAAAGCGGATGCGCTGCTTGCCGCCGGTGACCTTCAGCAGGTGCTTGTACAGCACGCGGTCCCAAGACCAGTCGAAACCGGCCTTGGCGAAGGCGTCGTTAAAAGCTTGGCGGTGGGCGTCCTCGGTATCGGCAAGCGTGCCGTCGACATCAAATATCAGGGCTTTCATGTTTGTCTCTTTAACCTTTTAGTCTGCAAAACCGGGGAGGCCCACTTGCATGCAATGGATCGCGAAGAATGTGGGGTCGCTCTTCATGCGCTGCAAGTCTTTGATGATCGATGAACTCTAACCCTTTTGCTCCCGCGCTGCATGAAAATGGCCGTAAAATCTAGTCGCCCATCACCTGCAACACCACCTGACGGTCGTGATCGCGGGCGCGGTGTTCGTATAAAAATACCCCCTGCCACGTACCCAGCGCCAAGGCGCCGTCGATCAACGGGATCGACAGCGACACGTCGGTCAGGACCGACCGGATGTGACCGGGCATGTCGTCCGGGCCTTCGTTGGTGTGGGTGTAAAGCGACGGGTCTTCGCGCACCAACTGCTTAAAAAAGGTCTCGATATCGTATTGCACGTCGGGGTCGGCGTTTTCTTGGATCATCAGGCTGGCCGATGTGTGACGACAAAAAACCGTCAACACGCCATTCTCAATGCCGGTGTCTTGAACCCAGGCCTTGATCTCGTTGGTGAGTTCGAACAAGCCCTGTCGGTTGGTGCGAACGGTGAGGGTGGTGTGGTCTTGGCGCATGTTGCTGGTTCCTTGAAGATCGAACATTCGTCTCAATATGGAGATCAACCGTAGCGGTGCAAGTCTCGACCAAATGCCGATAGCCAATCACGCGCCTCATTCATGCGCCCGGGGGGGCCATCGGTGAGGCTGTCGGCAAGCGCCCAAAACTGTTCGCCGTGATTGTGGTGAACCAAGTGCGCGACTTCATGCGCGACCACGTAATCGAGCACGTGTTCGGGCGCCAACACCAATCGCCAGCTGAAATTCAACGTGCCGCCGGTACCGCATGAGCCCCAGCGCGAACGGGTGTCGCGAATGGAAATGCGGCTGATGCGTCGTTCGACAGCGGCGGCTTTTTCGTGGGCGCGCGAACTGATTTCGCTGCGCGCTTGGGCCTTGAGCCAATCGGTCAGGCGACGGTTGAGGTGTTCTGGGCGACCCGCGATCTGGATTTCGTTAGCCACCCGATGCACGCCGCGTCCCGTCGGCGAATGGCGAACCGTGTGCGGCGCACCCAAAAACGGCACCTCGACGCCATCGGCAAACGCCACCGATCCGCTTTGCTTGGCCAACTGGCGCTTGATCCACAGAACCTTACGCGCGGCCATATCGACGCCGTCTTGAAATTTGGCGTATTTGGGGATCGTAACCACCGCCCCGGTGCCCCGCTCATTCAAACGCAAAATCAGGCGGCGCGCTTGTGGGTGACGACGCACCACCAACGCAATGGCCTCGCCGTCGATCTGCAGAGTATGCTGAGACTGGGTCTTTTGAGCCGCCACGCGAGCCCCTCTTCTCCAAAACATAGTGGACTATCTTATTCGGGCAAAACGACGATGTGGTCTTCTAAATCGCCAGCGTCCTTGGCCGCGACGCACGTTCCTTTAACGGAAATGCCCGCTTCAATCACGGTATTGGGATCGCCGCTAATCAGCGGATGCCAATCGGCGAGATCGCGGCCTTCGGCCAAACGACGATAGGCGCACGAATACGGCATCCAGTGCAGCTCACCGACGTTGTCCGACGTCAACGCCACGCAATCGGGCATATAGCGGCGCCGTTCCACATAGTGAGAACAGCGGCACGTTTCCAAATCCAACAACCCACACGCCACGTTGGTGTAGCTGATTTCGCCGGTTTGATAATCTTCGAGTTTTTCCAAGCAGCATCGCCCGCAGCCGTCACAAAGCGATTCCCACTCCGCCGGGGACATCTCTTCCAAACTTTTTGCACGCCAAAAAGGGACGTCGTCGTCGGCGTTAGGCTTTGGATTTACGAGGTTTTTTGGGCTTGGATTGAGAGGCACCGCTCACCTGGCCATGTGTTTTGATAAAGTCCGCCAATTGCGGCTGAATGATACCACGCCATTTGCGTCCGTTGAATATACCATAATGCCCGACACCCTTTTGCACGATCCGCGCGCGCATGGTTTCGGGGATTTCTGGGCAAACGGTGTGCGCTGCGGCGGTTTGGCCGACGCCGGAAATGTCGTCGAGCTCGCCTTCCACCGTCATCAACGCCACATCCTTGATGGCGGCGGGATTGACCCGACGGCCGCGATACATCAATTCGCCCTTGGGCAGGGCGTGATCGTGAAACACCGCCTGAATGGTTTCGACGAAGTATTCCGCCGGCAGGTCCATCACCGACATATATTCGTCGTAGAACTTGCGATGCTGGGACGCTCCGTCGCCGTCGCCTTTGACCAGGTGCCAAAAGTGATCCATGTGGGCGTTCATATGGCGGTCGATGTTCATGCCCAAGAAGCCCTGCAGCTGCAAGAAGCCAGGATAAACTCGTCGACCGAAGCCGGGATAGACCACCGGAACGGAGTGAATGGAATGGCTTTTGAACCAGCTCAGATCGTGTTCCTTGGCGAAGTCGTTCACCGACGTCGGATTTTCACGGGTGTCCACCGGGCCACCCATCAACGTCATCGTGCGCGGAACCGCGCCGGGCTTGCCTTGGGCGATGTCCTCGGCTTGCAGCGCCACCGCCGCCAGCACGGGAACAGAGGGCTGACACACCGCAACAACGTGGCAATCGGGGCCCAAAACCTGAAAATACCAAGACATCAGCTCGATATAATCGTCGAGATGAAATGCGCCACTGCCAACCGGCACGTCGCGCGCATCGATCCAATCGGTGATGTAGACATCGTGCTCGGGCAGCATCGCTTCGACGGTGCCGCGCAACAAGGTGGCGTAGTGGCCCGACAACGGCGCCGCCAGCAGGACTTTCGGCTGGCCGCTGACGCCATCTTTTTTGAAGTGGAGAAGGTTGCAGAACGGGGTTTCGTCGAAGATCTCTTCGCGCACCCGCACGGGCTGGCCGCCATTGTGGCCGGGAACTTTAACGTGGAAAATTTCGAATTCGGGTTTTCCGTAGCGCCGGATCAAACGTTCCGCGACCTCAAGCCCCGCGGCCATCGGGCGACCATAGGGGGTCTGATGGAACGGCGTCAGCGCGGTGCGCGATGCTTTAAGCCAGGCGCGATAAGGGCCGAGCACAGCATGCTGGAGTTCATGAAAGTGATAAAGCATGGCCGTTGTTATTCATTCCCGTATCCGGGCCCTTTCAGGCCCACGTATGATTCCCCTTGAACCTCACGTTAAAAGCCTAACCTTTTTTTGATGCACTGCACATCATTATTTTGCACTGCAGCATTTTGTCATAAGGCCGGGTAAGTTCAGTCTTTGGGTTCACGGTCGATCAAGTGAATGAACGAGCCGAACACATTTTGGTTGACCAGCCCCATACGACCCAGCTTCGCGCCGTCGGCATCTTGGGCTTCGAACAAATGCGCGCCGGGGCCTTCATTGGTGACTGTCGCGTAGTGAAATTCATGGCCGCGAAAACGGCTGTGCACCGCGCCCAGCGGCGTATCGGCGATCTGCACCAAGCGACGGTAACCCAGGCTCAGTTTGCGACGCTCGAACGACGTGCCCAAGGGCAGTAACCCGGCCATCGCATGGGTGGTGCCATCGGCGTCCTGCATGCCGCGACCCAACACCATATAACCCCCGCATTCGCCGTAAACGATGGCGCCGCGCCCGGCCGCATCCCGCAGGCCAGCCAAAAAGCGCTCGGCGCTGGACAGGCGGTACGCATGCAATTCGGGATAACCACCGGGCAAAAACACCGCATCTGCGTCCGCAGCGGGCGTTTCATCGTCAAGCGGCGAGAAAAAGCTGATTTCAGCCCCTTGATTGCGCCACCCCTGCAACACCATCGGATAGGCGAATGCGAAGGCTTCATCACGAGCCACGGCGATTTTTTGTCCCAGCGGCTGCAACGGTTTGACCTGACCTGATGCGGACCAGCCAGTGGCCAGCGCCTGCAGCGCGTCCATATCCACATGCCGTCCGATCACGTGGCCTGCATGCGCCATCAGGGCCTCCAAACCGTGATGTTCGGCGGCCTGAATCAGACCCAAATGACGCGACGGCAGCTCCAAGCCCGGCTCCATCGGGATCATGCCCAGCACCGGTATGTGCGGCACGGCGTAGGCCATGGCTTCACGGATCACGCGCTGGTGACGCGCGCTGCCGACCCGGTTGAAGATCACGCCGGCGATGTTCACCGAATCGCGAAACGTGTCGAAGCCTTTCACCAGCGCTGCGGCGGACGCGCCCTGCGCGCGGCTGTCGACCACCAAGATCACCGGCCAACCGGTCCTGCGCGCGATGTCGGCGGTTGAGCCTTCGGTCGCGCTGGCGCCATCGAACAAGCCCATCACGCCTTCGCAAACCACCAAATCGGCGTCTTCGCCCGCCGTCGCGGCGGCGGCCATCAACGTCGATGCGCGCATCGCCCAACTGTCGACGTTAAAGCACGCCAAACCCGTAGCGCGCGCATGAAAAGCCGGATCGATATAATCGGGCCCCGATTTCATCGACGCCACACGCACGCCGTGGGCTTTCAAGTGCGCCAATATGCCCAAGGTGACCACAGTCTTGCCGCTGCCGGACGACGGCGCAGCGATGATCAGGCCGTTAACAGTGTTTTCGCCTGACATGTGAAAGCGCTCCTTAGAGGATTTCAGCCAGTCGTTTGGCCATCGCGTCGGGCGGCGTGCCGTGACTGAAATGCGTCGCGTAATTTCCATCCGGCCCCATCAGGTACGTGATCGAGCTATGATCCATCAGATAATTTCCATCGGGATCGTCTTCGTTGACCTTGGCGAAATACGCTTTATAGGCGCGCGCAACGGCTTTGATTTGTTCCGGCGTACCGGTCAGACCGATCAACTTGTCATGGAAATGAGGCACGAAATCGGCGAGCGATTCGGGGGTGTCGCGGCCAGGGTCAACCGAAATGAAAATCGGAACAACTTTGTCCAATTGCTCCGGACTCAACTGATCAAGGGCGTCGGAAACGATGCCAAGCGACGTCGGACACACATCGGGACAAAACGTGTAGCCGAAATAAACCAGCATGTATTTTCCGCGGAAGTCTTGATCTGTAACCGTTTTTCCGGTTTGGTCAATGAGCGTGAACGGCCCGCCGATGCTCACGGAGCTGGAACTTGTGGTTCCCCCGCCGTTTCCGACTAGATAATAACGTCCGACCGTGGCGGCGATGACGAAGCCTAAAGCGGCGATGGCGATGACAGCAATGCGTTTCATGGGTATCCCCTGCGGTTGTCCCTTCTCAGGTGGCGACAATACGAGCCCTCCTCCCCCATCGCAAGGGTGAAGAGCGCCTTTTAAGGCCCACCATAAGCACCGCCAATACAGCCGTTGCCGAAGTCCCGCGGCCTGCCTAAAGTGTCGCCATGACAAAGGCTGAGCATCCCACCGATCCATCTCATCCCCTTAAACCTTTGCGTAAACCTTTGGGAAAAGCTTTGCGCAAAGGCTGGACCACCGGCGCGTGCGCGGCGGCGGCGGCGGCGGCGGCGTATCGCGCCCTGCAAACCGGCTGCTTTCAAGACGCCGTGTCCATCTGCTTACCGCGCGGGGAAACGCCAACGTTTGAAGTTAAAACCCGCGAGTTGGGCGATGGTTTCGCCCGCGTCGGCATCATCAAAGACGCCGGCGACGATCCCGATGTGACGCACGGACTGGAAATCATCGCCGAAGTGCGCCCCGGCCCACCCGGCGGGGTCAGCTTCGCCGCCGGCGAAGGCGTCGGCACGGTGACATTGATGGGTTTGCCCTTAAGCCCCGGCGAACCGGCGATCAATCCAGGCCCCCGTGCGCAAATCACCACGGCGCTGCTCACCGTCGCCAAAGACTTGAACGCTGCGGCTGACGGCCCGCCGGATGTAACCGTGACCATCTCCATTCCCGGCGGTCTTGAAGCCGCAAAGAAAACCATGAACGCGCGGCTTGGAATCATCGGCGGACTTTCGGTGTTGGGCACCACCGGCATCGTGGTGCCGTTTTCTTGTTCCAGTTGGATCCATTCTATCCACCGCGGCGTCGACGTGGCGCGCGCCCAGGGCTTTCAACACGTGCTGGCGGCGACCGGGCGGACCTCTGAACTGGCGGCCAACGGTGAGCTCTCACTGCCCGATGAAGCGCTCATCGATATGGGCGACTTCGCCGGCGGATTGCTGAAATATGTGCGCAATCATCCCGTCGAACGGCTCACCATCGCGGGCGGCTTCGCCAAGCTGGCGAAACTGGCCCAGGGTTCTATGGATTTGCATTCGGCGCGCTCCAGCGTTGATTTCGAAAAACTTGCCGACCTGATGGCGCATTTGGGCGCCGACGAGAACACCGTACAAGCCACCCGCGACGCCAACACCGCCATGCAGGTCCTTGAACTGGCGGCTGACACCGCCCCCGCGCTGGCCAATTTGGTCGCCCGCCAAGCCCGCGAAGTGGCGTTGGCGACTTTGGCGGGCGGGACGAACGTCAGCATTTGGGTCTATGACCGCAACGGTAAACGCATGGGGGACGCTTCATGAGCACCAGCATTTTGATTCTCGGCGGCACCAGCGAAGCGGCTGAGCTGGCCCATACCTTGGCCAGCCAGCGACCGGACCTGGATGTCACCATTGCGCTGGCCGGCGTCACCCGCGCGCCATCGGACATGCCCGGCCATGTGCGCGTCGGCGGCTTTGGCGGGGCGCAGGGCTTGGCTGATTTCATCCAGCGCCGGGGCATGAAAGCGGTGATCGACGCGACCCACCCGTTCGCCGCCACCATGACGCAAAATGCCGTCGAGGCTTGTGAAATCACATCCACCCCGCGCCTGCGCTTAGACCGGGCGCAGTGGATTTTGCCCCCAGACGCCGACATCGTGTTTGTGCCTGACGCCGATGAAGCGGCGCGCTTGGTGGCGCGCACCTCGGAACGCGCGTTCCTCACCATCGGTCGCAAACAGCTAAACGCCTTCGATGGCGTGCGTGACGTGAAAATGTTGGTGCGGCTCATCGAAGAACCGGATGCGCCCTTAGGTCTTGAAAATTGCACCATCGCCATCGGACGACCACCGTTCGACGAGGCCCATGAAGAAGCCCTGATGCGCGAGCATCAAATCGACACCCTGGTCAGCAAAGCCAGCGGCGGCGACGCCACCCGCGGCAAAATTGACGCGGCGGCCAAAGTCGGCGCGCGCATCGTGCTGATCCGCCGCCCACCGCCGCCTGATGGCGACCGGGTCAGCACCATCGAAGATGCGCTCGGCTGGCTGTATATTCACGCCTAGTAATTAAGTATAAATTAGTATTCTTAAATCAATAAACTTAAATCAACGCCATTAAGACGCCTTAACTTCCCGCAGCACATGACTGTGCGCCGCATCGTATAACTTGCTGTCGGTGAAATCTTCCGACGCCAAAACGCGGCCCACCAAAATCAACGCGGTGCGGGTAAAGCCGGCTTTTTTGACCTTGGCGCGGATGTCGCTGAGCGTGCCAGTGACCACCGCTTGATCGGGCCAGCTGGCGCGATACACCACCGCAACCGGACAGTCGTCGCCATAATAAGGGCTCAGCTGTTTAACCACCGGCGCCAAATTATTGATCGACAGATGGACCGCAAGGGTCGCGCCAGTTTTGGCGAAATTTTCCAAAGTTTCGCCTTCGGGCATGGCGCTGGCGCGCACCGAGGTGCGGGTCAAAACGATGCTCTGGCTGATATCAGGCAAGGTCAATTCGCGCTTGAGCAACGCCGCAGCGGCGGCGAACGCGGGCACGCCGGGGGTGATGTCGTAATCGATGTCCAAAGCGTCCAAACGGCGCATTTGTTCGGCGATGGCGCCATAAATCGACGGATCGCCCGAATGCACGCGGGCCACGTCTAGACCCTGTGCGTGCGCGGCGCCTATTTCGGCGATGATTTCGTCCAAATGCAACGGCGCGGTGTCGACCACGTGGGCGTCGTCACGCGCTTCGGCGACAATTTCGCTGGGCACCAACGAACCCGCATACAGCACCACCGGACACGTTTTGATCAGATTCAAAGCCCGCACGGTGATCAGGTCGGGCGCACCCGGACCGGCGCCGATAAAATGAACGGTCATGGGGTCAGTTGCCTCCAAAAATACTTTTGAGAAGTGTGTCGAGCGGACCGCTCTGCGGCGCAGCGTCAGGGCTCTGCGGACCCGGCGCGGCTAAAGTTCCATCTGGTGAAGCGGTTGACGTCTGACCCGCGCCGGCGCCATTTCGCACCACGTCCTTAAGCACATCAAGGATCACCCCGGTGGCCTTGTCCATCAGCACCACGTCCTTTTCAACCACCACCACGTCTTGATCGGCGGCGCGCTCAGGCAGCTTGGAAGCGAGATCGCTGGGCAAGTCGCGCTTGGCCAAACCCGGCGGCAGACGGCCGTTTTTATCGAGCTGCTTTTGCAAGCCGGGGGGCAGACTGTCGCGTTTGGCGAGCCCCGGCGGCATCCCCTTCGATTTGCCCTTATCCTTCTTATGGCCTTTGTCTTTGTCCTTCTTGTTTTTGTTCTTTTTGTCGCGATCATCATTATCTTCATCATCGCGCTCATCGTCGCCCTGATCGTCTTTCACCGCCCAGCTCGGCATTGTGGCGTCTTGGCTCTGCTGCTGCACATCGACGCCATAGTGCTGACTGATGATGCGCTTTTCGACTTCACTGAACACCGTATCGCGAATGATATCGGTGGTGCTTTGCGCCCAGGCTGTCGATGACGACATCACAAACGCGGCGAATATCATCGCGAGATTTCTCATCAGCTGACTCCTTCTGCTTTGGCGTCCATTTTGCCGCCATATCCGCGCGGCGTATAGACCCAACGGTTTTGGCCGCGTTCGATCACCCGGGTGTCTTCGCCGCCGACCATCACTAAGGTGAGCATGTCGGCGTGATCAGGCGTCAAATCAGCTAAGCGGATCACGTCGATGCGTTCGTCCGCACGGCCCAATTGTCGCGCCAAAACGACGGGCGTGTCGGGACTGCGTTTGCTCAGCAAAATATCGCGGGCTTCGGCCAATTGGGTGCGGCGGCGTTTGGACACGGGGTTGTAGAACGAGACCACGAAGCCGCCTTCGGCCGCAGCTTTCAATCGCCGTTCGATCACCGCCCACGGGGTCAACAGATCGGACAGCGAAATCAAGCAAAAGTCATGGCCCACAGGCGCGCCGATGCGCGCGGCAGCGGCTTGAAACGCGCTGATGCCCGGTTCCACCTGGATATACAAGCGGTTCCAGTCATCACGATTTTCACGATCCAACAGTTCAAACACCAACGACGCCATGGCGTAGATGCCGATGTCGCCGGAACTGATCAACGCCACGTCGCGGCCTTCGGCGGCGAGTTCCAACGATTGACGCACGCGGGCTTCTTCTTCGGACAGGATCGAGGTATGGCGAACTTTGCCCTTAATCAGCTCGGGAATAAGATCAAGATAAAAACCGTATCCGACCACGTCGGTGACTTGGCTGATGACGCGGGTGACTTCGGGGGTGCGCCACGCATCCGCGCCGGGACCGATACCGACCACAAACAAGCGTCCACGGCCTTTGCCGAGCTCGGTTGGCTTGATGCCGTTCACGTTCAACGCCAGCGCGCAGGTCGCGCGCTTGGATTTATGCTTTTCGACGATCAGTTCACCGCCTGACGCCGCCGCCAACGCGGCGCCTTCGCTGACGCCGTGACAGCCGACTTCGGCGAACACCACGTCGGAGGGGTTTTTGAGTTGAACCGACTGGGCTTCCAAGTCTTTCGCCGCAAAAAAGCGCGCAGGCACGCCCAGTTCAGCGGCCAATTTTAAAACCGCCGGTTCATCGGATTTGACGTCGATGGACGCCACGCAGGCGATGGACTGCTTGGCCAATCCAGCCATGTTTAGTGTCTCATGCACCAGCGCCGACAGTTCGGCGGGGTCGCAACCCCGCTCACAACCGACGCCCAAGGCCAACGTCGGTGGGTGCAGCACCAGGGCGTCATCGTCCGGGGCTGTCGCTTTGTGGGTGACGCGCACGCTCAGTTCGCCGCATTCGGAAAATCCGGCGGGCGCCAGCCACGTTGCGTCGCCGCTGTCCACGTCCATGGTCCGTGCATCGCCGCTGAGCAACGACGCCGCAACGGATTTGGCCCGTCCGGGGTTCGCCACCGACCAACCGTGTGGCGGTTCATCCAAAGCAACGCCCAGATGCGCATCACCCGCCGTGGTGATCGCCGCTTGTCCATGCGTGATTTCGGCGATGGCGTTCGCCAAACGATTGGCGCCGCGATGTCCCCCCAACAGCGGCACGGCGAACGCGCCGTCCGGCGACACCGCCACCACAGGCGGTTCGCTCAGCTTGTCCGCCAGCAACGGCGCCAGCACGCGCATCACAATGCCTGCCGACATGATCGCGACAATCGGCGCGCCTTGAGCGTAGAGATCGCGCAGCGTTTCGGCGCTGTCGGCAAACACTTGGTCCACGTCCGCCGGGTCGAGACGATCTTTGCGCCCCCACAGTTGAGCGCCGGGCAACGCGGCCTTGAGGCGCCGCGCCGTTTCCAACCCTGCCTTATTTAAACACAGCACCACACCATCGTGCGGCGCATCGGCCACATGGTTCAATTTACACGGCGGGACCAAAATCATCGAAAAATATGATGATTCACCCTCAAAATCGGCAAATTTCGCCATTTTTTGCTCAGGCGTCGATGCGCGTTCAACCCACATGGCGTCGTCCAAACGGCCCGCACGTAAAAGCACGCGCTTAACCTTATTTATATGACGACCAATTTTCATCACCGCGATGGCGGAATGCGGATCGCGCAGCCTTGCGGCCAACACGCCTTCGGGCAAGGTTGCCGGCAGGGCTTGGAAGGTATCGTCGCCACGCGTCAGAGCCAAATTCGCCGCTGCGCTGCACGCCTGAACCGAAGTCACGCCCGGCACGACCTCGACCTCATACTCATCGATCAGGCGTTCCATCACGTATTGGAATGATCCGTAAAACAATCCGTCGCCTTCACAGACGAAGGTCACGTCGCGGCCTTGTTCCAGATGAGCGCGAAATTCGGGGATGGCGTGATCGTAATGGGTTTGACGCTCAATGCCGGTGGCGCCCATGGGCACCGCCACCGCGAACACGTCCACGTCGGTGCGCAAAAAGGGCTGCACGATCTTCATCGCCAGCGGTTGCTTGTCGCTGGCGTGCATATGCGCCACCACTTCGGCCTGCTCCAACAGGACGCGGGCGCGCACTGTCATCAAATCCGGCGCGCCGGGTCCGATGCCAATACCGATCAACTTGCCTTTTTTCACTTCTGTCGCATTTTCAGTCATGTCACGATTCCAATGGCTTATAGGCCAAATACTGGGTCACGGTGCGCATCGGCTGAAATAGCGTCAGCGAGCTTACCTTATTGTCTTCGCGCGAGATGCTGATCTGAATAAGATCACCGCCGTGCGCCTGTTTCATTTTTACCAGTTCGGCCGCGCCTTCGACGGTGACGGCATTGGCCACCAATCGCCCGCCTGGCTTCAATCGCGCCCATGCGGCGTCAAGCAAGCCCGGCGCGCCGACCCCACCACCGACGAATACCGCATTAGGATGTCCATCAAGGCTCTTCAGCGCCGCCAAGGCGTCTGTTTGTTCGATGTTCAGGTACGGCACGCCCAAGGCATGAGCATTGCGCGCGATCCGTCCTGCGCGATCAGGGTCGCGCTCAATCGCCACGGCGCGACATGATCGGTCCGCGCGCATCCATTCGATGCCGATCGAACCCGCGCCTGCGCCGACATCCCACAACACTTCACCAGGCAACGGACCAAGGCGCGCCAAAGTCACCGCGCGAACTTCGCGCTTGGTCAATTGTCCGTCGTGCTCAAACGCATCATCGGGCAACCCGGCCAAGCGCGACAAAGGCCGTGCGTCGGGACCGGCGATGCATTCGATGGCGAGCGTCGATAGATCGGCGCATTTTGGCGCAGACCAGCTTTCGGCCAAACCCTCGATGCGCTGTTCGTGGGCGCCGCCCATGTGTTCCAACACCGTGATGCGGCTGGACCCAAAACCTTTGGCGGTGAGCAGCGTCGCCACTTCCGCCGGACTATCGCCATCGCGCGCCAAGACCACCAACCGCACGCCGGGCGTCAGATGCAGGTTGAGGCTTTCGAGGGGCCGTCCGTGGATGGTCACCACCGTGGTATCGGGAATCGACCAGCCCAGGCGCGCGCACGCCAAGCTGACCGCGCCAGGCGCGGGCACGACGAAGATACGCTCCGCGCCGAAGCGCCGAATCAAGGTCGCGCCGACGCCGAAATGCAGCGGGTCGCCGGACGCCAGCACCACGATACGCTGGCCCAGACGTGCATCAATCATATCCATGGTCGCGCCGAAGCCCGCCGACCAATCCAGGCGTTCGGCCTGCACGTCGGGGGCTTTGTCAAGGTGGCGCTCGCCACCGATGAGCACTTCGGCGCCGTCGATCAGCGCGCGCGTTGTGGGGTTGAGGCCGTCCAGGCCGTCTTCACCGATGCCGATAACGGTGATTTGGGGCGTTTCACTCACGGGTTGCCCCCCAACGCGATGGCGTTGAGCGCGCCCGCCGCGACGGCGCTGCCGCCCAGACGCCCCGCCATGGTGATCACGGGAATATCCACACCGTCTTTCAGGGCGAAGTCCATCAGCGCTTGCTTGCTTTCCGCCGCGCCGACGAAGCCGACCGGAAAGCCCAAAATCGCCGCCGGTTTGGCGGCCCCGTCGATCAGCAGTTCCAGCAAGCGAAATAACGCCGTCGGCGCGTTGCCGAACACGCACACCGCGCCGTCCAATTGATCCACCCAACGTTCCACCGCCACCGCCGATCGGGTTTCCCCGCGCGTCTTGGCGTCTTCAGCCACGCCATCGTCAGCCAGGCAGCAGCGCACCACATTGCCCGCAGGCAAAAAGCGCGGCGTGATGCCACGCGCGACCATTTGCGCATCGACCAAAATCGGCGCGCCCTTTTGCAAAGCGACGCGGGTGCGTTCCGGCGCGTCGGCGGTGAAACGCAGATGGTCGGCGGCTTCGATCAAGGCGGTGGCGTGAACCACGCGTTCGGCCACCGCCTCCATCAAACCCGGCAAATGGCTCAATGAGGCCTCTGCGCGGATGCGCACGAAGCTTTCGCGCGAAATGGCGTCGGGCTCGCGGATGTAATCGAAGGGCGAGGTCGGTGAAGACATGCTTAGCCCTCCGCTTCTCCGTGGGAATGAGAATGATGGTGGTGATGGCCGTGGCCATGATGCACGCCGTGGTCCTGGGCGTTATCTTCGGTGCCCACGCCCTGCACATGGTGGTGATGGCCAACTTGCGCCGCGCCCAGGTCGTGTTCGTGACCGATGATCTGTTCGCGGTATTTACATAGCTGGCAATTCATAACCCCCGCACCATTGAGCGCGTCTTCCATGCGTCCGATAAACGCGTCGATGACCCTGGGGTGGTCGTTGAGGTATGAGGCTTTGACAATGTCAACATCCGGGTTGGCCGCAGCGGCCTCATCAGCCCAATTGTAGATGCGGGTGACCAAAATGCCGGAAAACAAAAAGTACGGAAACACCACGATGCGCTTAAAACCCATCTTGGTGACGCGCTCTAAAGCTTGATCGACCAACGGATAAGCGACGCCTGAATACGCCGTTTCCGCCCAGCCGACCTGCAGACCTTCCCACAGCATGCGGGTGACTTTCGCGACATTGGAATTGGCGTCGGAATCGTTGGTGCCGCGCCCCACCACCAGCAACAAGGTGTCTTCGCGCGCAATATCGTTCTCAGTTGCGTCCAGCGCTTCTTCTACGCGTTGCTTGGCGGCGTCCAACAGGCGCGCATCGATGCCGAGATCGGCGGCGAACACCATATCCAAATCTTGGTTTTCAGCGCCATAGTTGTTCACTTCGGACGGCAAATCGTTTTTCACGTGCCCGGCGGCGAACAGCATGCCCGGCAAGCAGACGATCTTTTTCGCGCCCGCGTCGCGCAGCTTGTCGAGGCCGGTGCGAATCACCGGGGTGGCGAATTCCAAAAAGCCGCTTTCGACGTGGTGGTCGGGCAAGCGTTCTTTGATGCGCACGGCGAGCTGATTGAATTCGGAAACCGCGCCGCGATCGCGCGAGCCGTGGCCGCAAATCATGATCGCGGGCCGTTCTGAATGTTGGGCATCATTTGACATGGTCAATCCTTACGCTGGTTCATGGCCTTCGGCGTTATAAACGGTGCGGGTGGTCATAGCCTCCGTCCGCAAGCTCCGTTTGTGGTGAGCCCCGTTTATAAGCGTTGTTGCACCTGCGCACAATTTTAATTCTTCTCTCACCTTCTCGTCGTTAGACTGCGCCTATGTTTACTTTTGGCGCCCTCAACGCGAACTCCACGTTCGACCCCTTCATCTTGCTGGTTCTGGCCCTGGTGCTGGACGCAGCGCTGGGGGGCATGGGCCCGGTTTTTAAGCTTTTGCCGCACCCGGTGGTGGTGATCGGCAAGTTGATCGGTTGGTTTGATGGCAAGCTCAACCGCGACAACCGCAGCCAAGTGGACCGTTCCATTCGCGGCGCCTTGACGGTGGTCGCCATCGTCATCATGGCGGGTGCGGTGGGTTGGGGTGTGCAGTGGTTGACCTTGCACCATGATTTCGGCTGGGTGGTGGAGCTGTTTTTGATCATCGCCTTGCTGGCCCAACGCGAACTTTACAGCGCCGTGCGCAAAGTACTGGTGGCCTTACAACACGGTGGCGTCGAAGATGGGCGCCGGGCGGTGTCGGAAATCGTCGGGCGCGATCCGTCGCAGCTGGATGAACACGGCGTGTGTCGCGCCGCCATCGAAAGCCTAGCGGAAAACTTCTCCGACGGCGTGGTCGCCCCGGTGTTTTGGTATGTGCTGTTCGGCTTTCCGGGCTTGCTGGTTTACAAAGCGGTGAACACGCTCGATTCGATGATCGGTTATAAAAATGAGCGCTATCATGCGTTTGGATTCACCGCCGCCAAGCTCGACGATGTACTCAACCTGATCCCCGCGCGCATGGCCGGCTTGATCCTCACCCTCGCCGCGTTCGCCGCCCCCAAAGGCAATCCGGCGCGAGCGTTCAAGACCATGTGGCGCGATGCGTCCAAGCACAATTCACCCAACGCCGGCTGGCCCGAAGCCGCAACCGCGGGGACTTTGGGCTTGGCGTTGGCCGGTCCACGAAAATACCCTCACCACACCACCGATGCGCCGTGGGTCGGCGACGGCAGCGCCAAGGCCACCGCAGGCGATATCGACCGCGCGCTGTATCTTTATGTGGTGGCGTGCCTGATCAACGCGCTGATCGTCGCGGTGATCGCGGTGTTTCGTTTTGGCGTAGGCAGTTAAGCTGTCACCCTTATATTACCGGAAAGGTGGGAATCGGTAGGGCCTCGATTTCAGGCTTGGCGAACAGATAGCCCTGAAAATAGTAAATCCCCAAGCCCCGAAGAGCCGCATAGTCACCAAGCGTTTCGACGCCTTCCGCGATGATCTCGACCCCCAACGCACGGGCGGTGTTGATGACGCCTTGGGTGATGATTTGCTTGTCGCTGTTGTGGGATACGCCCTGACACAGTTCCATATCCAGCTTCAACACCTGAGGTTTGAATTTTGTCAGCAAGTTGAGCCCGGCGTAACCCGAGCCAAAATCGTCAATGGCGGTGATAAAGCCGCGATCGCGGTATTCATCGAAAATATTGAGCAAATGAACGGGGTCATTCACCGGCTCGGCTTCGGTGACTTCGAACATGATCTTGCTGACGGGAAGATTAAACTGATCCGCCGCTTCCATGGTCGCGCGGATACAGGTTTCCGGTCGGTACACCGCATTGGGCAAAAAATTGATGCTGAGGTTGCAATCGATGCCCAATTCGGCGGCGATCTGAATGGCCTTAACCCGACAGGTTTGGTCGAAAAAATAGCGATTGTCTTCCGTCACCCGCGACAGCACCTGCCCGGCGCCCGCGCCGTCCCTGCCCCGCACCAAGGCTTCGTAAGCAAAGACGCTGTTGTCGCGCACATCGACGATGGGCTGGTACGCCATGGTGACGTCGAATTCCAAGGGGTTTTGTTCCAGGCAGTTCTTGCAGCCCAACGGCTTAAAATCTGCGTTGGCGTCGTGTGATGTGCTCATGGGTGGTGGCCTATCAAAATCAATTCAATTGAAAAATAATCCTCCCCGTTTGTATGTTTCATATCTGTACGCACGCTTGATACTTCAAGGCAATCCCGGCGTTCCCCCCCCCATCCCAATACTCTGGATGCGTTTATTTCTCTCGACTCCGGTTCTGAAAAGGTTATCTAGGGGTGAGGACAACTTCACTCCCCAGGATTCTTATGGCTGACCTCACCTTGCTCGCGGTTTTTGTGCCGACTTTCTTTTTCGTCTCGCTGACGCCGGGCTTGTGCATGACGCTGGCCTTGACCATGGGCATGACCATCGGCGTGCGCAAAACCTTGTGGATGATGAGCGGCGAACTGCTCGGCGTCGGCCTTGTCGCCGCAGCGGCGGTGATGGGGGTTGCGGCGGTCATCGCGCAAAGCCCCGAGCTGTTTTTGATCCTTAAATACGGCGGCGGCGGGTATCTGGCCTATTTGGGGGTGCAATTGTGGCTGTCCAAGGGCCGCATGGCGCTACGCCTGGACGAGGAAGCCGCGCCGCCGCCACGACGCACGGAATTGGCCCTGCAAGGTTTCGTCACCGCCATTTCCAACCCCAAAGCCTGGGCGTTCATGATCGCGCTGTTGCCGCCGTTCATCGATCTGGAACGCGCCGTCGCGCCGCAGCTTGTGATCTTGGTGGCGCTGATCTTGGTGATGGAGTTCGTGTGTCTGGTGATCTACGCTTCGGGCGGCAAAACGTTGCGGAAATTCCTGCAACACAGCGGCAACGTGCGCCTGCTCAACCGGGTCGCGGGCACCTTAATGGTCGGCGTCGGCGGCTGGTTGGCGTTTTTGTAGGCTAACCCGCCAACGCCAACACCGCATCGAGATCGAGGCAGCTTTCCAAGTGCGCCGCGAGGGCGTCCAGCGTCTGCTCAACACCTTGCTCATAGGCCGCGCCGCCGGTGCGGTTTTCGCGCAAGCGGCTGAGGAAATCGTGGCGAAAGCCGTCCGAAGCGAACACGCCGTGTAGGTACGTACCCATCACGTGGCCGCTTGAGCTCAGCGCGCCTTCTTCGCGACCGTCTTGCAAATGGAACCACGGGGTGTGGCGGTCGGGGCCTTCTGTGAGGCCAATGTGCATTTCATAGCCTGCAATGCTTATGTCGGTGGCGCGCTCAACACCCGTTACCTGTTCGAGCGTTTTGTCACCCGTCAGTACGGTTTCGACATCCAAAATACCGAGGCCCAGTTCTTCACTCGCCTCCCCCTCAATACCATCGGGATCGGAAATCCGCACGCCCAGCATTTGATAACCGCCGCACAGGCCCACCACCAGTCCGCCACGATGCACATGGGCGGCGATGTCGACATCCCAATCTTCAGCCTTCACCGCGCGCAGATCCGAAATCACCGATTTGGAGCCGGGCAGCACAATCACGTCCACGTCGCCGGGGATCGCCTGACCGGGTTCGATCATCATCACATCGACGTCGTCTTCCGCCATCAATGGATCGAGGTCGTCGAAGTTGGCGATACGCGGTAGGCGCAACGCGGCGATGCGAATTTGCCGTTCGCCATCGCCTCTACCCGTTTCCGCCCAACGCCCCAGTGAAGCGCTGTCTTCCTTGGGCAATTTTCCAGCGTCAGAAAACCACGGGATGACACCTAAACCGGACCAGCCGGTGCGGGCCTCGATATCCGTCATGGCCGCCTCAAACAGGCTAACGTCGCCGCGAAACTTGTTGATCACGAAGCCTTTGATCAGCGCTTGTTCGGACGGCATCAGCACCGCATGGGTGCCGACGATTTGCGCGATGACGCCGCCCTTTTCGATGTCGCCGGCCAACACCACCGGCACGTTTGCCGCTTGGGCGAAGCCCATGTTGGCGATGTCGCCGACCCGCAGGTTGACTTCGGATGGGCTGCCCGCGCCTTCGACGATGACCAAATCGCAGTCGGCTTTGAGGCGTTCGAACGCGCTCAGCACTTCGGGCAACAGGGTTTCTTTAAAGGTGCGGAAATCTTTCGCCGTGACTTGGCCGCGCATCTGTCCGCTGACCACCAATTGCGCCCCGGTTTCCCCTTCGGGTTTGAGCAGCACCGGGTTCATATCGGTGTGCGGTTGGGCGCCACACGCGCGCGCCTGCAACGCCTGAGCACGACCAATTTCGCCGCCGTCTTCGGTTACGGCGGCATTGTTGGACATGTTTTGCGGTTTGAACGGGCGCACGACCAAGCCGCGCTTGGTGAACGCCCGACACAGACCCGCGACGATCAGCGATTTGCCGGAATCTGAGCCCGTGCCCTGCACCATGATGGCGCGGGCTGACATTTTTCCAACCTTATTGGGCATCAAGCGCCGCCCGTAGACTGTCCGCCGCCGGATTTTGCGCATTGCCCTGTAACACGATGTCGGCGGGACCCATCGCTTGACCATAAAAAGCCTGATTGAGATCATTGCGTTTGATCAGCGCAGAGGCTTCCAGAGAACCGCCGGCAAAGGCGCCGATGCCTTGGGTGAAGGCCAAAATATCCGCACCGACATTGGAGGTGGTGGACGCTTCGACCCCGGCGCCGACCGTGCCCAGCACAAGCCCTAAATCCGCGCCCAACTTGCCTTGGCTTTCGATGATGGCGGCGACGGCGTCTTGGCTGAACACCAACAACACCACGTCACCCATCTGGGCCCCTGCTTGCAAGCCAACGCTGCCCGACGCCATCAAATAAAACGCCGGATAGCCCCACCGTCCACTGGCGTCCTTGGCCAGCAAAACGCCGCTACCGCCTTCGGCGGCGAGCACGAAGCCGCCTTTGACCACACCGGGTAAAATAACGATGCCCTGCGCCTTGGGCAGCAGCGCGCGATATTGCTCCATCGGATGATCGTTCGAAGCCTTGAACTTCTGCAGCGTCATTTGCGCAGCTTGAACGATTTGGTTGGCGCGCTCCTCATCCGACATCGGTTTTATGGCGCAAGCGCTCAATCCCGCCACCAAGGCCAAAACCGTCAATACACGTGAAATCATCGCACTCGTCCCCGCTCGTTTAACTCGCACCGGCTGATTCAGTGGTATCATACGAAACGTTAAAATTCGATGCCCTGTTGCGCCTTAACGCCAGAGCGGAAGGGATGCTTAACCAAGGTCATTTCAGTCACCAAATCGGCGACCTCGATCACCTCTTCCAATGCATTGCGACCGGTCAGCACCATATGCAAGTCTTCGCGCTTCGCTTTCAACGCGTCCACCACCATCGCCGCGTCCAGTTGACCATAACGCAGCGCGATATTGATCTCATCCATTATCACCAACGAAATGCTTTCGTCGGCCATCATTTTGCACGCCGCGTCCCACGCGCGCATGGCGGCGGCTTTGTCGCGTTCCAAGTCCTGGCTTTCCCAACTGAAGCCTTCGCCATGGGCTTCAATCTCGCATTGATCGCCGAACTTTTCGAACACCGTGCGCTCGCCCGTGTCCCACTTACCCTTGACGAACTGCACGATGCCAACGCGCTTGCCATAGCCCAGCATGCGCAGCGCCATGCCCCAAGCGGCGGTGGACTTGCCTTTGCCCTTACCCGTGTGAACGATCACCAGGCCCCGCGCATCGGTCTTTGCCGCCATGATTTTATCGCGGGCGGCTTTCTTTTTTTCCATCTTAGATTTGTGGCGCTCCGCGTCGTCGCTACCGGACATGGCGTTTTCTCCAATATTTTCATACAAATGGTTATAATGGTTTGGGCTTAGGCAATAGATTGATACATTCTTATATTAATCAAGTGATCGCTTGTGCATTGGCGAAAAAAACAGGAGCGGTTGAGGAATATGGATTCGGCGCGAATCCTCTTAGCAGGCGGCGGCGCAGAAACGGTGAGTGCGCTAAGGGCAGCCTTTGATGGCGATGGCATCGATATTGATCTCGTTCATACGAGCACTGTTGATGACGCCCTGACGGCTATGGTCAGCCAAAAATTTCAAATGTGTGTTGTTCGCGCCATCTCAGACGAACCCGACTTCGCTCTTTCGATCTGCCAAGACGCCAAAGAAGCGGGCATCCGCATTCCCATTGTCGTCTTGATGGACATCGTCAGCCGCAACTTCGAAAGCGAATTTCTAAAAGCAGGCGCCCTGGCCACAATGCCATGGGACGGCAGTCAGGACGCAATGCTGCGCAACTTTGTCCGCCTGACCGTGATCTTGCGCCAATCGGAAGAAAACCTGCGCAAAACTAATGACCGCTTAGTTCAAGAAATGCTCACCATCCAAGACGAACGCGAACGCGCTGAAAGCATGAGCGCGCAGTACGTCGAGCTGGCCGAAAACTACGCCCTGGCGAAAGAAGAACTGGAAAAACTGAACCAAGAAAAGAACAAGTTTTTTTCCATCATCGCCCACGACCTGCGTAGCCCTTTTACATCGCTGCTGGGCTTCACAGCACTTTTGGAACAGCGCGCGGATAGCCTCAGCCCGGACAAGGTCAAAGACTACGCCGTCACCGTCAACGACAGCGCCACCCGAGTGTTCAAGCTGCTGGAAAATCTTTTGGAGTGGTCGCGATTGCAGATGGACCGGGTCGAAATCGAGCCGCGCGACTTTCCTCTTGACGATATTGCCGGCAAGACGATCGACATTCTCGGTCCCGTGGCCGAAGAAAAAGGCCTCATTTTGCAAGAGCGCGGCGAAGCCCCCCATGTCTTCGCCGATCCGTACATGGTCGACGCCATCATTCGAAACCTGGTCAACAACGCCATCAAATTCACCCCCAGCGGCGGGACCATCACCATTGGCTATAGCGTTACGCCGGAGCAATTCGCGCGTATTGATATTGTCGATACGGGAGTCGGCATGCCTCCTGAAACCGCCGAAAAGATTTTCAGCCTGTCCGGCAACGTCACGACATCTGGCACCGATGGCGAAAAAGGCACCGGCCTCGGTTTGTTGCTGTGCAAAGAACTGGTGGAACGCAACGGCGGGAAAATCACCATCGAAAGTGAGCTGGATAAAGGCTCGACCTTCAGCTTCACCTTACCGCTTGATGCGCCCGCGGATGCACAGAGCAGCCCAGCGCCTCAACAAGCCACAGCCTAAAGCCGTAAGTTTTGGTTTAAACGGCCTGTCAATTCCGGCTACCGCGTTGTCTGCAGGTGAGTTATGTTCTCAACAGTAATTTTTCGCCGACGCCTCAGGGCCCGGTATCTTGGGTCATGAGGCTGCCGTGACGAAAAAATCAACCCGCCGACCCAAAGCTGCGCCCAAGCCGACCATCGGCTGGCGTGAGTGGGTCACATTCCCCCAACTTGGCATTGATCTCATCAAGGCTAAAATCGATACGGGCGCGCGCACATCTGCGTTGCATGCATGGAACATCCAGCCTTTTGAACGCGATGGCGAACAATGGGTGCAATTTCAACTGCACCCCAATCAGCGTGACAATCGTACGGTTGTGTCTTGCGCGGCGCGGGTAACCGACCGCCGCGCGGTGCGCAACACCGGCGGCAAACAAGAAATGCGGTACGTCATCACCACCGGCGTGACCCTCGGCAATGTCAGCTGGCCGATTGAAGTGACACTGACAAACCGCGATAAGATGGGCTTTCGTCTGCTCTTGGGTCGATCTGCCGTGAAGAACCGTTTCCTCATCAACGCCGGGTCTTCATACCTATCGCAACGCACGCAGATCAGGTAAATTCACCCAAAGGAAAAGGGATACAAAAATGAAGATCATGATGCTGGCCCGAAACGCCGATCTGTATTCGCACAAGCGTCTGGTGGAAGCCGCTCAACAACGCGGCCATGAGATCGACGTTTTTGACACGCTGCGCTGCTATATGAACATCACGTCGCACCGTCCCGAACTGCGTCACGGCGGCGAAAAGCTGGTCGGCTACGACGCCGTAATTCCGCGCATTGGCGCGTCGATCACCTTTTACGGCATGGCCGTGGTGCGCCAATTGGAAATGATGGGCGTCTATCCGCTCAACGAGTCGGTGGCCATTGGTCGATCCCGCGACAAGTTGCGCTCCATGCAGTTGCTGGCCCGCGATGGCATCGGCCTGCCGGTGACGGCGTTCGCCCACGACACCAGTCGCAGCGAAGAGGTTATTCAAATTGCGGGCGGCACGCCGGTGGTCATCAAGTTGCTGGAAGGCACCCAAGGCGTTGGTGTGGTTTTGGGCGAAACCCAACGCTCCGCCAAGTCGATCATCGAAGCGTTTCGTGGCGCAAAGGTGAACATCTTGGTTCAAGAGTTCATCAAAGAGGCCGGCAATATGGATATCCGCGCCCTGGTTGTCGGCGGCAAGGTTGTGGCGGCGATGCAGCGCACCGGCGCCAGCGACGATTTCCGCTCCAACCTGCACCGTGGCGGAAACGCTCAAAAAATCAAAATCACCGCCGAAGAACGCTCCACCGCTGTGCGCGCCGCAAAATCCATGGGCCTGAATGTCTGTGGCGTGGATATGTTGCGTTCCAACCACGGCCCCGTGGTGATGGAGGTCAACTCATCGCCCGGCCTGGAAGGCGTCGAAAACGCCACCAACATCGATGTCGCCGGCAAGATCATCGAGTTTTTGGAAAAAAGCGCCCAGCCGGGCAAAACCAAGACCAAGGGTAAAGGCTAACCTATGACGCCGCCGTACATCCTTCACGGCGTCGCTGTTCAGCCCGGCGAACGCCGCACCATCGACGTCCCGGTCAGCGTCTTGTCCAATCACACGCAAATGAACATGTCCGTTCACGTGGTTCACGGCAAACGCCCGGGACCGGTGTTGTTTATATCAGCCGCCGTGCATGGCGATGAGATCATCGGCGTCGAAATCGTGCGTCGATTGCTGACCGCTCCCGCCGTGCGGCGGATGAAAGGCACGCTGTTGTGCGTGCCGATCGTCAACGCCTTTGGCTTCATCAACCACAGCCGCTACCTGCCCGATCGCCGCGACCTGAACCGCAGTTTTCCGGGATCCCCCAAGGGCTCGCTCGCAGGCCAGCTTGCGCATCTGTTTATGAAAGAGGTGGTCAAGAACGCCGACGTCGGCATCGATCTGCATTCCGCCGCCCAACACCGCATCAATCTGCCGCAAATCCGCGTTTCTGGCGAAGGCAACCGCACCATCGAACTGGCCCAAGCGTTCGGCGCGCCGGTGGTTTTGGAGTCCGCCTACCGTGAAGGATCGCTACGCATGGCGGCCCACGACATCAACGTCGACGTTCTGGTCTACGAAGCGGGCGAAGCGTTGCGGTTCGATGAATTCGCCGTGCGCGTCGGGGTCAAGGGTATCTTGCGGGTGATGAAAGCCCTAGGCATGATCGGGCCCAAAAGTGTCTCCGACACCAAGACCAGACCGCACTTCTCCAACTCCAGCCACTGGATGCGCGCGCCGCACGGCGGTATGCTCAGGGCCTATCGCACCATCGGCGATTCCGTGCAGATCGGCGATATCATCGGCGTGGTTTCCGATCCCGTTGGCGAGTCGGAACACGAACTGGTCGCGACCTCTGCGGGCGTGATCATCGGACGCACCAATCTGCCGGTCATCAATCAAGGCGATGCGCTGTTTCACATCGCCCACGTGCGCCGCGAGGGCGTGGTGGAAAAATACGTCAACCAAGCGGAAAAAGAATTCGACGTCGATCCGCTGTTCGACGAAGACGAAATCCTATAACGACCTAGGCGCTTAACAAGCTTTCCAACATCGCCCGCGTGGAATTGAGGCGCGGGTTCCACAGGCCCCGGTCTTGGGCCTCAATAAGGCGCTCGGCCATGTCTTTGAGGGCGTCGGGGTTGTTTTCGCGGATGAACTCTCGCACCCGCTCATCATCCAGATAAGCTTGGAACACCGCGTCGAAGTGGTGGTCTTTGACGCACCGGGCGGTGGCGGCGAACGACACCAGATAGTCCACCGTCGCGGCCATTTCGAACGCGCCTTTGTAGCCGTGGCGCATCACGCCGTCGATCCATTTGGGATTGACCACGCGCGCGCGCACCACCCGGCCAATCTCGTCTTCCAGCGTGCGGGCCTTAGGCGTTTCGGGACGCGAGTGATCGACGTGCCAGGTGGCGGGCTGGTTGCCCGATAACACGCGCACGGCGGCGGTGATGCCGCCCTCAAACTGGTAATAATCATCCGAATCCAGCAAATCGTGCTCGCGATTGTCTTGGTTTTGCACCACCGCTTCGATGGATTTCAGGCGGGTTTCAAACAAGCCATGGCGCGCCTCGCCCTCGGCCCCCGATCCATAGGCGTAGCCACCCCACGCCACGTAAGCTTTCGCCAAGTCGGCGTCCGTGTCCCAGCCTTTTTCGTCCATCAACGCCTGCAAGCCCGCACCGTAAGCGCCGGGCATGGAGCCAAAGACGCGAAACCCGGCCCGGCGGGTGGCTTCTGCGACGTCTACACCGCTTGCTATGAGTTCGCCGATTTCGGTCTTGACCTTTGCGGCCAGGGGGTTCTGATCGGCGGTTTCGTCGAGCAATGAGACCGCCCGGACGGCGCTGTCGAACAGGTCGATGAGGTTCGGAAACGCATCGCGGAAAAAGCCTGAGATGCGCAATGTCACATCAATGCGCGGACGGCCCAAAATGTCGGCGGGCAGAACCTCGAACCCGGTCACACGGCGAGACGCCGCATCCCAGGTCGGGCGCACGCCCATCAGGGCCAAGGCCTGGGCGATGTCGTCGCCGCCGGTGCGCATATTGGACGTGCCCCACGCGGTCAACGCCATCGTTTTCGGCCATTCGCCGTGGGCTTGAAGATGCGCGTCGAGTAAAATTCCCGCCGATTTCCACCCCAGCGTCCACGCCGCCGGGGTGGGCACGGCGCGGGTGTCGACACTATAAAAATTGCGCCCGGTGGGCAGCACGTCGGGGCGACCACGGGTCGGCGCGCCGGATGGTCCCGGCTCAATAAAGCGCCCCTCCAGACCGCGGATGATGCCTTGAATTTCCGCATCGCCGCAAGCTTCGACGGCGGGGCGGATGCGGTGATCGAGTTCCCCCATCACCAACGCGGTGCGCGACCAATCAGCATGAACGTCGGCGTCCCCTTTGACCAACGCCAGCGCCAACGCTTCCAGGCGCTCCACGGTGTCGCCCGCGCTGCGCCAATTGTCTTGCAAAGCTTGCAATGCATCTGGCTTCGGCCCGGTCCACGTCGCCGCCATATCGCAATCGAGCGGATCGAAATCCAAGCACAAATCATCGGCCAAAGCGCGGATCAACGAGGCGTCTTTGGGCTCGGTCCCGCGCGATACCCGCACCAGCGCCACCAACAACGCATGCAATAAATCGTCGCTGGGCGATGCGCCAAAGATATGCAGACCATCGCGGATTTGCATTTCCTTGAGTTCACACAAATACGCATCCAGTTGCGCTAAGCGTTCGTCTTCGCCGGTGTCTTCCACCATGCCGGCATCTTGGGCCAACCCGGTGACATGGCAAAGATCGAGAATATCGCGCTTGAGGATTTTGGTGCGGCGCGGATCGGTCCCGGCGGCTTCAAAATATTCGTCCACCAACTGTTCCAAATCGCGCAGAGGGCCGTAGCTTTCGGCGCGGGTCAGCGGCGGGGTCAGGTGATCGATGATCACGGCCTGAGCACGCCTCTTGGCCTGGGTGCCTTCGCCGGGATCGTTAACGATGAATGGATAGAGATGCGGCAACGGGCCGAGCGCCGCTTCGGGGAAACATTCTGCGCTCAGCGCCACGGCCTTGCCCGGCAGCCATTCCAGATTGCCGTGCTTACCGAAATGGATAACCGCATCGGCGTCGAATTCTTCACGCAGCCACGCATAAAACGCCAAATAGCCGTGCGGCGGCGCCAGATCGGGATCGTGATAAGTCTTTTCCGGGTCGATGTTGTAACCGCGCGCGGGTTGCAAACCGATCGCCACCTCGCCGCACATAAACACACAAATGGCGAAGCGCTGGTCGCTGCGCATGAACGGGTCGGCTTCGGGGTCGCCCCATTGCTTGGTTACCCGTTGGCGCACGGTTTCGGGCAAGGTGGCGAAAAACTCTTGGTAGGTTTCCAGGCTTAAGGTCACTTCGGCGGCGGCGATGTTTTGCGAATTGTGAGCGTTGGTCGGCCCGGCTTTGATGCGCTCGATCAGTGCGTTGCCGTCTGCGGGAATGTCTTCGACCTCAAAACCCGCTTGTTTCATCGCATGCAATGTATTGACCACGCCCGCCGGCGTGTCGAGCCCCACGCCGTTGCCCAAACGGGCGTCGCGGTTGGGATAATTGGCGAGCACGATGGCGACGCGCTTGGACCAATTTTCTTGGCTGCGCAGCCATGACCAACGCTGCGCCAAGTCGGCGACGAATTCGACGCGGTCCATGACCGGCTTATAGCTGACCAGATCACATTGGGTGTCGGGATCGCGTTCCGAAAGGTCCTTGAACGACACCGCGCGGCTGATGATGCGGCCATCGACTTCGGGCAGCGCCACGTTCATGGCGATGTCGCGCGGGCCCAGCCCCCAGGTGTTTTCCGTCCAGCTCTCAAAGTTTCCACCCGACAGCACCACCTGTAAAATTGGCAGGTCGAAAGCGTCAAACGGGGTTTCAGCGCGCGCGGCGCCGGGGCTTGAGGACGCAAACCCGGTGGTGTTGAGCACGCAACCGAGCGGGAAGATATCTTCCTCATGGGCGCGTTCCAACAAATTTGACACGGTGGCTTTGCTAACCGGGTCTTTGAGGCTCGCGACATAAATCGGCAGCGGGTTAAGTCCGGCGGCCTGCATGGCGTCAACCAACTCATCAATCACGGCGAGATTGCCGCTCAGATACAGCGCGCGGTAAAAAATCACCGGCGCGACCGGCAAGCCTTCGCGCCATAACGGGTGCTTGATATCCGACAGCGCTACGCCGCCCAACTTTGGCCAGTACACACCCGCCGAAAGCACCGGACGAGGCTCTGCATAATCGCTCTCATAACCGATCAACGCCGCCGCACATTCGACAAAACCGCGCGCGTTGTCCGGCCCGCCCAGCACCAGATATTGCCACAGACGATGAGCGTCTTCGCGCCCCACGGTCGAAAAGCTGCTGAGTTCCGCGTCAGGTTGGTCGTCGCCGGGCAAAAACGCCACCGGGATGCCCGCCGCGCGGCACGCCGCCGTGACTTCATCGACGCCGTAGGTCCAATAGCTGCGCCCACCCAAGACGCGCACGATCACCAACTTGGCGTGGCGCACGACCTCTTCCACGTACAAATCAACCGACATGTTGTGACCAAGATGCAGCATGCTCGCCAGCCGCACTGAGGGAAAGTCCGCCCGATCTTGAAGGACCCCACGACGCGCAATGGCCAATGACGATATTTCCGTATCCGCAGCCGTAATCACCACGATGTCGCCGGGCGTCTGGCCCAGATCGACGGCTTCAGATCCGTCCTGAACGCTTCCCGGCTGGGCAGCTAGTAGATGCATCAGGCGGCGCTTTCTTGGGCGTCTTCAGCCAAGGCGTTTGCGATGGCGGCGTGGTCGATGCCCGCTTGGCCGATCACCACCAGGCGGCCTTGGCGGTCTTCGCCCTCGCCCCAAGCGCGATCAAAATAGCGGGTGAAGCGAGTGCCCACGCCCTGCACCACATGGCGCATGGGTTTGCCCGCGACTTCGACGAAGCCTTTGATGCGCAACACGTTGTGGGCCTCGACGATTTCGATCAAACGGGCTTCCAACGCGGCGGGGTCTTGCTGCACGGGGACGTCGACGATGAAACTGTCGAAGTCATCATGATCGTGGTCGTGGTGATGATCGTCGTCGTCATGGTCATCGTCGTGATGATCGTGATGGGACGGACGGGCGGCGAGATCGTCTTCTGCGCCCGCATCCAGGCCCAGCAACACATCGACGCCGATGTTTCCATGAGAGGTCGCAACCACGTGCACGCCGGGACGCAGTTTGGCGGTCAGTTCCGCAATCAGACGCGCGGCTTCGTCTTCGCCGATCACGTCGGCTTTGTTGAGCAACACCATGTCGGCGGCGAGCAGTTGGTCGGTGAAGACTTCTTCCAATGGGTTGTCGTGGTCTAAGCTTTCGTCGGCTTGGCGTTGCGCCTGCACCGCCGCGATGTTGGACGCAAACTGACCGGCGGCCAGCGCTGGGCCGTCGACCACCGCCACCATCCCATCGACGGTGACGCGGGTCTTTATTTCGGGCCAATTGAATGCGCGGATCAGCGGCTTGGGTAGCGCCAGGCCTGAGGTCTCGATGACGATGTGATCGGGCGGGGTGTCGCGTTCGACCAGCGCTTCCATCACCGGCAGAAAATCATCGGCCACGGTGCAGCAGATGCAGCCGTTGGCCAGCTCCACCACATCGTCTTCGTCGCAGCCTTCGATGCCGCAACCGTTGACGATTTGGCGGTCGATGCCGAGATCGCCGAATTCGTTGATGATCAGCGCGATGCGCTTGCCCCCAGCATTTTCCAGCATGTGGCGGATCAAGGTCGTCTTGCCCGCGCCGAGGAATCCGGTGATGACGGTGGCGGGAATTTTGCTGAGTTGGCTCATGGGGGAAAAACGTCCTTAGTCACTTTTGAGAGTTTGCGGCAATCCGGCCACAACCAGCACCACGCGGTTCGCTTGTGCTGCTGTTATTTGGTTCACAATACCCAGTGCGTCAACAAAAGACCGGGCAATTTTATTCATCGGGATCACGCCAAGGCCGACTTCTTCCGACACCGCGATCACCGGGGCGGGGTGCGTGAGCATCGCGTGGGCGAGGCTTTCCGCCTCCATCACCGGGGCGCGGCCCTCGTGCAGCATGTTCGACACCCACATGCCGAGGCTGTCGATCAACACCGGTTTGTCGGCGTAAAGTTTTTTCGCTTGAGCCAAGGCGTGGGGCAAATCCAAGCGTTCTTCGACCGTCACCCAGCCCTCAGCACGACGTTCTTGGTGCGCCGCGATGCGTTCAGTCATTTCGTCGTCGGACGCATGACCGGTGGCGAGGTACACCCCGCCCGCCGCCATCAAGCTTTCGCCGTAAGCGCTTTTGCCGGAGCGCTGACCGCCCAGAACCAGGGTCAAAGGCGACAATGTCGTGTTGAGGTCTGTCAAAATCTCGCTCCCGAATCCGCTGCACACGCTATCAAATGATGTTGAGGCCGACCACCCGCCAACTGCCGCCGCGTTTTACGCGCAGGCCATCGGCGCCATGGCCAATGTGATCGAGGCGCGTGAGGGAGGTGTTTTTCACATCCAACGCCAATGCTTGCTCAGCGGTCAACCCCAACGCATGAGCGACGGCGGCGCGGATCGAGCCCGCGTGCGCCACGCACACAATATCGCGGCCCGCATAGGCGGCCGTGAGGTCTTCAAGGCGCGCGCCCACCCGGGTGCAGACGTCTTTGAAGCTTTCCGTCCCATATTCATCACTCGACGGCGGCGCGACGGCGGCGGGATCGTTCCAAAACGCTAACGTCTCGGCATCATCCAATGCTCCGATGTCGGTCCAAGTCTTCAAGGTCCACGCGCCGAAAGCCTGTTCGGCAAAGGCGGGCTCGACCAGGGGCTCGGTCCGTTCGGCCCCCGCCGCCCACAAAGCTTCTGCGGTTTGTCGGGTGCGTTTGAGGTTTGACGTGATCCACAGCGCGCCCCCCGGAGATTTTTTCGGCAGCTTGGCCGCCAGCGACGCGAATGATTCGGCGTCGCTGAGATCCACATCGATGTCGAATTGCCCCGACAGCTTGCCCAATTTGGCGTCCACCACCGGGGCGTGACGGATCCACCACCAGCGGGTGACGATCATCTCACTCACGTCACTCATACATAAAACACCGTGCGAAACGCCACCGCCATGCCCGACAGCACCAAGGCCTCAACCACTTGCTGAGCGGCGCCCAAGACATCCCCGGTAAAGCCGCCGATTTGGCGCTGCGCCAACCAACCAACCGCCGCCGCGCCGCCAGCCGCCAAGCCCGCCGCCAACAAACCCGGCCCAAGACCCAAAATCAAAAAGGCCATCAACACGCCCAAGATCGCGGCGATCACCGCATCGTCGCGGTCCACCATGCCCGCGCCCCGGCCCAGCCCGCCTTTGCGCACGGGCTCAAGCATCACCATCATCAACGGCATCACGGCTCGCGACAACACGTGCGCGCCGATCAGCGCACCCGCCGCCAAGACCGGCGTATTAAATCCGCCAAGGCTGGTGGCTCTGAAGCCCACGCCCAAAATCAACGCCAGCACGCCGTATGTGCCGATATGGCTGTCTTTCATGATGGCGAGTTTTTTGGCCTTGGTGGCGCCGCCGCCGAAACCGTCGGCGACATCCGCCAAGCCGTCCTCGTGCAATGCGCCGGTCACCAGCGCGCCCACGATCAGCGCCAAAAACGCCGCCGCCAAGGGGTGCAGGCCCAAGGATGCCCCGCCCCACAGCGCCAAAGCGGCGATCGCGCCGACCAACAAGCCCACCACCGGCCACGCGCGCACGGTTTCGGCCAACGGCGTCATGCCGACGCCTTTGTCGGTTTCATCAACCTCAGCGTCTTCATCAGGCAATGGCGCATTCCACCAACCGGGCAGCGGCACGCGGGTGAGAAACAGCCACGCCACGCTAAAGCGGTCCATCATGCGGCGAAAAAACGACATCGACGGGCCTTCGCGATGCATGCGGTCGGGCTGTAATGCGTCAGTTTGTTCCGAAGATTGGTTTTGCGGCTTTTTCATCGGAGCTCTCTCTTTTGTTTTATGCGCCTTAGGCGCCAGCGTGTATAAATGCTCTACACATTTCAAAGTTTAAGTTTTTTCTGTTCCAGCCGCGAGTCTGTTCCATGAATAAAATGCCCACCATCACGACGCTTGACGATGTGCGCCAAATTTTGACCGAACTGCCGGGCCCCGATGTCGAGGCTGCGCGCGCCGCTCAAGCACGTGAGCCGCAGCTGACCAAGCCCGCCGGATCGCTGGGCCGATTGGAACAACTCGCCGCGTGGACCGCCACCTGGCAAGGCCGCTATCCGCCGCGCATGAAGAACCCGAACGCTCACGTGTTCGCAGGAAATCATGGCGTGGTGGCGCAAGGCGTGTCGGCGTTCCCCGCCGAAGTCACCAAGCAAATGGTGGCGAATTTCGAACGCGGCGGCGCCGCCATCAACCAGATCTGCAAAAGCGTCGGCATCGGCTTGTGCGTCGAACAGATGGATCTCGACAACCCGACCCAAGATTTCACCCAAAACCCCGCCATGACCGATACCGAATGCGCCGAAGCGATCGCCTTCGGCATGAACGTCGTCGATGAAGCCTCCGACGTTGTGTGCCTGGGCGAAATGGGCATCGGCAACACCACCTCGGCGGCGGCGATCTGTCTGGCCCTGTATGGCGGTTCGGCCCTGACGTGGGTCGGCCCCGGCACCGGGCTGGACAAACCCGGCATCGGCAAAAAGGCCGAAGTGATCGGCCTGGGCGTGAAGCTCTACAAACCGCACCTGCACGACGGACTGGATGTGATGCGCTGCTTAGGCGGGCGAGAATTGGCCGCCATCGCGGGCGCGGTGATCGGCGCGCGATTGAAAAAAGTTCCGGTGTTGTTGGATGGCTACGTGTCCACCGCCGCCGCCGCCGTGCTGCCGAGCGTCAACAAGCGCGCGCTGGATCACTGCAAAGTCGGCCACATGAGCCAAGAACCCGGCCATAAAATATTGCTCGAAAAGCTTGGTAAGAACGCCCTGCAAGACCATAACATGCGCTTGGGCGAAGGCACCGGCGCAGCGTTGGCGGTGAGCCTGTTGAAAGCCGCCGTGGCGTGCCACAACGGCATGGCGACGTTCGGCGAAGCTGGCGTAAGCGATAAAGAAAGCTAGACGCTATTCGCCTTGCTGCATCAACAACCCCTTGATGCGGGCCATTTTCATCATGTGTAGGAAAAACAGCGTCGCCAAACTCAGCAGCACGGCGTTGAGGCCCACCGCCCAAAAGAAATGGTTCCACGAAAACGCGCCATCGAACAAAACCCCGCGCATGCCTTCGAACACATGCGCGGCGGGAAGCGACAGCGCGATCAATTGCAGCCATTCAGGCAAGGCGCTGACCGGATAATAAATCGCGCTGACCGGGGCGAGCAGAAATATCCCCAGCCAACAGAGGCTTTCCGCGCCCAGGCCAAACCGCAAAATCAGCGCCGCCACGGTGAGGCCGATGACCGCGCCGAACACCAACAGGTTGGTGAAAAACGCCACCAGCGGGACGCCCAATTCGAACACCCAGACGTCGAAAAACGGCAGCGCCAAAAGCGCCGCCGGCGTGACGGAAATCAGCGTGCGGATCAGGCTCATCAAAATCAGCGCGGTGATCAGTTCCGCATCACGCAACGGGCTGACGAACATTTGCGCCAGATTGCGCGACCACATTTCTTCGATGAACGGCAAGCTCACACCCAAGTTGGCGCGAAACAGAACGTCCCACAGCAACACGGCGGAAATCAAAACGCCCGCAGCTTCGGCCACCCACGAACTGTGGCCGAGGAAGAACTTGGTCACGAACCCCCACAGCACCATCTGGATCAACGGCCAATACGCCAATTCCAACAACCGCGGCCAGGATCGGCGCAATACATAAAGGTGGCGCAACATCACCGCCAGAACGCGGCGAAACGAAAACGGGACTTGGGGTACACAAACGCTATTTGGATCGTTCATGATGCGCCTCCCACTGGCTCACAATCATGCGCACGCGCAATATCCAAAAACACTTGTTCCAACGTTTCGCGGCCATGGCGCGTGATCAATTCCGTCGGCGCGCCTTGATCGACGATTTTGCCGGCGCGCATCATCAGCACATGATCGGCCAAGCGTTCGACCTCGCCCATGTTGTGCGACGCCAACAAGATCGTCGCCCCGGTGCGCGCGCGGTAGCGCTCCAAATAACTGCGCACCCAATCGCCGGTGTCGGGGTCCAGCGACGCGGTGGGCTCATCCATCAACATCAACTTGGGCGCATTCAACAACGATTTGGCCAGCGCCACGCGGGTTTTTTGACCCGCCGACAAATCACCGAACGGGCGCTTGATGAAAGACGACAGCTCCAAATCGTCGCTCAGCTCTGCGATCCGGCCCTTGACGTCGCGCACCCCATAAAGATGCGCGTAGACGGTGAGGTTTTCCCACACCTTCAAACGCTTGGGCAGGTCCACGTAAGGGCTGGAAAAATTCATCTCGCCGAGCACCTTGTGACGCTCAGCGGGCATGCGCGCGCCCAGCACCCGCACCTCGCCCGCGGTCGGGCTGAGCAGCCCCAGCAACATCGAAATGATGGTGGTCTTGCCCGCCCCGTTGCCGCCCAACAGCGCCACCGTGCGCCCCGCCTCAACGCGAAACGAAATGCCGTTTACGGCCTGTACGCCATCGAACGATTTATAGAGGTCCGTGACTTCAATGACCGGCGCAGCGTTTTCCATGGGGTCTACGTCGTATCGCGTTCGATGCGATGTTTGATTTTAAGCAGCTGGCGGCGACGTTCGTCTTCGGCGATCAAGTGCTCGATATAATGGCCTTGGAACATGTTGATGCCCACCGAACGGCCAAAGTCGACGGCTTCGCGGTTGTCGCAGCGCGCCAAAATGACGGTGGTGCGTCCGGCCTCTTGCACGAGGTCGCGCAATTTCTTGCGCATCTGCTGACCGCCATCGACCAGTTCCGGATTCCACATCACCTTAATGTAATCGACGCCCAGGCGTTCGCGGTTGATCATCGACATGTTTTGATGGGTCAGTCCGTCGAGACAGATGCGATAGCCTTTTTCCTGACAAAACTCGCGCACGAACAAAAACGCGCCCAAATCGGCGAAGATGTCGATTTTTTGCAGTTCCAACACCATCGAACCACGCCTTGCCGCCGAGATGCCATCGTCGAACGCCATGAATTCCGGACTCATCAAGGTCGAAACGTTGACGTTGAAACTGATGTCGCCGGTGATTGAAAAGCGATCTGTTTTGGACAACAGCGACAAAACGCGTTTGTCCAAACTTTCGGTGAGATACTGAAACAACCAGCGGTTCGAGGTCAGATTGATGCCCGGCATCATGGTTTCGCGCAAATCCATGATGGAGATAAAGAGCTCCGAAAAAAGCGGTTCCGGCACCAGTTTTTTACTCACCCCGCACACGAACTGGCGGCGCACCAACGACGTCAGGTCGGTGCGCTGCAACGCCTTGACCGCGCGACCGAGAATTTCCGGCGACAAAGGCTCACCGTGGTCTTGGCGCGCTTTCAACGCCGCGCGCACATTGGACCGCGTCGCCGGACGTTTGACGGCGTCCGGGTCTTCGCTCATGCTGCGGACCATTTTGATCAGGTCGTCGTAGCCGGTTTCCACGTCATACCAAGATACGAACTCCGCTTCGGACCGGGCCTTCTCGTCAAACAGCGGATCGTCGGAAAACAGGAATTTGACTTTCTGCACCGTGTCTTCGACGCGGCTGTGAGCCTCGCCTTTGTAGACAAAGAACAGATCGAGGTTTTTGAGCTCGAACAGTTGGCCCATCAGTTCGCTGACCAACGCTTCGAAACTGTTGGTGGCGGCGCGGATATGGTGTTCGCGGCGGTTGGCGGGCATCAGACTGGAAATGTTGATGCGCACGGCTTTGCGGCCTTCGCGACGATTTTCCAGCCGGCGCAGATATTCCAGCAGCAATTGTTCTTGGGTGCGCCGATGCATATGGGTGGGTGACGATGAGGACCGCCTAGCCATGTGAGCCGTCCTCCCGTTTCTGTCGCGGGTAAATCATCGAAATTTTTATAAGGGTGTTCATTTGATGATCCCCTTGGTGGCCATCGCCTCAACGACCTTGTCGATGAAATGACCTTGGAAACAGCGGATGCCGAGATCCAGGCCCCAGCTCACGCCTTCTTCCGAATCGACCCGCGAAAGCACCACCCCGCCAGCCGGCATGTTGGACACGACATCGCGAATATGGCGGGTTTGATCTTGGCCGACGCCGCCGCGCACCTCTGGCCCCCAGGTGATCTTGATGTAATCCGCTTCCAAAAGAGACGGGTCGAAGAAATGCAGGGTCAGCGGGTTGAGCCCGTCGATTAAAACCCGGTAGCCGTGTTCTTGCAACCAATCGCGCACGAACGCGAACGCGCCCATATCGGCGAACACGTCAATGATCTGAATTTCGACGATCACATTGCTGGTGTTCTCGCCAATCAGCGCATGAAACTGTTGAAACGGTCGCGCCATGATCGTCGAGACGTTCAAGTTGACGCTCAGCGGCACATCCATGTTGGTGTAATCGAGGCGCGCCAGAACCTCCAACACCCGCGCATCGATGGTTTCGGACAAATACTGAAACAGCCAATGGCTGGAAAAAATATTCGTTTCCGATGCGATCCGCGCGCGCAGCTCTTCCATGGCGACATAGTGTTCGCGAAACGCCAACTGTTGCGATTTTCCAGCCGTCACCACCACCGCAGGCTGGCGATGCACCAGATCGCCAATCCGCGCTTCCAGCAAGTTCTGCACGATCGCTTGCAACATACTGGGCACCAACGGCTCACCGCTCATGGCCTTGGACGCGCGGCCCGTCGAGATGCCTTCGGCTTGTTGGTTTTTAACCTCTTCACGATGCTCAAGCGCATCGGCGACGGCCTCGACGAAATCTTTGAGATCCTTGGGCTGGCTGAGATCGTACCACGTCGAAAAACGGTCCTCCGCCGAACCGTCTTCGGTCAAGGTCAACGGATCTTCGTTGAACAGCGCACGCACCCGAAACACCGCGTCGTCCACTTCATCGACGGGGGTGTTGCGGCACAACAGCGCGACATCGGCATTGGTGAAATCGAACACCTGCACGTCTTGTTTCGAAGCCAAACTGTCGAGCGAACGCCCCACCATGCGCAGGAAATGCGGCTGGCGGTGACTGGGGCGCAATTCGGACAAGTGCAAATGCACGGCGAAAACTCCGGCCGTGTGATTGCGCATGCGGCTGAGCACATCCAACAGCCGTTTTTCATGGCTGGGCGCGTTCTGCCCCTGTCCGGCGCTGTATGCCTCGGAAGTGTCCGCCATACCTGACGCTGGGCCTCCTTAAAAAGTCGATTCTG